>Ga0302319_10000062_pt1 | contig 193791 bp, 173 predicted proteins | sample Bog_T0_2_FD_203319 | JGI IMG/M metagenome (GOLD analysis project Ga0302319, IMG submission 203319) | Peat permafrost microbial communities from Stordalen Mire near Abisko, Sweden - Bog_T0_2 | ecosystem: Environmental > Terrestrial > Soil > Wetlands > Peat | place: Sweden: Abisko, Stordalen...
AGCAACTCATTGACGCCATCGCCCAAGCCCTTAACTGCTTCTCAGCGTCCGAATGCCTAAACTTCCTTCGTCATGCACAATATGCCTCAGATTAACTAGAAAATGCTCTAGCAGCCACTCCTTGCCGTCGACCTTTACCGTGAACTTGTTGCGAAACGCCGCCTGCTCCGCGCTGGCCAGGTGGGCTTCGCCGAGGGCCAGGACGTAATTCGGAAAGACCCCGCCCTTGCGCAGGATGGAATATTGGTCCTCTCCATGCTCAAATGTGAATCGCGTCTCATTGAGCGTTGCAATGGGCGCCTCCCCTTGCAGGACCTCGTAAACCTGGTCGACCCTGAACCCCTTTGCTTTTACAAAGTTGGCAGTTAGCACACGCGGATGCTACGCCTTGCCGCTGCCGGCGAGCGAGACGAAACCCGCGGGCTCCGAGTTTACTTTACGATCAATACGCCCCGCATGCCGCCCCCGCCCATCGTGTGACCGACGGCCGTGCAGAGGTAGGGATAGGTGCCCGGTGTGTTGGGCAGCGTGATCGCGACGGTTGCGCTTTCATTCGGCCCCAGTGCCGGGGTGGATGCGATCACCTCGTCGGCAAGCGCCTTCGGCTGGAAATTATCCTCTTTCAATGCCTCCTTCGCATAGGCATTCGCGCTGGCGCCTGCCTTGAGCAGGATCCAGTTGTGCGCCATGATGTTCTTCGGGAGCGTCCCTTTGTTGGTCAGGATGACGACCAGCTTCTGGCCCGGATGCGCATCGATCTCCTTCACGCTGTAATTCATTGTGTCGTATGCGGCGATGTTGACCGTCTCGACCGCGCCCATATCCGCTCTCAAGCCGGTGCCGAGGATCAACAGGAGAAACGTGGAAAGGAGCAGCAATTTGATGTTCATTTGGGGGAGACCCTATCAGATACCCCGGATTCCTCTGCGACAATAGGAAGGAACTCTGATTGGGTACTGCCACAAAGCCCAGGGTCCCATCGGGGATTTGCTTAGAACGAAGGTACAGGCGGATAGTGCAGGAGGGATGAAGCGAGTCCATCATGCTTTGAGAGTAGATGGTTTGGCCTCTGCGAAAAATCTGATAATCTGATTTTGTGAGGAAGCTCATCAGCGTCACGGAAGCTGCGCGCAATTTTGCCGATTGCGTCAACCGCGCCCATTATCAAAACGTCACTTTCGTGTTGCTCAAGAATGGCACCCCTGTAGCCCGGTTGGTGCCGGACAATGAGAAGGTTTGCACGGGGCCGGATTTGGCCGAGGAGTTGAGAAGGGTTGAATTGCCTGAAGCCGAAGCGGCGGCGTGGCACAGTGATTTGAAATCGTCTCGCAAGGCCCTCACGGCGCCGGCTAATCGATGGCAATAATTCTTCTGGTTCGGATGTGATCATTCGCGGCGAGAAGGGCGCAGCAGCCGAGTCGCAGCGTTTAACGGGCGACACTTCTCCCAGGTGAATGGGCTCTCGGTTATCGAGCCAAAATAAAACCCCGCGGATGGGGAGGGATTCGAACCCTCGGAGCCCTTTTGGAGCTCACACGCTTTCCAGGCGTGCCCGATCGACCACTCCGGCACCCATCCATTGCTTGCGGGCCGGTCACAATGGGGGGTCGGCTCCCGAATTTCAAGAGGAGATGTACGTTCGGGGGGGCGGCATGCGCCGGTGTCATTCCAGATTTTCCACGCGGAGGGACACGGAGGTGGTGAAGGGGGGATTCATGTCTTGCTGGCGCGGACAGCGGGGGCGGCTACCCACTATCCGATTTTTTTACCACGGATTTGAACGGATGACGCGGATTACACGGATGGGAAGGAGGGGGGCGAGGCGCTGGCGGGTGGCTCGCCCCAAAGACCTAAAATCCATCCGTGTAATCCGCGTCATCCGTTCAAATCCGTGGTTAGTTTTCCTTGGGAGTAGCCCGGCCTTCCATCTGGGGCAGCTTCAGAGTCTTTCCCTTTTCTTCCCTCCGTCTGAGGCCTACGGACGGCGAAAAGTGGGACAGAAGGGCAGGGCGAAGTGTGACATGCGACTTGACAGTGGGACATAATGTCTCTATAGTTTATTCGATCAAAGTCCGTAATACTCTAATTAAGAACTACTTGCAGTAACATACCTCCCGCGGAGTGATCCCTGCTATGACTCTGCGTGCTGTTCCACCAATTTCAGACTTCAGCAAAGCAACACACATTTTATGGCAAAAATACTAGGCATTGACCTCGGCACCACTAACTCCTGCATGGCGGTCATGGAAGGCGGGGAGCCCGTGGTCCTTGAGAACTCCGAGGGCGCCCGCACCACCCCATCCATCGTCGCATTCACCAAGAGCGGCGAGCGTGTGGTCGGCCAGGCGGCCAAACGTCAGGCGGTCACCAATCCGCAGAACACCGTTTTCTCCGTGAAGCGCTTCATGGGGCGCAAATTCGACGAAGTGGGCGAGGAAGCCAAGCGCGTCCCGTACAAGATCGTCAAGGCAGCCAATGGCGACGCGCACATCCAGGTGAAATCCGGCAACGAGACCAAGACCTTCTCGCCGCCGGAAGTCTCCGCGATGATCCTTGCGAAGCTTAAGGCCGACGCCGAGGCGAAGCTGGGCGAGACCATCACCCAGGCTGTCATCACGGTTCCTGCTTATTTCAACGACTCCCAGCGCAACGCCACCAAGGACGCCGGCAAGATCGCCGGCCTGGAAGTCCTGCGCATCATCAATGAGCCCACCGCGGCCTCGCTGGCTTATGGCCTCGACAAGAAGGCCGACGAGAAGATCGCCGTGTACGATCTCGGCGGTGGCACGTTCGATATCTCGGTGCTGGAAATCGGCGAAGGCGTATTTGAGGTGAAGGCGACCAACGGCGACACCCATCTCGGCGGCGACGATTGGGACAACCGCATCATGGACTGGATCATCAACGAGTTCCGCCAGGAGAGCGGCATCGATCTCAGCAAGCAGCCCGACGCCGTCCAGCGCATCAAGGAAGAATCCGAGAAAGCGAAGATCGCCCTTTCCTCCTCACAGGAATACGAGATCAATCTTCCCTTCGTCACCGCGGATCAGTCCGGACCCAAGCATATCCAGAAGAAGCTGACCCGCGCCAAGCTCGAGCAGCTGACCGACGATCTCTTCGAGCGCACCATCGGCCCAGTCAAGGCCTGTCTCAATGACGCCAAGATCTCCACCAGCCAGGTGGATGAACTGGTGCTCGTGGGCGGCATGACCCGCATGCCGCGTGTCGTCGAAACCGCGCGCAAGCTCGTCAGCAAGGAGCCGCACAAGGGTGTGAACCCGGACGAGGTGGTCGCCATTGGCGCATCCATCCAGGGCGGAGTGCTTCGCGGCGATGTGAAGGACGTGCTGCTGCTGGACGTGACCCCGCTCTCGCTGGCCATTGAGACCGCTGGCGGCGTGGCCACTGCGATGATCCCGCGCAATACGACCATCCCCACCCGCAAGTCGCAGATCTTCTCCACTTACAGCGACAACCAGCCCGGCGTGGAAATCAAGGTGCTGCAAGGCGAGCGCCCGCTCTCGCGGGATAACAAGCAACTCGGCACCTTCCACCTGGACGGCATCCCGCCGGCCCCGCGCGGCGTGCCTCAGATCGAGGTCACCTTTGACATCGATGCGAACGGCATCCTCCATGTCTCGGCCAAGGACCTTGGCACCGGCAAGGAGCAGAAGATTTCCATCACCGGCTCGAGCGGCTTGAGCAAGGAGGAGATCGAGAAGATGCAGAAAGAGGCCGAGCTCCACGCCGACGACGACAAGAAGGCGAAGGAAGCCATCGAGATCCGCAACAACGCCGACAACCTTGCCTACCAGAGCGAGAAACAGCTCAAGGACCTCGGCGACAAAATTCCGGCGGACAAGAAGCAGCCCATCGAGACCGCCATCGCGGCGGTCCGCGAGGCGCTCAAGGGCGAGGATGTCGACGCGATCAAGAGCGCCTACGACGATCTCCAGAACAAGTTCCAGAGCGTCACCGAGGAGCTCTACAAGCAGGCCGCAGCCAATGCGCAGGCGTCCGGCGCGGGCCCCGGCCCGCAACCCGGTGCCGGCGCGCAGGGCCCGGCCAACGGCGGTGCCTCCGAGCCGCAGGGCAAGGGCGACGTCGTCGATGCCGAGTTCGAAGTCGTAGACGAAGACAAGAAAAAGTAACTCACACCCATTTACGCAAGGACGTGGAGGGCGCTCTGCAGAGAGCGCCCTGCGCGTCCCGTAAAACAACAACAACCAACCCAAAACACAAAAAAACCAACATGGCAATCAACGTCAAACCTCTCTCCGACCGCGTGCTCGTGAAGCCGCTGGAAGAGAAAGAAGTCAAAAAAGGCGGCATCATTATTCCCGATTCCGCCAAAGAAAAGCCGCAGGAAGGCGAAGTCGTCGCACTCGGCACCGGCAAGCTCGACGAGACGGGCAAGAAAATCGAGTTCACCGTCAAGAAGGGCGACCGCGTCCTGATCTCCAAGTACGGCGGCACCGAGATCAAGTTCGAGGGTGAGAATTACCTGATTATGCGCGAGGACGATATCCTGGGCATCCTCGGCTAAGTCAAAGACCACCAATCAATCCAACCAACACTAACAGGAAAACTACTTATTCATTATGGCAGCTAAACAACTCCAATTCGACGAGAGCGCGCGTCAGTCTCTGCTCCGCGGCGTCGAGAAACTCGCGAAAGCGGTGAAAGCGACCCTCGGGCCAAGCGGCCGGAACGTCATCCTCGACAAGAAATTCGGCAGCCCGACGATCACCAAGGATGGTGTGACCGTGGCCAAGGAGATCGAGCTCGAGGATCCCTACGAGAACATGGGCGCGCAGCTCGTGCGTGAAGTCGCAAGCAAGACCAGCGACATTGCCGGCGACGGCACCACGACGGCAACGGTCCTGGCCGAGGCGATCTATCGCGAAGGCCTCAAGAACGTGACCGCCGGCGCGAACCCGACCTCGCTCCAGCGCGGCATCAACAAGGCCGTCGAGGCCATCGTCGCCGAGCTGGGCCGCATCTCGAAGAAGGTTAAGGACCGGACCGAGATTGCCCAGGTCGCCACCGTCTCTGCCAACTGGGACACCACCATCGGCGAGATCATCGCCGACGCCATGGACAAGGTCGGCAAGGATGGCACCATCACCGTTGAGGAAGCCAAGAGCATCGAGACCTCGCTCGACGTCGTCGAGGGCATGCAGTTCGACAAGGGCTATCTCTCGCCCTACTTCGTGACCAGCGCCGAATCGATGGAAGCCGTTCTCGAGAACGCCTACCTCCTCATCTTCGAGAAGAAGATCAGCAACCTCAAGGACCTGCTCCCCGTACTGGAGAAGGTCGCCAAGGCGAGCCGTCCGCTGCTCATCATTGCCGAGGACGTCGAGGGCGAGGCCCTTGCGACCCTGGTCGTGAACAAGCTGCGCGGCACCCTGCAGGTCGCGGCCGTCAAGGCCCCTGGCTTCGGCGATCGCCGCAAGGCCATGATGGAAGACATCGCCGTGCTCACCGGCGGCAAGTGCATCACCGAGGATCTCGGCATCAAGCTCGAGAGCATCACCGTTGAGGATCTCGGCAAAGCAAAGCGCGTCACCATCGACAAGGAGAACACCACCATCGTCGAGGGCGGCGGCAAACAGGCCGACATCGCAGCCCGCGTCGCGCAGATTCGCCGCCAGATCGAGGAGACCACCTCCGATTACGACCGCGAGAAGCTCCAGGAGCGTCTTGCGAAGCTCGCCGGCGGTGTGGCCGTCATCAATGTCGGCGCCGCGACCGAGACCGAGATGAAGGAGAAGAAAGCCCGCGTCGAGGACGCACTGCACGCGACCCGCGCTGCTGTCGAGGAGGGGATCGTCCCCGGTGGCGGCACTGCCCTCATCCGTGCGCAGAAGGTGCTCGATACCCTCGAGCTCACCGGCGACGAGAAGATCGGCAAGGAGATCGTGCGCCGCGCGATCGAAGCGCCGCTCCGCCAGTTGGCCGATAACGCCGGCCAGGAAGGCGCGCTTATCGTGCAGGAAGTCAAGAAGCGCAAAGGCGCCGAAGGCTACAACGTCGCCACGGGCGTTTACGAAGACCTCGTAAAAGCCGGCGTCGTCGATCCGACCAAGGTGACCCGCAGCGCTCTCCAGAACGCCGCGTCCATCTCCGGCCTGCTCCTCACCACCGAAGCCGTCATCGCCGAGCTCCCCGAAAAGGACAAGCCCGCGCCGATGCCTCCGGGCGGCGGAATGGGCGGGATGGATTACTAAGCCGTAAAGGCGAGTAAGACTCCGCAAAAATCAACAACACCCGGTCCCCGAAAGGGGCCCGGGTGTTTTGTTGTTTTGGCGCAACGCGCCCAGATTTGTGGCGATGGCTCGCTGAGCCATGCGGGGGAGGACGCCATGGTCCTATTTGAGCCCCAGCTTCTTAAGTTCGTGATACAGATCGGCCAGATGCTCTTTGATATCTTCGAGGGTGGACCCCTGGGTCATATACTCAGGAAACTCGTTCAGGTATCCCAGCCACATCTGCTCGTCCTGCCAGTAAGTGAATCCGACGGATGGCATGCGAGGAGTCTAGGCGGCCGGTATCGCACTGTCAACGAGGCGTGATCCAACCGCCATGCACCGCAAGCCAGATCGCGTGAGACGAGGTTGCCGCAACGCGATGCTTCGCGTGGCTCGGAATCAGCAGATAATCGCCGGCCTTGAGTTGCACGGCATCGCCCTCGGCAAATTCAAGGCTGGCCGTTCCCTGGAGCAGCAGCACCCATTCATCCTCCGGTTGATCATACCAGAAGTCCGGCGGGCTGGCGAGGCCGTTTGAGACGATCCGTTCCACACGGGCATGGCCGATCTCTACAAGGGGAAGGACAGCCTCCCCGTCTGCGGCGGCAGGGAGATTGGCGAAAAGGTTATTGACCGGCGGATTCATGTTTGAGGGAATGTTGGGTATGCCATCGGCCGAGCCCGGTTCGCTATTCAGTGATGTTGGTGACACCAGTGAAGACTACCGTGGTTACCGATCCTCCGGGCATGGTCAAGGTAAGGCGATGGTTCGAGATGGGACCGATGGGAATGGCGGCTAGATCCTCTTCCCTCGAAGTCTGGTATGCGGCGACCTGGGCAATGGCGGTATTCAGTTTGGAGAGGTCGTAAGTCACCGTCTGGTCCTGGCCTCCCGGGTTGGTAGTGACCATGGTGAGAATGTTATTCCCGGCATTCATGGCGGCAGTCGTATAAGTGGGATCGTTGGTGCCGATAATCACTGAACCGGGCCGGATGAATTTGGTGAAGTTTGCATACACCCAATACTTTTGTTTGATGATGCAGGTATAATCTCTTCCATTGCCAGGGTTCCAGAGCATCGCCCAGCCGGGGGTATTGTCGATCACCTGCCAGTAACACCATGCGCAGGGATGGAGATTGTTCATGTCGTTGTTGATTCGCATCGCGAGAGTGATGCCGGTGGTATCGCCATCCCCGTACTCGGACATCCAGAGGCGCTTGTGATCTTTAAGAGCCGCATGATACAGCTTTTCCCGCTTTTCGCCGTTGTAGGAGTGCGTATTGAACTGCGCCAGGTTGCGGAGCGTTTCCTTACCAAAACCCTTCACGGCTTCCAGTGCATCGTTGATACTGTTGTCATCCGGGGCGCTGACGGTCGTGGCCACCCCCGCCGCCTTCAGATCGGCGGCCAGCGTATTGATGATGCTCGTTTGGTTTGACCCCTGGTAAAAATGGCAGCCTTCCTGGTGGTCCCCGTAAACCCACCAATTGGAGACCGGCTCATTGAGCGGCTCCAGCGTCCGGAAGGGCATGCCGTAATCCTTGTAGAAATGTTCCGCCACGGCGGCAAGATAGTCCGGAAAAGTGGACCAGCAGGAAGTCTTGAGATTATTCCCTCCATTCCAGCCTCCTGTGACGCTGCCGCTGATCGTCATCCACCACGGCGGCGAGTTTGCGAATCCCTCCACAATGGTGACCCCGCGCGCGATCCCGGCGCGCAGCAGCCAGCGCTGGCCCGGATCGGCATTCCAATCCCAGACTCCAGGTGACGGCTCGTATCCCGGCACGCGCGCAGCCTTCGGGAGGAAGTGCAGGGAAGGGTTTTCGCCGCCGCCGATGTTGTAGCGTGCGATCGTAAGGCCCAGGCCCCGCGTGGGGCTGAACATCAGGTCCGCAAATTGATCCCGGACAGGATCGGGAAAGTCGCCCAACATATGAGCCATGAATGCCAGCGAAGTGCCCCAGCCTTCCAGCGTCTGATATCGCGCCGTGGGATCGATGGTGACCGTGTACGCCTCGCAACCGTGATCCATTGCGGCAAGGAGAAGCGGCAATAGGAACAACCGGAATTTCATTGTCGCAGACTCCGAGGTTTAGGACCGGGGCAGCATAAATACAATGGAAATAGGCCCGGTGGGTCCGCCTTCCGCTCCAGGATGCGCATGGAGAGCCAATGCAATTGACACGCCGTCGAACCCAATCCAAAAGAGGGAGGGAGAAGTAATTCAACAAGCCTCCTTACCTCCACGGTCCACCCATTATGAGCGCGATACAGTTCAATCCCACCGTCACCACCTACCTCAACTTCAATGGTCGCTGCGAAGAGGCCATTGAATTTTACACCGGCGCCCTCGGCGCAAAACTGATCATGCTTTTGCGTTACAAGGATAACCCCGAGCCGCTCCCGCCCGGTGTCTCCCACCAGGGCATGGAGGAGAAGGTGATGCATACGAGCTTCCGCATTGGCGATACGGTCCTCATGGCGTCGGACGGCGGTTGCAAGGAGGGGCGGAAATTCGAGGGCTTCAACCTGGCGTTCACGGTTTCCACCGAGGCCGAGGCGGACGCGGCCTACGTCGCGCTCGCGGAAGGTGGAGAGGTTCAGATGCCCCTGATGAAGACCTTCTTCTCCCCGAGGTTCGGCATGGTCGCGGACAAGTTCGGCATTATGTGGACGATCATGGTACAGGGGCGGCAAGGCGCCTGAGTTTTATTCCTCCGGAATTTGGATGTGTGGCGCGAGCGCCGCGCGCAGCTCGTCGATGAGCGCGGCGTCCATGTATTCGTACTCGTCGCGGATGTGGAGGCAGATCACTCGCTTCCCACTGAGCGCCTCGGGGAACCTCCGCCGAATCCGCTCCAGGTGCCCCTTCTCCATGCAGAAGACGATGTCTGCCCAGCCGAGGTGGCCTTCCGTCACGACGATCCGCGCGTCCGGCTGCGTGCCGGCTGAGCGCACCTCATAGGGCGGGAAGCCGTGGAAGAGTCGTTCCGCGGTCAGGCTCCGTGCGCGGTTGCGGCTGCATACGAAGAGGATTTTCTCGGCGGCTGAGGCGGGCATCTCGGTTTCGCCAGTCAGCCAAATCTGTGTCATTCACGCAATCCGAGGTTTGATTCCATCCGCCCGCGGATTGCGGGAAATCGCGGTCCCACTCCGGGCCGAAGCCAAGATTTGTCCACACGTGGGCAATCGGCGGCAAGCACGGCGCACGGCGCGGTGGCAGGTTCGCCGCTGTGAAATCGCAGCACTCATCCAACACCAGGGCCACGCCATGATTGTCATTGCATTGACCGCATTTGTGGGCCTTGCCCTCGTTACCTTCTTCCTCCTCATGTTCATCCGGTACGCGGCGAGCGGCGGCGGGGTTGAGCACGAGGCGCTCCTGCCGCTGGAGGATGAAACCCCCGCAGTCCATATCCGCCATTAACCCCCCGTAAAACCAAGTCCCCATGCACGACCACGCACGGCTTCCCGCAGGTTCAAAAATCACCGTCGAATTCAATGACGGCGTCGTCCGCCAGTTTCTCATCGCCTCCATTTTTTGGGGAATCGTCGGGATGCTGGTCGGTGTCGTCATTGCCCTGGAGCTCTCCTTCTGGCAGGCGAATCTCAGCATCCGGTACATCACCTTTGGCCGGCTTCGCCCACTGCATACGAACGCGGCCATCTTCGCTTTCGTGGGGAACATGCTCTTTGCGGGCATCTATTACTCCACGCAGCGCCTGGTAAAGGCGCGCCTTGCCTCCAATGTCCTCTCCCAGATTCATTTCTGGGGCTGGCAATTGATCATTGTCGCCGCGGCGATCACGCTGCCGCTGGGCCTCACGCGCGGCAAGGAGTACGCGGAGCTGATCTGGCCGATCAATATCGCGGTTGTGATCATCTGGGTGATCTTCGCGATCAATTTCTTCTGGACCCTTGCGAAACGGCACGAGCCTTCGCTCTACGTGGCCATCTGGTTTTACATCGCCACCATTGTCACCGTGGCGGTGCTCTACATCGTCAATCACCTTTCGTTCCCCACGAGCTGGATCCATTCGTATCCCATCTTCGGAGGTGTGCAGGATGCGCTGGTCGAGTGGTGGTACGGGCATAACGCTGTCGCATTTTTCCTGACCACGCCAGTCCTGGGCATCATGTATTATTTTGTGCCGAAGGCTGCCGGGCGGCCCGTGTACTCCTACCGGCTCTCGATTGTCCACTTTTGGTCCCTCGTTTTCATCTATATCTGGGCGGGCTCGCATCACTTGCTCAACACCGCGTTGCCGACCTGGCTGCAATCGGTGGGCGAGTTATTCTCCCTGATGCTCTGGGCGCCATCGTGGGGGGGCATGCTCAATGGCCTGCTGACGTTGCGTGGTGCGTGGCACAAGCTGCGGACCGACCCGGTGCTCAAGTTCTTCGCCGCGGGCATCACCTTCTACGGCATGGCTACGTTCGAGGGACCGCTCCTGGCGATCAAGTCGGTCAACGCGCTGGCCCATTATACCGATTGGGTTATCGGCCATGTGCATAGCGGCACGCTCGGCTGGAATGGTTTCATGGCAGCGGGCATGTTCTATTACCTCGCGCCGCGCCTCTGGAACCGGAAGCTCTACTCAACCGCCGCGGCAAACATGCACTTCTGGATCGGCCTGGTCGGCATCCTCCTCTACATCGCCTCCATGTGGGTCTCCGGCGTGACGCAGGGGCTCATGCTCAGCGCCACGACCAATAACGGGACCGTGCTGGCTTACCCGAATTTCATCGACGCCGTGATCGCCACCAAGTCGATGATGTACACGCGCACCATCGGCGGGACGCTCTATCTCGTCGGCTGGGTCATGCTCGCATGGAACGTCTTCATGACTGCAAAAGGCGCCGAGCCGGTCAACGGCAGCGTCGAGGTATTCGTCGAGGAAGCCCGTCCGGGGATGGGCCTCGGCGGCGGCTTCTTCAATGTCCCGGTCATGTCCTGCACGCTGCTGGTTATTTGCATCACTGGCTGGGCTGCATTGAGTGGCATCGCCGGCGGTATCTTTGGCTGGCTGGCGATTGTAACGGTTCTCGGGGCAGTCATTCACAAGGAAGCCACGGGACAAAAATGGAGCCAATGGTACGAACGGCTGCTTGAGAATTCGCTTCCGTTCACAGCCCTGACCATCTTTGCCGTACTTGTGGGAGGAATGGTCGAACTGATTCCGACCATTGTCATTAACAACGCTGAGAACGTCGAGGGAGTACGGCAAATCCCCTATACCCCGCTGGAACTCGCCGGGCGCGACATCTACATCCGCGAGGGTTGTTACCTCTGCCATTCGCAAATGATCCGCACCCTGGTGGGCGATGTGCTGCGCTATGGTGATTACTCAAAGCTGGGCGAGAGCATTTACGATCATCCCTTCCAGTGGGGCTCCAAGCGCATCGGCCCGGACCTTGCCCGCGAAGGGGGCAAGTACCCAAATCTCTGGCATTTCAATCATATGCGGAACCCGCGTGATGTGACGCCGGGATCGATCATGCCCAATTACCCATGGCTTTATACCGACGACACGAATGTCGATATCCTGCCGCGGAAGATCGATGTCATGCGAAAGCTCGGCGTGCCTTACCCCCCGGCCACCGAGGATGAAATCCAGGCCTCCGTCGACGCCCAGGAGAAGGGCATCGTCGATGACCTGAAGACCAGCGGCGCGGTCGTGGACCAGAAGAAGGAGATCGTGGCCGTCATCGCCTATCTGCAAAAGCTCGGCAAATCCGAGAAAGTCGTCCCGAAGAACCCGGCGGCGGCAACCGCGAGCCTCCACTAACTCTGTATCCCCGAACATATGAACATATTCTCACGCATTAACATCGAGTACTGGCAGCACGTCCTTTCGATTGTGTCGCTGATGCTCTTCTTCTGCATGTTTATCATCATCCTCGTGCGCTCCATCGGCATGCCGAGCAAGCAACTGCACCACATGGAAGAACTCCCGCTGGAAGGAGACGACGTCCACCATGAATAACGAACCCCAGGAAGCTCCGCTGGACCAGGCCGACCTCCGGCCGCATGAATACGATGGCATCCGCGAGTATGACAAGAAGCTCCCAAACTGGTGGCTGGCCACACTCTTTGGCACCATCATCTTTTCCTTTTGTTACTGGAGTCTCTACCAGCATTGGCATTTCGCGAATGAGCCGGGTATTGAAGTTACGGAAGAAATCCAGGCCAACCAGTTGCTCGCCGCAAAGAATTCCGGCGTCGTGACCGATGCGCAGATGTGGGTCATGAGCAAGGACGCCACCATGGTCGGCGCTGGGCACGATACCTTCATGACCACCTGCATCGCCTGCCATGGCGATCACCTGCAGGGCAAGATTGGCCCGACCTTGATCAAGGATAAGTGGCTGCATGGCGGCCGGCCCACGGAAATCATCCACACGATTACCAATGGCGTCGCGGCAAAGGGCATGCCCACATGGGGCCCCATCCTCGGGCAGCAAAAAATCCTCGAGGTGGCCTCCTTTATCCTGAGCCTCAATCATCAACCCGCCGCAGCGGCGCCACCCGCGGCCAGCAACTGATGGCCCTCTCCGCACCCAGTCTGGAGTCGGCTGCGACGATTAATCCGGACGGGTCCCGGAGATTCATCCACCCGGCCACTCCGCGTGGTCTTTTCACCGCGTTGCGGTCCGTGACCGGGTTGCTGCTGCTGGCAATTTATGCCGCGTTGCCGTGGATTCCCATCAAAGGGCATCCGGCGGTCTTCCTGGATATTGCGGACAGGCGGTTCCATCTCTTTGGCCTTACCCTGGTCATGCAGGATTTGTGGCTGGGCTTTTTCCTGATCACCGGGACGGGGTTTGCCCTCTTCTATCTCACGGCCTTGTTCGGGCGTGTCTGGTGCGGATGGGTTTGTCCGCAGACGGTTTTCCTCGATTTCATCCGGCGCATCGAGCGCTTGATCGAAGGTGACGCGCCGAAGCGCCGCAGGCTCGATGCTTCGCAATGGACAGGCATGAAGACCATCCAGCGCGGCTTGAAACAACTCCTTTTTGCACTCTTTGCGCTGGCGCTCGCCCATGTGTTCATCTCGTATTTTGTCTCGCTGCCACTGCTCTGGAAGATGATGGCGCAGTCGCCGCTGGAGCATTGGAGCGCGTTCGTGTTTGTCTTTGCGATGGCGGCCGCGCTCTGGTTCGACTTCGCATGGTTTCGCGAGCAATTCTGCATCGTCCTTTGTCCGTATGGACGTCTGCAATCGGTCTTGATGGATAACGATACCATCACCGTGGGTTACGATGCGGGACGCGGCGAGCCGCGCGGGAAAAAGGGCGCTCCCGGCGCGCGCGATTGCATCGATTGCTTCCGCTGCGTGCAGGTTTGTCCCACCGGTATCGATATCCGGCAGGGGGCGCAGATCGAGTGCATCGCGTGCGCCGCATGCATCGATGCGTGCGATGAAGTAATGGTGAGGCTCGACCGTCCCACCGGCTTGATTCGCTATGACTCGGCCAATGGTTTCGCTGGGAAAAAGACCCGCTTCGTCCGGCCCCGGACCATTGTCTACACCATCCTCCTGACAATCGGCGCGCTGGCCGCTGCCTTCTCCGTATCCACCTTCCAGCCGGCAACGGTAACGGTATCGCGAATGATCGGCGAGCCGTATCTGCTCAGTGGCGGCCTCGTACGCAACCAATACATGGTGCGGATTATCAACAAGCAGAGCAGGCCGGAAGTGTTCCAGTTGCGAATGAGCGGCGCGGCGGGGTTGACCACCAGCGGTGCCGAGGACCTCATCCCGGTGGCTGCGCTGGGAGAGGAGATCCGGCCGCTCGTGGCAATGATCCCACGCGCGCAATTTCAGTCAGGCATGACAGTCATGATCCAGGTCAGTTCCGCTGACGGTCATTTTCACTCGGAACAAGCCGTGCCGTTTCTCGGCCCCAATTCACAGTAAGTCAAACAGGAGATAACCTATGTTACAAAAAGTAAGCAAAGCCATCGGCGAGCGGCCGTGGATATGGCTGATCGTTGCCCAACTCTGGATGATCGGGATCATGGTCGGATTCATCGTCATCTCGGTCAAATACGGGGACAAGGACGTCCCGATTCCGCCGCAAAAAATTGATTATTGACCTCACCACCCCAGTGGCGGCACTGGCCGCGGGAATCGTCGCAAGCCTGCATTGCGCCGGGATGTGCGCGCCGCTCTCCTGCGCGCTATTCCGCACCTGCACGGGCCGGAAAATGGGCGGCTATCACGTGTCCCGGGCATTTGTTTACACGATGTTGGGCGGCGTGCTCGGAGGGCTGGGTGGGATTGCCGCCGGTATTTTCGCAACGAGTCCCGCCCGGATGGTGCCCGTGGCATTTGCAGCGCTCTTCGTGGCCATGGCGTTTGGGTTTGATCGCAATTTACCCCAGCCGCGGTTTCCGCGCAGGCTCGCCGGACTGTTGCTCGGTGGAGGCGGTGCCCGCGGAGCCGTCCTGCTGGGCCTGGGAACGCCGCTGATTCCGTGCGGCCCACTCTATCTCATGTTTACCGTCAGCCTGGTCAGCGGTTCCTGGGAGCGCGGAGCGCTGATGATGCTTTGTTTCGCCCTCGGGACCATGCCGCTTTACCTGCTTGCGCAATGGCAATGGTTTCATCTCTGCGGGCGGATGTCTCCGGAGATGCTGCGCACGACGCAGAAGGTGCTCGCATGCATCTCCGCCGCCCTCGTCGCGTGGCGCGCATTGGCCAATGGAGGCGCCGGCCTGGCGTTGCCGTTATGTCATTGAGCGCAACGGCGACGCTTCCCGTAATCGCTGCGGACGTCGAGAGCGCAGTCTGCATCCATTGCGGCACGCCCCTGGCGGGATCGCGTGCGACCGTCTCCGGGGAATTCTGCTGCGCCGGGTGCGAGTTTGTCCACAAGCTCATCGTCGAGCACGGCCTCGAGCGCTATTACGATTTACGCGATGGCGCCACCCTGCCGGTCAAGTCCCTGGTCTTCCAGAAGCGCGATTACCGCTGGCTCGCCGAGCTGGCCGCGGACGCGCCCGGCACCCCTGCGAAGCTGACGCTTGATCTCCAGGGCGTCTCTTGCATCGGCTGCGTCTGGCTCATCGAGCGTCTCTTCGCCCGGCGCGCCGGCGGCGTCTCCGCGAATATCAATTCCGCCATCGGCCAGATCACCCTGCGCTGGATTCCCGGCGAGTGCGACCTCGTGGAGTTCGCCGCCGAGTTGCAAGGCTTTGGCTATCTCCTCGGCCCGCTCGGCGAGCGGAAGGGGAGTTCGCAACGCGCTTTCGTAATCCGCCTCGGCGTATGCGGCGCCTTCGCGCTCAATGCAATGCTCTTTACCGTTCCGCGTTATCTCGGGATGCAAAGCACGTTTGAATTCGCCGGATTCTTCGACCGGTGCGCTCTCTTCTTTGCAACCCTGAGCTTTTGCGTCGGCGGGAGTTATTTCTTCCGGCGCGCATGGAATGGCGTTCGGCACGGCATTTTGCACATCGATCTGCCCATCTCCCTGGGCCTCGCCGCGGCATACGCCGGCTCCATCCTCGCGTGGACCCATAACGCGATGAATTTCGCTTACTTCGATTTCGTCTCCACCTTCACCTTCCTCATGCTTGCAGGCCGCTGGACGCAGCAGATGGCCGTGGAAAAAAACCGCAGCCGCCTGCTCGGGATGCAGGCCGACGTGTTGACGGTGACGATTCCGGACGGCGGCAAACGGCTCCCCGCGCGCGAGCTCGCGGCGGGCGTCTCCTATTGCCTGGAGCCCGGCCAGGTCGCGCCCGTGCGCTCGAAGCTCTGCTCAGATGCTGCGACGCTGGGCCTCGATTGGATCAATGGCGAGCCGGAGACGCGGACGACGCGGTGCGGGCAATTGGTCGCCGCCGGCAGCGTCAATTGCACGCAGACCACTATCACGCTGGAAGCCGTCGAGGCGTGGGACAATTCCATGCTGAAAACGCTCCTCACCGAGCAACCGCGTGAGAAGTGCTCCACTGGGGAAGGCACACGCTTCATCCGTTGGTACGTTGTGGCGGTCGTGACGCTCGGGCTGCTGGGTTTTACCGGCTGGGCGCTGGCCGGGCGTCCGCTGCTCATGGCCTGGCAGGTGCTCGTTTCCACGCTGGTGGTATCATGCCCGTGTGCATCAGGGGTGGCGCTGCCATTTGCCGATGAACTTGCCGCCGCGCAATTGCGCCGCCGTGGCGTCTTCGTCCGCGAGCAAAGCATCTGGACAAGGCTTGCCCGCGTGCGCCGCGTGCTCTTTGACAAGACCGGGACATTGACGCTGGAGACCATGGAACTCCGCGATCCGGGAGAACTGGAGCGGCTGAGCCCGGATGAAAAAAGCATCCTTCTCGCGCTGGTGCAGGACAATCTCCATCCCGCCAGTTGCTGCCTGCGGGAGCTGCTGATGGCCGCGCGCATCCATCCCTCGGACGCCGGCGTGATCCGCGAGGAGACTGGCTTCGGCCTCGAGACGGCAGATGGAAAGTGGCGGCTCGGCCAGGAGTACTGGGCCTGCCAGGGCAGGGGCGGTGAGGACGCCGGTTGCGTGCTGGCGCGCGATGGCGTGGCGATTGCCAGTTTCCACTTCCAGGAGGAGGCGCGGCCAGATGCCGCCGGGGAGATCGCATGGCTGCGTGGGCGCGGCTACACCATCAATATCCTCAGCGGCGATGGCGCTGCGAAGGTCGGCGCAATGGCCGCCCAGCTCGGCCTGCCGCAGGACGATTGCCTCGGCGGGATGTCCCCGCGCGACAAACAGGACTTCGTGCGAAAAGTGGATGCAAACGACACGCTCATGATCGGCGACGGCGCGAATGACAGCCTCGCCTTCAACGAGAGCTGGTGTTCCGGCACCCCGGCCATTGACCGCGGATTGCTGCAATCGAAGTCCGATTTCTACTTCGTCGGCCGCGGCCTCAAGGGCATCCGCGATCTTCTCCTCGTCGCTGCGCAGCGCCGCGCCACCGCCCGACGGGTCATCTGTTTCGCAATCGTCTACAACGCGGCAGTCATCACCGTCTCGCTAGCGGGCCATATGAACCCTGTGCTCGCTGCCCTTCTCATGCCGGCCAGCAGCGTCGTGGCAATGGCCATCGTGGCGCTTGGATTGAGGGAGAAATGAACACGGTTATTAACCACTGGCCCTACCTCGGTTTTCCAATATCTGCCCCGAAAATGCCAAAATCGGCAAAGAACCCCGCATGGGTCGGCGGTACCTTCCAGATCGAAGGCACCCTGTGCATGAATCCCCCCGCAATCCTGCTAATTACCGGCGATGCCGAGATCGAGCGCGCCGTGTGTGAAGCTGCCGGCAAGACCCGCCATGCGCTCACCGTCGCCCGGACGGCGCACGAGGCGGTGCGGATGTTCGCGCATGGATTCGACGGGCTGGACTTGATCTTTGTGGATCTCGATCCGGACGTGCACGGCATCACCCTTTTCAATGCCATTGGCGATTGCCACGGCAAGGCGCCCATCGTGGCCCTGACCGGGTGCGAGGAGAGCTACATGGCGCCGATCGCCATTTCGCACGGCGCCACCGACTGCCTTGGCAAGCCCGTGACGCCGGCAAGATTTGAACGGCTGATCGGCAAGCTTTGTTCCGCTGCGACCAATTAACAAAAGGCGACCCATGACCACTACCGAAACACCTCCAACCCGATCCCCCCGCCAGAAAATTCCAACCCGGGAATTGCTCGGTATGTCCCTCGTCTATTGCGTGGTATCGCAGCGCGCTCGCGGCCTTTCCATCGGCGTCAATATGAACCCGGACGGGCAATGCAATTTCGATTGCATCTATTGCGAGGTGGACCGACGCAAAAGCAAAGGTGACAGCGTGGTCGATGTCTCAAAGATGCGGACAGAGCTGGATCACGTGCTCGGCCTGGCCATCTCCGGCAAGCTGCGCGAGTTGCCGGCATTCCATGCGACACCGGCGGACCTGCTGGCGTTGAAGGAAGTGGCGCTCAGCGGTGACGGCGAGCCGACCCTCTGCCCGAATTTTCGCGAGGTCATCGAGGGCGTCGCCCATGTGCGCGCCGCCGGCAAGTGGCCGTTCTTCAAGATCGTCCTCATCACCAACGCCACGGGCCTGCATCTCCCCCACGTGAAGGCCGGCATCGAAATCCTCACCTCCTACGACGAGATCTGGGCCAAGCTCGACGCCGGCACCCAGCGCGGCATGGACCTTGTGAACCGCTCCGATATCCGTATCGAGACGGTCATGGAAAACATCATCCGGCTCGGCCGCGAGCGCCCGATCGTCATCCAGAGCCTCTTCCCGCTCCAGCGTGGCGCCGAGCCACCCGTCGAGGAGATCGACGCGTATATCGCCCGGCTGCGCGAGTTGCGCGACGCCGGCACGCGCATCGATTACGTCCAGGTTTACTCCGCCCACCGGCCCGCCGTTCACCCGGATTGCGCGCATCTTCCGTTGCGCAGCCTCTCCGCCATCGCCCGCCGCATCCGGGACGAGACTGGCCTGCGGGCGGAAGTATTTTAGACGCGCAACAGCCACTGCCTCCATCCACCGCGGGTTAACCCGCGAGTGATATAAGAGATTTCCTTATCCGCAATAGTGCGGGGCCATCGTCAACGGATGGGAAGCGGCCCAATTGTTGGAAAATCCGGCTTTGTATAAATTGTCCTCAATCCCGCAAGAACGGCCCACGTCACAATGACCAAAGCCAAAAGCCGGGCACAAACAGGATCCAAGCAATGTTCGCCAATAAAAACTTCGTCGACATTCTCAACCACTCCAAGATTTACCAGGACTACGAGCGCGCCTTTACCGACGCCACCGGCATGCCGGTGAGCCTGCGCCCGGTGGAGTCCTGGCAATTGCCGCACAGGGGCAAGAAAAGTGAAAACCCGTTCTGCGCATTGATGGCGCAGCGCAGCGGCTCGTGTGCCGCATGCCTGCGGATGCAGGAGCAACTTTCGCAAACCGCGCACACCGAGGCGCAAACGCTCACGTGCTTTTCCGGCATGAGCGATACCGCGATCCCGGTGCGCCTGGGCGAGAACTTGATCGGTTTCCTGCAAACCGGTCAGGTTTTCCGCCGGAAGCCGAGCGAGGCGCAATTCACCCGCGTCGCGCACCAGCTCGCCGAGTGGGGCCTCGAGGCGGAGACCGGCGAGGTACGCGAGGCCTTCTTCGCCACCCGCGTCCTCACCCGCCGCCAGCACGATGCGATGGTCACCTTGCTGAAGATCTTCGCTTTGCATCTCTCCTCCGTGAGCAATCAGGTGCTCGTCCGCCAGGAGAATTCCGAGCCGCCGATGATCACCCGGGCCAAGGAATACATCGGCAAGAACCAGGGCGAGGCGCTCTCACTGGGCCAGGTGGCCAAGGCGGTCAACACCAGCACGTTCTACTTCTGCAAGATGTTCAAGAAAGCGACCGGGCTGAACTTTACCGATTACGTCTCCCGCACCCGCATCGAGAAGGCAAAGAACCTCCTGCTGAACCCGAACCTGCGCGTAAGCGAGATCGCGTTCGAGGTCGGTTTCCAGTCGCTGACCCACTTCAACCGGGTCTTCAAGAAGATCGTCGGGGAGTCGCCGACCGAGTACCGGGGCGAAGCGGCCTCGGCTGCGTGATGCATTGCCGAGCGGCGCGCGGGGCGGTAAATTCGGTCCATGGAGGACCCATCCGCCCACGGATCGCACGACATGCATCTCGCGAAAATGGCGCTGCGCGATAGCGAGGAGCGCCTTCGCGGCATCCTGCACACTGCTGTCGAGGGGATCATCACCATCGACGTCCGCGGGATCATGGAGTCCGTCAACCCGGCCGCCCGGAAGCTCTTCGGCTATACCCAGGAGGAGATGGTCGGGTGCAATGTTAGCATGCTCATGCCGCAGCCTTTTTCCGGCGAGCACGACCATTACCTTGGCAATTACATCAAGACCGGCCACGCGAAGATCATCGGCATCGGCCGCGAGGTCGTCGGCCGGCGCAAGGATGGGAGCCTCTTCCCGATGGAGCTCTCCGTCGGCGAGGTCCAGTTGGCAGGCGAGCGTTTCTTCACCGGCATCGTACGGGATATCACCGACCGCAAGCGCCTCGAGAAAGAGGTCCTGGAGATCAGCGACCGCGAGCAGCGGCGCATCGGGCAGGATTTGCATGACGATCTCTGCCAGCACCTGGCCGGCATCGGATTGATGAGCGAGGTGCTGGAGCAAAAACTGGAGGCAAACTCCATGCAGGAAGCCGCCGACGCCCACCGCATCGCCGAGCATGTGCAGGCCGCCATCGAGCAGACTCGCATGCTGGCGCGCGGCCTCTCCCCCGTGGAACGCGAGTCCGTGGACCTGCCCGGCGCGCTGAAAGAATTGGCATCCAATACCGAGCAGATGTTCCGGATCCGTTGCATCTTCGAGGCTGGCGATCCCATCGGCGCCGTCGATGACGCGGCCTCAACCCATCTCTACCGCATTGCCCAGGAGGCGATCAGCAACGCCATGCGCCACGGCGGCGCGAACAAAATCACGATCCTCCTGGAGTCCGAGGGCAGCGATGCCGTCCTCTCCGTCAGCGACAACGGTTCTGGTTTCGGCGAACCCAAAAAGGACCGTCGCGGCATGGGCCTGCGCATCATGCAATACCGCGCAGGGATGATCGGCGGCACCCTTGAGATCGGGCAGGGGAACGGCAAGGGCGCCGTGGTGGCATGCCGTTTCCGGCCGGACATGACGTCATTGGTTTAGCGCGGCATTCTTTCCGGGAATCGGTCCGATTTCCGCGCCTCCCGTTGAACCTTTTTCCAGGGTGCGCATTCCACTAGACATAAACCGTCGTGACGGATGCCCCCGATCATCTCCCCATTGCGCAAGCCCGAGACGGCTCCGCGCAGGCGTGGGACATCCTCTTCAAGCGCTACCAGCTTCCGCTCTACACCTATGCCTTTGAATTGGTCCATGACCGCGAGACCGCCCTCGATATCGTCCAGGAGACTTTCCTCAATGCCATCCGCCATCTCCGCAGCCTTCGCGACGACGGCAAATTTGCCAGTTGGCTCTTCGGCATCGCCCATCAAAAATGCATCCAGCGCTGGCGAAAACAATCCCGCGAGAAATCGGCATTCGAGGAGGTTGCCGCCGAAACGCCTGCCGAGTGCGGGGACGATCCCTCATCGCTCCTCATCCGCGCGGAGCAGGAGGGCGAATTCATGAACCTGCTCAACACGCTCCCCCCGGCCCAGCGCAGCGTCCTGCTGCTCCATTTCATCGAGGGATTCTCCATCGAGGAGATCGCCTCCATCACCGGCGCACAGCCCGGCACTGTAAAGAGCCGCATCCATTACGCAAAGAAAGCCCTGCGCGATCTCATCGGGACCCAGCCATGAAAACTCCACGCGAAATTCTCCTTGCCCGCCATCGCGATGCCGGGCCCGACCTCGACGCGATTCGCGCCCGCGCCGTCGCTGGCATGCAAGCCGTAAACCCGCAGCCGGGCTTTCTCGATTTTCTCCTCTCTCTCCGCTGGCATGCTGCAGCCCTCGTCGCGCTCTGGATCATCGTCGCATTGCTTGGAGGCGAGCATCCCCAGTCCTCGCCCGCCGGAGTTGCCGGTCAATTCCCCGTGACGCCGCCGGTGGCATGTTTCCTGACTCTGCGCGAGTTCAGCGAGGCGCTCGATCAACCCGCCGAGCCTCCCCGCCGTCAGGATCCGATTCCGGTCATCCCCCACGCCTCAGCCTCACCCACCCGCCGCGAAACCAGCCGCAGTTTGATCGCCTGACGTGAATCCTCTCCCTCCATCTCCGGAAAAGCGCCGCCGGTTCCCGTGGATGATTCTCCGGCGCATCGTGATTACCGTCGCATGGACGGCCTCGCTCATCGCGCTGGCATACAGTGTGGAAAACTGGCGCTGCCGCCGCGCATGGGAGCAGTATCGCTCCGCGGCGGAGGCACGTGGCGAGCACCTTGACCTCGCATGGTTCATCCCGAAGCCGGTCCCGGACGACCAGAATTTTTTCATGTCCGGCTCGCTGCCACGGACGCTCTTTTATTTTCCGCGCAATGAGAGATGGTTCTCGTGGAACGATCCCTTTGCAAAGCTCTCCACCGGATCCATTTCCTATAAGCTTGTTACCGGCGGCGTTTTTCACCTCACCGACCTTGCCACCTGGCAAAAAGCGTTCGCCGCCATCTCCGGGACCGGCGCCATACCCGCTTTTGTGCTCAATCCCGATCCGGATCCCGCCGCTCGCGTCGCGGCGGCTCCCGCCGTCCTCCGCGGATTGGAGCCCAGCGCGCCGGCGCTCGATTTGCTCCGTGCCGCCAGCAGTCGGCCGTACGCAAGGTTCCCGCTGGATTACGACGCCGAGAATCCTGCCATGATTGCCCTGCCGCAATACTCCGTATTGCAAAATGCCGTCCAGCGTCTCGCCCTCCGCGCTTCCGCCGAGTTGGCTATCGGCCGCAACGACGGTGCGATGGCCGACCTGAGGTTGATGTTTTACCTGGCGGACACGATCAAGAACGAGCCGATGTTGATTACCGGCCTTGTGCGGATTGGCATTCTCAGGGTGGAGGCCCGGATCATTTGGGAAGGTCTCGTCCAGCGCCGTTGGTCCGATGCCCAACTCCAGGAGATCCAGCGGTACATGCTCTCGCTAAACTATTTTTCGGAGTTCGACCGGGAGATTGCCTGTCAGCGCGCATCCGGCGTGGTCATGCTGCAATACTACGGCACCAAACGCAATTTCAACGGCATGCGCGGTGATTTCCAATGGTTCTACGGGCAGAGGCACGAACACGGCTGGAGCCTGAAGCGTTTTCTAATCTGGATCATGCCCCGTGGCTGGTATCATCTGGAGCAGATTAGCTTCTGCGAAGGTCTCGATACCCGGTTCCAATCCGTCTTCGATCCCGCCACCAAGCGGATTTTTCCCCCTCAATTGGGTGCGAATGCCCTGGCCGCACCGTTACCGACAAACGGGGATTTGCACACCCTGCTCCAGCACCGTTATTTGATCAGCAAGTGGCTGGCGCCGAAATCGGGCGTCATTGGTGGCGATGGCATGGTCCGCAGATATGCCGCCGCTCAATGCATCGCGGGCCAGGCCGTCATCGCCTGCGGCCTTGAGCGTTGCCGCATGGCGACCGGAAATTATCCCGCCGAAATCCACGACTTGGCGCCCCGCTTCACTCCCAGTCTGCCGTCAGATCCTCTCACCGGTAACCTTTTCCGCTACCGCCGCAAAAACCCCGGCAGCTTCACGCTCTACTCCGTCGGTTGGAACCTGAAGGATGATGGCGGTCGGACGGAGAAAACGTTCCCGGGCGCCAAGGGCGATTGGCTCTGGCAATAGCGCGCACGCGGCGCCAGTGGACGCAGGTCCCCCCATTTCTCTATCTGTCATTGTAACCAAGCCCCGGTGCGCATACTATTCTCCGGCCCCCCATGCCAGCGAAGCCGCCAGTGCAACAGAAAACCCGCATCCTGATCGTCGATGATCACCCGATGCTGCGTGAGGGGCTCACCAGCCTGCTCGGCAGCCAGCCGGACATCGAGGTTTGCGGCGAGGCCGAGAACGCCGCCCAGGCCCTGGAGATGATCGCGGCCACGCAGCCTGCCATCGTCATTGCGGACATCACGCTCCCGGGCAAAAGCGGCATCGAGCTTATCAAGGACATCGTCGCGATGCATCCCACGGTGAAGACGCTGGCTGTCTCGATGCATGACGAGGCGGTCTATGCGGAGCGCGTCCTGCGCGCCGGCGCCCGTGGCTACATCATGAAGAAGGAGGGCGGCAAGCGCATCCTCGAGGCCGTCCGCAAGGTGCGCGATGGCGACATCGCCGTGAGCGAAAAGATGTCCGCGCAAATCCTCCGCATTTTCTCCGGCACCCATGGCGACTCGGAATCGCCGGTGCGCCAGCTTACCGACCGGGAGTTTGAGGTCTTTGAGCTGCTCGGGCGCGGCCTCGGCACCACGCAGATGGCCGCGGAGCTGCACATCAGCGTCAAGACCGTCGAGGTCCATCGCGCCCACATCAAGGATAAGCTCAACATCAAGTCCGGCTCCGAACTCATCGCCTACGCCGCCCGCTGGGCCCAATCCGCGGAGGACAAATAAGGGTTGGGATCGTGCAATCCCGGTCCAGTCGCGAGCACGGTCCACGCTTAGTTTGATTCCATGTACAATGCCCTGTTGCATCCGCGCGATGAGATCGTCGCGACCATGGAGCGCGTCTATCGCCACCGCATGACCACCACCTCCGGTGGAAATATTTCCATCCGGGAAAATAACGGCGATGTCTGGATCACCCCGGCCCGCGTGGACAAGGGCGCCCTGGACCGCCAGGATATCGTGCGCATCTGCCGCGACGGCACGCGCGAGGGAGCCCATGCGCCCTCCTCGGAGTATCCGTTTCACCTCGGTATTTACAAGGTGCGGCCGGATGTCGGCGCGGTCATCCACGCGCATCCCGGCGCGCTCGTGAGCTTCAGCATTTGCGGCCAGGTGCCGAATACCCGCGTTTTTCCCGAGGCGAGCCATGTCTGCGGGAGGGTCGGTTTTGCGCGGTACGCGCTGCCGGGGAGCGAACTGCTGGGGCGCAACATCTCCGGTGTGCTGGCGCGGGACCGCGATTGCACCTGCGTGCTGCTGGAGAATCACGGCGTCGTGATCGTCGGTGCGGATTTGGCGGAGGCGTTCGAGCGCTTCGAGACCCTGGAATACGCCGCCGAGACGATCCTCAACGCGCGCCTGCTGGGCGATGTGCGTTACCTCGATGACGTGAATTTGATTTTTTCACGCGCCCCACAAAATGTGCTCCCGGAACAAATCATGGGGCTCGCCAGCAGCAGTGAAAAAGAGCTGCGGAAGCAGATTTGCGACTTCGTCCATCGCGCCTATGAGCAGCGCCTGATGACCAGCACCGAGGGCAGTTTTTCCGCGCGCACCGGCCCGGATGAGTTCGTCATCACCCCGCGCGATGTCGACCGCCGCGAGCTCGACCTCGCTGATCTTGTAGTCGTGCGTGGAGGCGCCCGTGCCCACGGCCAGCAACCCAGCCGCGCCGCCCGGATTCATCGCGCGATCTACCGCGAGCATCCCGCCATTCACGCCATCGTCAACGCACTGCCCGTCCACGCCACCGCCTTCGCCGTCAGCGACGCTCCGCTGGATACGCGCACCATCCCGGAGAGCTACCTCTTCCTCAAGGACGTCAGCAAAATCCCGTTCGAGGAGCATTACGGCAATGGCGCCGCCATCGCCCGTGCCGTGACCCCTTCGCACCCCGTGGCATTGCTGGAGAACAACGGCGTCCTCGTGGCCGGCCGCACCGTCCTCGACGCCTTTGACCGCCTGGAGGTGCTGGATGCCACAGCCGCCGCCATCCTCCGCGGCCGCGCTCTCGGTCCGCTCGCACCCATGGGCGAACAAGTCATCGAGGAGCTGGTTGCCGCATTCCCTGGGATTTAAACCCTCTGCATCCAGCCGGCGCACGTATTATGCATGGGGCTAGTCCGTCTCCCGTCGCCGCGGGATCCCATGGTGCCAGTCCCAAGCCGCCGTGCCACCCCCTCAAACCCTGAGCAGAATTTGCAAACCCCCCGGCAACCCACGCGAAGCGCTCCGCCCCGGCGCGCCATACAGTCTTGCTCAAAGCCTTTTCCACACACCATGAGCACCATCACTGTCACGAAACCGAAGAACGCAACCCTCCCACACATCGAGCCGCTTCGGCATCAGCGGCCCGCACTGGAGGCAATGTTTTCCCCGCGATCCGTGGCCGTTATCGGCGCCACCGAGTCGCTGGGCAGCGTCGGCCGCACCGTGCTCGAGAACCTGATGGCGCAATCCTTTGGTGGGGTCGTCTATCCCGTTAATCCGAAGCGCCCGCACGTGCTCGGCCTGAAGGCTTACAAAAGCGTTACCGATATTCCCGGCTCGGTCGATCTTGCCGTCGTCTGCACCCCGGCGACCTCCGTTCCCGCGATCATCACGGAGTGCTCGGAAAGCGGCGTGCGCGGCACCGTCGTCATATCCGCCGGTTTCCGCGAGGTGGGCGAATCCGGCCAGGCCCTTGAGCGCGAGTTGCTCGCCCGGCGCGGCTCGATGCGATTGATCGGCCCGAATTGCCTCGGCATCATGAACCCGGCCCGCGGCCTTAATGCGACCTTCGCGGCGAACATCGCGCGGCCCGGCCATGTCGCGTTCCTGAGCCAGAGCGGCGCGCTCTGCTGCGCGATCCTCGACTGGAGCCTGCGCGAGAATGTTGGGTTCAGTTCGTTCGTCTCGATGGGATCGATGTCCGATGTCGGCTGGGGCGATCTAATCTATCACCTGGGCGACGATCCGGCGACGAAGAGCATCATCATCTACATGGAGAGCATCGGCAACGCGCAGGCATTCCTCTCCGCCGCACGCGAGGTGGCGCTGACCAAGCCCATCATCGTCATCAAGACCGGCCGCACCGAGGCTGCTGCGCGCGCCGCCGCTTCGCACACCGGCACGCTCACCGGCAGCGACGAGGTGCTCGACGCCGCCTTCCGCCGCGTCGGCGTCCTGCGGGTCAATACCATCGCCGAACTCTTCGACATGGCCGAAATCCTCGCCAAACAACCGCGCGCCAGGGGTCCGCGCCTCGCCATCGTCACCAATGCCGGCGGCCCTGGCGGCCTCGCCGCGGATGCCCTCTCGCTCAGCGGCGGTGAGCTCTCCGAGATCGCTGCGGACACCTTTTCCGCGCTCAATGAAATGCTTCCCGCCCATTGGAGCCGCAACAATCCCATCGACGTCCTCGGCGATGCCGGCGCGGAGCGGTACGCGAAGGTCACCGATCTTGCGCTCAAGGATCCCAACACCGACGGCGTTCTCGTCATCCTCACCCCTCAAGCGATGACCGACGCCACCGCCACCGCCGAGCAATTGCGCGACCTCCAATCCGCCGGCGAGAAACCGCTGCTCGCCGCATGGATGGGCGGCCCCGCCGTGGAGAAAGGCGAAGACATTCTCAACGCCGCGAACATTCCCACCTTCAAGTACCCCGATCGCGCCGCGCGTGCCTTCACCTCGATGTGGCAGTACAGCTCGAATCTCAAGGCGCTCTACGAGACGCCGCTGCTCGCGAACCTCGCCCCGCCGGATCTTGCCCGCGCCGGGCAACTGATCGGCCATGCCCGCAAGATGAAACGGGTGATATTAACCGAGTACGAATCGAAAAACCTGCTCGAAGCCTACGGCATCCCCGTCGTGCCCACGCGCATGGCCAAAACCGCCGCCGAGGCGGAGAAAATCGCCGCGGAATTTGGCTTCCCGGTTGTGCTCAAACTTTGCTCCGAGACCATCACCCACAAGTCCGATGTCGGCGGCGTGAAGTTGAACCTCATGGATGGCGCGGCTGTATCCGAAGCCTATAACGCGATCGAGAACGCTGTGACGAAACTGCATGGTGCATCCGCTTTTGACGGCGTCACCGTCCAGCCGATGGTCACCGGCGGCGGTATCGAGCTCATCCTCGGCAGCAGCCCAGATACCCAATTCGGCCCGGTGCTCCTCTTCGGTGCGGGCGGCAAACTCGTGGAGATTTTCAAGGATCGCTCGCTCGGCCTGCCCCCGCTTACCGCGACGCTCGCGCGCCGCATGATGGAGCAGACCCGCATCTTCGCCGCATTGCGCGGCGTGCGCGGCCAGAAGCCGAGCGACCTGGATGCGCTCGATCAATTGATGGTGCGCTTCAGCCAGCTCGTCGCCGAGCAGTGCCGGATCAAGGAGATCGACATCAATCCGCTGGTAGCCACAGAGGATGGCGGCTTCATCGCGCTCGACGCGCGCATCATCCTCCATGGCGATGACGTGTCGGACGCCGATCTGCCCACGACCGCCATCCGGCCCTACCCGGTTCAGTACGCATCCAGCTTCAAGCTGACCGATGGCAGCGTTGCCGCCATCCGCCCCATCCGCCCGGAGGACGAGCCCCAGATGGTGGAGTTTCACAAGACGCTCTCCGACAGCACCGTCCACTTCCGCTACTTCGGCACGCTGAAGCTCGAGGAGCGCATCGCCCACGACCGTCTCACGAGGATTTGTTTCAACGACTACGACCGCGAGATTGCCCTCGTGGTGGATCGCGCGATCCCCGGCGGCGGCCGCGAGATTCTCGGCATCGGCCGCCTCAGCCGGACCCTGGAGGCGGGCGAGGCGGACTTCGCGATCCTCGTTAGCGACGCATGGCAGCAGCAGGGCCTCGGCTCCGAGCTGATGCAAAAACTCATCGTGATTGCCGAGGACGAAGGCCTCAAGCGCATCTCCGGCGCCGTCATGTCCGGCAACAGCGGCATGCAAAAGGTTTGCCGCAAGGCCGGTATGCAATTGCACCGGCTGCCCGATGGCGATTACCTTGCTGACCTGCTTCTCCCCAAGTCCATCGCGGCGCTGAACAAGCGAGTAAAATGAACGCATGATGAATATCGCCTTCTCAGAGACGGGACCCGATGAGGAGAAATTCTTTGAGAAGGAGCTGCGCGAGCATCGGATCGAGTTTTGTGAGTACGCGGCCGATTGCGCGCCGGACACGGAGGTGCTGTCGATCTTCATCAACTCGAAGATCGACGCCGGTTTTCTCGCGGAACACCCGGCGTTGAAGCTGATCGCGACCCGCTCGACCACGCTCGACCACATCCAGCTCGACGCCTGCGCGCAATACGGGGTGACGGTGTGCTGCGTCGGGAGTTACGGGGACTATACCGTGCCGGAGCATGTCTTCGCGCTCATGCTGGCGATCTGCCGCAAGCTGCGCCAGGCAATGGAAGTGGCGGCCGGGCGGCGTTTTTCGTACGAGGATCTGCGCGGCTTTGAATTGCACGGGAAGACGCTTGGCGTCGTCGGTACCGGGCGCATCGGGCGGCAGGTGTTGCGTCTGGCGAAGGCATTCGGCATGGAGACCATCGGCAGCGACAGCCATCCCGACCCGGCCGCGGCGGAGGAGCTCGGGTTCCGGTATGTCGGCTTTCCACGGCTGTTGCGGATGGCCGATTTCATTTCCATCAACGTGCCGCTCAATCCCTCGACCTATCATTTGTTCGACCGCGAGGCCTTCGCAAAATGCAAGCGGGGGATGGTGCTCATCAATACCGCGCGAGGCGCCATCATCAACAGCGAGGCGCTGATCGAGGCGCTGGATGCCGGGATTGTGATGGGGGCGGGGCTCGATGTCCTGGAGGATGAGCGCGTGATGCGGAAAAAAGCGGCGAACATCCTGACAGAGCAAATCGTGGAAAGGCTGCACGATGCCTTTATGCCGCTGGAGCCGATGGACACCGATACCGTGCGCATCACAGAAGTGCGTCGGTTGATGCACAACAGCACGCTCATGAACCACCCGAACGTGATCGGCACGCCGCACATCGCCTTTAACAGCCACGAGGCGCTGGAGCGGATCAACCGCTGCACCGTCGAGAACATCAACGACCATCTGGCCGGCACCCCCCGCAACGTCGTCACCAACGGCATTCCAAAGGCGCCCGCACCGAAAAGGAAACGCGGCGCGCGGACCTAATACCGCGTACAAGCCGGCCCAGGCTACGTGCTCACTACGATGCGATGGCCAATGGCGGGATGGGTGGCGGCGCGGGTGCTGGCATGGGTGGAAAATCGGTGCCGGATGAAGGCGGAATGGGAGGCGGGACGGCAGCGGAACGCTGCTGGACGGCGGCCGCCGCCTCCGGCTTGACCTGCAGCCGCAGCATGTCGGTCGTGGTCTCGTCCCTGCCTGCGAGCTTATTCACGCGATCGACGCCCCCGCGGATTTTGCTCTTGCTGGTGGCGAAGAGGCTCGCGGTTTCCTCGGTGATGAATCCCTTCTCGTAAGCTTCAATGAGCGCCATGTCGAAGGTGCGCCAGTCGTAGGAGGAGCTCTGTTCGATGATATCGGCGTAAGTCCGGTTTTCGCCCTCGCCCAGGAGCAGCGCCTCGCGGGTGCGCATGTTGCTCCCCATGATCTCGTTGATCATCAGGCGGCCGCCGCCAACTTTCGGAATGAGCCGCTGGCTGATCACATAGCGCAGCGTTTGTGCCAGGCGCTCGCGCACGAGTTGCTCCTCATCCTTGCTGAAGAATCCCAGGATGCGGTTGATGGTCTGGCCGGCGTTGATGGTGTGCAGCGTGGAGTAAACGATGTGGCCCGTCTCCGCCGCGGTGAGGGCGATGTCCATGGTTTCGCGGTCGCGGATTTCGCCTACGAGGATGACCTTCGGCGCCTGGCGCATCGCCGCCCGCAAGCCGGAGGCGAAGGTGGGAAAGTCGCGCCCGAGCTCGCGCTGCGAGAATGCCGCCTTCTTGTGCGCATGGACGAACTCGATGGGATCCTCGAGCGTGACGATGTGCATCTTCGCGGTCTGGTTGAGCTCATTCAGCATCGCTGCCAGCGTGGTCGTCTTGCCGGAGCCGGTTGCCCCGGTGACAAAGATGATGCCGGTCTTCTCCTTGATGATCTCGCGGAAGACCGGCTGGAGCTTGAGGCCGTCCATTGAGGGGATGGCGGTGTTCAGCTTGCGCATGACGATGGCGTGATGGCCGTTCTGCCGGAAGACATTGACGCGGAACCGTGCGCTCCCCGGGATGGTGTGGGAGCAATCGCAAGCGCCGAAGTCGCGGAAATCGGTCGCGAGCCGGTCGATGCCGGACATGAGGGAGAGTGCGATGCGTTCCACCACAGCAGGCGTCAGGACAGACTCTGCGTTATCGTCCGGATAGGATTGCAGCTCCCCATGAACTTCCACCTGGATGGGCTTGCCGACGATGAAGAAGAGGTCCGAGAACCCTTCGTGTTTCTGAAGGATCGAGGTCAGGAGCGAGTCAATTTCGGCGTCAGGCATAGAGTCGTTGTGGAAGTGGCGTCCGGAGGAAAATAGCAGGGGGCGTGCCTTGCGAGACATCCCCGCGAAAGCAAAAAGCGCCAGCCTTTCGGCCAGCGCTTTCTGGAAAACGAATATTGCCTTCGCCCTACAGCCCCGTCCCCGCCTTTAACTCCTGCCGCCCCTCGTAAATGACATCCTTGTAGGTCTTGCCGGTCGGGATCATCGGGAGCACATGCTCGGTGTAGGGGACCATGACTTCCAGCACACAGGCTTCCTTGGAATCGAGAAACCACTGCATCGACTCGCGCAGATCCTTCTTGTGGATCACGCGCCGGGCGGGCACGTCGAAGCCTTCGCAGATCTTCAGGAAATCGGGGTAAATCCGGTCCGGCTGATCGGTGAGGCCCAGGAAGGTGTGCCCGCGGTTGGACTTGTAGAAGCGGTCCTCCCATTGCATCACCATGCCGAGGTACTGGTTGTTGAGGATCATGACCTTTGCCGCGATCCGCTCCACGCGGGCCATGGCCAGCTCCTGGATGTTCATCAGGAAGGAGCCGTCGCCATCGATATCGATAACTTCCTTGTCCGGCATGGCCACCTTCGCGCCGAGCGCGGCGGGATAGCCGAAGCCCATCGAGCCGAGGCCCGCGGAGGTCAGGAAAGTGCGCGGCCTGGCGAAGTCGTAAAATTGCCCGGCCCACATCTGGTGCTGGCCCACGCCGGTGGTGATGATGGCCTCGCCATTGGTCATCTCGTAGAGCAGCCGGATGGCATGCTGCGGCTGGATGGCATCCTCGGTATCCCGGAAGGTGAAGGGAAAATTTTCCTTCCAGGACATGACCTGCGTCCACCAGTCCGGGTAGCGGGTCTGCTCGGTGGAGCGCTCATAGCCGGCGTTCACCAGCAGTTCGTTGACGCGGCCGAGGGCATACTTCACGTCGCTCAGGATCGGCAGCTTGACCGGTTTGTTCTTGTTGATCTCCGAGTTGTCGATCTCGATGTGGACGATGGTGCCGTGCTTGGCGAATTCCTCCAGCTTCCCGGTCACGCGATCGTCAAAGCGCACGCCGATCGCCAGCAGCAGGTCTGCCTCGTTCACCGCGTTGTTCGCGTACACAGTGCCGTGCATGCCCAGCCACTTGAGCGAAAGGCGATGGGTCTCCGGGAAGCAGCCGATGCCCATGAGAGTGGTGGCCACCGGGATCTGGGTGCGCTCGGCAAATTCCAGCAACTCCGGGGCGGCCTCTCCCGAGATAATGCCGCCGCCGCAATAGATCATCGGCTTCTTCGCCATGCGGATGAGCGCCACCAACTCGTTGAGCACGTCGTCCTCGGCATGCACGATGGGATTGTACCCGCGCAGGTTCACCTCTGCGGGGAAAACCGGTTGCGTCTCGGCGAGCTGGATGTTCTTCGGGATATCGATCAGCACCGGGCCCGGCCGGCCGGTCTGGGCGATGTGGAAGGCCTCCTTCACGATCCGCGGGATGTCATTGATGTCCAGCACCAGGTAATTGTGCTTCACCACCGGGAGGGTCATCCCGAACACATCGGTCTCCTGGAATGCCCCCTTGCCGATCAGCCATTGCGGGACCTGGCCGGTGATGGCCACCAGCGGGATGGAATCCAGGAACGCGTCCGCGATGCCGGTCAGCAAATTCGTCGCGCCCGGCCCGCTCGTCGCCATGCACACGCCCGCCCGGCCGGTGGCGCGAGCATACCCTTCCGCGGCGAAGACGCCGCCCTGCTCATGCCGGGGGAGGAAGGTGCGGATCTTCTTGGAGCGTGTCAGCGCCTGGTGCATGTGCATCGATGCGCCGCCGGGATAGGCAAAAATCGTGTCGACTCCCTCGCGCTCAAGGCAATGGACCAGGATTTCCGCGCCGCTCATTACGGGCCCGCGCTCGGCGGTGCGCGGGGTTTCGGCGGCATGCTTGGTGGCGGCGGTTGTGCTCATAGTTAAAAAGGAGGTCCACTATGGGGTATTTCGGGCCTTGAGGCAAGCCGTTATCCGCGGGCCGCCCCGGCGCATCACCGGAGGTAGCGCATGACAATGCACTCCGCAGAGACGCCGTGCTGGTGGGAATCGCCTCCCAAATACCAGTAGCCATCGTTGCCAATGTACACATGCACCGTTTCGCCATCGCCCGCGAAGTGGCCAGATACACTGGAGAGCGCGCAAAATCCGTCCGCCTGCGGCATAATGCGGACCGGCGGCTCTCCCTGGTGCCATATCCGTGTCTCGATGGGGCCAAAGACTGGCGCCACGACCTGCGGTTCGACGCGTTGCATCGTGAAGTCTCCTTCGTGGAACAGGTTGGGACTGGTCATCGTGATGACGTACTTGCCCCATCCCGATTTGTCCCATTCCATGATCAACGCGACATGATCCTGGAGGCCAGTGAGCGTCCATCGTCCGGTGTCGCGGCTCTGATCTCGGATGAACTTGCCATCCGCCGAGAAGGTAACGGTATCGATCCAGGCGGGAGCATGGCAGTACCATTTGCCAACGATGCTCCAGGGAACAACTGCCGCCGGACTCGGAATGGCCGCAGGGGTATCGACCGGGGCGGGCGCGGCGACGGGGGACGGGGTGGAAGGGATTGGATTGCTGGAGTAGCCGCTCTCCGCGGAGATGCGCTCCATGTGCATGGTCTTGCCGCGGAAGTCGGACGGGCCATACATGGTCAGCGTTTCGGCTGGCCAGTCGTTCCATGCCAGTACCAGCACGAGATGATCCTGCAGGCCGGTTAGGGTCCAGTGCCCGCCGGTTCCATTCGACCACGCAAAGCTGCCGTCGGCGAAGATGGTGATATTGCCCGTCCAGGCGGCATCGTGCGCGTCCCATTTGCCCGCGATGCTCCACGGGGTTTCGGCCGCCGGCGTTGGACTGGCCGCCGGTACCGCTTCTGGAATCGCTGGCACGGCGAGTGGGGCGGTCGTATCGGCCCATAACGGCGACACGACCATGACGAGAAAGGCAAGGGGAAGAACTTTCATACCTTCATCATAGGACGCATCAGGCAGAAATCCCTTGGAAAAAAGATGCAGAATCTTTGCGGGAGCCGGATGCGAGGTGTGGTGCGATTCGACCACTCCACCCGACGATTTTTCGCCTGCCTGATGCCAAAAAAGGGCAATTGTCGCCACCGCCCTCCGCCGCGGCGTGGCGCGGGGATTTTTAATTTTCAGTGTTGGACAGAGAAATAGCGCCCGGCGGGGCGGCATGGGGCCGGATTGGTGTGAATTATGCTAGAGGGCGCCAACACAATCACCCACCCAAAATCGGGAGCCGTTGGCCCAAACCAGGAGATTCTTGATCATGTCAGACGAAATCACGCAGGAGACCCCAGAAACCAACGGCGCCACCGCCGTCATCGAGCAGCCAGCCCCGGTCGCCACCAACGGCCACGCCGACGAGCCCATCCGCGTCGTGCTCCCGGAGTCGGAGAGACCGGCGATGGAATCCTCCCCCGAGCCGGAATTTACTACTGTCGATCCCGCCCTTGCGGCGCCGGCCGCCGACCGCCTCATCGATGCCGATATCAGCGATCCCGACAAGGCGAAGAAAAAGGCAAAAAAGGCCGAGAAGAAGCGCCTCAAGGAAGAGCGCAAGGGCAAGTGGAGCAAGGCCAAGGCCTTCGCCACCTCTTTCCCCATGGTGGACCTCATCGCCGAGCAGGTGCGCACCAGCATTCCCAAGGAACTCGTCCACCGCGTGAAGGCGTGCGAGGGCAAGAAAAAGAAGATCATCAGCAGCACCTATCCCTACCCGAAGCGGATGAAGAAGGAGGATTACGAGGCGGAGGTTGAGCTGCTGGAAATCGAGCTCGTGAAGATGCAGGCGTGGGTCAAGGAGACGGGCGAGCGCATCGTCATGATCTTTGAGGGACGCGATGCGGCCGGCAAGGGCGGCACGATCAAGCGCTTTACCGAGAACCTCAATCCGCGCGGCGCCCGCGTGGTTGCTCTTACGAAGCCCTCCGAGAGCGAGCGCGGCCAGTGGTACTTTCAGCGCTACACGGAGCAATTGCCGACCGCCGGGGAGATCGTTCTGTACGATCGCTCGTGGTATAACCGCGCCGGCGTCGAGCACGTGATGGGCTTCTGCACTCCGCACCAGTACCTGGAGTTCATGCGCCAGGCGCCGGAGTTCGAGCGGATGCTCGTCCGCAGCGGCATTCGCGTCTACAAGTTCTGGTTCTCCGTCAGCCGGGAGGAGCAGCTCGCCCGCTTCCTGAGCCGCGCAAGCGACCCGCTCAAGCAGTGGAAGCTGAGCCCGATGGATGTCGAGTCACTCGGCCGCTGGGATGCCTACACCAAGGCCAAGGAAGACATGCTCTTCTACACAGACACCGCCGACGCCCCGTGGACCATTGTCCGCTCCGATGACAAGAACCGCGCGCGGCTCCATGCCATGCGGCACATCCTCAGCACCATCCCCTACTCGGGGAAGGACACGAGCGTCGTCCATCCTCCGGACCCGCTCGTCGTCGGCAGCGCGAAGGTCATCTACGAGAAGGGCGAGAAACGCTCCGCATAGCCCGGCCTAAATGCTCCGCCGCGCCCGGCGGATTGACTTACAAAATGAAGGCGCCATTTCCAATTGGGGATGGCGCCTTCTGCGTAATTCGGCGTGCCTGGTTCAGCGTACCGTTAGAATGCGATCCAAGTCTCCACGTAGAGCGTATTGTTATCGCTCGCGTGGCTGTGGGTGCCGTCAAACCGGTTGTAGATCACATACTGGACTGAGAACTTCACATTACTCTTCGGCCACCAGGTGGGGCCGCCGGAGATGTTGAAGGGCATGTACGTGAGTTCCAGCACCACCCCGTCGCTCTCCGGTGAGCCATTGGCACTGTTCGAGTAGAGCAGGGGATCCCGGCGCCCATTGACCAGGAAGTAGCTGACGTCAGCGCCGTAAGTCAGGTTGTAGAGGTAATCGACAGTCAGCCTCGTGGACCACAGATTGTCCGCCACGTTCGCGGAGTTGCCGAGGCTCTGGCTGGCGTCGTATCCATTCCACTCGCGGATGACCGACAAGAGACCCGTGACGCTGCTCTTGCCGAACGAGGTCTGGTACTCCGAGTCCACCCCCCAATCCAGGAAGTGATCGTGGCCCGCAGTGGTTACGCGGCCGGGATAAGTTGAGGCCTCCATGCCGAAGGTACCGATCTCAAGGGAGTGATTGCCCGCGGATTTCGTATAGGCCAGCCGCCAGTAAGGCGCGATGCCGTCGACCTCGTTCTCTCCGTCGGGATCGATCCCGAGCGACTCCTGAGTCCGCGCATCGAGCGTGTGATAGCCGGAGAAGTCCACATATACCGAGTTATTGATCATGGCATAAGCGCCCAGCCCGACGACCTGCTGGCCAAGGCCTTGCTCCACCAGCGTGCTGATCCCGGGCGTTGGCGCCAGACCGGAGCTGCTGAAGGGGAAGCCCCACACCGGCGTGGTATTCCACGGGTCTTCCATGCCGGGATTATTGTTGGCAAAGAAGCCGTAAATGATCGATTTGCCCGCGATAGTGCCCGTATCTGCATATCGCACCTCTGTGTTATCCCAATGCCAGCGCCTCGCCACACCATCAAAGGTCACCTGGGTGAAGGTGCCGAACTTATTAAGGAATGTCTGGACCGGCCCTTCGGTGAGAAGATTCGTGTACGGTCCAAACAGACGTCCGCTATAAAAGAAGCTCGCCTGCGTGAGCGCCACGTTGGAATTCGGCCCGAAGTGCGGCGCCGCGCCACCCACCTGCCCCTGGTTGGTCTGCGTGAAGGAGGGCTGAAGCATCACAGCCAGTGGCGGCAATTCGGTTTGCCCCGCGCTCATCGTGTAGCCGTTCAATTTAAAATCCCGGCCGAAATCCGTGAGGATGGGGAATTCCGTGTGGCACGCTTCGCAAGAGAGACCGGTCTGCCGCGCAAAGCTCGGCACCGCGCGGCTGGCGTTTGGCAGGATCAGGAGCGCCGCACAGGCTGCGAGAGCCATGCGGACGCTTTGGGAGGGTTTTGGCAGAGCGATTTGCATGGTTCTCGGTGGTTGGAGTGGGTTGGCTGTCCGGGAGGCCCGTCGCGATTACTTCACGATCAGCACGCCATTCATTCCCGCGCCGCAATGGGCCGGGAAGGAGCAGAGATACGGATAGGAGCCGGGCGTGGAGGGAGCGGTGAAGGTGACCGAGCCGCTCTCGCCGGGCCCGAGCAGCGGGATGCTGGCGAGCACGCGGCTGGCCAGTGCCTTCGGCTGGTAATTGTTCGCCGCGGCGGTCATCGCGAGGCGGGAGTAGGCGTTCGGGTCCATGCCCGCGGCCAGCAGCACCCAGTTGTGGGCCATTGCCGCCTTCGGCATGCTGCCCTCGTTCTTGAGGGTGACGGTGACTTTCTCGCCGGGGGAGACCTCGATGGTGTTGACGCTGTATTTCATCGTGTCGAACGCGCTGATGTTGATCGTCTTGGCACCCGAGGCCGAGGCGGTGATACCGGCGAACATTGCAAAGGAGAGGATACAACTAAAAATGAGTTGTTGGAATTTCATGCAACGACGTTGAACCTGTCGCCGATATATAGCTAGGCTCATCTTGGCAGTGACTAACCATATCTTGTCATTGCAAAGCGTTTGATCTCCACCGCCCCTCTCTGTGCCGCGTGCAACATTCCTCCGCGGCGGCCATTCCGCAATTGCTTTGCCTCACACTATTAATGGTGAGGGCATGCTGTGCGCGGGCCGGGGAGCAGACGGGAAATCCCTATTCCAAGCCTGTCTCATCGGCGGGGAGCATTCTTCTGCTCCAGTGCCCCGATGTGGCAGAAGTGGACGCGCCCGCGCCGACCGGGCGCTCCTTGACTTCTGCTCCCCTTAAAATGCACATCAATCAAATCCGGCAGGGCGCTAAAACATCCCTTGCGGCTTTGCGGTAAAGCCGAGGCTGTCGAAATCCAGCGACCAGAGCGCGGCCCTGACCCTCCGGAATTCCGCAGTCTGTCCCGGCATCGTCGGCATGATGGAATAGTCGGACGTCAGCGTGATGGTGCCATCGGGCATGGTGTAATTATCGAATTCGCCGGCCCCGGGTTTAAAATAATTGCGTGCTGGGAAATCCCCCGTGGGCGCGTGGAAAACGACGGCGGTTGTCCGGTAACCCTGCCGCGTGAGCCAGGTATCGATCAACACCATGGCGCGTGCGCGGCCCATCTGGCCATGGGCGAAGCCGGTCCTGGGGACGAGCAGGAGCGTGCGGGTCTCTACAATACCACTGCAGCCCGTGAGCAGCACGCAGAGGAGTGCGCAAAGGAGAATGAGGGGACGGTTCATGGTTCAGATCGGGTTCGCGTTCAATATCCCGCCCGCGGGACGCCCAATCTGCATCCAACCCCAGCCAAGAGCAAACAATGCCGCGCTCCATGTGACGAGGCTGATGCCCCACCAGACGCCCCACAGGCCCCAGCCCAGCCCAAACGCAAGCCCATTGAACACGATGAGCGGCGCCGCGACCTGCCGGTAGAGCCCGATCCACAAGCCATAAGCCGGCCGTTTAATCCCCTGCATGGCAAATACCGTGACAAAGAGAATCGGATACGCCGCCAGGGTGACCGAGGACATAAGCAGGTAATCTCGCCCGTCACTGATCACGGCAGGGTCATGGGTGAAGAGTCTCATCGCCGCATCCCGCCCCACCCACACCAGCGCGCCGCCCAGGGCCATCAGCACCGCGCCGATCTTCACATTGGTGGTCCATGCCTCGCGCACGCGATGATGCAGGCTGGCGCCGTGGTTTTGCCCCACGATGGAGAGCACCGCCGCATTCAGGCCGATTGCGGGCATCAGCACGATCTGCTCAATGCGCGTGGCGATGCCGCTGGCCGCGACCGCTTCCTTGCCGAAATGTTTCACAAACCATGTGATGACGAAGACTCCCAGTGCGACGGTCAGCATATTGAGCATGGCAGGCACCGCTTGTCCCGTGATGCGCTTGAGCACCGCGAGGTGGGGGCGGAAATCGGCGGCTTTGAGCCCGCGCAGGAGGTCGGTCTTTGCCACCGCATGCCACATGAAGAAGCACGCGCCCATCTGGATGAGCACCGTCGCCAGCGCAATGCCGGCCACGCCAAGTGCCGGCAGGCCGAACCAGCCCCACATCAGCAGCGGATTGAGCGCCACATTCGCGATAAGGCTCAGGAAGAGCAGATTGCGGTATACCCGCGTCTCGCCCTGCGCGGAGAGAGCGGCGTTCATCGTCATCGGCAGCAGGTAAAAGATGCCGCCGGCGAGGGTGACATTCATATAGGCCAGCACCGCATGCAGGTAATTGCCCTCCGCGCCCAATTGGCGAAAAATCCACGGCGATACCAGCAGGCCCGCCACCGACAGCAGCGGCGCGGCAATGGACGTGAACACCAGCGATTGCGCGAAAACCCGGCGCGCCTCAGGGTGATCGCCCGCGCCCAGCGCGTTCGCCATCAATGCCGTCGTGCCCTGGCTGATCCCGCTCCCCACGGCCACCATCACGAAGAATACAGGGAAGGAGAGCGACAGCGCCGCCAGCGCGTCGGTGCCCAGCCAACCCGCGCACAGCGTGTCCACCACATTGAACATGGTGTTGAAAAACATCCCCACGCTCATCGGCAGTGCGATGCGCCATGTCAGCCGCGTGATGGAATCCGCGGTCAGTGAGAGCGGTTCGTTCATCGGTTTATCGAAGGAGGCCGCCGGCAATGCGCTCCAGTTGCACACGATGGATGCCAAGGTGCGTCCCGGCCAGCCGATACCACCCCGCCGCGTCCAGCGGGCCAAACCATGGGTGCTGGTATCGGGATGCCGTCTTCAGTTCCGGCACGGCGGCTGCCGCGGCCAGTAATGCGTCGCAGGAGGCCTCGTACCGGGGCAGGATGGTCGCGTCCGCGTCCAGGCTCGGCTTCACCGCGGCCGTGCTGGCCGCTCCCAGCGGCACCGTGCCACTGGCCAGCGAGGTAATAATCCGCGCCATTGCATCGTGGATGATCCGCAGATGATCCAGCGTCATCCACACGGACCAATTCCGGCTGCTATCCTCCATCCCTGCGACCCGCCGGATGAGCACGCGCCGCCCGCACTGGGCGGGATCCAGCCCGGCAAGCAACGCGCGGATCTTCGCCCGCTCCGCCTGGAACTTTGCCGTGGAGGAATCGCGATTCCCGGTTGCCTGGCGAAGGGCGACAAGGATGCGTGCGATGACGAGTTCCACAGCCGGGAGCCCGGCGCCGGGAGGGGCGAGCTTTGGCTCAATGTCGGTGATCATGACTGGAACCTGCCAGCATGCTTGCAAAGCGCAAGTAAATTAGTTGTGGATTGCAAGTAAGATTTGCGCGAAGGTTTCCCCATGCCCAAGGCAAGTCCCGCCCCGACTCGCAAACCCGCCGACCCGCGCCGATCCCCATGCCCGGTGGCCTGTTCCCTCGATCTTTTCGGCGACCGCTGGACGCTGCTGATCGTGCGCGATCTCTTTCTCGGCTCCAGCCGGTTCAAGGACTTCACCGCCTCACCCGAGGGCATCCCCACCAATATCCTGAGCGACCGCCTGGAGCGCCTCCGCCGGCAAGGGCTGATCGAGCACATGCCAGCCGCGGATGGCACCAAACGCCTCGCCTACCGCCTCACCGCAAAGGGCCGCGCGCTCGGCCCCATCCTGAAGGCGATGCGTGACTGGGGATTGAAATGGGAGAAGGGGACTGTCGCTGCAATTTAGGATGCAATAGGCGAGGTCCTCCGCGTCATTGAATGCCGTCCGGTGCACCTACTCGGCCGCGGGGGAGAGACTGCGAATCAGTGACTTCAAGATGATAAGAGGGGTGGTTTCCCTCTTTAGATCGCGCTGCCGCTATAATGCCAATAATTATCGTATGGGAATCAAAGGGCATGTTTGTGGGTCCCTATTTCAGCCATCGATGCATTGGCTGAAATGTCTCGAAAAACCTTGTAACGGGACTCGAAACTGCTCAAGAACTCGGTTCGTGCTTGTCGTGGGTAAGTACCACAACGGGAATTGCTCACTGCATGCCGAACCAGCAATCATTCCAATATGGATATCCCCCGTTCCAGCGCGCAAAATTCCGCCTCTCCCTGCAGACTCTCCCAACGCAGCGCAATTGTCGCGGGATGTAAAATCAAGATCCTTTCAGCCGTGCTTGCCGCTGCGGCAGCAATGAGCGCCGCGTACGCAGCCGATAACTCAAAACCGGCCGATCCAACGGTCACGATCGCCTGCTTTGGCAGTGATCTGGCGTTGACCTCCACCGTGGGCAGCGGTGATTCGCTCCGGCTCTGCGCGGAGGTGCTGGACTTTGGCCAGGCTACAACGGTGCCGAAGGGCAGGGTTGCATTTATGGTCGATGGCTCAAGTGTTGGGCCCGCCGCCGGGGTCGCTCTCCAGCCCGGCCAGGACCCGCGCACCGGCCAGCCAGCAGGCATCGCGTCGGCATCCTTTTCGTCACTGCATTTGGCGCCGGGAAAACACACGGTTAAGGCGCGTTACATTCCTGCTGGTGGTCAGTTTCTCGCATCGCAGTCGCTTGCGGCCGGTAATTTGCAGTTCAATAACTCCACCATGGTGGCGAGTGCCGGCAGCTCCTCAAGTCTGCCACCTGCGCGGCCTGGTTCGATGAATCCCGGCAAAGAGACTCTTTCCGAAACTCCCGCTTCTTACAATCTGGTCGAGCCCGCCGGCGCACGCTTCTGGGCCAGCGGCCAGGAGGATATTACCTGGTTCCTCGGCGGCGACGCGCACGCGCTGATCGTCAGCGGGGCAAGCCCGTCGGAGTCCGGTGTGGTCAGTCCCACCACCAAGTTGTCCACGGCCCCGGGATTTATCGGGCTCAAGAACTTCGGGGAAGTTGAGAATCCGTTCAATCTGAAGAACCCCACCAACACGGAGTTCGGTAATTCACTGGATACCGGAGCTCACAATGGCCAGGAAGCTCAGCTCGGTTTCTGGCTCGATCCCGAGGAGACCAGAGCCATCGAGGGATCGTTCTTCTACACCGAGTCGTCGTCCACCGATTTCACCTCGCCCGGCGGTACGGTCACCGCCATCCCTTACCTGAACCTTGGGACAGGCCAGATGACGGCTTACACGGTTTCCCAACCGTTCACTACTTACTCCAGCAATAGCTTCATCAACACCACCCCGGGTGTCTATGTCCTGCTCCATACGGATACGGTCGGCACCACCACGACTGGCAACGCCACGGCCAGTATATTGGATCGCATGTGGGGGACGGATTTGAAGTTCCGCAAGGAGCTGCCCACTGGCGGCCATCTGGCCGAAGCCAGCTTCTCGCTGGGTGCAAGTTACTTTAATTACTTTGAGAGCCTCGGCATCGGCAGCAATGTCTCCACTTACACCACTGACGCCACGGTGTATGACAAGGCGCTTGGACTTACCAGGCCGAACTATACCGATATCTACCAGTCGAGCGCAACGGAGTCCGATAACTTCACCACGCACAATCAGTTCTACGGCCTGCAGGGCGGCCTGCGCGCGAAGTATCAGTGGGGCAGGCTATGGGTATCCGGCGAGGGTCTCCTCGGCATCGGGTTGATGGCTGAGAACCTGGAGATCCATGGCCACGGCAATTCCTCCGTCACCAGCACCATTACGCCCACCAAGACAATCAAACTCGCCGGCATCCCTCTTCAAGTGGCGAATGGCAAGCCCGCGGTCACAACGACCACGACCACCAACTCCACTTACGGCCTGTTTGCGCAGCCGCAGAATTCCGGGGACCAGACCGATGACAAGTTCGCGGTCGTGCCTTCGGTCTCCCTCAAGATTGGTTACGATATCACTCCGTCACTGACCGTCTTTGCGGGTTACGAATTCTTCTTCGTGAGCGACATCGCCCGTCCGTCGGACCAAATCAATCAGAGGAATTTCACGGACAACAGCTTCTACGGCCAGACCGCGGAGTTCGGTCTCAAGGTGAGCTTCTAAACCTTGCTCCGCGGTACACAGCCAGCCTCGCCACGCTATTGAGGCGGGGGAGGGGGTTGGGCGCCATTGGTGCCGCTCTGCATGGGTGGCGCCTGTCCGTCCGGTCCGCCAGGTCCGCCGCCCCATTGCCCCCCTGGGCCGCCACCGGGCCCGCCAGGGCCACCCCACGGGCCGCCATGCCCTCCGGGACCGCCGGGGCCATGATTATCCGCATTGAACTTCTTATGCCCCTCGCGTTTGTCCGTATTGAGCTTGTCGAGCATTGCCGTTGCATCGGTGGTATTCCCAGCCGTCACGTCCGCCTCCAGTTTCTGGAAATCGGCGATCAGTCCATCCATTTGCTTCCGGTAATCCGCGAGAAACTGGTCCTTGCCCGCCGCGGGGATGTCCTTGGCCTTCTCCGGATCGTAACCCTTCGCCTTCGTCGCGTGGTCTTCCATGTCCTTGATCAGCTTTAGCGCCGCATCCTTTTGGGCCGGATCGCCGACCATCCGCCGCAGGCCGCGCATATCGTGCGCGATGCCCGACATCTGCTCGGAGAGGGGTGTCTTTGGACGGTCGTCCTGGGCGCGAGCGGAATAGGTGGCCGTGAGGATCGTGGCCAGCAGCAGGGCCGGGACGACGTGGGGATGGGATTTTCTGGTCATATGGATTTGCGGGATTGGACTCTGGGAATGTTAAGCCTGTATTTGGATCGAACCGGAAAATTGTTAAGATTCGGTTAAAGAAGCAAGGGGAACTGGTGAACCCTGACAGTTGTTCGCGGCAGATGTCAGTTCAATTCCGTGAATCTGCCCGCAAGATGACGCGGGAATGCAGTGATCCACGGGAGAACCGCTTCCGCCCCAAGTCACCGCAGCGCGCGGAGAATCGCCTGCGCTGTAAATGGCTTCTCGACGATCGCCGTGACGTTCTGCGCCTCGATTCTTTCCCGTTCGAACCCTTCCAGCCGTCCGGTCATGACGACGATTGGCAGCGCGGGCAGTATCTCCCTCACCTTCCGAATCAGTCCCAGGCCGTCGAGTTGTGGCATGTGCATATCCGTTATGATGTAATTCAATCTCTCTTTGAGCTCACCCACCTTGACGATTGCGTCAGCTCCATTGACGGCATGGACTGTCCGATAATTCGCATTGTTCAGCACCGTACTGAGGAGCTTGCGAATGTTGTCTTCGTCATCCACCACCAGCACCAGCCTTTCACTGCCGTTATACGCGGAGGGGGCGGTTTCGGGGATGGCCGGCGCGATGCATTCCACCCGCAATGGGAGAAACACTTCAAAGGTGGTGCCCAGCCCCGGTGCGGAGCTGACACGGATATCCCCCTCGTGATCCTTGATGATCCCCGCGACATTGGAGAGGCCAAACCCGCTGCCGGCCTTCTTGGTGCTGTAGAACGGCTCGAAAATATGATCCTGCACATCTGGCGGCATGCCGCTCCCGGTATCGGAAACGGTGAGCCACAGATGGTCTCCCGGTTTCAACGTGCTGAAGTTGCCCTTGGCCGCTGCTCCAAGGGTCACCACTCCGGCTTCAAAGGTCAACTGGCCGCCATCGGCCATCGCGTCGCGCCCATTGACGGCCAGGTTCAGGAGCACCTGATGGAGCTGCGTGAAATTGGCCTGGACGCAGGGGAGATCCTCGGGCACCCGGGAGATCACTTCGATGTTCTTGGGAAAGGAGGCGCGCACCACGACGACCAATTCGTCAATGAGTTGCCTGACGGAGACCTCACATTTCGTGCCGATGCCGCCCCGCGCGAAGGTAATCAGATTCCGGACGAGATCGGAGCCGCGGGCAGCGCTCAGGGCGATGACGTTGATCAACTGCTCGTCCGCGGGGCTCAGATTCTTGCTGAACATGCCGATGCCGAGCTGAATGGGGGCGAGCGCATTGTTGAGATCGTGGGCGATGCCGCCCGCCAGCACGCCAATGCTCTCCAGGCGCTGCGAGCGTTCGATCTCCTTGAGCGAATTCTTCCGTTCCGTGATATCCACCATGCAGAAGATATATCCGGACCGCCCCGCCTCGTCCTGGTGCTCTGCCACGGCATTGCAATACACCCACCGGTCCTGCGCTCCCGCCCTCACGCGGTGCTCGCAATCGAAAGATGTCTGTCCGCGGATGAGGCGGTAATAACATTCGCGGAACATCCCAAGATCATCCGGGTGAATCGAATCCCACCAGCCGCGGCCACCGGCCTGCTGCGCGGTAAAGCCCGTGATCCTCAGCCACTCCGGGTTGACGAAGTTGCAGTTCTCGTCCGCATCCAGCCGCAGCACTCCCGCCGGTACCGTATCGGCAAGGGCCTTGAAATGCTTGCGCTCCCGCTCGATATCCTCGATTTGCCGGCGGAGGATGGTCTCCTTCTCCGCGAGGTGAAATTCAATCAACTCCTGCGAGCTCAACTCGAGCGAGCGCTCCAGCATGAGCCGGTCGGAGTCCGATTGCTCGTAGGCCTGGCTGACCAGCCGCAACAGCCCCTGCCACTCCGGCGGTGGCTGGTAGTCCGCGCCAAAGTGGCGTTGCAATTGGCGGATGAGCAGCCGGTGCATCGGGCTCAGCTCTCGGACAGGTGGATGACAGTCATCGTCTGATTATGAAGTTCGCATTTCCCGCCCTTGCTGAATGGGGAAATCTCTCCATAGGAATAAAATCCCGTCAATACCGTCTCGCTCCCTAGCGCGTCCCGTACCGCCTCGACCTCTTCCTCGATCCGCTGATTGAGCAGCAGCTTGCGGCCGACGCAACTGATCAGCACCGCCAGCTCCGGCGCTTTCACCGCGCCAGCCACCTTGCTGGACTCCGCGGCATGTCCCGCGCCATCGATCAGCCGGTCGAAGTTTGCCTTCATCAGCCGCGCATAGCCACCCTCCGGCATGTCGCCGGCAAAGGTGATGCTCTGGTCTGCTTCATTGATGGAAAGTATCGTGCGCACCAGGCCGGGGTCGGCCGCGTGCATCCGCAAGCTCAGCGGAAACAACAGTCCCGCACCCGGTAGATCCTTCGCCTGGTCGCCCAAGTATTTCTTGTAAAGCGTCAGCGCGGACTGGCCATCCAATTCAAAGAGGATATTCCCGCGGGATTTCGTGATCCGCCGCTCCGGGCCGAAAGGGTCCCAGCCGCCGAAGGCGCTGTAGCCCACGGACAAGCCTTCCCCATACAGCCCCAGCGCCACCACCGTGCCGCCGCGCGCCTCCCCCTCCCACAATACCAGCGTCTCGGCAAAACAAGCCCCGTCGCCGGCCATGCCGCCGGTCACCACCGCCGATGCGGGGACATGCTTGTTCATGGCCTCAACCAACTGGCTGCCATTCGTCTTGAGCCCGTCACACAGCACGATGACGTGATTCAATTTCTCACCGCCGGGCAGCGACGGCGGCAACGCCAGCGCCAGTTGCTCGCCCGCCGTTGCGCTACCGTCCGCCTCGGGCAGCTCCACGCGGGCCAGGTGGATTTTGGTGTGGTCAAAGTGGACCGCCGTCACCACCACGGTATCGTCGGTGACTTCCACCCCGGAGATTTCCCCGGACGTTGAGCACCCGAACATGACCGCGCCGGGATTTTGCGCCTGGATTTCCGCCAGCAGCTCCGCGCGCTTCAAGAGCGCAGTCGCGCCAAAAACCAGGACCAGTTGGGGATCCTCCACGGGCGCGCCGGATTTGACCTTCCAGCCGGAACCCGCGTCCCATTTCGATTGGCAGATATTCATAAGGGGAAAATGACGGTTTTAAGGATTCCGAGAATAGCAGGTGCGGGGCCATATCGCCGGATTCAACTATGTATAAAACAAGGTCAATCCGCGGCGCCCTGGGAGCTACTGCATCCGCATCCTTCGCGCAACGCACCCGTCGGTAACGCGGATCCCCGGCGGCTTCAAGCAAGTCCCCCATTCGATCCGCATACCCCTGGCCCTCCCACTCCTTGCGCGGTCCTTCGGCAAATTTGAACAGGAAATTCATCGGAAAATGGCGGTTGCGCGCAGAGAGCGCAGCAGCATCCCGCCGGCCGCCACGCAGGATCAACTGCGGAAGCGGAGCGTCTGTGCAGTCAGCGGATTCTCGAACGGAATCCCCTCGGCCTCCGCATAGAGCCAGGCCTGGCGCAGCTCCTGAAACCACCGGATCTGCGCGTCCGCGTCTCCGATCAACATAAAGGGCACCTGTGCCGCCAGCCCCTCGCGCTGGTTGATAGCGTAGATGCGGTCTTCATTCAGGAAGTGATTGATCAGGTACCGGATCAATCCTTTGATCGGCGTCAGGTACGGGAAGTTCCAGTAGAACGCCTGGTGGACCACCGTCTCATCATCCGTGGTGGAGGCAATGGTGGCCACGCTCACGGCCCAATGCTTCTCCCCCTGCACCCGCTCAATCCTGGTCCCCGGCAGGAGGTACTGGATCCCGGTCGTCGCGTTTTTGCCGAAAATACGGTAGAAAAGATTATCAGGCGGCACGGGGTGGCGCTTCACCTCCCAGCCCAGCCCCACCGGCTTCATCTCCTTCACCTTGTCGCGAATGGTGTGCGACCTGCGCCGGATGAAAGGGGAGGAGTGGACAAAAGCCACATGCGCAGGATCGAAGAAAGTGAAAGCGGTATGGTCCGAGTTCAGCGGATACGGGATGGCGCAGTATGCCTGCGGCTGGGCATCGCCAATATCCGGGACCAGCGGAATCTCCGGCAATTGCTCCCGGTCGCGATCTCCGATGAAGACCCAGATCACACCCTGCCCTTCTCGGCATGGAAAGGTGCCGTTCCGGATGCGATCGCCAAAGTGCTCCTGCGGCGCGCATAGGGCGGGGATGAGCGTGCACCGTCCATCGGGCGCAAATTTCCAGCCGTGATAGTGGCACTGGACTTGTTCGCCATCGAATTGGCCGTGGTGCAGAGGTGTGCTGCGGTGGGGGCACAGGTCTCGCATCGCGAACACCGTGCCCTCATTGGTGCGCCCCAGCAGGACGCTGTGCGAGCAGAGCTTGATGGCCTTCATTTTGCCTCGCTTGAGGCCCGCGGAGGGCAGCGCAAAGTACCAGAAATTCTGCATCGGCCGCAGCGAATGCGGCTTCCTGGCCCCGGGAGACGCCTGCCTCGCAGGGGTCTCGCCGGTATCAACTGTGGGTTTATTTTCCATCGCGGCTTGGACCGGGGCGGAGAATAAGCCCGCGGGGGTCCCGAGTCAATCTGGCCGGCACGGGAAATAGCTCGGGTACAGACTCTTATTTTGGTGAATCCGGAAGCGGTTTTATAACAGCTTTAATTCTGGACGGTGTAGATAAAAGCCTTCGTTATAAAATAATTTTAATACCATTTTCGTAATGGAAGGGAAAACCCTTATATATTCTACAGCGCGCAGTCTACGCACCGCGCGGAGCTTGATCGATAGTTCACCTCGAATCATGGAAATCCAGCAATCCCCCATTCCAATCGGTATTGCGTGCGGCAACTATGGCCAGGTCCCGCGGCGCATGCCTCGTCGAGTCCAGAGTTACTCAGCCTTACCGGCATTTCTGCCGGCTTCCAGCCTCCATGCCGGCGCCTTTTCATCCGGCGAGAGAAGCCCGGCGCCCCTTGCAGTTCAGCCGGCGGCACACATCGCAGTCGCGCCGGCGGGGTTTGGCGTCCTCTCCCTCGAGCCATCGCGATATATGCGGCGCAGGCGCCGGTCGCAACAAGGCTGAAGCTGGGCGGCGCAATCGCTGCCGGTCCATGCGGGAAATAGGGCTGTTTCGCCCGTTACTTCGTCACAACGGTGTACCCATCCGGTGGCGGCGGCGGATTCATGTTGTTGATTTCCATATCGCACAGCACCTGGTTGTCCACCTGGTCCACCACCCACACACCGGTTTCATCACTCTTGACGACCACATCCCGCGTATATTGGTCATGGTAGGACAGATCGCTGTGTTCAGGATAATAGGTGATCACACCGCCTGAATACGCGCACTTCCCATCCACGTGAAACGCAGTGCACGTGTGCTTCTGCGAATCGAGGATCCATCCGATGGCGCGGAACTTGTGATCAGCGGTAAATTCCCCCACAGACACGCTCGTGCTATCCTTGTACGCATACTTGCCCACAATGTCCGCATAGTCGACTGTCGGTTGCTCCCGGGGCAGCAGACTGTAGACATAAGTGTAATTATCCTTATTGGACGTCAGCCACACGGAAAGGTCGAGCCGTGTCAGATCGAAGGTCGCGGGGCTGTTCTGCGGACCGGGATCAATCGTCAACGTCGTGGTATTGCCATTCTGCGTGATATGATACTTGCCCGGCACGTCCATCAGCTGATCGATATCCATGCGGCAGGTCCAATCCGGATAAAACGCGATCCGGTCAAATGCCTCGGATTTGACCGGACGTTCCACCAATACAAAAGTGCCGCTCAAGGCAGCCGTCGGTTTGACCGCCCCGGCGCCGCCATTGAAGGCGCTGAATGATCCCTTTGCCTCGTCCAGCATCGCCTTTTGCAACTCAGGCATCATGCGGGCAGCCAGAGTCTCGCCCATCTCCGTCGACTTTTGAAGCAGCAGCGGTTCCTTTTCCAGAAACAGTTGGCCCGTCGGGCTCTTGTAAAAGGCAATCAAATCCCCGATCTCCTGCGGGGTAAAAACGTCCTCATAAATCGCCGCAAATTTCAGCTTCATCTGATCCCAGCCAAGTTTCGCCTTCGCCAGTTTCATAAATTCATCGCTGCTGATGAAAGGCGTTCTTTTCCCGGGTGCAGGGGTGCCTTGCGCTTTGAGAGCCGTTTCCATCTTTTTTAAACCCGGTGCCACCTGGTTATTGTATGTTTCCTGCACGTTCGACACGTCGAATAACTCCTCGATGTCAGGCCGGACACTCTCCGCGGGGCTGGCGGAGGGGAGAGCCAGTGGGCTGCGTTTCATCATCTCCTGGACCAGTTCCACGGTGGTTGTCTGGCTCAATTCCAGGCACTCCTTGGTAAGCTGGGGGGTCTTTTCCAGAAACGCCTGGCCGGTCGGCGATTTGTAGAATGCGATCAACTGCTCGGATTCCTTTGGCGTGTAGACCTCCGCATAGATGCGGGCGTACTCGGCTTTGGTGTTCTCCCAGCTGAATTCCGTTTCAATCAACTGCTTCCATTTCGGCTTTGTCTCCTCATTCGACGCCATATCCGACGCGCCGCCCATCCGGGTGAGGCTTTGCGACACCATTGCTTCCAACTGCGCCGTAATATCCTGCATTTGTTTTTCAGCCCGCGAGACCTTCAGTAATTCGTCGATATCGGGCCGCGAACTATCAGCGGCCGCGAAGCCGCATATTGGCAGCAACACCGTGAACAGGAATAAGACAAGACGGCTGGTCATGCGGGATTCGGTTTTGGGTTGTGAGATTAGCGGGAAAACGCGGATGCCAGCGAGCGAATTGTATGCTGGTGAGAAGAGAAAAGCGAGGCAGGCCGGGGAGGGAATCCCGTTGGCGCTTCTCAATAAACAGCGAACACCATAAGTCCGCCTCAGGCGGACGGCAGACGATTCGTTCTAAAACCCCGCCTTCGCTGCGGGACGGGCCTGCGGAATCCCCACCGTGGATACGCATATCCCGACCGCGAACGTCGCCGTCGCCCCGTCGGGATAGGGGAGCGAAAACTGAAAGCCCCCGACCCCGACGAAGTTACTTGCCGGGGTAAACAACGCCGTGTGCCCGTCCTGCGTCAGCGAGACGGATCCATGTATTCCGCCGGATACGGTGTATACCGGGTTCCGGAATCCCGTCGTATACCGGCCAAGATCCACCAGGACCGGCTTGTTCATTGCCGTGACCGCGTGCGGGATCGCCATGAAATGAAGGTAATCCTCGATATTGAGATACCCCGACGGTGCCACCCCCAGCGGATCGAGCGTCGCTCCGGCCGCGCCCCTTGTAATTGCCGCCTTCCAATAGTCCGGAATCCCATTCCCATCCTGTGGTGCCTGCCCCGGGTCGATCACGCCCAGTCCATGATTTGGCAGCCCGGTTTCCGATTCGCTTTTCCACATCCGTCCCTGCCGCCCCAGCGAGATCGCCTCGCCGGCCACCTGCGCATCCACCGGGTCCCGGTTCCATGGAAGCGCCCCCGCCATCGATACCACCTCCACATAGGCGTCCACCGCGCTCAACGTCGGGATGCTGCCGGTAACCGCCGGGTCCCATGGCGCCGGCAACTTATGGTCGCCCGGCACCCCGATCGGTTTCGGATCGAGCGTGCCGTCCCTTTTGGTATCCAGGCAATTCCCCTTGCCGTAGATCCCGATATTGCCGCCGATCTGGAAAAACGGCGTCCCCGGTTTCCCGGATGGTCCGCACACAAAACAATTATTCACGATATCCATCGTAAAATCCCCGCCCGTATGCGCCGTAAGTCCGGACTGGAAGTTATACAACGCGTTATTAATAAAATCGATGTTACCCTTCGCCAGCGGATTCCGGTTGTGGGCGCTCGACCAGAGGTTGCGATACCATGTCACCGCGCTGTCCGCGTGCGCGTTGAATTGCTGTCCGATCGGATCCGCATCGAAGCAATACTGGAAGGTGATGTCTTTGCTGTCGTTGCAATCGATATTATCCCACTTGCCGAATTCCACCGACACATGGTCCATGATGATATCGCTCGCATTGTCCATCCCGATCCCGCTCTTCCCCTTGTTTGGGTCCCGGGAACTTTGCCGGAAGCGAATATTCCTGCAGATGACATTATGGCACTTGGTAAAAGAAACCTCCGCCCCGTCGATCGCAATGCCCTGGCCCGGCGCGCTCTCTCCGGCAATTGTCAGGTCGCTCGCCGCGCTCACCGCCGAGCCCGGCGTAAGGTCGATATAACCCGCCACGTCGAACACCACGATCCGGTTCCCCTTGCTCACCGCATCCCGGAACGATCCCGGCCCCGAATCCTTCAGGTTGGTCACATGATAAATCTCGGTCGTCTTCCCCGCGTTCCGCGCCCCGCCGGTCGCCATCGCGCCCACTCCCTGCGCCCGGGGAAATGCCGGCAGCGCAGCAGCACCGGATGCAACCGGGGCGGCCGCCATCAAAGCCATGCACGCCAGACGGAAGATGGTGTTAGGAGAATTCACGGGGACACCGCAGGCTATTGCGGAGAGCGGAGCTTGCCAAAGAGGAATTTCGAGCCGGCTGAACGGCATTTTGATCACTTGCCTTGGCGTGTCTTGAGTGGTATCGGCTCTCCTGCTGGAGAGGGTGCTCGCAGCTCAGTTGGATCGAGCAGCGGAATTCCAGACCGCGAGGTCGAATTGCCGGTTTCACTTAACATCACCACGAACGGCATGTCGTACCCGTTCGTCAGCGTCGCGAGTGATCTGCTGGAGCAACTCAAGCTGTTCCGCCTGAGATCGTCCCTCCGGTATCCGCCCTAACGCTTCCTTCCTGAACTCGTAACCGAGCCTAAAGCACCTGTGACACGCGTAATGATGACGCTGCTGGCGCACAGCAACCTCCCAAGCCTGATTCATCGTTGCATTGGTTGCAGTACCGCCGCAGTAATAGCAGGGTTGGGTACCGTCCAACGCGGGATATTCAAAACCGCATGTTTCGGCGAATCGAACTTCACAAGGTATTTGCTCGCATTGAGGTCCAGCATCTTCGCGACGTCGTCTCCCGAGATTGGCGCGGGAAATTGGGGCCGCCTGAAATAGGGTTGAGGCGACAATTCTTGACAGTGATTGGCCGGTCAGACTCGCCTTTGCCATACTTTCGGGTCACGAGAAGAATGGAACACCGAGATCACGACGATCCTATCCGGACCGACGAGATAGAGGACAGAGTAGGGAAATCGCCTGACGATCCCTTGTCGAACGTCAGCGTATACCACGGGGTAGATATTCGGATTGCGTCGGATGAGATGAACACATGCGTCTACCGCTCGCATAAATTCGGAGCCCAGACCGGGCACCCGGCTCTCATACCATGTGTACGCTTTCTTTAACTCGTATTCTGCAGCCGGGCGGAATATGATCTGTTCGATCATGCGGAGCGCAGGATACGCGCCTGCACTTCCTCCCACGGGGAGCCCTCGTCAGGATGCGCCCGGTAATCGGCCAGCCGCCGGTCCAATTCTTCGCATTGGGCCTGGGTGAGAGACACCGATTCCGGGACGGCGGCGATGCTGTCCCAAATGTCTTCAACAAGCTGGATTCGTTCCGGAACGCTGAGTTCCAAAACATCTGCCAACGAGAACTTGCTCATGGCCCGAATTCTAGCGTGTCCATGGTGACGAAGCAAGGCTGTCCCGCCGCGTTCATTCTGTGACCCCGACTATAGGGCCTAAATCCATTCGGAAATCGCTTCTCTTAAGCGCGGTGGAATACAGACTCGAAATAGTGCCGTCGAGGAACAGGGCGTTCTGGCAGTGCAACACATCGCGAAACAGTGTGGCAAACTCATAGAAATTCACCGGATCTTCGCTGATTGCGAAGACGGCAATATCTGGGGAAATGACGCCGACACCGTTCCGAAAGAGCCGTGAAGCCGAGTTGGGATTGAAGGCCTGATTGATTCTCCCATTGTAGACGAGAAGTGGCCCTGATTGCGTGGCCAGGATGGCTCCGCCAGAGATTCGGCGGTACTCAGACGATTCCACCACCATGGCGCCCGCGTCGGTGACTGCGAACACCCCGTTTGGCTTGAGGAAAAAGTTTCCGTCGCCACTCGAGAGGTTCAACGGGACCGATTGTTTCCCACCAGACACAAGAAGACCCAGGGCGGTGAAATCCTCTTTGTACATGCCGGCGTTCATCGCAAACACAAGCGTCTGGCCCCGATTTTTCAGCCACGCGCCCAGCCGGTCGAACCGCTTGAACGGCTTTCCGCTTTCATCGAGGTTGAACAACTGAATGTGTTCCTTGCGAACATCGACTCGGCAGATCGTGAAGCGTTTGCCGGCAATTTCCACCGTACTAAACTCGACTGCGCAGGCGTTCGTCAGAAACGTTAAAACAAGAATCAAAATACTGAGAATCGAGGTCCTCATTACGGAATGTTATTGCCCGTGGGTTTTGCGAAACAGCAGAAAAACTGCGCTGCGAAGTACCGCTGGCAAGAGTTGCGCGAACGGGGGGAAGCGCGGGGAATCGGTGGGCTGGGGGCCAACTCTTGGAGCATGAGACACGGGAAATCATGGGTTGCCGGCAAATTCTGGCAGAAGTCACGCCGGCGGAAATGTCAGTCCGGATTGGGCACGTTTCAATCAATCCAGGCCCAGGATTCTCCCGTTCAGCGCCAGCCACTTATAAAAAGTCCTAGGTGAAGCAAGGTCTCTTCCGCTAGGGTGGAATAAGAGGGCTATGCATTCTGGAGAGCAACAACCTATGGATCGTGCGGGAAGTCATGATGAGCCCCGCGACAGGTTCGGAGCCTTGAATTTCTCGAAACGGCGTGTCGAATCGGTTCATCCTGTCCAAATATTTCTACCCGATTCAAGCCCATGCCATTCCAAACAAGCCAAAAATCAAACCAGGAATCCGACCTAATCAAACCCAATCCGAGTGAATCCGAGTGAATCCGACCAAATGACCTTTTTTTAAAAACTACCTTGATTCCCCGCAAAATCGCCTGCCCGCATATCCTGACGGAGCAGGCAGCCTAGCGCGCCGGTCCAAGATTGGAGTCCCAATCCATCTTCGAGTCGGGATGCGTCGTCTCCCACCATGTTTTCCACTTCCCGAAGTCGGTTCCGAAATTTTGCGACGTCAGTGCTGTCAGGTATCCAGCTTCCTGGTCATGGGAACGGAGCGCCGTGTGCCGCAGAGCCTTGATGAGATACGGTACCGCCTCCTTCCGCCCGCATGCCCCGAGATAGATGGCCGCATTGAGCCACTCATAATCGTCATCGCTCTGCAGCATGTCGATTTCGAAGTAAACCGCCATGGGATCCTTCCTCTGCGTCAGGATATTCAAGCTGTCGTAAACAATGTTACCAGTGCCGTCTTCAACATTCCTGGTGAGTGCCCGCGAGTCCGGGTAGAATGGAAAGAGCCGGTTGCAAAACAGCATCGGCATGTCGTAGCACTCCGCTACGCTGCCGGCAGCGATCACAACTATAATGACGATCAACAAAATCGCCAGGATCCTGGCTAAACGATCTTTATCCATTGGCTGCCCGGAATCTGGGAAGCCGGGCTGCACCGGTCAAGTACCGAAATCCTCCACCCCTCCATCCACCCCGAAAAATACGAAAAATATGGCTCAGGGAGCGGTTCTTCACGAGTATTCTAATTTCCACCTGCCACCAGGCGGAACGCGACCACACTAAATCACTTGCCCACTTTGCCGTGGCGTGGCAATCGTCTCCTTTACGGAAAAGGCGGTACGCGCCCGTAGCTCAGTTGGATAGAGCAGCGGATTTCTAATCCGCCGGTCGTGGGTTCGAATCCCGCCGGGCGCGCCTCTTGTTTCTCTCTGGAAACCGCATGAATACAGGGGATTATCGCATTTCCTCAGACTTGACCGTTTGCGAATGGTAGCGCGTGGATGCGTCCAGAAGCGAAGTCTATTTGGCAACATGCTGGCAACAAATTTTCTTAGGGGCTCCGAGCCCCGATGGGCGAATTCTTGCCGAGTCGATGAACGAACGCTATCCTGTGCAGTATGTTGCGGAAACGGCATACCCGGAAACGGCTCACCCCTGACCAATGGGCGCAAATTTATACTGCCTACGCTTCCGGCATCGGACTGCGGGAAATCGCGCGCAACATGGATATTCCGGCGGGTACGGTGCTCGCACACGCAAAACGTGAAGGCTGGACTAGAGCCATTGAATCCGCAAAGGCGCTTGTCCCGGCGCAATCGCCTCCCGCAGTCACTCCGGCAGACGCGGCAGCAGCGACCCTTGGGGAGCACTCAAAGCGTACCCGTGCCGGGCTTGCACGGGCCTACACTCGGGCCGCAGAGCACGCCAGCGAACTAGATGGCAGAGACATTCTTGAACGAGCGGCAAGGTTAAAGGACATCACGCAGGGTGCGGGCATAATACACGGTTGGAACGGAAACGGTGGATCAACGATTATCCAGGTTGGAGTGGCATTGGGGGCGCTTGCCGACCTTACCGACATCGACGGGTGCTCCCCGGCGGGGCAATCAAACGCAATCGGGCAAGCAGCATTGCCGGCGCAGCCGGGTTCGTGCATAGTGTAGGTCATGCCAGCGCCGATCCTCACTCCTGGACAGTGGAACGCCGTACAAGTAAGCGCGTGCGCCTTGGGGGAGCATAAAGGCCGCCGCTGAACGGCACGGGGTGAGAAAATCAGGCCGCCCGCAAACGAGCCACGCGGGATCGATGGCCCATGCCGGGCTCGCCGTCGCTTGCCAGCCGGGTCAAAGCTCACAGAGAGGAAGCGCAGGCGAAGGGGTCTTGGCGGTGTCACACTGTGTCCCACGGGCCATTGCCAGCCCGGCTGAGGCTGTCGCCGATGAACTTGCGGACACTGGCAGGAAAACCCACGCCCTGCTCGCTGCTGGGCTGCTGCATGCCGCCGGGCAAGCCCGCCGTACAAAGCACCCTCTCGACCGCGCCCGGCAGATAAAGGACGTTGTGGCGGCAGCATCCCAGGTGCATGGCTGGAACCGGGATGATGGGACAGCGGCGGCGATGGCGATTCAGATCAACTTGGACCTTGGCTAGATTTCACTGTCTAACGGATTCCTTATCCGTCCTTTTACTCCGTAGAGATAGGTCTGTTGACCGCTGCTTGACAAATAGGCTCTCTTTTTGGGCCGCTACCCTAGGCGGGGGGTCTTTGCGATTGGCCATGGGGGCGGGGGTGCTCCTATACCTCGGGTCGCAGGGAAATTTGAGCTAGAACCCCGAGGCGTTGGCGGGCATCCTGGACACGGGGAGGGATGCTTCATTTCCGGGACCGTCCCTCCACCCCCAAGGGTTGCCCCCATTGCGAGGGGTCGTGTGCCTTAATCCCCTTCCAAATATTTTCTGGGAAAATCGAATCGGTGAATGGGCGACGCTCGCGGTGAAGCCTTGCGGCATCCGGCAGTCTGCGGCAGAGTCTCCGGGGTATGGCGCACCTGACTCCACGCCAAGAACGCTTCGCCCAACTCGTTGCGGTGGGGATGCTGCCCACGCACGCTTTCCGGGAACTCATAGGGCGAACCCGAGCCGGGGACGCCGTCCAGGCCGCGCGGCTGTTAAGGATTGTTAGGTCTCGCGTCGCCCAAATTGCCGCCAGTGCTGAGACACAGACAGTGCTCACGCTCGCGGAGAAGCGGCAGTTCCTCGCCGATGTTGTCCGCACACCCATCGGGTGGATCGACGAAAATTCACCTTTGGCCCAGTCTGCCGAGTACCAGCGAACGGGAAGGGGTGACAATCCCCGCTCGCTCATGAAGGTGCGGGCACTCGACAAGTTGCGGGCGCTGGAATTGGATGCGAAACTCTCCGGGGAATTACGGGAGACGCCCGGCGCACCGCTTATCAGCATCAACCTCCTGAGTATCGACGGCGGGATGAGGCAACTCCTTTTTCCCGGACCGTCCCCCGACCCCTGCGAGTTGCCCCCATTTCGGGTGTACGTGCCTTTGTAAGCCTCCACAGAAATCTTGGCGTCGCTTTCGCCCGTGGCTGATGCTGCCGGCGGGTTTGGACCGTGGTCGGCCTGAAAACCGTTCTGCTTCTGTTCCGCGCTTGCCTCGAACAATGCGCGGACTACCATCCCGTTCCACCAGCATGGCGACACCCCTCGACACGAAGCAGAAGAAAAAGCCGATTGAGCAGTACGCGCACACGGAGAAGCAGCGGAAGAATAATCCGCCCGTGGGATTGGTCGATGCGAAGTCCGACCCGGCGGAGGGCAGGAAAACCTACGCTTACGACCCCCATTTGGACCCAACGCTGTTTTGGGCCGGCAAAGCGGAGCGGACGAGCTTCGAGGTTCCGACTGTCTCGCTGCACGTTCACGAGAGGATCGACCCCCGCGCCATCATTGAAGCAGTCCGCAAGAAAAACGGCTCCAACTTCGAGCAGCTTTCCCTCTTCGGCTCGAAGGCGGAAAATCCTCCGCTACGCGAGGCGATTGAGTTTTACAAACACGCGCACAACTGGAGCAACCGCTTCATCGCGGGCGACAGCTTGCTGGTGATGAACTCACTGCTGGAAAAAGAGGGCATGGCCGGCCAAGTGCAGATGGTCTATTTTGATCCACCCTACGGAATCAAATACGGGTCAAACTTCCAACCGTTCATCAACAAGCGTGAGGTGAAGGACGGCAAGGACGAAGACCTGACTGCCGAACCGGAAATGGTGAAAGCCTTTCGCGACACATGGGAGCTTGGCCTGCACTCCTACTTGAGTTACCTGCGTGACCGCTTGCTGCTCGCTCGCGAACTACTTCACGAATCCGGCTCGGTATTCGTGCAAATATCGGACGAGAACTTGCATCACGTGCGGGAAATATTGGATGAAGTTTTCGGCGCACGCAACTTGGTTGCTCAAATCACATTCACAAAGACTTCGAGTGCATCCAGCGAGCTCTTATCGGGTGTTGGCGACTATCTGCTATGGTATGCGAAGGAAAAGCCTAAGATCAAATACCACCAACTTTATAAGGAAAAGGAATTTGGTGGTATTGGCGCGACCGCTTACAACCTTGTGCAATTGTTTGATGGAACGCGTCGTCCTTTGACAGCGGATGAAAAATCTGACCCCTCGATATTGCCAGCCGGCTCTAAGATTTTTGCAACCGGTGACATGACTAGCCAACGACCTCCCGGCGATTTCCCAGTGCAATTGAATGGCAAAACGTATCGTCCGCGTAAGGGTTACTGGAAAACTGGAGTGGAGGGAATGGAGCGCCTTAAAGCAGCAAACCGTCTTGAACCGTCGGGTGACTACATTCGTTACGTTCGGTTTTTCGATGACTTTCCCGTTTTCCCGATTACAAATCTTTGGAGTGACACAGGTATCGCGGGGTTTACATCAGAAAAGGTTTATGTTGTGCAGACGACGCCGCGCGTGATTCAACGTTGTCTTTTGATGACCACCGACCCGGGCGATTTGGTATTGGACATTACTTGTGGTAGTGGCACGACAGCTTTCTTGGCGGAGCAGTGGGGTCGCCGTTGGATGACGTGCGACACCTCTCGCGTCGCGCTCACGCTTGCAAAGCAGCGGTTGATGACCGCTGTTTTTGACTTCTATCAACTTGCTCACGAAAATGAGGGCGTGGACAGCGGTTTCCGTTACAAGACGGTCCCCCACGTCACGCTTAAAAGCATCGCCAACAAAGAAATCCCAGAGCCGGAGACCCTTTACGATCAGCCGCTCGTGGACACCGGCAAGGTGCGTGTAACCGGCCCCTTCACGGTCGAGGCTGTTCCGGCGCCCATAGTCAGGTCTCCCGGCGAATTTTCCCGCGAAGAAGCCGCTGGGCCAATACCTGCCGACGCTTCCGTTTCCCGCTCTGGTGCGACCGTCCGCCAGGATGATTGGCGCAGCGAATTGCTTCGCACCGGGATTCGGGGCAAGGGTGGGCAGATGATACATTTTTCACGCGTCGAGCCGCTCTCCGGCACACGTTGGCTTCACGCTGACGCAGAAACGAAAACTGACGAACCACGACGCGTTGTGATTTCATTCGGACCCGAGTACGCACCCTTGGAACAAAAGCAGGTGGAGATGGCATTGGAAGAAGCCCGTAAGCTCGTCCCACGTCCGCAACTTGTGGTCTTCGCCGCGTTCCAGTTCGACCCCGAGGCTGCGAAGGACATTGACGAAACCAACTGGCCAGGCGTGACGACACTCAAGGCGCAGATGAACGCCGATTTGCTAACAGAAGACCTAAAGAAAAAGCGGACGAGCAACGAAAGTTTCTGGCTCATTGGCCAGCCAGACGTAATTTTGCGACAAATAAAGCGCGGCGAGAATCAAGGAAAGTGGGAGGTTGAAGTGCACGGTTTCGATTATTACGATACTAAGACCGGCCAGATTGTGTCGGGCGGTGCGGCGCAAATTGCGGTCTGGATGCTGGACACGGATTACGATGGGCGGAGTTTATTCGCACGGCAGGTGTTCTTCCCAATGTCCGGCGGAAAAGAGGGTTGGGCGAAGCTGGCAAAGAATCTCAGGGCGGAGATTGACGAAACTTTAATCGAAGCCTATAGGGGCACTCTGTCGCTGCCATTCGACTTGGGAAAACACAGCCGCATTGCGGTCAAAATCGTGGACGATAGAGGTATCGAGTCCCTGAAGATCATTGCCGTCGAATAGGAGCGCAGAAACGAATGATTACTAACATCCGCCTTAGCAACTTTCGAGCGTTTCAGTCGGCAGTGGATGTCCGCCTCCGCCCGATCACCGTGCTCATCGGAAAAAATAGTGCCGGCAAGTCTTCTCTCATTAAATTCCTATTGATTTTGCGGCAATCGCTTGAATCGCAGAGCGACCAGTTCTTCGTGACCGACGGGCAGCATGTGCAACTCGGCACATGGCGAGACTTGCGCAATACCAAAACACGCGACCGCGCGGTTTGGGACAACTATATGCGCTATCGCATTGATGTCGCCACATCAGACTTACCGTCGCCTGACATACAAGCGATGTGGCAGGCATCAGCCAACTCCCAGGTCGTGAACACCGAGGGCGACAAATACCGTATCCACCTAGAGTTTCCGAAATCACCCGTAATCAGAGAAACACCAACTGCCGGGTTTGCCATTCAAGGTCGTGTCGCGTACGGGAGCGAATTTAAATACGGGGTTCACGAAGTTAGTGGCAAATTACCCAATGCGTTCGTGTTTCGGAAGCGCACGGACACCCTGAGTAGAGTCGGTTTTTTGCGCTTTGCCGGACGCACCGATAGTTTGAACGAACTTGTAAAGGGTGTAGCATCGGAACGCTTTTTAGATACACTTCGGCAGGAGTTTCTCTCCATCCGTCACTTGTCACCGATCCGCGAGGAATCACAAAAAGCCGTTCAAACGGGAAGCCCTCCACCCAACGATGTTGGCCATCGTGGGGAGTTTGCTATGCCGCATCTCGCGGAATTTTTTACCAACCGCGAAGCGAGTGAAAATGCTGCGTTCGTCCAGCGATTCACACAGAGCGTTGCGAGAGTGGAAAGGCTTACGTTCAAATCCAAAGTAATGCAAATGCTGACTCAAATCAAAGGCCGAAACGCGGACACACAAGCAATTGTATCTTTGTCAGATTTTGGCTTCGGCGTAAGCCAATGCTTACCTATTTTTGTTCAGGGAGCAATGCATAATCGAGGTCAATTGCTCGCAGTGGAGCAACCGGAATCCCAACTTCACCCTACGGCCCAGCTTGAACTAGGCTCATTCTTTGCCGCGCTCTGGAAGGAAAGAGGTGTACCAAGCCTCATTGAAACGCATAGCCCCAACATCGTTTTAAGACTTCGAAAATTGATTTCACAAGGTCACTTATCGCCTTCAGACGTTTCAATTGCATTTTTCACGATTGGAAAGGGTACACGCCCAAGTGAGCACTTCCACGACGCACCCCCGGAAACACTTCGGATGGAGAAGGGCGCCAGCTTCCCAGCCGTAGTTGTCAAGAACCTCGACATCAATCCTGATGGTTCATTGGAGAAAGGGCTCCCGATGGAGTTTTTTGGAGCAGACATCCTGGAGGCGCTCGATTTCGGCGAGACCGAGACATGACCGATACTCTCGTGATCGACACAAATGTATTGGAATATCTTTTTGACGACGCTGCACACAACGCTGATGGACATATCGACGTTCTTTTGAAAGCTATTACCGAGAAGAAAAAGCGAATCGGGCTAGACCGACCTGCGGGGACGCAGAACAGCCGAATTCTCGCCGAATACGGGCATAGGTTGAAACAACATCTCAAACAGATGGCCGAGCAAGGACTCCGCACCCAATGGCTTCGTTATATAGTTGTATTTGCCGAACGCGCCGAAGTGTCTGTAAATTTGTCTGACGGCTTGGGTGTGTGCATATCTTCGGCGATTGGTCACAGGAGTAAAGTTCATGCTGAGACCAGCGACCAGATTTTCGTTTATGTTGCCTGCGTGCTGGATTGTGAAATGGTAAGCGACAATTCTTCGCACATAACTAATCACTCAAAGCTGTTGCGAAAATGCGCAAAAGGCTTAGGGAGCGGGAATACCGACTTTATTTCGTCACAAGCTGCGGCAGCAGCAATATAGCTTCATGTCTTCGACCGGCATTACGCATCTCATTATCAACTCGCCCTACGACGAGCCGAAGGCGCATTGGCACTATCAACGGGAAACACAAAAGTTTTCGCTCGTGACCGAGCGACGCCCTGCAGGTTACGTCATAGCCTCGGAAAGCTCAAGATCGTTTGACGACCCGGGAAGGTTCGTGTCGATTGAACTTGTGAACCAAATCCGCCCTCGTGTGGTGGCATGGCGGAAGGATGGCTATGCCGGCGTGACGGGAATCACGCGCAGACTGTTGGAGCATTGGAGCGAATCGGAGCGATGGGAACGCCAGCGGTTCTTCTTCTGCCAGCTTGAAGCGATGGAAACGCTCATTTGGCTCACCGAGGCCCCGGCAGCGGAACGGGTCGGAATCGAAATCCCGTCTGATGGCGGGGCGTTTCAACGGCTTTGTTGCAAGATGGCCACGGGCAGCGGCAAGACAGTGGTGATGGCCATGGTCGTGGCGTGGCAGGTGTTGAACAAGGTGACGTATCCTCAAGACGATCGCTTCGCAAAAAACGTTTTCATCGTCGCGCCGGGGCTTACGGTGAAAAGCCGGCTACAAGTGCTCATCCCTACCGAGCCAGGGAATTACTACGACGAATTTGATGTAGTGCCTCCCGGTCTGCGCGAGCAGTTGCGCCAAGGAAAGGTTTTGGTTCGCAACTGGCATGTCCTGAATTGGGAAACTGACGACAAGATCAAGAAGCGGCGAAGTGTGGACAAACGCGGCGCTAAGAGCAATGAAGCCTACGTTCGTGAAGTGCTCGGCGAAATGTCAACCGCACGGAACTTTATCGTCATCAACGACGAAGCCCATCACGCGTGGCGGGTGAACCCGGAGTCGAAAATGGCGAAGATTGATCGGCAGTTGATCGAAGAAGCGACGAAGTGGGTTGGCGGTTTGGACAGAATACACAAAGCGCGAGGCATCTCCCGTTGCTTCGATTTTTCAGCCACGCCATTTTCTCCTAGCGGCAAACAAAGTTCGGAAGAATCGTTGTTCGGTTGGATCGTGAGTGACTTCGGTTTGAATGATGCCATTGAAGCAGGATTGGTGAAGACGCCGCGCGTGGTCGTACGCGACGATGGGATGCCGGGCGTTAGAGATTACAAATCCAAGCTTTATCATATCTACGATCACGTGCGCGACGATCTGAACCGGAACGCACTGCCAAATGAACCGTTGCCCGATTTGGTGATGAATGCGTACCTGTTGCTTGGCAAGGATTGGCTGGCAACGCAACAGGAGTGGAATAGGCTTGGTTATCCGACTCCGCCCGTGATGATTACCGTTGCCAACCGTACCGAAACGGCGGCCCGCGTGAAGATGGCTTTCGACAAACGCAAAGTGCTTATTGATGAGCTTTGCGACCCCGAAAGGACGCTACACATAGACTCGAAGGTACTCGACATGGCGGAGGCGCAAGACGAAGCGGGAGAGCAGCAAGCCGAAGCTGACTCAAGTGACGACGATGACGAACCGAAACAACGCAAGCTGACTAAACAAGAACAGGCGGAAGTGTTGCGAAAAACCGTGGATACGGTGGGGCGCGTGGGCGAACCCGGCGAAAAGATTCAGGTAGTGATTTCCGTCGGGATGCTTTCGGAAGGGTGGGACGCCAAGACCGTGACCCACATCATGGGCTTGCGTGCGTTCACGAGCCAATTGCTTTGCGAGCAGGTTGTTGGGCGCGGCTTGCGGCGGACGAGCTACGAAACGAAAAAGCTGCCGCATCCTGTCACTGGCGAAAAGGTCGAATTGTTTGAGCCGGAATACGTAAACATTTTCGGCGTGCCGTTTACATTTCTACCCCACGAAGGTGGTGACAATGGCCCGTTGCCTCCGCCTCCACCGAAAACCCGCATAGCCCCGGAACGGGGGAAGGCCCAGTTCGAGATAAGCTGGCCGAATATAATTCGCATCAACCACGTTTACCGGCCCAAGTTGGAACTGAACTTGAAGAATGTGCCTGTGCTTACCTTGAACGCGACGGATAAGATTGAGAATGCGGAGATGGCAGCGGTGGTGGCAGGCAAGCCCAACATGGCGAATCTGACGGAGATCGATCTTCTCGCCATTGCGGAGCGTTTTCGCCTGCAAAGAATCGTCTTTGAAGTTGCCCGCGATGTTTACGACCAAATGAGGCCGACATGGAAGGGAAACAAGGAGAACCTTCTGGCGCAGGTGATTCGGTTGGTCGAACAGTTCATCGCTTCCCGCAGATTGGATATCAACCCGCCGCTCTTTTACCAGGACGAGATGAAGCGGCGCGTGATGCTCACGTTGAACATGCAGCGCATTATCCAGCATGTCTTTGACCAGATTCGCTTTGCCAACACGGAGGCGCTGGAAGCGGTTTTTGACAGCAGCCGGCCCATTCGTTCAACGGGCGATATGCTGCCGTGGTTCACTGGCAAACCAGTCGTTCTCGCAAACCGGTGCCATATCAACCTGTGCGTTGCGGATTCGACCTGGGAAGCGCAAGCTGCCCGCGAACTTGACCATAACAAAGGTGTGGCAGCATGGGCGAAGAACGATCACCTGGGCTTCGACGTTGCTTACATTTTCGAGGGAGTCTTTCACAAGTTCCGGCCCGACTATCTGATTCGGCTGGTAAACGGATCTATGCTCATCTTGGAAACAAAAGGGCAAGACACGCCCAAAGACCAGACTAAGCGCCGATACCTTAGCGAGTGGGTAAATGCGGTAAATCAACATGGCGGATTCGGCAAATGGACTTCCGCCGTGTGTTTGCAACCGTCTGACCTACCGACGGTCATCGATAAGGCCGGAAGAGCCTAAACTTCTCCGCCCAGTAATTATCTGCCCATACCACCTGCAATTTGACCGCTGTCGAGGCTTGGTGGGTGATGCAGCGTTAGTTCTGGCAATATCTTATTTGCGAGGCCGCGTGTTATGCATTGCGGAATAACAGCATGAGCAGGATTCCAATCGACAGGTTTTGGCTCGACCGTAAGCGCAATTGGCGGAATTCGTGACCGTCCGATTCTCTGCAAATGCCCGACGTTGATTTCCGCGATCAACTCCAAGCGGCGTTCGGGCGGGTCCTCTACGTGCTGTCGAAACATATCCCAATGGTCCGCTAGGGGAAGGATCGCCAAACGACTTACAGAAATATCTTCGCCAACGAAGAGACTGGGTGACAATCGTTCGCCGTCCCATTTGTCGGAACAGACAGCCCTCACGATATTTTCTGTTTTCGAAACCGGCATAATCACGCCGACACTCGCCGCGCCAGTGTTGCCAGTTCGTCGAAAGCGACGCAACCTTCTTCATCGGTCGCTGCCATGTAGAATTCCGCTCCTGTCGCCGTGAATTCTACTTGGATAGCCTTGGCGTCTTTGTCCTCCCATGAAAGCTCAATTCCGCCCCGGTTAGTCAGAAAGACGCTCGGATTGCGACCTGGAAAAGTAGCCTCTTCCACAAAGCGGAAAAACGCATCCAAAGCTTTCGGAGAAAGAATGTGTCCGCGTTCACCCCAACCGGATTGGTAATAATTGCGGAAGTGGTGTAAGCGGCCCCATCCCTTCGAGCCGAGTTTGCGGAGTAGGAGTTCTTCCCGTGCTGATTCATCCGGGGCGGCGCGGCGCACGCCGGAGACCGCCGCAGACTCCCGAAGTTCATCAATCAGCGTGTAAGATGCTCGATCTATCTGGGGGGATGGTATCATGATTCGTAAACAGGATGCATACTATCGAGTAATTCGGGGGACAGCAACCCGAAGAACAAACCTTTGATGACTTGGTGTGCTTCGCCAAGGCGCATCAGTCCGTTCCCGAAAAAATCCACGTCGAGTGGGCCAAACCACGCGTCCACGTCCAAAACGCTACCGAACTTCTGGCCTTCATTTGTTGCCACGATTGCGCCGTTCGTCACGCGCAATTGAATTGCAAGGTAGCCTAGCCGCAATACCGTTGTCACATCGGTTTGGGCTCCGAGCAAGGGTCTGCTATCGACTTGGATGCCGAGCCGGAGGGAATTGAAAACGTCGCCGTCGAAAAAATCAATGTAGCGTGCGCCCAATCGTTCCGTTTCCCCAACAAAGCCCGCATCACGTAGGCGTTCCACCAGCCATTTAAGCTCATGCTCGATTGCAGACCACCCCGGATAGGCGTTTTGCTTTGTGCCCAGACCAACAACGCGCGGGCCAAGTTGGACCACGAATTCGTCGCTCAAGAATTGGATGAGAGGCAAGTGCAGCCACGCCGGATTTTGTCGCCGGAATTCTTCAGGAAGTTGGGACGCCGGGAGCGATTTCTGTTCGGGATACTTGTCGCGTATCTGAGCAAAGAGCAAACCGGCCATGGTGGCCCACGGCTCAAGACTGACAAAGCGCAATTCAAATATCGCCTCTACGATTGGGCAGGGATCGACGTGAACTGGCAGGCGGTCCGGGATTTGGATCGGAAAAATGTCGCCCCCTTGTCGTGGCAAAGCCGAATTGACCGGCTGGTCTGGCATTTGGTTCATGTGTAGGTGCTTGGCGTCGCAAGTAGGCAGAGGGCATTCCGTCGCCCCTGTGTGGTTGCATTCGTCGTCCCAACTGGTCGGAACGGCGGAACCCGCCCGCCGAGGCTGTCGTTTTTCCCGTCCAAAGGAAGTTTTCCTTTGCATCCAAGCAAGGGGTGCGGTTGCGACATGGAGGATGGTTACCAGAACGCCAAAAATTTGAAAAGCGTGAGATTTCTAGCACCGACGATGCCACGGATGCCAAAACATCGCAACTGCACGCTATCGGACCGTGAGCAGCAAAGGCTCTCCAAATGGTCTCCGCTGCCCTGTGCGCCCGCTGACGCGCCGCTTGTGTGATCTTGCGGCCGTGCCACGAACTGTCGGGGCTATTCGTTCCGTAGCAGCCAGCGGTAGCGCGACGCCTTCTTCGTCGCCTCGCTCCCCTTCGTGATTTCCTCAAGCACCCCGTCCGACACAAATGCACTGAGCCACGAGGCCGCTGTGCGATGCGTGCAATGCCCAAGAAACTTCGACGCCGTGCGGCAACTCAGGAAGAATGGCTGATCGCCAGCAATCCGTTGAAGCTCGACGCAAAGCCCGAGAAGAAGGCGCGTTTCAGGCTTTTGGAAATGCGGCAGGACATCGGGTGGCAGCGGGTTCTGTAATGCACGCTCCCACGCCAACAGGTCAGCGTCACCAATCGGATATTTCGCAGCGCGGTAGCTGTTCAAAAACTCCACGAAATAATCTTCTCGCGGAATTTCGCCGCGCAAGAACGGAGCCGCCTCGTCATACCAGCGTCCGAAAATCTCTCGCCTCTGGTCCGGGGAAAAGGGCGCTCCCCGGTTTCTTTCCAACGTCTTCACCGCCCGTGCCAGGGTGAGAAGGTGTGAGTGGCTCGTGTGCCGCGTGCCGGGCAACGCAATCGCTACAGCGTCATCAATGGTTTCGATCTTTGCACAGACGAGTACAGAAGAGCACGCATGAGATTCGTCTGTCTCCTCAGTGTCCTTCTGTATCCCTCTGTGCTCGTCCGTCCCGTCTGTGCATTGGCTGGCATCCTTGAACAGGTTAATGACATGGGCCGGCCACACGATTTGCCGAGTCGCGAGATAAACAGGCTGCCCAGGCTCGACGATCTGATAGTCGAATCCACTTGGATGCTTCCCGTGGATGATGGTCTGACCACCCTCCCCGCGCCACTCACCCCATTTCGCACCGTCTTTGGTCTTGATGAGCTTCAATCGCGGAATCTGTCCCTCCACCACCAACCAGCAATTGCAACCGCGAGCGCCCTTCGTCCGCAGTGAACACGCGAGCGCCGGGTTGAGTCTGAGAAAACCTTCAACCTCTTCGTCACAGTCAATGTCAATCGAGCACAGGCCGTTTGATCGTGACCCCTGCACGACACCAATGTTGCCCGTCTCAAGCTCTGCCAAATAGGCCGGATCGATCATTGCATCGACCGTCAGGTGCTTCCACGGCTGATTCGCACCCTTTGACCCGCGCGGGCAATGCAGAAACAGCACTTTGTCCCCCACGATTTCTTGAAGCCCGGCGACAATTCCGCCCTTGGCTCCTTGACGCCTATTGCCGCTGCCGTTACTCTTCATTTGTTCAAAGCGAACAAAACGCCAGCGATTCCTTCCCGGGAACTGGCGTTTTTCTTTTGGTGCTATCAGCTCACTTCATTGACGGTGAAGCGCCCGAGTGCCCGCAGGACGGCATCCAGCGAGTACCTTACGCACCTTGCCGAAAGCCTGCACACCGGGATTGCCCGGCGCTTGGCTAGATTTTCGATTGTGCGAGGCGACAGTCGGAGGATTGCGGCTAACTCGCGCTTTGTTACGAGCCCTTGCGCGTCGCTTTGAGAAACTTTGTGGTCCATGCGCAATTGGGTAGCATAGACGGTCCCCCGGTTTTATGGCGTCTAGGAGGTCTTCCTAGGAATCTTGATTGCTGATTCACTCGCCTTCCGCTCTTGCTCCTTCTGCCACGTCCATAAGCTTCCGAACAATATGGACAGATGCTGTTCTACTCGGGCTCGTGCCTTCAAGAAGCCAGACTCTTCGCTGTAGAGAGGCGCTTCGTTAAGGGGCGTGTTTGACTGTCCCGTTCGCGCGTCCAGAAATGGTCGGGGGACGCCTCTCTCATCCCGCTTTCGGTTCTTCTCGGTAAATTCCAGTGCAGGGTCGCAACCCATTTCACGGTACAGTCGCCAAGCCGCCAAATCCTTCAAGCGGTCTTTGGCTTCCTTGGCCGTACCCCTCTCGATTTTTTTCTTGGGCTGGTATCTTTCAAATCGCTCTGTGTTTACCGGAAGCCGCAACCACGCTTCGAACTCGTCCACCAGCCTGCTCCGGTCTTTACTGAAATCCAGGGTGAACAACGCCTGAAACCATGGCCCATCATCGCCAGATTTATTCTTCATGTGCATGACGGGGTAATCCAGGGCGGAGGGCGGGGATGAGGGGTTTTGTGATCGCTCATCCCTCACATTTGCAGCCGTCGCTTTGAAATCGTCGAAGACGCCAATTGCATCTAGCATCGTGAGCCTGTGCATCGGCAAAGGATGCACCTTATTGGAAGGGAGGGTGCCAAACGGTCGAAGGTCTGCCCGCTCTCTCTCGCTGAGTTGATTGTAACTTTTTTCAGGAAAAGAGGCGCTACCACTCCAAAAGGCGAGCCAAGGCCATTGATACCATTGATCCGACAGCAAACCCGGAAAGGTTTGGTACTCAATTATGGCGCACACTTCCTCTATGGTTTTGCCAGATTCGCGCAGCAACCGCGCCGCTTCACGAATTACCTTTGACTCTCTCGCATACTCATAATCACGCGCCGCTTGAAACTCGTCATTGGTAACATAGCCGTGGAGATAATCCATGCATGCCGTTTTTTCCGCCTTGGTCATCTTCACTTTCGTTGATCCAATCCTCTTTTGCGTTCGGTTGGGTTTTATAGCAAAAATTTGAGTGAGGTCTATTGCATGAGTGGCCCCGCCAAACCGGGCAAACGCAAAAGGGGGTTTCGGTGGGGGGCGCTTCCCGGAAAGAGATTCCTTGCCCTCTCCGCCGCTCCAGGATGCCCGCCAGCATCGGTTTGGTTACTGGCGGGGGACCGAATACCTCCCGCGCTGGCATTCGCCGTGGCGGCGGTGACAGACGGCCCGTCCAGCCGGGCGGACCTGCGCGCCAATGCCCGGCTATTGCACTGCCGTAGTGGCGGGCGGGGACTCATGCCGTCATCGCAACCACGTTGTTCGCCTCGATTGCTGGCAGGATGCACCAGTATTGTTCCGACTCCTTTGGCTTCACTAATTCCCGGTAGTGCGAGAACACCATTGCCGGGCTGTTCCCCATCTCCAGAGACACCTTGGCGGCGTCGTGGCATTGTGCGAGGCGGTACGAGCCGTAGCTGTGCCGCATCGCGTTGGATTCCCACGCCTTGAACCCTGCCGCCTCTCTGACGGCTTCGAAGCGTTTCCGCAAGCCGACGGGAGCCACCGGCCCGGCGGTTTTGACCAACGGTTGCAACCATGCCCGGAGGTTGTCCGAAATGGGAACGAGCCGCCGCCGCGCTGTTTTGCTTTTCAGTGCCGTTACCTCGACGAACCCGCCCGCGAGGTCGATCTCCTTCCAGTCGAGTTTTTCCAACTCGGCAGCGCGCAAGCCCGCGAACAACGCAACGGCAACGTATGGAATCAGGTTGTCGGGGCAGTTTTCTAATAGGGTGCTGGCTTGGGTGGGAGTGAGGATCGCTGCTGGCTTGTCAACGTCCTTAGCCTCGGCTGTATTCTCGGCGGGATTGCCGACGGAATAGCCTTGAAGCTTGGCAAAATTGAAGGCGACGTTCAGCACCCGCCGGAAATTGTTGCGCGTGACTGGGGCGACGTTCAAGGAGCGCAACCAACCGTCAATGTCGGCGCTCGTGATGCTGGCGACGGTTCGGGTTCCAAAGGTGTCTGTGAATTTCTTCATGCGGCTCTTTAGGTCACTCCTGTAACGGTCGCTTGCGCCGTCCGCCTTCTTGGCCTTAAGGAGTTCCGCCGAGAGTTCCGTGACCGTGCTGGAACGGTTTGCGGCTTTCAATTGAGGAAGCAACATGGCGATGGCCTCCCGGAGCGTGACACCATAGGGCGCGAGGGTTGCCCGGGCGTCCATGTATTCTGCCCGCTCTGCTGGCGAGAGCGTCAATGCGGCAACGCCATAGTTTTCCTGCTGGGTCTTGGAGATGCCGAGGAATGTTTCCGCCGCTTTTTTCCCTTCATCGTCGTATGGGTAGAACTTCCGGGTTCTGCCGCCGCCGAGCTTGGGTACGATGACGCACCAATACTTCTGGATGGTCCCGGCCCGTTTTACTTTCGCCTTGGTGATTCTGAGTGTGGTTTTGCGCATGGTTTCGTCCTTATGCGAAACAATGCGAAAGGAACGCCTAAATGTCAACCATTTGCCAACAGAAATTTAATCCTATGGTAAAACGACGGCTTTCTAATCCGCCGGTCGTGGGTTCGAATCCCGCCGGGCGCGCTCCTTAGACCGCCTTGGGAGACGGTTCAGGGTTGAACGTCAGCCGGTTCGGCGTAAGGTGGAACACCATGTTGAAAGGTACAATTTTCCTTTGTGCGTTTGTCGCGATACTGATGGTCGCCGGGCATGCCTCGGCGCAGACAAGCGCCTCCGGGCAGGCGGTCAGTGTGGCGACGCCGACGCCGGCGCCGGTGGGAACGGCAAGCACCGCCCTCAATTCCAGCCTGCTTGGCGGCGGGGTGATCAATGGGAAGGGGACGATGGGCACGGGGGTGAATGCGCCGCAGCCGAGCGAGGTGGCGCCGATTGTGCCGGGCTCGATCATCATCAATAGCAATGCCAGCTCGGTCGGTACGGGCAATGTGGCCGGCAGCGTGCAGGTGAATAACGGCGGTGCTGGAAGTGTAACGGGCGCGCCGGTGCCCGTGAGCCCGATTCCCACTTATGTCACGCCGGGCACGGGCCTGGGTGCGGCCGCCAGTGCGGGTGTGACGACGACGACCAATCCCAATCCCGGGTCGGTCCAGTAACGCCGCTACCGGCTATTCGCGCGCAGCCCAGAGCATGCCGCGTTGCATGATGGTACGCGTCTCAGGCACGTCAAATTCCGCAACCGCATGGCCCAGCGAAGAGTAAAAGACGCGGCCCTCGCCCCAGAGGCGTTTCCAGACCACGGGCATTTCTGTGCCGGAGACCCATGGCACGCCGCCGGCGCCGGAAACGGTGGTGACGGCAAGCACCCGGTTGCCCGGATCGGTATGCATGTAATATTGCTCGGTGTGAACTTGGAAATCGGTGAGGCCGGCGGTGATGGCGTCGGTGTGATCGACGATGCGGACCGTGTAATCGAGCATATCGCCCGGGTGGGCGACGAATTGGCCGCCCACCATGAAATGGTATTCCGTGGAGTTGCGAAAGGCGTCGCCCATCCCGCCATGCCATCCCGCGATGCCCACGCCGGCCTTGACCGCGCCGAGCAATCCGCCGAGCTGGGCGGGGGATATTTCGCCCATCGTCCAGATCGGGACGATGAGATCGACGCGCGCCATGAGACCGGTGTCCTCATACGCAGCCAGCGTATTAGAGACGATCACGTCAAAGCCCTCGGAGCGAAGGAAGGGGGCAAAGATTTCCGCGCATTCCCCGGGTTGATGCCCGGGCCAGCCGCCGTGGACGATGAGGGCGTTTTTGGACATGGGCCGAGGATGAAGAGGAATCTTGAGCGGTACAAGCCAGCGGCAGCTCTACGACCCCTCGCCGGTAAATGCCAGCGCGTCCCGCGTGAGCGTGATTTGCGGACGGCCCTTCGCCGGGATGATGACCTCGACGATATCGATGCGCACAGGCGTGGCGGGCTCCTTCAGCAGCCGCAACCATGCGTTCGCTCCGCGGATGATGGCTTCCTCCTTCCCGGCGTCCACGGCGTCGGCAGGTCGGCCGAGGCCATCGGCGGCCCGCGTTTTTACTTCCACGAAGACGAGAGTCCTTTTATCCCGGCAGACGAGGTCGATTTCGCCGCCCTGGTGCGGGCGGAAGTTCCGGTAGAGCACCTTGAAACCATTGCGCCGCAAATGCCGCGCGGCGAGCCGTTCGCCCAGCCGCCCCATGCGCAGATGCGCGGGCTCCGGCTCAGAGGGGGAGGAGCTGCTCCGCGACCGGGAGAAAAGTCCGGCGATGTATTGGGCAAGGGCCATGGAGTTTGAGACGCTCGAGGTGAAGCTCAGTGCAGTAGCCCTTGTGCCGGGCAAAGCCGTAGCTGGGGTACTCGGCGTCGAGTTGCACCATGATGTGGTCGCGAGTGACCTTTGCCAGCACGCTGGCCGCAGCGATGCTCTTGGATTTCCCGTCGCCCTGCACGATCGCCGTGTGCGGAACGGGGAAGGGGCGAACCGGCAGGCCGTCGATGAGTGCGTGCTCAGGCGGCTCAGACAGCGCCTGGACAGCGCGGCGCATCGCCTCGTGGGAGGCGCGCAGGATATTGATGCGGTCGATCTCGATATGCTCCACGACCGCAACCGCCCAGCGGATATCGTCACGCGCGATGAGCACCGCATAAACCTCCTCCCGCTGCTCCGGCGTCAATTTCTTGGAGTCGTCGAGCAGTGGATGCCGGAAGCGCACCGGCAGGATGACGGCAGCCGCCACCACAGGGCCGGCCAATGGGCCGCGACCCGCTTCATCGATGCCGGCGATCGATCGGATGCCGGTCTTGCGCAGTGCATTCTCAAACTTGAGCGTGCAGCGCATCGGGGGAGATTCGAGGGGTTATTCCCGGACAGCCATCGCCTGCTTGCCCTTGCGGTCGCGCAGGTAATTGAGTTTCGAACGGCGGGCGGTGCCGGCGGTCTCGACCTCGATCTTGGCGATGCGGGGAGAGTTGACGGGGAACACGCGCTCGACGCCTTCGCCGTAGGAGATGCGGCGGACGGTGAAGGCGGCATTGAGCCCGGTGCCCTTGCGGCCGATGACGATGCCGGTGAAAATCTGGATGCGCTCCTTGTCGCCCTCGATGACGCGGGTGTGGACGCGGACGCTGTCGCCCACCTTGAATGGGGTGACGTCCTTCTTGATTTGTTCCTGCTGAATGGTGTCGATGATGTTCATTGAAATATCCTCTTTTCCGGGAAAGTGCCGGGTAAAAAAGAGCCGTTACGTTTACCAGATAATCGGCATCTGGCAAACACTATTGTACGGGGATTTGCGAGCCCCGCAACCGGGCGTCGCGGCCGGATCAGGCCGCGGCCAACGCGTCCAACTTGTTCACGATGTTCTGCTTGCCGGTCAGGCCGACGATGGTTTCCACCGGCTCGCCGTTCTTGAAAAGGATCATCGTGGGGATTCCGCGGATATTGAATCGGGCGGCGAGAGCGGGGTTTTGGTCGACATCGACCTTGGCGATGCGGACTTTGTCCCCTTTTTCCTTCGCGATTTCGTCGAGGACCGGGGCGATCATTTTGCACGGGCCGCACCATGTGGCCCAGAAGTCGACGAGGACGGGGACCGGGCTCTTGATGACGGCGATATCGAAGCTGTCTTCGCTGACGTGGATGGGTTCGGTGGTGTTCATTCTTAAGGGAGTAGTATAGCAGATCAGTCAAAATCAGTAGGCCAGTCGGGGTGGCGGAAGTGCTCGAAGCAGCGGGCGATTTGGTTGGCCGTGACTCGGGCGAGGGAGAGTGGCGGGATGCCATCCTGCGGGAAAAAGGCGACCTCCAGCGTCTCGAGGCTGGGACGGGCCGTGCCACTCTCGATCTCGCATAGGACCAGCAACTTGTACACGTGGAACGGGTGTGGCGGGACGTGGCCGTGCTTTGAGCGATCGTATACGGCCAGGATTTTGCGCGCCTTGGTGGTAAAGCCGGCCTCTTCGAAAATTTCGCGGGTGACCGATTCGGATGGCGACTCGTTGGGATCGGCCCAGCCGCCGGGCAGCGTCCAAAGTCCATCCTGCGCCTCGCGAACCATGAGGATCTGCCCATCGCGGAAGACCACCCCGCGCATGTCCACCTTCGGCGTCGCGTATCCGGTCTGCGCGTTAAAGAGTCCCGTGATGACATCCAGGGGCGTGTCGGAGGAAGTCATCATCATCTGCGCGGCCACATCGCGCACGGCTTCATACCGCTCGCGGTCATATGCGTTTTCTGAGAAGAGGAGGCCGTTCTGTGCGATCGCCTGCAGTTTGCGGGACCATTCCAGCCATGGAACTGAGGATTGCATCGTTTGTTCAGTCCACCTGCGCCAGGGCAGAGTCGATGATTTCAGTGCGCTCGCCGGGATCCATCCAGCGCTCGCGGACGCTCTGCGGGAGCGTCAGGAGCGGATCGAAGTAGAGGAACTTCACACCGGGCTTTACCGCCGGGCTGGTGAAGACGGCCACGCCATTCTCGCGATCATAATGCTCGTACGAGTGCGCGTCGCGCTTGCCGCCCCCACCCATTGTATCGACCACAAACGAAGGAGTGTTGAACCCGGCGGTCGAGCCACGCACATGCTTCTCGATCTCCAGGCCCGCACCCAGCGAAGTGCGCAGGTCTTCCACACCCGGCACCATGTCGTGGAAGTAAACGTAGTATGGATGCACGTTCACATAGCCGAGCCGGCGCACCAGCAGTTGCATGGTATCCGGCGAAGCGTTCACGGCATGCTGCAGGACCGTCTGGCAACGGATGATGATGCCCTCCTCCGTCAGCCGGTTGGTTGCGCGCTGCGTCACGGCGGTTATCTCGCGGGGATGATTGAAATGAGTATGGATGACCACGTCCTTGTGCAGCCGCCGGCCCAGCGCAGCAACGGAGCTGATCGCGGCGACCCAAGCGTGATCGGTCAGGATTTTCTGCGGCATCACCGCGAGGCCCTTGGTCGCGTAACGGATGCGGCGGATGTTCGGCATTGCCAGCAGGCGCTCGCCGATGAGCCTGATGTGCTCGGCTTTCAAATTGTAAGTATCGCCGCCGCTGATGACGATGTCCTCCAGCTCCGGGCGCGAGGCGATGTACTCGAACGCCTTCTCCCAGCGGGCCATCCCGGGGCTGAGCTTCAGTTTGCCCACTACATTTGTGTCGCCGCCAATTGCGTAACTGCGTGTGCAGAAGCGGCAGTAGACCGGGCAGGAATTGAGCGGCAGGAAGAGCGCCTTGTCCCGGTATCGATGTGTCAGGCCGGGCACCGGCGAGTCCGCCTGCTCGCCCAGGGAATCGAGGCGCATGCAGGGGTGATCGGGTTGCTGGAGCGAGGCCAGCGGCATGAATTGGGCGCGGATCGGATCGTGATCCGGGTTTGCCCAATCGATGAGCGAGAGAAGATAGGGAGAAATCCGCAATGCCATGGGTGCCCGCTGAAGCCCGTCCGCCAGGTCCTTGAAGAAGCTTTCGGGAGCCAGACCGCCTATCGTCTCCCGGAGCTGTTGCACGTTGGTGACCGAGTGGCGGGCCTGAAAAGTGTGAGTGTGGAACTCGGCGGCGCCAGCGTGCGCGAGGCCGGGGATTGCGCGCCAGTAATCGTCATCGCGCAATTCCCGGTGCTCCAGTTCCCACGGCGCGGGACTGGAGCGGCGGCTAGATGGCGGGTCCACGTGCTGGGTATCCGCCAGGGCGAAATCCAGTGTAGTTGCTAGATCGTGCATAGAGTGGGGTGTGAAGAGTATACGATTCTGCTTGGAAAGCCAGATTGGCGACTGAGGGAGGAAATTATGGCTTTCCGCCGAAGCTCACGTAATCGTCCAGGTCAAGCATGTCGAACCAGGTGATGATGTCCTCGCGCTCCGGTGCGATCTTCGACTGCATCTCGTTGAAAAACTGGCGGGACTCGATGTCCGCCGGCACGCGCTGGGAGACCCAGGTGGACCAAGCAAGGATTTCCTGCTCGGTGGGCTTGGTCGTGGAGGTCTCGACGACCCACTTCAGGATGTCGCCGTCGCCCTTGCCCTCGGCGAGTTGATTCTTGAGCGCCTCGCCGTCAATGCCGGCAAAACTGGTGAAACGCTGGTCCAGCGGGCAGTTGAACTTATACTCGCCGATCTTCTCGGCGATGGCGGCGCGGCCTTTGTCGAGCATGCGGGGGAGGATGGCGAAGCCGCCAAGGCGGGTGCGGGCACTACGGGGAGGACGTTGGGTGAGGTCGGTGATGTTGGTCATGGTTATTGGATGGGTAGGGTAGGGTGTGAGCAGGTAAGGAGACCGCGCGGGCCGGGGTGGGATGCTTTCCGATGATTACGCCGCCTGGGCGTATTCGGGGTGGGTCGCGGCCTTTGCGAGGAGATGCCGCACGACCTCGTCGGCGAGGTCTGGCAGGAAGAGATGAGGAAAACCGCTCAGCCATGCATCGGCCTCGGCTGCGGCGATGGCGTCGCGGATGAGGGTCATCGGGAGGCCGGCGACGCGATAGCGATCCACCAAGCGCTGCTTGATGGTGAGGACGCGCGCGGTGAGGAGACGGCAGGTCTCGGTGGTCTCATGGAGAGAAACCGGAGAAGGATCAGCCGTGTGCGTCGCAGGATTCATGGTGGATATTTGACTGGTCATCTATCTTTTGTCAAATCGGTTTGCGCAAATCATTTCTTGTCATTGTCCGCAATGGGTTTCCCACACGGTCACCGAAGCCTTATACGGTCGCCGTTGCCAATTCGGATGGCTTCGAAATCGGCAATTTCTTGGAACGGGGAACGTTGTCCCCGGCGGTTTCGGCACCGATCCCGAGCAGGTCAAAAACGCCGAGCCGGGCGTCATTTATAATTTCCAAATCATCCATAATCCGCGCCTGCGTGAGTGCGCCCTGAATGAGGGCATACATCGCGCGCGCCTTGACACGGGGATTGGGCGCATGGATCGAGCCCTCGGCGTCCGCGTCACGAATTGCTGTCTCGAAATACCTGAGGTTCCGCGAAAGGATTTCGCGCACCTTTGTCCTGATAACGGGGTCCTGGGTGCTGACTTCGCAGCCAAGGCTCAGAAGCGGGCAGCCGAGCACGCAGCCGCATTTTGCATGGGCGGCGGCCTGGCGGTCGAAGACGTAACCGAGGTAGCGGCGCAGTCGGTCGAGAGGAGGGGATTGCGGCGAGAACATCTCATCGAGCACGGCGCGTTTCGCCTGCCAGTCCGCCTCCATCGCCTCGGCCGCCAGTGCGGATTTTGACTCGAAGAAGTGGTAAAAGCTACCCTTGCGCACATCCGCCCGCTGGCAGATTGAATCCACAGAGATGGAGCCGTAACTGTTCTCCCAAATCAGGGTGCGCGCGGCTTCCATGAGTCGCAGTTTGGCATCGCTGATCCGGGGCATGGAGAGAGATTAACGTACTGTACTGAACGGTCAAGAACGAATTTTTAAGGGCAGCCTCACTGGTCTTCCACCTTTGGGCGAATAAAGGATCATTTTACGGCGTTACTACGTGAAATTACGGGGTTTAGCTCGATTTAATTCGACACCTTACCGCAACCCGGAGCGGAAATATCGGTTTGACATTCCAAACCATTAAAACGACCGTATGAATCTCAATCGACCCTACTCCATTATCCGAGGTGGCTTAAGAACCGAACATTAGACTCTATGTGGATTGTCGCCCTGGCGCTCCGACGCCCTTATACCTTTACGGTCATGGCCATCATGATCGTCCTGATGGGCGTGGTGACCATCCTGCGGATGCCGACGGACATTTTTCCGGCGATCAATATTCCGGTCGTCAGTGTGATCTGGAGCTATCCGGGAGTCGCACCCGAGGAGATGGAGAAGCGCTATTGCTCACTGTGCGAGCGGGCGATGACCACCACAGTCAACAACATCGAGCATCTCGAGTCGCAATCCTACAACGGCGTCGCGGTAATCAAGGTGTTCTTCCACGAGGGAGCGAACGTGGACGGTGGTGTCGCACAGGTGACGGCCATCTGCCAGACGATCCTCAAGCAAATGCCACCTGGGACTACGCCGCCGCTGGTCATCCAGTATAGCGCGTCGAATGTGCCCATCCTGCAGCTCGCCGTCAGCAGTCGGACCATGAGTGAGGCGGATCTTTACGATTACCTGTTGAATTTCGTCCGCCTGCCGCTGGCAACGGTGCAGGGCGCCCAGATGCCATTCCCGTATGGCGGCAAGGTCAAGCAGGTGATGGTGGACCTTGACCTGCAGAAGCTATACGCGAAAGGGCTCTCGCCGTCGGATGTGAGCAACGCGATGAACGCGCAGAATTTGATCCTGCCCGCGGGAACGGAGAAGATCGGGGACAAGGAGTACAATGTGCGTCTCAACAGCAGCCCGCTGGTGCTGAACGATCTCAACGACATGCCGGTCCGGGAGGTGAACGGGGCGATGGTCTATATGCGGGACATCGGGCAGGTACACACCGGGTACGCGGTACAGCAGAACATGGTGTCCCAGAATGGCGTGCCCTCCTCGCTCCAGGTGATCCTGAAGAGCGCCAACGCCTCCACGCTGGACATCATCTCACGCGTGAAGCAGCAATTAACGATCATCGAGGCGGGGCTGCCGCCGGCGCTAAAGCTGGTGCAGTTGTTCGATCAATCGATTTTTGTGCGGGCGGCGGTGAACGGAGTGCTGCGGGAAGGTGTGATCGCGGCCTGCCTGACGGCGCTGATGATCTTGCTGTTTCTCGGCAGTTGGCGGAGCACACTGGTGGTCGCGACATCAATCCCGCTGTCGATCATGTGCTCGATTATCATCATGGGATGCCTGGGGCAGACCTTGAATATCATGACGCTCGGCGGGCTGGCGCTCGCGGTGGGCATCCTGGTGGACGACGCCACGGTGGAGGTGGAGAACATCCACCGGAATCTCTCGATGGGTAAGCCGATGGTTAAGGCGATCCTGGACGGAGCCCAGCAGATCGCGGTGCCGGCATTCGTATCCACGCTCTGTATTTGCATCGTCTTTGTGCCGGTATTTTTCCTGAGCGGCGTTGCAAAGTACCTCTTCGCGCCGCTGGCGATGGCGGTGATCTTCGCGATGCTCGCCTCCTATTTCCTCTCGCGCACTGTGGTGCCGACGATGGTGAAATTCCTGATGCGCGAGCATATGGACGAGGTGCATCACGAGGGCGAGCACCTTGAGCGCACTCCTGGCGTGCTCGGTTTTCTCAACCGGATTTACGAGGGATTCAACGGGGCATTCGAGAGGCTACGCGACCAGTACACGGCAACGTTGGGCTGGGTGCTGGAGCACCGGTCCATTCCGTTCCTGGGCATGGGGGCTTTGATCATGGTATCCCTCTGCATGGTCCCGTTTCTCGGGCGCGACTTTTTCCCGGCGGTGGATGCGGGCCAATTCCGCCTCCATGTGCGGGCGCCGGCCGGGACGCGGCTGGAGGCAACGGCGGAGCGTTTCTATGCGGTTGGCAAAAGCATCCGGCAAGTCGTCCCGGACTCGGAGATACATACCATGCTCGATAACATCGGGCTGCCGGTCAGCGGCATTAATCTTTCATTGAGCGACGGCTCGACCATTGGGGAGTCCGACGGAGAAATTCTCGTGGCCCTCAACGACAACCATCGTCCCACGGCGGAATATGTGCGGGAACTGCGGACGCGACTGAAGAAGGAGTTCCCGGACATGGAATTTTTCTTCGGGGCGGCGGACATCGTGAGCCAGATCTTGAATTTCGGTCTCTCCGCGCCCATCGACGTGCAGGTGAAGGGGGTGAGCACCGGCAATTACAAAATTGCGACCGAGATCGCGGAGCAGGTGAAGAAGATTCCCGGCGCGGTGGACGTGCATGTGCAGCAGGTGGTGCATGGGCCCGACTTGCGGGTGAACGTGGACAGGACGCAGGCACAGGAATTGGGACTGCAGCAGCAAAACGTCGCGAGCGCCGTGCTGATCTCGCTGGCGTCCAGTGGGCAGGCGGCGCCGAACTTTTGGCTGAACTTCCAGAACAGCATCAACTACAACGTTGCCGTCCAGACACCGCAATATCGCATGGATACGCTGGACGAGTTGCGCAATACGCCGATCGCGGTGAGCGGGACGTCACGCCCGCAATTGCTAGGGAACCTTGCAACCCTTTCCAGGAGCGAATCCCCGGAGGTGGTGGATCATTACAACGCGGCGCCTGTGTACGATGTGCTTGCCAATGCGCAGGGGCGCGACCTGGGGGGCGTTGCCGACGACGTCCAGAAGATCGTCGACCAATATGACCCGCATCCCAGCATGCTGCGCAATCTAGCTGCTGCCATCGGCCTGGGAGGCGTGCTGGACAAATTGCACATCGCCGTGACACCGCCGCGGAAAATCCCAGGCGGCAATCTCATCACCGTGCGCGGACAGGTGGAGAGCATGAACACTTCCTTCGTCGGGCTGGGAGCGGGAATCCTGTTTGCCATCGTGCTGGTTTATTTCCTGATGGTGGTCAATTTCCAGTCGTGGACTGATCCCTTCATCATCATCACCGCATTACCTGGCGCGCTGTGCGGGATCATCTGGATGCTTTTCATCACCGGGACCACGTTGAGCGTGCCGTCATTGATGGGCGCAATCATGGCCATCGGTGTGGCAACGGCGAACAGCATCCTGCTGGTGACCTTTGCCAATGACGAGAGGACAACCGGGAAGAACGCCATCGAGGCGGCGCTCTCCGCCGGGTACACGCGGTTGCGCCCCGTGCTGATGACGGCGCTGGCGATGATCATCGGCATGCTGCCGATGTCGCTCGGCCTGGGCGAGGGCGGCGAGCAAAATGCCCCGCTTGGGCGCGCGGTTATCGGCGGCCTGCTGGTCGCCACCATTGCCACGCTTTTCTTTGTGCCGGTGATCTACAGTCTCCTTCGGACCAAGCCGTATGAGGGCGACCCGGACGAAAGATTCGAAAAAGAGCGCGACCGCGAGTATAAAGAAAGACCCGTATGACCACCGGCCACGAAACCACCATCCCAAGGGAACCAAAACCGGTTGTCCACGAACCACTCGCCGCGCCCGCGCGGCGCGAGCGTCCCAAGGCCGCGGACCGCAAGTCTGCCCGCGGGCTGTGGATCGTGGGTATCTGCCTGGTGGTATTGATTGGCATCGGGGTGTGGAGGCATATCTCCAATGGCCGGGCGGAGCAGCAGTTTGCGCAGGAGAACGCGCAGACGGTGGTCAATGTGCAGACCGTCCATCGCAATACGAAGCCGATCGACCTGGTGATACCGGGAAGCGTGCAGGCATTCCAGGCGACGACGCTTTACGCGCGGTCGAATGGATACCTGGGCAAATGGCTGGTGGACATCGGCGACGATGTGAAGCAAGGCCAGACGCTCGCGGTCATCGAGACCCCCGATCTCGACCAGCAATTGCGCCAGGCGCAGGGGAACCTCAACCAGGCCAAGGCCAACGCCCAGATCGCCCATGATACCGCGGTGCGCTGGCAGCAACTCTATGCCCAGAAAGTGGTCTCCGCGCAGGATAACGACCAACAGCAGAGCAATTACCGTGCTGCCAACGCCGCCCAATCCGCGGCGCAGGCAAGCGTTAATCAATTGCAGCAACTGGTTGCCTTTAATCAGATCATTGCCCCGTTCTCCGGCCGCATTACCAATCGCTACCTCGATGTCGGGGCGCTTGTGACGCAGGGCAGCGGTGCTGCGGGAACCGCAATCTATGACCTTGCCCAGACCGATCCGCTGAGGATTTACGTCTATGTCCCTCAATCCGAGGCGCCGATGATCCATGTCGGTTCCACTGCGAAGCTGCTCGTGCGCGAGCGTCCCGGCACGCAGTTTACCGCGACGGTGACGCGCACCGCCGGCGCCATCGATCCCACCTCCCGTACCCTGCTGACCGAGCTACAAATTCCCAATAAGGATGGGGCGCTCTATGCCGGCATGTATGCCGATGTTCAGTTTGGCCTGAGCGATGAGGCGAATTCCCCGATCATTGCCTCCGCGAACGCGTTCATGTTTCGGGTCGCCGGCCCGCAGGTGGTCGTGGTGCGCGATGGCAAGACCTATTGGCAGAACATCCAGGTGGGCCGCGATTATGGGACGGAGATTGAGGTGCTCTCCGGGTTGAAGGATGGCGACCAGGTGGTGCTCAACCCTACGGACGACCTCCAGGACGGCATGCAGGTCAAGACCCAGACCGCCCCGGCGGCCGCGCCCGCTGGCCACTAGGAGCATCGGGAGCATTGAGGGGTGGTTTTTTTGACCGCGAAGAGGCGCACCCATCGCAAGGTTTGCAAAGCTTCCAGCAAATTCCGGTGAGCGAGGGAGCCCATCGTGGGGCAGGTATGGCTTGTCAGCCATCTTATGAGCGCAAGCCCAGCACTCCCAACGCAGGGCGTAGTACGCACAGCGGAACAGGCGCCGCCGGTTCTTCGCCTGAAGAACATTCTTGTCCCGATCGATTTATCGGACGCCTCGGAGAAGGCGCTCGACTATGCGGTCCCGTTCGCGAGGCGATTCGGCGCGAAGATCACGCTGCTCTATGTTACGCAGGCTTATTTTTGCGCCTCGGAGTTCGCCTATATGCCGGTGGAGGAAACGGAGATGCGCGAGCGAATTCGCCGGCGCCTTGAGACGCTTGGAACTGCTGCCGTGGGCCCCGAGCTATTGGGCGGGACGCTCGTCCGGGATGGCTCGGCTTTCGATGAGATTAACAGGGTGGCTCGGGAGATCCACGCGGACATGATTGTGATCAACACGCACGGTTACACTGGCCTCAAGCACATCCTTATGGGCAGCACGGCCGAGTTGGTGGTCCGCTACGCGCCGTGTCCCGTCTTTGTCGTGCGTGCGATGCAGCAGGGGAGCGACTAGGGTGCCAGTAGTTTCTCGATGTAGGGCAGGAAAACGATCACGCCAATCGTCGCGGATGCAATTGCCGTGATCAGCACCGCCCCGGCGGCCACGTCCTTGGCATCGCGCACCAGCGGGTGGAAATCCGGCGACGCAGCGTCGGCGAGGAATTCGAAGGCGGTATTAAGGGCCTCGGCGGTCCAGACAATGCAAATGGCAAGGATGACCCAGCACCAATCCGCGCGCGAAATGCGGAGGAAAAGTCCTGCTCCCAGCACCACCAGCGTAGCCGCCGCATGGATCCAGGCGTTGTGCTGGCAGCGGATCATGCGAAGGATGCCATTGATCGCGTAGTGAAAGCTGCGGATGCGCCCGGTGAATTGAAACGGGGGGCCCGCGGCTGTTTTTTCGGTAATTTCGTTCATGGTGCGGCTGCGAGCATACGCTTCAATTCGCGCCGCCGCACCTGCCTATTTTGCCCCGGATGTCCCGGTAAATACCGGCACCGAATCCGCCGCCGTGGAGAAGTACGGTCCGAGCGGATTGCCGGTAATCGCCTTCAAGCCGGAGACTGCCGCGCGGGCGTTGAACTGAGCGCCGGCAGGGCTTGCGTGCAGTCTTTTATCGGCGAATAGCGGCATCGTCTTATCAGGTCCCAGTGCATCCAGGCCCTCGGCGATGACCTCGTTGTCGTCCACGAATATGGAACCGGTGGCAGTCGCCGCCTGTTGCGCCCAGCCGCCGTAATTATCTCCGGAGGCGCGGACGACATGCCCATCCTTCCAGGTATTCCTCGGCACGAGCGACATGATGATCGGTGTCGCGCCTTTGGCCTGCACGTCGGTCGCGTACTTCCGCATGTACCATCCGTAGCTGTGCACGATCTCGTGCTTGTGGGTAAGCATATTGTCGATCGCTTGCGTCTCCTCGCCAACGCCCTTGATGCTGCCCCGCGCGCGGAAGTTATCGTTGATCGGGCCCGAGTCGTTATGGCCAAACTGGATAATGGCGTAATCGCCCTTCTTCATCAGCGCGAGGACGCCGTCCCAACGGCCTTCGGCCTGGAAGGTGCGGCTGCTGCGTCCGCCGATGGCTTCGTTGACGAGATTGATCTTCTGCGGATCAAAGAACGGCGCCATCTCCTCGCCCCAGCCACGCTGTCCGGGCGTGCCAACTTTCATTGTGGAATCGCCTACCAGGAAGAGTGTCGGCAAAGTGGGATTGGCGGGCACCTGCAGCATGAATTTCGAGGCGTCCTCGACGGGATGATCTTCCATCGGGCTCGATGCAGGGCTGGGGCTGGGATCGGCGCGCAAGGAAGGCAGGGCGAGAAGGAAAATGGCGAGGGTGCGGATGATGCTTGGGGATGCTTTCATAAGATGACGGGGGGAAGCCAGTTTAACGCCGGGAAGCGGCGCTACAAGAATCGATAGGTGGAGCGGACTGCTAGGGCTCGGCGTCGGCCGCGGCCTTGAGTAACAGCTCGTAGCCGACGAACCGCTGCTCGGTCAGCTTCGCGGGCCGCAGGATGATGCGCTGGATCTTGCGCGGTGTGCCGCCATGGTCGCGGTATTCGTGCGATTCGACGCCGATGATCAGGGTCTCCTCGAAAGGCCGCACCATGACATCGCCCGCCTTTGCGTGGATGACGGCGCACGGGCCGCTCATCTCCACCGTTTCCTCCGTCAGCACGGAGGTTTCGAAAGATTGATGGACCGAGAGATCGAAGAACTCCTTGATCCGCAAACGCCCGTTTACCTTGTCGAAAGAGAAATTCCGGATGAGCTCCGTGCAATGCGCATCCGCGGGGTAGCACTCAGCGAGGTCGACGGAAAACTCCGTGTGATCGCCGGCCAACTCCGCGCCGAGCACCTTGGCGGCGTACTGCGGGCCGGCGGCTTGTTCGCGTCCATTAACGATGGGCAGCGAATGTCCCAGGGTCCGCGCGGCAAGGTATTGGTAGCGATTCTCCCGGAAGAAATCCTTCGTGTACTCCGGGGCGCCGATCTCGATGGCCACCGGCCATCCGTCGAGGTTCAGGATGTAACTGCCGCAATCATTGTGATTGTGCTGCTCCGCGTTGTTCCCGCCTTTGGCGGCAAATTCCCACAGGTGTCCGCTTAAATCCTTGCCCGCGGATACGACGACTGCGAGGTCCTTGAAAAAGAAATCCTGCGGCTCCAGCGTGATCATCGTGGAGGTGTCCTCCGGTGTATTGAGCAGCAGCCGCACGAAGTAGAGCAAATCCGTCCGCTGCCCTTGCAGATTGAGGCCGGTCTGATCGAGCCGCTCGTAACTCTTACGCGCATGGGCCAGGATGTTCTCATCCTTTAGGCGATTACCAAGGTAGGTGAGCAGCGATGGGCTAAGCGCACCGGTGCGCGGACTGTCTGAGAAATTCACGAAGTGGAAATTGGTCAGCGTGACCCGCGGGCCGAAGTGGGCGATCTCCTGCACATGCGGGTCTCCCTCGATCAACGAAAGGGCGCCACCGGTTCGTGTCTCGAGTTGCTCATTGAGCACACAGAACCAGCCGAATCCATACTGCCAGTAGCCGGGCCCCTCCGAGCAGGCTCCGTCGGCGCCAAATCCGCGCAGGAAAAGTGGCAGATATTTCTTTGCGAGGAAAAGGATGCGTGCCAGCAACGCGGTATCTTCCTCAAGCGCCAGAGCCGCGCCGATGATGCCCTGGTGGCAGACGGCGTTCCAGTTATTGGAAGCCTTGGTCCAGAAAAAATCCTCGTGCCGGTTGATATAGTTCTCAGAGAAATCGCGCCGGACGCGTGACTTGATCGCGGCGACCAACTGCGGCGAAAAGACGCCGGGGAAAAGCGTCAGCAGCTCAGCCATCAGATTCGCCGTCTCCGCCGCGAAGAGATCAATGTGAAGCGGGTCGCGGCCCGAGGGGGAATTGACATGCGCCGGCAGCGCCCATGAGAACTCCGAGAAGACCGCCTCGGTTTTCTCCCGGAGGGATGCGAGCCAGTTGGCGCCCATGGAAGACTCGTCGAGAAGCGCCGCGATGGCCGCGCGGGCGAGCCGCCGCCGCCGCTCGAAGTATGCCGTCTCAAATGGAAGCCGGGCGCCGTTCGAGTAAAATTCGTGGTAAAGCTCTTCGGTCAGTTCCGGCAGCGGTTTGTCGATTTCCTTCGCCGCGAGCTGGCGGATGGAGTCGAGCCATTTCTGGACCAGCGGCCGGTCGCCCACCTTTCGCCAGACCTTGTTCCCCATCTCCGGCAGCAGGGCGCCGCCGGGGGTGGCGCCCAGGATGGCCCGGATGTCCGCCTCCGTCACATTCGAGGTGAGGAGATTGGTCATGCGAGCAGGCGGTCGGGGTTCAGGCTTTGGAGTGCCTTGGGTTTGAAGAGGCCGTCGTGGCGGATCAGTTTTCCGTCGAAGTAAATGGAACCACCGCCGTACTCGGGGCGCTGGATGTTGACCATGTCCCAGTGGACCTGCGAGCGATTTCCATTGTCCGCCTGCTCATACGCCTGGCCGGGGGTGAAATGGAACGAACCGCTGATTTTCTCGTCAAAGAGGATATCCCGCATTGGCTCCAGGATGTGCGGGTTGAAAGCGAGTGAAAATTCGCCGATAAACCGCGCCCCTTCGTCGGAATCGAGGATTTCGTTTAGCCGCCGCGTATTGCTGCCCGTGGCGTTGACGATCTTCCCATCTTTGAATTCCAGCCGGATGTTATCGAACGCCGCCCCCTGATAGATGGTCGGCGCGTTGAAACTCACCACGCCCTGCACCGAGTTCTTCACGGGGCAGGTAAAGACTTCGCCGTCCGGGATATTGTGGGTGCCACCGCAGGTGATCGCCGGGATGTTCTTGATGGAAAAGGTGAGGTCGGTGCCTGGTCCGGTGATCTGCACGCGGTCGGTCTTGTCCATTAACGCCTTGAGCGCCTTCATCCCGGGCTGCATCCGTGAGTAATCCAGCGTGCAGACATCGAAGAAGAATTTCTCGAACCGCTCCGTGCTCATCCCGGCCTGCTGCGCCATGGAGGGCGAGGGCCAGCGCAGCACGCACCAGCGGGTTTTCTTGACGCGATGATCCAGCACCGGCTTCAGCTTGCGCGCCAGCAGTTTCATCTGCGCAGCGGGGACATCGGAGGACTCGGAGATATTCTCGCTGCCGCGCACGGCGATATAGACCTCCATTTTTTTCATCCGCGCCAGCTCATGCTTCGATGAGAAATCAAGCTGGGCCTCCGTCGCGCCGAGCGCGATCTCGCGTGAGACACGGGCCTGGTTGATCTGCACAAACGGCAGCGCTCCTGCGGCACGCGCCGCGCGTACGAGGGCTACGGTCATCTCCTGCGGGATGTCAAAAGCATCGATCAGCACCCGCTCTCCGGGCTGGAGCCGGGTGGAGAAATTGATGAGAAGATGGGCCAGGCGGTCGCAACGCGGGTCGTGCATTTTGGAGAGGGAGTGGTATAGCGGGATTTAGACCACGCTGAGAAGTTTTCCCATACTGCGCGTTTTGCTGTAAGTGTTCAACATCATGTCGTTGCAAAAGCTCAAATCCCCGGGGGAACTGGCCGCAATCCGGGAAGAAATTGGCGCCCGCGGTGGAAAACTGGTCTTTACAAACGGGGTGTTCGACCTGCTGCACGTCGGTCACGTACGTTATTTGCAACATGCTCGCAGCTTGGGGGATGCGCTTGTGGTCGCTGTCAATGGCGACGACAGCGTGCGGGCACTCAAGGGGCCCACGCGGCCCATCAATGGCGAGCACGATCGTGCGGAGGTCCTGGCCGCGCTCGAGTGCGTGAATTACGTGACCATTTTCCATTCCATCCGTGTGACTGACCTTGTCGCCACCATCCGGCCGCAGGCTTACGCGAAAGGGGGCGATTATACCGTCGAGAGCCTTAATCCTGAGGAGCGCGCCGCGCTGCAGGCTGCCGGCAGCGAGATTCACATTCTAACCCTGGTCCCCGGAAAATCGACCACCGCAATCATCGAGAAATGGAAAAACTGAGGCTCGGAGTCCTGGGATCGGGGAAGGGGTCCAATTTCCGCGCCATCCAGGATGCGATCCGGGGTGGGACATTGAACGCGGAGACGATGGTCGTGATCTCCGACGTGGAGACAGCGGGCATTCTCGAGGCCGCCCGGGGCTACGGCGTGCCCGCGCGTTACGAAGCGCCCGGGCGTTTCCGCACCAGGATGGAGCCGGATGCCGAAGCTCGCGTGGCCCGGGTGTTGCAGGAGGCGGGGTGCGAGTTGATAGTGCTGGCCGGTTACATGAGGATGGTGAAGGAGCCGCTGCTGGACGCCTTCCCGGGCCAGATCATTAATATCCATCCGTCGCTGCTGCCCGCCTTCCCTGGCCTCGAGGCGTGGAAGCAGGCGCTGGCGGCCGGCGTTTCCGAGACCGGCTGCACGGTTCATTGGGTGGATCGCGGGATGGATACCGGTCCAATCATCGCACAGCGCCGCGTCCCGGTGCTGTCGGGCGATACGCCGGAGACGCTACATGCCCGCATCCAGGTCGCGGAGCACGAGGTTTACCCCGAGGTGGTGAGGAAGATCGCGGAACGGAAGGGTGGGAAATCCCCGCGCGATCCGATGCGGTAGGCACCCCTCCGCCGATTCTGCGTTCGATTGTCAAGGTAACCCTCCGGAAATAGTTTTGCCTCCGCGCCGGCTCCGTCTTGCGAAAATGCGGTGGCATGGTTCTCTGCTCCACCACCATGGGACGGTTTCGACTTTTTGATCTCAATGAGCCGCAGCATTGCGCGGTGACCACGAAGGATGGGCCGCTTCTCATCCTCGCGGGCGCGGGCACCGGGAAGACTCGCGTCATCACGGCGCGCGTGGCGTTTTTGATCGCCGAGGGGGTGAACCCGGAGAACATCCTGGCCGTCACGTTTACCAACAAGGCCGCCACGGAAATGCGCACCCGCCTTGCCACGATGGTCGAACCGGCGCAGGCGAAGAAGGTGACGATGTCGACCTTCCACGCGCTCTGCCTGCGCATCCTGCGCGCGGGGATCGACCGGCTCGGGTACAAGAGCAATTTCACGATCTACGACGAGGGCGACCAGATGGGATTGATCAAGAAGATCATCAACCGTACGGCCGCGCAGGACGAGAAGCTGGACCCCAACCAGGCGAAGAACCTCATCAGCAAAGCAAAGAACAATGGCTGGTCGGCGCCGGCTGATGAGAAGACGCTGCTCTCCGCGGTCTTCGCGCGGTACCAGGCGGACCTGAAGACGCTCAACGCGGTCGATTTTGACGACCTGCTGCTGCTCGCCGTGAAGCTCCTCTCCGAGCATGCGGATGTCCAGGAGCGCTGGCAGCAGAAGTTCAAGTATTTGATGGTGGATGAATTCCAGGATACGAACCGGTTGCAGCTTGAATTGGTGAGCCTGCTGGCCGATGCGAACCAAAATGTCGCGGTCGTGGGCGACGACGATCAATCGATCTACGGCTGGCGCGGCGCGGAGGTCGCAAACATCCTTGAGTTCGAAAGCCATTTCCCCAACCCGGTCGTGGTGAAGCTGGAGCAGAACTACCGCAGCACCAACTCCATCCTCGGTACCGCGAACAGTCTCATCAAAAACAATCCGCGCCGCCGCCCCAAGGCCCTCTGGAGCGCGCAGGAGGGCGGCGAGAAGGTACGGTTGATCCAGGCCGCGAGCGACCGTGAGGAGGCGGAATTCGTCGGGGAGGAGATCCAGCGGATGAGCTTCGCCGAAGGACTGCCATGGGAGGCGTTTGCGGTCCTCTACCGGATGAACGCGCAATCACGACTGCTGGAGGAAAACCTGCGGCGCCTGCAGATTCCATACCGGCTCGTTGGCGGGAAGAGTTTCTTTGACCGGCGCGAGGTGAAGGATGTACTGGCGTATTTCGCCGTGCTGGTGAATCCGTCGGATGACTCAAATCTGCTGCGCATCATCAATACTCCCGCGCGCGGCATCAGCGCCGGTACCATCGAACGCGCGACGGAATGGAGCGCCCGGCAACGTTGCGGCGTGTGGGAAGCGCTGCATGCGGATGAATTCCTCCGCGAACTTCCCGCCCGCACGGTCGGCAAGATCGCCGAGTTCGTCGCGTTGATCGACAGCTTCGAGACGAAGCTCAACGAGCCGCTCGCCGATCATCACACCGTTGCCGCGGAGTTATTAAAAGAAGTCGATTACCTTGAGGACCTGAAGCGCACATGCAAGACGCCTGACGATGCCATGAAGCGCGAGGAGAATATCCGCCAGTTGCTTGCCGATCTCGCGACCTACCAGGGAAGATCGGTGAACGGCCTGCAAGGGTTTCTCGATGAGGTAATGCTGGATAAGAGCCGTGAGGAGGACCAGGACGTTGAGACGAAGAAAGGCGTTCTCCTGATCACACTCCACGCAGCGAAGGGCCTGGAGTTTCCTCACGTGTTTCTGGTCGGCCTTGAGGAAGGCATTATCCCGCACGACCGCAGCAAGGTGGAAGGGACGTTGGATGAAGAGCGCCGCCTTCTCTACGTTGGCATCACGCGCGCAATGCGGACGTTGACGATGACTTACTGCCGCGACCGGATGAAGTACGGCAGCGCCGCGCCATGCCATCCCAGTTCCTTCATCAAGGAGCTGTCTGAAGAATGGCTGGAGCGCAAAAATCTGACAGAGATGATGAACGTACCGGTGCAGGAAACTGCCGCCAGGAATGGCTTCGCCAGGATGCGCGAGTTGTTGGGTGGATAGCAAGCGCCCGCCCGACACTGTTCATACGTCTTATCAGTCCCCTTCCTGCTAACCGGGAATCTCTTTGAGCATCTGGTAATTCGTGGGAAACTTCCGCACGAATGAGAGCAGCCGCTCGATGGCTTCCTCGGGCTTGTGGCCCGCGAGCCCGCGCCGGATGACGTTGATCTTGTGCAATTGATCCGCCGGCACCAGCAACTCCTCGCGGCGTGTGCCGGACTTGAAGATATCGAGAGCGGGATAGATGCGCAGATCGGAGATCTTGCGATCCAGCACCATCTCCATGTTGCCCGTGCCCTTGAATTCCTGGAAGATATGCTCGTCCATCCGGCTGCCGGTATCGATCAAAGCCGTGGCGACGATGGTCAACGAGCCGGCCTCCTCCGTATTGCGCGCCGCGGCAAAAATCTTGCGCGGTATTTCCAGCGCTCGGGCATCGATGCCGCCGGACATCGTTCGGCCGCCGCCGCCCATCGCGTTGTTGAAGGCGCGGCCTACACGCGTGATCGAGTCGAGCAGGACGAACACGTCCTTGCCCGCTTCCACCAACCGCTTGGAGCGCTCGATGGCCAGTTGTGCGATACGGGTATGGCTCTTGAGGTCCATGTCGTTTGAGCTCGCCATAATCTCCGCCGTCGGCACCGTGCGCCTGATTTCCGTCACTTCTTCCGGGCGCTCATCCACCAGCAGGATGATTAGGCGCGTCTCGGGATGATTCTTCACAATCGCGTCGGCGATGTGCTGGAGCAGCGTCGTCTTGCCGGTGCGTGGCGGCGCTACGATGAGGCCGCGCTGGCCTTTGCCAATGGGCGTCATGAGATCCATGATGCGGGTCGTGTAGCGATCTGGCACGGTCTCCAGGCGGAAACGTTCCATCGGGCTGATGACCGTCAACTCCTCGAACAAGGGGAAATTGCCGTAATCTGTCGGCTCGTCGCCATTGATCTCATTGAGCTTGTACATTTGCAGGCCGCGGCTGCCGCGGCGCACCTCGCCCTTGATCCAATGGCCGTCGCGCAGTGCGAAACGGCGGACCACTTCCGGCGTTACGAAAACGTCGGCAGGGCTCTGCACAAAATTCTTCTTGGGGTCGCGCAGGAAGCCAAATCCCTTGCCGGAAACTTCCACGATGCCCTCGGCGTAAACCGGCTCCTGTTTCGGGTCGGAGTCCACGGCGCCGTCGCCCGAGGGGGCGTCGTCATAATCCTGGCGCTCCTGGCGTTCCGGCCGCTCGAAGCGATCATTGCGGTCGCCCCGGTCATTCCGGTCCCGGCGATCGAAGCGATCATTACGGTACCCCTGCTGCTGTTGCGGGGGGCGCTGGGGCTGATTGCGCGCATTGTTTTCGCGCTGCGTCTCCGCCGCGGAGAGCGGTGCGGAGGTGATGCGGGAAAGAATCTGGGCCGCGTCCTCGATCTGGTCGTGATCCTTCGGGAAATTATTCTCGGGAAAGCGGGGTGAGGGAGCTGGAGCAGGGGCGGGAACTGGGGCCGCAGATTGCGGCGGCGCAACCGGTGTCTGCTCAGCGACCGTGGGCGTGGGCTGCAGGGCAGGCGCGCTCTGTGTGACGGCCTCGATGGGCGGGGCGACAGGCGCCTCAACTGCCGGCTCAGGGGTGGCCCCGGCGGTTGCATCTTGCAGCGGAAGCTCGGACTCGGACGCTGTCTTCCGGCGCGGCCTGCCGCCTGCGCGGGGGGTGGAGGACTTTCGGCGCACGGTTTTCTTGGTTTCGGCCAGAGCGGGCTCGGCCTCGGTGGGATCGATCATAAGTACGTTGGTAAAATGAATGTAAGGGATAATGCGGTTGAATAGATCAACCAGGACTGCAATGGCTGCGAAGACTGACGGAGGGCGAACCGCGGCGATTCAATCAATGATGAGAGCCAGGTGCGCCCGGTCTTCGGGCGCCCGCCATCACAGGGAGAGCTTCGCAAGGAGTTCTTCGGGAAAATCAAAATTCGCGTGGATGTTTTGAACGTCGTCATTCTCCTCAAGCGCATCACAGAGCTTGAGGACTTGCGTGGCGATCGCCTCGTCGGCGACCTCCACCGTGCTGCCGGGGAGATAAGTCAATGTTTGGGATTCAGCCGGGATGCCTGCGTTCCTGAGGGCATCCGCGACGGTGTAAAGCTGGTCGTGCGGGGTAACGATGATGAAGTGCTCTCCATCGGCCGTGAGCTCTTCCGCTCCGGCCTCCAGGATGATCTCCAGCAGCGCGTTTTCGTCCGCCGCGCCTTGATTGACGAGGATTTGCCCCCTGCGCTTGAACATATAACTGACGCTGCCGCTGGATGCGAGGTTTCCGTGATTTTTTGTGAAAATAAGTCGCAGGTCCGCCGCGGTGCGGTTCTTGTTATCCGTGGCCGCTTCCACGATGAGGGCGACGCCGCCGGGGGCGTAACCTTCGTATATAATTTCTTCAATATGATTCGTGCCATCCTGGTCTCCGGTCGCACGTTTAATGGCGCGATCGATATTTTCATTGGGCATGCTCTGGGCCCTCGCCGCGAGCACGGCGGAGCGCAGGCGGGGATTCCCTGAGGGATCGCCACCACCCATTCGGGCTGCCACGGTGATTTCCTTGGAAAGCTTTGAGAAAAGCTTCCCTCGTTTCACGTCTATGGCGCCTTTGATGCGCTTGACTTTGGACCACTTGCTATGACCCGCCATGTGTCGGGGTGTTTGTTCCGATTGGTTCGGTAGAAAGACTGCGCCAGCTAAGGTGAACGAGTTCGCTTCCGAGAGGGATTGAACTGCCGCGTAGCGCGAGCTAACGGAGAACAAACTCCCAGAGATTGCCCATTTTGTCAACAGAGGAATCCACAGGAAATTTTTCCCAGCCAGTGGCATGCGTGGGAATACGGAGGCCGACTGAAGCCCGAAGGTGTGCGGGTTATCGGGGCCGACGCCTTATGGCGTCGCGCCAGGCGTCATGAGGATGCGCGCGCTGCCATTCGCATAGACGACCACGCGGTGCCCGGTAAGGGATTGCGCGAATTTGTCTTCGATGACAATCGTATCGGGAGAATCAACCTTCGCGACTGGCGGCGGCGTGTAGGTGTAGCCATTCGCATCGCCCGGCGAGAAAGGCGATGCCAGCATCCCGCGATCCTGCAAGTATTGCGGGAAGAGGGTATCGAAGCTCGGCGGGAAATTGCCGCTGTGCGCGCGGGAGTAATCTCTGCATGCGAGGCAAATCTTCCGCGCGTTTGTCAGCGACTTGACCTCGGCATTCTTCAGCTTCTGGTGTGCAGTGGGCGGGGACATCATCACGCCAAAAAAGACGAGCATGCAGATGACTGCGACGCCGATGACAGGGTGCTTGCGAAAAATATCGAACATGGGTGAAGAGAAATCCTGACCATGAACCGCAGCGGAGACAAGGAGGAAGACGCGGGGCGCCGGATGGTCACCCACCCGGCGCGCTATGGGAGCTTCAGGATTTCGACATGATCGTCGGTGTATACGACAATCCTGATATGCTTTAGCTTCGGCGCGAATTTATCCTCAAGAACGATCAGGTTAGGCGGGCTGGTATCCTGAAAGCCGGGGGTGTAATCATAACCGACCTGCATGAGAGGCATAAGCGGGGAAATGAGGGCCTTGCGATCGGTGAGATAGGTCGGGAAAAGCGCGTCGAGGTATGGCGGGTAATTCCCGTTGTGGTCCACGGCGTACACCTTGCATGCAAAAACGATCTGCTTCGCATTAGACATGGATTGCTGCTCCGGAGTGGCCTTTGCGCCGTCCGGGGTGCCTGCTGCCACCCGTGCAATGACGAGTGTGATCAAGGCAACAACCATCAGCCTGCGGCTTGCCAGGAGGGAACACATATCCGGAAAAGTGTGCGGTAGTCTGTGTTGATCCGCGACTGAGCAAAACCGCCTATGCGGGCACGGCCTTGGCAGACCGCTTGCGCGCGTTTGCGTCGAGGATCTTTTTGCGCATGCGCAGCGACTTGGGCGTGGCCTCAACGTATTCGTCCGGACCGATGTACTCAAGCACGCGCTCGAGGCTCATCCGAAGGGGAGGGGCGAGCTGGATGCCCTTGCCATCGCCCGTGGAGCGCATGTTGGAGAGCTTCTTCGCCTTGCAGGGATTGACCGGCATATCGTCCGGACGGGAATTCTCGCCGACGATCATTCCCTCGTAAATTTCCTCGCCGGGCTCGATGAAGAGCCGGCCGCGGACCTGGATGGAATCGAGGGCGTAACCGGTGGCGACTCCTCCTTCCATGGAGACCAGGACGCCGGCGTTGCGGGTCGGGATCTCGCCCTTGTACGACCCGTACTCCTTGAAGAGATGCGACATGATGCCGTGGCCCTTGGTGACGTTCACCAGGTCGGTCTCAAAGCCAATGAGGCCGCGCGTCGGGATCACGCCCTGAACGGTTACGGAATGCGGGAGATGCTCCATGTTCGTGATCTCCGCTTTGCGCGCGGCGAGCGACTGGAGGATGTCCCCGAGGTTCTCCCCCGGCACATCGACATAAATGGTTTCGATGGGTTCCAGGAGATTCCCCGCATCATCGCGATGGAAAATGACTTCCGGCCGGGAGACGAGCAGCTCGAACCCCTCGCGCCGCATTTGCTCCACCAGCACGGCGATCTGCATTTCGCCGCGGGCGTTGATCTCGAAATGGCCCGCCGTGTCCGTATCGGCAAACTGGATGCCGACGTTCGTGCGGGTCTCGCGGACCAGCCGCTCGCGAATCTGGCGGGCGGTCAGTAGTTTGCCCTCGCGGCCGGCCAGCGGGGAATCGTTGATGCAAATGCCCATCGAGATCGTCGGCGGGTCAATATCGACAAAAGCGAGTGGGGCGCGTTCCTCAGTGTCTGTCAGTGTTTCGCCGATAAATGCGTCCTCAAATCCCGTAATGCCGACGATATCGCCCTCGCTTGCATGCTTGACCTCAATTTTTGCGAGCCCCTGGTGGCTGAAAATCGAGGTGATATTTGCCCGCTCCCGGCGGCCATCTTTCGCGATGTGGACCACGGAATCGCCCACGCTGATGCGTCCGCTGGTGATTCGGCCATAGGCGATTCGGCCCAGGTAGTCGCTGTAATCGAGGTTCGACACCAGCATCTGGAAATAGGTGTGCGGCGCGCGGGGTGGCGGCGGGATGTGCTGCACCACGGCCTCGAAGAGCGGCTCCATCGTCGTGCTCGCCTCGTGGATTTCCTTCATTGCATACCCAGCCTTTGCCGAGGCGTAAATGACGGGGAAATCAAGCTGAAGATCGGTTGCGTTAAGCTCCAGGAAAAGCTCGAAAACCATGTCCAGAACCTTGTGGGGCCGGGAATTCTCGCGATCGATCTTATTGATGACTACGATTGGCTTTGCGCCATTTTCGAGCGCCTTTTTCAGCACGAATTTCGTCTGTGCCTGCGGGCCGTCGTGGGCGTCCACCACCAGCAGGACGCCGTCCACCATTTTCATGATGCGTTCCACCTCGCCGCCGAAGTCGGCGTGGCCTGGGGTGTCGACGATGTTGATGTGGTAATCCTTCCACTTGAAGGCGGCGTTCTTGGCGCGGATGGTGATGCCCTTCTCACGCTCGAGATCCATGGAATCCATGACTCGCTCCTCCACCTGTTGGTTGGCGCGGAAGGTGCCCGACTGGCGCAGGAGTTGATCGACGAGCGTGGTTTTGCCGTGATCGACGTGGGCAATGATGGCGATGTTGCGAATATGTTCCATTTCAAAAAGGGGCGGGAATATGGCCGTTACCGTTGCATCCGTCAATGGCTGTTCCTTGCCATCTTTCGCGGGGCCGCCTGCGGCTCCAGATATTAGAATGGCGTTCTTCATTGACAGAAGGGGTAAAATGCGAAAAAAAGAGACGGATAAGTGCCTGCGGCTGAAAGCGCCGTCGTGGGTCTAATCTGATGCACAACCTGCTCACCGTCAAAGAGACTGCCGAATATCTGCGGATTCCACTTCCGACAGTGTACTACCTTGTCCAGCGGGGCCAGTTGCCCGCCATCCAGATCGGGGGACGCTGGCGGATCAAGAAGGATTCGCTCGACCGCGATATCCTGCGCGAGCAGGAGCAGGGACAGCCGACCGTCCTGGTCATCGACGACGACACCGGCGTCCAGGGCATGTTCAAGCTTTTCCTCAAGAAGACCGGCTTCAGCCGCATGATCGTCGGCACTGGCAAGGAGGGCATCGCCGCCCTCAAGAAGCAGAAGTTCGATCTCCTCTTCCTCGACCTGATGCTGCCGGACACCACCGGCGACGTCATCTACGCCGAGGCCCGGGAACTCGCACCCGATCTTCCCATCGTTATCATCACCGGCTATCCGGACAGTGATATGCTGGACAACATTCTCAAGCACGGTCCGGTGACGGTCCTCAAGAAGCCCCTCAAGGTCGAGCAGGTTTCCCAAACCCTGAAGTTCCTCGGGCACAAAATCGTCGAGGCCCAGGTCGCCTAATATCGGCAAATCCCCTGCCGAAGCGCGATTTTTGGTTGCGTTGGTCCGCTGGGCGGATAAACTCCCCGCTCCTTTTTCCCATAGCCATGTCACAACACCGCAGTCTCAAAGGCGCCAGCACCATCACGGCGAAACGCAATGTTCTCAAGCGCTTCGAGCGCGTCGACTTGCTGCGCAAGCGCGGCCAGTTCAAGGATGGCGACAAGGTCATCGGCCTCCGCAAGACGAAGCCGGAGGCGTAGTCTCTCCCTGCAATGAAGCCGGAGGCGTAGGCCGGCTTTCCCTGCTGCTGGTCCGGCCCTTGCTGATCTGGCGGGGCATGACCTCTTTCCGTTCCGGCCTGCTCGTAGCCGGCGTCGCGATCCTCATTCTCCCGGCGTTTGGCCGCGCGGACCAATCGCCGCCGCGCCTTCCGCTCAAGGCCTTCTTCGATAACCCAAAGTACGCCAGCGCGACGATTTCGCCGGACGGCAGGCGCATCGCCTTTCTCGCTCCGGCGGAGAATGACCGGCTCAATATCTGGATTTGCGCCGCGGACGCTCCGCTGGATACGGCGAAACAGGTGACCCATGAGAAGACGCGGGGAGTATTCGCCTTCTCCTGGACGCGCGATGGGCGCTGGATTCTTTACAGCCGGGATTCCAATGGGGATGAGAATTTTCACCTCATCCGCGCCGATCCCGAAAAGCCGGAGGCGCCGGGTATCGACCTGACGCCGGCGGCGGGGTCGCGGGCGGATATCATCGATTTGCCGCGCGAGAGCCCGGGTGTCGCGGTGGTTTCCTGGAATAAGCGGGATCCGCATCACTTCGACGCCTATCGCATCGATATCGCCACCGGCGCCGCCACGATGGTCGCGGAAAATCCCGGCGATGTGGAATCCTGGCATGCCGATGCGCATGGGCGTGTGCTCGCCGCGGATGCGCTGCTGGAGAATACTGAGACCGAGATTCGGGTTCGACCGGATGAAAGATCTCCATTCGACGCGCTGGCCGATTACCATGAGGACGAGCAGGCCAGCACGCAGGGCTTCGGTGCGGATGGATTGTTTCTTTATGTCACCAGCGCGCGGAATTCCAACGTCATCCGGCTGGTGAAGCTCGACATCAAAACCGGCGCCGACACGTTGATCGACCAGGACTCGGAATATGATGTGGCCGGGCCGGTCATCAGCGATCTTACCCACCAGCTCCTTGGCGTGAGCTATGACAAGGAGCGCTTCACTTACAAGGCGATCGATCCGGCGTTCGCGCGGGATCTCGCGGCGCTGGCGAAGATTCACGATGGCGACATCCAGATCAACAACGGCACGGCGGATGACCGCGAGTGGATGGTCAGCTATAACTCGCCGACCGATCCCGGCGCGACTTACCTGTATAATCGCGACACTGGAACCGCGCGATTCATCTTCCGGCCGAGGCCGTGGCTCAAGCCGGAGACGCTGGCTGAGATGCAGCCGATTACGATTCGGAGCAGGGACGGACTCACTCTTCACGGTTACCTGACGCTGCCGAAGGGCGTCCCGCCGCATAATCTGCCGGCAGTCGAGATCGTGCATGGTGGACCATGGGTGCGGGCGAGCTGGGGTTACAACGCGGAGGCGCAATTCCTCGCGAATCGCGGTTACGCCACAATCATCATCAACTACCGCGGTTCCGTGGGATTCGGGAAAGCATTCATGAATGCCGGCGACAAGGAATGGGGCGGTAAAATGACCGACGACATGGTTGACGCCAGCCAGTGGTTGATCGATCAAAAGATCGCGGACCCGAAGCGGATTGCCATTTACGGCGGCAGTTACGGCGGGTACGCGACGCTGGCGGCGCTGGCATTCCGTCCCGGCGTGTACGCGTGCGGCATCGACTATGTGGGCATTTCGAATCTGCTCACGTTCATGAATACCATCCCCGCTTACTGGGAGGATCAGCGCGTCATCCTTTACAAGAAAGTCGGCAATCCCATCACCGAGCAGGCATTCCTGAGATCCCGCTCGCCGGTCTACTTCGCGGACAAGATTGTTGCTCCGCTCTTCATCGCGCAGGGTTATCACGATCCGCGCGTCAATCATGCCGAGGCGGAGCAAATCGTCGCCGCCCTCAAGCGCAACGGCAAACCGGTTGAGTACATGGTGAAAATGGATGAAGGCCACGGTTTCAAGAACCCGGAGAACCGCCTCGAATTCTACGCAAAGATGGAAGCTTTCCTCGATCAATACCTGGCTCCGCACGGTGTGGCGCAGGAGTAGGAAGTCACTCCGGCATCTCGATCATCACACTGCCGCCTTCGGTCACCGGTACGGAGACCTGTTTGCGGTTGAGCGTGCGCTCCCAGACGTAACGCTTGAGGAGCACCTTGAGCGTCGCCGTTAGCGGCACCGCCAGCAGCGCTCCCAGTAATCCGCCAAACACCAGCGTCCAGAGAAACACCGACACGATAATCGTCACCGGATGCAATCCCACTGCGTCCCCTACGATCCGTGGGGCGATGAGAAACCCGTCCAGGTTCGATACCACCAGGAACGCCACAGTTACCCAGACAGGATGCTGCCAGTCTCCAAATTGTGTGATCGCGATCAGGACCGCCGGGATCCAGCAAATCAGGATGCCCATGTACGGCACCAGTTGCAGGATCGCCACCATCAGCCCGATCAATAGGGCGAACTGCAGCTTGATCGGCCACAGCAGCACCAGACCAAGAATTGCCCCATCGATCATCGTCACCAGGATCTGCCCGCGAAAGAACGCGATCAGGTATCGGTTGATCTCTGTGAGGCACGAGACGACCTCGTTTTTAAACTCCGAATTCCGCAACGGCAGATAATCGCTCCAGCGCCGCGAGATCGTCGCCGCGTCGCGCAGGAAGAAAAAGAGATAGATCGGCACTACGATCAAGCTAAGCGCGAAACCGAACGCGCCGAAGAACCCCTCCACGCTTCCCTTGGCAAAGTTGTAAATGCGATCCGGCAAGCCGGGCAATTGACTTTGCGCCCAATTCTCAACCTCCTGGATCGCCTTTGTGATGATCGGGTGATCCGCATAACGGGTCTGGTATTTCTGCGCGAGCGCGGTCCCCCTGACGCTCGCGGTATCAACAAACTTCGGGATGTCCGTCGCGAGTGTGATGCTCTGGCGGTAAAGCTGCGGAAGCACCCAGAAGCCAATACCAATGAGCGCAAGCACCGCGAACAGAAACACCAGCAGCACAGCTCGCGTCCGCACGAGGCCGCGCTTCACAAGCCATTCCACGACCGGGTCCAGCAGGTAGGCCATGATGGCCGCCACCGCCACTGGCACCAGCAGAGGCTGGAGGTACGCGAGCAACACATACACCCGCGTCAGCACATTGATCGTCAGCCAGCCAATGACGCAGAGCGAGAGAAAGGTCAACGCCGCCCACATCGTCCGGGCCTGCCACGGAGTGGGCCGCAGGGGGACGTTTGGCAGGTTCGGCATTCGAACAGGTTACATGTGTTCGATGATATTGTCTCCAAACTCCGAACACTTGATTTCCGTCGCCCCTTCCATCTGCCGGGCAAAGTCATACGTGACCCTCTTGCTGCCGATGGCGCCATTGAGGCCTTTGAGGATCATGTCCGCCACTTCCTTCCAGCCCAGGTAGCGGAACATCATCTCGCCGGAGAGCACCACGGAGCCGGGGTTCACCTTGTCGAGGTCCGCGTATTTCGGCGCCGTGCCGTGCGTCGCCTCGAAGATCGCGTGGCCGCTGATGTAATTGATATTGCCGCCCGGCGCGATGCCGATGCCGCCGACCTGCGCCGCGAGCGCGTCGGAGAGATAATCGCCGTTGAGGTTGAGTGTCGCGATGACACTAAAGTCGTCCGGACGCGTGAGCACCTGCTGCAAAGTGATGTCTGCAATCGCATCCTTGATTACAAGGCCGGCGCCCGGCTTGCCCGCGGGGATCTTGCACCATGGCCCGCCGTCGATTTCCACCGCGCCGAATTCCTCTTTGGCCACCTCATACGCCCAGTCGCGGAATGCGCCCTCGGTGTACTTCATGATATTGCCCTTGTGGACAATGGTGACCGACTTCCGGCCCTCGTCCACCGCGTACTGGATCGCTGCGCGGACCAGCCGCGCCGTGCCCGGCTTGCTGACCGGCTTGATCCCAATGCCGACGGTATCCACCGCCTCGACGCCGAAACGCACTTTTTTGAAATCCTTCGGCACATTCGCCGCGAGAAATTCGAGGAATTTCAGCGCCTCCGGGCTGCCCGCCTGCCAGTCGATGCCTGCGTAAATATCCTCCGTGTTTTCGCGAAAGATGACCATGTCGACCTTCTCCGGCCGCTTCACAGGGGAGGGGACACCGGTGAAATATTGGACCGGGCGCAGGCAGACGTAGAGGTCAAGCATCTGGCGCAGGGCAACATTGAGCGAGCGAATGCCGCCGCCGACCGGCGTCGTGAGCGGCCCCTTGATGCCGACCAGGAATTCCTTGAACGCCTCGACCGTGTCGTCCGGCAGCCAGTTGTCGAACTTGTTCTTGGCTGCCTCGCCTGCAAAAACCTCGAACCAGCTTACCTTTCGTGCGCCGCCGTAAGCCTTCTCCACCGCCGCATCAAAGACCCGGACGCTGGCCGCCCAGATGTCCCGACCGGTACCATCCCCGCGGATGAAGGGAACGACCGGATGATTCGGCACATTGAGCTTTCCATCTGCGATGGTGATTTTTTCGCCTGCGGGCGGAGTGACGTCGGAGTAGGGCATGGGGGTTCGTGTTAACAAATGCGCCCCGTGCGGTCTATGAGTAATGGAGGCTCTGTTAAAATTCTCCTGCGGCCGGTTCTGGAAAATTGAGGGCTTTGCGGAATTTCTGATTTCAGAATACGGGTTTTCCCGATATACAGCGCGGCAGCCATGAAGATGCACGCCGCTCTCGTCGCGTTTCTCGCGCCGGGACTCCTTTTTTCCGCAATCGCCCAGCAGGCCATCCCGCCGGCTGTCCAGGCCGTCCGGCAGGCCGGGCCGCTCGATATCCAGATGCGCACCGATGCCGGGCGCGATGTGCATCTGCGGCTTGATTCCCAGGAGACCACGCAGAACCTTGGGAATAATCTCACCAACGAGCAGATCGAGAAACTCGACACCATCCGCGCGGAGGCGCCGGATAAATACCAGATCCTCAGCTCCCTCTTCCCGCGCCAGATCGCGGAATTCCTCCTCCGCGCGCCCTCGCAGCCCGCGACGGCGCCGGCCGACGACGCCTTGCAGCGGATGGTCTGGGAGATCGCGTCGGATTACATCAGCGAGCCGCCGAATCCCGGGCTCACAGAGGGCCAGCGCCGCGCACGGGCGGATTTCGTTACCGCCTCGCTTCAATCGCTGCCGCCCCAGCCGGCGCCCATCCAGCATCTGCTGGAGCAGGCCAGCCAGTATGAGGATCCCGACTTTGATTCGCCGGAAAAGACGAACACCTTCCTCGTGCTCAAGGATGGGTACAGCCCCTATCGCCAGATCGGCATGTCCATTGTCGGCGATACGCTGCGCATCGATGGCGCGGAGGTCACCGACCATCTCTCCGCCGACGCTACCGCGGCACGCATGCCGGTGGAGCAATACGCCGAAGGCCGCTATAGGAATTACACGACCGCCCTCAATCAATGGCGCACCGGGCAGATCACCGGCAATGCCTACGCCGGCACCATCCGCAGCTTCCTCAACGATCCCCGCCTCGCGGAGTTTACTCCGGAGGAAGTCTCCCGCGCCTATGAGCGCGTCTTCGGCCGCGACTTGAAGACCGACCTTGAGGCGGACCGGATCGCGGCGCGGTTGGGGCACCCGGTGACGTATAACGATATCCGCATGGCCATTGCCGCGCAGCAGACGAGGGAGTGACGGGCGCTCCGCGAGCGCAACAATTGTCGATTCCCCGCCTTGCCACGTTGAGCCTGTGGCCGAAGAATGTGCGTTAGTCCCTGCTTGAACCCGCCCATCCGCCCCGTGAACCCGCCCCCTTTGGATATCGCCGCCCTGCGTGAGGAGTACTCCCAGCGCCACCTCCGCCGGGCCGACCTCGATCCGGACCCGATCGCGCAATTCAATCGCTGGCTCGCCGAGGCCGTTGCCGCCCGTATCAAGGACCCGAACGCAATGTCGCTGGCCACCGTCAACGAGGCCGGGCAGCCCTCCGTTCGCATCGTGCTGCTCAAGGGGATCGGCGAACGCGGATTCCTTTTTTTCACCAATTACGGCAGCCGCAAGGCCGCCGACCTGGAGGCGAACTCCCGGGCAGGCCTCAACTTCTTCTGGCCCGAGCTCGAGCGGCAGGTCGCCATTGAGGGCTCCGTCCATAAGGCCAGCCGCGAAGAGGCTGGGCAGTACTTCCACACCCGCCCCGTGGCGAGTCAGCTTGGCGCATGGGCGTCCCAGCAGAGTCAGATCGTCCCATCTCGCGACTGGCTGGAGGAGAAATTTGACGCCGTCGCGGCAGAATACGCCGGCAAGGAGGTGCCGCTGCCCGAATTCTGGGGCGGCTACTGGGTCGTGCCAGCGAGCATTGAGTTCTGGCAGGGGGGCCCGGGGAGGATTCATGATCGGTTTAGATATTTGCGGGAAGGCGCAGGATGGCGGGTGGACAGACTCTCCCCGTAGGGACGGCAACGCGGAACGGCTGTCGCGATTACCCCCATCCGCCCAACGGGTTGCGCCACGCTCAAGAGGTCATGGATTGTCCAAATCGCGAATCCTTAATTTCCGCCATTCCGCACCCCGCATACGCTCGGTGTCAGGATTTATGCACCCGTGTCATCCCGCCAAACGTATATTTCAGTGGATATGCCACATTTTGCTGAACCTTTCTCAAAATTCGCGGTCTAAACCTCAGATGAACCACCCAGACTTCACGAGATGGCACGTGACCTGCTAATACCTCTACCGTCCCAAACAAACTGAAGCTGATATTATGAAAAAACACATGCGCAAAGCCCACCGTTCACAGCTTTCTCTCGGCGATCTCATCCTCGCCGTCTCCAGCTGCTCCCGCAATTCCCGCGAAGCCGCAGCCGCCGTTGCCGATCTCCTGGAGAGCGGTCAGGTCCGCCTGCTGGGCCGCGGCCAGAAGGTTAGCTGCCGCGCCTAATGCGGATTGCGCCCCGCGGGGCGCGTTTAATCCTTTCCAAACACCGGAGAGTTCGCGAATTCTCTCCGGGCTGTGATTGATCGATATTCGCTTCCCAAAATGCGCCAGCTCTGGTCGGAGCAGCGCAAGTTCGAAATCTGGCTCCAGATCGAGACCCTCGCTTGCGAGGAACTCGCCGTCCTCGGCCAAATCCCCGCCGAAGACGCCCGCGCCATCCGCGAGCGCGCGAAATTCTCCATCCCGGAGATCGCCGAGATCGAGCGCCGTACCAATCACGACGTCATCGCGTTCCTGGAGAATGTCGCTGCTTCCGTCGGGCCTGCGGCACGCTGGATTCACCAGGGGCTGACCTCCTCGGACATCCTGGACACCACGCTGGCGGTCCAGCTCAACGACTCCTGTGCGCTCATCCTGGACGATTTGAACCATCTCCGGAGCGCGATTGCGAAGCGCGCCCACGAGTTCAAGTACGTCCCGATGATTGGCCGCAGCCACGGCATCCATGCGGAGCCGATCACTTTCGGGCTCAAGCTCGCGTTGATGTATGACGAGTTTGCGAGGGCCATCCAGCGCCTGGTCCAGATGCGTGAGCGGATTCGCGTCGGCAAGCTTTCCGGCGCCGTCGGCACCCACGCCCATCTTGATCCGGCGGTGGAAGCGGCCGTCTGCAAGCGCCTTGGCCTGACCCCCGCGGCCCTTTCCACCCAGGTCATCCAGCGGGACAGGCATGCGGAATTCATGACTGTCATGGCCATCATTGCCTCCAGCATCGACCGGTGGGCCACCGAGTTCAGGCATCTTCAGCGGACGGAGGTCCTCGAGGTCGAGGAATACTTCGCCGCGGGCCAGAAGGGCAGCTCCGCAATGCCGCACAAGCGCAACCCGATCACTGGCGAGCGCCTGAGCGGACTGGCTCGCGTCATCCGCGGGAACGCGATGGCTGCGCTGGAGAACGTCCCCCTCTGGCACGAGCGCGATATCTCCCACTCCAGCGTCGAGCGCATTATCTTCCCGGACTCCTGCACGCTCATCGATTACATGCTCGTGACGCTCACGAAACTGGTCGACCGGCTCCTGGTTTACCCGGAGAACATGAAGCGGAACCTGGAGATCACCAAGGGCCTCTATCACAGCCAGACCATCCTGCTGGAATTGACGCGGCGCGGTCTCGAGCGCAAGACCGCCTACGAAGCTGTCCAACGCGCGGCGATGAAAACCTGGCAGGGAAGTATTTCCCTCCAGGAGAACCTCGCTGCTGAGCCCGAGATCGCCGACGTCCTTACCCGCGAGGAGATCGACCGGCTCTGCTCCATTGACCATCACTTCCGGCATATCGACGAGACGTTTGAGAAGCTGGGGTTGTGAGATGTTCATCCAGAAGGTCGTCCGGAAGCTCAAGTGGGAAGCCCGGCGGCTAAAACGGGAGTGGAAGGCCATCAGGTACAGGGCCGCGAAAAGGCGATTCCGCAGGCATTGCGCCGAGCTCTCGAAACTGGTGCCGGAGCCGATCTTCGTCAAAGTGGGGGCGAACGATGGAATTACCAACGATCCCTGCTCCGATATCCTGCTCGCGAATCCAAACTGGAAAGGGCTGCTCGTCGAGCCGGTGCCGTATTGTTTTGAGCGCCTGAAGGCGAATTTTAGCAATTCCACGAGATTCACCCTCGAACAGGCCGCGATTGGTTCAACGGCCGGCGTGAAGCCATTCTACTATCTCGATCCGGATGCCCGCGTGTCGCTGCCGGACCTGCCTGTCTGGTTCGATCACCTTGCGTCGTTCGACAGGAACCATATCCTGAAACATTACGTGGAGCTTGAGCCGTTCATCCACGAGCGGGATATCGAGGTCATTACGCTGGCAAATGTTCTCGATCGGCATGGTATCGGGAAGTTTCACCTCCTTCATGTCGATACCGAGGGATACGATTACGAGGTCTTGAAGACCCTGGATTTTGAAAAGAACGCGCCGGTCCTCATCCTGGTCGAATACAAACACCTGCGGGCCGATGAGAAGGAGGCGATGCTGGAGCTGTTTTGCAAACATGGATACACGGTCCACGACTGCGGAGATGACTATTTTGCGGTTAACAGAGAGGCGGAGAAGCGGCTGAAACGGAAATTTTTTTCACCTTAATTTACCTTAATTTGGCTTAATCGCGGAGGTCTTCGAACGATGGGACGGATATGGCGGCCGGGGAGGCATGCGATATGGCCGGGACAGTTCATAAGAACCATCCTTGCAGAAGAAACCTTGCTTCGCCTAATGATTTTTTTACAAATCCAGATCGCGTGTTATGAGCGCATAGGTGAACCCTTCGGGTTCATGAGCGGTGGCGGCGACGAGACGAGATTCCGAATTGGCGGCGGCGATCAGATCAGTTTCTGACCTTGCTCAGGGAACTGCTCGCAACACCCGCAGAAGGGGGCAGCGATATCACGAATGCGGCGTTGTGTCACCGGCGTCGATTGCTGCATCTATTTCTGCAAGCAAAGTGTGATGCTTCCCACCCGGTGCAAAATCCCGCTCGATTTCCTGGTCCCATGCGAGACCGTCCTGAGTCTGGATGAATGCAGCCAACTCCGCTAATTCGTGAGGATTCAGCTCCGCCACTGCATTTTTGATTTCAGCGAGGCTCATCGAGTCGGAGTACACATTGCCAGTTCCTGGAGCGCGACGAAAGGAGCGGGCTATGAGGGTTCGGTCCTGCCACGCCAGTGGATTCTTTACGTTCGCGTATTTTCCTGTATGTTCGGCCTCTTTTCCAAATGAGGCGTTCAAGTTTACATCCGCTGGCCAGAAAGGCCCTGATCACCGTGGCCCTTGCGGCCGTCCTGCCGCTGTCGGGCTGCCGGAGGGTCGAGGGACTGTGGCATCACATCATGGCGCATTTTCATCATGCGCCCGTGGCTGCCGCGACTCCGGCGCCGGCTCCGACACCTGCGGGCGCGCCGACTCCGCCGGCCGCGGCGGTGGTTGCCGCGCCGCCCACGCCTCCGCCCGCCACGGCCATCGACAAGACGGCGTCGGTCATCGTCCTGCTCTATCACCGGTTCGAGGAGCATCCGCGCAAGAACGATACGCTGGCCATTGTGCCGGAGGAGTTTGACAAGGAGATGGGCGAGCTGAAGGACAATGGGTTTACCGTCATCCCGATGCAGGATTTCATCGCATGGCGGCACGGGGAGAAGAACATCCCTGCCAAGAGCTGCATCATTACCATCGATGACGGATACCTCTCCGGTTACGACACCGCGTGGCCAATCCTGAAGAAGTATGGCTACCCGTTTACGGTGTTCATTTACATCGATTACATCGGCTCCGGCGGCAAATCGATCTCGTGGGATCAACTCGCGGAGATGCGCGATGCGGGCGTCGATATCGAGTCGCACACGTATTCCCATTCCCACCTCGATTCCCCCGGTTACGGCGTCGATGCGCACACACGGGCCCTCGTGGAGAAGGATGTCTCGACGCTCGGGCGCGACGGCTGGCTGCACAAGGAGATCGTCGATTCCAAGAGAGTCCTGGAGCAGAACCTCGGCATCAAGGTCGATGCCTTCGCCTATCCCTACGGCACGGGGTCCAATAACCCGCGCATCCGCCAGGTTGTGAAGGATGCAGGCTACGACATCGCCTTCAACGTATATGGGCGGCGCAATGGCTTCAGCTATCCGCCGTATGACCAGATCGGGCGTTATGCGATCGGCGGCGCGGACTCGGCAAAGATTTTCTCCGATGCGGTAAAGATGATTGGCGGTGGCGATGTGGGGGGCGCGGCTGCCGAGCCGGCGTTTGCGGAACTGGCCGCGGCCTCGATGATCACCGAGCCGATGGAAGGGGCGACGATCAATAACACCACGCCCACCATCCGGGCGAACCTGGCGACCATGGGCGCGGTCGATCCGGCCAGCGTCAAGATGCGCGTCAGCGGCCTCGGCTCAGTGCCGGCGGTCTACAATCCCACGACGAGGACCGTCACGTACACTGTCCCGTCACCGTTGCCCAAGGACAGCTACACCGTCATCCTCAGCGCGACCGTCGGCGGCAAACTGGCTGAGACCCGCTGGACGTTTAACGTCGATCCGAACGCGAAACCCTCCGGCCCGGACAACACCGTTCCGATGGGGACGCCGTAACATCCATGTTCTCGCAACTCGGCGACAAGTTACAGGACATCTTCAAGGATCTCCGCGGGCATGGCGTCATCAGTGAGGCCAATGTCACGGACGCCTTGCGCGAGGTCCGCATGGCGCTGCTCGAGGCGGATGTCGATTATTCGGTCTCCAAGAACTTCATCGCCCGGGTGCGAGAAAAGGCGCTGGGCGAGGATGTCCTCCGCAGCGTCACGCCCGGGCAGCAGATCGTCAAAATCTTCCACGAGGAGCTGACCACCCTGCTGGGGGGCGACGAGGCCCCGCTCAATCTCGACAAGCCCGCCCGGGTCATGATGGTGGGCCTCAACGGTGCAGGCAAGACCACCTCGTCCGCGAAGCTGGCGAAATACCTCAAGAAACAGGGCCGCGCCCCACTGCTGATTGCGTGCGATCTTCACCGTCCGGCGGCGATCGAGCAACTGGCCACGCTGGCGCGGCAGATCGATGTCCCAATTTTCACGCCGCCACCGGGGCTCAAGGATGTGAAGGCATGCGCGCGGCTGGCGCTGGAGTGGGCGGAGACGCAGACCGGCAATGTCCAGATTTTTGACACAGCGGGCCGGCAGGAGATCGATGAGGCTCTGATCGAGGAGATCAAGGGGCTCAAGGCATTCCTGAATCCGGGCGAGGTGCTGCTCGTGGCGGATGCGGCGACCGGCCAGCAGGCGGTGAGCGTGGCGACGCATTTCAACGATGCGCTGCAGATCACCGGCATCGTGCTCACCAAGCTGGACGGCGACGCCCGGGGCGGAGCGGCGCTCTCGATGCGGGAGGTGACCAAGCGCCCGATCAAATTCGCCGGCGCGGGGGAGAAGCTGGAGAACTTCGAGCCGTTTTACCCGGAGCGCCTTGCGGGGCGGATCCTGGGGATGGGCGACATTGTGTCGCTGGTGGAGCGGGCGGCGGAGGCGATCGACGAGGAGGAAGCGGCACGGATGGAGACGAAGATGCGCAACGCGTCGTTCGATTTCAACGACATGCTGGCGCAGTTCAAAATGATGAGGAAGCTAGGCCCGCTTGAAAATATCCTTGGCATGTTGCCCGGGATGAGTAACATGAAGGGCTTTTCGGTAGACGAAAAACGACTAAAGCGGATCGAGGCCATGGTGCTGTCGATGACGAACGAGGAGCGTATCAGGCCCGATGTCCTGAACGCCCGGCGCCGTCAGCGAATTGCGCGTGGCAGCGGTACGACGGTTACCGATGTGAACGATCTGATTCGTCAATTCAGCCAAATGAAGAAGATGATGAAGAACGTTGGAAAATTTAAGAAAATGATGATGGCGCAGCCGCGAGGCGGCGCCGGTTTCCCGGGACTGCCGGGGCGATAATTCAGAGTTAGGACACCCACGACATTTAGATTTAGAATATGGTTTCAATCAGACTCCGCCGCGAAGGCACGAAAAACAGCCCGTATTACCGGGTGGTGGTCACCGATCAGCGCAGCCCGCGTGACGGCAAATTCATCGAGCAGGTGGGCGTGTACGACCCGCGCAAGGCCGGCAGCAATTCCAAGCTGGCCGTTGACCGCCTCGATTACTGGATCGGCCAGGGCGCCCAGCCGTCCGATACCGTCCGCAGCCTGCTGCGGAAGGCGAAGGCCGAGGCCGCAAAGGCCGCTCCCGTGGCTGCCTAGGCGCCGCTGGGATTTTCGAAGTATTTGAACGCCGGGGTTTAACCGCCCCGGCGGTTTTGTCGTGAGGCGAGAAGTGGAAGGAATAATAGTGCTTCCGCACGTGCGGCTTGCGCAAGGTTGCGGGGCTAGCCTAGAACATGAGCCGTGGAAGAATTTCTCGAATATGTAATCCGGCAGTTGATCGAGTTTCCGGACGAGATGGTGCTGACCCGTGTGGATGCGCCCAAGAAGGTGACGTTTCGGCTGCAACTGCGGCAGAGCGATATTGGGAAGGTCATCGGGAAGCACGGGCATACCATTGATGCGATCCGGAATCTGCTGAGCGCGGCGGCGGCGAGACATGGGCAGCGGGTGACGCTGCAGATTGTGGAGGAGGGTGGGGGGAGTGGGCCCGAGCGCGTGCCCTGATCGGTACGCGGGAGAGCGTACGGACGCGGTGGTTTTTGCCTCAGATTAACGCAGATTAACGCAGATTATTTTTGGGAGGGTTTACGGGGTGGATTATTTTGGGGGGTGCTCGGGATTTATATTGGGGTGGTGGGGGTCTTCGGATGGGACCTATGACTGCGTGGCCTGCATATGGGCGCGCGGAACCATTTTGGGGAAAGCCGCGGCTCTTCTCCGAAAATAATCTGAGGTAATCTGCGTTAATCTGAGGCTGAAACTGAAGCTTCCGCCGGCCCTAGAGGCGCCGGAGTTCCCAATGGTATTCGCCGCTGGGGAGCAGGGTGAGCCAGGCGTAGGAGCTGGGGGCGCCGCGGTTGGGGCGGGTGATGCAGCCTGGGTTGAGGAAAAGGGTTGAGCCGATGCGCTCGTTGCGCGGGATGTGGGTGTGGCCGTGGAAGAGGAGATCGACGCCGGGGGGAGGGGACTCAGGGGGGATGTGGACCATGTGGATGCGGATGCCAAAACGCTCAAAGTCGAGGGTGAGCGGCCACTCCATGACGGTATCGCAATTGCCGCGGACGATCTTCAGCGGCTTGCCGCCGGCGCGCAATTCATCGAGGATCCATTCGGCGCAGACGTCGCCGAGGTGCCAGATTTCGTCGGCGCCGGAGATCAACTCGACGAGCTTGTAGGGAAGCTTATCGTGGGTATCCGCGATGACGGCGATCTGGGTGCGCTTGGTGGTCGTCAATGGGTCGGATCAGGCGGCCGTCTTGGGACGCTTGACCGGGGAAGCGGTGGATTTGACGTGCGGCAGGATTTTCTCGACGGCGGCCGCGGCGGTGAGGCCGTGCTTCTTGCGGAGGATATCCACGGCGCCATGCTCGATGAATTGATCGGGCCAGCCGACGCGGACGACGGGAGTCTTGATGCCGGCGTCGTTGAGGTGCTCCACGACTCCGCAGCCGAAGCCGTTATGCAGGACGTGATCCTCGATGGTGCAGATGACATCGGCGCCGCGGGCGAAGAACTCGATGGTGCCGGTGTCCAGCGGCTTGATCCAGCGCGGGTTGATGACGGCGGTGGAGATGCCCTGTGCCTCAAGCATTTCGGCAGCCTCCTGGGCCATGGCGCACATGGCGCCGAGGCCGAAGATGGCGACCTTCTGGCCATGTTTCACAACTTCCGCCTTGCCGATCTCCAGCAGCTTCGGCTTGTCCTTGATCACCGCACCGGTGCCGGCGCCGCGTGGATAGCGGATGGCGATGGGGCCATCGGAGTAATGGAGGGCGGTCCAGAGCATGTCGACGTATTCATCCTCATCCTTCGCCTGCATGTGGACGATATTCGGGATGTGGCGCAGGTAGCCGATATCGAAGAGGCCATGGTGTGTGGGGCCGTCATCGCCGCTGAGGCCGCCACGATCCATGCAAAGGACGACATTGAGGTTCTGCAGCGCCATGTCGTGGACGATCATGTCGTACGCGCGCTGCATGAAGGTGGAGTAGATGGCCAGGAAGGGTTTGAAGCCCTGCACGGCCAGGCCGCATGCAAAGAGCGCGGCATGCTCCTCCGCGATGCCGACGTCGAAATACTTGTCGGGATGCTTCGCCGCAAAATGAACGAGGCCGGTGCCGGTGGGCATTGCGCCGGTGATCGCGACGATCTTGTTGTTGGTGTCGGCGAATTTGGCGAGGGTCTTGCCGAAAATCTCCGAGTAGGTGGGCGCCGAGACAGGGGCGGTCTTGCCGGTCTTCGGCTCGAACCGGCCGAGGCCGTGGAATTTATCCGGCTGCTCGAGCGCGGGGGCGTAGCCTTTGCCCTTCTGCGTCAGGATATGGAGGAGGACGGGCTCATGCTGGGTCTTGAGGAACTCGAAGGTCCGGATGAGGGTCTCGACGTCATGGCCGTCGATGGGGCCGTAATAGCGCAGGCCGAGGTCCTCGAAGAGGACGCTGGGGACGATGAGGTTCTTGACGCCGGCTTCCATCTTGTGGGCGAGCTTGACGGCGCCCTTGCCGCCGAGGCGCTCGACGAAATGAGCGGCCTGCTCGTGGAGGTGGGCGTAGGTGGGGTGGGTGGTGATCTTGTTGAAGTAATGGGCGATGGCGCCGACGTTCTTGGCGATGGACCACTCGTTGTCGTTCAGGACGACGATGAAGCGCTTGGTCGAGGAGGCGACGTTGTTGAGGGCCTCGTAGGAGATGCCGCAGGTAAAGGCGGCGTCGCCGGCGATGGCGATCACGTGCTCGTCGGACCCGGCCTTGTCGCGGCCGACGGCCATGCCGAGGGCTGCGGAGAGGGCGGTGCCGGCATGGCCGGCGCCGTAGCAGTCATGCTCGCTCTCGCTGCGGAGGAGGAAGCCGTTGAGGCCGCCGTACTGGCGCATTGTTTTGAAACGGTCACGCCGGCCGGTGAAGAGCTTGTGGACGTAGCCCTGGTGGCTGACGTCGAAAACGAATTTGTCCTTTGGCGTGTCGAAGACCCGGTGCAGCGCGATGGTCAGCTCGACCACGCCAAGGTTCGGGCCGAGGTGGCCGCCCACGGAGCTCGGGTTATCCTCGGAGAGCACATTGATGAGCTCTTCGCGGACTTCCTGGGCAAGGGTGGGCAGGTCTTTCTCATCGATCTTCTTGATGTCGGCTGGAGATTGGATCTGGTCGAGGAAACGCATGGATTTGAACTTCTTAGATAAGACTCGGCGGGTTGGAGGAGCCTCCCGACCCGGCGGGTTTGTCTTCCGTAACAGAACTCTTCGGTGGCGTCGAGGGCGGGATTTCGCCGGGTTCCTGGATTGTCGCGAGGCCCTGGGGCTCGCCGGCGGCATTGCGGGTGATGGTCTGGAGGCGCTTTTCCGCCTCCTCAAGCCGGGCGGAGCAAAACTGGATGAGCCGCAGCCCCTCCTCGTACACCACCACCAGCTCCTCCAGCGGGAGCTCGCCGGTTTCCATCTGGGCGGCGATTTTTTCGACACGCTCCAGGGCGGCCTCGAAGGTTTGCGGGTCTTTTTTGGGAGGCATGGCTATTCGGCTTTCTCCGACCAGCGGTTGCGGTCGGAGTAAAAGATGCACTCGTTGTCGATCGGCAGGGCGGTCACGGCATTGAGGGGGAACCCACGCGTGTTGAGGTTGCGGAGGATGAAGGGGGACCATTCCTTGTACTCGCCTTTCTCAATGTCCGAGAAGAGGCGGGAATCGCCGGAGACGGGGGTGAGGTACATGCCGATGATCGGGGAGCCGAGGCGGTTGTAATCATTCATGTCGATGAAAGTGGCGATGGTATCCGGCAGCCAGATGCACTTGCGGTCTGCGTACCACGCCACGGCCCATGGCATGTCTGAGGTCATGATCTCGTCAGGTTCGGTCCACTCACCCAGGATGGCGATGTAGGGTGGCACATATGGCGGCCATTGGACGCGGCCGGTGGTCGTGATGAGCATGTGGGCCAGGGGAAAGCCGGAGATGACGTACACCACCGTAAAGAACGTCCAGCGGACGATCTTGAGGTTCGCCTCGGAACGCTCCGCGCCGAGGCGGCTCCAGAGGACCAGGACGAACGCCAGGCCGTAGAAAAGGACGATCGGGATGAAGAGGACATGGAGATCATTGGCGTGGATGAACCCATCCTCCGGCAGGCCGAAGAGGGACATCCCGAGCAGGGCGAAGAGCCACATCAGGAACACGCACCAGCGGAAAGAGGCGGTATCCGGGCGCTTGAAGACATGCAGGAGGGAGACGAAGAAGATCGGGGCGATCGGCGAATGGCCGAAGTAAGAGTAGATTTGGGAGACCTGGGCGATGGCCTCCGCCTCGACCTTTGAGCGAAACCAACTGAAGGAGAGCCCATTGGTATCGAGTTGCAGCGAGCGCATCACGTTCGACTCCGACCCGAGCAACTGGCCGAAGCCGGAGTAGAGCGCGACGCCGAAGGGATTGCCGGTCAGCGAAAAGAGCCGCAACAGCCACGGCCCCTCCATCAGCAGGACGATAATGGTGGGGATCCACATCGGATGAAGCGCGGCGCGCATGAACCATGGGCCTTCCCTGGGAAGGAAGGCGAACGCCATGTAAACGAGGGCGCCGATGAAAATCCAAATGGCGAGTCCATGGGCGAGGACCAGCAGGCCGAAACCGACACCGCTGAGCCCCAGCCAGATGAGTGGGTTCTCGTCCAGTTTCCGCTTCTCAATGGCGCGCAACAGGCAGTAATTGACCGCCGAGAAGATGAGCAGCATGAGCATCTGCGGAAGGCCGGTGAGGGAAAAATTCCAGAACGTGTCGCAGACGAAGATCAAGCCCATGCCGAGCAGCGCCAGCCGCCGGTCGAAGAGGCGTTTTGCGATGACGAAATTGATCGCGACCGAGAAGAAGAAGAAGAGCAGTTCCGTGCCGGCGATAACGCGATCATTGGTGCAAACGATGTCCTTGCTGGACATCGGCTCGGTGCTTTTCCCGATATCCACCAGCATCGAGCCGACAAGGGGAACGTGAGGTCCGATCACGCCCAAGGCGTTGGCTACGCCGTCATAGACGCGGAAGATGATGGCGTCGACGAAGGGATTGAGCGGGGCGTTGTAGGTGTCCGGCACATCGCCGGTGGGGAAGGCGCCGCGATGCTTGACGAACTGGGCGTAGGCGATGGGACGGATGAACTTGGTGGAAAAGCCGTGGCCGGTGGCAATCTGGCGGCCGATCTGCGCCTGATCCATGCCCTTGTCGTTGCTTAAGCCCTTGAACTCGTTGAGGATGACGATGACCCAGACCGCCGCGATGGTAGCGATGAGGAGGACGAGGCGGATCCGGCTGACCCAGCCTCCCTCCTCGAGGGCGTGAACGAACGCCTGTACTTTTGTCTCGTTAGCCATAAGGGAGGGGTAACTGTTCCGTTTTTCGGGAAGCACTCAAGCTCTAAAGCGCGGGGGTGGGGGGATTGCGCTGGGGGGTGGCGGGGTGCCTACTCCGGCGGCGGCTCGCTCTCTCTCGCCGCCTTCAGCTTCCGGTGCAGCGTGCGCCTGCTGATTCCGAGTTTGCGGGCGGCTTCGGTGACGTTGCCGTTGCTCTCGGCCATTGCGCGCTCGATGAGGCGCTGCTCGGTATCTTCGAGGTTGTAGGGCTGTGACGTGGCCGGGATTACGCGGCTCTTGCCGCCGGCGGCGGAACGGACGCCGCCGGGAAGGTCGCGCAGGGTGATGCGGGGGCCGGTGGCCATTACCACGCCGTGCTCCACGGCAGTGCGCAGTTCGCGGACGTTGCCGGGCCAGTCGTAGCTGAGGATGGCTTGCATCGCATCGCTGGTGAGGTCGCGCACCGGTTTCCCGTTCTCTTTTGCAAAGCTCTTGAGGAATGCTGTTACGAGCAGCGGGATATCTTCCTTGCGGTCCCGCAGGGAAGGCATGGTGATGTTCACCACATTGAGGCGGTAAAAGAGATCGTCCCGAAATTTTCCGTCGCGAACCAATTTTGCGAGACTCTTGTTTGTAGCGGCGATGAGGCGGACATCGGTTTTCACCGTCTGGTTGCCGCCGACGCGCTCGAAGACGCCGGGGTCGAGGGCGCGGAGAATTTTGACCTGCGTGTTCGCGTCGATCTCGCCGATTTCATCGAGGAAGAGGGTGCCGCCGTTGGCCTGCTCGAAACGGCCGGCGCGCCGCTCGGTGGCGCCGGTGAATGCGCCGCGTTCGTGGCCGAAGAGTTCGCTCTCCAGCAATTGGGCGGAGAGAGCGGCGCAATGGACGGCGATGAATTTGGAGCGGTTGCGATTGCTGAGGTTGTGGATGGCGTGGGCGATGAGTTCCTTGCCGGTGCCGCTCTCGCCTTCGATGAGGACGGTGGCCTTGGTGGGAGCGATCTGTTTGACGGTGTCGAAGACCTCCTGCATGACGGCGGAATTGCCGATGATGTTTTCCAGGCCGTAATGCTTCTCGACCTGCTGCTTGAGTTCGCGGTTTTCCTTCTCGGTCTCGCGGCCTTGAAGGGCGCGCTGGATGAGGATTTCCAGGCGGTCGATGTTGATGGGCTTGGTGACGAAATCGTAGGCGCCGTGCTTCATCGCCTCTACGGCCGTATCCACGGAGCCGTAGGCGGTCATCATGATGCAGATAGGGGGATGCGGGAGGCGCAGGGCGCGGTCGATGAGTTGCATGCCGTCTTCGCCGCCGAGACGAAGGTCGGTGACCATGAGATCGATCGTGTCGTTCTCAAGGACATTGATGGCGCCGGGGATGTCGGCCGCTACGTAGACGTCGAAACGGTCTTCCAGCGCGGTGCGCAAGCCCTCGCGGGTATGGCGTTCGTCATCGACGATCAAGAGGGTTGGCGACATGCGAATTGCGGATTGCGGATTGCGGATTGCGGATTGCGGAGGCCTGTTTGGCATACCGCGCTTGTCCCCTCGCGGTATTGATCGAGGAGACGGTGATTTTCAGAAGATCTTCAGCTTCCTGCATCAGAGATTTGAGTTTCTTCTCGGGCATCAGTCTGGCGTCTATTGCACGTTCCAGCCAGAACAGGGTTTCGTCGGCTTCTTCTTCCACGATTCCAAGCTTTGAGATGAAGTCAGCTTTGGATCTTGCGCGGCAGGCGGCCCGGTAATTCGCGGCAACGGATGTTCCAGATCTCGCAATCTGGTTCGACAGAGTTCTGGCCGCCACCGTGTTCGGCAGCGCGTCAACAACCCTGAGCACGCGCACGGCAAATTTCTTCGTGCGCTCTTTCAATTCATCGCGGGTCATTGGTTCTCCCCCAAATCCGCATTCCGCAATCCGCCATCCGCAATACCCGCCCCCTCGCTCAACATGCGGAGGCGGCGGTCACGGACGGGGAGGCGGATGGTGAGTTCGAGGCCGCGGCCCTGGTTGTTCACGATGTCAATCTCGCCGCCGTGCTCGCGGATGATGCGGCGTAGAATCAGGAGGCCGAGGCCGGAGCCGCCTTCCTTGGTGGTGAAATAGGGGTCGAAGACCTTGCTCATGTTCTCCGCAGGGATGCCGCCGCCGGTGTCCTGGAAGGTGACGGAGACATGGTTCTCATCGCGATCGGTGCGGATGTGGAGGATGCCGCCGGATTTCATGGCCTGGGCGGCGTTCTTGATGATGTTGTAGAAGGCTTGCTTGATTTGCTGGCGGTCCAGTGGGAGGGGAGGGAGGTTTTCCCGGAGTTCCGTTTCGACGAGGATATCGCGGTTGTTGAGCTCCGGGGCGAGGAAGGCGAGGGACTCCTGGACGAGGACGTTGACGTTCTCCAGCGCGATATCGAGCGGCGCGGGACGGATGGCGCGGAGGAATTGGGTGACGATGTTATCGAGCCGGTTGATCTCCTCCTTGGCCACGCGGAGGGAGGTTTGCAATTCCTCGCGCAGATCCTCGGGCACGCGGCGGAGTTTCCGCTCCATGATTTGGAGATGGATCGTGAGGGAATTGAGCGGATTGCCTATCTCGTGGGCGACGCCGGCGGCGAGGAGTGTGAGGGCGTTGAGCCGCTCGGACTCGATGGTCTGCTCGGTGGAGCGGCGGGTTTCCGTGATGTCGCGCAGGATGATGGCGTAACCGACCACGCCGTGGGGCTCGGCATTCGAGCGGCGGGCGCGGCGGGATTTGCGCGGGGCGTCGTCATCCTCCCGCGCAAGGGAGATGGGGGTGACGTAGAAATTGATGAATCGGTTCTGCGGGTAAAAGACTTCCATGTCCCGGGAGATGGTCGTCTCCGAGTGGGCGAGCGATCCCCAGTCGAGGCCGGTGATGCGCTCCGAGAGGGCGCGCCCCATGCAGGCGTCGCGGTCGAGGCCGAAGAGCGCGCACGCCGCATCGTTGAGGAACGAGATATTGCCCTGCGGATCCGTGACGATCACGCCCTCGTGGATGGCGTTGAAGATGGTCTCGAGAAACCCTTTTTCGCGGGCCAGGCGCAGGACATAATTCTGCACCTCCTCGGGCCCGATGCGGCCGATGCGCTCGATGAGTTTCTCAAGAAAGCCGGAGGTCATGTGGCGGCTCATTTGTTCACAGAGGTTCCCCGGCTTAAACCGGTGCCGTCATGGCAGCGGAGGCCGGCGGGTATGCCATGCGGTGCTTTGCTCGTAGGCGTGGGCGATGTTCAGGAGGGGGGCTTCTTCGAAGGGTTTGCCGATGAGTTGGAGGCCGATGGGGAGTTCTGCGCCGTCGATGGTGGCGAATCCGCACGGGATGGAGATGCCGGGGTTGCCGGCGAGATTGGTGGCGATGGTGAAGATGTCAGCGAGGTACATTTTCAACGGATCGCCGGTGCGCTCGCCAGCCTTGAAGGCGGGCTCGGGGCTGGTGGGGCAGATGATGGCGTCCACTTTCTCGAAGGCCTCCGTAAAGTCCCGGCGGATGAGGGTCCGGACTTTTTGCGCGCGGAGGTAATAGGCGTCGTAATAGCCGCTGCTGAGCACGTAGGTACCGAGGATGATGCGGCGCTTGACCTCGGGGCCGAAGCCCTCCTCGCGGGTGCGCCCGTAATGGTCGAGGAGGTTTGCCGGATTCTCGGCGCGATAGCCGTACCGGACGCCGTCGAAGCGGGCGAGGTTTGCCGAGGCCTCGGCGGTGGCGAGGATGTAATAGACCGCGACGGCGTAATCGGTGTGCGGGAGGGAGACCTCGACGATTTCCGCGCCGAGGCTTTCGTAATGTTTGATCGCCTGCCGGATGGCGGCGTCGACCTGCGGCTCGATGCCATCGATGAAATACTCGCGCGGCATGCCGAGACGGACGCCTTTCAGGTCGCGGCCGAGGCCGGCGGTAAAATCGGGGACCGGTTCGGCCACGCTGGTGGAATCCTGCGGATCCTGTCCGGAAATCGCATTGAGCAGCAACGCGGAATCGCGGACGGTCTTCGAGAACGGGCCTATCTGGTCGAGCGAGGAGGCAAATGCCACGAGGCCGAACCGCGAGACGCGGCCATAGGTGGGTTTGAGGCCGACGCAGCCGCAGAGCGCCGCGGGCTGGCGAATCGACCCGCCGGTATCCGACCCGATGGCGGCATACGCCTCGCCGGCTGCGACCACCGCGGCGGAGCCGCCGCTGGAACCGCCGGGGATGCGGGAGAAATCCCATGGATTGGCCGTCGCGCCGAGGCTGGAGTTCTCGGTCGAGGAGCCCATCGCGAATTCATCCATGTTCGTGCGACCGAATGGGATGGCGCCCGCCGCGCGCAGCTTTGCAATGGCCGTGGCGTCGTAGGGGGCGACGTAACCGCGCAGGATTTTCGAGGCGCAGGTGCATGGCTGGCCGCGCACGTTGAGCACATCCTTGATCGCGATGGGGACGCCACCGAGCGGCAGGGTGATATCGGCGGATTCCGCGAGCTTGCGCGCCTGATCGAGATCGCGATTCAGGTAGCCATGGATGAGGGGATCGACGGCGGCGATGCGTTGCTCCAGCGCGTCCAATGCCTCAACGGGCGATACCGCGCGGGTGCGGAGTTGCTCGCGGAGTTCAGTAAGGGTGAGAGCGGCCAGGTCCATGCGTTATTCGATCACCTTCGTGACGGAGAAGAGCCCGTTGGCCTGGCGGGGGGCATTCGAGAGGGCCGTGGCGGCGTCAAACCAGTCGCGCGGAACGTCGTCACGGAAGACGTTGTAAACCGGGATCGCGTGGGCGGTGGCCTCGACGCCGGAGACGTTCACTTGTTTGAGCTTTTCCACGTACTCGATGACGTGGTCGAGCTGGGACTGGAAGGTGGCGATCTCCTCCTCGCTTAAATTGATGCGGGCGAGCTGTGCCGTGTAACGGACATCCAATGCAGGTGAGGCGGGTGTGGACATGGGGCGAATTTCCAACCTAGAGAGGAGCGCAGCCGCAGGGGAAGACAAGGATTTTCTGAACCCGCTGGAATCCGGGCGGGGTTGGGCAGAGGGTTCAAGTTCAGGTGAAAGTGTAGGTTCAAGTCGTGCCTGAGGCAGATCCGTCCTTAGGCGGATACACGCTGGCGCGCGAGTTATGCGCCAGACTGTAGAACACTATTTGAGGTTCTAGCTCGGCCAGAGGCGGTTCCAGACGCTGAGCAGGAAGAAGACGGCCACCACGAGCAGGACCAGGAGGACCATCGTGATCAGGAAGGTCTGCCTGCGCTCTGCCTTGAGCGGCTTTCGCTTGCCGCGGCTGGCCGGCGCGCCGGGAAATTGGTCGTACCGGGAATCGGCCAGCGTGGTGGAGTTGAGCCGGTGATGGGCGCGGGTGCTGCGGTCCACCAGCAATTGCTCGCGCTGGGCGCGTTCGCGCTCCGCCTTGATGCGCGGGGCCTCCTCGATGACCCGGTTCAGCTTTTCCACCCGCAGACGGAGTTCTTCCTGCTGCGCGAGGAGCTTCTGCTGGCGGTCATCCAATGGAGTCTGGGATTTGCTGGGGCGTCGGCGCGAGGCCATGAGCTATTTGGCGTGGAGAACGCAGAGAGTGATGATCAGGGCGATACCGAGGAGGATGAGGGGGAGGGTGAATGCTGCGCCGCTCTTGAGCCAGTAAACGAAATCCTGCGCCGGGGCGCCGGAGGCACCGGCGTCTGCGGAGCTGTTGGGCGCGGTGAGGATTTCCTCATTGGTCTCGGCGCTGATGACGGCCCGGGAGCGGGTGTACTCCGCCCGTGCGTCATCGACGGCGCTCAATGCGCGGCTGAGTTCCTTGTTGATGTCGCTGTTCTCCCATGACTTCGGGTTGATGGCCTCGAGGATGGAGAGATGCTGATTGAAGGATTCGTTGATCGAACGGAGCTGCTCCACGCGCTTCTGGGCGTCATAAACCTGTCGCTCCACGATCACCAGCGCCCGGGTGAAGTACTCGATCATCTCCGCCTTGCCCTGCTGGAATTGCTCCTGCCTGCGGCTGAGTTCCTCGAGTTCCCGTTTTTGTTTCTCGATCTGTTCCTGCTGGCGCTTGAGATGGATGAGCTGTTCCTGCGCCTTTTGCACCTGGTCGTCCAGGCGCTCGACGGACTCGTCTTCTTCAAGGTTCAGGAGCGGATCGGCTTCTCGGAGTCTTTCAGACATGGGCACAGTTTTAAACTAACGGCGGATACTGAAACCGTGATGGCTAAAACTCCAGATTTTTCACTCGGCGTATCGCGAGAAAAAGCGGGATCACCACCATTGCCGTGCTGCAAAGGACGGCGAGCACGAGGGCAAAAAAATCTGAGATGTAAAATTCGATGTGCGTCACCTGGCGCAATCCGGGAATCGCGATGAGGGTGACATAGACGACGATGTAGACAAAGCTGATCACCAGGCAGAGCGTGCCGCCGAATCCGGAAACGATCTTCGACGGGTTATCCTCCTTGAGATTGGGAAAGAGCGCGCCGAGGCCCACCGCAAGCCCGCACAACGCCGCGGCCGGGAGTGCGATGGCCGCGTCAAAAAAACAGATCCGCCACAGTGGCAGCCGCAGCATCATGCTCGAGGCCGTCATGAGGCTCACCGTCACGAGCGTAGCGCCGAGGCAACTGAACGTGAACTTTTGCATCAACACCCTGCTCATCCCGATGGGTGAGAGGCCGATGATCCAGAGACGCCGGCCCTCGAGCGAGAATTGCGGGAAAACAAAGCGCGTGGTGAGCGTGGAAAGGGTGAGTGTGGAGGCCGCGAGGTTGAGGTGCGAGATGAGCGCCTCCCAGAAGGGGCTCTGGTAATCGAGCGAGACGTTGCGCAAGTTCAGCACGTAGATGGAGAGGAGGCCGAAGAAGATGAGGAACTGCGTCCATTGGGTGGGATCGCGCGAGAAGAGCCGCGCATCCTTGAGCGCCAGTGCCTTGACCGGACGCGAGATGGAAGGGATGGCACGCGAGAACGCCTCGATCCAAGGGAGCTGATTCGTCTTCCGCTGTGCACGGAGGGATCTTTGCTGGATGCGCCGGGCGCGCGAGCCAATCGCCGCGGACCAGCTCCCGGCGAAGGCGCGTCCGCCCAGCTCGTAGCTCACCAGCATCGTCATCAGCGCGGTGCTCAGCATCACCAGGAAGAAGAACGCCCCCTTGCGGAAGAGCCCGTCTGTCCATGCGAGAACGGATTGGGCCATCCATGCGCTGGGGAGGACTGGGCTGAGGCTGAGCCGCGTATGGTGCAGCAGCGTCTCGTAGATCAGTATCTGATCGGTAGGTTGCGCCGCCTCCTTGTTTGTCGCTGGGTGGAGGGCGAGCAGCAGCAGCCAGGCGACCGCGATTACCGCCGCGGCGGCCAGGAGCCACTTTGTCCAGCGATTGGAAAGGAACCGCACGATCAGGAGGATGATCCACGAACCGATCTGCGCCGGGATGATCACAAATGGGATAAATGCCAGAAACACCTCGGGATAAAACCGCAGGCCCGACTCTGCCACACGCCCCCATGCCACCATCATCGGCGCGCTGAGAAAGAGCAGAGCCCAGCTTGCGAAAACCAGGGATTCGAGGATTTTCCAAAGGTAAATATCGCGCGGCCGGATGGGCAGCGAGAGCAGGAAACTGGTCTCCCTGTTCCGGTAGAGATTCGCGTAGCCGATGATCGCGTTCGAGAAGACGAGCATCGCGAAGAAAAAGCCGAAGATGAGGAAGAGAAGACGTTGCGCCAGCAGGCTGCCGACGACGGGGAAATGACGCAAGAAGAGCAGCCCGACATCAAAAAGGTAATAGCCCACCGCCATGTAGCCGAGGCAGAAGCTGGCGAGCACCGCGAGCATGAGGCGCGATTTTTTCCGCAGGGCGGCCAACTCCGTGCGGATGGACACCAGTCGGGCCCAAAGGATGAGCCGCAGCACGCGTATACACGAAATGTGCCCATCCGCCCGCGCGTTGCTCACAGGAACACGCACTCCTTTTCCGTTGCCTGCCCGAGGAGGCGGAGGTACTGGCGGCGCGGGATTTCCTTTGCGCCAAATTGCTTGAGATGCGGCGTGATCCATTGGGTATCCAGCAGGATGAATCCGCGGCCATGGAGCCGCTGGACAAGGCCATGGAGGGCCACCTTCGAGGCGTCGGTCTCACGATGGAACATCGACTCGCCAAAGAACGCCCCGCCGATGGCCACGCCGTAGAGACCCCCCGCAAGCTTGCCCTCGTGCCATGCCTCGACGGAATGGGCAAAGCCGCGCCGGTGCAGCTCACAATAGCTCTCGATGATCTCCTGCGTGATCCATGTCTCGTTGCGGTCGGCGCAGGCGCGCATCACCTCCTCGAAAGCCTGATTCACCTGCAGGTCGAACGTGCCGCGGCTGAGGGTCCGCTTGAGGCCATGCGGGACGTGGAAGCTTTCGTCCAGCGGAATGATCGCCCTCGGGTCCGGCGAGAACCAGCCGATCTCGCCGTCCTCCATCCCCATGGGGAAGACGCCGTGAAGATAACCTTCGATGAGCAGCGCGGGTGAGATCATGGACCGGGCATTTTGCCGCGTCTGTTGAATAATCGGAACCGGTAAATGTGCAAAGTATGGGAGGGGGAAAGTTTGACCAGGGAAGGCCTGATGAATCGATCAACCCGCTGGAAGGCCGTCAAAGGTAGACGACCGGTGGTTAGCCGCGTTTTTCGTCAGCACGCCGTGCAATTCGGCACCCGGCTTTCCGTGCGTCGGCAAACCATCGTCGCGCAATTGCTCCACGATGCGAAGCTTCTCGGCAATGGGCAATTGCGCCAACTTGCGCCGCATCCGCTGCTTGCTCAACTGAATCTCACGCATCTCGCGTTCTATTCCCATACGAAATGCTCCAGGCGCAACTGGTCGGCACGCTTGCGGGCCTCGGCGCTGCGGGGGCCGCCGGCCTGGGCGACTTTTTCAAGGATGGAGATCGCGCCGGGCCATTGGGCCTTCGCCTCGAGCATCGCTTCGGCGTCGTAGCCGGCTTTTTCGAACCAGAAGAAATCGGGCTGTTCCTTGGTGGCCGAGAGGTGGGGATTGAGGACTTCGTAATACGCGGTGAGGGCCGGGTCATTGAGGCCCTCCTTGCTCAGGCAGCGGCCTTTCTTATAGAGCGCCTGGTCGCGCCAGGGAGCGGTGGCGTCGGGGTCGGTGGCGACTTGATCGTATAATGCCGCGGCGGTCGTGAAGGCGGTGTTGGCCGGCGGGGGTGAGGCGCCGGGTGCGGCATTGGAAACAGGGGATGGCGAGGCGGCGGGATCGCTCGCGCCGGCGACAAGGCAATCGGCTTTGCCGCAGAGGGCTGCGAGCCGCAGGGTGGTATCAGGATTCGAGCGGAGGATATCGTCGTAGATCAATACCGCCTCGTCATAGCGGCCGGTCTGGGCCTTGAGCAGCGCCTGCTCCTGGCGGGCATACAACCTCAAGGGGCCAGTGCCCTCCGCCACCTCCTCGAAGAGGGTGAGCGCGTGCTTGATCCCATCGGTGCTCATGCCGCGCACGGCGGACTCGCCGGCGAGAATCAGCGCCTTGTCCGCGAGCGGATCGTTCGGGCTTTCATCGGCCAGCGTCTCGAATTGGGTCTGGGCATTGGCGAAATCTTCGCGGGCGAAGTAGAGCTGGCCGAGTTTCATCCGCACCTGGGGGCGGAGGGTGGAGGAGGGGTATGTATTCAGGAACTTGTCACCGAGGCGGATGACGTCGTCGTCAGTACGATTGGGTGCGGAATCCGCGAGGAAAATGGCGAAGTAATCCGCCTGTTCGAGCGATTGAGGAGAAGGGGATGTGGTGTAGGCGGCCTGGAGGAGATGGCTGGCGGAATCGGTATTGCCGCCGGCATAAACCAGCTCCGCGAGGGCGATTTGGGCCTCTGAGACGCGGCGATTGTCCGGGAAGTCGCGGATGAAGGATTCCAGCGTGGCCGCGGCGCGCGGATCGCCGGTGTAAGCCTGGAGGAGGCCCTCCTCGAGGATGAGGTTTCGACGCTCGTCGGTCTCCGGGTAGAGATGACTGAGTGCAGTGTAATCGACCAGGAAGCGGTCGTAGTTGCGCAGGTTCAGCCATGCGAGCGCGGAGTCATAGGTGGCCTGGAGCCAGAGGTCTGGAGAGCGGGCGGCGGCGTCGTGGAAGAGCTCGGCGGCGTGGAGGAAATCATCCTGTTCGAAATCGGCGTTACCGGAGGCGATCTCGGCCCTCGCGCGCTGCAAATCGTCCGCGCTGTAGCGCATGGCGCTGTCAAAGGAATTAATGGCCTGCGGGATGCTGGCTTTGGCGAGGTAGAGGTAGCCGAGTTGCATCCATGCCTCAAAGCAAAGGGCGTGGGTGGGGTAGCGCTGGACAAACTCCGTGTAGGCGTGGATCGCCTTTTCCCGGCGCCCCTGGTTCTGGAGCGAGTGCGCCTCGTAATATTGGGCCAGGGCGGCCCGGCGTGCGGGGGGCTGGGTGGCCCAATGCTGGAGATCGGAGTCCGAGGGGCTCTCCTCGGCGGCGTAGATCTGGTCGAGGCGGCGGAACATATCCTCCAGGTAGGGGCTCTCCTCGTGCTGCGAGATGAAATCCACGAGGACGTTGTCCGCGGCTTCGCGGCCGTTGAGATTGATACGGGCCTCCGTTAGCCCGACCGTGGCGCCGGCGTGGAGAGCGGCGGTCAATCCCGGTGGATTGTTGAGCATATCCTGGAATGTCTCCAGCGCCGGGGCGTCCTGCTGCTCGGCAAGGTAAAGCCGGCCCTGCACGTAATGGAACCAACTGTTCTCCAAGGGTGTCGCGGGCTTGCAGCGGGCGAGGAGGGCGCCGGCGGGGTTGAGTTCCGCATTCTCCACGTACAGCTCCGCAAGGCGCAACTGCACGAGGGTCGAGGAGGAGTGAGCGGCGAGCAGCGCGAGGATTGCCCGCGCCTCGGGATCGCGCTGGAGCGCGTGAAGCGCCTCAGCCTGGCCGAGCGTTGCGGCCTCGTGGAGGCTGTCGGGACCGTACGCCGCGACAGTCGCGTAAAGCGGCAGCGCATCCTCCCAATTGCCGAGCGCGGAGAGCGCCTCGGCTTTCAGGAAACGCTCTGTATTGGTTGCAGGAAAATCGAGCCGCGCGAGTGCGCCCTGGGCATCGCCGGAGTCGAGTATCGCGTGGGTGAGGTCCTCTTGCGCGCGCTGCTGCTGGTCTTCGCTAAGCGTGGTGCCGGAGAGGAGAACGTTGAGTTTTTCCACGGCGACCTCGGGGAGGTGGGAGGCCAACGCCTGCTCGGCATCGGTGAGGGCGGGGTCTGTGGGGGTTTGGGCTTGCAGCGGGAGGGTGATGAGGCAGAGGAGGGCGCAGAGGAGGGACACGGTTTTCCTCATGGGACCTATGAAGGCATGGGGGAGGACTCTCATGACAAGTGGCGCTTTAGGTAGCGGCCGGTGTGGCTGGCGGGGGTGTTGGCGAGTGTTTCGGGGGTGCCTTCGGCGATGATTTGGCCGCCGTGGCGGCCGCCGTCGGGGCCGAGGTCGATGATCCAGTCGGCGCACTTGATGACCTCCAGATTGTGCTCGATGACGATGAGCGTGTTGCCGGAATCGCGCAATTTCATGAGGACCTCGAGCAGCTTGTGGATATCGGCAAAGTGGAGGCCGGTGGTGGGTTCATCCAAAATATACACAGTGCGCCCGGTGGCTTTTTTGGCAAGTTCGGCGGCGAGTTTCACCCGCTGGGCCTCGCCGCCGGAGAGGGTCGAGCCGCTCTGGCCGAGGCGGACGTAGCCAAGGCCGACGTGGTCGAGCGCGAGGAGCCGGTCGGAGACGGTCGGGACGTTGCGGAAGAAGCGCTCCGCCTCGTCCACGGTCATATCGAGGATATCGGCGATGTTGCGGCCCTTGTAGGTGATCTCGAGCGTCTCGCGGTTGTAGCGCCGGCCATGGCAAATCTCGCACTCCACGAAGACATCGGCCAGGAAGTGCATCTCGATGCGGATCGTGCCCTCGCCCTGGCAATGCTCGCAGCGGCCGCCCTTGACGTTGAAGGAAAAACGGCCCGACTCATACCCGCGGACGCGGGAGGCGGGGAGGTTCGCGAAGAGCTGGCGGATGGGACCGAACGCGCCGGTGTAGGTGACCGGGTTTGAGCGGGGGGTGCGGCCGATGGGGCTCTGGTCGATGACGATGGCCTTGTCGACGAAGTCCAGGCCGTGTATCGCCTTGTACGCACCGGGGCGATCCTTTGCCCGGTAAAAATGCCGGAAGAGCACCCGGCGCAGGATATCGTCCACCAGCGTCGATTTTCCGCTGCCGGAGACGCCGGTCACGCAGGTGAAACAGCCGAGCGGGAAGGAGGCGTCGATGCAGGCGAGGTTATTCTCCGTGGCGCCGGTGATGGTGAGCCACTGGCTGGGTATCACCCGGCGTTTTGGCACGGGGATGCGGAGCTTTCCGGATAGGTATTGCGCCGTGAGCGAGGCGGGGTTTTCAAGGAGCTCGGAGACGGAACCCTGCGCGATGATCTCGCCACCACGGACGCCCGCGCCGGGGCCGAGATCGAGGACGAAATCCGCGGCGCGGATGGTATCCTCGTCGTGCTCCACCACGATCACGGAATTGCCCAGGTCCCGGAGCCTGCGCAGCGTGGTGATGAGCCGGTCGTTATCGCGCTGATGCAGGCCGATGCTCGGCTCGTCCAGCACATACAGGACGCCGGCGAGGCCGGAGCCGATCTGCGTCGCAAGCCGGATGCGCTGGGCTTCGCCGCCGGATAGCGTGCCGCTTTCGCGGTCGAGATTCAAGTAGCCAAGGCCGACCTCCACGAGGAAGCCGAGCCGGGCCAGGATTTCGCGGGTGACCTCGGAGACGATGACGCCCTGCTGCGCGGTGAGCGCCAGGTTTTCGATGAATGTCCGCGCATCGCCGACCGTCAGCGCGCAAAGCTGGCGAATGTTCAGCTCCACCGGAACGGGTGTCGCGCCATCGCGCGAAAGAAGGCCGCGCACCGTGACGGCGAGGATCTCCGGCCGAAGCCGTGCACCGCGGCAGACGGAGCATTCCTGCCGGCTCATGTATTGGCGGAGGCGGTTCCGCGTCAGCTCGCTCTCGGTGTCTTCAAAAAGCCGCTGCATCTGCGCCACCAGGCCCTCGAAGGGGCGCTCGGCGCGGGTGGCTTTCCCGCCTTCGCCCCAGATGATCTCCACGGGCTCAGCGCCAGTGCCGTGACAGAGGTCGTGCTTGAACGCCTCCGGCAGGTCCGCGTACGGCTCGTCCATCGAGGCCTTGCGCCGCATCGCCAGCGCGCGGAGGATGCCGGCGTAGAAATGCTGCATGCGCTTCCCGGTCCGCTGCCACGGGGCGACTGCACCTTCCTTGAGCGACTTCTGCTGGTCCGGAATCATGAGATCGCAATCGAAGAACGACTCCGTCCCGAGGCCGTGACAGGCGGGGCACGCGCCGAGGTGGCTGTTGAAGGAGAAATGCTTCGGCGTGAGCTGCGGCATCGTGAACTCCGTCTCCGGGTTGCAAAACTCCGTGGAGTACTTCAGCTCCTGCCATGCATCCGGCTGGTCCGGCGTCTGCCGCAGGAGCATGATCCGCGAGCCGCCCCATTTGAGGGCCGTATCAATCGAATCCGCGAGCCGCGAGCGCACCCCCTCGCGAATCACAAGCCGGTCCACGACGATCTCGATGGAATGGGACTTCGTTTTGTCCAGCTTGATTGGGTCCGCGCCGACCTCGACGATCTGCCCATCGATTCGCGCCCGGACGAATCCCTCCCGCTTGATCCGCTCGAAAACGTCCCGGAATTCTCCCACCTGCGCGCGGATGAACGGGGCGAGGATGATGATCTTCGAGTCCGGCGGGTGGGCCTCGATCTGATCGGCGATCTGCTGGGCGGTCAGCTTGAAAATGGGAGCGCCGGTGGCCGGGTCGTGGGGCTGGCCGGCGGAGGAGAAGAGCAGGCGCAGGTAATCGTAAATCTCCGTCGTAGTGGCGATGGTCGAGCGGGGATTGGCCGCGGAGCCGCGCTGCTCGATGGCGATGGCGGGGGAGAGGCCCTCGATGAAATCGACCTCCGGCTTCTGCATCTGGTCGAGAAACTGCCGGGCATACGCCGAAAGGCTCTCCACATACCGCCGCTGGCCCTCCGCGTAGAGGGTATCGAATGCGAGCGAGGACTTGCCGGAGCCGCTGAGGCCGGTGATGACGACGAGCTTCTCCCGGGGAATCTCGACCGTCAGATTCCGCAGGTTGTGCTGGCGTGCGCCAACGATTTTGATGACCTCAGCAGGCATTTTGCTCGATTCAGTGAAACCGCCAATTTAAACAGATGTCCGCACCGGTTGCGAGCAGGGAAAAACAAGGGAACTTCCCCCGCAGGCTGGCACGAATAGAGCTTAGAATTATCACCACAATGGAAAATACATCCGTACCGAGCAGCGAAATCCTCGCCCTGCACGAGCGTTTTCGCGAGATCAAGCACTCGGTCAACAACACCATCGCCGTAATGATGGCCCTTTCTGAGCTGGCGCAGCGTAATCCCACCCATTACGAGAAGCTTACGCAAGCCGTGCTGACCCGCTGCCCGGAGATCGTCTCGCAGCTCCAGAACTTCCAGCAGGAGTTACTCTCAAAAGTGAATCCGGAGCTGCTCTCCAGGCCGAAGCCGCCGATGTCGGGCCTTCTGTAAATCGGGCATTGCGTCGCAAAATTGAGGCTGGGCTTGGCTCAATCAAGCCCGTAAAGGGGCTGTTTTCTCAGAAATAATCTGGATAAAAGTGGGCAAAAGAGTGGATAACTCTTTTACCGAGTGGATCGCAGGTTGTGGATGCGGGTGTACGCAGATACGGAGATTTGCATGAATTTCCTCTGTAAAAGGTCCGTCAAAGTACGTGCAGCCATGGGCATGAAAGCCGCTGCGTAGGTACACGGTAAATACTTTGAACAAAATGCAACCAAGGAAGTCCAAGTATTCGTAAAACTTAATGACATTAACCTTTTCCCGTCGTCATCCCGAGGCGAGCAAACGGCCGCTGTCAAACGAAATTGATACAGAACCTTAAAATTAACAGGAGCACGAACCTCGTGCAACTCTATGGCCGCTGACGACACTGAAACAGGCATCAAAATTTATCTCCGGGAGATCGGGCAGATCGCGCTCTTGACTCCCGCGCAGGAAATCGAGCTCGCCGCCCGCATCAAGAAGGGTGACAAGGAAGCGCGTGCGATGATGATCCGCGCGAACCTGCGCCTCGTGGTGAAAATCGCCCACGACTACAACAACCTCGGGCTTCCGCTCCTGGACCTGATCTCCGAGGGAAACATCGGCCTCATGAAGGCGGTCGAGCGCTTTGACCCCGCCAAGGGAGGCAAACTCTCCACGTACGCCGCATGGTGGATCAAGCAGTCGATCAAGCGCGCGCTGGCCAACCAGAGCAAGACGATCCGGCTGCCGGTACACCTTGTGGACAAGATTTCCAAGATGCGCCGGGTGGCGCTGCAGATGAGCGAGGAATTGGGTCGTGAACCGACCGATGAGGAGCTGGCCGAGGAAGTCGGCATGGCCTCAGCCAAGGTTTCGCAGCTCAAGACGGTGTCCATCCGTCCTGCCTCGCTCGATGCGCCCATCAGCGATGATGACACCACCGAGTTTGGCGAGATCGTGGGGGACGAGGAGGCGCTTACGCCTTTCGAGCACCTGCGTGACCAGAACCTGCGCGATGAGGTCGCCGATTTGATCGCCGTGCTGGACGAGCGTGAGAAGAAGATCATCTTCTCGCGGTTCGGCCTGGATGGCGGCAAGCCGAAGACTCTCGAGGAGGTAGGCCGGAAGTTTGGCGTGACGCGCGAGCGGATCCGCCAGCTCCAGAACATCGCCCTCATGAAGCTTCGCCGGGCGCTCCAGAAGAAGGAGAAGCCGTCGGAATTTTTACACAGCGTCAGCTAAAAAAGCTGACCTCCCCTCCAAAACGAGGCGCGTCTGTCCCTGACCGGGGCGGCGCGCCTCGCTGGTTTCTACCGCGGATGGGGGGATATTGTGGAGCGGACATCGGGGGGTGTTACGCATGTGCCGGCTTTTTTAACCACGGATTACGCGGATTTTTCGGATTACACGGATGGCTTTTTGGTATGCTGCGCGTGTGATCTTTGAGGGCGTTCATGATGGGATTGTTTCCATCCGTGTAATCCCAAACATCCGTGTAATCCGCGGTAAAATTTCGCCGAAGTCTGGATGGCGCGGCCATCGGTTGCGGCGGTGAAGGGGGAAATTAGCTGGCGTACCCCGCAGGCCCGGTGGCAGGTTTCGGCGCCCGGCGTTTCAACAGCAATCCATGTCTTTCCTGCGCAAGCCCATCCATGCCGTCCAGCGCGAATGGGTGATTATTGTTGAGATCCTTCGTTCCGCGGCGTTCCGCGAGGTGCTTTGGTGGTGCATGCCGGCGTTGGTGTTGGGGGGGATTGTGCGGCTGGCGCTCAATTTCCATTTTCCGTATGGGTATTTCCAGGGGGATACGCCGGACTTCCTGGTGACGGCGCAGCGGCTGATCAAGAACCACACGATCGTTATTCATGGGAAGAAGGCCTTCCTTGCGCCGATTCTGTTTGCGCTGCCGTTCCTGTTGCACATCCCGGCGCTGATCATTATTCCGATTGCCCAGCACCTTGCGGGGCTGGCGGCGACGGTACTGGCGGGGGGGATTGTGCGGTGCTGGTTCCGGAATTGGCGCTGGTTTATCGTGCCGGTGACGGTTCTCTATACGCTCAACCCTGGTCTGCTCTGGTATGAGCATGCGCTGCTGGCGGAGTGCCAGTATCTCTTTTGCGTGACGGCGCTGGCGCTGGTGGGGACGCTGCTGGTGCGGCGGCCGACGCTGCGGCGGTTTGTGTGGTTGATTGTAACGTTATTTTTCACGGCGGGATCGCGGCCGGAGGGGAAGCTGTTTGTGGCATTCGGGCTGGGGGTCGTGGCGCTGGCTTACCTGGGGGATTGGAAACTGTGGGTGCGCCGGGTGGGGGTGATGCTGGTGTGCTCGGCCGGCATCTGGATGTGCAGCCGAAGCACGCAGGCGGGGCTGCTTCTTTATGCAACGGTGCTGCCGCTGGCGCCAGCGCAGTCGGCGGTCGCCCCGGGAGTGGAGCCGTATGTTGTCAGCCTGCGCAACATCGGCCCCTCGCAGGACGATACCGTCCGCACGAAGCTCAACTCCGTGGAGAAGCACGCGAACGACGCGCTGCGGGGGTATTTGAAATCCGTCCACAAACCGGCCGACGACGCCCAGGTGAGCGCATTTGCCCAGAAGCTGGCGGTCGAGGCGATCCGCAACAAGCCGCAGCTTCTCCCGAGCATCGCCATCAACAAGTTCCTGATGACCTGCCGCGTCAATCCGGACGGCACCTTCCTCAGCACCAGCGGCGGCTACACGGCCTTCTGGATCTACGACAAGCAGATGGATTCCTTCAGCAGGCGGAAATTCATGGCGCCGCTGATGAAAGGGCTGACAGGGCATGAGGTGAAGGGAGAGGAGGGGGTCAATGCCTACCTGCACACGAATTTCACGCCTCTCTCGCCGGATTGGTTTAACGCCCTGCAAACAGCCTGGAACCGGATGACGCTGGGCCTTCAGTGGGCGTCGCATGGCTCGGACAAGCGGTTTATCCCGGGCTGGCCGGCGTTTTTCCTGATGTCCGGGCTGGGGATGCTGCTGGCGATCATCCCGAGGGACCGGCTTTGGCGATTCCATCTGCCGTGGGTTGGGGCGTTTATGGGGGTATGGTTTGCCGTGATGCTTACGGGGGTGGTCAATGCGCGGTACCGGTTTGTCTTCGAGCCGTTCTGCCTGGTGTATGCGGTTTTCGTGTTGGATTTCCTCTGGAGCGCCGTGGCCGGGATGTTTAAGGTGCCGCGCCGCACCGATCCATGACCAAGTCGCTCACCATCGGCATTCCGTGTTATAATGAGTCGATCACCGTCGGGAAGGTGATCGACGACTTCAGGGGGGTATTCCCTGGCGCGCGGATCCTGGTGATCGACAATGCGAGCACAGACAACACCTCCGAGATTGCCCGCGCCCATGGGGCGGAGGTGGTGAGCGAGCCGCGCAAGGGCAAGGGCTACGCGGTGCAACGGCTGTTTATGCTCACGGATTCGGATTACCTGATCATGGTCGATGGAGACGATACCTACCCGGCGGAGGAGGCGTTGAAATTGATCGCCACCGTCGAGCGGGACGGGGGCGATACGGTGGTGGGGCGCCGCACGAGCAACCAGGATGCGGCTTTCAAGACCACGCACACCTGGGCGAACATGGCGCTGGCCCGGCTGATCGAAACGATTTTCTCGGCGCGATGCGGCGATCTTTTCTCGGGGTACCGGCTTTTCACCCGGGCGTTTTACCGGAATATCCCGATGCTCTCGCAGGGGTTTGAGGTGGAGACCGAGCTGGCGATCCAGACGATCGACAAGGGATTCGTGCAGCGGGACGTCGATATCTCCTTCCGGAGCCGGCCTGAGGGATCGTTCTCGAAGCTCAACACCGTCACGGACGGGTTCCGTGTGATCCGGGTGATCATCACGGTGGTGAAGGATTTCAAGCCGATGCTTTTCTTCACGCAGATCGCGCTGATTTTCTTTGCCTGCTCGATCCTCGCAGGGGCTTTTCCAATCATGGATTACATCCGCATCCGGTATGTGATCCATGTGCCGCTGGCGATCCTGGCCAGCGGCCTGGATGTGCTTGCGGCACTGGCGCTGGTGTGCGGGTTTATTCTCGACACGATTGTGCGGTATGAGCGGGAGCAGTTTTTTCTGAGAATGCGGGATTTTAAGGACGCGCCGAGGTGACACGGGCGCCAGGATTCCTGGCCTTTGAATAACGATCCATCTCGGAAATTTCGATCGCCGAGGTCCCGAAGGGACCCCAAAATGTACCGATGTATTGGAAGTTTGTAACCCACATCTGGAGTTATCTCCCGATTGGTGAGGAGGTAAGTTACACAAGACGCATATTCGGATGCCTCCTTGTAATCAGCACCGCCATGCTTTGCATCGGGTACTTCTTAAAGCGGCACCGGCTCATCCGCTTTGGCCTTGGCTTTGGCATTTCCATTCTTCTCCTCTGGGGTTGCCTCTATCTCACCCGGCCTCCGTGGCTTCGAATTGCCGGGCAATCCATCGTGCCCATTCCGACCTTCGGTGAGATCGATTGGACGACGAGAGCCCCGGGCCTTGATACCGCCGATCTGGATTTGTATGTCAATGACGAGGTCGTTGACCGCGTGGTTTTCGTGCGACTTGATCCGAGCTATTACACATTAAGCGTTCACTACGATCCCACAGGCTCGCGAACTGCGGAGGATTGGCAGCGGGAGCTTGGCGCGGCGGTGGTTGTAAATGGCAGTTATTTCGGACAAACAAACGTGCCGCTGACACCATTGCGCAGCGCAGGAAAGCCGCTGGGGCCTGCGGACTATCACTCCGACCACGGCGCATTCGTCACGGATGGCAATCACGTCGAGATTATCGATCTCCGGCAAAAGGATGTCTTAAAGGCCATAGCCCGCTACCCCGAGGCGATGGTTTCGTATCCACTGCTCATCGACGCCAACGGCGAGAACCGCGCCCGTGAAACCAAGGTCTGGCTCGCCTCGCGGAACTTCATTGGAATCGACAACGCCGGGCGCGTTGTGATCGGCACCACCCAGACGGGTTTCTTTACGCTCCATCGGCTGGGCGAATTTCTGAGGAAAGCGCCGCTCGGGCTTCGGGTTGCGTTAAACTTCGACGGGGGACCTTTGGTTAGCCAGGTAGTTCAAGCGGGCGGGTTCTCGAGGCAATTCCACGGAAAAGCAGAAATGACGAATGATACGGATGTTCTTCGCGCCCTCTGGCACGCGCATGTCGATCCCCCAAGCCCGCTGCCCATCGTGCTCGTCGCCATGCCGCTCCACAAATATTAAAACCATTTTGCTCCGCTTTGCCACTTGCCTCCCCCCGGCAGCGATTTTGCATTGCCTTCCGGGGCGTCCAATGGTCCCTTGACCCTCCCTTATGAGTCAGCAGCCAAAGACCAACCCTGAGCGGATGGAAAAGATTGTCAGCCTGTGCAAACGGCGCGGGTTCGTTTTTCAATCGAGCGAAATCTATGGCGGGCTCAATGGCTGCTGGGATTACGGTCCGCTGGGCGTCGAGCTGAAGCGGAACCTGAAGGACTATTGGTGGCGGGTGATGGTGCGGGAGCGGGATGACGTGGTGGGCATGGATGGCTCGATCCTGATGAACCGCAATGTGTGGAAGGCCAGCGGCCACGAGGAGACGTTTACCGATCCGATGGTCGATTGCCGCGTCTGCAAGGCCCGGCTGCGCGCGGATCAGCTCCCGGAAAAAGAAGGCGTCCCGTATTGCCCCAATTGCGGGAGCCGCGACCTGACCGAGGCGCGTGCGTTCAACCTGATGTTCCTCACCTACGTCGGGGCGACGCAGGATGAATCGTCGAAGACGTATCTGAGGCCTGAGACGGCGCAGGCGATATTCGTGCAATTCAAGAACGTGCTGGAGACCTCGCGCAAGAAATTGCCATTCGGCATTGCGCAGATCGGCAAGGCGTTCCGCAACGAGATCAACCCGCGCAACTTCACCTTCCGCTCGCGTGAATTCGAGCAGATGGAGCTGGAATATTTCTGCGCACCCAGCCAGGGGCGGGAATTGCTCGAGTACTGGTTGCAGGAGCGGCTGAAGTTTTACGAGGCGATCGGGCTGCCGCGCGAGAAGCTGCACGTGCATGAGATCCCGGCCGAGGAGCGGGCGTTTTACTCTCAGGGGACTTACGATATCGAGTTCGAGTTCCCCTTTGGCATCCAGGAGCTGGAGGGTGTCGCATACCGGACGGATTACGACCTCACACAACACATCAAGGCGAGCGGCAAGCCGCTGGATTACTTTGACGAGGAGAGCAAAGAGCGATTCGTCCCGCATGTGGTCGAGCCTTCCGCGGGCGTGGACCGCACCGCGCTGGCGCTCATCTGCTCAGCCTACGACGAGGAGACGGTGACCGATGAGAAAGGGAAGAGCGAGACCCGGATTGTCCTGCGGTTCCACCCGCGGATGGCGCCGATAAAGGCGGGCATTTTTCCGCTGCTCAAGAACAACGAGCAGCTCGTGGCAAAGGCGCGCGAGATCACTGCGTTGCTGCGACCGCACATGATGACGTTTTACGATGAGTCGGGCGCGATCGGCCGCCGCTACCGGCGGCAGGATGAGATCGGCACACCGTTCGGCATCACCGTGGATTTCGATACGCTCGGCGAAAAGGGGGACGAACTGAAAGACACCGTCACCCTGCGCCACCGCGACAGCATGAAGCAGGAGAGGGTGGCGATCAAAGACCTGCTTGGACTGATTATGCCGCAGATATAAAAAGGCCGTTCATTCGGCCGTCGTTTCCCCCATGATGCTCCGAAAGCGCTTGTTCCGGTTTCTCCTTCACTTCCTGGTTCCGCTGGCCGGTTACTCCGCGCCGGAGCGGTTTTATGTCGGCACTTACACGGGGCCGGGGAAGGCTGCCGGGATTTACACGGGCATCATCGATACGGACACGGGGCGGCTGGGGCCGGTCTCGCTCGCGGTGAAGGCGAATAACCCGGGGTACCTCGCGCTTTCGCCGGACGGCTCGCATTTGTACGCGATCACTTCGGATGAAGGCGGGTCCGTGGCGGCGTATGCGGTGGGCAAGGATGGCGGGCTCACATTGATCAATAGCGCATCTTCCGGCGGCGCCGGGCCGTGTCATGTCTCTGTGGACCCGGGAGGGAAATATGTATTCGCTGCGAATTACGCGGGTGGGACGGTGGAGTGCTTGCGGATCAATCCTGATGGCAGTGTCGGGGTGAGTACGGCCACGGAGGCGTTCCACGGTTCCGGACCGAATCCGCAGCGGCAGACGAAGGCATTCGCCCATTTCATTACGGCTGACCCAGAGGACCGTTTTGTGTACGCGTGCGATCTCGGGTCGGATCGGGTCTGGATTTATCAATTCGACGCGGCGACGGGCGGTTTCGTGGCACCGGTCAATCCCGGGATAGTCCCGCCTGGTAGCGGGCCGCGCCACCTTGCGTTCGGGCCGGGAGCGGACTTCGTCTATGTGAATGGCGAGATGGGCCGGAACATGACCACCTTCAAGCGTGACAAAGCCACGGGCGAATTGACGGCCATCCAGACTCTGCCGCTGGTGCCTGGCGTGGTGCCGGCGGCGGGGATCACGACGGCGGAAGTCATCTGCCATCCATCCGGCAAGTGGATTTATATCTCCAGCCGGGGCGACGATATCCTGGCCGTGTTCGCCATTGGAGCGGATGGCAAGCTCTCGTTCGTCCAGGAGGTGCCTTGCGGGGTCAAGTTTCCCCGCGGATTCGGGATCGATCCCACAGGCCGCTGGCTCATCGTCGCGGGCCAGAACGACGGCGGGCTCGCGGTGCATGCCATCGATCCTGCCACCGGGAAGCTGACGCCCCAGGGGCAACAGGCGAAGGTTCCGTCTGCGATTTGCGTGGTTTTCGCGCGGCGCGGGAATTAGGAGGCTTTAAAAGGCTTCCAGCCGCGCACTTCTCCTCGACGGCGCTGAAAAGCTCGCTTAATTTGATCGAGTTCGGCGTGGCCGGCAGGCGCGCGCTGCTCCCTTTTTTTCCCCAGTCAGAACTCATGCCCGACCCGCAAAAGTCCACATTCGACCGGTTCCTGCGTCCGATTCTCGCATCGCGTTTCCTGACGATATCCGCGCTGATTCATCTGTTGATCGTCTTTCTGGTTGGCGGGCGAGTATTGTTTGACCGGTATGTCGAGCCGCCGGACTTCCAGGCCACCGGTGACAGCTCGGTCTCTACTGACACAATGTCCGAGCCGCCGCCGCCGGCGCCGGATGCGAACCTGCCCCCGACCTCGGCGGAGAGCTCCGCCAGCAGCGCCCCGCCTCCACCGGCGGCGCCCGCCTTGATGGCGATGTCCACGATGAACCCGACGGCGACCAGCTTCTCGGTGCCGATGCCGGCGGTGCCGCCGCCGACCATCAGCAATCAATTGTCTGCCGCGCCGAGCGCCGAGATCGGCACCTCCGATGTGGCGCTTCCCCACGCCATGTCCGGCCGTCCCGGTTCGGGCGGCTCCGGCGGGAATGGAACGGGCCAGGGATATGGGGAAACGCCGGCTTCCGAGCAGTCCGTGCTCCGGGCGCTGCGCTGGCTGCAATCGCAGCAGCAGACTGACGGCACGTGGAGCGACGGCCATTGGAAGGCCGGGTTTACTGGCCTCGCGCTGCTCTGCTTCCTGGGCCACGGGGAGACGCCCGGGCACTCGGCGGAGTTTAGCGTCGTGGTGACGAATGCGATCAATGCGATCGTCGCGGAAGGCGCCGCCCAACAGGGTTGTCTGAGCTTTGACCACGGCTTCGACAATAACGAAAGCGCCTATGGCCACGCCATCGCCACCTACGCCCTCTGCGAGGCCTACACGATGACCAAGGATCCGCGGATCGAGCCAGTCCTCCGGCAGGCAGTCGATATCATCTGCAAGGCACAGCGCTCCGACGGCGGCTGGGCCTACAAATACGATACCTCCCCGGACGATCCCAAGAACAAGAGGGATCCGATCAAGAGCGACACCTCCGTGAGCGGCTGGCAAATCCAGGCGCTGAAGGCGGCGCACCTCACCGGGCTCCCCGGGATTGAGGACGAGGTGCACCCGGTGCTCGCCAAGTCGATGAACAACCTCAATCGCGTGCTGGATCCGAAGGATGGCTCGTACGGGTACCGCAAGGCCGACGACAGCTATGACAAGAAGGGCAACCGGTATCACTTCCTGACCGGTGTCGGGGTGCTCGCCAAGCTGTTCTTTTATGGGCGCATCGACCGTGACACCCGGACTGGCCTTAAGGATATCATGACCGGCGAGCTCAGCTATACCGGAGGGCAGTGCAATCTATACGCATGGTATTACAATACCCAGGCATGCTTCCAGGCGCAGGGGAGCGCATGGGAGTGGTGGAACGCGCGCTTCCAGAACCTGCTCATCGCGTCGCAGGGAAGCGATGGCAGTTGGCCCCCATGCGGCGGCAAGGAGACTTCGGGCTTCGGCCAGAACCCAGGTGGCGAAGGCCCAATCTATCGCACCACCCTGTGCTGCCTGATGCTGGAGGTGTTCTATCGCTACCTGCCGACCACCCAGGATGACGCGCTAAGCAACACCGAAACCCAGGGACTGTAATCCCATGGGCTGGAACAAGTTCTGGCGCTTTTTTGAGCAAGACATTATTTCGATCGGATGACCTTCATCTCCTCAGACTTCCTCCTTGAGTCGAACGCGGCGCGGACGCTCTACCATACCTACGCGGCGCCGGAGCCGATCCTCGATTACCATTGCCACCTCCCGCCAGAGCTCATCGCGTCGGACCATCGCTTTGCCGACCTCGCGGAAATCTGGCTCGCTGGCGATCATTACAAATGGCGGGCGATGCGCGCCAATGGCGTGGCCGAGGAGTATTGCACCGGGTCCGCATCGCCGTGGGAGAAATTCCTGGCCTACGCGCGAACCGTGCCACGGTTGATCCGCAACCCACTCTTCCATTGGACCCATCTTGAGCTGAAGAATTACTTCGGGATCACGGAGTTGCTCAGTGAAGACACCGCGGAGTCCATCTGGGAGCGTGCGAATGCGCGCCTTGCCGAGCCCGGGATGACCGCGCGGGGCATCCTCACCATGAGCCGCGTCAAGGCGGTCTGCACGACGGATGACCCGGCGGACAACCTGGAGCATCACCGCCGGCTTCGAGTCGAGGGGACGCTTGCGACAAAGGTCTATCCGGCATTCCGGCCAGACAAGGCGCTGACGGTCGATCAGCCGGCGGTCTTCAATCCATGGCTCGACCGGCTCTCCGCGACGGCGGGGGTTGATTGCAATCATTTCGCGGCGCTGCTGGAAGCGTTGCGCAAGCGGCACGACGCCTTTCACGAAATGGGCGGACGGCTCTCCGATCACGGGCTGAATGTGGTGCCGGACGCGGAGTGCTCCGATGCGGAAGCGGCGCGCATTTTCGACGCGGGGCGCACGGGCCGCGAGGTCTCGCCGGCGGACGCGGAGAAATACCGGAGCCGGATGATGCTCTACTTCGGGCAGCTCGACGCGGAGAAAGGGTGGACCAAGCAGCTTCACCTGGGGGCATTGCGGAGCGCGAACTCGGCGATGCTGCGCAAGCTGGGGCCGGATACGGGATTCGATTCCATCGGCGATTGGCCGCAGGTTGGACCACTGGCGCGTTACCTGGACCGGCTCAACGAAGCAGGCGCGCTGCCAAAGATCATCGTCTACAACCTCAACCCGGCGGACAATTACGCGATCTGTTGCCTGCTCGGCAATTTCCAGGGTGGCGACACGGCCGGGAAGCTGCAATTCGGCAGCGGGTGGTGGTTCCTCGATCAAAAGGAGGCGATTGAGTGGCAGATCAATGCGCTGTCGAATCTGGGGCTGCTGAGCAGCTTTGTCGGGATGCTGACGGACTCGCGCAGTTTTATCTCTTATCCGCGCCACGAATACTTCCGGCGGGTGCTCTGCAACATGCTCGGCACCGATATCGAGAAGGGAATCGTGCCGGAGGATTTCGACTACGTCGGCGGCATCGTCCGGGATATCTGCTATCGTAACGCCCGGGAGTACTTCGGGCTGGGTGCCTGAACGATGACCGTAGGGCGCGTCGTCCGACTGCTTGGCCGTTTTTTACTAGAGGGGTTCCGACCGGTTGCCCGTGCGCCGCATCACCCGGAGCCGTCGCGGTGGCTGGACACGGAGATCACCGGGGCGTGCCTTGGGCACTCGACGGTGCTGATCAATTTCCTTGGCGTCTGGATCGTGACCGATCCGGTGCTGGCGGCGCGGTGCGGATTGCGATTTGGGCCGTTCGTCATAGGGCCGAAGAGGCATGTGCAGCCTGCGTTGAAGGTCAGGGAACTGCCGGAAATTGATCTGTTGCTGTTGTCGCACTCGCACATGGATCATCTCGATTTCTGGACGTTGCGGCGACTGCCCGGGAGGCCGCACGCGGTCACGGCTTCCGGCATGCGTGATTTGCTCGCGGGCATGCGGCTCTCAGGGATCACGGAACTGGCGTGGGATGAGTCGGCGGAGATCATCACGCCGCACGGGGCGGTAAGTGTGACTGCGCGGAGGGTGGCACACTGGGGGGCGCGGATGCGCACGGACGACTGGCGTGGATATACCGGATTTGTGGTGGAGCGGAACGGGCGGAAGATCGGTTTCGCCGGGGATACGGCGCGGACCGATTTTCATCATTGGGCCGATGGAAGCGACATCGAGCTGCTGGCGGTGCCGATCGGAGCGTACAACCCATGGGTGACGAGCCATTGCAACCCGGAGGAGGCGGTGGCGATGGCGGACGAGGCGCGCGCGAAACGGCTCCTGCCGATCCATCACCAGACCTTCCAGCTTAGCGCGGAGCCGATGGAGGAGCCGATTGCGCGCTTCCGCGCGGCGCTCGCTGCAGCGCCGGAACGGCTGGCGGCGGCGGAGATTGGGGAGACTTTTCGGATTCCGGGGTAGGTGGTATTGACCGCGGATTTGGGGTGATGGGGATAAGTTGCGGACGCTGGGCCTGGGTTTGGGTGTGGAGTTACCACGGATTTGCGAGCACGCTGGGGCATTGATCCCTTCAAATTCCATCCAGTCATTTCCGTGGAAAAATCTTGCGAACGGCGTCGTCGCGGAACTGGAAGATTCGTTGCAGTCGCGGGGCGACGAGGAGGGGATGGACAATTTCTCCCAGTGGGCCGAATGGGAGCTGGTAGGTGACCTTGTCCTGCATGGAGACCGTGCCGTCACCGGCATCGGCAAAGTAATGCTCGTGGTGCCAGATGCGGTAGGGGCCGACGCGTTGCTCATCGACAAAATAGTGTGGCTCATGCACCTGGGTGATCTCCGTGAGCCATGTGAGCGGGATGCCAAGCAGCGGCCTGACCCGGTACTGGATCATCAGACCTGGATGCATCCGTGAAGGAAGCCCGGAGAGCACCTCGAAGCCGAGCTCCGGCGGCGTGATGCGGGCGAGATTGCGCGGATCGGAGAAAAAGCTCCAGCAGGTTTCCATGCTGGCCGGTACGGATTGGGTTCGCTCGAGGGTGTGGATGGGCACTGGTCGCGATACGACTCACGACGCCGGGCGGATTCCATCGATGAATAGCGGCGCGGACTTGTGCGTCTGTGGACTTATGCTAGAGTCCCCGGCGTTGAACTCCGCCACCCGCTTCGCACTCGGCCTCGGCTGCATCGTCCTCATCCTCCTCGCGGGTTGCGCGCAGAAGGATACCATCCACACCATCGTCATCAGCGTGCCGGAGCAGCGGATGATTGTGTTGGAGAATGGACATCCGGTCGCGCAGTACCAGGTCTCGACTTCAAGATTTTGCCTGAGCGACCGGCCCGGAAGCTGTGGGACGCCGCTGGGTGAACTCGAGATTGCCAAAAAGATCGGCGGAAGTGCGCCGGAGGGGGCGGTGTTCAAGAACCAGCGCCAGACCGGGGAAATCGTCCGGCCGGACGCGCCCGGGCGTGATCCGATCGTGTCGCGCATCCTGTGGCTGAAAGGGCTGGAGGCGTGCAACCGGAACGCGTTTAATCGGTATATTTACATCCACGGCACGGCTGCGGAACGGCAGATCGGGACGCCTGCGAGCTTCGGCTGCATCCGGATGCGCTCAGCGGATGTGATTGAGCTGTACGACCTCGTGGGCGTGGGGACGAAGGTGGATATCACGACGGAGACGATCGGGCAGGCGACGGGGATCGCCGAGCCTGAGGCGCTTCCGCAGTGGGTGGGGACGGAGTCATTGGCGGCGCCGAAGGCGGTTGCGGTGGCGCGATAGGCCGGCTTCGCCGCCGGAAAACGCTTGTGGCCGGGCTGCCGCTACCGAATGCTTGAGCACTCCTCCTTCATTATGAAAAAGATCGCGTTCTTATTCGCCGGACAGGGCGCCCAGGTTGTGGGCATGGGCAGGGATCTCGCAGAGAATTATGCCTCCGTGGCTGCGCTCTATGAGCGCGCGGACGAAGTGCTGGGGCTGGATATCAGCGACATCTCCTTCGATGGGCCGGAGGAGATCCTGACGAAGACCGTTTATTGCCAGCCGGCGCTTTATGTCCATGGGCTCGCCTGCCTGCGGGCGCTCACGGATGAGGTGGGGGAGCTGAATGTGGTTGCGGCGGCGGGGCTCTCGCTGGGGGAATTCACGGCGCACGCCTCGGCTGGGACCTTCGATTTTGAGACCGGTCTGCAATTGGTGGCGCAACGGGCGACCTTCATGCAGGAGGCGTGCGAGAACACCAGCGGCGCAATGGCGGCGATGCTGGGCGCGGATGAGACTGCGGTGCGCGATCTTGCCGCCCAGACGGATGTGGACGTGGCGAATCTGAACAGTCCCGGCCAGGTGGTGATCTCCGGCGAGGCGACGAAGGTGGCGCTGGCGGTCTCGCTGGCAAAGGAGGCCGGCGTGCGCCGCGCGGCCCTGCTCAAGGTGGCGGGGGCATATCATTCCCGCCTGATGAAATCCGCGTACCAGAAGCTGGGCGAGGTGCTGGAGGAGACGCCCATCGGGATTCCCCGTTTCCCGGTTATCTGCAATATCGACGCCCTGCCGGTGATCGATGCCGCGCGCATCCGCGAGGCGTTGCGCGAGCAGGTGACCGGCACGGTGCGGTGGACGGAATCGGTGGAGTACCTGATCGACCATGAAAAAGTGGATCTGCTGGTCGAACTGGGGCCGGGCAGGGTGGTCGCCGGGCTGGTGGGGCGAATCCGGAAGGATTTCCCGATCCTCTCCATCGGCGATGTGGCCAGCCTGAAGGCTGCCGCCGCTGAACTGAAGGCCGGGTAGGCGCCTACCGCTGCCGAATCCCGACATCGATGCTGACAAGCTTCCACCACGGCAGCTCGTAGACATACCCGAAGGAGAACTCCACGCGGCGGGAAGGGATATCAAAATGTCCCACGACGTCGAGAAGGCCGTCCTGATCGATATGGGGCGGGAGGTCATAGACCACGGGGAGGCTCTGGAGGATCGTCAGGTCGATTTTCTTGTCGACGAAATCCTGGAAGTGATTCTTGAGGATGATCGGCGTCACGCCTCCCATTGCGGTGCCGTCGCTGCGGCTGCCATTTTTCCATTGGGTTGAAATGGAATTGTAAAAGGTCTGGAAATTGTCGGACCGGATGGCATCGGCCAGGAGCGACATGGTCTTGTGGGCGAGCGCGTCGAGGTCCTTTGGGCCTGGCATCGGCTGATGATAGACGTCGTTGAAACCGGCGCCTTTGCCCACGGTGGTGAAGCGGTTCTCCGTCGCTAAATCACCGGGGCCGCTGGATGTCTGGAGGGAGAAAAGTTTCCACATTCCCTCGTCCTTCGTCATCGTGACGGCGATGGTAATGGGGCTCCCGGTGCGACTGAGCAGCATGCCCCTGAGGGTGACCTGTGTGTCGGCAACGTCCTTGTCGCTCCATTGCGGCGGCTTGCCGCCGATGAGGCCCAGGTCCACCGCATTGGAAAAGAAAGCGTCATAGGTTTGGCCGGCCTGGAATCCGAATGCGGAGCTGTCGTACGCCGCGCGCGCATTGCCGCCTTCCAGCGTCGCGAAGAAGGCATCCGCGGCCGGCTGAGGCTCGCCGGCGGATTCCGGGACGCGATGGCATCCTGTTACGAGGATCGCGAGGCCCATAAACACTGTGATGGCGGTGCGCCGGGGCAGGGAGGAAATCACGGCGCACTTATCGGAAAACAACGGCACGCATGCGAGCGGAAAGCGAGTCCGGCAATTTCTATTTGCTCAGCTCCAGCATCCGGCGGATCGGCACTTCCGCCCGGTCGCGAATGCTCTCCGGGAGGATGATCTCCGGCTCCAGGTTGAGCAGGCAATCATACAGTTTTTCCAGCGTGTTCATTTTCATGAACCGGCAATCCGCGCAGGCGCATGCGTCTGTCGGGCCGGGGATGAATATCTTGTCCGGCGCCTCCCGCCGGAGGCGGTGCAGCATGCCGGATTCAGTAACGATGATGAACTCGCGCGCCGGCGCCTCTTTGCAATAACTGATCATCCGCTCCGTCGAGCAGACCTCGTCCGCCAGGATGCGGACGGCGTAGGTGCACTCCGGGTGTGCGACGACCAGGGCGTCCGGGTATTGCGCCTTGATGCGCTGGATGGCGGCATGGGTGAACTCGACGTGGACGTAACAATTTCCCTTCCAGAGATCCATCTTGCGGCCGGTCTTTTCCGTGACCCATGCGCCGAGATTCTGGTCGGGGACGAAGAGGATGTTGCGATCCGGCGGCACCGCTTTCACAATGCGGATGGCGTTGCCGCTGGTGCAGATGACATCGGAGAGCGCCTTCACGCCGGCGGAGCAATTGATATAAGCGACGACGTAGTAATTCCTGTCCCGGTTCGCCTTGAGATGGGCCTCCAGTTTGTCGGCGGGGCAGGACTCGGAAAGCGAGCAGCCGGCATCGAGGTCAGGAATGACCACGCGCTTTGTGGGATTCACGATCTTCGCCGTCTCGGCCATGAAATGGACGCCGCAGAAGGCGATGACATCGGCGTTCGTCTCCGCGGCCTTGTAGGAGAGGCCGAGCGAATCGCCGACGAAGTCCGCCAGCTCCTGGATTTCGCGCTCCTGGTAATTGTGCGCGAGGATGACGGCGTTGCGTTCCCGCTTCAGTTCCAGGATTTCTTCGACTAGATCGACTCCGGCGATTGGCATGGCTTATCTTCAAAACCTCGCATGGAACCGAATTTTTGTCACCAAATCCCAAACCGATGACTCCGGCCGCAGAATTCCAGGTTGTCCGGCCGGGCCTTTTCTTCTGGCAGGCGTATGACCCGGCGGTGAAGACCGATCTCTGCTGTTGCGCGCTGGAGACGGCGGAGGGGATCGTTTTTTGCGACCCGGTACCGCTGGACTCGCTGGCCGAGGAGGAGCTCATGGCCGGGCGGGAGGCGCGCGCGATTGTGCTGACGAACGCGAACCACGAGCGAAATGCCGGGATCCTGGCGCGGCGGTACGGGATCGAAATATGGGCGCGATCCAGTGCGAAGGGGCACGTGGCGGCAACGCGCTGGTATGAGGGGGGGACGATCCTGGACGGGGAGCTGGAGGCGGTGGCGCTGGAGGGATTCGCAGCGGGGGAGACGGCGCTCTGGTGGCGGGGGCTGCTGGTGGTGGGCGATGCGTTGATCAACGTGCCGCCGTATGGATTCGCGATGCTGCCGAGGAAGTACTGCGAGGATGCGGAAGCGGGCGCGGAATCGCTGAAGAAGCTGCTGCGATTTCCCGTGGAGACGCTGACCTTTGCCCATGGCCTGCCGATCGTGTCGCATGCACGGGAACGGCTTGCGGAGCTGATCGGGCAGGCGCCCGGTTGAATGAAGCTGAGAGAATCTCCCTTACTTGGACGCGCGAGGCGGGGCCAACCCCGCGCGCCCAGGTCCAATCAATTGCAGGGAGATCGTTTTACGAACGCCTGCGGCTGCGCTGGAAGGCCAGCAGCATGCAGAGGCCGCCGAGGGCCATGCCCCATGTGCCGGGCTCGGGCACGGGAGCGATGGGGGCGAATGCGACACCGCGGATCGAGGTGCCGGTGGGCGCGGAGTAGAGCGTGGAGAAGCTCTCGTCTTCCACGGCCGGGTCAGTGTTGGAAGTCGCACTCAGGTCGTCGGTGATCTCGTAGAGGTAGCTGCTCGAGAGCTCATTGAGGCCGTAGCTGGTGGCGAAGAGTTCCACCTCACTGCCGCTGTCCACCACCTGGCCTGCAAGGCCAAGGAGGCCGGTCACGCCGGGGTTGGTCGGATTGGCGGAGTTGGCGTTGGCGTTGTTCACCAGCGAAAGGCCGGCGGTGAGATCGTAATCGAGGGTCCACGTGCCGCTGGTGAGCACCCATTTCTGCAAGCCGCCTTCGCCGAGGGCGGCGGCGTTGGCGTTGCCATTTTTTGGCTCGCCGCTATCGGCCACGTACATCACCGTGGGGCTCGCCAGGAAGGATTGCTCCGGGCTCAGATAGACGAATGAATTGAGGCGGCTGTTGTTGATACCGTTTTCTGTCGCAGCGGTGACATTGATGGAGCCGTTGTTGCCGCCCAGCGAATTGGGACTGGCGGGCGGGGTGATATGAGTCGTCGTGACGCCAACGGAAGAGGTGGGCAATCCGCCGCCAGCGACGGTGAGTGTGCTGACGTTGGTCAGATTATTGTTGCCGCCGCCGACCTTCACATCGCGCGAGACGTAGAGGGTATTGCCGCTGCCGGTATTCTGAATGGAAACCACGCGGGTGTCGGTGCTGTTGTCGATCCCGGTTGCCGTGCTGGCGCCGTCGGTGGCGTAGAATACGCCCTCGGTGGAGTCTCCTTCGCTGGCGCCCTGGCCTGAGATCCAGAAGGCGGATCCGTCGACCGTCGCGACACTGCGCGGGTTGTTCATATTGAAGACGCCTGTGATGGCGGTGCTGGTATCCACGCTGCCGCTTGCGCCAATCAGCGCCACGACGCGGGGCACGGTGGTGTAGCTGGTGCCGCTTGTCTCCGTGAGGCTGGTTGTCTGGCCGAGAGCTGCCGTCCCATAGGTAGTAATGGGTGCGCTGTTGAAGGTTGCGGCATTGACACCGTACCCCATCATCGTCAGGTATGCACCGTTGGCGGAGTCCTGCAGAATCCCTTCCGATGCGGAGCCATACTCGCCGGAGATCGCCGAGTTATTGCCGCTGCTGGATTGCGGGAGGGTCAGAGACCCGTCCGTGGTCACCGAGGTGCCGCTGGCGCTGGGTGTGAATTCGTCCAGGGTAATGGGCGAGGCTGTGTCCAGCGAGCTATTGGGAGCGCCGGGATCGTTATTGGAAACCGTGCTGATGACGATGTCGCCGGCGTTGAAGCCCTGCGAGAATGCGGCGGCGCTCATGGCAAGGAAGCTGGCGGCTGCGAGCGTGAAGAATTTACGGTTCATGGATTTGATCATCGATGTTTGTGATGTTTCCGTGGATTAGGCGCGGCGGCTCAGGCGGCTGCGGCGGGATTGGAAGCCGATGAGCGCGGCGAGGCCGGCGAGCATTGAGGCCCAGGTGGAGGGCTCCGGAACCGCGGCGGCGAAGCTGAGGACGCCGTTGTTGCTGACGCTGGCAGTGTAATCCGTGGTGTCGTAATCGGTGATCGAGGTGAAGTTCACCGAGCTGGTATCAAAACCGGTGAAGAGGTTATACGTGTTGGCGTAGTTCCAGGTGTTGCCGCCGAGGTCCAGGACGCCTGCGGTGATGGAGAGGGAGTCTCCGCTGCCGCCGACACCGGTGATTGAGCCGACGCTGCCGGAGACATCCGTCAGGTCGAGAGTGCCGCCGGACATTGTGAAGTTTTGGCCGGTCGCGAGGCTAAAGGTGGATTGATCGAGGGCAATCACACCGGAGCTCAATGAGAGCGCTCCGCCGAAGTTGACGCTGGAGAGTGTCGTGCTGAGCTTGCCGCCCGCGACGCTGACCGCGCCCGTGCCGAGCGCATTGGCATTGCCCGCAACCAGCGTTCCGTTGCTGACTTCGAATCCGCCGGAGAAGGCGCTGCTGTTGGCGTCCAAGGTCAACGTGCCGACGCCGGTGGTTTGCAAAAGAGCCGAGCCGGTGAGCGAACCGGTTACCGCGAGGGTGCCGGCGGCTCCCTGCACATTAATGGCGCTTGCGGAGGCAACGGTGATGTTGCCGCCCCAAGTCGAACTGTCGCCAGTGTTGGTGGCAAGCGCGCCGCTGGTACCCGGAGTACCGGAGCCATTGAGCACGAGGCTCTGGCCCGTCGCACCGTACGTGGAGCTGCCCTTGATGAAGAGCTGACTGTTTGGGTTGACCGTAATCGTACCGGCCGAAGGCAGGGCGTTGCCGCCGTCCGCCTGGACGACGCCCGCGTTTGCAGTGCCGGCCGCGTCACCGATGGTGAGGCCGCCGGTAAAGGTGTTTTGATCGCCGGAACGAACGGCGCCGATGCCGGTGGCGAAGGTGCCGGTGGTGATCCCACCCGCGTTGGGCGCCGCCTCGCCTGTGACGTCATTGGACGATCCGGCCCCGAGTTCCAGTGTCGCGCCGGTGGTCGAGCCATTGCCGCCACCCAGGTAGGTTAGCGCGTCGCCTGAGCCGGTGATCACGTTATCGATGATGATATTGCTGCCCGCGGCGGATTGAATGACGTTGGTCGTGTTGCCGAGGGTGTAGGTTGTTGTTGCAGTTTCGTTGCCGTAATCGCCCGTGGGATCGACGTCATTGGTGAAGAGAATCGTGAACGTCGAGGAGTTCGCGATGATGGTATTCGGCTGCGAATTCAACGTGGAGCCGCCGAGGGTGATGTTCACAGCCACGCTGGTGGTCTTCGTCGTGTAATCGCCGACTGCCAGGGCGCCGGAAGAACCGCTGAGGTAAGTGAAATCGAGATCGCCGAAGGTTGAAGCACCGGGGTTCGTGTTGCTGTTCCAGCCGAGCACCCTGCCTTCATTGCCGTAAATAATGCCGGTGGTGCCGGTGAGCGGAACGGGGGAGGCACCGCCCGGGCCCCAGTTGCCTGTAGGGGCTTTTAGCAGGCTGGTGCCGGGATCGGTCCAGGTTTCCGTCGGGGAATCGGCCCTGGCGGCCGTGATTGCGGCCATGGTCGCGATGAGGGCGACCAGGAGGGCGTGCGCGGCGATCCTGGCGGGACTGGAGCGATGAGTTGTCCCCTTGGAAGAGGAGGGTGCAGATGTGTTTTTCATGATTGGGAACGGGCGTTGTTTGGTTGGGCGGGGCGGGCTCGAGGAAGACCTCAGCGACGGACAATGCATCGAGACGCCGTGAGAAGGTGGGGACGCTAGAGGCGGAATGTTTCAATCCGGGGACGGAAAGGTAACGATCTGATAAATCTTTTATCAGCCGTGGAACATTGAGCCTTGGCGCGAAAAAAATCCGCTTTTTTAGGAATAACGCGTTCCCACCCTGATCAACTCGCGGTACCTAGTTTGACGCCACTGTGAAGCCCGCAGTTGCCAGGAATGAACAGGGCCTAGTTCTGGACGGGAATTGTGTCGAATTCGGGACGGACCGGTAACATCTGGATAAACTTACCATTTCGCTTCAAAAAGAGTTTATCAGCGGATGGATTGCGCGCCCGGTTCGTGGAAACTACACTGGCAGAATGTCTGACCCGCTTTTTGAATTGGTCACCGTGCCCGGCGGCGCGCGGTCGCTGCGGTCGCGGGAGCATGGGGAGACGTTCCATCCGGGGATTGGGCCGATGGAGGAGGCGGCGGTTTTGCATGTGGCGCAGCAGCGGCTGGAGGAGCGGGTGGGCGGGGGCGAGCCGTTTGTGATTTGGGATGTGGGGCTCGGGGCGGCTGCGAATGCGCTGGCGTTTGTTGAGGCGCTGGCGGGATTGGAGAATCAACGGACGCCGGTGGAGATTCGGAGCTTTGAGCAGACTCTGGAGCCGCTGCGGTTTGCGTTGCATCACGCGCGGGAACTGGTTTATCCGGCGCCTTGGGTGCGGGAGATCGCGGAGTTACTGGAAAAGGGAATCGTTGCAATTGGGCGCATCCGCTGGCGGATCGAGCCTGGGGATTTTCGGGAGCGGGTTTCAGCATGCGAGGGAACCGGTCCCAACGGCGTGGTTTTTGATCCTTACTCGCCGTCGGCGAATGCCGGTATGTGGACGCAGGAGGTTTTCCGCGCCATCCGCCGGCGGGCGGGAGAGGATTGCATCCTGACGACTTACTCGCGCTCCACCGCAATCCGTGCGCGGCTGATGCTGGCGGGCTGGTATGTGGGGAGGGGAGCGGCGACCGGGGAGAAGAATGAGACGACCATTGCGGTGACGCGCCTGGAGGATTTGCGGGAACCGTTGCGGATCGACTGGCTGGAGCGGGTCCGCCGCAGTCGCGCAACGGGATTGCGCGAGGAAGGGATGAACGCTGAAGCGGTGGCGGATGCCCTGGCGGCATGTCCGCAGATGCAATTAGCCTGAGCCCTATCGCGCAGGCGAGGCGGAAGCGATGCGTGCGGCCGCGGCGCGCATGACGTGGTAGATCTCGTTGATTTGCACGGGCGTCCGCTCGCAGGGATGGCTGGTGAGCCAGCAGGCGCGGCTGTCGGGCTCGCGCGGGTCGAAGCCGTGCATGCCGGGGACGCGGCCGCGATTCATGAAGGAGGGCGCGAAGATGGTGCCGTTGTTCAAGAGATAGAAAATCTCGCCATACTTGTGGTCCGGGAAGTAACAACCCCAGGATTGCAGCTCCTCCCGAGTGAGGATGCGCCCTTCCGGCCGGGCGCGCAGCCAATCGCAGATCTGCTCGCGGATGGCGTCGCCGCCGGGGAACCAGAACCGGGCCATCGTGGAATCCCAGACAGCGGCGTAATCGCGTGGGAAAACAAAGCCGGCTTTTTCGAAGTCGACCCGCATCCGGCTGACAGCCGTCGTATCGGTCATGCCGTGATCGCTGAAAAGATGAATGCGGACCTCGCGGTAACGGGAATGGGCGAGGGCGTGAATTTCGCGCATCGCCTGCTCGAACTTCGCGAACGCCGCATCGGTCTCGGGCGAATTGGTGGTGTGCGCGTGCATCGTGGCGTCGAGACCGGCGGTAAAGAGATAGGCGAGGCGGATTTGTCCGCGATCGATCTCCGTCTTGAGCGACGCGATATTCGCCACATCGCCGGCACGCCAGTCGGAGCGCATCCATGGGATGCCGGAGGCTTTCCAATGCTCAAAGATCGTCGTCTGGCCGCCGTTGATTCCGCCGGGGAGATAGATGTCGTGCTTCTCCGTGTAATCGAACCATGGGAGCTGCGAGAAGGGGACGCTGTAGAGCTGGAAGTAGCCGGTGAAGTGGTTGCGTTTGGCCACCCAGCGGCTGACGCGATTGCGCACGCGGTGATGGGCGGCGATTGGCTCCGGGAGCCAGCCGAGATGCTTCGCCCAGCGGAAAGGCGACTTCTCCGGGTCATAGACGAAGAACGAAAAATGCCCATGCTGCGCTGGGAGCGCGCCGGTGAGGATGCTGGGATCGCAGGAGGCGGAGTAACCGAAGACCGTGTCGCACGGGGCGCGGAGCGGGAGGAGATCGGCGAGGAAGTTGCGTTTCTCCGCCTGGGTCCAGCCGAGCGCGTCGGCGAAGACAAATAGATCGAGGGATTCTGTCTTCATAGGGAGAGGAGCTTGCGTGCGGTGGTGGCGAGTTCGTTTGGGCTGAATGGCTTGGTAAAAAAGGCGGTGACGCCGAGGCCGGCGGCCTGGGTCTGCACATCGCTGTGGCCCTGTCCGGTGAGGATGATGACCGGGAGATCGCGGTAGGCTGGGGTGTTCTTGATGCGGCGGACGGTCTCGAATCCGTCGATGCCTGGGAGCTTCACGTCGATCACCAGCAGGTCGATGGTCATCCGCTCTGACTTCGAGACGGCCTCCTCGCCGGTGCGCGCGGTCTCGATCCAGCAATTGATTTCCTCAAGGCTGTACTCGACCAGCTTCAGGATGTGGGCGTGATCGTCGGCGACGAGTATGGTCTTCGGGAGCATCGGATATCAGAAGCATTCCAGCGTGAGGAGCGTGCGGTCGTCGGAAGCTTCGGCCCCCTGGGTGAAATTGCGTACGAAATCGAGCACGCGACCGCAAAAAGCATTGGGTGTGCCAACCCAGAGCCGTGGGATCTCCTCCACGATGCGCTCCCAGCCGAGCGGCTGCCCCTCGGGCGACTCCGCCTCGTAGATGCCATCGGTCAGGAAGAGATAGCGATCGCCCGGTTCAACCGAGACGCGATGGGTGGTGTAATGCTCCGTGTTCAGCACTCCCAGCGGCACGCCGCCGGAGCGCAATTGCTCACCGGTGGAATTGCCTTTAGAGTACCGGAGGATCGGGCAATGGCCCGCGCTGGCGAAAAGGAGTTCCTGGGATTCATTCGAGTAAAAGGCGACCTGGGCGGTGATGAAACTGTCGAGGCGGGCCAGATCCGGGCTGATCTGGCGATTGATCTCGGTGAGCAGGAGGCCGGGATCGTCCGCGAGATCGAGGCGGGCGCGGAGGCTGGTGCGCAGGATGGTTGCGAGAAGCGCTGCGGGCATGCCCTTGCCCATGACGTCCGCGATGGCAATGAGGACGTCGCCATCGCCGATGGGGAGCGCGTCGAGGTAATCGCCGCCGACCTTGAAGGCAGCCTGGGAGACGCCAAAGACGCGGGCCTTGGGATTATTGGGAAAGGATTTCGGGACGAGCGATTGCTGAATCTCCGCGGCGATCTCCAGCTCGCGGATGGCGCGCTGCTCTTCCTCGCGCTGCTGCTGGAGGAGCATGGTGGTACGGGCGATGCCGAGGTACTCGGCGATCGTGCGCATGAGGCTGATCTGGCCGGCAGAGAAAAATGGCAGCTCCTTGAGGCGCAACACCGTGAGGATGCCGAGCACCCGCCCCTGGAAGAACAACGGGCAGATGAATGCGACGCCGACGGACCGCCAGAGCGGGTCCGGCTTCGGAAGGGCGGAGCAATCCTCCACCGTCCGCTCTGCGGCGAGGCGGAAGACATTTCCCTCGACGGTTTCCGCCTGGATCGGGACGAGGGTCATGTAGCCGCTGTCCGTGCCGGTATGCAGGTCCTTCTCCTCGCGGAAGCGGGCGCAGGAGAGTTTCAGCCGGCCATCAGGCTGGGCGAGCTGGACGTTGGCTTCATTGGCGGCAAGAAGATCGAGCAGGCGGGTGAGCACGCGCCCGACGAAGACATCGAAGGTGGGAGCCGTCGCCAGCTCCTCGCTGAAGCGGAACAGCGCGGAGAGCGTCTCGTAGCAGGTACTGAGCTCCGCAGTCATCTCGCGCAGGAGCGATGCGGACTCAATCTCCTTCGGCATATAAGCCGGCCTCTCGCCCACGTTCTTGCGCAGGATCACGCAATGCTGGGAATCCTTCGTCGTGTGCTCGACGCTATCCATGAGCGTGGCCATCAGGAATCCGCCGCGGCCGCCCTCTGAGAGAATATCCTCCGGCAGGGAGGCCTCGACCGGACCGGAACACTCGAACTCGCCCGGGTCGTAAATGCGGACTTCGAGCACCGAGTCGGTCCAGCTCCAGCGCAGCCTGATGCGCGCATCCGGGATGCCGACGCATCCATGCTCGATGGCATTGTTCACGCCCTCGACGACGGCCAGCTCCACCTGGGCGCAAACCTCGTTGGAAATCCCCTGCGAGACACAGAACGCCAGCAACTTCGCGACCACGGCCGCGACGCGCTCGAACTCGGGCGGAAACTCAACGCCGGAATATTCCTCCACGATCGGCTCCGTGGAGGTGGGATTCATCTGGACCATGCGATCTTCCATAAATTCCTCATCACCAATTTCCGCGATCTCGAGTCGGTCTGCAACGCTTGATAAATCGCGTGGATCGATTCCTCGGGGTCGGCGGGGTCATGGCAGCCATGGAGATCCGCGAGAGAGAACATCCCAAAGTGGCAGGAGCGGATCTGGTGGAGCACCTCATCCGGAACGCTCTTCCAATCATCCTCCGCGCGCGGGAGGATGCCGATCCAGCTAAAGCGGCCGAGGGCGATCTGCCGCAGCCATGGCCAGCGGCGTGCCCAGAGCGGCCCGCCATGGCCGGTCTCGATGCGGACGGATTCGCCGGTCTGCGTAATCACCTCGCGCGAGGTCCAGTCATGGCTGAAGAGCCTTGCGAAGGGGGCGAGCAGGAAATAGGAGATCACCGCCGCGGTGCGCTGGACAAAGCGCGGCCCGCGCACCTGCGTGATAACGGGGCGCATAATGAAACTCTCCGTGATATCCACGCGGCAGCCGCGCGCCCAATCCACAATGGAGCTGCCATCGGCCAGTGCGCGGCTTACGCGGGTGTTGTGGCCCAGGCAGGTTCGCGGCAGGACGCATGCGTCCTCAACCTCCACATTATCGCCGAGGATCGAGTTCTCGCCGATGAAGGCATTGGGACCGACATGGCATCCGGCGCCGATCTTCGCATCCGGCCCGATCCAGAATGGCGCCTTCAGCACCGCCTCGGGATGGATTTTTGCGTGGGGGCCGATCCAGCCTCCGCTCGCGTCCTGCTCGTCGATGGCGACATCTGCTGCGACGCGGGAGTTCAGCCATGCCTTCTGGAAATCGAACCAGCGCTCCAGCAGCCCGCGCGCATCGCCGGAGAAGGCGGGCGCTTCCACTTTCGGAAAATGATCCACCCGCTCGGCATCCGCCGGCGCGTCGGACTCGCCGGCGATGGGGAGCACCCGCACCGGGCGTGACCAATAGACGCCTCCCTCCATTGCGAGCCGCACCGACGCTGGCCGGTCCGCCACGTAAATCTCCACTTCCTCAAAGCCGCGGCGCACGGCGTCATCCATCCAGTGGGCCAGCAGCGGCTGCCCTCCCACGGGCCAGAGGACGAAGGGGAGAGGATTGCGCCAGATGGTGTCGAGCGCGGCGAAATCCGGCGCAACGAGGCGGAGGATTTTCTTGGGTGAAGGGGTTTCAGCCATTTGGGGAAACTCTAGTACGCGCCCTTGCCCAGCAGCACGGCAGGGATGGTCTTGAGCAGCAACATGAAATCGAGCCAGACGCTCTTCGAGCGGATGTACTCCACATCGAGGCGGACCTGGCCGGCAAAGTCGATCTCGCTGCGGCCGGCGACCTGCCAGAAGCAGGTGAGGCCGGGCTTTGCAAGCAGCCGCTGGCGATCCTCGATGGAATACTCGCGCACCTCGCGCGGCACCGGCGGGCGGGGCCCGACCAGCGACATGTCGCCGGCCATCACGTTCCAGAGCTGCGGCACCTCGTCGACGGAGAACTTGCGAATCCACTTCCCGATGCGGGTGATGCGGGGATCGTTCTTCATTTTGAAAGTCACGCCGCCCTGCATCTGGTTTTGTTCAAGCAGCTTGTCCTTGAGCGCATCGGCATTCATCACCATCGAACGGAATTTCCACATGCCAAAGAGCCGGCCGCGCAGGCCGACCCGGGTCTGACGGAAGAAGATCGGGCCGCCGTCCTCGATCTTGATGAGGGCGATGACCACGAGGATGAGCGGGGACCAGATGAGAAGCGTCAGCGCGGCCACGATGATATCCAGCGCGCGCTTGATAAAGAGGGAGCTGCCCACGACCACGCGCCAGGTGAGCACCTTGTACCATTGGCTGGCCATGATCATCGCGCGGCCGTGCGGCGTGCCGGCCTTGCTCCAGTAATCGATGAGTTCGCGGTCTTTTGAGGTTTCCTTCATGGCGATAAACGTTGCTTGACGCAGGCGGCGAAGCGCCCTGGGAAGGTGGGCTCGCACAGCGGATGCCAGACGCGGCTGGCATTGGCGGCGGATGGCTGGATGAAGAGCTCGTGCATCGGCCGGGCGAAGGTCTCGTAGAGCCGCAGCGTTTCCTCGGTGGAGATGGCGCGCTCCGCGCTGTCGCGCCGCAGCCGCCGCAGCAGGCGGACATCGGCGGGCACCTCGACGAAGACCGATTCCGTGAGCCGTTCCAGGATCGCCTTCTCGTGAAGGACGAAGAGCCCCTCCAGGATCACGATGCGCGCCGGCGCCACCGCGATGGTCTCCGCCTTGCGGGAGTGCGTGGAAAACTGATAGCGCGGCGATTCCACCTGCTGGCCCTCGCGCAAGGCGTCGAGATGCTCGAGCAGCAGATCATTCTCGATGGCGCTGGGATGATCGAAATTCAATGCCTCCCGGCGGTCCGAAGGCGTGCTGCTCTGATCCTTGTAATACCAATCCTGCGAGATGACTGTTGCATCCGTGCCGAGCGCATCCTTGAGGTAGCGCGCGAGCCACGATTTGCCGGAGCCTGAGCCGCCGGCGATGCCGATGATGTGAGTGACGTGGTTCATGATGCGAGGCAATGGCGATCTTCCGTGACGCGATGGAAGATCCCTTCCAGGCGGGTGATGTATTCGTCGAATTGGTAATCGCGCTCAAAACGGGCGCGGCCGTTGGCCCCCATGTCGCGGGCCAGTTGCTTGTCCGCCAGCAGGGCATTCAATTTTCCGGCAAAGAGGTCGAGATCCATCCACGGAATCAGGAAGCCGTTCTCGCCATCGGTCAGCCAGTCGCGGATTCCGCCCGCGTCAAAGGCGACGACCGGCAGCCCGTTGCGCATTGCCTCGAGGCCGACCAGGCCCATGGGTTCCGGCCAGACAGAGGGGGCGAGCACCACCGAGGCCTCGCGGTAATATTCCTGGAGTTCCGTCTGTGGGATGAATCCCTTGAAAGTCACCAGCTTGTCCAACCCAAGCTTCGCGGAAAGTTTCTCGCATTCCGCGCGATGATTGCCATCGCCCAGGATGATGGCCTCGAATTGCACCCGCACCTTCGCCAGTGCGCGCAGCAGGACGTCGACACCCTTGCCGCGAATGATCTGGCCGGCGAAAATCATGAGGTTGCGATCGGAGAAATTGCTCGTCAGCGGCTCGACGGGCCGCGGCACCGGGGCGCAAATCTCAATGCGCGCGGGATCGAAGCCGTTGATCAGGAGTTCTTTTTTCATGAACTCCGTGGCGACGATATTGCGGTCGAATTCGCGGCTGAGGGCCAGTTCCCGCTTTTTCTCCGCGAAGCTCGCCCAACGGAAGGGGAGGCCGCCTGAGCGATTGCGCTTGAGCGGCGCCATGCAGGGGAAGACGCAATGGGCGCCGGCGGGCCGGGTACAAATCTTGCGCGTCAGCGGATTGTACCGGTAGCTGCGCAGGCAATGGATATCGTGATCGTGGACCATCCGAATCATAGGGATGCCGCTCTTCAGGAGCGCCTCAATGCAGGGGAGGCTCTCGCATTTATGCATGTAAATGAGATCGGCCTCGAACCTGCGGGCAACGCCGACGGGCGATTGATTGCCCATCCAAAAAAGATTCTCGTGAAAAAGCTCCTTCCAGGCGTCCTCGCCCTTGCCGCTGGAGCGGGTGGCAAGCAGGCCGACGGTGTGCCCCCTCTGCATGAGGGCCCCGGCGGTCGCGAAGACATTGGTCTCAGCACCTCCGAGGCTTCCAAATGTATCGTGGACCGTCAGAATCTTCATTTCGGCTTTTCTCTTCCTTGGTCTAAGCACATATTGTGCAAATGCCCCAAATTGCCACCGGCGAATTAAAAGACAGGACATTATGCCTTACCGTGCACGCTCCGCGGCTCGATGCAGCGAGCGCACGGGATTTCAAGAAAGCGTGCGATGAGTACTGGCAGCCGACGGTGGAGCGCCTGACGATTGACCTGCTGGCGGTGGAGTTCCTGGACAGCTCAGGAGTCGGGGCGCTGTTGAGCGTTTACAAGAAGCTGCCGGCCGACAAGCCGAGCGTGAAGCTGCTGCACGTGCAACCGGCGGTCCAGACGGTCATCGAGCTGCTGCGGCTGCACCGGATTTTCACCATCGTTGTTTGAGGCGTACCGTGGGTGAAGATTGCCGCTATTTCCCGGGTGACGATGCCCCGGAACTGCGGGAGTTGCTGGACCGGTATCTGGCCGCGATGGGCGGGCGGCTGGGGGCGTCGTCATTTGTAGGCGAAGTGGCGTTTTTGCTGCTCGGCGGGGGATATGGACGCGGGGAAGGCGGGGTGTACGTGGAGAAGGATGCGCGGCGGTCGCTTTACAACGACCTTGAGTTTTATCTCGTGCTGAAATCCGGCGCTGCCGATGCGGCGGCGGCGCAGTGGTGCCGGGAGGAGTCGCATACCGGCGAGCATGAGACGGGGATCGAGGTGGAGTTCAAGATCCTGACCCTGGCGGCATTGAGCGGCGCGAAGCCGTCGATGTATTATTACGATCTGCTTGCGGCACATCGACTGGCTTTTGGCGATGCGGAACTCGTGGCAGCGCTGCCTGCGCGGCTGCGGGATGCGGCCTTGATCCCGGCTCACGATGCGACGCGGCTGTTGTTCAATCGCGGCACCGGGCTGTATTACGCAAGCCTGCGCCTTGCGGACGGGGATGCGGACAAGGCTTTTGTCGAGCGCAACCATGCCAAGGCGAGGCTGGCATTCGGGGATGCGGTCCTGACGATGAACGGGCGGTACACATGGTCCTGCCGCGAGCGGCATGCGGCGCTGACTGACTCACTGGCGGTGCGGCCGCCGCATTTTGAGCAACTGGTGGCGTGGTACAAGGAGGCGGTGGAGTTCAAGTTTCATCCGGTGCACGAGTCGCCGCCGCTGGAAGTGCTGCGGGAGCGGCAACAGGGACTCCAGGAAGCATGGAGGGAACTGTTCCTGTGGACGGAGTCGATGCGGTTGAAGCGAAAGTTCCAAACGGTGGAAGAGTACGCCGGTTACAAGGGGCGGCTGTTCCCAGAATTCCCCATCGCGCGCAACGTGGCGCTACATTTGAGGGACCGATTGAAGCGGGGGAATCCGCCGGGCGGCTGGCTGGATTATCCGCGGGCGCCGTTGCAGCGGGCGCTGGCGCTGTTGCTGGGCAAGAGCGGGGATTTGCAAAGCGCCGGGAGCTTGTTGCGGTTGCCTGCCGGCGCGACAGCCGCGGACGTGTGCGCCGCTTACCGGAAGTGGTGGAGCTTCTACAACTAGCGAGCTGCGCAAGCTCTTCCGCTTACTGACCTGTCCCCAAGCCAATCGACGGCACCACGGGCGCCGGGGAGCGGATCACGGCGCGGTCGCCTTCGTTGGCGGCCTCGGTGCGGGCAAAGCTGTTGAAGATGCCGCCGACGATGGATTCAACCTTCTCAAAGGGACTGTTCGGCACCCAGACGATATCGCCGGCCTGGAGCCGCACATCGGTTTCCTTGCCGTTGAGCATGGCCTTGAGGTTGACCGTGGCGACTTCCGGATGGCTGAGGGTGTTGCGAATGATCACTACGCGCTGCGGATAGGAACGCGGCGCGAGGCCCTGCGCGTAGGAGATGGCGGTCACGAGGGTCAATTCCTCCGAGTAATCGACCGAGCGTGCAAGATTGACGGCGCCGAGGACATAGACGCGCCCGGAGTTCGAGGAGGGAAGATAGATGAAATCGCCGTTCTTGAGATAGATGTTTTGCGAGGCGTCGCCATCGCGGAGGAGCTTGACGAAATTAATCGGCATCATCTGGCCGTCGCGCACGAGGAAGCTGTGGCCGAGATCGGCGAGCTCCTCGGAATTGATGCCGGAACGCTGGATCATCAGGCCGCCCGCCCTGGAGATGGCTTCGACGAGGGTCATCGGCGCATCGAGGGGGATGATGCCGGGATTGTTGACCCGCCCCATGACCATCACGCGCTGGCTGTTCATCTCCCGCAGGATCAACGAGAGCTGCGGGTCGCGGTAATCGGCGTCCAATGCCTGCTCCAGCGCCGCCTTGAGTTGCGTAATCGTCAGGCCGGCCGCGTGGACGTGGGCGGTCTGGTAATAGAGATCGCCATCGGGCATCACGATACTGATCTGGCGGGTATCGGGCACTTCCATCAGCTCCAGTTCGAGCTTGTCGCCCGGGCCCAGAAGGTAGGGGTCGTGCGGTTCATCGAGCAGCCCCCCCGCCGGACCCTGCGGCACGCTGAGGGATGCAAATTGCAGCGGCGCATGCGCGTCGAAATGCCCGGGCTTCTCGACCGGCGCGGGTGGATCGATTGGGTCAAGCTCATCCCCAAAACGGGGCTCTGGCTGCGGCGCCGCGAAGTGCCAGGGGGCGTTCGCCATGCACGGGTGCGCCGCGATCAGCAGCAGGATGGCAATGCGGAGCAGGGTCTTCATTGCGAATTGAGGGCGGGGAAGATCGGGCGAGAGATGAGGACCGGCACGCTGTAGCTCGTCCATGTGGTGGTGGCCGCAGTGGTGAAGGCGGAGATGGCAGTATCCATCAGCTCCTCCGCGAATTGCCACGGCTTCGAATTGACGTAAATCACGTCCCTCGGCTGGAGGCGGAAATCGCACTGCTGGCCCTTTAGCGTGCGGTTGATGTTGATCACAAAATGCTGTGGATGCTCGATCGAACCGCGAAGGACCAGCACGCGGTCCCGGTATGCCGTGTCCGAGAAGCCGCCGCGCAGGGCGATGGCGCCGGTGACGGTCAGGTTGGGGTTATAGCCCTGCGAGCCGGGGCTGCGAACATCGCCGAGGATGAAGATGTTATTCGAGATGGCGCTGGCCATGTAGATGTAGTCATTCGGCTCGAGCTCGATGTTCTGGCTGGTGTCGCCGTTGACGAAAAGCTTCTGGAAATCGACCGGCATGTGCCTGCCGTGTCGCAGGACAAAGGAGTGCGCGTAATCGCAAAGCTCCACGGTCTTGTCCTCCACGAGGCCCAGTTCGACCCCCTTGGCCTGCGCCACGGCCTCGACGAGGCTCACCGGATGATCCATAGAGTACGCGCCGGCCGCCTCGACCTTGCCGAGGATGAAGTACTTTTTGCTGTGCAGCTCCTTGGGCGCGATCATCACCCGCGGCCGCTTGTAATAAACGCTGAGCGCCTGCTCGATCTTTGCGCGCAATTGATCCACTGTCAGTCCCTCGGCCTGGATGCCAGTCGCCTGGAGGTAGCTGACGTTGCCATCGGGCTCGACGAAGAGATCGACCCGGGTGAGGTCAGGCCGCCCGAAGAGTGAGAAATCCATCACATCGCCCGGACCGAGCGTGTAGTGCTGGGTCCATGAGCCGGTGGCAGCGGACGCGGGCTCCGCGGCCCGTACGGCGAATGCGAGGAAGAGCGCCGCAAAGGCAAGGATACAACGGCGGAGACTCATGACGCAAAGACTGGAGAGGCGTTCAACAGCACCGTCCCGCAGAGATCGCCGACGCTGTCGCGCATGAGTTCCACTTGTTCTTTCCAAAATTTTGCGGGCACCGTATCGAGCGGCAGCACCATGAGCGGATGCGCGCCGACGGCGCGGGCGAGGCTGGTGGAAGGCTCCTGGATCACGCCATCAAAGCGGAGCCAGACCTCGCGGCCCGCGGCCCTGTGGCGCTCCACCGCGGCGCAACTGTCGCGCATTTCCGCATGGGTAAAGGCTTCCACATTCCAGCGCAGCCCGAAGACGCCTTGCGCGGCGGGACCATCGGCGACCTTTGGCAGCGCGGCGAGAGCAGGGGCTGGCTGGCTTCCGCAATCGATGATCAGCAGAGAGGGGATGAAGCGCCGCGCCTCGGCCAGGATAAGCTGCCAGAAATCTTCCTCCCGCTCCTGGTTGACCGGCGCCCAGATCACGCGGGCAATCCGGTCACGCTCGCGCTCGCGATTCCAGCGCAGCCAGAGCTTCGCGCCGAGTTCGTTCTTCTTCGTTTGATCGCAATCCCTCGGAATGGAGATGAAGGCTGGGTTGCCGGTCGCCTTCGCCGCCTCGGCCGAGGTGCGCATCTTTGGGTCAAGCAGCTCCCTCATGAGCGCGAACATCATGGCAAAGCCGGCGCCGAGGATCAGGCCCGCGATGGAATAGACGGCCACCTTCAGGCCCTTCGGCTTGACGGAGACTTCGTCCACCGACGCGGGGGCGAGCACGAGATACATCTCCTGCGCGTTTTGTTCAAAGAGGCTCATCTCCTGGAGGCGATTGAGCAGCAGTGTCTGCGCGGTTTCGAGCGTCTCTTTCTGGCGGAGCAGATCGGTGAGGCCATACTCGTCGTCGGAGGCCTCCAGGGACTGCTCACGCAGTTTGCCCATCTCTTCATTCTCGCGCACCAGCGCCTCGCGCTCGTTCTCCAGCTCGACGATCCGCATGTAGAGGTGGTTGCCGACTTCCGTCCCGGCGAATTTCGAGAGATCGCTCTGGTCTGCGTTGGTATCGCTTTTGATCTCCTTCTCGAGCGAGGCGATTTTGTCCAGCTTCTCGATGACAAGCGGATTCTGGTCGGTGTAACGGGCGCGATATTGCTCGAGGTCAGCCTTTGCCTGCTGGAGGGTATCGGCGAGCGGGCTTTGCTGGATGAGCTCGCCGCGCAGGGTGGCGATCTCCGAGTCGAGGCTGTCAATCTGGATCTTGCTGTCATCGACCTTCATCTCGATGTCGCCCTGCGACTTCATGTAGGTGTCGAGTTTGACCTCCTCACGCGGCGCCTCGATGGTCTGCTGGTCCAGGCGCTTGAGCGCCACCTGGTTGCGGACAAGCTGCGCCTGCAGGGCGTCGCGAATCTCCCTGCTCTCGGCGGACGTCACATCCTTGGGAAAATTGACCACCTCCTGCGCCCAGAGGTTCGCAAGGTCCGCGGTCGCCTGCGCGCTGTTGTAGCCGGAGATCGTCAGGGTGATGAAATCGGTTTTCTTCTCCTCCTCCACCAGCACGCAATCCTTGAGGAACTCCGCGCTCACCTTGGGATTCGATTTTTCCGCGACCCGCTCAAGGACGGTACGGGAGGCGGCGGCGCTCTCGAGCGTGGAGGCGGTGAATTCCCGGGGATGATAAGGATTGCCGTCGGATCCGATCGAGAAGGAGGTCGGTGTGTCGCGCTTGATGATCTGGAGCGAGACCAGCCAGCGCGTCTTTGCCTTGAGAATGCCGAAGCCGAGACCGAGCGCGAGGCCGGCGAAGGCCCCGATGACCATCCACGTCCACCGAAGCTTCAGCCCACCGAGCAGCCGCTTGGGATCCACCGACATTCCGCCGGGGGATTCCCCTTCTTCACGCGATGGCGCGGACGCCATCGAGGCAACCGGCGCGAGATGTCCGAGCTGTACATTTCTCATTTGTGGGCAAAATCATTCAGCAATGCGCGTGCCGTGCTACCGGGATGCGTCTATGTAGGGCTTCGGTGTAGGTTTCCACGACGGCTCGCGCGGCATTTTCCCAGTGAAATTCGGCGGCCCGTTCGAGTCCGCGCCGGCGCCATGCGTCCCGGGCATTGGGCGAAACGGGAGCGGCTTCCAGGCCGGCGGCGATATCGGCGACATCCTCGGGATTCACAAGGTGGGCCGCATTGCCAACGACCTCCCGGAGGGAACCGGCGGGCGAAGAAATGACCGGGCAGCCGCATGCCATCGCCTCGATGGGCGGCAGGCCGAATCCCTCGAAGAGCGACGGGTAAACCATCGCTGTCGCGCCGCCGTAGAGGACGGCAAGGTCGGACTTGCTGACAAAACCGAGGCTCCGGATGCGCGCCTTGACCGGAGAATCGGCGATGCGCTGGTGGATGACCTCCGCGCCGTGCCAGTCGGCGCCGCCGAGGATGAGATCCTCGTTGCGATCGGGATGAGCCGCGACGAAGCGCTCATAAGCCTCGATGAGCCGAAGGTGGTTCTTGCCGGGATGTTCGAGCCTCGCGAGATAGAGAAAATAAGGCCGGGTCTGCTGGAAGGAGCTGGCGAGCGTGGCGGCCACCGTCGCTGCGGGGAGGGGGCGGTATTGCGCGTGATCGATGCCATTCCAGATCACTTTGGCATTCGAAATCCTGAAATAGCGGGCCACGTCATCGGCGGTGGCGGCGCTCACGGTCATCACGGCATCGGCCCCGCGGGCGAGCCGGCTGACGACGTGGCGGCCATAGAACATCCGCGCGGCATCATACTTCGCGCGAACGGCAAAGGCTGCGCAGTCGTGGATGGTGACCACCTGCGCTGCGGGCGGATTCCAGACGATGCGCCGGTAGCTGGGGATGTGCAGGACATCGATATTGTGGGCCTGCAGGAGCGAGGGGAGATGCGTGTGATGCCAGAGGATGTTGCGAACGGCCGGACGGAACCGCTCGGCAACCGGAACCCACGATACCTGGTCGAGCCATTTCTCGAAGAGCGGACGGTCTTCCTCGAGGCCGAAGATGGTCAGGTCGATGGCGGGATTAATCGCGCGCAGGCCGTCGAGCAGCCCGAACAGATAGCTCGCGACGCCCGATTTTCCGCGTTGAACGACGGAAGCGGAAAGGGCGACACGGATCATGCTGCCTCGGATTTGATGGCCAGCGGCTCCGTGAGGCGGGCAACTTCCAGCACGTTGCGGATGTTGTCGTTGGCGCCGGTGATGGTGAAGCGGCCGTTGCGGCGCGACTGTGCGAGCGAGCGAGCGCGCACCATGCAATCGAGGCCGGAGCTGTCGATGAAATGGACGGCGCTGAGATCGACCTCCATGTGCCGGGCCCAATCGAAGGAAGACCATTTGAGCAGGATCATGTCAGAAAGCTCCGAAGCGTTGCCCACGGTGAGGTCGCCGGAGCAGCGGAAGAGCAGTTTGCGATCGTGCGGGTCGGCTTCGCAATCGGGTGCGCCGGTGCGCTGGAGGGTTGCCGCGATGATGCGTGCATCTTCCATCGAGCCGGCAATCGGGATGAGGCGGTCAAGTTTCAAGGTCTCAATGAGGCGGCGCACCGGCTCTGAGGGGCGCAGGAGGATAAGGCCTCCGCCGGCCTGCTTGCAGAGCTTGTAGCCCTTCATCACAACGCCAAGGCCGATGCTGTCCATGAAGCTGACACCGTGCAGGTCCAGCACCGCCAGCGTGTGTTGCTCGCTGGGACCGGGGACCTGGAGCGTATTCGAGTGCACCGCGGCGGCATCGGCGCGGCCCATCCATTGATAGTGGGCGAAATCGACGACATATGGCGTGGGAGCCTCCGGCGCCGGCGCGGGTGCAGTCTCGCGCAGATCGCGCTTCTGCTTGATGAAGGCGGATACGAAAAAGGTGAAATCGTCGAAGTACCGCTTGAAGAGCCTGCGCGGCTCCTGCATGAGGCGGAAGACCCATTCGAGCCCGGACTTTTGCGCCCAGAGCGGGGCGCGGTTGAATTTGCCGGCAACGAAGTCGAGGCTCGCGCCGATGCCGATGCTGCACGGGACGCCCAGCGCACGCTGGTTCATGTAAATCCACTTCTCCTGCTTCGGAGCGCCGAGGGCGACCAGGAGGATGTCGGGCCGCGCGGTCTTCACGCGGTCGATGATGGAGTCGTTGTCCAGATCGAGGAGCTTCGCGTAAGGCGGGGCGTAGTAGCCGCACACGTCGAGACCGGGATGCTTTTTCTCGAGCGCTTCCTTGGCGGTCTTGAGGATGGTCTCGTCGCTGCCGAGGAAGAAAAGGCGATACCGGCGCGCGGCGGCGTGGGCCATCAGGCGCATGGTGAGATCGGAGCCGGCCACGCGCTCGCGCAGCGGGGCTTTCAGGAGCCGCGAGGCCCAGACCAGCGGCGTGCCGTCGCACAGCACCAGGTGGGCGTCCATGAGGATCCGCTGCAATTCCACATCGCGGCTGGCCTGGGCTGCGAAGTCCAGATTGGCGGTGGCGATGTAGCGGGGAACCCGCTCGCAGACGATGCGGTCGATCTCCGCAAGCGTCTCGTCCATCGTGACGTCATGGAACGGGATTCCGAGCAGTACGACAGTTTTTGGCTCACTTCGATTCATGGGATCTTTTTTTGAGTGCGTTGTAATACGTAGAAAGTTCCGTGCCCAACTGGCGCCAAGTGTAACGGGCGAGCACTTGCGCCCGTCCCGCATCGGCGAGTTTGAGGCGCAGCGCCGTGTCGGTGAGCATTTCGCCGATGGCGCCGGCGAAGGCCGCGGGCTCGTCCGCCAGCAGCAGATGCTCGCGGTCGCGAAGGTCGAGACCCTGGGCGCCGATGGTGGTGGAGACGACCGGCGTGCCAAGGCAGAGCGACTCGACGATTTTCAGGCGCGTCCCGCCGCCGATGAGGAGCGGCACCATTTGCAGCCATGCCTGCTGGTAGAAGGGACGGACATCGGGAACCTCCCCGGTCACGGTGACGCCGGGGATATCGCCGAAGGCGCGCACCTCGGGGAGGGGATTCTTGCCGACGATCAGGATGCGGCGGTCCGGCAGTTGCTGGCGCAGGAGCGGATCGCACTCGCGGAAGTACCACTGCAGGCCGCTGACATTGGGCGAGTAATCCATCGCGCCGCAGAAGAGCACCGTCGGCTCGGCGGCGGGCTGGGGCGGGAATTTTGCGCGGTCGAAGAAGGCCTCGTCCACGCCATTGGCGAGCACCTTGATCTCGGCGGAGGGCTCGATATTGGCACGGGAGAACTTTTCGTCATCGGGGCCGCAGACAATCGTGGAAGCGAGGGCGCGGGCGACGTGGCGCTCATAACGCGAGAGCTTCCAGAGGTTTTCCTGGCGGAGCAGGCGGTCCTTCGGGCTGAGCTTGAGGACGTTCAGTTCTTCCTTTTGGAAAAGGAGATCGACCCGGCTGCGATCCATCACGCGCAATCCCGCATCGCGCAACGGGGCAATGTATTGCCACATCACCAGGTCGCAGAAATGGATCATATCGTACGCCTGGCCGTCGGTGAATTTTGCCAGGGCGGGGAAGACATCGGGCTGGGTCCAATGCGTGACGCTGGTCGGCGCGGGATTGAGCAGGCGCTCCGGGAAGAGCCGGGGCCACGGGGCGTTCTGGAAGGGATGAAATTGCATGCGCCGGCAGAACTCCGCGAAAACGGGGAGATGCGCATGGGCATCCGGCGAGGCGAGGCAGAAGAGATCGACGTCGTGATGGCGGCCCAGCTCGCGAGCGAGATTGAAGACGCGGTGATAAGTGCCGCGGTTCAAAGGATAGGGGACGTAAGGGTATACGAGGAGCAGGCGCATGGCTGGGTCAGGTCGTTGCGCCGGCTGTAGCGACGGGTGCGGGTGTGGTGGCGGGTCTGGACTTCCGGGTGAGGAGACCGCGGAAATGGGGCATCCCGAAGTAGAGCGTGGTGCCAAAGACGAGAGAGCCGCGCCATGCGACGCCGAAGAATCCGTCAGGCAGGCCGCAGAAGAAGTAGAGGACTGCCAGTACGCCCAGCGCGGCGGAGACAGGGCCCAGTATCGGCACGAAGTATTCCCAGAGGACGGCGAGGCTGGAGCGCCTTGAGAATCGGGCGGTTGTCGGCAACATCCAGAACCAGCCGATCAGCACCGTGGGGATCAACGTGCCCACGGCCACGCCGAGGACGCCCATCCGGTAAACCAGGACCACGCTGAAGAGAAAATTCGCCGCGGCATCGGTTGCACTGATCTTGAGCAATTGTCTCTCCCAGCCGCACATCACCAGGACGCGCTTGGGGCAACTGTTGGTCAGCATCGCGCTGTAAGTGGCGAGCAGCAGTGCCTGTCCGACCCAGAAGGTCGAGGTTTCGATGTGCTTGAGACCGCTGAGGATCTTGATCACCGGCTCGAGATAAAGCGCGCAGAGCGCGTAGATCGGAGTCGTGAGAAGAATCGTGAAACGGGAGCTCTGGAAAAGGAGATCGCAAATGCCCTCGTGATCGTTCTTCCCGCCAAGGTAGGCGGCTGCGGGCGAGATTGCCTCCTGGAGCTGCTTTGAAAAGAGTCCGAAAGTATCGGCGGCCTTGTAGCCCACCTGGTAGACGGTCACAAAGGCAACGCCGAGCGCGACGCTGATCACGCCTTGATCCGCGCGAAGCATGATCAGGTTGGTAAAAGTGATGAGGTAGGCGACGAGCGAGAACGAGAGGATCCCGCGGACTGCCCCGGGGTCGAAATTCCGCAGCGAAAGGCTGAGGCCGGGCAGGTGGCGTTTCGCCAGGAACCATGCGATCAAATTCGGCGCAGCCGTGGTGCTGACGCTGATGAAGACAAAGAGGGGAAACGACCAGTGGGCGAAGAGCGCCCACATCATCAGCCCAAGGTTTACCAGTTGCGCGCTGATGTTGGTCCAGTTGACGACATCCAGCCGATGGAGGCCGCGGAGCATCTCCGGGAAGAGCGCCAGCGGGAAGTTGAAAGCAAGGCCGGCGAAGAAAACGAAGTAGGCCGTGCCGAATACCGGCCGGCTGGCGGGCGCGACCTTGATCCAGACGAGGAACGACGGCTCGATCAACGAGAAGAGTGCCAGCAGCGCTGCCGCGAGGCCGGTGAAGCACCAGAAGATCGTACCGACCAGGCGGTTGATCGACTCGATGTCGCCCGTGGCTGATTTCTGGGCAACGATCTTCTGGACGGAAAAGCCGAGCCCGAAATCGAGGAGAATGGCGAAGCCGAACAGCGACCAGAGCAGCGAGAAATAGCCAAATTGCTCCGGCGTCAGATGCTGCAATTGCACGCGGAATAGCACCAGACCGGTGCCCATCCGGACGATGGTGCTGAGGTAATTGGTCGCGGCGTTGCGCCAAAAGTGTTTTTTCCAGGGATCGTCAGACATGAAGCGGTTGCAGGTTGGTTTTTGAACGGTAGCGGACCCAGCCCTTGCGGAAGCCCTTGAGCTTGCCGAGGCGCTGCGCGGTGCGGACGGCGACGGCGTGCGGCCACTCGGTAACGCGGCCAGTGGCGAGGCAATAACGCAAATCGCGCACACTCTCCTGCGCCACGCCGCCAAGCACAGTCCGGAAGAAGTTGATGGTGTTCCCGTCGACAGTATCGAGCGCCGCCAGGGCGAACGCCTCGCCGTAGCTGCGCTTGAAGGCCTGGGAGAGCGTGTAATTGTGCGAATGGAATACCGCCGCCTGCTCCGCGTAGGGGATCTTCCAGCCGCACTTGATCAACCGGCGCGACCACTCGTCGTCCTCGGAGTACTGCAAATCTTCGCGAAAAGGCTCCTGCTCCCATGCGGCGCGGTTGACGACGGAACTGGCCATGCTGAAAAAGTGGTCCCACTTCGCGGTCTCGCGGGTCGGGCCGAAGCAGCGCTCGTAATCGTGGGCGTAGACAGCCTGGCAATCGGGCCGGGCGATCTGGCGGCCAAAGGCGGCGCCATTGCCCGGATCGGCCGTCACGCAGGCGAGCAGCTCCGCGAGCCAGAGGGGATTGCATGGCTCGCAATCGGAATTGAGGAAAACGACGTATTGAGAGGAGGCCTCGCGCATGCCGCGGTTGAGCACGACGCCCGGGACGTAATCCTCGGCGCGAATTTCGATGAGCTTTGCCGGATTAAAGGAGCGGATGATCTCGACGGTGTTATCGGTGGACCCGGAATCGATGTGGATCAGCTCGACGCCTCCTGGGTAACCCTGCGCCAGCACCCCGCGAAGCGTCGCGCCGATGAGCGCGCCGTCGTTTTTCGAGCGAACGACCACCGAGACGCGCGGATGGGATGGAGATAGGGAAGGCGGCAGCATGGACAACGTTTCCTTTTAAGCAGCCGTCATGCCGGAATACGCAATATTGCTGGCCCATTTCATGCTTTTTACCGACCGCCTAATGACGCCTTCCACCGAGGCCGGAGCCCCTCTTGATAACCGGATTATTCACGTTCCGCGGCGATTCGTCGCGCACGAGTGGGGCGGGACGGAAACCGTGCTTGCGGAGATGGCCCGCCAGCAGATGGCCCGCGGGTGGCGCCCTGAAATTCACACCTCGCTCGCGTTGAGCAATCAGCGGGAGGAAATCTGCCGTGGGATACCTGTTCGCCGCTACGGTTATTGCTACCCGTTTTTTGGCCTGGATGCACTGCAACGGGCGGCGCTGGATAAAAAAGGGGGGAACCTGATTTCGCTCGGACTTTTCGGATCGCTCGCGTGCGCGGGTCGGGTCCGGCTCTATCACGCGCACACGCTCAAGCGAATGGGGGGCGAGGTGCTGAGTGCGGCGCGCCTGCGGGGGAAGCCATTCGTGGCGACGCTGCACGGGGGTGTCTTTGACGTGCCGGCGGCGGAGAAGGAGCAGGTGGTGGGCACGCAGGCGGGGCACATGGAGTGGGGGAAGGTGTTTGGGCTCGTTTTTCGCTCGCGGCGCATCCTGGAAGAGGCGGACGCGGTAATTTGCGTGGGATACGGGGAGTACGAGAAGGCGCGCGCGGCGCTCTCGCACGAGCGGGTGTACCATTTGGGCAACGGTGTGGATGCGGAGCGGTTTGCGGAGGGCGACCGGGCGGGGTTCCGTCAGAAGCACGGGTTGCCGGCGGATGCGGTGGTGCTGGCGTGTTACAGCCGGTTTGACCCGCAGAAGGATCAGCTTTGCCTTGTGGAGGCGTTTGACCTGGCGGCTGCGGCAAATCCACAACTGCACCTCGTGCTGGCCGGGCCTTGCACGGTGCCGCAATACCTTGAGAAGCTGGATGCGCGGATCGCGGCCAGCCCGTTTGCCCCGCGCATCCGGCGGCTGGGGGCCATCGAGAGCAGCGGGCAGGCGCTCCCGGACGCCTACCATGGATGCGATATTTTTGTGCTGCCGTCGCGGCACGAGCCCTTCGGGATCGTGGTGCTGGAGGCATGGTGCGCGGGCAAGCCGGTGGTGGCGGCCAGCGTGGGGGGATTACGCAATTTGATTCGCGAGGGCGAGAATGGCTTCCTCACGGCCGGCGGCGATGCCGCGGCAATGGCGGCACGGATTCGCGAACTGGCCGCACAGCCGGAGCTGCGCGCACGCATGGGCGATGCCGGATGCGAGCTGGCGCGCGGGAGTTACACCTGGGCGCGGATCGCGGACGAGACGGAGCGCATTTACCAGGCCGCCGAAGCGCGACGGTCCGGACGGCGCGAATCCCCAAAACCGGCGCTCGCCATTCCCGTACCGAAGTAGGAGGGTCGCTCCGTGCTGAACGACCTGGAGAAGGCTCCGATCATCCTGGTTCAATATGGCGTAATCGCGCCTGCGCTCGGCTTTGCGATCAAGGATAACCGGAAGTATCAGCGCTGGGTCTTCGCGCTGCTGGTCTTCATGACCTCATGGCAGATCAACAAGATCACCATGATGCTCGACTCGATCGATTGGTATCGAGGGGCGACCAAGGGATTTGAGTTCGGCTGGATGGATGTGATGTCCATCGCGCTGTTGCTCTCTTCGTATCTCAAGAAACGGCGGCCATGGCAGATGCTCGCGCCGGGCACGGCACTGTACGGGCTCTACATCGCCTGCTCGATGCTCTCGACATTTCATGCGGCGAACAAGGTGTACGCGCTGATGGCGGCATGGCGTTTTTCCAAGGCGGTGCTGGCCTACCTGGCGGCGTTCCACTTCCTGCGGGAGGAGGATGACCTGATGCTCTTCCTGCGGACACTGGCGTGGACGATGGTGGTGCAGATGCTCGTGGTGCTGAAGATGAAGTACAAGGATCACATCTTCCAGGTGATGGGCTGGTTTGAGCATCAGAACGCGCTGGCGATGTGGGCCTATATGTGCGGCTTTGCCATGCTGGCGGCCGGCCTCAGCAGCGTGAACAAGAAGGACACGCGCCTGCTGCTGGTGGGGTACCTCTGCTCCGGCATAGTGGTGCAATCGGCCCTCTCGCGTGCGTCGCTGATAGCATACGCGATCGGCACGATCATCATCTTTTGTCTCAGCCTTGCGGACCAGGTGACAAAGAAACGGCTCGTCACGATGCTGTCCATCGCGGTGCTCGGCTTTATCGGCCTGCTGATGGCGCTGCCGACACTGATCATGCGCTTTGGCGACGACAAGAACGCCGCCAGTGCGGAGCTGCGCACCATGCTCAATACCTCCGCGATGGAGATGCTGCACGATTCGCCGACGGGGGTCGGCTGGAACAATTTCGTGATCATGGCGAATTCGCCCTACAGCTACGGCGATGTGATCGATGACTGGACGCGCTCCCGCGGGATGAATGTGGATCCCGATGAGGTGCATCCGCAGCCGGAGAGCCATTATTGGCTGATGCTGGCGGAGAATGGATATCCCGGGTTTTATACCTATCTGCTTTTCATCGGCGTCACCACCTTCTGGGCTGCCCGCGGGATCAGGGTGTACCGGCGCACGCCGATCGGGGCGTTCCTCATCGGTGTGACCGTGGCGATGGTGATCACCTACATTCACAGCAACGCCGAACGGGTGCTTACGCAGACGAAGAATCTCTACGCGTGGCTGATTTTCCTCGGGATTGTCGCCCGGCTGGAGTACACGCGGCGTCAGATGGTCAAAGGAAAGCCGGCTTGATTCGAATGGTCACCGTGCGGGGACAATTTCATCCCCGGCGAGGAGATACTTGAGCCGCCAGTCGAGCTTTTGAACGGGGGCGCACTGGGTCGCCTCCATGATTTCGTGCGCGGTGGGATTGCGATTCGTGCGGACGAGTTGCTGGAGGAGCGTGGCGGGAATGGCCGCGAGCTTTTTGCAATCGTCCCACGCGGCTTTGCAATCGGGATTGGTCTCCAGGGCGTAATGGAAGAGATAGTGGAACCAGAAGTACGGGTAGGCGCCGGGGGTGTTGCCCGCCGCGGATACCGTCGCGAGCGGATCGGGCGGGATCATCTTGCCGGAGTAATTGGTCATGCTGCGCGGCGCCGACCAAAAGCGGCAGATTTCCCTCCACCATGCCTGCATCAGCAAATGGCCGGGAGAGGCGGCGAGAAACCATGAGGAAATGAGCCGGTCCGCCCCTGGGCTCGAGAAGGCGAAGAAGCCGGTCCCGGCGATCGCCTCCGGCAGCCACTGGCGGAGCGGGTAGGAGGGATAAACGGTGGCATCGACCCAGATGCCTCCTTCCTCCAGGAGAAGGCGGGCGCGGAAGATATCGGACAGGGCCTGGACGGGAATCGACGCCATGAAGGGAAATGCATCCCTCAGCAGGCGCTCAACGTCGGCCTGGTGATAGATCCTGAGGTCATACTCGGGATTGAAGGCGCGCCAGCGGTTGAAGCAGGCGTGCACAATCTCAGGGGCGCCATCCATGCCTTGGGACCACAACGAGTGGATGACGGGAGGGACGCTGATGTTCATCGTTTAAGGCGCGGCATCGACGAGGGGCTGGCAGTCGAACGCATCGGCGAATGGTTAACCAATTGCTCCCGGAGGCAAAGGGCATTTTGAAAAACCGCATTGGAAAAGCGGCCGCGATATGAAAGAAGCATCTCGATGTACCCATTCGCCGAGCCCTGGCTCTCCCCGCCGCCGCCTCAGTCGCGCTCGACCGCCGTCCTGGATGAAAATCGCTCCCGCCGCCGAAAGGGCGGGGAATGCGCGGACAATGCAGCGAATGCGGAGGGTCTGCGGCGATGAGGAAGATCATATGGACCTGCTGGTTTCCGGGCCGGCGCAATGCGCCGGATCTGGTGCAACGCTGCCTGGCGAGCTGGGAAACGCTGAATCCCGGCTGGGAGTTCCGATGCCTCGATGAGGTCACCGTCAACCGCTACGTCGATCTCGACGGGCTGATCGACCTGAAGACCCAGGCCATCACCGCCGAGTCTCTCTCGGGCATCGTGCGGATGATGTTGTTACACGAATTCGGCGGGACATGGGTTGACCCGACGCTTTATTGCAATCAGCCGCTGGACGACTGGCTCCCTTCCGCGATGGGGACCGGTTTCTTTGCGTTCTCAAAGCCCGCGCGCGACAGGCTGCTGGAGACATGGTTGATTGCGGCGGCGCCCGGCAATCCGCTCCTTGAGAAGTGGGCTGCCCGGGCCATCGCCTACTGGCGCGGGCGGGATCGCACCGCGGATTATTTCTGGCTTCACCACCAGTTCGGGGAGCTCTGCTCGATGGATCGCGAGGCGCGCGCGGCATGGGAGAGGGTGCCGAAAATCCCCGGCGACGGGCCTCTCGGGATCAAACTGGCCGGGATGTACGAACCGGCTGCCACCGGGAAAGAGCGCGTCGATTGGACCACTCCAGTCTTCAAGCTCACCGACAGGATCAATACGGCCGCGTACAAATCGGGCGGCCTGCTCGATCATTTGCTCAAATCCCATCAGCCAGGGAAGCTCGCGGCCGCGAAGGGCGCCGTTGAAGCCCGGGGCGACGCGAGTATCGCCGGCCTCACGGTTTCCACGGAAAACCTCGGCGACCATATTCAGATCCTTGCCGCGCAGAAGCTCCTGAAGCGGCTGGGACTCACACCCGGTTTACGGATCGACCGGGATAACGAAATCGCGACCGGGGCGGCGCTGAAGGACCGGCGGCAGCCGCTCGGCATCCTGCTCAATGGGTGGTTCAAGACGAATCCCGCCGAATGGCCGCCGCATCCGAGTCTCGTCCCGGTCTATCTCGGTTTTCATATTCGCTTATTCCAGTCGCCCACGCTCGTCGCGCCGAAGGCTCTGGAGCATTACCGCAGATTCGGGCCGGTGGGCTGCCGCGATCGTTACACGCTCTCGCTGATGCGGTCGCACGGCGTGGATGCATTCCTGAGCCACTGCCTTTCCCTGACCCTGCCGCGCCGGCTGGAGGATCCCGAGCGGCAGACCGAGACTTACATCGTATCGAGGGACAAGGGGATTCTTGATTACCTGCCGGCGTCGATCCAGTCCTCGAAGTTCATCTGCCATTATTCCGGCTCGACCAATTTCGACGCCAATATGGAGCAGGCCCAGCAGTTGCTCGATCTTTACCGCTCGACGGCGAAGCTCATCGTCACCTCCATGCTGCATTGCGCGCTGCCTGCGATTGCGATGGGCATCCCGGTGATCATCTTTTATCCGCCCAACCCGCCCGACCTGCACCGCTCGGACGGCGAACGCTTCTCATCGCTGCGGGAGATCATCAGGGTCTTCCATCTCAATGAGACCGACCGCGTGGATTGGCGCGGCTATACCGCCGATACCGGCCGGATCAAACTGAATGTCATCGACCGGCTGGTGGAGATGGCAAAACGGTGGGGCCGTCTTCCCGGAACAGTCCTTGGGCCGATTGCGCCCGACTCCCAGCTCCAGGAGCCGATGGAGAGCGTGATCGAGCAGCACCTTGCCGATCCGGCACGGCTCCAGACTCTCGCCAGCGCCGCCGCGCCGGACAGGCAGCGGTGGGGCACAGCATCCAGCTACAAGTCCGCATGGGCGGAGCGCGCGAAGCTCGCGGCGCCGCTCATCCCGGACGGAGTGCGCGTACTCGAAATCGGAGTCGGCGCCGGGAACTTGCGGTCATTGATCCGGGATCGCGTCCAATACGTGGGAGCGGATCTTGAGCCGCTGGATGCGGAAACGAGAGCCCTGGACCTGGACCACGATCCGCTGCCTCATGACCGTTACGACTGCATCGTGGCGCTTGGAGTCTTCGAGTATCTGCACCGAATGCAAGACGCAGCGGACAAAATCGCGGCGGCAGCCAATCACGTGGTTCTCTCCTATTGCTGCGTAAAGCCGGAGGCCACCGGCGCTGTTGAAATCCGGAGCAGTCGCGGCTGGGTTAATCATTTGTCCGACACGGAGTTCATCCAACTGCTCAACACCGCGGGCCTCACGCTTGTGTCCCGAAGGGATTTCAATGCGACCGAGGACTTCAACCAGGTGATTTTTGAGTTCCGTAAAACGTAGGCAGCGCTACTCCACCGGCGAGAAGAGCCGGGCGAGTCGGACCGCCAGCTTGAACCACCAGGGCCGGCGGGGATACTCCGCGTAATCGACGAGGCGGGCGCGCGCGAAATCGGCAGCGAGCATCGTCTCCGTCTGCTTGCAGAATTCCGTGTCGGTGACCATGACCACCAGTTCGAAATTCAGGTGGAATGAGCGGTAATCGACATTGATCGAGCCGACCGCGGCGAGGGTGTCATCCACGAGCAGCGCCTTTTGGTGGAGGAAACCGGGCTGATAGCGGTAGAGCTCGATGTCCGCCAGCGCCAGGCCTTCGTAATAGGAGAAACTGGAGAGCATCGGCAGCAGGTGATCGATCCGCTCCGGCAGCAGCAGGCGCACCTCCACCCCGCGCAGCGCGGCCAGTTGCAGGGCGGTGAGCACGGTGGTGTCCGGGACAAAGTAGGGGCTGCTGATCCAGAGCCGCTTCTGGGCGGAATTGACGGCGCGGATGAATGCGAGCGAGCAGCGGTCCGCCTCGTCCGCCGGGCCGGTGGCGAGCACCATCGCGCGCTGGTCGGCATCGGGTGCGGCGGTTGGTTGCCAGTTGAGCGGCGGCGCCTCGCCGGTGGCCCAGTACCAATCCTCGACAAAGGTCAATTGCACCGCCTGCACCGCCGGGCCGCGCAGCCGGATGAATGTATCGCGCCATGGGCCGAACCGCTTGCTGAGGCCCATATATTCGTCGCCGACATTGAGGCCGCCGGTAAGCACCTCGCGTCCATCGGCGAGGACGAGCTTGCGATGATTGCGGAAGTTGAGTTGGAAGCGGTTGCTCCAGCCACCGCGGGTGGTCTTGAAACCCTCCACACGTACGCCGCTTTCGCGCAATTGCTGGAACCATTTGTCCCGGAGCAGGTGGCAGCCGACCTCATCGTAGAGGAGGTACACCTTCACGCCGGCGCGCGCCTTGTCGATGAGAGCGTCGCGGAATTTCTCCCCGATCGCGTCGTCGCGGATGATGAAGAACTGGACGAGGAGATATTCCTGTGCCGAGGCGATCGCGGCGAAGATTGCATCGAAGGTGGCCGTGCCATCGACGAGCAACTCCACGTGATTGCCGCGCGTGGCCGGGAGGGCAGTGAGCATCTTGCGCCAGCGGGCAAGGCCGTCGGTGGCGTCGAGCGGCGCGGCGAATGGCTCCAGCGCCGTGGCGGCTTGCTGGGCAGTGGAATGCAGTGGCTCGCTCTGCTCCGTGAGCGCGCAGCGGTAGCCGATGAACTTCGTCCGGCCAAAGGTCCAGTAGAGCGGAATGGCGAAATAGGGAAACGTCACCAGCCCCAACGCCCAGCCGAGCGCGGCCTGCGGCGTGCGGACCTTTAGCGCAGCGTGGATCGCATTGAGCACGCCGAGGCCATGCACGACGATGAGCTGGATTTTAAAAAAGGTGCCCCAATATTCGGTCCACATCGGGGCTCCTTGTAACAGAAATGGGCGGGAAAGAATGGGGAATTCTATCCCATCACAACCGGTAAACTCGAAAATCGCGCAGCAGCAAATGACTGTGTGTTGTGCGGAATGCGAACCACCCCTTGGTGTACGGCTGCGGATCGTTCATCTCGAAGAGTTTCTTTCCATCGCGGTAAAACTGGATCAGCGAGCCATTGGCCACCATGGCGATTTTCTGCGATGCATTTGCCACCAGCAGGTCCGCGGGATCGCGGAGATCGTCTGTGGACCGCAACGGGCGCACCTTTGGGTCGCCGACGTAACGGCGGAAACGCGTGGTCGTATTGGTGTTTCCACCAACGCCCACGTAGTAAGTCAATAGTTGATTGTAATCGGCGAACTTACCCGAGCGTTTCAAGCCGAAGATATCACCGGGGCTGCGGGTATCCTGCGCCATCCAGAAGCAATTCAAGTCGCTCAGGCGGTCATTGGTTCCCCCTGCGCTGACGACAGTCGCCTCGTACTCGATCAACACCGGGCCCGTGAGTTCCGGCTTGAACCAGACTGTCGCGCCGGCCGGCACGTCGATGATCATCTCCCCATCGTCCGCCTCCACCTTGCCGCCCGCCTCCAGCTCCGCACGCCATTGCGTGGTCCCGTGGGTAAAGTCATCGGCGAAGAGCAACGGACCGGGATGGATGCCGGGCGGCGCAGGGGTTGTTCCGTCTGCTTTTGCTGATGAAATCATCGAGATGCACGCAAGGGAACCGATGCACAGTTTTATTCCAATCCTGTAAATCTCATTGTGGTCGATCATCGACTTCATCCTGTCAAAAATTCTCATTTAATCCCCGTCCTGTCCACCCACCGCCGCATCGGCTTTCCTGGGCCGCGGGACCTTCGTGGGGTCGAACGGACGGGTGGTATCCATCTCCAGCCGCACGCAATCGTACATCAGGCACTTTTGTGCATTGCCCGCGGCGGATTGCGTAAGGCCGATCGTATTGCGCCCGGGCTTCAGCAGCGTGGCATTGAAGGGGATGTCTTCCTCTGAATATTGGCCATGAATGCCCGCGCGGATCATCGCGTTATCCGCCGCCGTGCGAAATCTGCCGACGGGCTGGCCATTGACGGTGATGTTGAGCACCGCATTCTGCGCAGCGGCCAGCGCCAGTCGCAGCGTCGCGGTCCCAGCGTGCGGCGGTTGCGGGGTATCGAAGAGGATATTCCATGTTGTGCCGACCCACTTGCCGTTTTGCAGCACATTGACCTGCGCGTAATTCCAATCCGTCTGCTCGTGGCTCTGGCCGATGACAAAGTTGACGCCGTTCGGGAAATCGATGGGGAACTTCTGCCAGAGGCCCCATTGCCGGTAATCGTCGCCGTGACGGAACTCTTTTGCGGTGCGGTCCGGCGTGCCGATCTGCCACATCTGCTGGCCGTAGCGCACGGGCGTCCACGGCAGCGTGCCGAGTGGGACCGTGCCGCCGGCGGTTACATGCACGCCATCGTGGCGATACTCATCCATGACACCATTGGTGAAGGCGTAGAGTGTGTAATCGCCCGTGCGCACATTGGGAATCGTGAAGCTGCCGTCCGCGGCCATGTGGACCCAAAATTGGTAGCCCTTTCCCTGCTTCTGCCAATCCGGCGACGGCGCGGCGAGGCCCACCCAGCCATTGGCCGGCGAGGCGGCGGGATCCTGCGGATCGGTGATTTTCAATTGCCCCGTCACGGTCCCGCGCTGCGCCGCGAGTGGGAACTCAGGGGAGTTCATCCACGCGGGCGGCCATGTCGCGCGCAGATATGTGGCCTGCTTTTTCGCATCCGCCCAGAGCGCATCCTTGTCGCCGCCGGAGTCGAGATAGAGCATCCACGGTCCGTAGATTTTGCGCCACTCCTCGCCCGCCGCGATGTCCACGCCCGAGCCCGATCCATAATGGCCGCACGTGAGTATCTTGAAGAGCATCCGGCCAAAGTGGGCGGTGTTGTGCTGTTTGGTCGGCCCGCCGTTCTGGCTCTCCGTGCTGCCGTAGACCACCCAGCAACCGATTTGCTTTTGCGTGCTGATCCAGCCATGGACGAAGTGATCCCCCGCATCCGCAAAGAAGTGATACTTGTCCGTGATCATCCCCTTGAATGGACCGTCGGTGATCAGCAGCGATTCTTTCGGTCCCAATTGCTTGGTGGGCGTATCCGACGGCGGCATCTCGAGCCGGCGCTGGTCGTCTACATTGATGAAATCGAACACCTTGTCATCCAGCCGTAGAACCCAGCGCATTTGCCCAAGTGCCGCCGCCGGATAGGCGGCGGCGTGATGCAGCACGACAAAGCAATAAGGCCCGCTCTCCCCGCGCCGCAGGATGTAATGCATCTCCACGTCGAATGCGGCGCCCTGTCCCGCAAAAGGCTGTGTGATGGAAACCTCCGCCATGGCGCCATCATTTGTCCCTGGGTCCGTGACCACGGTAAATCGCCCCCCGTCGATGTGATGATTTCCATTGGCCACCCAATCCAGGTAACCCGGCTCCGCAAGGATCGCGGTTCCATGATACTTCAGTGCATCGAAGTTTCCGTTCGCCTTGGTGACCGCAAAGGTGACGATCCCATTGCTCATGGTGACATGATCGCCCTGGTCGGCGAGTGTCACCGATGGGGAATCGAAGGCCTGGCCAAAGGTGGTGAAGGCAATGACGAGCCATAGGCCCGAGACCAATGTTACTGCGTAGCTTCTTAGCGAATGTAAGGAATTCATCTGGAGGGTGGGGTGGGTGGCATATTCAACATCGATTGCCTAATGCTGGGCGACCACGGGCCAACCGGCGTCGGTCCACTTCAGTATCTCGATCCGGAGCTTCGGCAGGGCGGCTTTCATGCTGGCGTCATACCCGTGAAAGACCAGGTAATCGACTCCATCGAAGTTATAGACCGAATTGCCGCCGACGCCATACCAGTGGTTGTCTCCCTTGAGCAGCAACGTGCCGCCTCCCTCCAGCATCGGAATACCGCCGGCGTCCAGATAGGGGCCGGTCATGGACTTCGACCGGCCATAGATCATCCGGTAAGTGCTCAACGGGCCGCGGCAGCAATACCCAATGGAGGCGAATAGATAGTAGTAATCGCCATGCTTGTAGATGAAGGTACCCTCGATCGCCCCGTCTCCCTTTTGAAGCGGGGAACCAATCCCGCCCGTGTGGATGTGCTTGCGGGAGGCAAGCGGGACGAATTCCGCCCTGCTGTCGATGATGGACATGCGGTCCGGGGCAAGCCGCGCGAGTTTTAATCCGCTCCAGAAGGAGCCGAAGGCCAGGTATGGCTGGCCATTATCGCCGACAATCAACTGCGGATCGATGGCGTTCCAATCGTCCTTCCCCGGAAAGGATTGAAGCAATATCCCATGATCCACCCAATGATAGGCGGGATCCTTCGGGTCGAGCGTCGTATTGGTGGCGAGGCCGATGCAGGAGAGATTGCCGCCGAATGCCGAGACCGCGAAGTAAAGATAGTAAGTGCCGTTGTAATAACTGATGTCCGGTCCCCAGAGATGCCCATTGAACTTCGGCACGGTCTGGTTTGCGTAGAATGGCCGGTCCGGGTAAACGCGCCCGGACTGGGTCCACATATGCATATCGCGGGAGGTCCAGATCGTGATGCCGGGTCCGGTGGTGAAGAGGTAGTAGACTCCGTTTTGCCGCGCAATCACGGGATCATGCGCGATCACCTGGGAGGTCGGCAACGGCCCCGCGCCGGCCGTTGGGACCGGCGGGTTGGTGATCATGTCGCCTCTGGCTGCGACCACCAGCAGGCAGAGCGCGAGGACGGCCGTGATGGTCCGTCCGAGCCTGTCTTGCGTCCGCGCAATCATGGCTAAGCGCCGGGAATTCCAAACACGGGGTATCCGGCGGCATCCCATTGCACCGGCTTGACAAAGGTATGCCGATTGGGATCCCAAAGCGGATCGCCGACAATCTCCGTGTAAGTGCGCGCGTGGTACACGAGGATGTCGTCGGCGCCATCCTCGGATTTCGTGAAGCTATTGTGGCCCGGCCCGTAGATATGATTCTCCGGGGCGCTCTGGAAGACGGGGACCTGGGACTTGGTCCAGCTCTTCGGGTCGAGCAGATCGTCATCCATGCTTGCGCTCAGCAGGCCGACGCAATACTCGATGCCGGTGGCGCTGGAGGAGTAAGTGACGAAGATACGGTTGCCATAGCGCAAAATGCCCGGACCTTCATTCACGCTAAAGCCGACACACTCCCAGTCGTACTCGGGTTTCGTGAGCATGACAGGTGCCGTCGCGAGGGTGACCGGCGTGTCCATCCGGGCGAGATAGAGGTTCGAGTTACCCGGGATGTCAGGACCTTTCTGGGCCCAGAGATAGTAAAGCTCACCCTTGTGGTGGAAGGTGGTCGCATCCAGGCAAAAGGTATCCATGCCCGTATCGATCCGCACCACATCGCTCCATTCGCCCTCCAGCGGATTGGCGGCGGTGCAGGAAATGGCGTACATCCGGTGTTGAAAGAGCTCATCCTTGATCTCTTTCGTCGGCGCGGCGGCAAAGTAGATATACCACGCACCGTTGTTAAAGTGGATTTCCGGCGCCCAGATCAGCTCCGAGTATGGGCCGGTGTCGGGCTTGTGCCAGACGGTTACAGGGGTGGCATCCGCCAGCCCCGCGATGGTGGTGGCTCTCCTCAGCTCCAGCCGGTCGTACAGCGGGACCGAGGCGGTGAAGTAATACATCCCATCCGTGTGTTTGAAGACGAAAGGATCCGCCCGTTGCTCGATCAGCGGGACATTGCGAGGGATCGCGGTGCTCATGGATTACGTAAACGGTACGAGGTCGCTCTTGAGCGTCTGTTCATCTGCCTGCACGACGGGGAGGGATTCGTAGAATTTATCCGTGATCTTATAGAAGAACATCAGGCAGCCCATGATGCCATGGAAGAGCCCCGGGATGAGCGTCAGCATCAGGACGATGCCGAGCAGAGCATGCGGGTTCTCGTGCGCCACATTCGGGACATAGTTAAACGAAGTGAGCAGCCAGCCGACGACGGCGCCGGCAATGCCCATGCCAGCCTTCTGGCAAAAGGAGATGCCGCCAAATGCAAGGCCGGAAACGCGTTTGCCGGTCTTTGAGTGGCCATAATCGACAGCCTCGGCAATCGCGGACCAGAAGATGGGGGCGTGGAGATCCACCACGAATGATAGCAGGAAATAGAGGATGAAAGCCGGCGTCATCTGGCCCTGCTTCGGGATCAGGAAAAGCAAGACGCTCAGGCCGACCACCAGCAATTGGCTCCAGCGGAAGAGCTGGATCTTGCAAATCGACTTGGTGATCCAGGTCGAGGCGACCATTGCCAGGACCGCGGCGACCACGCCGGTGCCCATGAAGGCGGATTGGATATTGGCGTCACCTCCAAGGAAGTACTTCGCGTAGAAGATCGCGACACCGCCGCGGATGACATAGCCGATCGTGCCCGTGACGCAGACGGCGCAAAGGATGATCCATTGGTCATTGCGGAAGAGAAGTGTGATCTGCTCGAGAAGCGGTTTCTTGTCGATCTCATGTTCCACGCGTTCCGTGGTGGCGAAGAAGCAGAACAGGAAGAGGCCGACGCCCATCGCCGCCATCAACCCCATCGCCGCCTGGTAACCGCGCGCGGCGTTTCCGGCGCCCCATCTTGCCGCGAGGATCGGGACGACGATGGAGACCAGGAATGCGGCAATCTTCGCAAAGAAAAGACGGTAACCATTGGCCGAGAGCCGGTCCTGCGGGGAATTCGTCAAGACGCCGATGAGCGAGATATAAGGGATGGTCACCGAGGTGAACGCCAGCATCACCAGGATGTAAGTCGAATAAGCCCAGATCAACTTGCCGGTGTAGCCAAAATGCGGCGTAGTAAAGACAAGAAAGACCGATATGCCGAACGGCACCGAAAGGAAAAGGAAGTAGGGCCGGTAGCGTCCCCAGCGTGTAGTAAAGGAGTCGGTAATCACCCCCATCAGCGGATCCGCCACAGCATCGATCATCCGCACGATCATGAACATGATCCCCATATCGATCGGTTTGAGGCCGAACACGTCCGTGTAGAAGAACGTGATGATGAGGAACATCGACGAGATCACCACGTTCACCGCCATGTCCCCGGCTCCGAATCCGACCTTTTCGAACACGGTGAGTTTTTGCGTTTTCATACGATACTGGGGAGGGGGGACGGGGGGTGGGGGACGAACGGGGGGTGGAAGGTTGCATAAAGGGATTGCCAGTCCCGGTCAAGGGTGGGTTTCGGCGCATCCGGGCATGGGGAAGGAGCACGTCACCGGTCATAGGAGAAATCCTCCAGGCCGCCGCCGTTGGCGAAGATGAACGTGCCGATGCGGGCGAAGGCGTGCGGCTGGCCAGGGAGGGGGACGCGGCGGTTCTTGAAAGTGTAAAACCAATCCTCGCAGCAAGGGCAGTCGGTGGTGACGGCTGGGGCGCCGTACAACGCGCGGATTTGGTCGCGGGTCATTCCCAGATGGGCGGATTGGGTTGAGGCATCGGACGATGGAGACGGTGAGGCGATTTCGCGCGGCGTTTGGCAGGCGGCGAAGAGGAACGGGATCGCGGCGAGGATGAGCGTCCGATGCTTCGTAGAAGCGTGTGGCGAATGGATCGTTCGATTTGGGGCGAAGCGCGCCGATTGCATATCACCAGCGTGGCAGACGGGATTGTGCGGTGTATAGAGCTGTTTTTTGGCGACACCCGGAAAAGGAAGCCCGTGCTAAGTCGATTCACCCGACAGCATCATCATATACGTCAGATCGAAAACCTCCTGACGCGCCGATAACTGTCGGTCCAGCCCTGCTGGATAATTTTGCCAGGTAAAAGCGGAAGAAGAGTCTCTCAACGATTGAGACAATAGCTGCCTCAACTTCACTTCCCTCTGGGAATGAACCCAGGAACGCCGGTCTGGACGACGGAATTGAACCTCATCCGAGTCGTGATTCCCTCGCTGATCTCCCGCATGGCGTCGTCGGGAAGCGTGGAGACGTCAAAGTTTTCCGCAAGTCGGCTGGGGGTCTTTGTGGTGGTCAGGAGCGCCGTTCCGCGTTGGATGGCCCAGGCGAGCGCGACTTGGGCCGGAGTTTTGCCGACCCGACTGGCGATGGCAGTGATGATTGGATCTGCCAGCAAGTTGGGCTCGCTACTATGACCCAGCGGGGCGAACGCCTGGAGTACGATTCCATTCTTTCGGCAATAGTCCAAAAGCTCCCACTCCGGGAGATAGGGATGAGATTCCACGTGAACCACCGCCGGCTTGATCGTTGCGGCTTCACAGATCTCCTTCACCTTTTCCAGGCTCACATCGGATAACCCGATCGCTTTGCACTTGCCTTCGCGCACCAGATTCTCCAGCGCCCCCCATGTATCCAGCAGCGTCACGTTGCTGTCATAGATCACATTGCCGTTCGCGTCCCGCGGGTCTTGTACGTCTCCAGGCTGGAAGGCAAAAGGGGTGTGGATGAGATAGAGATCGAGGTAATCGAGTTGGAGCTTCCGTAGGCTTGCCTCAAACGCCGGCTTGACGCGCTCGGGTCGATGATTGGTGTTCCAGAGTTTTGTGGTAACAAACACGTCCTCCCGCTTGATCTCCCCCTTCTTAAACAGCTCGTCCATCGCTTCGCCGACTTCTTTCTCAGTCCGATAACGTTCAGCAGTGTCGAGCGCGCGGAATCCTGTCTCGAGCGCGGCCCTGGTCGCATTCCTGGTTGCGATCGGGTCGGGAATCAGCGTTCCAAAACCGAGCGCCGGAATCGCGCCGGTCCCGTTATTGAGGGCCAACCTCGTGTAGCGCAGATTGTCGGGCTCTGCCATGAAAGGAGTGTATGGTACGGCGCGTGGAGGGTCAAGCCAATGGGGTCACAACTGAACGGTTCAGGCGGGGCTGAGCTCTCTGCGGGATGGACGAGTGAAATAAACGATCTGCGCCACCCATGCGGAGAGAATCAACCAGTAAGAAAGTGGGGATGGCCCATTAGGCTGGATGGATGTCTTGATCGCGGCCCAAAGAACCAGACCGCCCATTATTAAAAACAGGGAAAACCCAATCGCGAAAAGAAATCGTCCGCGATGCCACCAAGGGAGCAGGAGCAATACAGCCATTAGGAAAGGTGGAGAAAAATTCAACAAGAACTCCATCACCCGACCGCCATTCCACCCTCCTTGCATGGGTGTCTGGACAAAATGGAAATACCACATTGCGGCGCATGCCAGTGCGACCAGCAACCAGGTACACACCAGAATCACATAAATCCGAAGGCAGCGATCAAAGGAAACCCGTTTCATTCGATTGGCTTTTAGCACTATCGCGATGCCAGCGATGATTCAAGCTGAGATTCTTCGTGTAGCCAGGTTTGGACCTTCAGCCCCTTTAGCAATTCCCCGACCGGGCCCGAGACCCGGCCCCGCTGCCATACAACAAACAAGTCCCACGTCGCCTCCGGATCCGCCACGGGCACCAAAACCACATTCGGCGCCGTCAGGTGCTGCATGAAGGCGGGCAGCACGCACACCACATCTTCATTTGCCACCATCCCCAGTCCTGCCGATACGTCGCCGGCATTGGTCATGAGCCGCGGTCTGAATTTTCCCAGCTTTCTGCATAACTCAATCAGCCGTTGCCTTTGCCCCGGCACCGCCTCTTCCGTGCTGCAAAGGAGTGTCTCGTCCTTCAGTTGCGCAAGGGTGATCTGGGGCCGCTTGGCGAGCGGGTGGCCGGCGGGCAGGGCCACCACGCTTCGCACCACTTTCAGTTTCCGCGTATAGAATTCACGTCCCATCAATTCGCCTCCCTGGTCGATCATCGCCACGTCGATCTCGCCCTGCCGCAATGCCGTCACCTGCTCGCCGGGAAACATATCGAATAACTTCACCCGCACCTTGGGATAAGCCTCCCGCACCCGCTTCAGCGCCGGCTCCAGGTACTCCTGAAATGCCGAGGGCAGGTACCCGATTCGTAACTGCTCTTTCTCCCCGCGTACCGCGCGCCGCACTTCCAGCATCGCCGCATCATATTCGGCAAGGAATCGTCCGATCTTTTCCGCCAGCACATGCCCGCCGGCCGTCGGATGCACCCCGGTCGTGCTCCGTTCCAGCAATCTCCCTCCCAGTTCATCCTCCAGCGCCTGCATCTGCCGCGAAAGCGCCGATTGCGAAATATTCAGACGGGCCGCGGCCCGGTGAAGGCTTCCCTCCTCGATCACGGCCAGGAATGAGCGCAACTGCGTGAGCATCGCCGCCATGGTGATGCAAGAAACGCATCACGGCAATCTCCTTTCTGCGTTACCACCCCGCGCTCATCCCGGGGTATCTCTCTTCCATATGAATGCAACCATTCCATCCACCACTCACAGTCACGCCGCCTCGGCCAATCCGCTCAGCGTCGCGTGGCTTCTTGTCAAAACACCGGACAGCGCCGCACTTTTGATCGCGCGGCTCACACTCGGCCTCGTATTCTTCCCGCACGGAGCGCAGAAAGTGCTCGGCTGGTTCGGCGGCTACGGATTCACCGGCACCATGGGATTTTTCACCGGCATGCTGCACATCCCGGCGCCGCTGGCTTTCCTGGCCATTGCTGCGGAATTTGCCGGCTCGCTGGGTCTCATCGTCGGCTTACTCGGTCGTGTCGCGGCATTCGGCATCGCCGCGAATATGATCGTCGCCATCTTGATGGTCCATGGGGCCAACGGCTTCTTCATGAACTGGTATGGCACCCAGAAAGGGGAAGGCATTGAATACCATCTCCTCGTCCTTGGCCTGGCGCTCATCGTCATCCTCTACGGCGCGGGGAAGGCTTCCATCGACAGGCTCATTACCGTCCGCCGCTCCGCGTAAGGGCAAATGACCGCAACCCGGCAAATGATAAAGCCCATCCATCCAGACACTCATATCGGCCACGTTCATCTGAAGGTGTCCGATATCGACCGCGCGCTGGCTTTCTACAACGGCGTTCTTGGCTTCCAGGTAATGGAGCGGATCCCGCAGGCCGTCTTCCTCTCCGCCGGCGGCTATCACCATCACATCGCGCTCAATACCTGGGAGAGCCAGGGAGCCCCGCCGCCGGCGCCTCGCACCACGGGTCTCTATCACCTCGCCATCCTCTACCCGAACCGCGCCGAACTCGCCGACGCTCTCAAGCGCCTCATAGCCGCCGGCATCCCGCTGGAGGGTGCGTCCGATCATGGTGTGAGCGAGGCGCTATACCTCAGCGACCCCGATGGCAATGGAATCGAGCTCTACTGCGACCGCCCGCGGGACCAATGGCCCCGCGATGCCCACGGCCAACTCCAAATGCAAACCCGACCGCTCAGTCTGAAATCCCTCCTCGCCACAGCCGCATCCCCGGACTTCCCGGCCACCAGGGATCTGGCGAAATAAGGAAATGCCACTTGAGTGGAGCGGGTGACGAGACTCGGACTCGAGACAGCGCAACTGTGTGGCCGAGCCAATATCGCTTCCCTATGCCACCTGCTCCGGTAAGCCTCCATGCTCGGCTATCCAACTGTCGGTGTCGTCCCAATCCAGGAACCGGCCTGCTTCACACCATGCGCGCAGGGTTCCGGGAGAAAGGTCGAAGGCGCCTGGCCATACGGGGACGCCGTGATCAACAGTGACGGCGCGGAAACTCTCCTCGGAGCGCAACGGTTCGTACAATGGCCCTCTATCCACGAGCGGGCTTAAATCCACGTCTCCCTCGAAACCATCGCAAAAAACTACATGCACGCGCCGGCCGTCCAATGGGCGGATTGCGCTTACTTTTTCTTCATAGTAGTTTTTCATGTTAGTCCAAAGGTGCGATTTTGGCTGGGATGCGCTCGTTTCGCAGCGCCTGCCACGCAGCAAGTAACTCCGACTGATGTAGCGCGGCCCAAATGAGCGTTAATTCCAGCGCCCTGCGTGGCAGCCTACCGCCAACTTACTTAACCCCACTCCTGTCCCCAAACTTTGATGTAGACCCCAAAGTTGGAGCGGGTGACGAGACTCGAACTCGCGATACGAGTAGCGTCGAGACTCGTACGTATCTTCTATCGTAGTGCAAACAGCCGTGGATAGGGCTGGACGAAGCTGGATGTTTGCACTTTTGTTTGCACTGATATGGCGAGTATTTTCAAAAAGTCTGGTTCTCCTTTCTGGTTCGCCGCGTACCGTGATGCCCACGGTGTTCGACGACAGAAGACTACCAAAACCAAGGACCGGGGCAAGGCAATCGATCTCGCTCGGGCTTGGGAACGGCTTGCTGAAAGTGGACGAAAGGGGACTTTGACGGAAGCGATTGCCCGCGCCGTACTTTCCCAGCTTGTCTTCGAGTGCATCCAGCCGTTGGATTGGATGCTCCAGCAGTTTTTTTCTGAGGGGTGTCTTAAACAGGGACGCTCGGAGGTCCGGTACCGCCCATGCGGCCGGGTGGAATGAATGGCAGTATATCGGCGACGTAGATTGCCGCGAGAATCTCGCGCTGTAGCCGGCGAAGGCGATCTGGGCCTTCTGGCACTCCTTTACCCTGGCGTCAGAGTGTTACGAGGTCCTAAATTCCCGCCGTTCATACCCGGTTCGGAAGGCACGGGCAGTCCCTCGTAGCAGATGCATTCCTCCGATGGCCCCTCACCGTCGTCAGGGCTGCCTTTTTTCGTAATTTCTCCAAAACTTGTTCAAATCGTCTAAACGCCCGGCAGGCTGTTGGATAGGAAACCCCAACGTTTATGGCCGCTCGATATGGCCGGCGAGCAGCGCAAAACTCGGTGACCCGATGCAGCACATTAGATGGGTTCTTGGTTTTGGCTGGTGTCGCTGTGAATTCGAGGATGCAAGATGGAAGCACGTTCCCGAGTGTCGAAAACGAGAGGCTGGTCCTGGCATTGTGAGCCTCTCTGCGAAACGAATAACTCATTCGAAGCGCGTTGAAAAATCAATCAAGCGGAGAAGTTCATTCCGGTAGGACGCGACGTATGCAAAGTTATATGAGACTTCATCATACTCGGATGGTTTTTGCCTGAGGACTCTAACTGCTTCACATCGGGCTGTGAACGCATCTTTCGACAAAAACACGGTCTCTAACGTTGCTGCCACGAGAGATGGAAAACCCTTGCTGACATCCGACGTTTTGGGAGCAAGGTCATTATATGAAGCACGACCGGCGTGAAGTTCATCGAATAGTTCAGCCCTCCCTACTTTTAACCCAACCAAAATGCATAATGCATCAGTTGGAATATAAGTATTCTGCGACCACAAGCGAGCGATTGCATTGAAACGAGTAAAGCATTGCTCCTGTGTCCTTAAATCCAAGTTCAACCACTGTGCCGTATCAATAAAAGTCGGTACAATTCGTTGGTATTCGAGGTTGCCATCTTTTCGAGTTTGAAAGAGAGGGGTTAGCTGAGATTTCTCCAGAAGCAGTTGGACGAAAGCCTGAAGTTGAGGCTTTGGCAATTGATAGGACAAGTCAATAAAGCGTCGTAAGTAGGCATCCGCGTGATCGCCCACTCCATAGAGGATGCGTACCGTATTCCGCAATTGTTCTCGATCCAGAGCCAAAACAAATACAAATGAAAAAGGCGGATGGAAATACTCTCTCTGAAGAAGACCGCGATGCCATGGTAAAGGAATTGCGGCACGCGCATTTCCTGTCCAGCTACCAAGCTGGCGACCAGATGTCAGATCGAGAGTTGATCGACCGTTATCAGGAGTACAAGCAATCCAAAGCGAATCTCCCGGCAGAGGAGGCGCTTGAGGAAGCGAGGATAAAGGGGGAGGAAGAACAGCAGGTGATTGACTCGCATTAAGCCTCAGAAACGCCAGTGACAAATAGCCGCGCGCCGTCCAGATTTCGAATCAGAGCATTACGCTTTCCCTTTTATCGGCCTGGGATTCAACATGATTGCCGGCAGCTCGATGGTAAGGGTGTCAGAGCGGTCTATACCGCCGCTGTGCTCAATTTTATCCACCAGCTCCCCGCTTATTTTTGAGTCGAGTTCAATGGCTTTGAGGGCGTCGGAAATCTTTGTGTTTGGATCCCGAACCTTCTTTGCGCAATAGCCTCGCTTCTCTGCCATCGTGAGGAAGGTTCCCGCCTCCTCGCGCCTTTGAAACGCCGCCCGGATTTCTTGAACCCTTTGCCTAACCTTATCTGTCGCCATAAGGCGACTGGCGCACGATTCTGCGGCCAACCCTTTTGTCTTGAAAATCTTTCGATATGCCGCCGCTTGGGAAAGTCCCTTGGCAATTTCGTGACAGAATGCTTCTTGGCGGACGTTGGTCAATCTTCCGGGCATGGGATATAATTACTTCTGTTCATGGGGCGCGCTTATGTCAATGAATCGCTCCTCCCGTGAAAATCCTTTCGACGACGAAACGAACAAAAAAGCGGGATCATGGCCCTTGCAGCGAATCGGCGCATTCCTTCGCGAGACGCATCGGCCAATCGGGAGAATCGAAATAGTTCGTCCCTTTGTATGCCTTGTATTTCGCGACAAATGCCACGTTGAGTGGCGAACCGGCTACGGCCAAATCAGGATATTGCTCGATAGCCTTCTTCTTCCAATCGTCCACGGTTAAGCTTGGGGACGAGTCTGTGGAGGCATTGCCAGTCGTGCCAGGGATGTCCGGCGATGCTGTTGTGCCGGTCAATCCGGGGAGGTCTTGTGACTGTGTAGGTAGAGGGGACGATTGTAGAGACGGGGCCGGTTCTGGCGTTGGTGATGCCTGCGCACCATTATCCGGCGGGTTCTTTGCCTTGGCCAAGACATCGTCAAAGTTTAACGCACCCGCTTCCTCGTCCGCATCGTCCTCAGTGACGACTAAGCTATCTGCGGAACCGGAGTCTGTCATGTTGTCGTTTGAACGGGTATTCGCCGCCTCATCTGTGCTTACGATACCAATCAAGAAACGGTTTCCAGTCACGCCAGGAGACAGGCCCTGCTTCCGTCATTTCCGATATCCGACCACTCCTAAAGGTAAATGCGCCCATCATTCTCCCGAAAACGGTATTTAGCTGGCATCGGCCTTGCTACGGTTGCCTCATTTTATGGTTACTTCCTTCGCCAGCGTCTACTTCTGTCCCGGCCATACTAGTTGCTCGCCTTTGGCCAATGCCCTCTCAATATCCTCTGCAAGCCATAAAATCTTATGTATGTAGCCCCTCTTGATTAGTTCGTCATAAGTCGCCCGATGCGCCGGGATGCAACGCTTTTCGCCACCTGTTTCAACAGTCCATCCTGATGATTCTGTGCCAAAAAAGAATGAGGGGAATACTAGCTCGGATTGCTTTGGTTTCACAGTTAACACAGGATTCCATCGGTTTTTGGCAGAATTTGAATTTACGTAATAAAGTCCACCGCGACTAAAATCGCTTTGCGACCACCCGTCCGATTTCATCGGCTCTGAAGTTTTTTCGTTAAATATTTCCAAGAGATTGCCGAGCCAATCGCGCATGAGAACTCTAGCATATCCATATTTGCCGTCGTCCAACGGTATTTCGAGCACCTCCCCGATAATAAACTTTGGCCTCTTCATGTGACTAACATTTGTTTTGCTTCTTGAGATACTCCGTGCCCTTTTCTCTCATCCTAACAGCCTTCTCGTCGGTGGAACATCTGGGCCGGGATTTCCCAGATGGATTGTTGTTCATGGGTTCCAAAGGTTCGATGGACTGATTTTGCTGCGTCGGGTTCATGATTCAAGCGGATTCGGGTGGGTTTGACGGGTGTTTCTGGCTTTTTTCGCTGGATTTGGTCGGGTTCCGACCAGTCTGGATGCTGCGTCTGGCGCAATCGGTGGTTCAAGAGGACACCTCGCCCGTAGCGATCAATCGATTCCTCGGTTCTGGGAGCCTCCTTGTTCATCCCGATGCCGCCCTCGCAACTCGCAGCCGTTCAATCGCCCGGAGGATGTCCCGGAAGAGTTCCCGGGGAACTGCGACCTCCGCCATTTGAAAGACCACCTTCCGGGCGTGGCGCACCACCTTCGCTCCGATCTTGATCAGCTTCTCGCGCAAGGTTGTCAGCGTCCAGTGCCGCACCGCAGGCGGCAGCACCGCCTGGCGCAGGAAGTTCCCCAGGTTGTACGCCAGCACGAACAGGTGCAACCGCACCTCGTTGTCCACGAAATCGTGGCATGAAAGCCGGGTCCATCTCACGGCATTCTTGCCTTCCTTGATCCACTGTTCAGCCGTCCCGCGCTGGTTGTAAAACCGGACCACCTTCTTCGCGGGCCGCTCCAAGTTGGTGACGATGAACCCCACGCGAGGAAATAGCTCTCCCCGGTGCCACTCCACTTTGGCAACAACCCGCCGGGCGCGATTCCAACTTTTCGCCTGATATTCAAAATCCGTGTAGCGGACATGAGGCGCGTTGCCGGGCCGTCCCACCGGGCGGGCAAGCAGGTGGGCAATCTCCACCATCAGAATGTCATTGCACGGCAACCGGATGGCGTACTCAAAGCCCTTGGCTTCCAGATACTCATAAATCTCAGGTCTGGCAAAGGCCGCATCCGCCCGGAAGTAGAATGGAACATCCATATCCCGATACCGAGCCACCACCGGCTCAAGCAACTGCCCCCAATCCTTGGCGCTGTGGACGTTGCCTTCCCGCAAGAGCGCTCCTTCCACGTCCCCGAACTGGTTGAAGCAGAAGAGCGGGTGGTAG
>Ga0302319_10000063_pt1 | contig 192788 bp, 187 predicted proteins | sample Bog_T0_2_FD_203319 | JGI IMG/M metagenome (GOLD analysis project Ga0302319, IMG submission 203319) | Peat permafrost microbial communities from Stordalen Mire near Abisko, Sweden - Bog_T0_2 | ecosystem: Environmental > Terrestrial > Soil > Wetlands > Peat | place: Sweden: Abisko, Stordalen...
ATTCATCTGACGTTCCTGATCCTTGGCGGCTGGACCATGGTCTCATCTTATATTTTTCTTGGGCTGAAAAAGAATGACGGCAACACGTTGAGCCTGCACCAAGCGCTGCCCCATGCCGGATGAGGCAATGAGTGTTTCTATGAGAAACGCGAGTGCATGAGTTTTTGTTAATCCGGATCAGACATTATGGGTCTGGCTTTGACGCAGTGCAAAGCCGGCTCCAAAATAATCCAATCCTACCAATCTTGGTGGGGTGAACACCCCCCTTGCGAGACCGGCGAACGAAATTAAGCTGGGCGGTGAACCTTTGCATCAAGTAAGACGGTTCATCGCTGGGTGCGATGAGATTTCCGCGAATGTTTCAGGAAATGGTCATGGCATTGTAAAGCTGAAGCTAAAACAGCCGGTCAACCACAAACAAGGCAACATCATGAAAAAATACAAAAATGCAAACTGGTGGAACGAGGATAACGACTCCGCATGGGACCGCGCCAAGGCCGCGTTCAAGCGGGATTGGGACCAGACCAGACACGACCTGGGCGGCCACGCGCCGGACACGGATCAAAAAATCGGCAATACCGCCCGGCAGGCCGCGGGGAAGGAATCCATTCCGCCGCGCGGCGTGCCGACCTATGAAGAGGTGGAACCGGCCTATCGCTACGGCTTCGGCGCCCGTTCCAAATATGGTGCCAAATATCCTGAATGGGATGATGAATTGGAATTGCAGCTTAAAGGCGAATGGGAAGAGATTGCCCCGGCCGGAAAATTAACCTGGATGCAAGACCGCGCCGCCATCCGTCGCGGCTGGGAATATGAGCAAGAAGACGTGGTGGAGACCGCAGACAGGTAAAATGGAAATCACCGTTCATCCAAAACGAAATCCGGGCCAAGCAATTGGCCCGGATTTTTTGTCCGGCAGACGATGGAATCCGTTTGCGGATTTGTCGCGATTCGCGGTTTGAAATTCGCGTCAATTCTCGCAATTAGTGTCAAAGTTTTGCGCCTGCCAACTTCACCGTTTCAATCCGTTATCTGAACTGCAAATAAACGCGGCTGCCGTCGCTGCGCGCGCCGGCCGCCGCGCTGGTCTTGAGAAACAAGCGTGATGCCTCGACCTTGCCGGTCTGCAAAATGTAGGCCTGAACGGTTTGCGCGCGGCTGGCGGCGAGCGTTGCCAGATCGCCGGGGCTGACCGGAAAAGTCGCGAGCAGCACGGCTTCCATCGGGTCGGGCGGCGGGACGAGCTTGGTCTTAAAAGATTTTTTGGCGGCGTTTTTTGTTTCCGTCGGCGTGGCGGAAAGTTCCAGCTTGGTCGCGCCTTTTTCGGCGGTCAATTTGCGCGGCAGGACTTGCGCGGCGTAGGCGGCGAGGTTCGTGTTGGCGGCGATGAGTTCCGGCGTGATTTTGCCGGCGGCCTCCGCCTCGCCGTAAAACTTCTTCACATAATGCGCGCGGTCGTCGGGCGTGAGCACAAGCTGGTCAACGGAGTTGGTGGCCTGCGCGGACTTGCGGAGCTTCAGCGAGAGGCGCTGGCGGATTTCGCGGTCGAGCGCGGCGCGTTGCAGACCTTCGCGGTCGCCTTCGGGGTCAATGCTGCCGGAAATTTCCAAGCCCAGCGCCGGCCGCGCGTAAAGTCCCTTCACGAGCGAGTCCAGTTTCTTCGTGTCGTCCGCCGTCAACTGCGCGCTGCCCGCCGCAAAATCCTCATAGCTCAATTCCTCGCCGCCGCCGCCAAAAACCGCGCCGAGCAGCGAGAAGGGCGACGTGGCGACTTTTTCCAGGATGTTCACGATGGCGCGCGTGACGACTTTGCCGATGCGGAATTTCGGGTCGTCAATGCTGCCTTGAATCGGCACGTCCAGGATGATTTTGCCGTCGCGATCTTTCAAAATCGCGATGGCGAGGCGCACGGGCAGGTGCGTGGCGTCCGGGCTTGCGACTTTTTCGCCAAAGGTGAAGCGGTCGAGGGTGATGACGTTTTTGGAATTCAACTTTTTCCCGACGAGTTCATACGTCAGGTCGAGATTCAGTTTGCCCTCGGCGATGCCGTAGCCGGCGAATTTTCCTGCATACGGGCTCGTCGGCGTCAAGTCCACGTCCTTCACGGAAATTTTTATGTCGTTGGTCTGCGCGCCGTTGAGCGGATTGATCGTGCCGGTGATGGCGACCGGGCCGACGCCGTCCACTTTCGCGTTCAAATCCACGACGGCGTGCTGAAGCTGCTCGGAGGAAATTCCCGAAATGCTTCCGTTCACGTCCTGGATCGTCATGTTCACGTTCGGCGACATGGAACGGTCGGAGAAACTTACCGCCGTGTTCGTGATGAGAATTGCGCCGACGGAAATTTGCGGCAACGCTGAATTGGTCGCGGTAACAAATTTGGTGGGGCGAGCGTCCTCGCGAGCCGGGCTGGACCCGGCGACTTTCGTCTCGTTCGTCGCGGGCGCGTTCGTCATGCGCAGCGCGTTGAGCAAGTTGATCGTTTTGTTCGTCTCGATGATGAGCCGCGCGTAGGCATTGTCCACGACGATTTCTTTGATCGAAACGATCTGCGGATTCAGGTTAGCGTCAATGCCATTGAAACGGAGCGAATCCCACTTAAGCAAATCCTCGGCGGCGACGCCGTCCACGGTTCGGAAACTGTCGAGGCTCGCGTTGCCGTGAAACGTGACCGCCGGCAGTTCGTGCAACGGCGTGCGGAGGTTTATTTTCCCGTGCAATCCGAGTTTGCTGCCGAGGATGTAAAGATTCACCTTCGGTTCGAGATACGGGTCGAGCGAGCCAAGGTCGAGCTGGTCCAGGTCAAGCTGGATGTCGAACGTCGGCGGCAAAAACGACGCGGTGGTGAAGGTCTTGATCGAGCCGTTCGTGTTCCAGCGCAGGGAAAAATCGGCGGTGAAATTCGTGCCGGGAACGTTGGAAATGTTTTTCGCGTCGAGCGTGATGCCGGTCAGATCCAGTTTCGCCGGGCGCGAGTTCGCGCTGTCCTCAAAATGCAGCGCGCAGTTCGTGATGGTCACGCTGGCAACCGTGCCGCGCCACTGGTTCGTGCTGTTGAGCAGCAGGGCGACGGCGTTGGTCACGGAGCGGAGCAATAATAAAATTCCGCCCGAAGCGTTGGTCATGGATTCCGCCGGTTGGGAAAGCTGCACAACATTGAGGGTCGCGCTTTTGTCGCGCGTCAGAAAAAGTTTTCCGCCCGACGCCATCACCGAAGCCACGGACGCCTGGTGATTCTGCAAATCCACGCTCGCGCCGGTCACGTCCAGCAGCGGCAAATCGACGACGTTGTTGCTCGCGCCCGGCGTGGCGAGCTTGAGATCGCGCAGCGCGAACGCCGCGTCATCCACGACGGCCACGCGGTTCGTCGCGTTCAGCTCGAAATGATATTTTGCGACCAGCGCGATCGCGCCGTCGCGGATGTTGAACCGCACCAAGTCCTGATACAGCGGCGCGTATTTGTTCAGCGTGAAGCGGAACAGCTTCAATTCGCCCTGCGAGCGCAGCGGGGCGAGCGAAAAAATCCCGCTCCAGGAAATCATTTCGCCCGCGTCCGTCGTGCCGGTGAACGCGTAGGGATTTTTGTTGTCCGGGTCGGTGCGGAAATCGTCCAGCGTGATGTCCAGCGGGCCGACCATGCGCCTGAACGGTTCGCGCGTGGTGAAATCCGCCAGCGCCGCCCGCGCGCCGACGATGCGCAATTTTCCGATGTGCAGGACGAGCGGTTTGGAATAGGTGTTGGCCGGCACCGGCGCGTTCGTGGAAAATTTCGTGATGATGTCGGTGAAATTAAACGTGCCGTCCTTGTTCATGCGCGCGGCGACGAACGGCTTCGTCGTGCTGATTTCCTTGAACACCCACGCGTGGCCGAAAAACGATGACAACTGGAAGTTCACATAAACCTCGTCCCACGAAATGAACGGCTGGCCGTCCTTGTCCTTGATCAGCAATCCGCGAATGGTCGTGGACAGCGCGAACGGATTGATTTTAATTTTTTGAATCGTGACTTCGCGGTCGAGCTGTTTGGAAATTTGTTTGACCGCCACGACGCGGACAATCGGCGGCAAAATTAAAAAACCAATCATCCCGTAAAGCACGATGGCGGCAACCAGCCAGAGAATAATTTTTTTGCGGCGCGCGGTGGACAGGTTCAACATAAAGGCGCTTTCAGCATTGGCCGAAACACGCTTCTCGTCAACTGTTTCGCGTCAAATCGCAAAGTCCGTGTATTCCGGCTTCACCGCCTCGGTCGGCGCGGACAACATTCCGGCGGCGACGGTTGCGTTCGTGCCTTGCTCGATCAAAATAAACGAGCCGGTCAGGTGATTTGTCGCGTAACCGTCAAACACGATTGGCTTCGCAGTTTTAATGCGCACGCCGCCGATGTCGTTGATCGCGAGCGCCGCCGGTTCGGGTTCCGGTTCGAGCGTGGTCATGCTGATGCGATTTTCCAGTTTGGTGACGATGGCCTGAACCGTCTGCGTGGCGTGCTTGAGAAAATATTTTTTGCCCGCCTGCAAGGGACGACTGTGCATCCAGCAAATGCGCGCCGACAATTCTGATGCCCGGCCCGGCAGATTTTCCACGCCCACCAGCATGTCGCCGCGGCTGATGTCAATGTCGTGCTCCAAACAAAGCGTCACCGACTGCGGACAAAACGCCTCGTCGAGCGAGCCGTCGTAAGTCCAGATGTCGGTCACTTTAGTTTTGATGCCGGCGGGCAGCACGACGACTTCCTGGCCTTTGCGCACGATGCCGCTGGCGATCTGTCCGCTCAAGCCGCGAAAATCGTGCAATTTTTTATCGGTCGGATTGTTCGGGCGATTGACCCATTGCACGGGAAAACGGAACGTGTTCAGATTCCGGTCGCTCGCGATGTGGACGGTTTCCAGATGCTCCAGCAATGTCGGCCCGCCATACCATTTGCAGGTTTTGGAAAGTTCCACCACGTTGTCGCCATTCAACGCGCTCATCGGGATGAATTTCACGTCGGGAAAATTTCCGAGCTTCGGCAGAAAATTTTCGATCTCGTCGCGGATTTCCTGAAAGCGTTCTTCCTTCCAATCCACCAAATCCATTTTGTTGACCGCGATGACGAGATGCGGAATGCCCAGCAGCGCCGCGATGAACGTGTGCCGCCGCGTCTGCTCGATGACGCCCTGCCGCGCGTCCACCAGCACGATGGACAAATTCGCCGTGCTCGCGCCCGTGACCATGTTACGCGTGTATTGCACATGACCCGGCGTGTCGGCGACGATGAACTTCCGTTTCGGCGTCGCAAAATAGCGATACGCCACGTCAATCGTGATGCCCTGTTCGCGCTCGGCGCGCAGGCCGTCGGTTAAATTTGCCAGATTAATTTGCCCGCCGCCGGTGATCGCGGCGGATTTTTCCATCGCCTCAATCTGGTCTTCCATCAGCGATTTGGAATCGTAAAGCAACCGGCCGATGAGCGTGGACTTGCCGTCATCCACACTGCCGCAAGTGTTGAAGCGCAAAAGTTCGATGGGGTGTTGCGTCATTAGGAGATGGGAGTTGGCAGATGGGAGTTAGGGATTTGCGGTTCGTGCGCGGGTGGAGCGAATCAAGCCGGAAACCAGTCGGCCAGTTTGGGCGACGAGCGCAAGCAATGTTTTGTGTTCAACATCTGAAATGTAACTGGCATCAAACATGACGTAGGATAGCGAACGCACCTCGCCACAGGAAGCACGGGCTACGTTGTAAAATTGTAATTTCTCGCCGGGATGAACGCGCTCGAATCCTTCTGCAATGTTTGTCATCGCCGAAACCGCCGCGCGTTGGACTTGATCGCGCAATCCAAAATCAATCGCCGCCGGCTTGCGACGAAAAAAAGAATAAACCGCGCGGACAAGTTCCCTTGCCGTTCGCCAAGCCTCAAGCTGCTCAAAATTTTCAATCCTATCTGCCATCTTCCATCTCCTATCTGCTTAAAAATATCCCGCCTTTTTCCGGTCTTCCATCGCCGCTTCGCTCGCCTTGTCATCGGCGCGGGTGCCGCGTTCGGTCACGCGCGCGGCGGCGACTTCGGCGATGATGTCGTCAATCGTATCGGTCTTCGATTCAATCATGCCGGTGCTGATCATGTCCGCAATCGTGCGCACGCGGACGATCAATTTTTTGACCGGCTCGTTCGGCTTCGGGCGTGCGCCGGCAAACGGATCGGGCTTGGTCGCGTCCGTGTGCGGTGGCGGCACGGGCAGCCACTGGCCGCCGCGACGGAAACATTCGCGCTCGTGGCTGAAATAAATGTTCGGCACTTCGAGCTTTTCGTTTTTGATGTATTCCCAAACGTCCATCTCCGTCCAATTCGAGAGCGGAAACACGCGCATGTTTTCGCCGGGATTCACTTTCGCATTGTAAAGATTCCAGATTTCCGGCCGCTGATTTTTCGGGTCCCACTGGCCGAACGAATCGCGGAAACTGAAAAATCTTTCTTTCGCGCGCGCCTTTTCCTCATCGCGCCGCGCGCCGCCGATGGCGCAGTCGAATTGAAATTCCTCAATCGCGCCGAGCAGCACGGGAATCTGCAATTTGTTGCGGCTGATTTCGCCGGGCGCGGGCTGCGCGTGGCCTTTGGCAATCGCTTCGTCCACGGTGCGGACAATCAGCTTCGCGCCAAGTTCCTTTGCGCGGCGGTCGCGAAACTCCAGCAGTTCGGGAAATTCGTGGCCGGTCTCGACATTCAAAAACGGCATCGGAATGTCCGACGGCCGAAACGCTTTTTCCGCGAGGCGCAAAAGACAAATGGAATCTTTGCCGCCGGAAAAGAGCAGGGCAGGGCGTTCAAACTCGGCAGCGACTTCACGCATAATGTGAATCGCTTCCGTTTCGAGATACTGCAAATGGTCTAAATGGTAACTGCTCATTCAAAAAATTTTAACCACAGGTGGATACAATCCATAAACTGGTTTCAGGTGCCGGAAAAATAGCAGAAACCCCTTTATTCACAATGGAAATTCGCGCCAACTGATCACTATTATTCATAATTATTTGCCGCTTTCACCGACATTTTCACTGCCAGTGAACTTACAATCAGAGAATTTTCCAGACGGCATTTAGAGCGGAAATAAAATATGCGCGATACGCGCGATCGGCCCGGTCGCGTGGACGCCGACAGCTTTGCCATAAAATTTCCTGCCGCGCAACTTGCAAGCGCGGTCGCGCGAAAAATTTCGCCGGGCCGCGAATTGCCAATTGGCAAGCCGCGCCGCGCCTGCTATTGTCCGCGCAATGTCCGAAGCGGCTGCCGCGCCTCCCGCGCCCTCCAAAGCGAAAGTGTTTTTCCGCCGGCTGGTCACCACGGTGATTCTCTGGACGGTCGTGCTGGCGGCGTTGTTTTCCGGCAACGTGCTGGTTTCCGACGGCGTTTTTCTACTCATCATCGTTTTTCTGGCGATCACCGGCCTCATCGAATTTTACGACCTCGCGCAAAAACGCGGCCTCGCCGTTTTCAAATGGTGCGGTTTGCTCGGCGGCGTGCTGCTAATGGTCGGGACTTTTTTACAACTCAACGGCAAGCTCGGCATCAACAATTCACCGGCGCGCGTCAATGATTTTGAAACCTGCTTTCTGATCTTGTTCGTGCTCGGCCTGTGCGGGCGGCAGTTCGTCTCGAAATCCAACAACACCGGCATCGCGGCCATCGCGGTGACGTTGTTTGGCCTGATGTATGTGCCGTGGCTGCTGAACTTCATCCAGAAAATCAATTTTTTTCCGGGCGTGGAGGGGAAATTTTACGTCCTCTATTTCATGCTCGTCACGAAATTCAGCGACACCGGCGCGTATGCCGTCGGCTCGCTCATTGGCCGGCACAAAATGATTCCGCGCATCAGCCCCGGCAAAACGTGGGAAGGTTTCGCGGGCGCGATTCTCGTCTCGACCGGCGCAAGCCTGGCGTTCGTGCATTTTTTCGGCGGCCACATGGCGGGGATGAACTGGCTGCAGGCCGTCATCCTCGGCGTCGTTTTGAGTTCGACCGCCGTCGTCGGCGATTTGATCGAGTCGCTGTTCAAACGCGAGGCGGGCGTGAAGGATTCCGGCCATCTGTTTCCGGGCATCGGCGGCATTCTCGACTTGCTGGACAGTTTGCTGTTCAATGCGCCGATCATGTATCTGTATTTGCGGCACGTCTTGACGCACAATTTGAATTAGCCACAGATGCACACAGATGAAACACAGATAAGGGCGGCCGAAAAAGATTATTCGCTGAAGCCGGTCACGGAACAGATCATTGGCGCGGCGTTTGAGGTTCACAATTTTTTTGGTTTCGGTTTTTTGGAAAGGGTTTATCAGCGTGCCATGCAGGTTGAACTCCAGGCACGCGGCGTGAAGGTGGAGCTTGAGCCGAAAATCCAAGTTCGTTTCAAGGGCGTCATCGTGGGTGACTACGCGGCTGACCTGCTGGTTGAAGAAAAAATCATCGTGGAATTAAAAACTGACACAGCGTATCAGTCCATCCATGAATGCCAGCTCCTGAATGAATTGCGCGGCACGGGCATCCGGCTTGGGTATCTTATCAATTTTGGCCGCGAGCGCGTCGAATACAAACGGATGGTCTTTTGATTCAAATCTGTGTTTCATCTGTGCCCATCTGTGGCAAAATAATTTTTTGAAAATGAAAAATGTCGTCCTGCTTGGCAGCACCGGCTCCATCGGCACCAGCACCGTAAAGGTCGCGGAAGACTTGCCGGCGCAAATCCGTTTGCTCGGCCTCGCGGCGGGCGGCAATGCGGAATTGCTCCTCGAACAGACCCGCAAACACAAGCCAGCGGCGATTTCCATTGCCAATCCGGCGAAGGCGGGCGAATTGCAAACTGCGCTCGGAACTTCCACAAAAGTTTTTTCCGGCAACGAAGGCTTGCTGAAACTCGCGACAATGCCGGAAGCGGACATCGTTTTGATCGCCATTGTCGGCACGGCGGGATTGCAGCCCGCGCTCGCGGCGATTCGCGCGGGCAAGGACATCGCCGTCGCGTCCAAGGAAATTCTCGTCATGGCCGGTGAAATTGTCATGGCGGAAGCAAAAAAATACGGCGTAAAAGTTCTCGCGGTGGACAGCGAGCATTCCGCCATTTTTCAATGTCTCGACGGAAAACCAAGTTCGTCCGTCCGTCAATTAATTTTGACCGCGAGCGGCGGCCCGTTCCGCGACAAAACGATTTGGCCGAAGGAAAAATTTTCCGAGATCACTGTCGAACGCGCGCTCAAACATCCGTCGTGGGTCATGGGAAAAAAAATCACGATTGATTCCGCGACGCTCTTCAACAAGGGACTCGAAATGATCGAGGCGCGCTGGCTGTTCGACATCGAGATGGCGCGCGTCGGCGTGGTCGTGCATCCGCAAAGCATCGTGCATTCGATGGTGGAGTTTGTGGACGGTTCGCTCATCGCGCAACTTTCCACGCCGGACATGTGTTTGCCGATTCAATACGCGCTGACGTATCCCGACCGTGCGGCGAGCGGGCGCGTGCAGACGAATTTTCCAAAAATCGGCACGCTGACGTTTGAGGAGCCGGACGTGGAAAGATTTCCGGCGATTGAACTCGCGCGCCGGGCAGGGGAGATTGGCGGAACTTTGCCCGCCGTATTGAACGCGGCAAACGAAGTGGCGGTCGAAGCCTTCGTGAACCGCAAAATCAATTTTCCACAGATCACCGAACTCGTCCGCCGCACGATGGCCGCGCACAAAACCGTTTCGCAGCCGACGCTCGAACAGATTCTTGAGGCCGATTCTTGGGCGCGGCGAAGCTCGTTAGGTGGTTAATTGGTTAAACGGCCTGTCTTTCGCCGCGCCAATTTGACGATATAACAATTCAACGCTTCAACGATTGTGAAATTAAACTTTGTTGCTATAATCCTACGACTGATTTTTGCATGACAATTTTTCATTATGTTTTCATCGCGCTGGAAGTGGTGTTGATCTTCAACCTGCTCATCGGCGTCCACGAACTCGGCCATTTTCTCGCGGCCAAATGGCGCGGGCTGAAGATTGACCGCTTCGCCATCTGGTTCGGCCGGCCGATCTGGAAGACGACCATCGGCGGCGTCGAGTTCGCGCTCGGCTGGATTCCCGCCGGCGGCTACGTCGCGCTGCCGCAAATGGCGACGATGGAAATCATCGAGGGCAAAAGCGGCGAGCCTGAAGAAAAAATCATCAAACCTTTTGCGGAGCGCGTGGGCGGCGACTTGAAGGAAACTAAAATTGACACTCTGCCCAATGTTTCGCCGCTGGACAAAATCATCGTCGCGTTCGCCGGCCCGTTGTTTAGTTTTTTGCTGGCCATCGCGTTCGCCGTCGTCGTGTGGCAGGTCGGCAAGCCCATTAGCACCGCCGGCGATTCGACGGTCATCGGCTGGGTGGATCCGAGCGGCCCGGCGGGCATGGCCGGTCTGCGCGCTGGCGACAAAATTCTCGAAGTGGACGGCTATCCCGTCACGCATTACGCGCCGCCCGCGCAGGACAGCGTGAAATGGCGCGTCATCACCAGCCAGGGAACGAACATTCCCATCAAATACCTCCGCGACGGCAAGGTGGCGATGGCATATCCCGTGCCGTTGCATCGCCCGACGAAATGGTATGAGCGGAAATCGCTGCGGCAAATCATGATTGATGCGGCCGTTCCCGCGCTGGTGGGCGACACCTTCACCAACAGTCCCGCCGCCAAGGCCGGCTTGAAACCGGGCGATGAAATCGTCGCCGTCAACGGCGAAAAAATTTACAGCTACGATGCGCTGATACAGTTGGAAGAGGACATGACCAACGGCCTGATCAAACCGGTTACGCTCACGGTGCATCGCGGCAAGGATAATTTTGACCTCGCCCTGCTCGCGGCAAAACCGGTTCAGCCGACCAACGCCACGCCGTCCTTCGGCATCGAATGGCAGGTGGACACCAACGTGACCATCGCCCATCCCAGTCCGCTCGATCAAATCCAGTCCAGTGCCGGCCAGATTTTTGCGACGATCGGCGCGCTGTTCGAGCGCAACGGCGATGTCGGCGTCCAGCAGCTTGGCGGGCCGGTGATGATTGTCCGCGTCTATTATAATTTGTTCCAGGACGAGCACGGCTGGCGGCGCGTGCTGTGGTTCAGCGTCATTCTCAACGTCAACCTTGCGATGATCAACATGCTGCCGTTGCCGGTTCTCGACGGCGGGCACATCACGCTTTCGCTCATCGAATGGATTCGCCGCCGCCCGGTCAGCGCGCGGATTGTGAACGCCATCCAGACCGGCTTCGCCGCGCTGCTCATCGGTTTCATGGTCTATATAATGTTCTTCGACACCGGCGACTGGATCCGCAGCGCGCGCGCCGACCGCGAAGTGCCGGTGGTGTTTTCGCCTCAAGGCACTCCAACTGATATGGAACCTGGACAATCGAAAGTTCTTTTCCCGATTAAATAATTTCCTATGCGTTACTGCGATTCGCCGTATTTTTTTCATCGCCGTAAAACCCGCGAAATAATCATCGGCGATCCCGCCAACGGCGGCGTCATCATCGGCGGCGATCATCCCGTCGTCGTTCAGTCCATGATCACTTGCGACACGATGGACACCGCCGCCTCGGTCAAGCAGACGCTCGATCTTGTCGCCGTCGGCTGCCAGATCGTCCGCATCACCGCGCCGACCGTTAAGGACGCGGCGAACCTGCAAAACATCGTCGCCGAGCTGCGCGCGCAAAAATGTTTTGTCCCCATCGTCGCCGACATCCATTTCAAGCCCGATGCCGCGATGGAGGCGGTGAAATGGGTGGAAGTCATCCGCGTCAATCCCGGCAACTACGCCGACTCAAAAAAATTCGCCGTCAAGGAATACACCGACGAGCAATACGCCGCCGAATTGAAGCGCATCGAGGAAAAATTCACGCCGCTCGTCCTCGAATGCAAGCGCCTCAAGCGCGCCATGCGCATCGGCACCAACCACGGCTCGTTGAGCGACCGCATCATGAACCGCTTCGGCGACACGCCGCTCGGCATGGTCGAGAGCGCGCTGGAATTCGCCCGCATCTGCCGCGCGCACGATTTTCACAACTTCAAGTTTTCGATGAAATCATCCAACCCGAAGGTGATGATCGAATGTTATCGCCTGCTGGTTGCACGATTGAACGAACTCGGCGCGGACTGGAATTATCCCATCCATCTCGGCGTCACCGAAGCCGGCGAAGGCGAGGATGGCCGCATCAAATCCGCCATCGGCATCGGCTCGTTGCTCTGCGACGGACTCGGCGACACCATCCGCGTCTCGCTCACCGAAGATTCGCCGCATGAAATCGCCGTCTGCCGCGACCTGCTCGCGCAGATTCCGACGCTGGCCAACCATCAACCATCAACCATCAACCTTGAACCTTCGTTCGACCCGTTTCACTTTGAAAAACGCGAGACGCCGGAGATTGAACTGAACGAAAACATCAAGTGCGGCGGCGAACAACTCATCCGCGTCGTCGTCACGCGCGCGACGTTCGACAAAGTCGCGCCGAAAATCCGTCCGAAAGACGACGTGAAGCCGGAAGCGATTTACGAAGACCTGAACATTTTTGAAATTGACCCGACGCAGGATTTTGAGATCAATTGCGAGACGCAATTGGTCACGGTGAAAGACTGCGTGAAACTCCCGGCCATCACCGCCTTCCGTTTGCTCGCGGCAAAACTCAAACGCCTTGGCCGCAACAACCCAATTCTGCTCAAGGATTGTTTGGAATGTAGGACAGGCGTCGCGCCTGTCTCTAATTTAAATTCAAACCAGAAAAATCTGGAGACAGGCGCGACGCCTGTCCTACTCGAACCCAAAATCGCCTTGCTCCGCGCCTCCGTCGTCATCGGCTCGCTGCTCGCGGATGGGATTGGCGATGCGATTCTCGTGCGCGGCGAAGCGGGCGGCGGACAATCGCTGCGGCTCGCGTATAATATTTTGCAGGCCGCCGGTTGCCGCAGTTTCAAGACGGATTACGTCGCGTGTCCGAGTTGCGGACGCACGTTGTTCAATTTGCAGACCGTCACCGCGCGCATCAAGGCGCGCACGGAGCATCTCAAGGGTGTGAAGATCGCCATCATGGGCTGCATCGTGAACGGGCCGGGCGAAATGGCGGACGCGGATTTCGGCTACGTCGGTGGCGCGCCGAACAAGATCAATCTTTACGTCGGCAAGACGCCGATCAAGTTCAACATCCCCGAAGCCGACGCGGTGGAGCGGCTCGTTGACCTCATCAAAGAACACAACAAGTGGGTCGAGCCGGAAGTAGTGACTGTATAACCGAGCAAAGGTGAAAAGCAAGACTACCAGTGGGACATTTCGTAAATGCTGTTCTTCATATACCCCAAGACCAAAATTGGCGGGTTCGTCGTGTTATTCCAACGACAAAACAAACAGTCACCGGGCCATAATTGATAATTGATCGGCCAAGCATCAGGAGGACCGCTGCCCGAGCGATGAGTTGGAAATTTGTATGAAGTCAGTCCCAAGGTTTCCCACACTTGGGGAGCAGTCATGCCTGGATGAATTAAGCCGATGCTTTGCCGCGCTCGATGCGCTGCCCAAGGAGTGCAATGGTATGGCCAAACAGCAGGCCGGGAAATTAACCCCCAATAATAAGTCATGAAAAGCATGGCCATAATCCGCAGAAATCCAGACTTCCATCCTTGCCTCAATCCATATGTAATCCACATAACTGACCCGCAACTGATGAAACTCGCGGCTTGTCGGCGGGTTCGCCTTTTCATAAATTGCCGCGTCCCAAATTGATTTATGCCAGCCAAGCGCAAACTCCGTTACGGAATGGTCGGCGGCGGCCAGCACGCCTTCATCGGCGCGGTTCACCGCCTGGCCGCCAACCTCGACGGCCAGATCGAACTCGTCGCCGGCGCGTTTTCCGCCGACGCCAAAAATTCGCAGACGACGGGCGAGCAGCTTTTCCTGAATCCCAAACGCGTTTATGCGAGCTACGCGGAAATGGCGGAGCGCGAGGCGGCGTTGCCGGCGGACGAACGGATTGATTTTGTTTCCATCGTCACGCCGAATTTTTTGCACGCGCCGGTCGCGACGACGTTTTTGAAAAAAGGTTTTCACGTCGTCTGCGACAAGCCGATGACGCTGACGTTGAAAGAAGCGAAGGCGCTGCGTGAAACCGTTCGCCGGAGCGGAAAAGTTTTTGCGCTGACGCACAATTACACCGGCTATCCGATGGTGAAGGAGGCGCGCGAACTTGTCCGCAGCGGCAAGCTGGGAAAAATTTTGAAAATCGTCGCCGAGTATCCGCAGGGCTGGCTGCTCGACAAAATTGAAGACACCGGCCAGAAGCAGGCAGCGTGGCGCGCCGACCCGAAAAAAGCCGGTGCGAGCTGCTGTCTTGCTGACATCGGCACACACGCCGAAAATCTGGGTCGCTATATCACCGGGCTGGAGATTGAATCGCTGTGCGCGGAGTTCACGACGTTCATTCCCGGCCGCAAATTGGAGGACGACGCGAATTTGCTGCTGCGTTACCAAGGCGGCGCGAAGGGCGTTTTGCATTGCTCGCAAATTTCCTGCGGCGAGGAAAACAATTTGAACATCCGCGTCTATGGCACGAAAGGTTCGCTCGCGTGGCAGCAGGAGCATCCGAATGAATTGAAATTCATTCCGAAGGGCGAACCGGCGAAAATTCTCCGGCGCGGAAATAATTATGTCAGCGACGCGGCGAAAAAGTTCACGCGGCTGCCGTTCGGCCATCCTGAGGCGTTCATCGAGGCGTTTGCAAACATTTATCTGGAAGCCGTTGCCGCCATCCGCGCGAGCATCGCCGGCCAGCCTTCGCTCAAAAGCTCCGGCTCGGCAAGCAAGCGCGGCACGTTTGATTTCCCAACAGTGGACGACGGCGTGATCGGCATGGCGTTTCTGGAAACCGCTGTGAAGTCGGCGAAGTCGAATGCGAAGTGGACGAAATTCGTGGCAACTTAAAATCAAAAATGAAAAATAAAATTCTGGCCGTCATCCTGGCCGCAGCCGTGGCCGGTTGCTCAACTCAAAAGCCGGTGAAAACGGCGACAGCCGCGCCGGCCAAAACGAAAAATGTCGAAGTGACCATTGACGGTGTCGCGGGCTTTCAAGACACGCCGCTGCAGCCGGACGGCCTTTGGCACGTCCACGATCCGGCGCGGCCGCAGCCGCCGATGGTGACGCCCGGCACGTTCAGCGAGAACGCCACGCCGCCGAGCGACGCGATAGTTTTGTTCGACGGCAAAGATTTGTCGCAATGGCGCGACCAGAAAACCGGCGGGGCGGCACCGTGGCAAATTGAGGACGGTGCCATGATTGCGGAAAAGGATTATATCGTCACGACGAATCAATTCGCCGACATCCAGTTGCATCTGGAATTCCGCGAGCCGACGCCGCCGACGGGCAGCGGCCAGGCGCGCGGCAACAGCGGCGTGTTTTTCATGGGCCAATACGAGATTCAAGTGCTCGATTGTTACGGCAACAAAACTTATGCCGACGGCGCGACGGCGGGAATTTACGGCCAGCATCCGGCGCTCGTGAATGCGTGCCGTCCGCCGGGCGAATGGCAGACTTACGACATCATTTTCAACGTGCCGCATTTTGATGCCGACGGAAAATTGCTTTCGCCCGCGTATGTCACGGTTTTTCATAACGGCGTCGTGGCGCAGAATCATCAGGCCATTCGCGGTGCGACCAACTGGAAAAGTCCCGGCAAATACACGCCGCACGGCCCGGCCGGTCCGCTGGCGTTGCAATATCACAACAACCCGGTTGCGTTCCGCAACATCTGGGTGCGCCCGGTGCCGGTGGTCAATGATCCTTGAGCAATTAAAAATGAAAAATGAAAAATGAAAAAACTATTTCTGCTGCTGGCGTTCGCAATGTTCGTTTCGGTCTCGCAGGCTGCGCCAAAAAAACTGCTGGTGGTCACGACAACGACCGGTTTCCGGCACAGCTCGATTCCGACGGCGGAAAAAATCCTCGCGCAGCTCGCGCATGACAGCGGCGAGTTCACGGTGGATTTTTTGGAGCAGCCGCCGGGTCATCCGGCCACCGGCTTTCCACCGAAATTGAAAGCGGACGCGAGTGACGCGGACAAGGCGGCGTTCAACGAAGCCGAGGCGAAATGGAACGCGTCCTTGAAAACGTTGCTGCAAAAACTTTCCCCGGCGAACCTGAAAAATTATGACGGCGTGATTTTTGCGAGCACGACGGGCGATCTGCCGGTTCCCGATCCGCAGGGATTTCTGGATTGGATCAAGGCCGGCCACGCGTTCATCGGCATTCACGCGGCCGCCGACACGTTTCACGGCTGGCCGGGATACATTGACATGCTCGGCGGCGAATTTGCGCATCATGGCAAACAGGTGAGCGTGGAATGTCTGAACCAGGACCCGCAAAATCCCGCCACGGCGCACCTCGGAAAATCCTGGACGATTTCGCAGGAGGAGATTTACCAGTTCAAAAATTATGACCCGGCGAAGGTTCACGATTTGCTGATTCTCGACAAACATCCTGAAACTGGTGCCGCCGGACATTTTGCCGTGGCGTGGTGCAAAAATTACGGCGCGGGCAGAGTCTTCTACACGTCGCTTGGTCATCGCGAAGACCTCTGGGACACGGATGCCAGTTTGAAAGACCGGAAAAATTCCGCCGAAATTGCCAAGGCTTACCAGGCGCACGTTCTCGGCGGCATCGAATGGGCGCTCGGTTTGAAAGGCCAGCCGGTTCCGTAAATCTATTTTTGAGAGACCGCCGCCGCAACCATCCCGGCGGCGGTTTTATTTTTTTCGCGCTGCGTTCCGGCAATTTGAGTTCTCGCTTCACCTCCACGTTCTGATAGGATGCGCAGTGTCGTAAAGACACATTGCATGACACCCAAACTTTTTTCCGAACTCGGCCTGTCCGCTGACATTCTCAAGGCGATTGACAAGCTCGGCTTCGAGCAGGCCGCGCCGATTCAGGCGGCGGCCATTCCGTTGCTGCTCGCGGGCAAGGACATCGTGGGCCAGTCGCAGACCGGTTCCGGCAAGACCTGCGCGTTCGGCATTCCCGCCGTGGAAAAAGTGGACGCGAACAAACGCGCCGTGCAAATTTTAATCCTTTGCCCGACGCGCGAACTGGCGATGCAGGTTTCGGAAGAAATTCACAAGCTCGCTTTTTTCAAGCGCGGCATCATCGCGCTGCCGATTTACGGCGGCCAATCTTACGACCGGCAACTTTTTGGTTTGCGGCAGGGCGCGCAGATCGTCATCGGCACGCCGGGGCGCGTGATGGATCACATGCGGCGCGGCACGTTGCGGCTGGCCGACCTCAAGATGGTCATCCTCGACGAGGCGGACGTGATGCTCAACATGGGTTTCCGCGACGACATCGAAACCATTTTGAAGGACGCGCCGAAGGAACGGCAGACGGTTTTCTTTTCCGCCACGATGCCAAGGCCGATCCGTGAACTCATCGAAAAATACGCGCGCGATCCGCAGAACGTGAAGGTCGAGCAAAAGGCGATGACCGTCCCGACCGTCGAGCAAGTTTATTTCGAGGTGGACCGCCGTTACAAAATCGAACTGCTCACGCGGCTGATTGACATTTACGACCTGAAGCTGGGAATTATTTTTTGCAACACCAAGCGCATGGTGGATGACCTTGTTGACCATCTCGAAGCGCAGGGTTATCAGGCCGACCGCTTGCACGGCGACATGACGCAGAACATGCGCGACCGTGTGATGAACAAGTTTCGCAAGTCTGGCCTGGAATTTCTCGTGGCCACGGACGTCGCCGCGCGCGGCATTGATGTGGACGACGTGCAGGTGGTTTTCAACTACGACCTGCCTTACGACCCGGAAGATTACGTCCACCGCATCGGGCGCACCGGCCGCGCCGGCAAGAGCGGCAAGGCGATCTCGCTCGTGCCGAGCCGCGAGCTGTTTCAAATCCGCAACATCGAACGCTTCACCAACGTCCGCATCCAGCGCGGAAAAATCCCGACGGAAAACGAAGTGGCCGAGGCGCGCGAAAATGTTTTTCTCGATAAATTGCGTTCGCTGCTCACCAGCGGTGAATTTCCGAAACAAGACCGCCTCGTTGAGCGGCTCGCCGAGGAAGGTTTTGCGGCCAACGACATCGTTTCCGCGCTCATCCATCAATTGCAAAGCGGCGAAGGCGCGGCCAAGTCCGCGCCCAAGACAAAGGAATATGACCGTCCGCCGCGCGAGGAAAATTTTGACCGGCGCGAACGTCCGTCGTTCCGCGACAACCGGGGCGAGCGCGGAAATTTCCGCGACCGCGACGAACGCCGCCCAAGTTTTGACAACCGCTGCGACGAGCGACCGCGCCGGTTTGAAGACCGTCCGCCGCGTGCCGAAGCAAAATTCGCCGCGCCGTTAAAATCCAAAGCCGCGCCGTGGAAAGCCGCGCCCGCACCGCCGGCGAAAGCGATTGTCCCGCCGCCGGAAGTCAAACCGCCGGTCGAAGTGAAAACGGAAGTGGTCAAAACTTTTTCCGACGCGGAAATTCTCGCCTCGGTGAAAACTCCCGAAGCGAAGCCGGAATCAAAATTGTTCATCAAGCCAAAACCCGCGCCCGCCGCCGCGCCGAAACCAAAAATCAGCCGCGCGACGCCCGCCGACCAGACGCGCCTGTGGATCAGTGTCGGCGAGGAACAAGGCGTCGTGCCGATTGATTTCGTGAATTCGGTCGCCGGTGAAACGGGCTTGCCCGGAAAAGTGGTCGGCAAAGTGGACGTGCGCGAGCGGCATTCGTTTGTGGACGTTTCAACCGAGCACGTTCATGGCATCATCGCCAAACTGAACCGCGCGGAAATCAAAGGGCACAAGGTTAAAGCGAAGGTGGCGTGATGAGCGGTGAAACGCCATCGGAAAGTCCGGTTCCCGCAAAAAATGTCGAGCGGCTTTTCCCGTTCGTGCTGAAGACGCGCGCGTTGTTCGTGGGCCGCGACACGTTGCGCGCGAACAAGGGGAAACTGCATTTCGTTCTCATCACCACGGACATCGCCGAAGCCAGCCGCGCGGAAGTGTTGAAAGATTTTACCCATTATCCGGTCGTGCAGCATTTCACGGCGGCGGAGCTTGAAACGTTTTTCGGCGTTAAAGGGGCCAAGGCCGTCGGCTTCGCCAAGTCCGGCCTCGCGCAATCCATCTACGCCGAACTCAAGGCCCATCGCATCAACCAGCCGTTGCATCCGTCGAAGCCGAGCGCAATGATTCCAGTTGCTCCCAGCGAGAATAAAATTGGGTGACTTTTTTCTTGGCGGCTTCGAGTTCATCCGTGAGTTGATTCACTTTCGCCGCGTGCTTGCGGAAAAATTCCGGGTCGGCGAACAAACCTTCGATGCGCGCGACCTCGGCTTCTACTTCGTGAATCTGCGCTTCCATGCCTTCGAGTTCGCGCTGCTCCTTGAACGAGAGTTTGCGCGGCTTGTTTTTCGGCGTGGCGGTGGCGGTTGATTTGTTGGTCGCGAGAATGGCGGCGCTTTGGCGCGCGGCGGCGGCTTCGGTCTTTTGTTTTTTCTCCAGATAATAATCGTAGTCGCCGACGCTGTGATGGATTTTACCGTCGCCTTCAAACGCCAGAATGTCCGTGCAGACGCGGTTCAGAAAATAGCGATCGTGACTGACCACGCACGTCACGCCGGCGAACGCGATCAACGCTTCTTCCAGCACGCGCAACGTCGGCAGATCCAAATCATTCGTCGGCTCGTCAAGAATCAGGAAGTTGCCGCCGCTTTTTAGAATGCGCGCGAGCAACAAACGGCTGCGTTCGCCACCGCTCAATTTTTTTACCTGCGTCAGGATGCGGTCATCGGCAAACAGAAATCGCTTCAAATAAGAGCGCACGGAAAGTTTTGCCTCGCCCCATTGCACAAACTCCCGGCCCTCGGCGACTTCATCCATCACCGTGTTCTCCTCGTTGAGTTGCAACCGCGCCTGGTCAACGTAGTTGAACTTCGTGAGCTGGCCGGTCTTCACCAAACCTTCCGTCGGCGGTAACTGGCCGATGATGATTTTGAGCAACGTGGACTTGCCGAGGCCGTTGCGCCCGCAGATGCCGACGCGCTTGCCGTTCTCGAACGTGAAATTGAAGCCGGAGAATAATTTCTTCCCGGCAATTTCCATGCCCAAATCCGTCACATCCACCGTGCGGTTGCCAAGTTGTGGCGGCGGCGGGATGACCAGCTCTACGTCTTCCTCAATCACCGGCCCGTCTTTCGCGGCCTCGTCGTAGTAACGCTCAAAACGATCCTTCTGCTTGCTGCGCTGCGCGCGCGGGCCTTGCCGCACCCACGCAAGTTCCTTTTTCAAAAACATCTGGCGCTTGTGCTCGATGGTCGAGTCGGCCTCCTGCCGCTCCGCCTTGGCCAGCAGATAATCGGTGTAATTTCCCGCGTGCGAAAAAAACTTGCCATTGCTCAATTCCAAAATCGTCGAGGCGACACGGTCAAGAAAATAGCGGTCATGCGTGACGACCAGAAATGTGCCGCCGAACGTTTCCAAAAACTCCGCGACCCACTCGATGGATTCCGGGTCGAGATGGTTCGTCGGTTCGTCCAGCATCAGGAAATCCGGGCGCGAAACGATCGCCCGCGCCATCGCCACGCGCCGTTTTTCGCCGCCGGACAGCGACTCGATGCGCCGGTCGCCGTCGGGACAATTCAGGTGCGCAAGCGCCAGCGCAATGCGCCGGTCGAGCGTCCAGCCGTCCAGCACTTGGATGCGGGCCTCCAGTTCCTCGTGGCGCTTCGAGTCATGCGGCAGCGATTCAAACTCCGCGATCAAATCCATGACGTGCTGCGCGCCGTCGCGGATGTTTTCATAAACATTTTTCGCCGCATCGAGCATGAAATCCTGCGGCAGATAGCTCACGACCAGATCGCGCTGCCGCGAAACTTCGCCGCTGTCGGGCGATTGCAGTCCGGCAAGCATCCGCAGGAACGTCGTCTTGCCCGCGCCGTTGCGCCCGACGAGGCCGAGATGGTCGCCGTCCTGAATGCCGAGCGTGACGTTGTCGAGCACGGCGCGTGTGCCGTAACGCACGGTGACTTCGGAGGCAGAAATGATGGTGGGCATATTTTTAACCGCCCAGAGAATGTAAAATCAGTTTCACAAGAATGTGAATGGTAGCAGATAATCAGGTGGGAACAAGACGGGAAAGAGGATTGCTTGCAAGCAGTTTGACTGTCTTGTGCAAATTCGTTAAAAGTTTGTCATGCAGGTCGCCGCGCCAACTATTGAACAACTGCGTTCAAAGCTCCCGGAAATCACGGATGCTGCTTGATCCACAATTTTATGTCAGCTTGCTTGGTGGTGGGACAAATCTTCGCTTGGGAAGTTTGGAAGACTATCCATATTTTCGTCCATATCGTCGCAGCCAATTAGAACTGACCGATCGCGTGGAAGATGTATTGAATGGAGCTTTGAAGTTTCAGGTGAGCCTTCCATTGTCAGGAATCATCGCCCCAAACATTCTCATTTCACGTTCGTTCGATTCAGCGGAATCAGTCGTCGCGAAAAATTTTATTCGGGCAACCGGCGCGCGATACGCAAAACTTGCTGAACAGCGTCCGGTTTATGCGACGCTTGCTGTTTCTCGGGAGGCACTCCTTGAAAAATCACTGCTGCAAGAATTTCTTGCGGACATCACCTTGCTGGACACCCCGCCCAATGGTTTTTATTTGCTCGTTGGCGCATCAAATAGCGAAGCACGGACGGAAATTTTTCATGCCGATTTAATCGCCGGTTGGCTGTTACTGAACTATTCACTCAAGGTCAACGGTTTTGAAGTCATCAATGGCTATTCAGATCGGCTGTCGCCGTTCCTTGGTGCGGTTGGTGGCGATGTTGGCTGCTCTGGATGGTTTAACACCTTGAAAACATTCTCGCTGGATCGCTTCGCGCCAGCGGCAACGGGCGGACGATTGCCGGTGCAAAGGTATCTCTCAACTCGTTTGCTCAACCGTATCACCTTCATTGAACTCAATGGACTCCGCCTTTTTCTGCCAGATGTGCTCAATAATTTGCCGCACGATGTGGATTTTACCGAGGCCGAAGAACCGCAGCGAAATCGCGAAGTATTTCAATCTTGGGAAGCTTTGAAGTCGCTGGCCGCACGCCTGACAGCGGGTGATTTGGTTGCCAATCTTAAAAATTGCGACGCAGCCATCGCGCAAGCTAGAGATGCCTACGCGCGAATTTCAGCCGCGCGCTTTCCGTTGGATTCCAAATCAGGCAATGATCACTTGGAAGACTTGAGCGAAGGCATCAAACTTTTCCGGGAACTGGCCGAGCTTTGACAAAACGTGCCAGCGTGACCACGGCGCGCTCGCGGGCTTTTGAACTCAAAGGTGCTCCGCGACGAGGAGAATAAAACTTTCGGATCTTCCCTGCGTGCTTGTCAAAAGCCCATAGACCAACGCGGAGCTTCTTAAATAAATCTAAATGTTGTTTTGCCAGTTTTGCAGCTTGTGGAGGCAAAACAACATAAGCAGCGTCGGCAAAATAGCGATAGCGATATGCTTGACCCAAAGCTTTCCGCCAGTCACGGAGTTTCATTTCAAAAGCGAAAAGGGATTCGCGGTTGAACTTCTGGTGGTGCGGATGGAATTCTACCGCCGAACCTTCCTGGCTTTTAGGCGATGGTTTCCAAGCGAACCACACAAAGTCAGCCACGCCAAAACCGGCCACCTGAAATTCTCGCGCCGGAAAAAATGATGTCCGAACGGTGTCCTCAAATTGTTTGAGGTAAATACGCCCGAAAGCTAGCACGAAACTCGACTCACCACGTTTGGAAGCTGAAGCGCGCGGAAAATTCAGGCGTGTACCTTTACGCAGCACATTGACAAAGCGGAATTTCTCTTGAACAGATGCCACTGACACTTTGTAACACGCCTTTCTCCGCATTTCAACCTTCAAGAATTCTAAATTTCGTCACTCCTTCGCCGTTTGCACTGGAATGGCGGAGAGCGGCGTGTTTTTATTCGTCTCGCCGAAATAATTGGCCGACCACTCGTTTTGGAAAAGCACGACGGGATTTTTGCCGAGGTCGTAGGCGAGACGCGCGCCGGTCGGGAGCGAAAGCGCGTCGAGTTCTTCTTCCTTGATGTCGGTCGGCAGCCAGCGGACGACGCTCCACGGCGCGGCTTCGAGACGTGACTCCGCGCCGTATTCGCTTTCGAGGCGGAATTGCACGACTTCAAATTGCAGCGGACCGACGGCGGCAAGCAGCGGCGTTTTGACGGACGAGTTGCGCAGATACAACGCCTGGATGACGCCTTCCTGCAAAAGCTGGTCGAGGCCCTGGCGGAATTGTTTGTACTTCCCCGTGTTCGGATTGTGCAGATACGAAAACGCCTCGGGCGTGAAGCGCGGGATTTCCTTGTAGAGAATTTTTGGATCGGTCGTCAGCGTATCGCCGATGCCAAAACTATCGTGGCCGACGAGGCCGATGACGTCGCCGGGATACGCCTCGTCCACGGTCTCGCGCTCGTTGCCAAACAATTTATGCGAACTGGAGAGGCGGACTTTTTTCTCGGAGCGCGAGTGATGCACGGTCATGTCGCGATCAAATTTTCCGGAGCAGACGCGGATGAACGCGATGCGGTCGCGGTGCTTCGGGTCCATGTTCGCCTGAATCTTGAAAATGAAACCGCTGAACGCGGGGTTTTCCGGCGCGATCTCGATGCCACCCATCACGCGCGATTTCGGCGCGGGCGAATGCTTCAAAAAACCGTCGAGCAAAAGCTGCACGCCGAAATTATTCACGCCGCTGCCGAAAAAAACCGGCGTCGTTTTGCCCGCGAGCACGGCGGCTTCGTCGAAGGATTCGCCGGCGAGTTCGAGCATTTCCAATTCTTCGAGCGTCTTGGCAAATTCCGCGTCGCTCAAATTGCCGCGCACTTCCGGGTCGTGCAGTCCGCCGACGACAACGGGCGCGCGATGCTTGCCGCCCACGACGCGCTCGAACGTGTGCATCGTCTTCGTCTGCCGGTCGTAGATGCCCTGAAATTCCGGGCCGTTGCCGATCGGCCAGTTCACCGGAAACGCGCCGATGCCCAGCACGCGCTCCAGTTCGTCAATCAGCTCCAGCGGATTTTTCATCGGCCGGTCGCACTTGTTCATGAACGTGAAGATCGGCACGCCGCGTTGACGGCAGACTTCAAACAGTTTTCGCGTCTGCGGCTCGATGCCTTTCGCGGAATCAATCACCATCACCACCGCGTCAACGGCGGTCAGCACACGATAAGTGTCCTCGGAAAAATCCTTGTGACCGGGCGTGTCGAGCAAGTTGAGGCGATAGCCGTCGTAATCAAATTGCAGCACGGTCGAGCTGATCGAGATGCCGCGCTTTTTTTCCAATTCCATCCAGTCGCTCGTCGTGGCGCGCTGATTTTTTCGCGCGGTCACGGAGCCGGCGAGCTGCACCGCGCCGCCGTAAAGCAGCAGCTTTTCCGTCAACGTGGTCTTGCCCGCGTCGGGATGCGAAATGATGGCGAACGTGCGCCGCCGCTGGATTTCTTCTGCAATGTTCACAAAGGCCGCACACGGTAGCAGAAAATCAGACGGGAACAAGTCCGGGGTTTCGATTCAAACAAACCTGGTAAGTCAAATCGCCATCATGCGTTGCGTCTGCAATGCAGTTGCATCCCTGTTTGATCTGTGAAAATCTGTGCTGAACAATTGTAATTGTGGCGACAGAAACCCTACATTTTGAAAACGCGCGGTTTGCGCAACAGCTTTTCAACCACGAGCCGCGCAATTTACAGTTGCTCGAAACGGAACTTGGCGTCAAGGCCACGGCGCGCGAGGGCTGGATCAAGCTCGACGGCGCGGCGGACGGCATCGAACGCGCGAAACAGCTTTTCGCCTCGCTCGAAAGCCTGTTGAAGTCCGGTTCGCCGGTGAAGAACCGCGAATTCACGCACGCGTTGAACGTGGTGAAACACGATGGCGTGACGGCGTTAAAGGATTTGGTCCGCGACCGCGTGACGACGCACGAACGCAAGCCGGGCGTGACGGCGAAAACCACCGGCCAGAAAAAATATCTCGACGCCATCCGCAAACACGACATCACGTTCGGCATCGGGCCGGCGGGCACGGGGAAAACTTATCTGGCGGTGGCAATGGCGTTGTCGGCTTTGCGCGGCGGCGAAGTGTCGCGGATCATTTTGACGCGTCCGGCGGTAGAGGCCGGCGAAGCGCTGGGATTTTTGCCGGGCGATTTGTTTGAAAAAATCACGCCGTATCTGCGTCCGCTGCACGACGCGCTGCACGACATGCTGCCCGCCGAGGAAATCGCCAAACACACGGAGCGCGGGACGATTGAGATCGCGCCGCTGGCCTACATGCGCGGACGGACGCTGAACGGTGCGTTCATCATTTTGGACGAGGCGCAAAATTCCACGACGGAGCAGATGCTGATGTTTCTCACGCGGCTCGGCCACGGCTCGAAGGCGGTCATCACCGGCGACGAAACGCAGGTGGATTTGCCGCCGCACAAACATTCCGGCCTGCTCGAAGCGCATCGCGCGTTGAAAAACATCGAGGGCATCGCGGTCATTGAATTTTCCCGGCGCGATGTGGTGCGGCATCCGCTCGTGCAGCGCATCATCGGGGCTTACGAGGAACATCGCGGCAAGGCGAAGCTTGAAGCAGAATGAGCCTCACCATCGTCAACCGCCAGCGGACGAAAAAAATCAACACGCGACTGCTCCGGCAAATCGCGGACGAATTGTTTGCGAAACTGAAAATTACGGAAGCGGAACTCGGCCTCACGCTTGTCGGCGCGAAAAGAATGGCGCTGGTGAACCGGCGGTTTTTGCGGCACGAAGGTTCGACGGATGTGATCACGTTTGACCACGCGGAAAAGCGAAAAGCGGAAAGCGGAAAGCAGGAAAAATTGCATGGGGAACTTTTCATCTGCGTGGACGACGCGGTTTCGCAGGCGAAGAATTTCAAGACAAGCTGGCAGTCGGAAATCGTGCGTTACCTGGTTCACGGCGTTTTGCATTTGCGCGGGCACGACGATTTGCAGCCGGCTCTGCGGCGAAAAATGAAATGCGAGGAGGAACGCCTGTTGCGCGCGCTGGCCCGGAAGTTTTCGCTCGCGCAAATCGGCGGTGGTTCTAAACTGCGCGCGTGAAAAAATCTTTATTCGCCCGCTGGCGCGCCAGTTTTCTGACCGGGATCGTCATCGTCCTGCCCGGCGTCATCACGCTCGCGGTGGTGAAATGGTTTTTCGGCACGGTTTCCAGCCTGACCGACCTGCTGCTTTTTTTCCTGCCGAAGACCATCACGCACGAAGACGGCGGCAGCGGCCCGATTCACTGGTATTGGAGTCTGCTGGCGCTGATTTTTGCGGCGCTGCTGGTGACGGTCATCGGTCTGCTCGCGCGCCACTACATCGGGAAGCGGCTGATCGCCTGGGCGGACGGCCTGATGCTGCGCGTGCCGGTGTGGAACAAGATTTACGGCACGATCAAGCAGGTGGACGCCGCCTTCACCGGCAACAAAAATTCGTTCAAGACCGTCGTGCTCGTCGAGTATCCGCGCGCGGGAATTTTTTCCGTCGGCTTCATCACGAGCGAACAGACGCGTGAAGTGGAAGTGAAAACCAAACGCAAATGCGTGTGCGTTTTCATCCCGACCACGCCGATCCCCACGGGCGGCTTCATGATTTTGGTTCCCGAAGAAGACGTCATTAAGCTCGACATGAGCGTGGCGGACGGTTTCAAATACATCATCAGCATCGGTGCGATTTCGAACGAATACCTGCCGGCCAAGCCCCAATGATTGAGACCGCCACCGGCCTGATTCTGCGCACGCGTCCGCTCACGGAAACGAGCCTGATCGTCAACTGGCTCACGCCGGACGCCGGCAGAATCGCGACCGTCGCCAAGGGCGCGCGCCGGACGAAATCCCCGTTTCTTGGCGGGCTTGACCTGTTTTATCTCGCAGATTTTTCTTTCAGCCGCAGCCGCCGCTCGGATTTGCACACGTTGCGCGAGGCCAGTCTGCGCGAACGGCACGGCGCGCTGCGGGAAGATTTTTTGAAGCTGCGCCAGGCCGCGCACGCCGCGACTTTGATCGAGCAGACGACGGAAACGGAAACGCCGCTGCCCGCCGTGTTTGCACTGATGCGGACGTTTCTCGGTTTTCTTGGCGGCCATCCCGGCGCGCCGCAAAATGTTTTTGCGTTTGAACTCAAGCTGCTCGCCGAGCTGGGGCTGGCGCCGGACTGGGCGGCGGTGAAATTAACGGCGGGCGCAAAACAAATCGGACGCGTGCTGCTGGCCGAAGACTGGCCGGCCATCCGCCGTTTGAAATTGACGGCGGCGCAGACCGAGGAGTTGCGCCAGTTTCTGCACGGCTATCTCATTTTTCACCTGGGCCGGCTGCCCAAAGGCCGCGCGGCGGCGCTGGCCGGCGGCGCTTGAATTGAACTTTGGTTTGGCTGCGGTTGCGCTATATTGTTTCAGGAATTAGAAGCCACAACATGTTAAAAAAAATCGCCAAACGATTTTCCAGCGTGCGGATGCAACTGGTTGCGAGCGTGTTTGTGGCCATCGCGCCGGCCCTGATCCTCACCTACGTCATCAACCAGGACTGGTTCTGGCGCTTCTCGCCGGAATGGCTGAAGCAATATGCGACGGAGGTTCCGTGGACCAGTCTGCTGGTCGGCCTGCTGGCGCTGATCGCGGCGTGGTTCGGCGGCGAGCATTTTATTTTGCGCCAGGTGCGCGCGCTGACCAACGCCACGCAGCGGCTGGCCAAAGGCGACTGGTCGGCGCGCACCGGTTTGAAGGCGGCGGAGGGCGAAATCGGCCAGCTGGCAAAAACGTTTGACGACATGGCGTCGGCGTTGCAGCGGCGGAATCACGACCGCGAGAGCGCCGAGAGATTGACGCTGTTCCGCGCCTTGCAACAAACGGTCGTCGCCGCGCTCGGCCAGTTTGCGCTGACGCACAGTGACCTGCCGTCGCTGATGAACCAGGCCGTCATCTTCATCGCCCAGACGCTGGAGGTGGAATATTCCGCCGTGCTGGAAATGCTGACGGATGGACAATTGTTTTTGCGCGCGGGCGTCGGCTGGAAACCGGGCTGCGTCGGCAATGTCAAAGTGTCCAACGACGGCAAATCACAAATTGGTTTCACTTTGAAAACCGGCGAACCGGTCGTCATCCCCGGTGCCGCCAGCGAAACGGTCTTCAGAAAAACCCCGCTGCTCACCGAGCACGGTGTGATCGGCGGGGTGACGATTGCGATTCCCACGCGCGGCCAGCCGTTTGGCGTGCTGTGCGCCTTCACCGCGCACCGGCGGGAATTTACCGGCGATGAAGTTCAATTTTTGCTCGCGGTGGCCAACGCCATCGGCACTGCCGCTGACCGCTTGAACCTGGAAGCGCAATTGCGCCAGTCGCAAAAAATGGAGTCCGTCGGCCAGCTCGCCGCGGGCGTCGCGCATGATTTTAACAACATGCTGACCATCATCCAGGGACATTCCAGCATGTTGCTCGCCAAATCAACGCTGCCGACCGAGCTTCAGGATTCGGTGCAGGCGGTTTATTTTGCGGCGGAGCGCGCCGCCGGCCTCACGCGCCAGTTGCTCATGTTCAGCCGCAAAAACGTGATGCAGCCCAAGCCGATCGACCTGCGCGAGATCGTCGGCAACATGAGTAAAATGTTGCAACGGCTGATCGGTGAAACGATTGATCTCCGCTTCGTCCCGCCGGCGGCACTGCCGTTCGTCCAAGGCGATCCCGGCATGATTGAGCAGGTCGTGATGAATCTAGCCGTCAACGCGCGCGACGCCATGCCCAAGGGCGGCGCGCTGACCATCGGCATTGACGCCGTGCCGATTGACGAAGGTTATGTAACCACGCACCCCGAAGCGCGTGCGGGAAATTTCATCCGGCTGCGCGTCGCGGACACCGGCACCGGCATGGACGCCAGCACGATGCAGCACATTTTTGAGCCGTTCTTCACCACCAAGGAAGTCGGGCGCGGCACGGGCCTCGGCCTCGCGACCGTTTATGGAATTGTGAAGCAACACGACGGCTGGGTCGAGGTCAACAGCGAGCCCGGCGTCGGTTCCGCCTTCGATGTTTTTTTCCCCGCCACTCAAACCATGGCCGTTGCGTCCGGCGAAGCCACCGTCGCGCCCGCAACTGTTTCGCGCGGGACGGAAACCATTTTTGTCGTCGAGGACGAACCTGTGCTGCGTGAAATGGCGCGTGGCATTTTGGAGAATTGCGGCTACCGCATCGTCGAAGCCGGCTCCGGCCGCGAAGCGCTTGAGGTATGGCGCGCCTATGCCGGTGAAATTGACCTGCTGCTGACCGACATGGTCATGCCCGAAGGCATTTCCGGCGTGGAACTGGCAGTGCAACTCCTCGCCAGCCGGCCCGGCTTGAAAATTATTTTCACCAGCGGCTACACGGCCGATGAAGTCAACTCCGAGGTGCTGGCCAAAACCCGCGCCCGCTTCCTGCAAAAACCCTACGCGCACTCCGAACTGGCCAAAACCATCCGCGATTGCCTCGATAAAAAAATCTCGGCCAACTGACCGCATGGAAACCCGCGCCGTCGGCGACGTGACCATCGCCATCTTGAGCGATGTTCATTACGCCGGCCCCGCCGAGCGCGCTCGCGGCGAAAATTACGAATCCCGCACCATCGTCAATCCGCTGCTCCGAACCCTCACGCACGCCTACCGGCATTTCATCTGGATGCGCCATCCGCTTGAACAGGGACGGCAGCTCGACCGTTTTCTGGCCGAAGTCGGGCCGGTGGATTTTCTCGTGGCCAACGGCGATTATTCCTGCGACACCGGATTTGTCGGCGTGAGCGATCCTGCAGCGTTTGCCAGCGCGCAGGAATGTCTCGGCAAACTCCGCGCCCAATTCGGCGGACGCGCCCAATTCACCTTTGGCGATCACGAACTGGGCAAGCTGGCGTTGTTCGGCACCAAGGGCGGCATGCGGCTGGCAAGCTGGCGCTGCGCCACGCAACAGCTCGGCCTGACGCCGCTCTGGAAATTTTCCGTTGGGCGCTATCAGTTGATCGGCGTGGCCTCGCCGCTCATTGCCCTGCCAGCCAACCGGCCGGACATGCTGCCAGAAGAATGGCCCGAATGGCAGCAATTGCGCGAGGCGCACCTCGCAGAAATCCGCGCCACGTTCGATGCCCTGCAGCCGGAGCAACGCGTGCTGTTCTTCTGTCATGATCCAACCGCCCTGCCGTTCCTTGCGCGCGAGGAATCGGTGCGCCGCCGCCTGCCGCAAGTGGAGCAAACCATTCTCGGACACCTGCACACGCGGCTCGTTTTGTGGAAAAGCCGGGTGCTGTCAGGAATTCCGCCCGTGCGGTTTCTCGGACGGAGCGTCAACCGCTTCAGTTCAGCGCTGAACGAGGCTCATTATTGGTGGCCGTTCCGGGTGCGATTATGCCCCGCGCTGTCGGGCATTGAACTGCTGAACGACGGCGGCTACTACACGGCAAAAATTGATCCCGCGGCAAACCGGCCCGCGCAATTCACTTTTCACCCGCTGCCGCGGACCAAATAAAATTCAACCGGCGCTGCCAGTCTTCACCAATTTTAGCACGGCATCCACCGCCTGCTCTATTTTGACGGATTGCAACGCGCCGTTGCGCGGCTTGATTTCCACTTCGCCCTTTGCCAGCGATTTTTCGCCGATGCCGATGCGGATGGGAAAACCGACCAGTTCCGAATCTTTGAACTTCACGCCAGGGCGCTCATCGCGGTCGTCCAGAATCACGTCCACATTTTTTGCGGAAAGTTCCGCGTAAAATTTTTCCGCCAGCTTCATCACTTCACTCTCCGGCGCGACGCTCAACGGCGTGATGCAAACCGTATAAGGCGCGACGCTCAATGGCCAGATGACGCCGTCCTTGTCGTTGCCCTGTTCGATGATCGCCTGCAACGTGCGCGTCACGCCGATGCCGTAGCAGCCCATGACCGGCGGCTTGCGCGAACCGTCCACGTCGAGAAACGTCGCGTTGAGTTTTTCGCTGTATTTCGTGCCGAGCTTGAAAACGTGGCCGACTTCAATCGCGCGGCGAATTTTCAGCGGCTTGCCGCACTTCGCGCACGGCTCGCCCGCGTTCACGGTGCGCAAATCAAACCACGCCGTCACTTTGATGTCGCGCTCGATGGAAACATTTTTGAAATGGAAACCGTCCTCGTTTGCGCCGGTCGTCATGTCATTCGCGCCTTGCAAACGCTCGTCGGCAAAAATTTTTACATCCGATGGAACTTTCACAACCGCACCGAGCGAACCGGGCTTCGCGCCGAGCAGCGGGAAAATTTCTTCCGCCGTCGCCGGACGAATCGCGACCGCGCCGGTCTTCGCCGCGAATTTTGTTTCGTTCAACTGGTCGTCGCCGCGAATCAAAATCAAAACGGGTTTCGAGTCCGCGATATAAACGAGCGTTTTAATCTGGCGATTCGCGGGAACTTTGTAAGGTTCCTTGCTCAACGCCTCAATCGTCACGACGCCGGGCGTGGCAAATTTTTCAATCGGCGCGCCAATTTCGCGCGCGGCGGTTTTCGGAATGCCGCTCGTCGCCTTTTCGATGTTCGCCGCGTAGCCGCACGCTTCGCAAAACGCGACTTCGTTTTCACCGGTTTCCGCCGGAACCATGAATTCGTGCGAGTAATTGCCGCCGATGACGCCGGTGTCGGCCTCGACCGGAAACGTCTGCAAACCGCAGCGCGCAAAAATTTTCGTGTAGGCGTCATACATTTTTTTGTAGCTCGCCATCGCGCCTTCGTCCGTGGTGTCGAAGGAATACGCGTCCTTCATGATGAATTCCTTCGCGCGCATCAGCCCGAAGCGCGGACGAATTTCGTCGCGAAATTTCAAACTGATCTGGTAAAAATTTTTCGGCAACTGGCGGTAGGAATTGATCTCGTTCGCCGTGAGCGTGGTGATGACTTCCTCGGCGGTCGGACTCAAAAACCATTCACGGCTCGCGCCGTCTTTGACCTTGAACAAGACATTCTTGGCGGTTTCGGCGCGTCCGCTTTGCTCCCATATTTCTTTTGGTTGCAGCGCGGGCATCAGCACTTCAATCGCGCCGGCGCGGTTCATTTCTTCGCGGACAATTTGCTCGACCTTGCGAAGTGCGCGCAAACCCAACGGCAAAAAAGTATAGACGCCGCCCGCGAGCTTGCGGATGAGGCCGGCGCGCAACAACAGTTTGTGCGAAACAATTTCCGCGTCAGCCGGGGCTTCGCGAAGTGTGGGAATCAATGTTTGGATCCAACGCATAAAAGAAAAGTTTCACGCAAAGACGCGAAGACGCAAAGGAAATTCCTTGGCGAATTTGCGGCTTTGCGTGAGAGAAATTATTTCACCGAGTTCACCAGCGGCGCGAGGCCCTGAATCCGCACTTCCAATTTATCTCCGCTTTGGATGGGGCCGACGCCGCTGGGCGTGCCGGTGAGAATCACGTCGCCGGGCAGCAAGGTCAGGTTCGTGGAAACGAAGCTGACGATTTCGGCGGGCTTGAAGATGAGCTGCTTCGTGTTTGAATTTTGCCGCAGCAGGCCGTTTTGAAACTGCTGGATGTTCAGTTCGCTTGGGTCAATCGTCGTCTCCACATACGGGCCGAGCGGCGTGAAGGTGTCGAAGGATTTTGCGCGCGCCCATTGGCCGTCGGATTTTTGGATGTTGCGGTCGCTGATGTCCTGCGCGGCGGTGTAGCCGAAAATGTAGCGCGACGCCTGCGTGGGCGAGACGTTGCGGACTTTCCGGCCAATGACAATGCACAGTTCCGCCTCGAAGTCCGTGCGGTGCTGCGGAAATGGAATTTCAATCTTCCCGCCGTCCGGCAAAAGCGAGGTCGTGGCCTTGAACCAGATCAACGGCTCCTTCGGCAGTTCGCGGCCCATTTCGCGCGCGTGGTCGAGGTAATTGACGCCCACGGCGATGATTTTCGTCGGCAACACCGGCACGAGCGTCTTGACACCTTTGCGCGGCACCGGCGTTTTTTCAAACGAAGGCGAGCCGAAAACATCGCCGCGCAGACGGAAGAGTTCGCCTTCCACGACTCTGGCGTGGAAAATCTCGCCGTTCTTCTGGAAACGTCCGATGGCCGCCATAAAACTGCTTCAGCCTAGCAAATCGCTTCCTTGCGCGCGAGATTTTTTCCGTTACCTTGTAACTGTGAATGGGCTGACGAAGCAGGAACGGTTGTTTCTCATTGTCCTTTTGGGATTGTTGCTGACGGGCTGGGCGGTGAAGACCTGGCGTCCGCCGGTAGCCAATGCGGAGCAGACGGTGAAACCCTGATATGCAAGAAGTCAATTTTGATGAGGCGCTGGAGAAGATTCTCGCGCACGACCCGCGTTTTGCGCGCGACGCATATCACTTCGTCCGTGAATCGCTCGACTACACCCAGAAAATCATCGTCCGCGAAAGCAAGGGCAACATTCGCCACGTCACCGGCCAGGAACTGCTCGACGGTGTTCGCCGTTATGGCCTACAGCAATTCGGCCCGATGACCGCCACCGTCTTCGAGGAATGGGGCGTGAAAAACTGCCGCGAATTCGGCGACATCGTCTTCAACATGGTCGAGATCGGCCTGCTCGCCAAGACCGACAAGGACAGCCGTGACGATTTTCAGAACGGCTACGATTTCACCGACGCCTTTCGGAAACCGTTCTGGCCGCAGGGCAAATTGAATTCGGAGACGAAGCCGGTTGCCACCTGAAATTCAAGTGTTAGAATTACAGGCATGAGCAACAAACAAATTGTCGCCGACTTGATGGAGAAACTGCCGAACGACGCGTCGTTGACCGACATCGCGCGGGAGATTGAGTTCATCGCCGGCGTGCGCGAGGGATTTGCTCAACTGGATCGCAGCGAAGGTTTGCCGCTGGATGAGGTCGAGAAGCAACTGCCTTCATGGATTTCAAAGTAATCTTATCGCCGCGCGCGATTCAGGATTTGCGGGAGATTGTCCGTTACATTTCCTTCGACAATCCCGTCCGCGCCGAAAGTTTCGGACGCGAATTGATCGCCAAAACCCGGATGCTCGTTTCTTTTCCCGAAATTGGCCGCGTCGTTCCTGAATTTGACGAGCCGCGCATCCGCGAAATCATTCACAATTCGTATCGGATTGTTTATCGTGTGCAATTGGAGAAACGGATCATTGAAGTTTCGCGCTTTTGGCATGGCGCGCGCGGGACGCCTGCTGTTTAATTTTCAAAATGTCGCTTTCAAAAACAACTGACGTAATCCCGTCGCTGCCGCCCGGCGTCAAACTCACCACGCTCGACAACGGCCTCATCATCATCGTGCGCGAAGATCACAGCGCGCCGGTCGTGTCCGCGCAGGCTTGGTGCGCGGCGGGCAGCATCCACGAAGGCCGCTGGCTCGGCGCCGGCCTCTCGCACGTCCTCGAACACATGCTATTCAAAGGCACGACGACGCGGCCTGGCAGCCGCATTGACCAGGAAGTGCAGGAAGCCGGCGGCTACATGAATGCCTACACGAGCTTCGACCGCACGGTCTATCACATTGACGTGCCGAACATCGGCGCGCGCACGGCGATAGATATTTTGTGCGACATCATGCAGCACGCATCGCTGCCGCCGGATGAGTTGGCCAAGGAACTCGACGTCATCCGCCGCGAAATGGACATGGGCCAGGACGATCCGGCGCGCCGTTCGGGCCGCCGGCTGTTTGAAGTCGCCTACACGAAGAGTCCGTATCGCTTCACCATCATCGGCTATCCCGACATTTTCAACGAGCTGAAGCCGGAAAACATCCGCGAGTATTACACGGAAAAATACGCGCCGAACAATTGCTTCTACGTCGTCGCCGGCGACGTGAAGAACGACGAAGTCATCGCGCAAATCAAAACCGCCTACGAAAAAACCAAGGCGCTCTCTCTGCCGCCAAATTATTTGCCCGCCGAGCCGAAGCAGACCGCGCCGCGCGAAATCATCGAGGAAGCGGCCATTGAACTCGGCCATTTCCATTTCGCGTGGCACATTCCCGAACTGCGCCACGCCGACGTGCCGGTGCTGGATGTGCTCGCCGTGCTGCTGGGCGGCGGCCGCAGCTCGCGCCTTTTCCAGCAGGTGCGCGAACGCCAGGGCGTCGTCCATCACGTTGACGCGTGGACTTACAATCCCGGCAGCAGCGGCCTGCTCGGCATGAGCGCCATCGTGGACGCGGACAAATTTGAGGCCGCGCGCGACGCGATGCTCGCCGAAATTGAAAAAATAAAATCCATGTCCGTTTCCGCCAATGAAGTGCAAAAGGCGGTGAAGCAATTTGTCTCCGCCACGTTGTCGTCGCGCAAAACGATGGAAGGCCAGGCGCAAAATCTCGGCGGCAACTGGCTCGCCGCGAACGACCTGAATTTTTCCGAGCGTTACCTTGCCGCCGTGAAAAATGTTTCGCACGCGGACGTTCAGCGCGTCGCGCGCCATTATCTCACGGCGGAAAACCGCACGCTTTACGCGCTGCTGCCCAACGGCACCGCACCAAAACCCAAGGCAAACGTCGAGTTGAACGCGGACAACCCGATCCAGAAAATCAAGCTGCCGAACGGCCTGACGCTGCTGGTCAAGGAAGATCACCGCCTGCCGTTCGTGGAATTTCGCGCGGTGTTTCAAGGCGGCGTCCTCGCGGAAACCACCGCCAACAACGGTGCCACGATGCTGCTGGCCAAAATGTTGATCAAAGGAACCCAGAAGCGCAGCGCGGAAAAAATCGCGACGGAAATCGAATCCGTCGGCGGCCACCTTGACAGCTACGGCGGCAACAACAGTTTCGGCATCAACGCCGAGGTCTTGAGCAGTGATTTCGCCACCGGCCTGGATCTGTTCGCCGACGTGATCTTGAACCCGGCTTTTCCCGCCGACGAACTGGAGCGCGAAAAAGAAATCCAGATCGCCGGCATCCGCGCCCGCAAGGATGAACTGCTCAAGAGCGCGAGCCTCGCCATGCGCCGCGCGCTGTTCGGCGACGCCGGCTACGGCCTTGATTCGCTCGGCACGGAGGAATCGGCCGGAAATGTTTCCGTCGCCGACCTGAAATCATTCCAACAGAAACTCGCCGTGCCGAACAACTGCGTCCTCGCGATTTTCGGCGATGTCAAAAGGGCGGACGCCCAGGCCGCCGTGGAAAATGCCTTCGGCGGTTGGCGTGCCGGAAAAAACATTCCGCAGCCGGCGGTCGGCGGCCATCAACCGGCGCTCAAGCGCGTCGAGGAAACGCGCGACAAAAAACAGGCCGTGCTGGTCATCGGCTTTCCCGGCACGACGATGGCCGACGAGGACCGTTACGCGCTCGACGTGTTGCAGGAATGTTGCAGCGACCTCGGCTCGCGGCTTTTTTTGCGCATCCGCGAGCAGCTCAGCCTGGCTTACTACGTCGGCGCGCAGAATTTTACCGGACTCGTGCCCGGATACTTTGCGTTTTACACCGGCACGGAGCCGACGAAGATTGCGCTCGTGGAAAAAGAATTGCTCGCGGAAGCCGAGTTGCTGCACACGGAAGGTTTGACTGCGGAAGAATTGAAGCGTGCGAAGGCAAAAATCATCGGCCAGAAAAAAATCGCGCGCCAGGACCTCGGCAACCTTGCGTCCACGAGCGCGCTCGACGAGCTTTACGGTCTCGGCTGGCAGCGCGCCGAACTCGATGACGCCAAATACGAGGCCGTCACGCTCGATCAGGCCAGGGCCGCCGCGCAAAAATACCTGCGGCCCGACGCGCTGGTTGTTTCCATCGTGAAGCCGGCGAATTGAGTTTTGTCCGCCAAGCGAAAGATTGCCGTTTTTCTATGTCTACCTGCCGATGGCGGAAGTTCTAGCGATGGACGGCTCGCCGCGCAAAACCCGCCAGCGCCAAATCCAAGGAGACGGTTTATTACAACTTCACCCGCGCGAACTCCGATCTGCTGCTCGCCATCATCCACGCCTCCGGCATCGCCTCGCAACCGCACAACGAGGACATCCGGCAGATTCTTGGAAAAATTTTGGAAATTTCCGGCAATTGATGCAACGAAAAAAACTTCGACACGAATTGCGCGAATTAAAAATTCCTTCAGCGAAACAAGTCGCTGTGCGTGCCGGTGCGTTCAAAGCGGACGTGCGAACCGTTTTCCGCCAGCGTGTAAATCAAAACCCAATCCGGCTCGATGTGGCAGTCGCGGCTGCCGGCAAAATTTCCGCGCAGAGGATGGTCTTTGTATTCCGGCGGCAAAGGCTCGCCGTCAATCAGCAATTCCAGCACGGCCTTGAGCTGCGCCATGTCCTTGCCGCGCTTGTCCGCGCGTTTGACATCTTTCTTGAACTGGCTGGTGCGGCTGAACGTCCTCACAAGCCCAAATCGGCGTAAAGTTCCTTTTTGCTGCCAAACCGTTTTACACTTTTCCCCGACTTGCTGGCGTTGAGCGTGCGCGCCGTCAGCGCGTTCGGAATCCGCACGTCAAAGGGCAGACCGCGTTGCAGCTTGATCTGCCGGTAAAGCAGATGCACCGTCTCGGAAACGGTGAGTCCCAAGTCCGAAAGGATGTTTTCGACTTCGGTTTTCAGTCCCGGCTCGACGCGGGCGCGGATGTTGGCGGTTTTGCTCATGCGCCAAATGTAGCCCTATCAGGGCTACATAGCAAGCGGCTTCTAACTTAAATCTTTTTCTGCGTTAGCCAAGAAAAGTAAAATTGTGGCTGTAAGATGCACAACATAAGAAGCAATGCTTGGCGGAACATTTGTTAAATCGGTTCCTTGTCCATGACCAGATGTTTTATTTCTGACGGTTGGGATGCCGCTCTCAAGCGTAGCCCGAAGACCAGTAAAATGAGATTGCCAAAACGGTTCAACAAGCCCGTTCTTAAAACATATATCAAGCAATGGTTTTGCAGTATCTGTTTCAGAATATTTCCAACGCCGTTTTTTGCAAATTGCTTTCATCATGCTCTCAAAGGACTTGAGGCATTCGTTTAGGCATTCTTTGTAACGCTTATGGCGGTAATGCTCGTGAGCACGAAGAAACTCATCGTTGGCTCCAGCGTAAATTTTCTCTTGAAGAAATGCCAAAGCGGGTTTTACAACCTCGCTGTGAACCAATTTGGAATCCATACGAACAATTTCACCGGACTCGAATTGGTAACCGATGCCGTGCTCATTAAATCTTTGGTTGAGTTCTGCGATTGCATCGTCGGGCTTCATTTTTGAACCATAAAATATTCCATGCTGATTTTCACGGACATGGTTATCAATAACCTTGAAAGTTATTTCTATGATGTCCAAAGCCTTTTCTGAATCGTTCAATTCCAAAAAATAGTTTGCAACTTTCTCAAAATAGCTACCACGAGATTCTCGCAAGGTAAATAGCCCATATTCGCGACACAACGTGTCATGAATATATTTATAAATTTGAGTTACATGACCGCCGCCGTCGTCTTCACCGGTTGCATCCGTGCAAATATGAATTACCTGAACGCGAAAATGATTGGGCAAATCGCTGTATTGATAAACATCCGCTACTTCGCCACGGAGCAATTTTTGCCGTTTTGAAAATAATTGAAATATAGCCATGTCAATCTATCGGCATTACGCCTTCGCCACCAAATGCCGCAGCACAAAAGGCAAAATCCCGCCGTGCTGATAGTAATCAATCTCAATCGGCGTATCAATTCGGCAGCGGACGGAAACATTTTCGATCTTCCCGTCCTTGCGCGTGATCTTCAGCGTGAGGTCTTGCTGCGGCTTGATGTTCGCGTCGAGGCCGACGATGTCGTAAATCTCCGTGCCGTCGAGCTTCAGCGTCTGCGCATTCACGCCTTCCTTGAATTGCAACGGCAGCACACCCATGCCGACGAGGTTGCTGCGATGGATGCGCTCGAAGCTCTGCGCGACGACGGCTTTGACGCCGAGCAGATTCGTGCCTTTCGCCGCCCAATCGCGCGACGAGCCGGTGCCGTATTCCTGTCCAGCGAGAATGACGAGCGGAATTTTCGCCGCCTGATATTTTATGGACGCGTCGTAAATGGAAATGGTTTCCGGGATCGCGCCCGCCCCGGGCGCAGTCGAAGTCGCCCCGACTTCGACATTTTTAACCGCGGTTGTCGAGGCGACAACCTTCGCAGACGAGGCGTCTGCGCTCCCATAAAATTTTGTCACGCCGCCCTCGACGCCGGGCACCATCAGATTTTTGATGCGCACGTTCGCGAATGTTCCGCGCGTCATCACGCGGTCGTTGCCGCGACGGGAGCCGTAGCTGTTGAAATCTTCCGCCGTCACGCCGTTCTCGATGAGATATTTTCCGGCGGGCGACGTTTTTTTGATCGAACCGGCGGGCGAAATGTGGTCGGTCGTCACGCTGTCGCCGAAAATCGCGAGCGCGCGGGCATTTTTAATTTCCGCGATGCTGCCGGGTTGCAGCGAAAAGCTCGTGAAGAACGGCGGCTCTTGGATGTAAGTGGATTTGCGATCCCATTCATAGACGTTGCCGGTGCTGGACGGGATTTCGTTCCACTTCGGATTTTGCCCGGCGAAATCCTTGTAAAGTTTTCGGAAAACTTCCGGTTGCAACGCGGCCTGCATCAGGTCGCGGACTTCCTTCAACGTCGGCCACAAATCTTTCAGGAAAACGTCCGCGCCGGATTTGTCTTTGCCGATCGGATCGTGGTTCATGTCAATGTCCACGCGCCCCGCGAGCGCGAACGCGACGACGAGCGGCGGCGACATGAGAAAATTCGCCTTGATGTTTTGGTGAACGCGCGCTTCGAAATTTCGATTGCCTGACAACACCGACGCGGCGACCAGATTATTTTTCACAATCGCGTCTTCAATCGCCGGATGCAGCGGGCCGGAATTTCCGATGCACGTCGTGCAACCGTAGCCGACGGTTTGAAAACCGAGTTTGTCGAGATACGGTGCGAGGCCGGTCTTGTTCAGATAATCCGTGACGACGCGGCTGCCGGGCGCGAGCGAAGATTTCACCGTGCTGTTGACGGTGAGTCCGCGCTCGACGGCTTTTTTCGCGAGCAAGCCGGCGGCGAGCATCACGGACGGATTGCTCGTGTTCGTGCAACTCGTGATGGCCGCAATCAACACTGAGCCGTTGCGAACATCGCCTTTAAGTTGCGGCGCGTTTCCGTGAATCGAATCGGGTGTCGGATGTTCGATGGCCATTTCGCGTTCACTAGGCGGCAATTGGCTGTGCGGAACGGCCTGCTGGCTGCCACCACTTGGATGAATCTCGCCGCCCGCAGAAACGTGAACCGTGCGTGACAATTCCTCGACTTTCATGCCGAAGCCGCTTTCCGTGACGGGTTTTGAAAACGCCGAAATGAAATCGCGTTTCATATTCGGCAATTCAATTTTATCCTGCGGACGTTTCGGCCCGGCGACGCTCGGCACGACGGAATTCAAATCCAGTTCGAGTTCCTGCGAATATTGGATGTCGCCTTTTTTCGGGATGCCCCAAAGTCCCTGCGCCTTGTAATAATTTTCGTAGGTCTTGACGGCTTCGTCACTGCGGCCGGTCGCGCGCAGATAATTCACGCATTCGGCGTCAATCGGGAAAAAGCCCATCGTCGCGCCGTATTCAGGCGCCATGTTCGCGATCGTCGCGCGATCCACGACCGGCAACGCCATCGCGCCGGGGCCGAAAAATTCGACGAACTTGCCGACGACCTTCGCCTTGCGCAACATTTGCGTGACCGTGAGCGCGAGGTCGGTCGCCGTGACGCCTTCGCGCAACGCGCCGGTGAGATGCACGCCGACGACATCGGGCGTGAGAAAATAAACCGGCTGGCCGAGCATTCCCGCCTCGGCTTCGATGCCGCCGACGCCCCAGCCGACGATGCCGATGCCGTTGATCATCGTCGTGTGCGAATCCGTGCCGACGAGCGTGTCGGGATAAAATAGTTGAGAGTTGTTAGTTGATGGTTGAGAGAGAACGCCCTTCGCGAGATATTCCAAATTCACTTGGTGAACAATTCCAATTCCCGGCGGCACGACTTTGAACGTGTCGAACGCCTGCATTCCCCATTTCAAAAATTGGTAACGCTCGCGGTTGCGCGTGAATTCCAGATCCAGATTGCGCTGCATCGAGTCCGCCGCGCCCGCGAAATCCACCTGCACCGAATGATCCACGACCAAATCCACCGGCACGAGCGGCTCAATGATCTTGGGATTTTTGCCGAGCTTCGCGACCGCGCTGCGCATCGCCGCCAAGTCCACGAGCAGCGGCACGCCGGTGAAATCCTGCAACACGATTCGGGCGACCACAAAGGGAATTTCCGCCGTGCGCGTTTCATTCGGCTTCCAGTTCGCGAGTTCCTTGATGTTCGCCTCGGAAACTTTTTTGCCGTCGCAATTGCGCAGCACGGATTCCAAAACGAGTCGAATTGAAACGGGCAGTTTTGAAATCGCGCCGACGCCGGCTTTTTCCAGCGCTGGCAGCGAATAAAAGTTTCCTAGTTTCCCGTTGCCGAGATCAAATTTCTGAAGTGAGTTGAATAAATTATGTGCGCTCATGTCGTTCCTTTGACGACAAGAAAATGAAGGTTGCGCGCGGATGTGTCAAGCGAAGGGCGATGAATCGTCACATCGTGGAATAACCGAGCCGATTTAACGATTCAACAATTCACGATTCAACGGCTCGCGGTGCGAGCAAATCCGCGATGCGGCGCACGAGGCGCGGCAAATCCAGCGGCTTGGTGAAGAAATCGTCCGCCTGCATCGCCACCGTGCGCTTGGTGACTTCGCTCGTGAGCGCGCTCATGAAGATCACCGGGATTTTTTTCGTGGACGGCTGGCGGCGCAGGATTTCGCAGACGGACAGGCCGTCGAGATCGGGCAGCAAAATGTCGAGCAGGATCAAATCCGGCTTGAACTGCCGCGCCTGGCTCAACGCCTGCACGCCGTCGTTGGCCACGATGAAGTCGTAGCCCTGCCCCGCGAGTTTGTATTGCAGCAACTCAATGAAATCGTTCTCGTCATCCACGAGCAAAATCCGGTTCGCCATGCTGCCAAGTTAGCCGGAAGCGCGCCAACCACAACGACGGCGAGGTTAAAGTGGGGTGACGAAATGGAAACGGAAATGAACAACGCGCCGAAATTCAGCCGTGAATCCCACGTTGAAACTGAATTGACAAAAATCCAAATTGTGGTATTACTCTGAGTATGACTTCTACAAAAATAGTGAGCGTTAAAGTGCCGTTGAAAATATTCCGCGCCATGCCCGGCGCGCACAAGGGGCGCAGCCGGTTTATCATTTCCGCGCTGGAAGAAAAAGTTTCACGGCAGCGCGAGCCGGAGTGGCAGCCGACGACTGAGCGCGGACGTCGCTTGAAAGCCATTCTTGATAAGGGCGCGGCGGAACGGGGCGAACCATTGGATGACGAGGGCATCGCACGTGAATTGCGCGAGCGGCGCGGGGGCTTGCATTGAAAACTTTTCTGGATTCAGGAGTTTTATTGTCCGCGTGGCTTGGCAATTCGCCGAGGAGCATTGAGGCCAAGAACATTGTAGCGGATGAGTCGCGTGATTTTTTAACCTCGGACGCGGTGAAGTTGGAATTATTACCCAAGCCCACCTTTGAAAAACGCCGGGCAGAGTTGGAATATTACAATGATCACTTTAAGCAAGCCGCCAGTGAAGCTTTCAGCGCGGAATTGGGAGACGCGGCTTTGACACTGGCAAAAAAATACGGCCTTGCCGCAATGGATGCTTTGCATCTGGCTTCCGCAATCCGCCAGGGCGCGGATGAATTCATCACCGGCGAACTGCCCGGCAAGCCGATGTTCCGCGTGAAAGAATTGAAAGTCATTTCACTTCACTCGCTTTAGCCGGTGCGCGCGCCAACCACGACGACGGCGAGGTTAAAGCGAGGTGACGAAATGGAAACAAATCATTTTGGCTGCGGCGGGAAACCCGTTTGCGCGAACGGCAGTTCTTGGTCGGAATGAATACGATTATACGCCGTGTCAACGAGGGTGGCAGTGATAAAAATCAGCAACTCCTTGTCGTCGGATTTTGTTTTGTCTAAAATGTCTTTGCCGTTGACGTAGTTTTTTTCAGGCAACCTGCGGATCATGGCAGTCTGGCCGTCCCATAAATTCAAAGTGTTGACCACCTGCCGCGCGCGGAAGTTCGATGAAATATTTGGCGCGGAGTTCGAACTGGCCAAAAGTTCCGGCAGCAGCGGGATGAGGGTCAGATTGATTGTATGACCGTCGGACAAAACGTAAGGAGCTACATCCAATGCCGGGCCAATTTCTGGATTATTTTCAACAATTACGTCATTAACGATGTCCGTTTCCATTTTTGTTGTTGCGCACATTTTTGTCTGCCGCCCGCTGACGGTGGTCACTTCCGGCTCGGCCAAAGTTTCAATTCCCGGTTTTGCTTCCAACGCCCGCAAAATTAATTTGAATTTTTCATCCGTTAGCAATTCGACCAAGCCGTTCGTTCCCGATTGGGCGGAGGAATTGGCGGATAGTATTGGCTGAACAAAATCCTGAAAGTCCTTTTCCGACATTTTTAGAAACCGCGTTTTGATGTGGATTTGCGGTTCGCTCGCGTTGGCGGCAAAAGAGAATATTGCCAAAAGCGCAATTAAGGATTGGCTGAACTTTTTCATAGGATTAGAACCGTTATTGCACTAAATCAAAACGGCTGCAACCCTTTTTTACTTCAACTTCGCCAGCACCGCCTTGACCGCCTCGAAGTTCGGCAAATCTTTCGGCGTCGGCGTCTGTTCGCTGTATTGCACCACGCCGCTTTTATCAATCACGAACGCCGCGCGCGCCGCCGTGTCGCCCACGCCCGCGAGCATCGGGATCACCACGTCGTATTGCTTGATGACCACCTTGTTCAGGTCGCTGGCGAGCGTGATGCCGATCTTTTCCTGCTTCGCCCACGCCGCCTGCGCGAACGGACTGTCCACGCTGACCGCGATGACGTCCGCGCCGAGTCCGGCATACGCGTCGAGTCCGGCAGAAAGGTCGCACATCTCCTTCGTGCAAACGCCGGTGAACGCGAGCGGGAAAAACAGCAGCACGGTGTTTTTCTTGCCGAAGTTGTTGCTCAATTTGATTTCCACATCGGCGGGCGATTTGGATTTGAGCGTGAAATCTGGGGCTTTGGAGCCGACGGGGATGGGCATAATATTTTTTTGGTTAAATTATTAAAATCAATGTTGGAAGTGTAAATTTCAATTCACGTTTGTCAACGGAATTGGCCAGACTGGGTTCACGACTGAAATGTTTTCACGAATTTTAATTCTCATGGCAACCATCGCAATATCCGCCCCGGCTTCCGGCGCGCAAGAGGAAGTGATTTTGCTGCACGGCCTCTGCCGCACGATCCGTTCGATGTTGAAAATGGAACGCGCGCTGACCGAAACGGGTTACAAAGTGCGAAATGTGGATTATCCCTCACGCACCGCGTCCATCCAAAAGCTCGCCGATGACGCGATTGGCAAAGCCGTCAGCGATTGCCAAAAAGACGGCGCGGTGAAAATTAATTTTGTCACGCATTCGATGGGCGGAATTTTAATTCGGAGTTATCTCGCGCGTCACACAATCTCAAATCTTGGCCGCGTCGTGATGCTCGCGGCGCCGAACCAAGGCAGCGAAGTCGTGGACAAATTCGGCCGGCTGTTTCTTTTCAAATGGATCAACGGCCCGGCTGGAAACGAACTTGGCACGGACAAAAATTCCACGCCGAGCAAACTTGGCCCGGCAAATTTCCCAGTCGGCATCATCGCGGGTGATCGCTCAATCAATTGGATCAACAGTTTGTTGATTCCCGGCAGCGATGATGGAAAAGTTTCCGTCGAGCGAACCAAACTGGCGGGAATGAGCGACCACATTGTCATTCGCACGACGCATCCGTTCATCATGAAGAACCGCGAAGCCATCCGGCAGACAATTCAATTTCTGCGCGCGGGCCGTTTCGACCATGACACCGGCCATTTCTAAAATTTACAGCGCGGCGAGAACTTCCGCCGCGTGTTCCTCCGGCTTCACCGCCGGCCAGATTTTTTTGATCTTGCCGTCCGGCCCGATCAGAAACGTCACGCGATTCGTGCCCATGTATTTGCGGCCCATGAAACTTTTCTCGCCCCACACGCCGTAAGCCTCGACAATTTTTTTGTCCTCATCGGCGAGCAGCGTGAACGGCAGCTTGAATTTTTCCACAAACTTGTCGTGCGACTTCACAGGGTTGGTGCTGACGCCGAGGACGACCGCGCCTTTTTTCTTGAAGTCCGCAAAATGGTCGCGGAACGCGCACGCTTCCTTCGTGCAGCCGGGCGTGTCGTCTTTCGGATAAAAATACAGGATGACATTTTTGTCTTTGTAATCGGCGAGCGAAATTTTTCCGCCGCCACTCGTTGCCACCGTGAACGCCGGCGCTTTGTCGCCCACCTTCAGTTTGAGTTCGATTTCTTTTGCCATAATTTTAGGGCACAGATTTACACAGATGAGCCACAGATAAAACTAAAAACGAAGCGAACTGAAATGGTAGCGTCGTTCTGTGAGCGACGTTTTTCGGCGGTCACAGGCCGTCGCCACAAATTCTTGTCCGTGCCCATCCGTAGTTTAATTTTTCATCGGCGAACTGGCTGGGTGCGAGCCGAGCTGTTTCACGCCGTCCAAAACGTAAAGCAATCCCGAAACGCCCGTGCAGACCGCCGCGCCCAATGTCAGAAATTTCAGCCACACCGCGCCGCAACCCGCGTCCCATTTGAGCAAAATCCAGATGACCACGGCCATTTGCAGCACGGTCGCGATTTTGCCGATGAAGCGCGGGCGCACGACGACTTTGCCGACGGTGAACCGGATGACCGCCACGCCGAGCAGAATCAGCAGGTCGCGCCCGATGATCGTGCCGGTGAGCCAGAGCGGAATTTGCGCGAGAAAAATTCCGTGGTTGAAACTCAACGCGACAATTCCTGAAACCAAAAGCAATTTGTCCGCGAGCGGGTCGAGGATTTTTCCCAGCTCGCTCACTTGGTTATACTGCCGCGCGATGTAGCCGTCCACGCCGTCCAGAATCGCGGCGATGGCGAAGCAGAGCAACGCCGCCAGCCGGTGCGGCTCATTCCCCGTGCGCACGTAATACATCAGTTCGATGACGAAAAACGGGATCAGCAGGATGCGCAGGATGGTGATTTTGTTGGCGGTCGTCATCGGTCAAAAAAATTTTACATGGATTGCGCGGGTTTGCACGAATTTCCAACGCGCCGCGCGCCAATAAAGCCATTGCCCGCAACTTGAACTTTGCCGATTATTTCATCATGCGGAATTCTGGAGAGCGACCGCGCGGCCGCCGCTGAAGCCCGGCGCGGATCGCTTGCTTCAATAACGGATTTTGTCCGCCTTGTTTTTCCATTCCGCAAAAACTTTCAACGCCTCCGGGCGGAGCAGTTGTTTCATCGGGATTTTACGGTGCCCAACCGGCCGCGCCACTTCGCGGTAAATCAAATCGTCGTCAAACTCAATCCGCGCCGCGTCGCGCCGGGTGTTCGCGTAAAAAACCTTTTGGAACCGGGCCCAGTAAATCGCCGCCAGGCACATCGGGCACGGCTCGCAGCTCGTATAAAGCTCGCAGTCGGCGAGCTGGAAGGTTTGCAATTTTTTGCACGCGGCGCGGATGGCCGTCACTTCGGCGTGCGCCGTCGGGTCGTTGGTCGAAGTCACGCGGTTCCAGCCGCGCCCGACGATTTTATTTTTGCGCACGACGACCGCGCCGAACGGCCCACCCGCGCCACGTCGCATTTTTTCGCGCGAGAGCCGGACGGCCTCGCGCATGAATTTCGGATTCATTTCGACAGAATTAACAGAATTATCAGAATTAATTGCAATCCAATTTTGTTAATTCTGTAAATTCTATTCTCCCTTTTTGCCGCCGCCGAACAACAACCGCAAACTGTTCATCACCACAACGACCGTGCTGCCTTCATGGCCCACGACGCCGATTGTCAGTGGAATTTTTCCGAGCAGCGCGAACGAAACCAGCACAACAACTGTGCCGAGCGAAATGACCAGATTCTGCCGGATGATGCGTCGCGCGCGCTGGCTCAAACGGAACGCGGCGAGAAAATTTTCCAGCCGGTCGTGCATCAAAACCACGTCGGCCTGCTCCAGCGCGGCGTCCGAACCGCGCGCGCCCATCGCCACGCCGATGTAAGCCGCGGAAAGGCTCGGCGCGTCGTTCACGCCGTCGCCGATCATCACGACGTGTTTTCCCTGCGCGCTCAATTCGTGAATCGCCTCGACTTTTTGCTTTGGTTTCAACTCGGCGCGCACGTCGTCCAACTTTAATACGGTGCGCAAAAATTCGGCGGTCGCCGCGCGGTCGCCGGTCAAAACGACGGAACGCAAACCTTCGCGGCGCAATTCGTCAATGACCGCAGCGGCTCGCGGGCGGATGTCGTCGCGCAAAATGATCCGGCCAAGCAAATCACCCTCGGCCAGCCAGATTTCAGAAAAGCCTGCGTCCGTCGAAGAAACCTGCAAAATAATTTTCGCACGTTCGCCTTGTGCCAGCCATTCGCGACGACCAAGCAAACTTTCGATGCCATTTCGTTTTGCGCGCAGCCCGTGGCCGGTGACGGATTCAAATTGATCGAGCGCGAGCGGCTCAATCTGTTTTTGTTTGCCGTGACGCGTGATGGCGCGGGCGAGCGGATGCGTGGAAAGTTTTTCCAGCGAATACGCGAGCCGCGCGATTTCGTTTTCGCGGCCGGGCGGAAAACTTTCGATTTTTTCCACGCGCAATTCGCCGGTCGTCAGCGTGCCGGTTTTGTCCAGCGCGACGACGTTGACCTCGGCCAGTTTTTCCACCGCCGCGCCGCCGCGAAACAGAATTCCGTGCCGCGCGCCCCACGCGATGGCCGCGAGCACCGCCGAAGGAATCGAAAGCACCAACGCGCACGGCGACGAGACGACGAGCAATGTCATCGCGCGATAAAACGCGCTGTGCGCCGCGGCGGTCGAAACAAACGGCACGAGATGGGAGCCAAGCCACCAGACAAAAAACATCACGAACGAAAGTGCGAGCACGAAATATGTGTAAGCCGCGCTGAACTTGTCGGTGAACTGCTGCGCAGGCGCTTTTTGCTGCTGCGCTTCGCGGATAAGCGTGATGATTTTTTGCAGCGAACTTTCAGCGGCAGGTTTGGTGACAAGCACTTCGACCGCGCCCCACAAATTGATCGTGCCGGCGAGCACGGCGTCGCCGACCGTTTTTTCGACGGGTGCGGCTTCGCCGGTGAGATTGGATTCATCGGCGGAGGTCGCGCCTTTGGAAATTTCCGCGTCCCCGGGAAATTGCGCGCCGGGCTTGATGAGCAGTTTCATTCCCACGCGAAGATTTTCCACGGCCACTTCGCGTTCGCGATTTTGTTCGTCCACGACCGTCGCGGTTTTCGGCGCGTCGCGGAAGAGCGAGCGGATTTCCTTTTGCGTGCGGCCAAACGCGTAATGTTCCAGCGCGCCGGACAGCGAAAACAAAAACAGCAGCGTCGCGCCTTCGACCCACGCGCCGATGCTGGCCGCGCCGACGGCGACGGCGAGCATGAGAAAATGCACGTCAATCGCGCGTTTTTGCAGGCGTTCCCAGACTTCCTCCGCCGGATAAAATCCGCCGGCGAGGTAGGCGGCGACAAATCCGAAAATTTTGAATTGCGCGGGCAACACAAAGAACGCAGCCAATCCAAACACGCCGCACAAAATCGCGGCGACCATCTGCATTTTCCATTCGTCAACGTCGTGACCGTCTTCGGGCAGTTCAATTTCGCGCGGGACGATTTTCGGAAACGGCAGGTCGCGCCAGCGCCAGAATGTTGGTGCAGTCGGGCAGGTCACGCGCGCGATGGTGGTGCTGTCGCCGTCGTGCTGGATCGTGATCTTTTTTCGTTCCGCGTCGGAAAACGGCGAGCCGCAGACGGCGCAATCGCTCTTGCCGCTCAACAGCGAGCACGCGTGATTGGAATCAGAATTTTGCGCGGACTGAAATTTATCCGTGAGGCGTTTCGTTAATTTTTCCACGTCGGTGCGGCCGAGCGTGGCGACGGAAATTTTCTGGTGTGCGGCATCAATCGTCACCGCTTCGAGCGACGGCTCCTCGGCCAGCGTGTCCACGACGGAGCGCGCGAGGCATCGCTCGTCCTCGTCGTGGTGCGTTTCGGGTTTGCCGGGCGATGAATTCATGCCGACTAATTATTAGCATAAAGCCCGGCGCAACGCACGCAAAACGCGCGGCGGAAATTTATTTTCGCTGTTCAAACCGGCGATGGTCTGCCAGTTTCGTCGCGAGGATGAAACTTATCCCGACTTCAAAGCAAAAGCTCATCGCGTGGGTTCAGGAAATGACCGGACTTTGCCAGCCGGAGCGCGTGCATTGGTGCGACGGCTCGGACGCGGAATATCAATCGCTCTGCGACGCGATGGTCGAAAGCGGAACGTTCGTCAGGCTGAACGAAAAGTTGCGGCCAAACTCCTTTCTGGCGCGCTCGCATCCGAGCGACGTGGCGCGCGTCGAAAACCGGACTTTTATTTGCGCCGTGACCAAGGACGAGGCCGGCCCGACGAATAACTGGGCCGATCCGGTTGAGATGAAAAAAGCGATGCTCGACCGCTTCAACGGCTGCATGAAAGGCCGGACAATGTTTGTGATTCCGTTTGCGATGGGGCCGCTGGATTCGCCGATTTGCAAAATTGGCATTCAAATCACCGATTCGCCCTACGTTGTCGCGAACATGAAAATCATGACGCACATGGGTCGGCACGTTATGGACAGGCTCGACGGGGATGGAAATTTTATTCCGTGCATGCACTCGGTTGGCGCACCGTTGTCGCCGGGACAAACGGATGTTCCGTGGCCGTGCGAACCCGATCCGCAGGAAAAATTCATCGTCCATTTTCCCGACGACCCTTCGATCTGGTCTTATGGTTCCGGTTACGGCGGAAATGCGTTGCTCGGCAAAAAATGTCTCGCCCTGCGCATCGCCTCGGTCATCGCGAAACGCGAAGGCTGGATTGCGGAACACATGCTGATCCTCTGTCTGACCTCGCCTGAGGGAAAAAAGTTTTACATCGCCGCCGCGTTTCCGAGTGCGTGCGGAAAAACCAATCTGGCGATGATGCTGCCGACGTTGCCCGGCTGGCGCGTCACGACGCTCGGCGATGACATCGCGTGGATTCGCATCGGCGCGGACGGACGGCTTTACGCGATGAATCCGGAAACGGGATTTTTCGGCGTCGCGCCGGGAACGTCGCAAAAATCAAATCCCAACGCGCTCGCCGCCTGCGTGAAAAACACCATTTTCACTAACGTTGTGCTCACGCCGGACGGCGATGTTTGGTGGGAAGACATGGGCGTGCCCGCGCCCGCCAAAGGAATTGACTGGGAAGGCAACGCGTGGACGCCGGCGGGCGGAAAAAAAGGCGCGCATCCGAATTCGCGTTTCACCGCGCCGGCGTCGCAATGCCCGGTGATTGATCCCGACTGGCAAAATCCCGAAGGCATGCCGCTCTCGGCGATTTTGTTTGGCGGGCGGCGGCCGGGCACGATTCCGCTAGTGAACGAGGCGTTCGATTGGGAGCACGGCGTCTTCATGGGCTCGACCTGCGGTTCGGAGACGACGGCCGCCGCGCTCGGCCAGACCGGGGTTTTGCGCCGCGATCCGTTCGCGATGCTGCCGTTCTGCGGCTACAACATGGGGGATTATTTCGCGCACTGGCTTTCGTTCGCGCAAAAAACCGACCGCGCGAAGCTGCCGAAGGTTTATTTCGTCAACTGGTTTCGTAAGGGCGCGGACGGCAAATTTCTGTGGCCCGGCTACGGCGAAAATTCCCGCGTGCTGAAATGGATTTGCGAACGCGTTGAAGGCACGGGCAACGCGCAGTTGACGCCGATTGGCAATTTGCCGACGCCCGACGCGCTGGATTTGTCCGGCCTGAACCTGCCCGCCGGCAACCTCGAACAACTGCTCGCGGTGGACGCCGCCGGCTGGATAAATGAAATCGCCGACGTGGCCGCGAACTACGCCAAGTTCGGCGGCCGTCTGCCCAAGGCGCTGGGCGAACAGCTCGAACTTCTGAAAAATCGGCTCGCGTGACGCAGCTTGCGCGCACTTCGGACATTTGTTATCTGTCCGCTGAAAATCATCACAAACAACTAGCCATGAAAAAACATCTCCCAATCATCGTTTCAATCACTCTTGGTTTTGGACTGCTTTCCGCGCCCGCGCAATTCGGTCCGCGCAGCGGCGCACCAAGCGGCCCGAATTTTGGCGGCGCGACCGGCAAGCTGTTTGGCGACAACCAGGCCTTCACCGCCAGGCTGGAACTTCAATCCACCACTTCGTCGGGCGACGACATCACCATGCCCGGCAAAATCAGCTTTGACTCCGGCAAGTCGCGCTTCGAAATGAGCATGGCCGAAATGAAAGGTGCAAAAATGAAGCCCGGAACCGCCGCCCAGATGAAGTCCATGGGCCTCGACCAGATAATCACGATCTCGCGGCCCGACAAAAAATCCGCCTGCCTCATCTATCCCGGATTGGCAAGCTACGTTGACAGTCCCGTCACCCAAACGGAAGCCGCGCCCGCGCCGGGCGATTATAAAATCGAAACCACCGAGCTGGGCAAGGACACCGTGGACGGCCATGACTGCGTGAAAAACAAAGTCATCGTCACCGACAAGGACGGCAACAAGCATGAATCCACCGTCTGGAACGCTACCGACCTGAAAAATTTCCCCGTAAAAATCCACAGCAACGAAGGCGGCCAAAGCTCGACCATGCTTTTCAAAGACGTCTCGCTCGAAAGACCCGACGCCAGCGTTTTTGAAGTTCCATCCGGCTACACCAAATACGACGACATGCCGACGATGATGCGGACGGAAATGATGAAAAGGATGGGCGGCGGAATGGGCATGCCCGGTCACTGAACCCAGACCAATTTACGCAAAAAAATCCCCGCGTCGTCAGATGCGGGGATTTTCTTTAGAATAACAGCCGTCCGGTTGCGCCTTCAAGCGTGCTTGTGATGATGCGCCTTCGCGAGATGCTTTTTGTGATGCTTGCCGGCCACATGGCTGGCGGATTTTTTGCCCTGATGATGTTTTTCCAAAGCCGACGCATTCGTCGGCACGATAGATGACAGCAACAATCCTGCGAGAACCAGATAGATGAGCTTTTTCATGCCTTCAGAGACGCACCAGTTTCAAACCCGGTTACAAATTACAAAAGCGATTTCACTCTCGCGAGCGCCTCGTCCAGTTTGGCTGCGTCCTTGCCGCCGCCACGCGCGTTGTCCGGCTTGCCGCCGCCCTTGCCGCCAACGATGGGCGCAATCGTCTGAATTATTTTTCCAGCCTGGACTTTCGCGGTGAAATCGGGTGAAACATTTGCGACGAGTGAAACATTTCCATTCATCGCGCCGCCCAAAACGATGACGCCTTTGAAACGGCTCTTGAGCGCGTCCACGACGGCTTGGAGATAATCCGCGTCCGAGTCGGGAAAAATTTGCGTGATGACCGGAATGCCGTTGACCTCGTGCGCCCGCGTCAGCAGCCATGCCGCCGTCTGCGCCGCGTTGCGTTGGATCGCCGACTTCAGCGACTTCTCCAATTCTTTCTGATGCGCCAGCAGCGCCTCGACTTTCTTTTCCAGTTCGCCGACGGGCGAATTGATTTTGCCGGCGATGTTCTTGATGAGCTGCAATTGCTCGTTCGCCAAACCGTAAGCATTCAAACCAGCCACAGCTTCGATGCGCCGCACGCCTGCCGCCACCGCTGCTTCGCTGACGATGCGGAACAGGCCGATCTCGCCCGTCGCGCGCGTGTGCGTGCCGCCGCAGAGTTCCATCGAATAGCCATTTAATTTATTCGCCTCGCCGCCGATCTGGACGACGCGCACCGTGTCGCCGTATTTGTCGCCGAAGAATTGCATCACGTCCTTGCGATGCTTCACGTCGGCGTGCGCGACTTCCGTCCACGAGACGCCGGCGTTTTCGAGGATGCGTTCGTTGACGAGCTTCTCGATGTCGGCGACCTGCGCGGGCGTGAGCGGCGCGCTGTTGAAATCGAACGTCAACTTGTCCGGCCCGACAAACGAACCTTTCTGCGAAGCGTCCTTGCTCGCGACTTCGTGCAACGCCCAATGCAACAAATGAGTGACCGTGTGATGCCGCTGAATCGAATCGCGCCGCGTTTTTGCAACGGCGAGAGTTACCACAGAGCCGGCCAAAGGTAGGACAGGCGTCGCGCCTGTCCCCATATTTTTATTTTCAAGTTGAGACAGGCGCGACGCCTGTCCTACCTCAAGAAAATGCAGCCAGGTGTTTCCAGATTTTTGCGTGTTTGAAATCCGCCACGAATTTCCGCTGCCGGTCAACTCACCGGTGTCGCCGACCTGGCCGCCCATCTCGGCGTAAAACGGCGACGTGTCCAGCACGACGGCGGTTTTGTCTTTGACGCTGACGACTTCGAGCACGCGCGCGGGCGATTCCAATGTTTCAAAGCCGACAAATTTTGTCGGCGCCGTCGTTTCGATTTGCGAAAGCGAAATGACTTCTTTTTTCTGCGCGGCGCGGGCGCGGGCGCGCTGCTCATCCATCAACTTTTCAAAACCGTCCTTGTCCACGGTCAAACTATTTTCGCGCGCCATCAACTCCGTAAGATCGAGCGGGAAGCCGTAGGTGTCGTAGAGAAGAAAGGCGAAATTAGCATCTATTTCTTTCGGAACAGTCACCGCTATTATCTTATTACTATTTGGAATTTCTTGGTAAGAGGGCATACCGGTTTTTAGCAAACTTGCCGCGTCTTCGAACATGATGATTCCTCTGTCCAAAGTTTTGTTAAACGCTTCTTCCTCGGTGCGGATGGTTTCCTGCACCTGCTGCTTGCGCACGCGGATTTCGGGGAAGACGTCGCCCATCGTGTCGGCGAGCACGTCCACGAGTTTATAGAAAAACGGTTCGCGGAAGCCAAGCGTGCGGCCGTAACGCACCGCGCGGCGCAGGATGCGGCGCAAAACGTAGTTGCGGTCGGTGTTGCCGGGCTGAATGCCGTCGGCAATCGCAAAACTCAACGTGCGGATGTGGTCGGCGATGACGCGGAAGGCGATGTCCACTTGAAGTTGTGAATTCCGTGCGAAAGCAATCAATTCATTTCCTTGTACCGTGCGTCCTTCGCTTGGAAGCGTTGAAGTATATTTTTGCCCGCTCAATTTTTCCAGTTCGTCGAAAATCGGACGGAAAATGTCTGTCTCGTAATTGGAAATTTTGGCGTTGGCGAAATCGGAAAAGTTTTTCGTGCCTTGGATGATTGAAGTCACGCGCTCGAAACCCATGCCGGTGTCAACGTGTTTTGCGGGCAGCGGCAAAAACGAGCCGTCGGGGTTCGCGTTGAACTGGATGAAGACGAGATTCCAGATTTCGATGCAGCGCGCGTCGCCTTTGTTCACAAGGCTTCCGCGCGTGTCGCCGTCCGGCGTCAGGTCAACGTGTAGTTCGGAGCAAGGCCCGCACGGGCCGGTTTCGCCCATCATCCAGAAATTATCTTTCTTGTTGCCGTTGACGATGTGAACGGCGGGATCGAGTCCGACGCTGCGGAATTTTTCCGCCCAGAAATTCCACGCTTCCTGATCGAATTCGCTCGGATCATTTTTAGTTTTGTCAGGATTGTAAACGGTGGCGTAAAGTCGTTGCGGCGGAAATTTCCAGATCGTCACGACGAGTTCCCACGCCCAGTCAATCGCCTCGCGCTTGAAATAATCGCCGAAACTCCAGTTGCCGAGCATCTCGAAAAATGTGTGGTGATAGGTGTCGAGGCCGACGTCGTCGAGGTCGTTGTGCTTGCCGCCGGCGCGGATGCACTTCTGCGTGTCCGCCGCGCGCCCGGGCGTGTAAGGGCATTTGGTCTGGCCGAGAAAAATCGGGACGAACTGGTTCATGCCGGCGTTTGTGAACAAAAGATTCGGCGAATCGGGCATGAGCGAGGACGACGGGACAATGGTGTGCTGCTTCGATTTGAAAAAATCGAGGAACGACTGGCGGATTTGCGAACTGGTCATCATGAAATCGAGCAGAAAGTTTAATCAAATCCCGCAGCGCTAGGCGAGTTGGAAGTTTCCGACGGAATTCATTCGCCGAGGCGGGAAAACTGAAGCACTGTCGCTTCTTGTGTCCGCGCGTGCCTCAAGCAAAGACAGTTTCGTGCAGAAACCGGCGCGTTGACATGATTGCGAGCTTGAATTTTTGAAACATCGGCTTGGCACGAATCATGGTTCTACATTGGCAGCGGTTCTTTTGAAAATTGAATTTGAATTTACCCTGCCTTGTTCGTGATTCGCAACGCGGGCCTTGAATCGGAATAATGCGATCCGGGACATAAGCTGCGGTTGTGGCCGACACCTTGACTGGTCGTCGAAAGCAATTGAGCCGTCCCATCTGACGCAAAATTCACAGGCACAGTTGCACACGGCATAGGCGGGGTTTTTTGCGCCCGCGAACGGAAGCTGTTTTCACATTGCGACCCCGGCTGGCGTCCGTTAGCTTCCGCGCAGCCACACCCCATGAACATCGCCATCGAGACTTCCAACCTGACGCGCGATTTCGGAAAATTTCGCGCGGTCAACGAATTGAGCCTGCGCGTTGAGGCCGGCCGCTTTTACGGTTTTCTTGGCCCGAACGGCGCGGGCAAATCCACGACGATCAAAATGCTCACGGGTCTGCTTGGCCCGACGAGCGGTTCCATCCGCATCCTCGGCGAAGACGTGAGCGATCCCAAACGCGCGCTAGCCGTGAAGCGCCGCATCGGCGTCGTGCCGGAAAATCTCGCGCTGTTCGACAATTTGACGGCGCGCGAGTATCTGACTTTCATCGGGCGGATGTATCTGCTGCCGCTGGACACGGTGCGCACACGCGCGGAAGAATTGCTCACGATGATGGACCTGGCGCACGAGGAGAAAAAATTGACGCTGGAATTTTCGCACGGCATGAAGAAAAAACTTTCCCTCGCCGCCGCGCTGATCCCGAATCCTGATTTGCTTTTTTTGGACGAGCCGTTCGAGGGCGTGGACGCGGTGGCCTCGCGGGTTTTGCGCGACATGCTCAAGCAGTGCGTCGGGCGCGGCGCGACAGTTTTTCTCACGTCGCACGTTCTGGAGATCGTCGAGAAACTTTGCACGGACGTGGGCATCATCGCGGCGGGAAAGCTGGTGCATCAAAGCACGATGGAGCAATTGCGGCAAGACGGGTCTTCGCTGGAGGACAAATTCATCGCGGTCGTCGGCAACGAGGGTCACGAGGCGCAAAAATTAAGCTGGCTGGAATGAACTGGCCGCAGCTCAAGACGATTTTGTGGCTCCGCTGGCGGCTGATGGCGAACCAATGGCGGCGCGGCGGCGGCCTCGGCGCGGTGATCGCGGCGCTCGTCGGCGCCGGCGCTATCGTGCTGGCGGCGGCGGCCTTTGTGGGCGCGTTGCTGGGCGCGGCGTTCGGCCTGGGCGGCGTGTCGCCGCAAGTCGTCATGGTAATCTGGTTTGGCGTCACGGGTTTTTTTCTTTTCATCTGGATGATCGGGCTGCTCGCGGAACTTCAGCGCTCGGAGACGATTGATTTGCAAAAGCTCATGCACCTGCCAATCGCGCTCGGCCAGATGTTCGCGGTCAATTATCTCGTGTCGCACTTTTCGTTGAGCATCATACTCGTGGTTCCCGCCATGCTTGGCCTGGGCATCGGACTCGCCATCGCGCGCGGGCCGAAAATGATTTTACTGATTCCGCTGGCGTTGAGCATGGTGTTGATGGTCACGGCATGGACCTACTGTTTGCGCGGCTGGCTGGCGACGATGATGAGCAACCCACGAAAGCGGCGCACGGTCATTATGTGCATTTCGCTGGGGTTTGTGTTGTTGAGCCAGGGGCCGAATCTTTTTTTCAACGTTTTTCAGCGTCACAATTTTTCCGGCGGACAAACCGTCACCGGCGAAGAACGGCAACGCCAGAACAACGAGCGGGCCGCAGCGACAAAAAAGATGTTCGACAACTTAATCGCCGTGCAAAAGTTCATCCCGCCGTTGTGGGTGTCCGTCGGCGCGCGCGGGCTGGCCGAGGGGAATCCGCTGCCCGCGCTGCTCGGCACGCTCGGCTGCGCCGGCATCGCGGCGCTCGGTTTGCGGCGGGCGTATCGCAGCACGGTGCGGTTTTACCACGGTGAAACCGGCGGGCTGGCGGCGGCAAAAATTTCCCGCGGGGTGAAAAAAATTTCCCGGCCGCGCGACAAAAATAAAAAAGAATTTCTCGAACGTTCAATCCCGTTTGCGCCCGAACAATCCGCCGCGCTCGCGCTGGCCACATTGCGCTCGCTGCTCCGCGCGCCCGAAGTGAAAATGGCCTGGGCGACTTCGTTCATCGTCACCATCATTCTCGGCGCGACATTTTTTCTCCGCGCCACGGCGAACATTTCTGACGCCGTAAAACCCTTCATCGCCACCGGCTCGATTGTCCTCCCGGTATTTTTTCTCGCCCAGTTTTTCGCCAACCAGTTTGGCTTCGACCGCGACGGTTTTCGTGCGTTGATCCTTTCGCCCGCCGACCGCCGGCTGATCTTGATCGGGAAAAATCTTGCGGCGCTGCCGGTCGGCGCGGGGTTCGGAATCTTGCTGATCACGCTGACCGCCGCGCGGCTGCATCTGCCGCCGCTCACCATTTTGGCGACGCTGTTTCAGTTCGCCGGCGTGCTGTTGATGGCCGGTGTCGCGGGCAATTTGATCTCCATTCTCGTGCCTTACCGCATTCAGCCCGGCACGATGAAGCCGACGAAAATGCCCGGCCTCACGATGCTGGTGCTGATGTTCGGCCAGATGCTTTTTCCCGTGGCGATGGCACCGGTGTTCGCCGGCCCGCTGCTGGAATTGCTTTGGCGCAAGTCGGACTTGCCCGGTTCCGTGCCGGTCAACTTCATTGTTTCCGCGCTGCTCTGCGGCCTGATGGCAATTATTTACTGGCGGACGCTCGTGCCGCTGGGCCGCCTGCTTCAGCGTCGCGAAACCAAAATCCTCGGCGTCATCACGGTGGAAATGGAATGAAACGCGGCAAAAGTTTTTTGCATTGCGAAGAACCTTCCAAAACAACGGCGTTTACAGACCGCCGCTAAAAAAAGACGGCTATTGCAAAGGTCTCAAAATATCAAATTAATGTTCTGGCTTAATTATCCAACGGCTTTAATTTTTCTGTTCGCTCAGAAAAACGCGGTCGCACCAGTCGCCAAAGCGTTCGCCGGAATTTCTTTCCTTCACGAAACGCACGAGGACGGGGCGTAGTTCGGTTTCTAGTTCGGGCTCTTTGATCACATCTTTCCAGATGCGGTTGAGCCGCGTGCCGGTGGCATTGCCGCCGAGCCAGACTTGATAACGGCCGGGCGCCTTGCCGACGAACGCGAGTTCCGCCATGTAAGGCCGCGCGCAACCGTTCGGGCAGCCGGTCGAGCGGATGACGATCTCTTCGCCGCCGAGACCGACTTCGTCACAAATTTTTTCGATGCGGTCAATCATGCCGGGCAACATGCGTTCCGATTCCGCGAGGCCGAGGCCGCACGTCGGCAGCGACGGACAGGCCATCGCGGCGGCGTGCAGGACGCGCGCCTGATTTTCGGTCTTCACGCCGTGCGTCGCGAGCAGCGCGGTGATGGCAACTTTTTCGTCGTGATTCGCGTTGGCCAGAATCACGTTTTGATTTGCGGACAAACGGAATTCAATGTTCGGAAATTTTTCCGCGACGTCGCGCAGTGCGATTTTTTGCGCGTTCTTCACGCGGCCGGTTTCGACGAACATTCCGAGAAACCATTTTCCGTCCGTCGCTTTGTGCCAGCCGAGCAAATCGGAAGTCGTGGTGAATTTATAAGGCTTCGCGGGCGCGAGCGTGATGCCGGCGCGCTGGTTCACTTCATCCTGCATGAATTTCACGCCGCGTTCGGCGGCGACGTATTTCAGTCGCGCGTGTTTGCGGTCGGTGCGGTCGCCGAAATCGCGGTGGATCGTCAGCACGGCTTTCGCCACGTCAACGAGTTTGTCCGGCGTGAAAAAGCCGATGACGTCCGCGAGGCGCGGAAACGTCTGCACGTTGCCGTGGCTGCGACCCATGCCGCCGCCGACGGCGAGATTGTAGCCGACAAGCTGGTTGTTCTCGACGATGGCGATGAAACCAAGGCAGTTCGTAAAAATATCCATGTCGTTCACGGGCGGAATCACGAAACCGATTTTGAATTTGCGCGGCAGATAAGTTTTGCCGTAAAGCGGATCAACGAAATTTTTATTTTCCGCCGCTTCGTTGTCGAGTTGCACGCCGTCAATCCAGATCGAGTGATACGCCTTGGTCGTCGGCGCGAGCGCGAGCGCGACTTTGTGCGCGTCGGCAAAAACTTGTTCGCGCGCTTTTGTGTAAGCGGGCGTGGGTGCGCACATGACGTTGCGATTCACATCACCGCACGCGGCGAGAGTTGAAAGCAGCGATTCATTAATTTTCGCGACGAGCGGACGCAAGCCGGACATCACGACGCCGTGAAACTGGATGCTCTGCCGCGTCGTGATGCGCAACGTGTTGTTGCCATATTTCGTCGCGAGATCGTCGAACACGATCCACTGCTTCGCGGTCATCACGCCGCCGGGAATCCGCCCACGAATCATCATGATGTATTTCTTGCCGGTCTTGCGCAGGTCGCGGTCGTCCTGCTGATACGAGCCGTGAAATTTCAAAAATTGGTTGTCGTCCTCGGAAAAATGGTCGTTGGCCGGATCGTTGAACGTCGCGGCAATGGTGCCGGCGAGCGTGGGGATCGCGGCCTTGATTTCTTCGTTGTGTGTTAATTTTGTCGGTGCATCAGCGCTCATAAGCGAATTCCGATTGTAACTTGCCGTGTAACCGTGTTCAAGCGCAGCTTAAAGTGGACTTTTCCGCCCGCAGGAGAACAATTCTACGTCGCCGGCACAAATTTTTGAAGAAAATTCGTCAGGGCGAACAGCGCCAACAGGACAACGCTCATCCAGCGCGAACAATCGGGTGCGACGGCGAGCCAGTCCACAAACACAATGCCCGCGAGCAGATTAGTGACCGTCCAGCCGACGTTGAATTCGCCGCCGGAAAAAACTGGCCGCACACAACGCGCGACCCACAGCGAGAGCACGATTGAAATCCAGATCGCGCGCCCGCGGAAGTCATCGGTGTTCATCGCCAGCGCCAGAATGACCGGCGCGGCGAGCAACAGCAGCGGCCAGTAAGGAACCGGCCCGCGAAAACTTTCGCGCCGCGCGACGTAGCTCAAGCCGACGACATACAACGCCATCGCCAAGCCGCAAAAAATCGGCCAGCCGTTCAAGCCGTCCGCGCTCGCCGCCCCGGCGATGACATAGACCCAAAACCGGCACGCACCCATCAACCACGGCGACGCGGTGATGAGCTTGTGCGTGGCGTTGTAAATGACGATGAGCAACGCCAGCAGCAACCCGAGCGCGCCGGTGGTCCGGCCCAAAATAATCAGCAGCACGATGCCCAGCGCCAGCCACGCCCAGCCGAGGTGCCAAACGGCTTTCGTGGAAATTTTTCCAGAAGGAATCGGACGTTCAGGACGCCGCTGCCGGTCGAAGTCTTCGTCAAAGGCATCGTTTAAATACATGCCGCCGATGTAAAGCGCGCTCATGCCGAGGAGCAGCAGCGTCAAATTTTTGAAATTTCCGCCGCCGCCAAGCCACCAGCCGGCGAGGCAATTCGACCAGACTGTCGGCAGATTCGACACGCGGCCCAGGACGAGCAGTGTGCGTAAGATGGAAAAATTCATGTCGAATGAGGAAACCACGAAAACGGAAAAAAGCAAACGAAGGAAATCAAAGTTGTGAAACTGGAAAACTTCCCGCTTTCCTGCTTTCCTTATTTTTCAACGCCGATTCCGCGTTCGGCCAGTCGCGCGAGCGTCCAATCATATTCGGCCACGAGCTGGTCAACGACGCTTTGCGATTTTAATTCCGGCGGCAGCACTTCCCACGTGTAGGTTTCCATTTCCAGATGCGAACAGAGATTCGGGTTTTCTGCCAGCCAATCCAGCGTGCCGAGCAAATGGTCGTTCGTGTTTGCAAACGGCGGCGCGGCAGGCGCGTGCAGCGGGACATGGAAATGAATGCGCCATTCGGCAGACGGTTGATGGTTGATGGTTGATGGTTGATGGTTGTCGGCGAGCGCGTCGGGCAGGTCGCGGTAGAATTTTAATTTTCCGTTTTCGTCGCGGGCGACGACTTGATGGAGATAAACGTCGTCGGCAAATTTTTTTAATGCGGCGCGCGCTTCGGCAGTGGCTTTGGCTTTGAGCGCGGAGCTTAAATGAATTTTGCTGATTTTGATTCCGGCGTCGGAGATCGCGTTGAGGGCTGCGTGCGGTTCTTCAAATTCCACGGCGAAGTGGCAGGTGTCGTAATTGACGCCGAGAAATTCGGTAAGGCGCGGATCGTTTTTATGTTCCGTTCGCAGATGCTCAAAAAACAAAATCGTCTCGGCGGAATTTTCGAGCAGGCCGAGCGGTTCGGGTTCGAGGCCGAGGTGCAGTTGGCGTTTGGATTTTTCGCTGACGCGCGCGATGTGTTCGACGCAGTGAAAAATGTTTTTGCGGATCTCGCTTTCCTGTTCGCGGCTGGAAATGAATTCCTTGAACGAGCCGGGCACGGTGCTGACGCTGCCAGCAATTCCGGCGGGCAGAAGTTGCGCGAGCAAATCGAAAAGCAAGTTCGTATAAGCCACGCGTTCCGGTGCCGTCCAATCCGGGCGATAAACCTGTTCCTTGACGCGCGTGCCGTGAAACTGGCCGTAGGGAAACCCGTTCAGGGTGAAAACGTAGCAGTTGTTTTTGCCGAGCCATTTTTGAAATTCAAGAAGCGCTTTGAGTTCGGACAATTCAACCGCCGCGTGATGGCTTAAACGCAGTCCAATCGCAAACGGTTTTTGCGGGCAGACTTTTTCGCGCACGGCGAGCGTGTGATTTTTGAGCGCGTCTAACGTCTCCGCCCAAGATTCGCCGCGATGGACGTTCGTGCTATAGGCCAGATGCAGGCCGGCGCTTGGCTTCATGCGGGAAAGGTGCGGTCAAAAATCCCTTTTGCAAAGTGCAAACCGGCGTTGACACGCTGGCCGGTAGGGTTTAACCTGAGAACGAAATTTCAAATCGAGTCATGTTAATTCGCATCAGTCTGATAGTGGCAATTCTTGCGGCGCTGGCCGCCGGAACCTTGAGCGTTATGCAGGTGCGCGATAAAATTACCACCTTGATGTCGCAGCGCGACGATTATCACACCCAAAGAGACACCGTTCAGGGCGAACTTAACACGACCAACAGAATTTTGGTTGTGACCCAGGCCAACCTCAAGCAGACCCAGCAGGATTTGGCCGACACCAAGGATCAGCTCGCCACGGAGACGAAACTGGCGGCGGATGAAACAAGAAAAGCCAACGACCTTTCTGACAAGCTGGCGAAGACCACGCAGGAGCGCGATGACGCGCAAGGCCAGTTGGGAGCTTACAAGGCAACCTTGCTGACGCCAGACCAAGTTCTCCATCTCAACCGCGACCTCAAGGAAGCCCAGGGCACGATTGAAGCCATCAACGAGGAGAAGACAGTTTTGGAGCGCAAGAATGAAAGGCTACAGGCGCGCTTGGACAAATACGAGGGAACGAACGAATTTGTCATACTGCCCGCCAGTTTACATGGCAAAATCCTAGTGGTTGATCCCAAGTGGGATTTTGTTGTGCTGAATGTTGGCGACGATCAGGGTGTGAAAGAAAACGGCGAATTGTTGGTCAGCCGTGAAGGAAAATTGGTAGCCAAGGTTATTGTCCGCACCATTGAAAAAGACCGTTGCATTGCCAACCTCGTGCCGGGCTGGAAACTCGGGGAACTCATCGAAGGTGATGAAGTTACCCCGGCACACCCGGCTTCCTGACGTGAAAAGCCGCGTCGTCCCATGGTTGCTGCTGTTTATTCTGGGGGGAGTTCTTTTGAGCGTAGGCGGCTGCGCAACTGACGAACCAGACAACGCTTCCGTTCGCCCTTGGGATGCGCCCCAAGGCTCGCAAAACGCCCTCGGCGGGATGGATTACCAGCACCGTTGACTTTCATTTCACCGCTTTGAAACAGCGCGTCGGCGTCACCACAAAATTCACCTTCGCATCGTGCGGTTCCGCCGGGATTTTTTCCAGCAATTGAAAATCGTAACCGACGCCGCATTTGATTCCGCTCGTTTCGACCAATAGCCGGTCGTAAAATCCCCTGCCACGGCCGAGCCGGTTGCCCGCCCGATCAAAAGCCAATCCCGGCACGAGCACGAGATCAAATTTATCCAGCGCAATTTCCGCGCAGCTTGAACCGGGTTCGCGCACGCCAAATTTTCCCGTGACAATTTCCGTCGCCAGATGATTTAGGACTCGTGCGCCGTAAGTTTTTTTCGCCGCGTCAAAAAAGGGCAGGGCGCAGGTGACGCCGAGCGCCATCGAAAGCTCCAGCACCGGCCAGACATTCAGTTCATCCGGCAGCGGCGCGAAAAATAAAATCGTGGACGCGCTCGGCATCTGCGTTTTCAACTGCTCACACAGCTCGATGGATTCCACCGCGCGCACCGCCGGCGAAATTTTCCCCAGCCGTTCGCGCATTATGGAACGCAAGGCGGTTTTCAATTCAGGCTCGCTCATTTTATTTTTGTGCGCGCAGTGTGGCAAATTCCGCACGCCATTTTTCGACGCGCTCCTTGATTTTTTTTTCCACGCCTTGCTCGGTCGGCTCGTAATAAACTTTGTCCGCGCCGAGATAATCCTGCGCGACAAAATGTTCCTTGCCGTCGTGCGCGTATTCGTAGCCAACGCCGTGGCCGAGTTTTTTTGCGCCGGAATAATGACCGTCGCGCAAATGTTCCGGCACGGCGATCGTGCGGCCGGATTTCACGTCGGCGAGCGCCGCATCAATCGCCGTGATGGCGCTGTTGCTTTTGTTCGCGGTCGCGATGTAAATCGTCGCTTCGGCCAAGGGAATCCGCGCTTCCGGCCAGCCGACAAATTCCGAAGCCGACAATGCCGCGTTCGCCAAGACCAAAGCCATCGGGTCGGCGAGGCCGACATCTTCCGCCGCGCAGATGATGATGCGTCGCGCGATGAAGCGTGGGTCCTCGCCGGCGTGGATCATTTTGGCGAGCCAGTAAAGCGCGGCGTCGGGATCGCTTCCGCGCATGGATTTGATGAACGCGGAAATCGTGTCGTAATGCGCGTCGCCATCGCCGTCATAAACGACGGCTTTTTTCTGGATGCTTTGCTCGGCGACTTCTAGCGTGATTTTCACGACGCCACTTTTTTCCGGCGCGGTAGTGAGCGCGGCGATTTCCAGCGAGTTCAACGCTTTGCGTGCGTCGCCGTCGGAAATTGTTGCGAGATGGTACAACGCATTTTCTTCGGCGGAGATTTTCAGGTAGCCGAGTCCGCGTTCTTCGTCTTTCAACGCGCGTTGTAAAAGCAAAAACAAATCTTCCTCGGTCAGCGGGCGCAGTTCAAAAATTTGCGAGCGCGAAACGAGCGGTGAATTGACGAAGAAAAACGGATTGTGCGTGGTCGCGCCGATGAGCTTGACCACGCCGCTTTCAACATCCGGCAGCAAAACGTCCTGTTGCGATTTGTTGAAGCGGTGGATTTCGTCAATGAAAAGAATCGTGGATTGGCCCTTGTTTTCCAGGCGGTTCGCCGCGCCGGACAAAACGCGGCGCATATCGGCAACGTTGGATTCCACGCCGCTCAACCTTTCAAATTTCGATTTGGTCTGTCGCGCGATGATTTGCGCGAGCGAGGTTTTGCCCGTGCCGGGTGGTCCGTAAAAAATTAGCGACTGGATCCGGTCGGCCTCAATCGCGCGCCGCAATAATTGTCCGGGCGCGAGAATGTGGGTTTGCCCGGCGTATTCGTCGAGGTTGCGCGGACGCATCCGTGCGGCGAGCGGCTGGCTGCGGAAATTTTCCGGCGCCGGCAACGATTTTTCTTCCGGCTGGTTTTCAACCGGAGCGGAAAACAAATCGTCGCGCGCCATGAAGGGAGATTAACACCGGGTAAATTGTTTTCCCAAAAGAAAAAAAGCCCGCACGGGTGGCGGGCTTTGATTTCAAATTTGAAATTTCAAACCTGAAATCCTGAAAGAACCCCCGCCGTTGCCGTGTCTAGCTTATCCTTTGAACATGTATCGCTACATGTGGAACTTGCCGGGCGGTTTTCGACTTCCAGTGAAGGCGTGTCGGCCACCACCATGACTTGCTCCGTGATCGTTTAACTTACGGTTCAAGGATTGTTTCGAATCACGAACAGAGCAGGGAAATTGTTTATTCAAAGAACACACTAACTTCTAATGCTCTTATCGTCCCGCGCGCAAAACTACTCAAGTAAAATTTTTGAAAATATTTTCGCGCCGGCGGTTGACATTTTGCAAAGTTGATTTAATGGCCCGCGCCGAGTCGCGCATTGTGCAACGCCGGCCGCGATGTTATCATTTTCCGGCCGTGAACAAAGACTTGTTGCTGCCCGATGAAAAAAATCCGTTGATCTGGATCAACCCCGGACGGATTAGCGATCATGTCGAAATTGAATTTGAAAAATGATTACGCCCGACCAAATCTCCAAAGCCAATTCCGAACTGCGAAACAAATCGCCGCTGGAAATTGTGAAGTGGGCCATCGCGCAGGCCAAAGGCCGCGCGATTGTCTCGACGAATTTCCGTCCTTACGAAGCGGTCGTTTTGCACCTCGCCACGCAGGTGCAACCGGACATTCCGGTTTTATGGGTTGATCATGGCTACAATCGTCGGGCGACTTACCTGCATGCGGAGCAATTGGAAAAATTGCTCAAGCTAAACTTGAAACCGTTCCTGCCGAAAGTTTCCGCCGCGCATCGTGACGCGATTTACGGCGAGATTCCGTCCACCGACAACGAAGCCGCTCTGAAGGAATTCAGCGCGGTGATGAAACTTGAACCGTTTCAGCGCGGCATGAAGGAACTCGCGCCGACGGTCTGGATCACGGCGTTGCGCAAGGTGCAAAATCCAAATCGCGCGGAACTCGACATTGTGAGCGAGGATAAAAATTTTGGCGCGTTGAAAGTCAGCCCGGTTTTTTATTCGAGCGATGCGGACATGGAAAGTTATTTGAAACAAAAAAATTTGCCGAACGAGTGGGATTATTTCGATCCCGCGAAAGCCGACGACAAACGCGAGTGCGGGCTTCACGCGACTTGGGGCGGCAAAGCCGTGGCACAAACATGAGTCAACCTTGGATGGAACACGTCTGCAAACTACGTTCTTTGCGCTTGCCAGCATTTTTCTTTGTCGCATAATGCGTCCCGTCAAGTTTATGACGATAGGGACACGGAAATTTGGTATCTTTTCGAGCAGTTGCATTGTGCTTTGCTGGTCTCAAAAACGTCATAAGTGCTTACGATTAACTGGTTGGGGTCTTAGCTCAGTTGGTAGAGCGTCTCGTTCGCAATGAGAAGGTCAGGGGTTCGAATCCCCTAGGCTCCACCAGACTCTTCATCAAATGCCGGCCTTTTTGACCGGCAAATTGCAAATTCGCCCGGAATTTCATTGGCAAGCGGCGCATGCATTGGCTTACTCGCCGCGTGTCGGAAAAGAAAAACAATCCCGCCATCGCCGGCGGTCTGCTGCTCGTCGTTATTTTGTGGGGCGGTAACAACGCCGGAACGAAATGGCTCGTCGCCACCTGGCCGCCGATCTGGACGGGCGGCGTGCGGTTTTTGTTCGCGGGAATCATTTTGCTCGCCGTGCTGCGGTTCACCAAGCTGCTCGGTGAATTTCAGCCGCTTGCGCCGGTATTGCTGCGTGAACTTTGGTGGCGTGGCGGTCTTGGCCTCTCGGCTTACATTGTCCCGTTCTGCTGGGCGCTGCATCTCACCACTGCCTCGCATGTCGCGCTCTATCTCGGCGCATCGCCGATCTGGGCGCTGCTGGCGGAAGAACGTTTGCGTTTCAGTTGGTCGAATTTGCGTCGCTACACGGCTGCCCTGCTCGCGCTCGCCGGAGTGGTGGTGCTGTTCTGGCCGGCATTGAGATCGGGCCACGCCAGCCTGCTCGGCGAGTTTTTCGGATTGCTCGCGAGCGTGGCGTGGGCGAATTACAACTGGCAGTCGCGCATCTTGAGCCGGAAAATCCCCGGCGTGGAAGTGGCCGCGCATTCCATGTGGATGTCTGGCGTCTGGCTGCTGCCGCTGGGGCTGGTCGAAGTGGCGGCGTACGGGCTGGTTTTGGACGCGCCGCATTTTGGCGTGCAGGCGCTGTGCATTTTATTTGGCGGCGTGGTGCCGTATGCGCTGTGGAATTCCGCACTGCGCCACTGGCGCACGAGCCAGGTGATGTTGTTCAACAATTTCATCCCGCTCACGACGACGGCCTGGGTTTATTTTATTTTCCGCGAGCCGATCACCTCGACTTTTTGCGTGGCCATGGTTTTAATCATCGCCGGCGTCGTGCTGGGCCAGGCCGACTGGTCGAAAATTTTCAGGCTGCCGGAAAGTTTTTGACGGAAGAAAATTTATGGACGTAAAAAATCTCGACGAAGTGCTGTCGTTCATCACCAAGGACGGCTCGGAAATCCGTGAATTGCTCGCGCACCGCAACTCGGCCATCCGCAACCAGAGCCTTGCCGAGGCGCGGCTGCCCGTGGGCGCGAGCACGCAGGAACATTTTCACCCGCGCGCGGAGGAAATTTACTTCATCACGCACGGCGCGGGAAAAATCCGCATCGCGGGCGAGCTGCGCGAAGTCAGGGCGGGGGACGCCATTGCCATTCCGCCCGGCCAGCGGCACAAATTGTGGAACACCGGCCCGGAAGTTCTGCGCCTGCTTTGCTGTTGCGCGCCGGCCTACGAGCACACCGACACGGTAATCACGGAATCGTGAATTGACCTTCGCCGGTCGTCGCGCTTAACTATGGCCATGAAGATGCGAATGCCTTTGATGGTTTTTCTGGTGGGGCTGCTGGCGGCCGGCTGTTCCTTTTTCCATTTCTCAAAACATTCCAAGCCGGTGCCGCCGCCGCAGACCATTGTCACGCCGGACACGTCGCTCACGGCCAAGGTGGTTTCCGTAAACACGGTCGGCCGGTTCGTCGTGCTGGGATTTCCGCCGGGCCGGATGCCCAAGGTGGATCAAATTTTTTATCTGTATCGAACCGGGTTGAAAGTGGCGATGGTCAGGATCACCGGGCCGCAAACGGAAAACAACATCGTGGCCGACGTGGCGACGGGTGACGCCGAAATCGGCGACGAAGTGCGCGACCAGTGATCAATCCTCCGACTTCGGCGATTTTTCCGCGAGCGGCTTCACCGTTTTTGGCAGCGACTCTTTGCGGTAGGGCGAATGAAGGTTGAAATAAATTCCGCACATCGGCCGCGTCTTGTCGCTCTGGCTCAGGATGATGGTGACCTGCTTGTCCAGCGCTATGCCGTGCCGCATGCCTTCGCCGCGGCTTTCATAAGCCTTGATCGCCTTCGCCATCAGCGAAGTCAGTGACGCCTCAAAATCCGCCGGCGTCTTTTCCAGGCAAACGACGAAGCGGTCGTAATTCTTCACCGCCTCGCCAATCTCGCGTTTGAACGTCTCAATGGTCATCTGCCTTAATGCTAAACCATCCGCCAAAATTTGCAGCAAAATTTACTCGCCCGTCCGCCGCCCTGCGCCGGCACGCGGACCGAACAGCGCCGTGCCGATCCGCACCAGCGTCGCACCTTCCTCGATCGCCACCTCGAAATCGCCGCTCATGCCCATGCTCAATTGCGGCAGCGGCGTGCCGAGAACCTGCTCGCACGCCGTTTTCAACTCGCGCAGCCGCCGGAAATAGGGCCGCGCCTTTTCCGCCACCGGCGCGAACGGCGGAATCGCCATCAGCCCGTGGATTTCGATTTTCGGCAGCGCGTTCAACTCGTTCAACTCCGCCAGCAGCCGTTCCGGCGCGTAACCGAACTTGCTCGCCTCGCCCGCGACATTCACCTCCAGCAAAATTGGCAGCGTTTTCGCCGCCTGCTCGCAGCGTTTCGAGATTTCCCGCGCCAGCGCCAGGCTGTCCACTCCTTGAACCATTTCAAACAGATCCACCGCGTCGCGCACTTTGTTCGATTGCAGATGCCCGATGAAATGCCAGCGCAGTTTCCCCGGACACAGCGGGATTTTCGCCTTTGCCTCCTGCACCTTGTTTTCGCCGAAAAAAACCTGCCCGCAATCCGCCGCCGCGCGGACTGTCTCCGGCGGATGCGATTTGGAAACTGCCATCAGCGTGACAGATTCCGGCGCGCGCCCGGCCCGCTCGCACACGGCGCGAATCCGCTGATGAATTGAATCCAGATTGTCCTGCAAGCTCACGGTTTTATTTTAGCCATAGAAGGACACGGATTGACACAGATAAAAAAATTTCTGTCACCAGTTCGCTTGAATAAGATCGCGGCGATTCAAGTCTCGAAAATCTGTGTTTCATCTGTGCCCATCTGTGGCTAAAATTCCGGCATGAACTGCTGGCTGGTAAAATCCGAACCCGAAACTTATTCGTGGGAAACTTTTTTGAAAGAAGGCCGCACCGCGTGGACGGGCGTGAGAAATTTCGCCGCGCGCAACCATCTTCGCGCCATGAAATCCGGCGACCGCGTTTTCTTCTACCACAGCGGCGAGCAGAAATCCGTCGTCGGCCTCGCACGCGCCACCAGGGAATTTTATCCCGACGCCACGGCGGACGAGGGCGACTGGTCATGCGTGGATCTCGCGGCGGAAAAAGCCCTGGCCCAACCTGTCACGCTCGCGCAGATCAAGGCCGACGCCATTCTGCGCGAAATGATTCTGGCCAGACAGTCGCGCCTGTCCGTGTCGCCGGTGACGGCGGCGCAATTCAAACAATTGCTCAAACTGGCGGACACGAAGTTTTAATTCGGAAAAATCGTGTTCGCCGGCGTGCGGCCTTTTTAACCCAGCGTGGCCGCGATGCCCTCGCGCAACGCGGCGATCATTTTTTGCAACTGCGCCGGTGTTGTGCAAAACGGCGGCATCAGCACGATGACATTTCCGACCGGCCGCGTCAGCACGCCGCGCTGCGCCATCGCCACGCAAACGCGGATGCCAGCCTGCTCGCGCAAGGCAAACGGCTCACGCGTCCGCCAGTTTTTCACCAGCTCGATTCCCGCGACAAGTCCAATTTTCCGGATGTCGCCGACGTTCGGCAGCGACCAGAGTGATTTCAATTCCGCGCGCAAATCTTTTTCCAATCGCGCGCGCGCGCGAACCAATTTTTCGTCCTGTAAAATTTCCAAACTCGCCAGCGCCGCGCTCGCACCGAGCTGATTGCCCGTGTAACTGTGTCCGTGAAAAAAAGTTTTGAACTCGCCGTATTCGCCGAGAAAGGCGTCAAAAACTTTTTGCGTCGTCAGCGTCGCCGCCATCGGCAGATAACCGCCGGTCAGGCCCTTGGCGAGGCAGAGAAAGTCAGGTTGAACATTTTCCTGCTGGCAGGCGAACAGCGGCAGTTTTGAATTTTGAATTTTGAATTTTGAATTGATACGGCCAAACCCCGTCATCACTTCATCGGCAATCAGCAGCGCTCCGTGAGTGCGCGCGATATGCGAAACGCGGCCCAGCCATCCATCCGGCTGCGGAATCATCCCCGCCGCGCCTTGCATGAGCGGTTCGAATACAAACGCGGCGTAAGGATTGCCACGTTTTTTTTGCGCGGAAAACTTTTGTTCGACCTTGCCGACGCATTCCCAGTTGCACTTGCGATAATTCCGCGCGTCATCGCGTTCCGGTTTGGCGCGGTTGAACGGGCAGCGGTAGCAATACGGCGACATCACTTTGTCCGACTTGAACAACAGCCCGCCGTAAGCCCTGTGAAACAGGTCAACATGGCCGAGTGCGACCGCGCCGATGGTGTCGCCGTGATACGCGCCTTCGAGCGAAAGAAATTTCGGCGGCAATTTTTTTCCACGCGTGCGCCGGGTAAATTCATACACCAGCTTCAGCGCAACTTCGATCGCGGTCGAGCCGTCGTCGGAGAAGAAAACCTTTGAAAGTTTCGCGTTTCGGGTTTTAAATTTTACATTGGCGGCGTGAACCAGTTTTTCCGCCAGCAAGCTCGCCGGTTCATTGGCCAAACCCAGCGCGGAGCTGTGCGCGATTTTTTTTAACTGCCGCCGGATCGCGGCGTTGATTTGCGGATGATTGTGCCCGTGCAAATTTGTCCAGATGGAAGCATTGGCGTCGAGAAACTCGCGGCCCTTCGCGTCGCGTAGCACCGCCCCCTTGCCGGCAACGATCACAACCGGCTCGCGCCGCCGCCAGTCACGCATCTGCGTGAACGGATGCCAGATAAATTTGCGGTCAAGCGCGGCCAGTTTGTGCATTTTTAATTTGGGAGATTGAGTTGTTTCAGCGCGCGCAGCAGTTCCGAAACATCGGTTTCCGCATGGGCGGCGGTCAACGTCACGCGCAGCCGCGCCGCACTGCGAGCGACGCTTGGATAACGGATGGCAGGAACGAAAATATTTTTTTCGCGCAAGCTGGCGGCGGCTTCGGCCGCTTTTTTTTCATCGCCAATCAAAATGGGAATGATGGCGCTGACAAATTTTATTTTTTTATTTTTCAGTTTTGAATTCAAGCGTCCCGCAAGCTGCCACAGCCGCTTGCGCCGCGACTGGCCTTCGGCCGCTTGCGCCAGTTGAATCGCCGCCGTGGCCGCCGCAGCAGCGGCGGGCGCGGGCGCGGTGGAAAAAATGAAACTGCGGGCGCGATTGATGAGAAAATCAATCAGCGTCCGCGAACCGGCGATGTAGCCGCCGCTCGCGCCCAAAGCCTTGCCGAGCGTGCCCATTTGAATTTCAATCTCGCCGCCGCCGCCAAGTTCGCTGGCGAGGCCGCGACCATTTTTGCCGATGATCCCAGTGGCGTGCGCTTCGTCCACCATCAGCCACGCGCCGTATTTATTTTTCAGCGCAATCATTTCGCCCAGCGGCGCGGTGTCGCCATCCATCGAAAAAATGGATTCAGTGACGACGAGGATTTGCGATCTGCGATTTGCGATCTGCGATCTCACCCATTTCAGGATCTTTTCCAAGTCGTTCAAATCATTGTGGACGAAGACGCGCAGTTTTGCGCCGCTCAAGCGCGCCGCGTCCACGATGCAGGCGTGAACCAGTTTATCGACGATTATGATGTCATCCTTGCCCAGCAGCGCGCAAATCGTGCCGATGGCAGTTGCGTAGCCGGTGGAAAATGTGAGCGTGGCCTCGGTTTTTTTGAAATCAGCGAGCGCGGCTTCCAGTTCGTGAAACGGCGCGAGCGAGCCGCAAACCAGCCGCGACGCACCGGCGCCAACGCCAAATTTTTCCACGGCGCGAACGGCGGCTTCCTTTAGCGCCGGATGACTGGCGAGGCCAAGGTAATCGTTGGCAGAAAAATTCAAGAAAGTTTTGCCGCCGATTTTGATGCGCGGGCCTTGCGCGGAATCCACGCGGCGCAGTTCGCGGAACAATCCCTGTTCGCGGAGGGTCGCGAGCCGCTGCCGCAGTTCTTCGTCAAACAAATTCATTTTTGAGCCACAGATAAACACAGATGGAAAGCAAGGCGTCGAGTTTTTTTAACGCGGAAACGGAGCGGACATTAAAAAGGATTGTAAAATCGGGCTGAAGCCCGCGTTTTGTCAAAAGGCTGGCGGAATGGTCCAGCGTCCGTCAATCATGCCGGCCAGCACCGGGCCGGCATGGGCGAGGACGGATTCGTGAACGTCGGTTTTTTTTCCCGCGCAAGGAATGGCGATCAAATCGGCGAAGGCGTCTTCGGCAAGTTCGCCAATCTGCCCGGCCAGGCCCAACGCCTTCGCGCCGTTGATGGTTGCCATGCGCAAAATTTCCGCCGGTGAAACGTGTTTGTCCTTTTTTGCGAGCGCGCGCATCTCGGCAAACATGTCCAGTTCCAGTTTTTGTTTTCCGATCCGGCGGACGGTGGCCAGGCTGTCGGTGCCGAGGGCGAGGTTGACGCCGGCGTTGGCCAGGCGTTTGCGGTGAAACGACGGGTGCTTGAAATAAGCGTGGCTGCGCGGGCAATGCACGACGTGGACGCCGTGCTTGCCGAGCAGCCTGGCGTCGCCGCGCGCGAGGAAATTGACGTGAATGGCGAGCAGGTTTTCGCGGAGCAGTTTGTTGCGGGCGAGGTGCGCGACGGGCGAGCCGAGGCCGCAGTCGGAATTGTCGCGTTCGTTGCGTTTCAACCAGTCGTGCATCGCGCCGCCCGCGCGCGTGAACATTTCAAATTCCTGCTCGGACTCGGCGACGTGCGTGCAGACGCGCCATTTTTTTTGGCGCGCGATTTTGGCGGTGAGTTTGAGCAGCTCCGGCAAGGTGGAGTAGGGCGCGTGCGGCGAGAGAAACGCGCGGCAGCGGGCCGAGGTGAGCGACTCGATTTTTTCCACGGCCTCGCGCAGGATTTCTTTTGGATGCCGGCGCGCGCGGATGCCGGTCATTTCCAAAAATGAAAAAACGCGCAGCGGCGTGGCGTCCCAGACTTCCGGCAGCAGGTCGGGCATGGCTTCGATGTCGGCCACGGTGGTCGTGCCGGTTTTCAACAGCATGTGCGCGCCGCGCAGCCACGAGCGCGCGTAGTTGGAATAGCTCCACTCGGTTTTGGCGGCGGTGATGGACGCGATCCAGTCGGTGAATTTTTTCGGCGGCGGCAACTGCCCGGCCATGTCGGTGTAATCGAGATGGCAGTGGGCGTTGACGAGGCCCGGCAGCAGGATGACTTCGCCGAGGTCAAAAATTTTCTCGTCCGCCGACGGCGTCAGGTCCGGCCACGCGCCGACGGCCCGGATGCGATTGGCGGAAATCCAGACCGCGCCGTTGTCAATCGGCGGGCGTGAAACGGGCAGGACCGTGCGGGCGCGAAGGATCATTTTTTCACACGGCGTCGTTCAGCCGAGTTCGGCTTCCTGGCGCGTGCGTTTGGTGCGGGCGGCGATTTTGTGTTTGCGTGCCTTGTGCTTGTTGTGGCGTTTGCGGATTTGCTGCTCGATTTTTTTCGTCACGCGGTCAATCGCCGCATACAAGTCGCTTTCCACATCCTCGGCGAAGAGATCCGGCCCGCGCACGCTCAGGCGCATGGAGCAACTGAACATTTTGTCCGGCACACGGGAGTGGTCGTGCTCGAGCGTGACGCGCGCGTCAATGGCGTGCTTGTCAATGTGATCGAGTTTTTCGAGGCAGACGATGATGTGATCTTCAATGGCCTTGGTCAGCGTGACGTTGTGGGTTGAGAGAATCAATTTCATATCGCCAGAATGCAGCCAACTGCGGGCGGAATCCAGTTTTTCCCGATTATTTGACGCCAAAGCGAGATTCATGCCAAATTTCGCTTGTGCGCGGGCAATTTTGCGTTAAGGTAATCCGCAAATGGGTCCCGGCTTACAACTGTCACAACGTCTCACGCAATCGCTGGTGCTGGCGCCGCAACTTCAGCAGTCGCTGGCACTGCTTCAGGCGCCTACGCTCGAACTCAAGGCGCTCGTCGAACAGGAATTGCAGCAAAACCCCGTGCTTGAGGAAGTCGCCGCGCCGGAGACCGACGGCCTGGAAAAAATCCTGGACGAGGAGAGCGATTTGCCCGCCACGCCCGACCTGGCCGAGCCGCCGGAAGATGTCGTGTTCGACGCCACGACGGAAAAAAGCGCGGAAACGCCGGTGGATGATTTCCAGTCGGAGTTTGAAAAGCTGGTGCAACTGGATCAGGACTGGCGCGACCATTTTTCGCAGACGAGCGTTGCCGGCCGCCAGTCCGCCGACGACGAGGAGAAGCGGCAGTTCATGTTTGACTCGCTCACGGCGGAAACCTCGCTCGCGCAGGTGCTGCTGGACCAGGCGCGCGAAGCCAGCCTCGCGGAAGAACAGCGCGCCATCGCCGAACTGCTCATCGGCAACATTGACGACTACGGCTACCTCAAGGCGACCGTCGAGGAACTCGCGGCGTCCACCAACCTGCCGCCCGAAAAAATTTCCGAAGTCCTGAAAATAATCCAGACCTTCGACCCCGCCGGCGTCGGCGCGATTGATCTGCGCGAATGTCTCATGCTCCAGCTCGAACGCGCCGGCCAGCAGGAATCGCTCGAATACCGCATCATCCGCGACCACATGGACGCGCTCGGCAAACGGCGCATCCCCGAAATCTCGCGCGGCACTGGCCGCAACACGGACGACGTTCAGGAGGCGCTCGCCCGAATTGCTCGGCTCGACCCGCGGCCCGGACGCGCCTACCTGCCGAACAACGACCAATATGTCCTGCCCGAAGTCTTCGTCCAAAAAAACGGCGACGACTTTGTCGTGACGACCAACGACGAGCAGATTCCGCATCTGCGCATCAGCAATGTCTATAAAGATTTGATGGCCACCGGCGAGAACGACGCCGAGGTGAAGAACTACATCCGCGAAAAAATCCGCGCCGGAAAATTCCTCATCAAGAGCCTGCACCAGCGGCAACAGACGATTTTGAACATTGGCCGGGAAATCGTCAAACGCCAGCACGACTTCATGGAAAAGGGTGTCGCGCACCTGAAACCGATGACCATGGCGCAGGTCGCCGAAGTCGTCGGCGTGCATGAAACCACCGTGAGCCGCGCCGTCTCGGCCAAATACATGCAGACGCCGCAGGGTTCGTTCGAGATGAAATTTTTCTTCACCGCCGGCCTGGCCACCGCCTCCGGCCAGGATGTCTCCAACACCAGCGTGAAAGACATGATCACCGAGATTTTCAAAAACGAAGACCAGTCCAAGCCGTTGTCCGACCAGGAAGTCGTCCGGATGCTCGGTGAAAAGGGCATCACCATCGCCCGCCGCACCGTCGCCAAATACCGCGACGAACTGAACATCCTCCCGTCAAATCTGCGGAAGGTTTATTGAATCGTTTTCAACGTTGCCAGCTCCGCCCGCGCCGCCGCTTCGTTTGGCCGCCGCATCCTGCAATTGACTAACCGGCTTTATTTTACTAATGTCGTGTCCCCGGAAATAAAGAACCGAAGCCCGATCATCTTATGCCACCGAAAGCCCCCGAAAAGCCGGTCGCCGTCGCCGAGTCCAAAGCCGCCGCGACGCGCGAACGCGAACTCGATGCCGCGATTTCATCCATCACCAAGGCCTATGGCGACGGCGCGATCATGCGCCTCGGCGACGCGCGCGCGCAGGTCAAAATCGAAGTCATCCCGACCGGCGGGCTGGCGATTGACCTCGCACTTGGCGTCGGCGGCCTGCCGCGCGGGCGCGTGATTGAAATTTATGGCCCGGAATCTTCCGGCAAAACGACTTTGATGCTGCACGTCATCGCCAACGCGCAAAAAATGGGCGGGCTCGCGGCGTTCATTGACGCGGAACACGCGCTCGATCCCGGCTATGCAAAAAAACTTGGCGTGAACCTGGATGATTTGCTCGTCTCACAACCGGATTCCGGCGAAGAAGCTCTGACGATTTGCGAAACCCTCGCGCGCTCGAACGCGCTCGACGTGATCGTGATAGATTCCGTAGCCGCGCTTGTTCCAAAAGCGGAACTCGAAGGCGAGATGGGCATGGCCACGATGGGCATGCAGGCGCGCTTGATGTCGCAGGCCTTGCGCAAGCTCACCGCGATTTTGGGCAAGTCCAAGACGACGTGCATTTTTACAAATCAGTTGCGCGAAAAAGTCGGCGTCATGTTCGGCAGCCCGGAAACCACGCCGGGCGGCAAGGCGCTGAAATTTTACGCCAGCGTGCGCATGGACATCCGGCGCAAGGACCAGCTCAAAGACGCCGCCGGAAATGTCTACGGCAACCACACGCGCGTAAAAATTGTTAAGAACAAGGTTGCGCCGCCGTTCGCCGAGGCGGAGTTCGACATCATTTACAATCACGGCATTGACAAGGAGGGCAGCATCCTTGACGTGGGCATTACCTGCGGCGCGGTGGAAAAAAAAGGCGCGTGGCTGCAATTCGACGGCGCGCTCATCGGCCAGGGCCGGGACGCCGCGAAGAAAGCGCTCGTGGACAAACCCGAACTGGCCAAAAAAATTATCGAGGCCATCCATGTCAAACGCGCCGCGCCGGCCGCCTCCGAATCAAAATAGTTTTTTTATCATTCCAAATTTAGTTTTACATGAGCACTGTTTCCGAACTCGATCTCAACTTGGACAATCTCTTCCAGCCCGCGTGGGCGCAGGGAAAATCCGAGTCCAACAAATTTGCCAAGTTCACCGGCAACGAAGGCGTCAAGCCCGAGCGCCGCTTCAACGACAAGCCCGGCGAACGCCGCGCGCCGCGCCGCGATGGTGCGGGCGGCGGCGCGCAGCGCGGCGGTTCCAAATTTGGCGACCGCAAAGGAAGTTTCCGTGGCGGCGACCGGCGCAATGAACCGCGCGACCGTCCCGCGCCGCCGCCGCCGTTGCCGGAGTTGCACGTCGCTTTCATTCCCGAAGAACGCGGCGTCGAACAGCTCGCGCGCCAGATTAAGGTGACGGGCCGCGCGTATCCGCTGTTCCAGATCGCGCTGCTGATTTTGGACAAGGCGGAACGTTATTCCGTCCAGCTCACCAAAAAAAACTCCGGTTCGGCGGCGCAACCGCTTTTCGTTTGCGCGCTCGACGATTCGCCGTGGACGAGCGAAGACGAAGCCGTCGCGCACGTGCTCAAAAATCATTTCGCCACGTTTTACCAGGCCGAGCGCACGGCGACGGAACCGCCGAAGGGCGTCTATACGTTCGTCGCGCAATGCGGCATGAGCGGCGAGATTCTCGGCCCGCCGAATTATCACGATTACCAAAACCAGTTGCGCAAATTGCACGCGGAAAAATTTTCCCGGATGCCGTTCGACCAGTTCAAGGCGCGCGTGAAAATCGTGAAGGACGAGGCCGTCGTCAAAAAATGGATTGAGGATCAGAGCTTCAAGACGGAATATAATTGTCTCAACGTCGCCGAACCGCTCAAGCTCGCGAGCCTCGAAGAAGTGGAAAAAAATTTTCGCGTCACGCACAAGGATTCCATCATCAAGCCGGTCGAGACGCTCACGGTCGCCGGACTCGCGAGCCGCAGTCTGCGCAGCAGCGGCTTGCAGCGGCTCATCCGTCAGGAATGGGAACACCAGAAATTTTTCCCGCTGCCCATCGCGACGAAGTTGAGCCAGCAGTTCGCGCATTACGGCCTGCAATTTTTCAAGGTCAACAAAACCGTCACGCACGTCAGCGTCGCGCGCCCGCAGTTTCTGGATCTCGAAACCACGCCGGTCTCGGAAAACATCAAGCGCATCGTGGATTTCATCAACGCCAGCGCGAAATGCACGCGGAAGAAATTAATTGAAGCGCTCGCGCCAACGCCGAAAGTTGCGAAAACGGTGGTCACGGAAATTCCCGTTTCGCCGGTGGCCGAAGGCGAAGGTGCTTCCGCACCGGCACCAGCAAAACCGGTCGAAGCCAAAGCGCCCGAGGCCACGCCGGAACAGACGGCGATCATCGTGGATTTGCACTGGCTGATTCATCAGGGACACGTTTTGGAATTCGCCGATGGCCGCATGGAGACGGCGAAGAAGCCCGCGCCGCGCCCGCCAAAACCGGAAAAGAAACCCGCCGCAGAAAAACCGGTCGCCGAGGTTGAAGTCGTCCCGGCAGTTGAAGAAATTTCAACGGCCGCCGAGCCGGTTGCGCGGGCTGAAGTCGTCGCGCTGGCGCCGGAAATACCGCCGGTGGCGGAAGGAAGTGTCGCGTGAGTTTCGCCGCCCTCGGCCTGGCCGAAAAAATTCTCGAAGGCGTCCGCGCCGCCGGTTATGCCGACCCGACGCCGATTCAACTCCGCGCGATTCCGCTGATTTTGTCCGGCAAGGACGTCATCGGCAGCGCGCAGACCGGCACGGGAAAAACGGCGGCGTTCGCATTGCCGATTCTTTCCAAACTTGGCGCGCACAATCCCGTCGGCCCGCGCGCGCTCATCCTCGAACCCACGCGCGAACTCGCCGCGCAAGTCGAGACGGCCATCCGCGATTACTCGCGTTTCACCGATTTGAAGACCACCGTTGTTTTCGGCGGCGTGGGTTACGGCAAACAAACGGACGAATTGAAAGCCGGCGCGGACATCGTCGCCGCCACGCCCGGACGTTTGCTCGATCATCTCGAACAAGGCACGTTGCATCTGGACAAGGTTCAATTTCTCGTCCTCGACGAAGCCGACCGGATGCTCGACATGGGTTTTCTGCCGGACGTGCGCCGCATCGTGGAGAAATGTCCGCGCGCGCGCCACACCGCGCTGTTTTCCGCGACCATCCCGCCGCAGATCGAAACGCTCATCCAGTGGGCGATGCACAGCCCGGAGACGATCGAGATCGGCGCGCGCCGTTCGCCCGCCGAAAACGTCAAGCACGTCATCTATCCCGTTTCCGACACGCAGAAGACCGACCTGCTGCTCGCGCTGCTCAATCATGTGAACTACGATTCCGTGATCATTTTCTGCCGCACCAAGCACGGCGCCGACCGCGTCGCCACCACGCTCAAGCGCGCCAACCACGCCGTCGCCGTTCTGCATTCCAACCGCACGCAGCGCGAACGTGAGCAGGCGCTGGAAGGCTTTCGCGAAGGCAAGTTCGAGGTGCTCGTCGCCACCGACATTGCCGCGCGCGGACTGGACATCGCCGACGTCAGCCATGTCATCAACTACGACGTGCCGCAGCATCCCGAAGATTACATCCACCGCATCGGTCGCACGGGCCGCGCCGAGGCGACCGGCGACGCGTTCACCATCATGATCGCCGAGGATGCGCCGCACGTTTTCGCCATCGAACGTTTCATCAGCCAGAAAATTCCGCGCGTGAAGATGGAAAAATTTGAATACCGCTACACCGCGCTGTTCGAGGAACCCAAGGCCGGTGCCGCCGCCGGATTCCCCGGCAAAGTGCGCGGCGGCCGCGTCCACGGCGGCTACCATTTCGCGCCGGGCGGCCGGAGACGGTAAATTGGCGCAACGGAATTTTAGGAGAGGTGTTGATTTAATTGTATGGGCGAACCAGAAAATAAATCATCGTTCTTGCTGTATTTTGTTATCGCAGGAGTAATCTTTTTGCTTTTTGCTATTCTTGCGATTCCTAATTTTGTTCGAGACCCGTGGACTTCTCCAGCTAACGCTTGCATCAATAATCTGCGTCAAATTGACAGTGCAAAGAATCAATGGGCGTTGGAACACAACGCAAAATCTAACGATGTTGTCACGATAAACGACATCAGGCCTTATGTTGAACGCGAACGTAATAACCCTTTCATCAAACTCGATGCAAAAGGTAATCTTCCAAAATGTCCGTCAGGCGGAACTTACACGATTGGAAAAGTTGGCGAGCCTCCAACTTGCTCGCTCGGCACAACCGTCACTCCATCTCATGTTTTGCCCTGAAATAAATTTCAAACACCTACTGCGTTCCGAAATGGCGCAGCAAAATTTGAAAAACATCCGTTGATTCAATCTCCTTTGCGCCCAAAATTTCCGGCTGCGACGAGATGAACACCGGCCAGTCTTTTTTGTCCGCCGGCCGCCGGCCGTGCGAACCTTTCACCAGCGTCGCGTCGAGCGGAATTACATCCATCAACATCCGCCGGCCGAGTTTTTTTTGCAGCAGCCGCCACGCGATTTTCAGTTTCACCGCCGGAATTTTCGGATCAAGAAACAATTCCACCGGGTCGTAGCCCGGCTTGCGATGGATGTCCACCGTCCGCGCAAAATCCGGCGCGCGCGCGTCATCGAGCCAGTAATAATAAGTAAACCAAGCATTTTCCGCCGCCACCGCAATCAAATCGCCGGCACGCGAATGGTCAATGCCCGCCGCGATTTTTTCCGCGTGGCCCAAAATTTTTTCCACGCCGGTAGCTTTTTCCAGAACCTCGCGCACGGAATTTTCCAGCGTCGCATCGTTCAAATAAATGTGCGCGACCTGATGATCGGCCACGGCGAAAACTTTGCTCGCGCCCGCGTCGAGAATTTCCAGACCGAGTTCGTCCTTCACCGTCAGCCAGCCGCGCTCGCGAAAAATCCGGTTGAGATGCACCGACGTATCCACATTCGTGATGCCGTATTCGGAAAGCAAAACGACTTGCACGCCGCGCTTGCCGAAGAAATCAATCAAGCCGCCGACAATGGCGTCAATCTCGCGCAGGTCGCGGCAAATTTTTGGATTCAAATCGCCCGACGCATCGAAAGTTCCGTGCCGCTGCAAATTGTAATCCAGATGCGGCAGATAAATCAGGTTCAGCGTCGGCGAGTATTTAGTTTCAATCCATATCGCGGAATCAGCAATCCAGCGCGAGGCGGCATCGGCCTTACCTTGCGGTGAATCAATTCCCGCCGCTGGGCCCCAAAAACTGAAGAATGGAAATTCGCCCAAATCCTTTTTTATTTCTTCGCGGATGGAATACGGCCAGGAATAAACGTCGAAATATTTCCGGCCATCGGCGGGATACATCGGGCGCGGCGTGATGGAATAATCCACGCTGGAATACATATTGAACCACCAAAAACAATTTGCGGTCGTGAATCGTTGGATCGTTGGATCGTTGGATTGTTCGCGTAGCGCGTCCCAGATTTTTTGGCCGTGAACGATGTGGTTGGATTGTTTCCAAAACTGTGTCTCGGCGAATTCGCGATTAAACCAGCCGTTGCCAACGATGCCGTGTTCCGACGGAGTTTTGCCTGTGAGATAATTTGATTGCGCGGTGCAAGTCACGGCGGGAAACGCGGGCGCGATATGCGCGAGCGCGCCGCGCCGGCGAAATCCCGCGATCTGCGGCGTGTGTTCGCCTATAAGCGATTCGGTCAAACCGACGACGTTGATGACGGCGAGACGATTCACAATTTTATCGTAGCGGCTTTAGGCAGAAAGCCGCATTTCATTTTAGAGTCTGCGGAGCTCTGCCGAGTCGCCGCTACGTTTCCGCGATTCATGAATCGCTTCGACAATTTTTGCCGGATTTATTTCGTGGACTTCCACACCGCGCCCAATTTCTTTAAGCAAAGTGATTGTGAGTTCACCGCCAAGATGTTCGCGGAATTCTTCGAGGCCGGTGAGAATTTGCAATTTTCCGTCCGAACCAACATGCAACAATTCGGCGGCGAACAGCTCAAAGCCAAGTTGTCCGAGCAATTTCAAAACGCGTTCGCAGGATTTTTTGTCGAGCAAACCAATTTTCTGCGAATAAATCACATCAAGCGCGATGCCGATGGCGACGGCTTCGCCGTGAGGGATTTGAAAATTGGAAAGCTGCTCCAGTTTGTGCGCCGCCCAATGGCCGAAATCGAGCGGACGCGCGGAGCCGGTTTCAAACGGATCGCCGCTGGTGGCGATGTGTTCCAAATGCAATTCGGCGCAGCGACGGATCAAATGTTTCATCGCGGTCGGCTCGAAGGAAATTAATTTTTCGGCGGCGCGTTCAATCTCGTCGAAGAATTTCTTGTCGCGGATACAGGCGACTTTCACGGCTTCGACGTAGCCGGCGCGTTTGTCGCGCGATTTGAGCGTGGCGAGTAGATTAAAATCGTTGATGACGGCAACCGGCGGCGCGAACGTGCCGATGAAATTTTTTTTGCCGAAGGCGTTGATGCCGTTTTTTACGCCAACGCCGGAATCGGCTTGCGACAACGTTGTCGTCGGGATTCGAACCTGGCGCACCCCGCGATGCGCGGTGGCGGCGGCAAATCCGGCGACATCGAGCAGCGCGCCGCCTCCGATGGCAATCAAATACGAATGCCGGTCAATGTGGTGATGGTCAATTTGGAAATGGATTTCGGTGACGAACTTGTCGGAATTTTTGGCGCGTTCGCCGCCGGTGATGAGGATTGGCGGACCGACGAGTTGAAGTTTTTCGGCGTGCGCGGAAAAATAATTTTCAATCTGACGCGAAAGGTTTGGCTGCGCGAGCGCAAGTGAATCTTCAAGCACGACGAGCACTTTGCGCGGCGCAACGTCGGCCAGCGCGGTTTTCAAAGTCAAGTTGGTTGGTGCGAAAACGTCTTCGGTAAAGAAGACGCGCAGTTGCCAGTTGACTTGGATGGAGCGCTGAAGCTCGGACATGATTCAATTTTGAATCACGCGGGGAGATTTTCGAGTTTTTAATTTTTTGGCGGAGATTTTATTCCGCCAGCAGTTTGGAAATCGTTTCTTCAAAACCGATGGTTTCACCTTTTGGATGATATTTATCATATGCCCGAACATTGTCAAAACGCAAGAGACCTTTTTTATCCACAAGAAACATATGCGGAATTCCATCAACGCCAAACTCTACGGTAAATTTGTTATCGCCTTGTTGCTTGCCGTCAAAATACTGCGGCCACAAAATTCCTTTTTCCTTTAGAAATTTATTCAACCGTTCTTTGTCCGTGTCGCAACTAATGCCAATCACTTCAAAACCTTGCCCGTGAAATTTGTCGTAAGCCGCTTTTACGTTGGGGATTTCCTTCACGCACGGGCCGCACCAAGTCGCCCAAAAATCTACCAACACCACTTTTCCCCTCATTTTAGTTAAATTTGCTTCACGGCCATCCACCGCCGTGAATTGTAAAGATATAGGTTTGCCAAACGAATCAAGCCGATTCAGAAAACCTTTTGATCTAATTTTGTATTGTTCAGGCGCAGAGCTGTCAATCAACTCATTCGCCAACGACCTGGCCTTATCAGGCTTGCCATCATAATCGTAATCTTCTATCGCGATCATCATGTCGTCATACCCATTATCCCATTTGGGATATTCTTTGCTCAATGAGCGAGCACGCTCAACAAACAAGTCAATCGCGTTGGATGAACCGGAGCTCATTATTTTGAATAACTCGTGCTCCTGCCATTTGAATTGCTTAAATTCATCGGTGTTCAAGGGCGAGTTGGTTTTGACCATTATATTGTTGTCAATGATCACATCCTCGCCATTGGTCTTGAGGAAATCATTGCTCCAACCATTTGTTGAATTGGTTTCAACTTGTGCAAATGAATTAACTGCGGCTGAGAAAACTACCAAACAGGCGGCTGAAATTGAGAGAATTCTCATAACATTGTATTGCGGCTTGATGGCTCACAATACGTTTACCAAATCATTTCGCAACAGCTTTGTCCTCGGGAATTCTCATGCAGTAAAACGAGCGGTAGACAAAAATCAGCGCGACGAGAAAACAGACCGAGCCGATGACGTAGGACAGGCATGAGTCGGGATTTTTCTTTTTCAATTCCACGGCGATCTCGACGGCGAGCAGGCCGAAGAGCGTCGTGAACTTGATGATCGGATTCATCGCGACGGAACTCGTGTCCTTGAATGGATCGCCGACGGTGTCGCCGACGACGGTCGCGGCGTGGAGCGGCGTGCCTTTTTGTTTCAAGTCCACCTCGACGATTTTTTTGGCGTTGTCCCACGCGCCGCCGGCGTTCGCCATGAAAATTGCCTGAAACAAGCCGAAGAACGCGATTCCGATGAGATAGCCAATGAAAAAATATGGATTGAAAAACGGCAGGCCGAGCGCGAACGCGAACACGACGATGAAGATGTTGATCAATCCGCGTTGCGCATAGACAGTGCAAATCTCGACGACTTTTTTGCTGTCTTCGATCGAAGCGGTTTCCTTGTCGAACTTCAGATTTTTTTTGATGAATACGACCGCGCTGTAGGCACCGGTGACGACGGCCTGCATGCTCGCGCCAGTGAACCAATAAATCACCGCGCCGCCCATGAGCAGCCCGAAAATGATCTGCGGCTGCACGAGGCTCAAGTGCGCGATGGCGTTGCCGAAAACATTTTCGAGCAGCATGATGATGCCAAAAATCATCGTGGTCGCGCCGACGACGGCGGTGCCGATCAAAACAGGCTTTGCGGTCGCCTTGAAAGTATTTCCGGCGCCGTCGCCTTTTTCCAATTCCAGTTTGGCGTCGGCGAAATTCGGTTTGAAGCCGAAATCGCGTTCGATTTCCGCGCTGACGTTGGGCTGCGATTCGATGCGGCTCAATTCATAGACTGACTGCGCGTTGTCGGTGACGGGGCCGAAACTGTCCACGGCGATCGTGACTGGAGCCATCGCGAGAAAACCGAACGCGACGAGGCCGAATGCAAAAATCGGCGCGGCGAAATTAAATTTTTCCGGCAACAACGCCAGAAAGTCGGCGTTTTGCGAAAATAAATATGCCGTGAACATGAGCGCGAGAATCACGAGGCCCATCCAGAACGCGGAAAAATTTCCGGCGACGAGGCCGGACAAAATGTTCAGCGACGCGCCGCCGTGGTCTGAGGCGTTGGTGACTTCCTTGACGTGGCGCGAGCTGGTGCTCACGAAAATTTTCGTGAATTCCATGATGAGCGCGCCCGCGAGCGTGCCGCAGGCGATGATGGCGGACAGCACCCACCAGAGATTGTGTAGCGGTTGAATAATATAGTTCGTTGTCTGTGCATCAGGAATAATTGTTTTAGTAATTGCAAAATCGCCGAGCAAAAATTTTGTCGCGACGAAACAGACAATGATTGAAATGATCGAAGTGATCCAGACGAGATCGGTCAGCGGCGCTTCCCAGTTGAAATTTGTTTTGCCGCCGTAACGCGCGGTGGCGATGACTTTGTTCAAATAAAACGAGCCGAGCGACGCGAGCACCATCAAACTTTGAATGGCGAACAGCCAGATGATGAGCTTGCCGCAGAGAATTGGCGACGCGGCCAGCGCGAGTGCGAGAAACGCGATGAGCGCGACGCTCGTGACGCCGTAAGTTTCAAAGCCGTCGGCGGTCGGGCCGACAGAATCGCCGGCATTGTCGCCGGTGCAATCGGCGATGACGCCGGGATTTTTCGGATCATCTTCGGGCAGGTTGAAAACGATTTTCATTAGGTCGGAACCGATGTCGGCGATTTTTGTGAAAATGCCGCCGCCGATGCGCAAGACGCTCGCGCCGAGCGATTCGCCGATCGCAAAGCCGATGAAGCACGGCCCGGCGAGCAGCGGCGGTACGAACGCAAGGATGCAAATCATGCAGACGAGTTCGACGCAGACGAGCAAGAGGCCGATGCTCATGCCGGCCTGCAGCGGGATGAAAAGCGTTTTGAGCGAATTGCCCTTGAGCGCGGCAAACGCGGCGCGGGAATTGGCCGTCGTGTTAATTCTGATTCCAAACCACGCGACGCCGTAGCTGCCGAGAATTCCAAGAATGGAGCTTGCCAGAATCACAGCGACCGAGCCGAGATCTTTTTCCTGAAGACATTTGAAATAATAAATCATGCAGACGGCGATGAGAATCCAGAGCGTGGCGAGAAATTTCCCCTGCTGCCATAGATACGTCTTGCACGTTTCCCAGATGATGTTGGAAACCTCGCCCATGCTTTTGTGGACTTGCAGTGCGCGCGTCTGTTTGTATTGCAAAAGTCCGAACGCCGCACCGATTGCGCAGATAACCAGACCGGCAAACAAAATCGCGCGCCCGCTCAAGCCGCCGAGAAATGAAACGTCCGACAACGACGGCAGGTTGATGTCGGCGTCGCCGGCGAAGGCGTTGGTCGCGCAAAACAGCGCGGCGAGCAGAATCGCTCCACGGAAAAAAACCGGTTTGTTGCGTGTCATAAGGGACGCGCAGCTTGCACAAGTTAGGTTTGAATTTCCAGCATTTTCTCATGGAAAATGCGAACTGAAATGGGCGTTTGATTTCGCGCGGACGAATCGCGCTTGCTGCTGCGCGGCGCATTTCCCATGCTGGATGCGATGGCCGAACATACCGCTTCCACTTTGAACAAACCTGACGTCGCGCTCGAAATGACGCTGCGTCCGTCGCTCTTTTCCGATTTCACCGGCCAGCCGCGCGTGAAGGAGCGGTTGGAGATCGCCGTTTCCGCCGCCAAGCAACGCGGCGAGGCGCTGGATCATATTTTGTTGAGCGGCCCGCCGGGTTTGGGAAAAACCACCATCGCGAATATTTTGGCGAAGGCGATGGGCGCGAATGTCAAGGCCACGAGCGGCCCGACGATTGAAAAAGCCGCCGACCTCGCCGGCCTGCTCACGAATCTCGAAGAAGGCGACGTGCTGTTCATTGACGAAATCCATCGCCTGCAAAAAACCATCGAGGAATATCTGTATCCCGCGATGGAAGATTTCAAGCTCGACATCATCATTGACCAAGGCCCGAACGCGCGCAGCGTGCGGCTGAACTTGCCGCGCTTCACGCTCATCGGCGCGACCACGCGCAGCGGCCTGCTCACCGCGCCGTTGCTCACGCGTTTCGGGATGCGCGAGCGATTGGATTATTACGTCGGCGAAGATTTGCAGAAAATCGTCATCCGCTCGGCGCGTCTGCTGAATGTGGAAATTGAAGAAGCCGGCGCGCACGAAATCGCCCGGCGCAGCCGTGGCACGCCGCGCATCGTGAATAATTTGTTGCGTCGCGTCCGCGATTACGCGCAAGTGCGCCACGACGGACGCATCACGAAGGAAGTTGCCGACCGCGCGCTCGCGATGCTGGAGATTGATGAAAACGGTTTGGACGAAATGGACAAGCGCATCCTCGAAGCCGTCATTACGAAATTCGGCGGCGGGCCGGTCGGCGTGAATTCGCTCGCCGTCGCCGTCGGCGAGGAGCCGGACACGATTGAGGAAGTTTATGAGCCGTATCTCATCATGGAAGGCTACCTCAATCGCACCTCGCAAGGCCGCGTCGCGACGGAATTGAGTTACAAAAAACTTGGCTTGAAACCGGCGGCGGGGAATCAGTCAAAATTGTTTTAGCCACGGATTGAACACGGAAAGGCTTTTGCCTTTTAATCTGTGTTCAATCTGTGTTTAATCCGTGGCTAGTTTTTCGTTTATGCCCAAACGCACCGACATCCACAGCGTCCTCATCATCGGCGCCGGCCCGATCATCATCGGCCAGGCGTGCGAGTTCGATTATTCCGGCACGCAGGCGTGCAAAGCCCTCCACGAGGAAGGCTATCGCGTCGTCCTCATCAACTCCAACCCGGCCACCATCATGACCGATCCGGAGTTCGCCGACCGCACCTACATCGAACCCATCACGCCGGAATGCGTGGAGAAAATCATCGTCCGCGAAAAAGAGGAGATCGCAAAACTCGTAGGACAGGCGTCGCGCCTGTCTCCATCTAAAAAAAATAAAAAGTCAGAGACAGGCGCGACGCCTGTCCTACCGCACAAACTCGTCCTGCTCCCGACGCTCGGCGGCCAAACCGCATTGAACACCGCCATGGCTTTGCATAAAAGCGGCGTCTTGGAAAAATACAACGTGGAAATGATTGGCGCAAAACCGGACGCCATTCATCGCGGCGAAGACCGGCTCGCGTTCAAGGAATTGATGTTGAAGATCGGCCTCGACGTTCCCATTTCCGGCGTGGCGCACAATCTGGACGAAGCCCGCGATGTCGCGAAGAAGATCGGCAAATTCCCGCTCATCATCCGGCCCGCGTTCACGCTCGGCGGCACGGGCGGCGGTATCGGCTACAATCAGGAAGAGTTTGAAGCCATCGCCAAGAACGGCATCGAATTTTCGCCCGTGAACGAAATTCTCATCGAAGAATCCCTCCTCGGCTGGAAAGAATACGAGATGGAAGTCATGCGCGACAAGGCCGACAACTGCGTCATCATCTGCTCCATCGAGAACTTCGACCCCATGGGCGTCCACACCGGCGACAGCATCACCGTCGCGCCCATCCAGACGCTGACCGACAAGGAATTTCAGATCATGCGCGACCAGAGCTTCGCCGTCATCCGCGCCGTGGGCGTGGAGACCGGCGGCTCGAACATCCAGTTCGGCGTCAGCCCGGAGAACGGACGCATGGTCATCATCGAGATGAACCCGCGCGTCAGCCGCAGCTCCGCGCTCGCGTCCAAGGCCACCGGCTTTCCCATCGCGAAGATCGCCGCCAAACTCGCCGTCGGCTACTTGCTCGACGAACTCAAGAACGACATCACGCGCGAAACCCCCGCCAGCTTCGAGCCGAGCATTGATTACGTCGTCACCAAGATTCCGCGCTTTGCCTTCGAGAAATTTCCGCAGGCCGACCCCACGCTCACCACGCAGATGAAAAGCGTCGGCGAAGCCATGGCCATCGGCCGCACGTTCAAGGAAAGCCTGCAAAAATGCCTGCGCTCGCTGGAGATCGGCCGCAGCGGCCTGGGCGGCGACGGCAAACCCTGGCGCATCGGCACGGAAGTCTATGGCGACCGCGACATCCTGCCGCGCGACGTGATTTCGCGGAAACTTTCCGTTCCGAATGCGGAAAGAATTTTCTTCATCCGCCACGCCCTGCGCGCCGGCTTCAGCATCGAGGAGATTTTCAACCTCACGAAGATTGACCGCTGGTTTCTGGTGCAGATCAAGGAGATCGTGGATTTTGAGGAAGAGTTGGCGGGGGCGAAGAATTAGCAATTAAATTATGCGATACATCCATCCATTTGAAGCCGTCCTGTCAGTGCAGACCGAGGACATCGAAGGCGTTTTGTCGTTGGAGATGCCGATTGATTGGTTGGATTTCTGGCTAAATCCACGCCGATTGCGCGGCAGTGATTTTCTGATGCGTTGGTCGCAAGGCGTTTGGAGTGAACAGCGACTAGAGGAAGCTGTAAATGCCACGGGTAAGTGGTTCGCTCTAGCTTATGGCCCAAGCGGCGTAGCTCCAACGAATGATGTCCGTGCTTATGAACTTTACTTTGAACGGCTAGAAAATGCGGGCCTCGGCAAAATTAAACGACCAGACCTGCTTGTTTTTCCTGTCAGACAAAAAGCATTCGTCTCCGAAATTCTAGAAAATCTTGGCGGAAAAACCGAACTCCCATTTACGCAAGAAAATGATGAGCGAGTGGTTAAATTGCTTCAAGCCGCTGTGCTGGCAGTCGAATGTGAGAATAGCTTGTGGCGGGCAACTCGAATGCCGGCATACGGTAGCGAGATGACTCCGCAAAGACGCCTTGGTGGAAAACTGGGCTTGAAGAAAACAGCCGTTCTTCCAACGGTCATCATTAAGGAAGAAGATCGCGTGCCGTTAAAAAGCTGGCAAGACAAGCACGGCGTTCCAATTCATGTATGGCACGTTTTTTACGATCTTGCTTTCGGTTTGTCGTTTGATCGCGCTGAGGAACTTATGCGTGATGGATTGATTCTTCCGAGTGAGCAAACCTTCCAAGCGCCAGGTGGCGCGACAACGAAGAAAATAATTTACAAATACTATTACAACTACGCCTACAAACTGGCAGTTGGCGAAGGCGACCCTAAACTTTTGCCAGCAGTCATCGAAGACAAGAACGGCCACATTCTGCCTTACGTTACTTTTTCCGGCGGAAAATTTAATCTTCACGAGGACGCGATCAAAGTTTTGCAAGAAACTGCTATTAAGTTTGGGCGAGCATGAAAACTCTGCCAGCCAACGGTCCGATCCGAGAAGCCTTGCGGGAGAAAGGACAATTCTGGACGCCGGATTGGGTTGCCGACGCGATGGTTTCATACGTTTTAGCCACCGGTGCTAAATCTCTTTTTGATCCAGCGGTTGGAGCTGGAGCTTTCTTTTCGGCAGCACGGCGAATGAAGAAGGGACTTCAATTAACTGATTTGCACGGTTCAGAACTCCATGAAACGGCACTGATAGAAGCGCGGCAAAACGGACTCACCGAAAACGATTTGGTGGATGTTGTTCTCGGTGACTTTCTCGAACGCCGATTTGGTCGCAAGTTTCCCGCAATTGTGGCCAACCCGCCTTACATTCGCCATCATCGTCTTTCATTGGAGTTGAAGGAACGCTTACGCCGCTACGCCATTAAGCGAATTGGCTTTGCTCTCGATGGCCGGGCGGGACTGCATATTTATTTTCTGCTTCGAGCATTGGAGCTTCTCGAGGCTGGCGGCAGGCTGGCGTTCATTGTGCCTGCGGATATTTGCGAAGGCATATTCGCCCGCCCCCTTTGGAACTGGATCATCACGCATTACCGCTTGGATGCGGCAATCAACTTCGCGGCGGAAGCTACGCCTTTTCCAGGTGTAGACACCAATCCGCTGATCCTTTGCCTAAGTCACAATCCGCCGCAAACTCATTTCACTTGGGCGCGTGTCCTGAAGTCAGCCCCTGACGAGTTTAATAAATGGTTTGCAAATGGCTTCCCGCAATCTGCTCCCGACAATGTCGCCTGCATCCGTAGGGAAGTTTCTGAAGCTGTTGCCACAGGTCTTTCGCGGCCTCCATTTTCAACTCAAGCTGATGGATGTCGCTTGGGCGATTTTGCTCGCGTCATGCGGGGGATTGCGACCGGCGACAACGATTTTTTTCTATTCACAAACGAACGGCGCAAAGAACTCGGCTTGGAAAAGCGCTGGTTCGTCAGAGTTGTTGGACGCACAAGAGACTGCCCACATAGCATTCTTGACAAACGAGTTTTGGAAGAACTCGATGATAAGAGGCGGCCAACATGGCTTCTCAATCTTGATGCAACACCGATGGACTCTTTGCCTATTACGCTTCGTGACTATTTGAAAGAAGGTGAGCAGATCGGATTACCGACACGTCCACTAATCAGCACCCGAAAACCTTGGTTTAAGACCGAGCAACGAGAAGTCCCGCCAATCCTTTTTTCCTATCTCGGTCGCCGCAATTCACGATTCATTCTTAATACTGCCGGCATTTTGCCGTTGACTGGCTTTCTTTGTGTTTATCCACATTCTCATGACGTTCGAGATGCGGAGTTACTCTGGCGGGCATTGAATCATCCGGCCACGCTTGAACATCTGCGTTTTGTTGGCAAATCCTACGGTGATGACGCAATCAAGGTTGAGCCCCGAAGCCTTGAAGAATTAATTATCCCAAATCTTGTTCTCGGCGAATTTGATCTGAAGAAACCTGATGTTCACAAACAGCTCGCGTTGCTTGAGAAAACCAAGGCCGCAAAATCTAGCCACAGGCAAAATGGTGAGCCAGTTAGTTATCGTCAGCGGAAGAAGCGAAATTGAGTCGTGCGCTCATCCGCGAATCCCAACGGGATGCAAATCCACCGCCGCACCGATGCAACTCCTTCAGAGTTGTCCGCCATTTCATCCCTCACCCGGCGTAGCCCGATTGCATCGGCCAACGCCGGGCTGAATGATTCAACTCCGTTGGAGTTGGCCGCAGCTCCGTCAGGAGCGAAATCTTTGTAGCCACCCGCGCCACACCCCATTCGCCCGCCTTCGTCCGACTACGGCGCGGCAAGGCAGCCCCGTCCCGCCTTCATTTCATTTCGGCGCGGCAAGCGGGGCGGCATATTCCGCCTGACTCCCGTTTTCCGTCCGAAATGGTCAAAAACCGGGTCTTTGGGTCAAAACCTTCGTTTTGCTGGCTTTTTGACGAATTAGGAGCCTCCCGGAGTCGTTCCGGGAGTTCCCGCAACGATTCCGGGAGCTCCCGCAGTCATTCCGGGAGCTCCGGCAACCATTCCGGGAGCTTCGTCAGTCATTGCGGGAGCTTGGGCAACGGTTGCGGGAGCTTCGGGAATCGTTCCGGGAGCCTCAAAAATGGCTCGGCAGGCTTGGAATCCCCGCCCCAAGGGTTGGAAAATTCAATCCTTACCCGCGCCGACGGCGCACAATCCTCCTGCACAGCCGTCCGTTTTCTCCGCGCTTTGAAAATGATTGTATCGGCCAAATGAATTTAATGCGACAATCCGCCACCGGTTTTCCATCGTGAACATTTCATCCGCCATTTTTGATCGCAGCGCGCCGGACCTGGATGCGTGCCCGGACGAGTCGTTGCCGGAATTCGCCTTCATCGGGCGTTCGAACGTCGGCAAGTCGTCGTTGTTGAACCTGCTCGCGGGCAAGGGCGTTTTGGCGCGCGTCTCAACGACGCCGGGGTTCACCAAGCTGATCAATTTTTTCACGATGAACAAGACGTGGCGGCTGGTGGATTTGCCGGGCTACGGTTACGCGGAAGGTTCGCGCAAACACGTCTCGCAATTCAACCGCGCGGCGGCGAATTACCTCAAGCACCGGCCAAATCTGTGCTGCGTATTTTTGCTGGTGGATTCGGGACTCGAACCGCAGCCGATGGATCTGGAATTTGTGCAGTGGCTCGCGAGCCACGCGCGGCCGTTCGTGATCGTGTTCACTAAAACGGATCGCGGCACGCCGGAATCGGTGGCGGCGAACATCGCGGCGTTCACGGAACGCATCGCGGGATGGTTCGAAAAGTTGCCGGAGATTTACCGTTGTTCGGCCACGACGGGACATGGCCGGGGCGAATTGCTCGCGGTGATCAGTGCGACGTTGGCCGCCGGCCCGGCGGAGCCGGAATCCGCAACAGATGCCATGCCGCTTGAGCCGGAAGTCGAGCCGCCGTTCAGTTTGCGGGTGCGCGCGGGAAATGTGCCGGAGAAAAATCCGCGCGCGAAAAAGAAACTCAAGGACGCGCGCCCATGGTGAAATAATTTTCCCGCGTTATCATCCAATCTTCCTGGAAAATCTTGACGGCGGCGCGCGACCGCGTGCAAATTCTTCCGACCCTCAACCATCAACCAAATCAAAATTATGGCTGTCCCCGTCCAACTCACCACGAACGTCCAAAACGAAACCTTCGGCGGCGTCACCTATCACATCGAAGGCGAACTGGTGCCCGCGCTGCACATTGAATTGAGCAACACCGGCGTTTATTTCGAACATCACATTTTGCTCTGGAAAGACCCGGCGGTGCAAATTGCAATTCATCCGATGAAAGGCGCGTTCAAGCGAATGCTCGCGGGCATGCCGTTCCTGCTGACCGGCGCGAGCGGGCCGGGACGCATCGCGTTCAGCCGCGATGGTGCGGGCCATGTGTTCGGATTGCATTTGAAGCCCGGCGAAAGCGTGGACGTGCGCGAGCATCAATGGCTCGCAGCGACGGACAACGTGGAATACACCTTCACGCGCGTGCGCGGCGCGGCGAACATGCTGCTCGGCGGCACGGGATTTTTCATTGACACGTTTTCGTGTCCGCAGCGCGAAGGCATTTTGTGGCTGCACGGTTTTGGAAATGTCTTTGAAGTGACGCTGGCGGCGGGCGAGGCGATTGACATCGAACCGGGCGGCTGGATTTACAAGGAGCGCACGGTGCAGATGCAGACGATGTTCCAGAAACTTTCGACGGGATTTTTTGCCAGCGCGGGACAGATCGTCTGGAACCGTTTCACCGGCCCGGGAAAAATCGCGCTGCAAACGATGTATTACCACATGGACGGCGGCGAGTAGGCGCGGGAAGACAGGGACGTCGCGAAATTTTTTGCGGCGCGGCGACTGACGGTTTCAGCCGTGGTTGCCGGACCGGTTCATCAACAGGGTTTTGAAATCGGCGAGCTGGTTGTCGTAGAAGTCAACGGACTTGGGCGTGGTGCTGACGGTGGAATCATAGTTCACGAGCGTCACGAGGGTGCTGTAGGTGACGGTGTCGTGAATCGGCAGCACGGCGCGGATGCCGCCCTTCGGCCCCAGGCGTGAATAACAGTCCTGCTCGTGAATTTGGGTCACGACGATGACGCGGTAGCCGAGCTTGCCCAGAAACATCTGGTAGGAATTCGTGGTGATGACCGCCGCCAGCATCGCCGGAGCCGCGACGCCGAGATTTTCCAGGACGGCCTTCAGCGGCTTGAACTGTTCGTGGGCGAGGATGCGCGCAAAGCGGTCCTGCTCGGTTTCACTGGCCGGCGGCTCGTGGCTGGCCGGCGCGGTCGCTGTTTTTTTTGTCATAAAAATTATTTGGACGGAAACGATTGCCTGAACCGGCTCACCGGGCGGGAACATTGGCAGTGTCGCCGATGCCGGCGGAAAAGTCCACGAATCGTTTGCGGCGGCCGCTTGCGCTTTTTCGTTTCCCGCCTATTTTGTCCGCGCAATGGAAATAAATTCAACTTCGGCTCCGCACCTGTTCTCACCGCTCACGCTCCGCTCGGTCACGCTGCGCAACCGCATCGGCGTCTCGCCGATGTGCCAGTATTCGGCGATGGACGGCGTGGCGAACGAATGGCATTACGTCCACCTCGGCTCGCGCGCGGTCGGTGGCGCGGGACTGGTCATGGTCGAGGCCACGGGCGTCGCGCCCGAAGGCCGTATCACGCCGGGCTGCATGGGACTTTGGAACGAAAAACAAATCGAACCGCTCGCGCGCATCGCGCAGTTTGTGAAATCACGCGGCGCGGTCGCCGGAATTCAAATCGCGCACGCGGGCCGCAAAGCCTCGGCGGATTTGCCGTGGCGTGGCGGCGCGCATTTGTCCGACGCGCAAGGCGGCTGGGAAATTGTTGCGCCGAGCGCCATCGCGTTTGGCGGCGATTTAACGAAAGTGCCGCGCGCGATGACCGAGGCCGGCATCGCCCGCGTGCAAAATAATTTTGTCGCGACGGCGAAACGCGCGCTCGCGGCGGGTTTTAATTTTTTGGAACTGCACGCCGCGCACGGTTATTTGTTCAACGAATTTCTCTCGCCGCTCGCGAACCGGCGCACGGACAAATACGGCGGCAGTTTTGAAAACCGCGTCCGCTTCCTGCTCGACACGACGCGCGCGGTGCGCCAAGTCTGGCCGGACAACCTGCCTCTCGCCGTGCGCATTTCGGCGATTGATTGGATGCTTGGCGGCTGGCAAATCGAGGACAGCATCGCGCTTGCAAAATTGTTGAAGGCCGAGGGCGTGGATTTGATGGATTGCAGTTCCGGCGGCGTCGTGCCGGACGCGAAGATCACCGTCGCGCCCGGCTACCAAGTGCCGTTCGCGGAAAAAGTCCGGCACGGCGCGGGCATCGCCACGGCGGCGGTCGGCTTCATTACCGAACCGAAACCGGCGGACGACATCATTCGCGGCGGCCAGGCGGATTTGGTTCTGCTCGCGCGCGAATTTTTGCGCGATCCGTATTGGCCGGCGCACGCCGCGCGGGCGCTGGGGCAAAAGGACAAATTGCCGCCGCCGAACCAATACGCGCGGGCGTGGTGAAGGCAACTTTTCATCCACAGAAGATTGTCACGCGGCGGGATCGCTGGTAATGTCCGCGCATGACCCGCATTTTCCAAATCGCATTGGCGCTGTTTTTTTTGCTGGCCGCGGCGCGCGCGGAGGAGGGTTTCACGAGCCTGTTCGACGGCCGGACGTTCAACGGCTGGCGGCCGGCCACGGAGCACGCGAACATCTGGAAGATTGAAGACGGCGCCTTCGTGACGCGCGGCGAACGCTGCCATCTGTTTTATGTTGGCGATGAAAAGCCGTTCAAAAATTTCGAGCTGAAGGTGGACGTGTTGACGGAACCCGGCGCGAACGGCGGCATTTATTTCCACACAAAATATCAGGCGACCGGCTGGCCGACGAATGGTTTTGAAAGCCAGGTCAACGTGAGCCACAGCGATTGGAAAAGAACCGGCAGCCTTTACGATGTGGCGAACCTCGGCAACACGCCCGCGAAGGACAACGAGTGGGAAACGCAGGACATCCTCGTGCAGGGCAATAAAATGACCTGCAAAATCAACGGCATCATCGTGCTGGAATACACCGAGCCGCCGGGCGCGCAGCCGGGCAAGGTGTTCGCGCGCAAACTGGCGGAAGGAACCTTTGCGCTCTAGGCGCACGATCCCAGGAGCGTCGTGCGTTACAAAAACATCCGCGTGAAACGGCTCGATTAGACTGCAAACCAACCACCCGCGACCAAAATGAAAAATCCGCTGAACCGCCGCAGCTTTCTTAAAACCACGGCCCTTGCCGCCGGCGCGGCCACGTTCGGCGTGCCGGCGTTGTTGCGCGCGCAGAACCTGAACAGCAAATTAAACATCGCCGTCATCGGCTGCGGCGGCAAGGGCGCAAGCGACACGGATTGTTGCGACGGCGAAAACATCTATGCCCTTTGCGACGTGGACACCGAACGTTGCGCCAACACGCTCAAAAAATATCCGTCGGCGAAATTTTACCAGGATTTCCACGTCATGTTCGACGAGATTGGCAAGAGCATTGACGCCGTGGATGTCGCCACGCCGGATCATTTACACGCCATCGCGGAATCCCACGCGTTGCGTTTGGGCAAACACGTTTATGGCCAGAAGCCGCTGGCTCAGACCGTTTATGAGGCACGCCATCTAAAAAATCTCGCGCGCGAAACCGGACTCGTGACGCAAATGGGCAATCAAGGCAGCGCGTCGGATGGCTTGCGCCGCGCCGTCGAATGTATTCAGGCCGGAATCATCGGGCAGGTGCATGAAGTCCACATTTGGACGAACCGCCCGATCTGGCCGCAGGGCCTGGCGCGGCCGGACGGTTCCGATCCGGTTCCCGACACTTTGAACTGGGACCTCTGGCTTGGCCCGGCCCCGGTGCGGCCCTATAAAAAAGGCGTGTATAATCCGTTCAACTGGCGCGGCTGGCAGGATTTCGGCACCGGCGCGCTCGGCGACATGGCCTGCCACACCGTCAACATGTCCTTCCGCGCGTTGCGGCTTGGCCACCCGACGGAGATTGAGGCCACGCCGCTCGCCGCCATGAACAGCGAGACGTATCCGCTCGGCGCAAAAATTCGCTTTGAATTTCCGGCGCGCAAGGTCGAGGTCGCCGCCGCGCACAAAACATTTTTTCACCGGCACGATGTCGTCGAACAATCGCCCGTCACGCTCTGGTGGTATGACGGCGGCCAGCCGTCTTCAGATCCCAAAAAGCAGGGCGGCCACGATGGCAGCAACAAGCCGCCGCACGAACTCACGGGTGACATCGAGGCGATGCTCGGTGACATCCCCGGCAGCGGCGCGCTGCTGCTCGGCGACCGGGGCGTCGTGTTTTCCCCGGACGATTACGGCGAGGAATTTTTTGTGAAGCTGGACGGCGAAAAAAAATTCACGCACTACAAAAAGCATCCGGCCGTGGTGCCGATTCCGCAGGTCATCCCGCGCAATCCGTTCAAGGGTGACGACGACCGGCGGCATCATCTCGAATGGATCGCCGCCATCAAGGCCAACCGGCCGGAGAATTGTTACTCGCGCTTTGCCGTCGGCGCGCAGCTCACGGAAATCATGCTGCTCGGCTGCGTGGCGTTGCGCGCCGGCAAAAAACTGGAGTGGGACGGCCCGGCAATGCGCGCCACCAACGCGCCCGAAGCCGCGCCATTCATCCGCCGCCAAAACCGCGCCGGCTGGAAAATGGCGGCCTGAAATCAGTCGGCGTAATGCACGGCGCAGCCGTAAGGTTTCGTCTGCGAAACTTCGATGGGTTTGCCGGCGAGCAGATCATCCACGGCTTCGTGGACGTAATTTCTCGCGCTGCGCGGATCGCCAAAAGGCTCCGGGCGGTTGTCAATCGCGCCGTCATAAACCAGCGTGCCGTCCTTGTCCACGACAAACATGTGCGGCGTGGTTTTCATTCCGTAAAGGTGGCCGATGACACCGGAGCTGTCGTCGAGCCACGCCGTCGCGGTGATTTTCTGATCCGCAAACTCCTTGCGCGCCTGTTCGGGCGTGCGGTAGCTGAAATTTTTCTTGTTCACGGAATCCACCACCAGCCAGACGACGCCTTTGGCGGCCAAATCCTTTTGCAGTTCCTGCATCGCGCCGGTCGCGTAGTGGTTGTGGCAATACGGACAGTCGGAATTGTAGGACTCGATGACGACGATCTTGCCCTTGTAATCGCCCAAGTGGATGGTTTTGCCGTTGATGTCCGTGCCGGTGAAATCCGGCGCGGGTTTGCCGGTTTCGACGGCGAAGGCGGCGGTGGCCAAGGTCAACGCGGCGAATAATGCGATTGTAGTTTTCATAATTTTTTTACGGTTTATTTCAAAGTTTCAGTTCCTTCAAATGGCAATTTCGTTGTCTTCACATCCACAAGCGGCCCCAACTCATAAACATTGGTGTAGCCGTAAGTGGTAAGATTGACAAAAGTGGAAATGTTCAGTGAAGCGCCGGGAGCTTTCAATGGAAAAGAAACCGGGCTGCCCAAGAAATTGTTATTACAATAAATCAAGACCTTGGTGTTTTTTGTCGGGATGATTTTGTTTAATTCTTCGGCGGTAAAGTCAGGAAGGCTTAAATTCACGGCTCCCTTCAGGTGCCTCAACTTGAATTTTGACGCGCTTCGAGCGTCCAGCAGAACGACTCCCGGCTCGGCCATCATCTGCAAAAACTGATCTTCGGTGAGCCGCCGCGATTGCCTGAGGACATTCGCCTGCCGCGCGTTTTCCAAAAACGCGGGATAATTGATCAGGCGATTGGTGATTTGTTGGGCAGTGCCTTCGTGCACAAGCAACAAAAACGTCAGGCCAATGGCAAAGTATGTTTTCATTTCCAGTTGGACACAATTTTTGACCTTTGCCGACGACAAATGTTCAATGCGCCGCGCGTTCCAGCGCGTCGAGGACGATTCCCGGAGTCAAAACTTCCGGCAAAACCAGCGGCGGCGCGTTGGTGCTTTTGGGATAAACCAGGACCAGCGGCACGCCCGCGCGTTCAAAATGATTTAATTCCGCCGTGATAAGGTCGGGGAAATGCGTGTAGTCACCGACCAGCGCGACGGCGTTGATGTCCTTCAGCTTTTGGCGGACGGACGAAATCTCGAGGCTCGTTTTTTTGTTCACCTGGCAGGTCAGGCACCAGTCGGCGGTGAAATCCACCAGCACGGGTTTGCCGGCGGCGCGCGCCTGCGCGACGGCCTCGGGCGACCAGCGCTGCCAGTCAATGCCGTCCACCGATTCCTTGAGCGAACCGGTTGCGTCCGCCGGCGGCATCGCTTTGCGCCAGTCCAATTCCTTTTCCAACGCAAAAACGTAGCCGCCCGCCAGCACGATCAAAGCGAGAATGGCGGCAATAATTTTATGCCGGCGGCCGCGCTGGAAAAATTCGCCAAAAATCCACGCGGCAAACGCGACGATGACGAGAAACACGCCGAGCCACAAAACATTTTTTCCGTAGCTGTCCGCGGCGAGGTTGAAGAGCCAGACCGCCGTTGCCAGCATTGGGAAGCCCATGGCGATCTTGAATTTTTCCATCCACGCGCCGGGCTTCGGCAGAAATCCCATCCACGCCGGGTTCCAGCTCAGCAAAACATACGGCGACGCGAGGCCGAGGGCGACGGCGAGAAAAATAACGATGATCGTGGCCGACGGCTGGGCGAAGGCGAAGCCGAGCGCGATGCTCAAAAACGGCGCGGTGCAGGGCGTGGCCAGCGCGGTCGCCAGCACGCCGTTGAAAAATGCGCCCGCTGCGCCGGGGCGCGACGCGAGCTGGCCCGCCGCGTCCGTGGCGCGACCGCCCAGGACGACTTCAAACACGCCGAACAGGTTCAGCGCCACGAGCGTGACGAGCGTGGTGAGGCAGACGATGAAAACCGGGTTGCCAAACTGCATTCCCCAGCCGGCGCGATGACCGGCGGTCTTGACGCCGATGACAATTTCCGCCAGCACCAGAAATGAGACCAGCACGCCGAGCGCGTAGATGAGTCCGAGGCCGCGGACGCGGCCCGGCTCGTTGCGCGCCTCGCCGACGAAGCCGAGAATTTTCAGCGCGATGACCGGCAGCACGCATGGCATGATGTTCAGAATCAATCCGCCGATGAACGCGTAGAGCAGCATCTGCCAGAGAATCGGCGAAGGCAGGATGGATGCGGGCGGTTTGGGTGACACAAAAAGTCTTTCGTCCGCGCCCGCGTCCGCCGGCGGTTCATCGGCGATGGTCAATTTGGACTCGTTGGCCACGTTCCAGTCTCCGTGCCGCAAAACCAGCACGCCGGTGATTTGGCTGGGCCAGTCGCCGTCAAATTTTTTTACGACTTTGCGCAGGCGGATGTCGCTGGCAAAGGCGGAAGTGATTTCGGTCGGCCCTTGGATTTCAAAATGCTCGCTGGCGTCGGGGAAAAAATCGGCCGACTCATATTTGATAAAGTCGAACGTCACGGTGTTCGAGGTGTTCGGCGTCAGGTGGCCGATGACCAGCGTCCGCGTGTCGCCGTCCGCCGGGCCTTGCCACCACGCGTGGTCGCTGGCCGAGCCGGTCATGGTGAACGGCAGCTTTTTCCGCCATGCCTCGATGAACGGGGCGGCGGCGGAATTTTTGGTTTCGTCGCCGACGACCAGCGCGGCTTGGATGTCCGCGCCGGAGGGAATGCAGACTTCCTTGCATTCGAGCCACGAAACTTTGGCGGCGAGGTTGAGCGTGCCGGCGGGCAGGTTGCTGGCGAGCGTGAGCGGCACGAGCAGGACGACTTCGTTGGTGTAGCCGTAGGTGGTCACTTCGGCGGGCGGAAGTTTTTCCGGGAGCGGCCATTCGGTCGGGCCATTCGTGATGCCGGGCGGCAGTTGCCATTTGATTTCGGTGGCCATGCCGGCGTCGCCGGGATTTTTCCAATAGGTGTGCCAGCCGGGTTCCATTTTCAAATCCACGCCCACGAGAATCGTGTCGCCGGGTTTGACGGTGTCAACGGGCAGGATCAATTTCGCCTGCGTGTATGGCATGGCGAATGAACCGGCGGTCTGCGCCGGTGCCCGGCGGGCCGCGAGGCAAAACAGGACGGCGAGGATGACGGTGATTCGGCGCACGGGGATTAGATGCCAGATTTGCGCGGGCGTTTGAAGTTATTTGTTCTGCAAATTATTTCTGGAAAACAGCGGCAGCTTGCGGCAAGCTGTCTGTCTGAAATTTTATGGACGTAAAACTTCCCAAGCTCGGTGAGGGCGCCGATTCCGGCGTCGTGGTCGGCATTTTCGTGAAGGAAGGCGACACGATCGCCAAGGACCAGACCATTCTGGAACTCGAAAACGAAAAGGCCGTGGCCTCGGTTCCCTCCACGGCCGCCGGCGTGGTGGAAAAAATCCACGTCAAGTCCGGCGACCGCGTCAGTATCGGCCAAAAATTGATCACGCTGGCCAACGGCGCGGCCCCCGCCGCCGCGCCCGCGCCAAAACCCGCCGCGAAAAAAGCCGTGGCCAGGATTGCGCCGGAACCCGAACCGGAAGCCATCGAGGACGAACCGGCGGCAGTCGAAGAGGAAATTTCCGACGCGGCGGTCGCGGCCTCGCCGTCCATCCGCAAAATCGCGCACGCACTCGGCATCAACCTCGGCAAAATTCGCGGCAGCGAAAATGGCGGGCGCATCGTCATCGGCGATGTGCGCGCCTACATTAAACGGCTCGTCAAGGCGGCGTCAAAACCTGCGGCGACGGCAGCGGCTGCGCCGGCAAAACCCGCGCCGGTGCCGGTTGATTTCTCGCAATGGGGACCGGTTTTGAAAAGGCCGTTCACGCCGTTGCGCAAAGTCATCGCGCGCCGCATGGCGGAAAGCTGGAGCGCCGTCGCCCGCGTCACGCAGTTCGATGAAATTGACTTCACGCGCATCGCCGCGCTGCGGAAAAAATTCGCGCCCAAATACGAAAAGAAAGGCGTCAAGCTCACGCTCACGCCGTTTGTCTTGAAGGCCGTGGCCGAGACGCTGAAAAAACATTCCATTTTCAATTCGAGCCTCGACGAAGCGGCGGGCGAAATCGTCATCAAGGAATACATCCACCTCGGCATCGCGGTGGACACCAGCGAGGGCTTGATGGTTCCCGTCATCCGCGACGTGGACAAAAAATCCCTGCTCGAACTGGCGAAGGAATTGGAACAGCTTGCCGCAAAGGCGCGTGACCGGAAAATTTCCGCCGACGAAATGAAAGGCGGCACGTTCACGATTTCCAACCAGGGCGCGATTGGCGGCGGGCATTTCACGCCGATCGTCAATTTGCCCGAAGTGGCGATTCTCGGCCTCGGTCGCGGCGCGCTGAAGCCGGTTGTGCGCGACGGAAAAATCGTGGCGCGCGTTTTGACGCCGATTGCGTTGAGCTACGATCATCGCGTGGTTGACGGCGGCAGCGCGGCGCGTTTCACCGTGGATTTGGTCAAGGCGTTTGAAGATTTCGGCGAAGCAGCGGTCAAGATTTGATTTGCTGACGGCACGGATTGGCGCGAAAAAAAATTAAAGAACATGGATTCCATCAAAACTGAAATTGTTGTTGTCGGCGCAGGCCCCGGCGGTTACGCGGCGGCTTTTTACGCGGCGGACTTGGGCAAAAAAGTCATTCTAATCGAGCGCGAAAAAAAACTCGGCGGCGTGTGCTTGAATCGCGGCTGCATTCCCTCGAAGGCGCTGCTTTACGCGACGCACCAGATCGTCAACGCGCGCGAATCGGCGCATCGCGGCATCACCTTCACCGAGCCGAGCGTGGACATTTCCAAGCTGCGCGCGTGGAAAGATTCCGTCATTGATAAACTTGCCGGCGGCGTGGCGGCGCTCGCGAAAATGCGCGGCGTGCAGGTCATCCAGGGCCGCGCGTATTTTGAAGGCTCGCAAACCCTGCGCGTCGAAACGGAGCAGGGCCAGCAATTCGTGGAATACGACCAGGCGATTCTCGCCGTGGGCTCCGTGCCCGCGATGCCAAAGGCGTTCGACCTCGGCAACCCGCGCGTGATGACTTCCACCGGCGCGCTCGAAGTCGAGGACATTCCCGAAAACCTGCTCGTCGTCGGCGGCGGCTACATCGGCATGGAACTGGGTTTTGTTTATTCCGCGCTCGGCAGCAAGGTCACGGTGGTCGAGGCGTTGGACGCGATTCTCGCCGGCGCGGACGCCGACCTCGCGCGGCCCGTCGTCGCAAATGCAAAAAAATCGTTCAAAGAAATCCGGCTCAAGGCGCGCGTGAGCAAAATGTCCACCGTCGGCAAGCAGATCAAGGTTGAATCCGAATACAACGGCGAGAAGCTCGCCGAGCTTTACGACCGCGTCCTCGTGGCCGTGGGCCGCGTGCCGAACAGCGCCGACCTTGGGCTGGAAAACACGAAGGTCGTCCTCGACGAAAAAGGTTTCGTGAAAGTCAATCCGCAGCAGCAGACGGATGATCCGGCGATTTACGCCATCGGCGACATCGCGGGCGGGATTTTGCTCGCGCACAAGGCGCACAAGGAGGCGCGCAACGCCGTGGAAAATATTTTCGGCGAGGGCACGGTTTTTAACAGCGTGATTCCCGCCGTCGTCTTCACCGATCCCGAACTCGCCTGGTGTGGCCTGACCGAGGCCGAGGCGAAGGAAAAAGGCATTGCCTGCGAAGTCGCAAAATTTCCGTGGTCGGCGTCTGGCCGCGCGCTGTCGTTCGACCGCCCTGACGGCGTTACGAAAATTATTGCCGATCCCGAAACGGACCGCGTGCTGGGCGTGGGCATCTGCGGCGCCGGCGCGGGCGAACTCATCGCCGAGGCCGTGCTGGCGATTGAAATGGGCGCGACGGTCGAGGACCTCGCGCTGACGATTCATGCGCACCCGACGCTGTCCGAGACACTGATGGAATGCGCGGACGCCTTTTACGGCCACGCGACGCACATCTTCACGAAGAAAAAAGCGGCGGAGTGAAGTGGTCACAATTTGTGACCGGTTCAAAAGAGGATGTCACAGATTGTGATAACCTGAAGAAAGTATTTAGGATTTAAGATCATAAATTGTGATCTTAAACATTTGGGCAAAGAGAAACATGAAGCCGAAGAAGCTGATTGAAACTCTGATTTTTACCATCCGCAATCAAAAGGTCATTCTTGATGCGGACTTGGCGGAACTTTATGACGTGCCGACGAAAGTTTTCAACCAGGCGGTGAAGCGCAACATGGATCGTTTCCCGGTTGACTTTGCCTTTCAACTGACGGCGGCAGACGTCGCCAACTTGAGGTCACAAATTGTGACCTCAAGTTTTCAAGCAACTGAAATTCAAAAAGATGCTCCGAACTCATCGCAAATTGCGACCAGTTCCTATGGCGGGCGGCGTTATCTTCCGTGGGTTTTCACCGAGCACGGCGCGATCATGGCGGCGATGATTTTGAACAGTCGCGCAGCCGTGGCGATGAGCGTGTTTGTAGTGCGGGCGTTTTTGCAGATGCGCGAGCAACTGGCGGCCAACGCGGCGATCCTCAAACGGCTGGCGGAGATTGACCGGACGCTGCTGGAACACGACTCGGCGTTGCGCGCCATCTGGACGAAGCTGCAACCGCTGCTCGCGCCGCCGCCCGAACCGCCGAGGTGCCGCATAAAGGGTTTTAATCCTAGCGACGAGCGATGCGCGTAAAGTTTTTCACGACAAAAGTTTTTTAATTGGCTTGGGAAGCTGCTTTCAGACGATTGATTTTTTGCAGGAATTCGTAATTCGCATCTCGTGCTTTTTTGTCCGACCACAAACTAACCGTTTTACGGATACGGAACGGCACTTCCACTTTCATGCTTTCGGAAACTTTCATGGTTACAACCACAAAATGGTAATAGATGGCTTTGTTGTATGGCCCTTTGCTGTAAGGATTCTGAATCAGACGCATGTAAGAATCCTGTTCACATTTGACAATGGCTTTAGCGGGGATTTGATAACGTTCGTTGTCGCCTTCAAAAAATAAACAGCCGGATTGAAAATCAATCGCCAGAAAACCTACATCGGTCGCATTTTCCACAAGCGTCTTGTCGCTCCAATTTGATTTCGGAACTACTTCAACAAATCGCACGCCGGGAGCATCTGGATTCACAGATTTATTTGGACGCCGATTTACTTCGCTCCGCGCGATATGACGCAGCCAATGGCTTCGAGTCCCAACCATAAGCCTGATGGTCAGCAAGATGGCAAATATAAAAATTCCGAATAAAAAAAGAATAATGGCGAAGGTGGTTTTCGATTTGTCAGCGTCATCAATGCCTTCTCGATTTGAAATGCCCGCCCACGCGAAAAGACTAACGCCAGCAATCAGAGCCAACGGAAAAATTATTCCGTAAAGTGTGCGAACTATTTCAATGCTACGCGTAGAAAGAATTTTTCCTGCATATTCGGCAGGTAAAATTTTAACCTGTGCAAAATCTGAATTATTTCTATTCATGAATCAGCCGCGTTCCGCTTGTTCGCATCTTTTTTCATCTGCCCGAAATTTCCTGCTTCGCAGCACGCCACAAAACCTTCCGTGACGGTTTTCAATTCCTCCCAGCGCGCACGGATTTGCTTCGCCTCGGCGGACGAGATTTTGTCGTCCGCCGTGGCGCTGGCGATGGTGTGCAGCAGGTCGGCGAAGTCCTGCACAATCTGGTTCGTCGCCGGAATCAAATAATGCGGGTGCGGCGCGTTTTTGGGATTCAAAATAAAAAATCCGCCCGCGCGCTGGCAAATCCACTGGACGAGCCGGTGGTCGCCGGTGCTGGCGAGCAGCGCCTCGATGCGGTCAAGCGGGTTGCCCGTGCCGCTGCCGGCGGCGTGGTTCGGCGGCTGCGCCCATTTATAGACCATCGAAAGCGACAGGCCGAGGTCGGCGGCGACTTCCTTGGCCGACTTTTTTTCAAAAACCTCGTGGAGCAGTTCGTAGGATTGCATGGCGGGAAAATGGAAAAGCGCGGCGGCCTTGGCAAGTGGTAAGAAAAAAATGCGTTGCGCGCGAAGCGTCGAAAGGTGGCGACGGTTCGGAACGGCGGCGGCGATTACAATTGTCCCCGCAAATTGTAGCTGCGACGCGTGGGGAAATGAGGTTGGATAAGTGCGCGGCATGGAAATTCCGGCGGAAAACGGGCCGGCCTTTCCTGCTTGCCATGCGGTGCGATTGGGTTTTTACTCGACCCGATTTCAATCCGGCGAGGAACTATGATGATTTACGCAATTTGTCTGGTGGTGGGTCTGATGTTCACCCTGGTGAGCGTGGTCGCCGGTCATTTTTTCGGCGGCCACGACGGGCACGTCGCGGGCAGCGGCGGCCACGCGGAGGCCGGCGCGGACAGCAGCGACATGCCGGGCATTTCCATTTTCAGCCCCACGATCATGGCATCGTTCGTCACGGCGTTCGGCGGCTTCGGTCTGATTTTCACGCAATTTCCGGCGACGGCCAGAACTGTCATCAGCGCGCCGCTTTCGATTTTTTGCGCGCTGCTGGTCGCGGGCGGCTTGTATAAATTTTTGAGCTCCGTGTTTCGTCACACGCAGAGTTCCAGCGAATCGCACGTCGCCCGGCTGGCCGGCACGGAAGCCAGCGTCATCTCGCCCATTCCCGAAAATGGCGTCGGCGAAATTGCCTACGTCGTCGGCGGAACGCGTTACACCGCGCCGGCGCGCGTGGAAAATGGAACGGCCATCGCCAACGGCAAGTCGGTGAAGATCACGCGCGTCGTCGGCACGCAATTTTTTGTCACGTCAGATTGAAATCGGAAACCTCGTCAAATTATTATGCAACTCAACCTCGCACCCTTCCTGGCCGACTTGAACTTCATGCAAGGCGGCATCATCACCATCGCGGCGGTCGTCATCGTCGTTGTTTTATTTTTGCTGCTGATTCTCGTGTTCAGCCGATACACCAAGGTCGGGCCGAACCAGGTGCTGATTGTTTCCGGGCGCAAACATAAATTGGAAGATGGCTCGTCTGTCGGCTTTCGCATCGTCAAGGGCGGCGGCACGTTTGTGCTGCCGATTTTTGAAAAGGTGGATTTGCTCTCGCTCGAACTGCTGACGATTGACGTGCAGACGCCCGAAGTTTACACGAGCAAAGGCGTGCCGGTGAAAGTGGACGGCGTCGCGCAAATCAAAGTGAAGGGCGATGACATTTCCATCCGTACGGCGGCGGAACAATTTCTCGGCAAGGCGCAGGACGAAATCCGCAACATCGCCACGCAGACGCTCGAAGGCCATTTGCGTGCGATTCTCGGCACGATGACCGTCGAGGAAATTTATCAGAACCGCGACGCCTTCGCCTCGAAAGTTCAGGAAGTCGCCGCCGGCGACATGGCGAACATGGGCCTCGGCATCATCAGCTTCACCATCCGCGACATCCGCGACACGCAGGGTTATCTCGACGCGCTCGGCAAACCACGCATCGCCCAGGTCAAACGCGACGCGCAGATCGCGCAGGCCGAGGCCGACCGCGACGCGATGATCAAATCTTCGCAAGCCACGCAAGCCGGACAGGAGGCGAAATTCGCCGCCGATTCGAAAATTGCCGAGGCGCAGCGCGATTACCAGTCCAACGTCGCCGGTTATCAGGCCACGGTGAACCAGAAAAAAGCCGAGGCCGACCTCGCCTACGATTTGCAAAAATTCAAGACCGGCCAGCTCGTAAAGGCCGAGGAAGTGCAGGTACAAATTGTCGAGAAGCAAAAGAACATCGAATTGCAGCAGCAGGAAATTTTGCGCAAGCAGCGCGAACTCGAAGCGACCGTGCAAAAACCCGCCGACGCCGAGCGTTACAAAGTCGAGACGCTGGCCAACGCGACAAAATTTCAACTGGAGACGGAAGCGGCCGGCGCGGCTTCAGCGGCGAAGGCGAAGGGTTTTGCGAGCGCGGACGTTTCCAAGGCCACCGGCATCGCCGAGGCCGAGGCGAACAAGGCGCGCGGTCTCGCCGAGGCCGCCGTCATCGAGGCGCAGGGCAAGGCGACCGCTTCCGCGATGCAGGCGAAGGCCGAGTCGTTCAAGAATTACAACGAAGCCGCCGTCATCGAGATGATCATGCGCGTGATGCCGGAAATTGCGGGCAAGATCAGCGAGCCGCTGTCCAAGATGGACAAGATGGTCATCATCAATTCCGGCAACGGCCCCGGCGGCGGCGCGAGCAAGCTGACCGGCGACGTGACGCAGATTATCAGCCAGTTGCCGCCGATTCTGGAAAGCCTGACCGGCGTGAAGTTCGAGAAACTGCTCGAACAAGTCCCCGCGCTGAAAAAGGCGATGGGCAAGGATGACTCTGAAACCAATAAATAAGATGACTTATGTTTGCTGACGCAATGATTTTACCGGCTTTGATTCCGCTGATGCTGGTTCTGGTCTTCCTGCCGTTTGCGCTGCTGGCGACGGCGTTCTGGATTTGGATGCTGATTTCGGCGATTCAAAACAAAGGCTTGGACGAAGGTGAAAAAATCGCGTGGGTGCTGGTGATTGCGCTGCTGCATGTTTTGGGCGCGATTCTTTATTTTTTCATCGGCCATCCGAAACGCAGGCTACCACCGGTGGCAACTTGAAAAAATGTGCCTGAAATTGATCGAGCAAGTTCCCGATTTGAGTAAAGCTTGATTGGTGCTTTATGGATGCGTCTTTTCACACACTCTTTCGCCGAAGAGAGCGGGATCGAGTATCTCCAAAAGAAGTTTTTGCTGTAGCTGCAATTGCCTTTTGCTTGAAACATGACGACGAATTTAAGAGAGCGTTTCTTTGTGGCTTTTGCGGGATCAAACTTCCAGCGCACATTCCCAAAATTCGCATTGCTGCTGATGATCATAAGTGGGGCGACTTGGTCGTCAACGCCGATGATTGTTCATTCATTTGCGTGTTGGAGTTCAAAATAGATAGTAAAGTTAAGCCAAAACAGAATCCGAACTCACAGAGTTTTGAATACGCTCTTCAAATTAGTAAAAGCCAGGACTGTTGGAATTGTGGCGAAAAGCGATTCATTGTCGTGACGAAAGATGAAGCAGTTCAAAAGGTAAACCCCAACTGCTCGGAACAGCATAATATACAATGTGATTGGAAATCATGGACTGATTTGAATTACGTCAAAGCGACCAGCAACCTTGCTTCAGACTTATTCGATTGTCTTGGTGATTTCGGCATTCAATCATTCCGTGAAAGGCAACTAATGAATATGAAACTTGCAGATTCAGCGCCGAAGGCACTAAAAGTTGTCCAAGTGTTGCGAGCGGTTTACAAATTGCTCGGCGGCAGGCTTACGATAGATAAAATTTCAGATGAGGGCAATGAACCTGACAATTGGTGGATTGGTGTTCAGGTTGAATCAAAGTTGACAGAGAAATTTACGGGTTGGTTTGGTTATCAAGGGAGCAAAGGGATCAAGTCCAATACCCAACCGGCTCACCCAGCTGTTTGGTTCTACTGCAATTCGCCCTCTTCCGACCCAAAGAAAATTAGAAAATTGCTTTACGCGAATGGGTTTAAGCCCGAACTGGAAAAACACGAAGCACCGTCAAGAGATATTGAACTGAAGCGATCCGTTGATGACGAAAGGGGAGATTTGGAATGGTTTAAGTCCGTTTACAAGGCAGTCGGAGCAATCAAAAAAACAGAATGAAAACTGAATTCGTATGCGAATAACCAATGATAATTGCCATGCGCCTCTTCGAAGCCATCATTGACGCGAATCACCGGGCGGTGGCCGGTGACGTGGAAGCCGGCCTGCATCCGGCGGATTTCGCAGACGCGCTGCCGGTCGTCGCGCTGACGTGCATTGACCCCCGCCTGAACGCCTTTTTCCCGAACGCACTCGCGCTGCCGGCGGAGCAGTTCATCTGGCTGCGCAACGCGGGCAACATCATCACCGCGCCGTTGAGCAGCACCATGCGCTCGCTCGCGCTGGCGTGCGCGGTCAAGGGCGGCGAGGAAATCGCCATCATCGGCCACACGGACTGCCAGATTTGCAAGACGACGACGATGGTGCTGCTCGACAAGCTGAAAGCGCTGGGCGTGGAGCGCAGCCGCCTGCCGGAAAATCTCAACGAGTTTTTCGGCATGTTCGGCAGCGAACGGCAGAATGTCATCAAGGCCTGCGACATCGTCCGGCAAAGCCCGCTCATCGGCCCGAAAATACCCGTACATGGTCTGCTGCTCGACATTGGCACGGGCAAGCTCGACTGGATTGTGAACGGCTATGACACGCTGCAAACCCAATTACAGCCCGCGGCGGTGAAAAGCGATTTTCCGCAATTGAGCGCGTTCGCCCGGCTCGGCGATTTTGAGATGGGCGAGATGAAATTTCCCGAAATGAAAATCGGCGACGCCGCGTTGCCTGGAAGGCCGGTCGAATTGAAAGTCCAGCCGGCGGCGATTTCAGTTTCGTCGTCGTCAGTGCCGCCGCCGTTGCCGAAATATCCGTTGCCGCCAGTCAAGCCGCGCCCGGATTTCCGCCGGGGCTGATTCCAACTATGGCGACGGGAGTGTGTCTGGAAAATTGCCGCTGCGTCATTCGTCGCCACCAATCCGTTCACGCCTGGACAGCCGGTCGGGTTGCCGACAAAGGCGCCGTCATTCGCCTTGGCTTGCCAGCGGCGTGTTTGCGAACTACCTTTCGCGGCCTATGGAAAAAGTTGTCATCATCGGTTCGGGCTGCGCCGGCTGGACGGCCGCGCTTTACACGGCGCGCGCCCAGCTTGCGCCGCGCGTTTTCACCGGCCAGCAGCCCGGCGGCCTGCTCACCACGACGAGCATCGTGGAAAATTTCCCCGGTTTTCCCGAAGGCGTGGACGGCTACGAACTGATGACGCGGATGCAGAAACAGGCGGAGCGTTTTGGCGCGCGTTCCGGTTTCGGCACGGTGGAAAAGGTGGATTTTTCCAAACAACCTTTTGCGCTCGTAGTGGACGGCGAAAACGTCGAGGCCGAAACTGTCATCATCGCCACGGGTGCCAGCCACAAGCATCTCGACATTCCCGGCGAAGATTTGCTGGAGACGAAAGGCGTGACTTATTGCGCGACGTGCGACGGCGCGCTGCCGGTTTTTCGCAACCAGCCGCTCGTCGTGGTCGGCGGCGGCGATTCGGCCTGCGAAGAGGCGCTTTATCTAACGCGCTTCGCCTCCGTCGTGCATCTCGTGCATCGGCGCGATTCTTTGCGCGCGTCGAAAATCATGCAGGAGCGCGTCCACGCGCACACGAAAATCCAGCCGGTCTGGGATTTCGCCGTGACGGAAATTCTCGACGTGAAGCAGGAAAAAGTGACCGGCGTAAAATTGAAAAATCTCAAGACCGGCGCGGAATCCATTTTGCCGTGCGCGGGAGTTTTCATCGCCATCGGGCACGGGCCGAACACGGAAATTTTCAAGGGCCAGATCGAAATGGATGCGAACGGCTTCATCGTTCCCAAGGAAGGCACGATGACCAGTGTGCCGGGCGTTTTTGTGGCCGGCGATTGCGCGGATCACGTTTATCGGCAGGCCATCACGGCGGCGGGCGCGGGTTGCGCGGCGGCGATTGACGCGGAAAGATTTCTCGCGGCGCAAAATCAATAAACCGGCCACGGAATAATTTTCCCTCGAAACGAGAAAGTTTTTTGACTTCAAGTTTTGCGCGTTTCCGGCAGAATCCGTGGAACGTTCCGAGCCGATGTATTCCAAAAAAAAAATCGTCGTGGTCATGCCCGCCTACAACGCGGCGCAAACCGTCACCAAAACCGTGGACGAAGTCCTGGAGCAGGGCATCGTGGACGAAATCATCCTCGTGGATGACCGCAGCCGCGACAACACGGTGCAGGTCGCGTCGCAACTGCTCGGCGTGCGCGTGCATGTCCACGAAAAAAACACCGGCTATGGCGGCAACCAGAAGACCTGCTACCGGCTTGCGCTCGAAGCCGGCGCGGACATCGTCATCATGGTACATCCCGATTATCAATACACGCCCAAGCTGATTCCGGCGATGGCCTCGATGATCGCCAACGACCTGCACCCGTGCGTGCTGGCCAGCCGCATTCTCGGCGGTTACTCCTTGCAAGGCGGGATGCCGGGCTGGAAATACATCGCCAACCGTTTTCTCACGGCGGCGGAAAATTTTTTGCTCGGCGCGAAGCTCTCGGAATACCACACCGGCTACCGCGCGTTCTCCCGCGAGCTTTTGGTGAAGCTGGACCTGTCGCACAATTCCGATGACTTCGTCTTCGACAACCAGATGCTCGCGCAGATTTTGTGGCACGGTTTCACCATCGGCGAGGTGAGCTGCCCGACGAAGTATTTCAAGGAGGCGTCCTCGATCAATTTCCGGCGCAGCGTGCAATACGGCCTCGGCTGCCTGGCGGTGGCCACGAAATTCCGGCTGGCGAAAATGGGCTGGCTGGATTCAAAATTATTTCCCCGGCCCGCCAAATAAAAAACCCCGCCAGGAAAATTTCAAGTTCCGGCGGACAAATTTTTCCAGGACAGAAAAAATCACGCGCCGGAGTTTTTATTTTCCGCAGCACTGCTTGTATTTCTTGCCGCTGCCGCAAGGGCAGGGGTCGTTGCGCCCGACTTTCGGGCCGGTGCGGACGGGCTTGGCCTTGGCCCGGGCTTCTTCCGCCGCCGTGGCTTCGCTCACGACGTCGCTGGCTTTTTTGGGCGCCGCGCCGCCGGAATTTCCGGTGACAGTGCCGCCGCCGAACGCGCTGGCGGTCTGGTGCATCGTCTGCTGCGGCATGGTGCGCAGGAAATTTTCAAACGCGAGCACCGAGGACGCGCTACGGAAGACGTTGTGGCAGATTTCCGTTTTGATGTTGACCATCAGCTCGTCAAAAATCTTGAACGCCTCGGCCTTGTATTCCAGCAGCGGGTCGCGCTGGCCGTGCGCGCGCAGGCCGATGCTGTGGCGCAGGCTGTCCATCTCGTAAAGGTGCTCCTGCCACAATTTGTCAATCGCGGTCAGGATCGTGTAACGCTCGACCGTCGTGAGTTTTTCCGGCTCTTCAAAACTGATTTTCAACTCATACGCCTTGCGGATGCTGTCGCTTATGAAATTGCAGGCGGCGAATTGCGCGGGACTCAAGCCGTCGTAAATCGAGCCGTTCACCGGCGATTCTTTGCCGGATTCGGCGGCCTTGACGATTTCAGCCTCGGGCATGCCGAGCGGAAAATTCAAATTCACCCAGTCGGCCAACTGTCGGACGCTCCACTCGGACGGCTCGCTGTCGCTGGAAGTGAATTCCTCGACTTTCAAAATCACGACTTCCTCGATGATGTCGAGCAGGCGGTCGCGGACATTGTCGGTGTTGATGATTTCGTTGCGGAAACTGTAGATGACTTCGCGCTGCTTGTTCATCACGTCGTCGTATTCGAGCGTGCGCTTGCGCTGCTGGAAATGGTGCTGCTCGACTTTTTTCTGCGCGCTCTGGATGGAATGATTTAGCAGCGGGTGCGTCAATTCCTGGCCTTCTTCAAGTCCCATTTTTTCCATCATCTTGACGATGCGGTCGGAGCCGAACAGGCGCATCAGATCGTCTTCGAGCGAAATGAAAAAGTGCGACGAACCTGGATCGCCCTGGCGCGAACAGCGTCCGCGCAACTGCCGGTCAATGCGCCGCGACTCGTGGCGTTCCGTGCCGAGAACGTGCAGGCCGCCGACATCCGCGACGCCCGCGCCGAGTTTGATGTCCGTGCCGCGGCCGGCCATGTTCGTGGCGATGGTGATGGCCGCACGCTGCCCCGCGCGCGCGACGATTTCGGCCTCCTGCTGGTGAAACTTTGCGTTGAGAACGGAATGAATAAGCCCTTCGCGCTTGAGCATCCGCGAAAGCATTTCGCTGGATTCGACGGAAACCGTGCCGACAAGGATTGGCCGGCCGAGGGCGTGCAGTTCGTTGATTTCCTTGACGACGGCGCTGAATTTTTCGCGGCGCGTTTTATAGACGGAATCGTGCGCGTCCTTGCGGATGTTCGGCTGGTTCGTCGGGATGGTCAGCACACCGAGCTTGTAAATGTCGTAAAATTCCGTCGCCTCGGTTTCCGCCGTGCCGGTCATGCCCGCGAGCTTTTGGTAAAGGCGGAAATAATTTTGAATCGTGATGGTCGCCAGCGTCTGCGTCTCGCGCTCGATCGCCACGCCTTCCTTCGCTTCGACGGCCTGATGCAACCCGTCGCTCCAGCGGCGGCCCGGCATTTTGCGGCCCGTGTGTTCGTCCACGATGACGACTTTGCCTTCCTCGATGATGTAGTGAACGTCATTTTGATAAAGGCTGTAGGCCTTGAGCAGTTGCGAGATGGCGTGGATTTTTTGTCCCTTCGTCTGGTAATCCGCCTGCAACTTGGCCTTCGCCTCCATGCGTTTGCGCGCGTCGGTTTCCGCGCCGGCGTCAATCTCGTGCAGCAAGGTCGTCAAATCCGGCAGCACAAACGCGTCGGGGTCTTGCGGGCTGATGAAGCTGCGGCCCTTTTCCGTGAGGTCGGCCTCGTGGCTTTTCTCGTCAATGGCAAAAAGCAATTCCTCCTTCTCACGGTAGAGATCAACTTTCTTCTGATCCTTGTGCAATTCCAGTTCCGCCGTGTTCATCAGCCGGAGATTTTCCGGGTTCTCCAAAATTTTCATCAGCCCTTCGGACTTCGGCTGGCCGGTCTTGACGCGGAACAGCAGCAGGCCGGCCTGATGTTCGAGTTCGGCGGCGTTCGTGACGTTCGCGCCGTCGGCCGGATTTAATTTTTTGAGCAGCTCCTCGGCCTCCTTCAAAAAGCGGTTGCACAATTGCTGCTGCGCGCGGACGAGTGAATCCACCGTCGGCTTCCACTGCGCGTATTGCTCGTCAAAGGTCTGCATCGCCGGGCCGCTGATGATGAGCGGCGTGCGCGCTTCGTCAATGAGAATGGAATCCACTTCGTCCACGATGGCGAAATAATGACCGCGCTGAACCTGTTCTTCCTTGCGCGTGGCCATGCCGTTGTCGCGCAAATAGTCGAAACCAAATTCGGAGTTCGTGCCGTAAGTGATGTCGCAGGCGTATTGCGCGCGCCGGAGGTTCGGCGGCTGGTCGTGCAAAATCACGCCGACGGTCAGGCCGAGAAATTTATAGACCGCGCCCATCCATTCTGCGTCGCGCGCGGCGAGATAATCGTTCACCGTCACGACATGGACGCCACGCCCGGTGAGCGCGTTGAGATAAACGGGCAGCGTGCCGACGAGCGTTTTGCCTTCGCCGGTGGCCATTTCCGCGATGCGCCCGTTGTGCAATCCGTAGCCGCCGATGAGCTGCACGTCGAACGGAACCATTTCCCATTTGAGCGGATGACCGCGCACGATGACATCCTGGCCGCACAGACGTCGGCAGGCGTTTTTCACGACGGCGAACGCTTCGGGCAGGATTTCATTCAGCCGTTCCGCGAGCTGCTCTTTGTCCTCGATTTGGGAAAACTCGTTTTTCCACGCGGCGGTTTTGGCGCGCAGTTCGTCGTCGGAAAGTTTCTGCAACCCCGCCTCGATCTCGTTGATCTGGCCGACGACCGGCCAGATTTTCTTGACGTCGCGGGCGTTCTTGGACGGAAAAATCGCTCTTAAAAAATTCACAACAGTCTTTCAGTGACACTGGTTAAAAATGGACGAACACGCTACGCGAAGAAATGCGCAGCGTCAAAGCGAATCGCCGTGGCAAAATGGCCGGGTGCGGGCGGCTTACGCGGCGGGCACGGGCGAGTTGCGGTAGGCATGGCCGTTTTTCCGCGACGGCGTGGCCTCGCGCACGACGACCGACGCGCGTTTGGCCGCCTCGGTGATCAGCCGGAGGTGCGGCTGCAACGCCGGGTCATCGCCATGCTTGATCAGCAGCCGGTCGGCGTAGCCCTGGACAATGGTGAGGATGTTGTTCAACTCGTGCGCGACCTGCGGCGCGATGTGCCGTTCAGGGTCAAAGGCCGCCGCCGGTTGGTGCAAAACGTCCGCGCCGCCGTTATGCTCGAGCGTCGAGGCCATTTTTTTATAGATGGTTTCGAGAGATGACATCGCGGTTCAAAGAGCAGCTTGCGAGCCAAGCGGTTCATGGAAAAAGCACCGGATTCACTGAGATTTTTTACACATTCGTCTTTGGCGATCCGGCAAATTTTCGGCAAACTGGACACACTTATCCCAAAGTGGGACACCGAAATCGCAGGCTGGCTTCCGGCGGAAAAGCAATTATCCTGTCCGCGCAAAATAAAATGAACACCGCGCCCGCATCGCTCGGCCTCATCGCCGGCAACCGCTCGCTGCCGCTGGAATTTGCGCGCCAGGCCCGCGCCGCCGGCGTCCAGCGGCTCGTCGCCGTCGCGTTTGACGGCGAAACCGACCCCGCGCTCGCGCCGCTCGTGGACGACATCGTCTGGCTCAAGGTCGGCCAGCTTTCCAAAATGATCGTCGCGTTCACGGAGCGCGGCGTCACGCAATGCGTCATGGTCGGCCAGATCGCGCCGAAAAATCTTTTCGACCTCCGCCCCGATTTGCGCGCGATGGGATTGCTGCTGCGGCTCAAGGAAAAAAACGCGCACACGATTTTCGGCGCGATTGCCGGTGAGCTGGAAAAAGACGGCGTGGAACTGGTTGAAGCGACGCCGTGGCTTGCGCCGCTGATGCCGGGAAAAGATTTTCACCTCGGCCCGAAACTTTCCGCCGCGCAAAAGGCCGACGTGGAATTCGGCTTCCGCCTCGCGCGCGAAACTTCACGGCTGGAAATCGGCCAGACCGTCGTGGTCAAGGACGGCGTCGTGCTGGCGGTCGAGGCCTTTGAAGGCACGGACAAATGCCTCGCGCGCGGTGGCGAACTCGCCGGCAATGACGGCGGCGCGGTCGCCGTGAAAGTTGCCAAGCCGGGTCACGACATGCGCTTTGACATTCCGTGCATCGGCGCGGGCACGCTGGAAACTTGCGCCCGTTCCGGGATTTCCGTTCTCGCGCTGGAATCCGGCCGGACGCTTTTGCTGGAACAGGAAACTTGCGCGCAGTTTGCGAAGAAGAATAAAATCTCGCTCACGACAATATGATGAAAATCGTCTTCAGGGATAAATGGGGTGATATTAAATGGGACGATGTAAGAGAAGTTGAGTCCCTCGAATCTTTCGCCGAAAAGATGAATAAGAGGGTAATGCAAATAGGAAGTAAAAGACCGACTCATTGGGTTGATTCGCCGCATATGATAACGGTTACTTCCATTGATGGTAAACCTAATGGGACTTGGTATATCGTATGAGATTTCAAATTAGGACACCGCCGGAAATTCGGCCAGTGGTTTCAGCCGAAACAGCAGTGCGGGTTCAAATTGTGAAAGACACGAAAGGAATAAAATGAAAAAACATAAATGGACAGTGTGTTGCGGAAAAAAATTGACTCACTTTGAACACAGTGAAAGAAAGAAAATGATTGGATTTATAGCAGAGAATCAAAAAACCGTGACAAACATAAAACACTATGGTCGTCTTTATTCCGATGCAATTAGCACTTACAAAGAAGCGTTGCGATTGGATAAAATTTCAAATTAGGACACTGCCGGATAATTTTTTACAATGCTTACATCACACGAACTTTTCGGATTCATGTCGCCGGCGCTGGCGAATGAGATCATCGCCTTCACCTTCGAGTCGGACAAGCCGGCTTACAAGGCCACGCTGGCCGCCGTCGCGCAGGCGCGGCACGTGCGCCCGGTTTTTCTGGAACGCCAGCCGCGCGCGCAGCGTCACGCCGAGATGATCGCCTCGCTCGGCCGCCCCGCGCTCGAAGCCGCCGCCGGCGCGCTGCTCCGCGCCTGGCTCGTGAAAAAACAGAAGCCGATGCTGGTGGATTTCATGAACGCGCTCGGCATCGCAAACAACGACGGCGTGGTGGACGACCTGCCCGCGACGATGGCCGACGAGAAATTGAAACCCGCCATCGAAACGCTGCTCGGAAAATATCCGCACGAGGTTGTGGCCGTTTATCTGAATGCCTTCAACGACATGAACGCGGCGCACTGGGCGAGCCTGAAAACGTTGTTGGAAGCCGACGCGCGCCTGCAACTCGGCGCGCACGCAGGCTGATTACGCTTTCCCGCCGCGCGCGTTTTCACTTGCGCGTGCCATCGCGCATTCTTCAACCAACCGCCTCGCGCATGGCCGCAAAAAGATTTTTGCCCGACTCTTGCGCGACGGGCGTCTTGGATTTTGCGTCCGAATGTTCGACAAGTTCCTCCGGCAATTCCTTCAGGAATGGCGACGGCTGACAGGGCAGGAGTTGACCGTATTTTTTGCGTCCGCCGCAATGCGAAATCGTCAGCGTCACCATCGCGCGCGTGACCGCGACGTAAAATAATCTGCGTTCCTCGTCCAGCGTGCCTTCGACTTTGGAGCGCGAGTGCGGCAGCAATCCGTCTTCGAGGCCGACGATGAAGACGTGCGGAAATTCCAATCCTTTGCAACTGTGCATCGTGATGAGCGTCACGGCGTCGCCTTGGTTTTCTTTTTCGTCCTCGCGGTCGCTGTCGAGCGTGATGTCTTCAAGAAATTTTTCCAGCCGCTCGGACAACGGCACGTCCGGCGGCGAACTGCCGTCGAGCGTGGCGATGATTTCTTTCAAATTGCGAACACGGTCATCGCCATTTTCCGCATCTTTTTCCGCGCGGCGCAGTTCGTTGAAGTAGCCAATCTCGTCAAGAAATTTTTCGGCCCAGGATTGCAACGTAGGACAGGCGTCGCGCCTGTCTCCATCTGAAAAATGACTTTGCAAATTAGAGACAGCCGCGACGCCCGTCCTACATTCGAGTTCCACCCGCGTTCGCTCCACAAATTCCACAAATGCCTCGATGCTCTTGCGCGTGTTCGTCTGCAACGCCGTCGTCACCAGCGGATTTTTCATCGCGGCGAAAACCGAACATTTCCGCTCGTGGCTCGCGCCGAGCAGCCGTTCCATCGTCACGTCGCTCAGGCCGCGCGCGGGCACGTTCGCGATGCGCAGCAGGCTGATGTCGTCGTGCGGATTCAAAAACATTTTTGTGTAGGCGAGAAAATCTTTCACCTCGCGCCGGTCAAAAAAACTTTGCCCGCCGATCAAATGATAACGCACGTTCGCCGCGCGCAACGCGGTTTCCAGCGGACGCGATTGCTGGTTGGTGCGGAACAAAATCGCGCAATCCTGCCACGGAATCCGATACGCGAGCCGCTTGAATTCGATCTGCGCCACCACTTCGCGCGCCTCGGTTTCGTCGTTGTCGTAAGTCTGCAACTGGATTTTCGCGCCCGTGCCTTTTTGTGACCACAGCGATTTGCCGCGCCGCCGCACGTTGTTTTTGATGATGGCATTCGCGGCGTTGAGAATCGTCGTCGTGCTGCGATAATTTTGTTCGAGCTTGACGACTTTGATTTCGGGAAAATGTTTTTCCATGTTCAGCAGGTTCGCGACTTCCGCGCCGCGCCAGCCGTAAATGCTCTGGTCATCATCGCCGACGACGCACAAATTCCGATGCTCGCTCGTGAGCGCGTGGACGAGTTGAAACTGCGAAGCATTGGTGTCCTGATACTCGTCCACCATGACAAATTGATATTTCGCGCGGCAGGCTTCGAGCGCGTCGGGATGCTCGCGGAACAGGCGCAACGTGAGCAAAATCAAATCATCGAAGTCCACGGCATTGCACGCGTGCAGCGCGGATTCGTAGCGCTTGGCGATGTGTTCGGCCAAGGCACGAATGTTTTCATCGCCAAATCGTAGGGCAGGCGTCGCGCCTGTCTCTGAATTTTTTGTGACTTCAGACGGAGACAGGCGCGACGCCTGTCCTACGTTCTTGAACTTGCTCAACATCGCCAGCACCGCGCCGGGATCGGTTTTCTCGCCTTTGGCGGAAATGTTTGCCAGGATTTTTTTGACCGCGCTCAACTGCTCCGACTCGTCGTAAATGACGAAATTTCTTTTGTAGCCGAGTTTTTCGATGTGCTGGCGCAGAATTCTCACGCAGAGCGAATGAAACGTGCAGATGGTTGGTCGAGGGTCGAGCGCCATGGGTCGGGCGCCGCTGCTCTCGTCGCTCGACTTTCGACTTTCGACCGTTCGCGGCAACAGCTTGTTCACACGCTCCCGCATCTCACGCGCGGCCTTGTTCGTGAACGTGACGCCAAGGATGTTTCCGGGCGCGATCCCGCGCGCGACCATGTGCGCGATGCGGAACGTGATGACGCGTGTCTTGCCCGTGCCCGCGCCCGCGAGGATCAGCACCGGGCCGCGAACCGTTTCGACGGCCTGGCGTTGCTGCGGGTTGAGCGTGGACAGATTCAACATCGGGCGCGGAGTTTAATTCCCGCCGAAGCGAACGCAAGCGCGCAGCCAATTTTAATCGGCAAAATCGCATTTGCATTTCACCAAAAAAGTAAGATAATTTTCTCATGAGCAGCCGGGAAACTGTTATTGAGCTTGTTGGCAAATTGCCGGAAAATACTTCGCTGGCGGAGATTGCGCGCGAAATTGAATTGCTTGCGGGCATTCAGGAAGGGCGGCGGCAAGCACACCGACGCGAGGGGATTCCCGCCGAGGACGCGCGCAAATTGGTTGACGCATGGGCTTCAAAGTAATTCTCACGCCACGGTCACAGGACGATTTGCGCGAAATCGTTTCATTCATCGCGCCGGACAACCCAGAACGCGCCAAATCTTTCGGCAATGAACTCATTGATCACGCGCTGACACTGGCTTCGCTGCCGGAACGCGGACGCAACGTCCCGGAAATTTCCGAGCCGTCGGTGAGAGAAATTATTCATCGTTCTTATCGCATTATTTATGAAGTGTTCTCTGAATCCGAGACAGTTTTTGTGCTTCGTTTTTGGCACGGCGCGCGAGGCGAACCGGAAATCGAAAATAAAAAATAAGTTGCGCAACCGGTACTCGACGGCTTAAAGGTTTGCTTCATTGCATGGGCAAAGCACTCATCATCGCGGAAAAACCGTCCGTCGCCAGCGACATCTCGAAGGCGCTCGGAAAGTTTCAGAAGCACGAAGACTATTTCGAGAACGACGACTACGTCATCTCGTCGGCGGTCGGCCATTTGCTGACCATCGTGCCGCCGGCAGGCGTCGAGGCGGCGCGCGGCAAATGGACGTTCAAGTGCCTGCCGGTTATCCCGCCGCACTTCGATCTGGAGCCGATTGAGAAAACGGCGTCGCGGCTGAAAGCGGTGGCGAAGCTCATCAAACGCAAAGATGTGACCTCGCTCATCAACGCCTGCGACGCCGGGCGCGAAGGCGAATTGATTTTCCGCAACATCGTCCGTTACACGAAAGCGCCGCAGCCGATCCAGCGGCTCTGGCTGCAATCCATGACGCCCGCTTCCATCCGCGAAGGTTTCGCGGCGTTGAAGAGCGATGAATCCATGCAGCCGTTGTCCGACGCGGCGACGAGCCGCAGCGAGGCCGACTGGCTCGTGGGCATCAACGGCACGCGCGCGATGACGGCGTTCAACTCCAAGCTCGGCGGATTTTTCAAGACGACCGTGGGCCGCGTGCAGACGCCGACGCTGGCGATTGTCGTGGAGCGCGAGGCGAAAATCCGCGCGTTCAGGCCGCGCGATTTTTGGGAAGTCATCGGCACGTTTGACGCGGTGGCGGGAAATTACACGGGCCGCTGGTTCGATGAAAAATTTTCACGTTCGGACGACGAACAGGCAAAAGCCGAGCGCATCTGGGACAAGGCGACGGCGGAAGCCTTGCGCGAAAAATGTCTCGGCAAACCGGGTATCGTCACGGAAGAAAGCAAGCCGACGACTTCGATGTCGCCGCTGCTTTACGATTTGACGAGCTTGCAGCGCGACGCGAATTCGCGTTTCGGTTTCAGCGCAAAAAACACTTTGGGTCTCGCGCAGGCGCTTTACGAAAAACACAAGGTGCTGACGTATCCGCGAACGGATTCGCGCGCGTTGCCGGAAGATTATATTGCGACGGTGAAAACCACGCTCGGAATGCTCGAAGGCGTCACGGGCTATTCCGTCTTCGCCGACCAGATTTTGAAAAACGGCTGGGTGCATCCGAACAAACGCATTTTCAACAATGCAAAAGTTTCCGATCACTTCGCCATCATTCCAACGGCGCTCGCGCCGCGCGTTTTGTCCGAGCCGGAGCAGAAACTTTACGACCTCGTCACAAAACGGTTTCTCGCGATTTTTTATCCGGCGGCGGAATTTCTGGAAACGAACCGCATCACGCGCGTCGAAGGCGAGCCGTTCAAAAGCGCGGGCAAGGTTTTGGTTTCGCCCGGCTGGCTGACGGTTTATGGCAAGGAATCGGATTCCGACGAAACGCCGAGCCTCGCGCCGGTGAAGCCGAACGAAACGGTCAAGACGAGCAACATCGAAGTGAAAGACAACGTCACGAAGCCGCCGGCGCGGTATTCGGAAGCGACGCTGCTCTCGGCGATGGAAGGCGCGGGCAAACTGGTGGACGACGACGAATTGCGCGAGGCGATGAGCGAGAAAGGCCTCGGCACGCCCGCGACGCGCGCGGCAACCATCGAGGGTTTGATTTACGAAAATTACATCATCCGCAACGGTCGCGAGTTGCAGGCGACGGCGAAGGCGTTTTCGCTGATGGAACTTTTGAACGGCCTCGGCATTCCTGAACTCACGAAGCCGGAATTGACGGGCGACTGGGAATTTCAGTTGAAGGAGATGCAGCGCAAAAAAATCAGCCGCACGGAATTCATGAGCGGCATCGCCGACATGACGCGGCGCATCGTGGATCGCGCGAAGCAGTTTGAGCATGACACGATCCCCGGCGATTTCGGCGTGCTGAACGTGCCGTGCCCGAAGTGCGGCGGCGAGATCCACGAGCGCTACAAGCAGTATCAATGCGTGAAGTGCGACTTCGCGTTCTGGAAAACTCTGTGCAGCCGGATGTTCGAGCCGGAGGAGGTTGAAAAAATCATCACGGACAAAGTCATCGGCCCGCTGCAAGGTTTTCGCAGCAAGCAGGGATTTCCTTTCGCCGCCGTGCTCAAGATGAACGCGGAAAACAAGGTTGAATTTGATTTCGGCAATGGCGGCAAAGATGGCGAGGCCGCCGCGCCGATTGATTTTACGGGCAAAGAACCGCTCGGCAAATGTCCGAAATGCGGCGCTCAGGTTTTTGACGGCGGGATGAATTACGTCTGCGAAAAACAGGGCGGCGCGGAAAAAACATGCGACTTCCGCACGGGCAAAATTATTTTGCAGCAGGAAATTTCGCCGGAGCAGGTCAAAAAACTTCTGGCCGAAGGCAAAACGGATTTGCTCAAGGGTTTCATCTCCAAAAAAACGAACCGCAAATTCGAGGCGTTCCTAGTTTTGAAGGACGGCAAGACGGCGTTCGAGTTCAAGCCGCGCGAGAAAAAAGGCAAGGGCGCGGCCAAGGAACCGCCGCCGAAAATTGATTTTACCGGCAAGGAAACCGTCGGCAAATGCCCGAAATGCGGTGGGAAAATTTTCGACACGGAAGCCGGCTATCTCTGCGAAAATTCACAATTGGAGGCGAAGTCGTGCAAGTTCAAGATCGGCAAAACGATTTTGGAGCAGCCGATCGAAGCGGCGCAGGCGCAGAAAATTCTCGCCAGCGGCAAGAGCGATTTGATGGACAAATTCATCTCGAAGGCCGGCAAGCCGTTCCCGGCCTATCTGGTGATGGATAAAAAAGGCAAGATCACCTTCGATTTTCCATCGCGCGATGAATGAGTTTTTCTTAACTGCTAATCCGCGCTGATAAACGCTAATCAAAAACTATCAGCGAGGATTAGCGGTTGGTTTCCATGCAACTTCACTTCAAAGAATCCGGACGGGGCAGGGCGGTGATTTTGTTGCACGGACTTTTTGGTTCGGCGGACAACTGGCATCCCATCGCGCTGCGGCTGGCGGAAAATTTTCATGTCTTCGCGCTCGATCAGCGCAACCACGGCCAGTCGCCGCACGGCGCGGAAATGAATTATTCGCTCATGGCGGCGGACGTGAACGAGTTCATGGAGTTGAACGGAATGGAAAAAGCCCTGGTCATCGGCCATTCGATGGGCGGCAAGACGGCGATGCAGTTCGCGCTGCAATTTCCCGAACGAGTGGAAAAACTGGTCGTCGCGGACATGGCCCCGCGCGCGTATGCGCCGTCGCACGATAAAATTTTCGTCGCGCTGCTGGCGCTGGACCTGCCGAAATTCCAGTCGCGCCCGGAAATCGAAGACGCGCTCGCGCCGAAAATTACCAGCCTGGTTTTGCGCCGTTTCGTGCTGAAAAATCTCGGACGCGACGCCGCCGGAATATTTTTCTGGAAAATCAATCTGACCGGGCTGGCGGAAAATTATCCACGGCTCGGCGACCCGGTTTCCGCTCTCCCACCGTTCAACAAACCGACGTTGTTCATTAGCGGCGGCAAATCCAATTACCTGAAGCCGGAGGATGAAACGCCCATTCGCGAATTGTTTCCGCAAGCGGAAATCCAGACCATCGCCGGAGCGGGCCACTGGATTCACGCCGACCAGCCGGCGGAATTTTTGCGCCGGCTGCTGGATTTTTTGTAAGCGGCGGCGCGAAATAAAAATCAATCGGACTGGAAAAAATTTCAGACTTGGTGCATTGGTATTGGCACGATGTTGGCGACTCCTGAAATCATGCGTGAGGCGGCGCAGTTGGCGCGTATGGAAAAGTTTTTTCCGCGCTGGCGTGAGCTGCCCATTTATCGGGCCGCACTGGAAAATAATTTTTCCCGCATGCCGCTGATTGGCAAACGCGAGCTGCGCGAAAATTTTCCAAATAATTTTCTCCGCGCCGGACAGAATTTGGATGCGTTGCTGGAAAATAAATCGGTCGAACTCGAACACACCTCCGGCACTTCGGAAGAACGGACGGCGGTGCTGTTCGGTCGCGGCTGGTGGAACGAGCAGGAGGCGCGCGTGCTGCGGCTGAACAGTTTTGTCGCGCAAATTTTGGACGCGCATCCAAACGCCCGCCGCGCCACGCTCGTGCCGCCGATTTGCAACGGCCTCGTGTGCTTTTCGAATTACACCGCCAAAACGGCGCGCACGGTGGGCACGACGCGGTTTGTGAACCAGGCGAGGATTCCGTTTTTGCTCACGGATGCGGAGTTCGCGCGCATGGCCGAGGAGATTTTGGAATGGTCGCCGGTGTTTCTGGATTTGGATCCGGTTCACGGCGCGTGGTTCGCGCTGCATTGCGAGCGGCAGGGAACAAAGTTTCCGTCGGTGAAATTCATCTTGTGCAGCTACGAATTTGTCAGCGTCGTCCACCGGAAAATTTTGCAGCGCGTTTTTGGCGTGCCGGTATTTAATTTTTACGGCTCGACCGAGACCGGCCATTTGCTGATGGAGGACGGACGCGGCGAAATGAAGGCCAGCCTTGAAAATGTTTTCTACGAGATTATCGAACCGGACGAACGCAGCATCGGCGAACTGGTCGTGACCACGCTGACCAACGAGGTCATGCCGCTCGTGCGCTATCGCATCGGCGATTTGGTCGAACGCTGCGAGCAGCCTTACGCAGTTAATTATTTTGTGCACGGCCGTGCGCGCGACGCGTTGCGCCGCCGCGACGGCCAGCGCATGACAACGCTTGATGTTGACCGATGTTTTGCCGGTGCAACGGGCATAGCCCACTATCAACTTCGGCAAAACGAGCGCGGCGATTGTGACTTGCAATTTATTCCCGACCGCGAACAACCGGGCGCGGAGGAGTTGAACCGCGTGACAAGGCAAATTGAAAACTTGCTCCAGCTTGAAAATAAAATCACGTTCAGCGCGGTGGAAAAACTGCCGCCGTTGACTTCAGGAAAATTCCGGCTGACTTGTCGCGCTTGAAAATGAAGCCAACATTCCGGCGGAAACTTCTTTTGGTTTCCGGCCTGGTTTTTCTTCTCCTGCTCATTTTGGCCGCGCATCCTGTTTTTCATCTCGTCAAAACTGCGTGGAACGACCGAAACGAAATTGTTCCAACGCCGCCGGGAAAAATCAACGACGCGAGCCGTCTGGACGAAACAAGCGTCGCAAAAATCTGGAAAATTCCGGCGGACGAGAAAGCGGCGGAAGCACAACTGGCCGGACTTCTGCAATTCGCCCGCACGAACCATCTGAAAGTTTCCATTGCAGGCGCACGTCACAGCATGGGCGGCCATGTGATTTATCCCGATGGCATCGTGATTGACATGCTGCCTTTCAACCGCATGGAATTGGACGGGACGAATCTCGTCCTGCACGTTCAGGCGGGTGCGCGCTGGAGCGAGGTAATTCCATTTCTGAACGCGCACGGCCTTTCGGTCGAGGTTATGCAATCCAACGACGATTTTTCCATCGGGGGTTCGTTGAGTGTCAATTGCCACGGCTGGCAGTTCAACCGCCCGCCGATTGACTGCACGGTGCAATCGTTTCGCCTGATGCTGGCTGACGGGACAATCGTGAAATGCAGCCGGACGGAAAATCCGGAACTGTTTTCGCTCGTCCTGGGAGGCTACGGTTTGTTCGGAATCATCCTTGATGCGGACTTGCGCGTCGTGCCGAATGAAAAATATAAAATTGAGCGGGTGACCGTTCCGGCCGCCGATTATGCCAAAATGCTTGCCGGGAAAACGTCCGCCACCAACGATGTGGCGATGGTTTATGGCCGGCTGCGGGTGACCCAGAAGGATTTTTTGCAGGACGGCATCCTCAACATTTTTCACCGTCTGCCCGCGAGCAATTTTTTGGCCAGCGCGCTCGGCGAGCCAAAAAGCAGGAATCTGCAACGGATGATTTTTCGCGGCGGGGTGGGGAGCGATTACGGCAAGGAACTCCGCTGGGACGCCGAAAAGTATTTCTCCGCCGTTTTCTCCGGCGACATTTTCGAGCGCAACGCCATCCTTTACGAACCGTCCGGCTGGTTTTCCGATCATAGCACGAACACCACCGACATTTTGGTGGAATGTTTCGTGCCGCCGGCACAGTTCGAGCCTCTGCTCGTGGAGCTGCGGAAAATCATTCCAGGAAACCGGGCCGACCTGCTGAACGCCACCGTGCGCGACATCAACCGCGATGACGATTCCTTTTTGGGTTACGCCGACAAAAACATGATTTCGCTCGTGATGCTTTTCAGCCAGGTGCGCGACGCCCAAGGTGAGGAGAAAATGTCAAAGCTGACTCAGGAAATCGTCGCCGCTGCATTGCGGCATGACGGGAGATACTATTTGCCATATCGTCTGCACGCGACGCCAGAACAATTCAACGCAGCGTATCCACAGGCAAAAAAGTTTTTTAAATTGAAGCGGAAATACGACCCGGACGAATTGTTTCAGAACGAATTTTATCTGAAATATGGCAAATGACGCGCCAGCGGACAAGTGGGTTCAGAAATTCATCGCGCACCTCGCGACGGATCGCGGCGCGTCGGTTTATACGCAGCGGAATTACAGACAGGCATTGACGGAATTTTCGCGCTGGCATGAGGAAAGCCTAAAGTCCGAAGTCCAAAGCCCGAAGTCTCCGCCGACCGTTGCATGGGAGAAACTTCAGCGCGATGATTTTCGCGGCTTCGTCCGTTTTCTCGGAAGAAATAATTTGAGCCGCGCGGCGATGCAGCTTCGTTTTTCCGCCTTGCGGACGTTTTACAAATTTCTCATCCGGCACGGCGCGGCGGAAAGTTCGCCGATTAAAAATCTGTCATTGCCAAAACTGGAAAAACGGCTGCCGAAATTTTTGACGAAACAGCAGATGGAGGCGTTGCTCGTCGCGCCGTTCGAGCTTTTGAAAATCCAGAAAACAAAAAAAGCCGGCCGGCCAGTTTCCCAGGTCGCCGCATTGCGCGACGTGGCTGTGCTCGAAACGATTTATTCCTGCGGCCTGCGCGTGAGCGAGCTGTGCGGTTTGCGCGTGGAGGACATTGACTGGAGCGAACAAATCGTGCGCGTGCGCGGCAAAGGAAAAAAAGAACGGCTCGTGCCGATCGGCCGGCCAGCGTTGATGGCGATCCAGGATTATTGGAACACGTTTAAGCAACCGCCAGGCGGGGGGTCGCCGGTTTTTCTTGCAGAGAAAAAAAAGCCCGCGCCGCTCCGGTCTTGTTCAGTTGCGCGGCGCCTGAAACAATTTCTGATCATCGCCAGACTGGATCCGGGCTTGACGCCGCACAAGTTGCGGCACAGTTACGCGACGCATCTGCTGGACGCGGGTGCGGACTTGCGGAGCGTGCAGGAACTGCTCGGCCACGCGCATCTCGTCACGACGCAAGTTTATACGCACGTCACGACGGAGCGGTTGAAGAAGGCTTACGACGCGGCGCATCCGCGCGCATAGCCGCAATCTCCGGGGCGACCATGGCAATTTTTGCAAAGTAAAATAAATTGTATTCCGGTACAGCTTCCGCAGAATCAAACTCAAGGAATTTTTTCCAGTTCCCCGAAAAGTGAATTTTAATTTTTCATTCAGGCCGAAGCTCGTTGACGCGCTGAAAAACTATTCGGCGCCGACTTTTTATGCCGACCTCGCCGCCGGGCTGATCGTCGGCATTGTCGCCTTGCCGCTGGCGATGGCCCTGGCGATTGCGTCCGGCCTGAAACCTGAAACCGGAATTTTCACGGCGATCATCGGCGGACTTTTGGTTTCGCTGCTCGGCGGTTCGCGCGTGCAGATCGGCGGGCCGGCGGGCGCGTTCGTGCCGCTGCTCGCGCCGATCGTGGTGGCGCACGGGCCGGAGGCGCTGGTGGTTTGCGCGATGATGGCGGGCGTAATTTTGTTCCTGCTCGGCGCGTGCGGGCTTGGCTCGATGATCAAATACATTCCGTATCCGGTTGTCACGGGTTTCACGAGCGGCATCGCGATCATCATTTTGAGCACGCAAATCCGCGACTTCTTCGGGCTGCAAAATAAATTGCCGCCGGACTTCATCGGCAAGCTGCGCGCGCTGGCGGAAAATTTCCAGCCGAACTGGCCGACGGTTGTGCTGGCGGTTGTGGCGACGCTGGCAATCTGGTTCTGGCCGAAAAAACTTGGCCGGCGTCTGCCCGGTTCAATCGTGGTCATCTTGCTGGTGTCGCTCGCGGTGAAATTTTTTCATTGGGACGAGCGGTTTGGAATTCAAACTTTGTTTTCACAGTTTGGCGAAATGCCGCGCGGTTTGCCGCCGCCGCACTGGCCGTCGCTGTCGTTTGACGCCTGGCGCGCGCTGCTGCCGGCGGCGATGACGGTGGCGGTGCTGGGCGCGATTGAGTCGCTGCTGTGCGCGGTCGTGTCGGACGGGATGATTGACGACCGGCATGATTCGAACCAGGAATTGATGGGGCAGGGAATCGCGAACATCGTTGTGGGCATTTTTGGCGGAATGCCGACGACGGGTGTGATCGCGCGCACGGCGACGAATGTGCGCAGCGGCGCGAAGACACCGGTGGCGGGAATAATTCATTCGCTGACACTGCTGGTGATTTTGCTCGTGGCCGCGCCGCTGGCCAAACATATTCCGCTGGCGGCGTTGAGCGCGGTGCTGGTCGTCGTGTCGCTGCGGATGGGCGAGTGGCACCAGTTTGTGCGCCTGAACCGTTGGCCCAAAAGCGACGTGATGGTTTTTTTGTGCGCGTTTGGCCTGACGGTGATGGTGGACTTGCCGACGGCCGTTGGCGCGTCGTTGATTCTGGCGTCGGCGCTGCTGGTGAAACGGCTTTCAGAGGCAACTGAGGTAAAGGCGGAAGAGGAAGTGACGCATGCGAATCTGCCGGGCCAGACCGTCGCGGACAAAAAAATTCCCGACGGCGTGCTCGTGTTCCGCATTTTTGGCGCGTTCTTTTTTGGCGCGGCGGACAAGCTGGAGTCGTCGCTGCGGCGCGCGGGCGAGTTGCCCGAGGTTTTGATTTTGCGGCTGCGCGACGTGCTGGCGCTGGACGCGACCGGCCTGGAGGCGCTGGAGGATTTGCTGGAAAAATTACGGCTGGACGGGAAGGAGCTGATTCTTTGTGCGCCGCATTCGCAGCCGTTGTTTGCGCTGACCCGCGCGGGTTTCATTGACCGGCTCGGCATGAAGAATATTTGCGGCGACGTGGACGCGTCGCTCGCACGCGCGCAGGAAGTGCTCGACCAAAAGAAAAATAAAAAAGCTGTTGACACTTCAGCGCAGGTTTTCTAATTTGTTTCAGTCAGAGCCGTAAAATAACGAGAGCCGGAGCCTCCGAATATTTCGAAAGAAATTCAGGTGGGTCGGTTTTTTGTCGTTTTGCGGATCGGGCTTGGACATTTGACAACGCGCCCATGTAGCTCAGTTGGTAGAGCACGTCCTTGGTAAGGACGAGGTCATCAGTTCAATCCTGATCATGGGCTCCATAAAAAATTAACGACGAACGAAACACTAACGACTAACGCAGGAGAACAAAATGGCTAAAGAGCAATTTCAAAGAACGAAGCCGCACGTCAACGTCGGCACCATCGGACACATTGACCATGGTAAGTCCACCCTGACCGCCGCCATCGTTGCCACTCAGGCGCGCAAAGGCATGGCCACGCCGATTTCCTACGCCGACATCACCAAGGGCGGCACCGTCCGCGACGAAACCAAGACGGTGACCATTGCCGTGTCGCACGTCGAATACCAGAGCAACGCCCGCCACTACGCGCACGTTGACTGCCCTGGCCACGCTGATTATGTCAAAAACATGATCACCGGCGCGGCGCAGATGGACGGCGCGATCCTCGTGGTGGACGCTTCTGAAGGCCCGATGCCGCAGACGCGCGAACACATTTTGCTCGCCCGCCAAGTCGGCGTGCCGGCGGTGGTGGTTTTCCTGAACAAGGTTGACCTCGTGGACGACAAGGAGCTGCTCGACCTCGTTGAAATGGAAGTGCGCGACCTGCTCACCAAGTATCAATTTCCCGGCGACAAGGCGCTGGTCGTCAAAGGCAGCGCCAAGGCCGCGCTCGAAGGCAAGCCGGAAGGCGAAAAAGGGATTCAAGAATTGATGGATGCGATTGACACGGCGATTCCGCTGCCGACGCGCGAAGTGGACAAGCCGTTTCTGATGTGTGTCGAAGATGTGTTCAACATTGAAGGTCGCGGCACGGTCGTGACCGGTCGTGTGGAACGCGGAGTCCTCGACCGCATGTCGGAAGTTGAAATCGTCGGCCTCAAGGACACCGCCAAAACGGTGGCCACGGACATTGAAATGTTCCGCAAGCTGCTCGACAAGGCGACGGCGGGTGACAACGTCGGCGTGCTGCTCCGTGGCACGAAGAAGGAAGATGTCGAACGCGGCATGGTGCTGGCCAAGCCCGGATCCATCAAGCCGCACACCAAGTTCAAGGCGGAGGTGTATGTTTTGACCAAGGATGAAGGTGGCCGTCACACGCCGTTCTTCACGAATTATCGTCCGCAATTTTATTTCCGCACCTCGGATGTCACCGGCACGCTCACGCTGCCGACCGGCATTGAGATGGTGATGCCGGGCGACAACGTCTCGGTGGAGGTTGAACTCCAGAAGACCGTCGCCATGGAAAAAGGCCTCAAGTTCGCCATTCGCGAAGGTGGCCGCACCATCGGCTCTGGCATCGTGACCGAAGTCATCGCCTGATGCGGATCAGTTTCGGGAGCGCGAGGATTGAACCCTCGTGCTCCCTTTTTGTCCAAAAGTGGCAACGGGATTTGGCGGCTACGGCGTTAGCTCAATTGGTAGAGTAGCGGTCTCCAAAACCGTTGGTTGCAGGTTCAAGTCCTGCACGCCGTGCCAGCTTTTTTAGTTGATTGTTGACAATTGATGGTTGAGAGCAAACACGTGGCGGACATGACCATCAACCGTCAACCGGAGGCTATCAACCACCTTGCGGAGAGGTGGCAGAGTGGTCTATCGCGGCGGTCTTGAAAACCGCTTTGGGCGCAAGCCCAACGGGGGTTCGAATCCCTCCCTCTCCGCCAGCCTTCGCTGCAACGGAGTGAAACGCGGGCGGGCGAACAGACAAAGTGCCCTGAGCTGCGGCTCGGCAAGCCGGAATGATTTTTAGAAAATTGTGAGCAACTGGACGACAATTGCGATTTGGGCGGTGGTGATTGGCGCTGTGTTCGGCTACCTCTGGTGGCAGGGACAGATTCAAAAGCTGGCCGTTTATGTGCAGGAAACGCGCGAGGAACTGAAGAAATGTTCCTGGCCGACGTGGGACGAGCTAAAAGGCTCCACGCTGCTCATCGCCGTTTGCATCGGATTGCTGGGCGGGTTCACGGTGTTCGTGGACCGGATCCTGTATTTGATTTTTTACAAACTTTAGTTCATGCGCAACCAGTGGTTCATCATCCAGACGCTTTCGGGCCAGGAAAACAAGGTCAAAGAGAGCATCGAGAAACGCGTCAAGACGGACGAGATGCAGGACTTCATCAAGGAAGTCATGGTGCCGGTCGAGAAGGTGGTCGAAGTGCGCAACCAGAAGAAGACGGTATCGAACCGCAAATTGTGGCCGGGCTATGTTTTCGTGGACATGGTGCTGCTGGATGAAAACAACCGCATCATCGAGGAGCCGTGGTATTTCATCAAGGAAACGCAGGGCGTGATCGGGTTTGTCGGCGGCGAGCCGCCCGTGCCGACGCCGACCGAGGAAGTCGAGGCCATCAAGGTTCAGATTTCCGCGTCGGAGGAGACGGAAAAACCGAAGGTGAATTTTGCGGTCGGCGAAACGATCAAGATCAACAACGGGCCGTTCCTCAATTTCAGCGGCGTGATTGAGGAAATTGATCCCGAGCGCGGCAAGTTGAAGGTGACGGTGAATATTTTCGGGCGCAACACGCCGGTGGAACTTGAATACTGGCAAGTCGAGAAAGCGTGAAGAATTTAACCGCTAATCTGCGCTGATAAAAAAAAGATTAGCGTCAATTAGCGAAGATTAGCGGTTTTAGAAAAAAGATTTTTATGGCGAAGAAAGTTACAGGACAGATTAAATTGCAGATCCCGGCTGGGCAGGCGAATCCCGCGCCGCCGGTCGGCCCCGCGCTCGGCCAGCACGGCGTCAACATCATGGGCTTCTGCAAGGAATTTAACGCGGTGACGAAGAACGACGCGGGCCTGATCATTCCCGTGGTCATCACGGTTTATCAAGACAAGTCGTTCACGTTCATCACCAAGTCGCCGCCGGCGTCCGTGCTTCTGAAAAAAGCGGCGGGCATCACCGCCGGTTCCAAGACGCCGAACAAGGACAAGGTCGGCAAGGTCACGCGCAAACAGGTTTTGGACATCATAAAAATGAAATCCAAAGACATGAATTCTTCCTCGGAAGAAGCCGCGTTCCGGGTCATTTCCGGCACGGCGCGCAGCATGGGGATTGAAGTCGTCGGTTAAACTAAACAGCAATCGCGGGAGAATCTTTTGATTCGCTTGCACCGCACAAACATAAATGCCCAGCAAAAGATACAGGAAGGCGTTGGAAGTCGTGGACGGCAAAAAAGCTTACCCGTTGAAGGAAGCCGTCGGCGTGCTCGCAAAATTTCCCAAGGCCAAATTTAACGAGACGATTGACCTCGCGTTCCGCCTTGGCGTGGATCCAAAGCAGTCCGACCAGATGGTTCGTGGCACGGTGCCGCTGCCGCATGGCAGCGGCAAGCTGGTGCGCGTCCTGGTTTTCGCCAAAGACGGCGCGGCGGCGGAAGCGGCCAAGGCCGCGGGTGCCGAATATGTCGGCTTCCAAGACATGATCGCCAAGTGCAATTCCGGTTGGGCCGATTTTGACGTCGCCGTCGCCACGCCCGAGGCGATGGTGGAAGTCCGCAAGCTCGGCAAAGTTCTCGGACCGCGCGGGCTGATGCCGAACCCGAAGACCGGCACGGTCACGGAAGACACGGCGAAAGCGGTGAAGGAAGTCAAAGCCGGCCGCGTCGAGTTCAAAGTGGACAAGGCGGCCAACGTCCACGTGATTGTCGGCAAGGCTTCGTTCAAGCCGGAACACATCGAAGAAAACGCCCGCGCCGTCATCGAGGCCGTCGCGAAGGCGCGCCCGAACAGCGTCAAGGGCACTTACATCAGTTCCTGCACGTTGTCGGCGACGATGAGTCCGCCGGTGCGCGTGGATGTCCGTGAATTTTCAACCAACTAATCATTTTGAATCATGCGTGCTGAAAAACAACTTTTGACGAAGGAATACGCCGCCCGGTTGAACGCCTCGCCGTTCTTCATCGTGGTCGGCTATCAAGGACTGAAGGTCGCGCACATGACGGAACTGCGCCAGCGCCTGCAAAAGGCGGGCGCGGAAGTTCACGTCGTGAAAAATTCCATTTTCCGCATCGCGGCGAAGGAAGCCGGCGTGGCGGAATTGAACGGCTCGCTCGCCGGGCAGATGGCCGTCGTGACCGGGCAGAAGGACATTTCGGCGGCGGCGAAGACGTTGAAGAATTTTGCGGCGGAGTTTGACAAGCTGAAACTGAAGTTCGGTTACCTGAACAACCAGCGTCTCGAAGAATCGGCGGTCATCGCGCTGGCGGATTTGCCGAGCCTGGACGTTTTGCGCGCGAAAATTTTGGGCCTGCTCGTGGCTCCGGCGACGAAGCTGGCGATTTTGATCAACACGCCCGCGTCGCAGTTGGCGCAGGTCATCAAGGCAAAATCGGAAAAGGCCCAATAACAATTTCCGTTTCGTTTTTGCGAAGCGGATCAACCAACAACAACAACGTAAATCGTCGGTTTGCAGGCTGTGAACTGAAATTCGCCGTAGCTTCGGCGAACGACGAGACGACCGAAAGAAAAGTAATATGGCTGACATCGCAAACATCGTGGAAGAATTGAGCAAGTTGACGGTTCTCGAAGCCGCCGACTTGGTGAAACAACTTGAAACCAAATGGGGCGTGAGCGCCGCCGCACCTGTCGCGGTTGCGGCCGCCGGTGGCGGTGCCGCTGGTGGTGCCGCCGCTCCCGCCGCTGCAGCGAAGGACACGTTCGACGTGATTCTGATTTCTGTTCCGGCGGAGAAGAAAATTGCCGTCATCAAGGCGGTTCGCGAAGTGAAGGCCGGCCTCGGCCTCGCGGAAGCGAAAGCCCTGGTGGAAGGCGCGCCCAAGCCGGTGCTCGAAGGCGCGAACAAGGCGGACACGGACGCGGCCAAGAAGAAGCTCGAAGAAGCGGGCGGCAAGGTCGAGGTCAAGTAGTTCACAGTTTACCGGGCGGCGTCCCCGCTGGACGGGACGCCGCCCTTTTCACCCGCGAGCGCGGGCGGATTTGGATTTATTTGCTGGTTACAAAGTCAAAAAAGTCAGTCGGGTGCGGTTTTGGCAGGTCGGCCGTTGAACGCTGCGGGCTTGCCTTGTGTCGTTAATTAAATAATTGCCGGCGCGACGCCGTCGTCGCGCCCAACGAGAAAGTCAAAAATGCCATCGCGAGCCACAGAACGTATCAACTTCGGCAAGATCAAGGAAATCATTGCGCCGCCGAACATGATCGAATTGCAGACGAATTCCTACGCGGAATTTTTGCAGGCGGAAATTTCCTCGTCCAAGCGCCAGAAGCATGTCGGCCTGGAATCAGTCTTCCGCGAGGTGTTTCCCATCGAGAGTTACGATGGCAAGATCACGCTCGACTACGCCGCCTACGAAATCGGCGAGCCGAAGCTGGACTGGCTGGAATGTTTGCGCGAGGGCCTGACCTACGGCGCGCCGCTTTACGTCACGTTCATGCTCAAGGAGGAATCCAAGAGCGCGAAGGAAGAAAAAGTTTTCATGGGCGAGCTCCCGCTGATGACGCCGCAGGGCACGTTCGTCATCAACGGCGCGGAACGCGTCGTCGTTTCGCAATTGCACCGCTCGCCCGGCATCGCGTTCGAGGCCACGCAGCATCCGAACGGAAAAATGCTCCACAGCTTCCGGGTCATTCCCGACCGTGGTTCGTGGTATGAGGCGCAGTTTGACACGAGCGATTTGCTCTACGTATATCTCGACCGCAAAAAGCGCCGCCGCAAATTTCTGACGACGACGTTTTTCCGCGCGCTGTCGTTCCTCGACCACGAGGAAAAGGAAAAGGGCGGCAAGTCGAAGGACAACGGCGGCCTCACGCGCGGCACCGACGAGGAAATTTTGAAGCTGTTCTACACCATCGAGGAACTCACGGTGAAGGAAGCGGAGAAGCTCGAAGACTTGCCGAACCGCGTGCTGGTGCAGGACGCCACGGACGAGGAGAAGGGCCTGGTCGTTGCGCGCGCGTTCGAGCCGCTCTCGAAGGCGGTCGTCAAGCAGATTGCCGAACTCGGCATCACCAAGATCAAGGTCGTGGACACTTCGGTGGACGAAGGCAACATGATCAAGTGCCTCAAAAAAGACCCGGCGAAAAACGAAGAAGAGGCGCTGAAGGACATTTACCGCCGTTTGCGCCCTGGCGATCCGCCCACGGCGGCGAACGCGCGGGCGTTGCTCAAGCGTTTGTTCTTTGACCCGAAGCGCTACGATTTGGGCCGCGTTGGCCGTTACAAGATCAATCAAAAACTTGGTCTCAAGGACAAGGAAGATTCGCGCATTTTGACCAAGAACGATTTGGTGGCCGCGACGAAATATCTTTTGAAATTGAAAAAGGGCGAAGGCTCGCTCGACGACATTGATCATCTCGGCAGCCGCCGCATCCGCACGGTCGGCGAATTGCTGGCCAACCAGTGCCGCGTCGGCCTTTCGCGCACGGAACGTCTCGTCAAGGAACGCATGACGCTGTTTGACCAGAGCGTTGAGGCGATGACGCCGCAGAAATTGATCAACCCGAAGGCGCTCTCGGCGGTGATCCGTGATTTCTTTGGCCGCAGCCAGTTGTCGCAGTTCATGGATCAAATCAATCCGCTCGCGGAACTCACGCACAAACGCCGCTTGTCGGCGCTCGGGCCGGGGGGTCTGTCGCGCGACCGCGCGGGCTTTGAAGTCCGCGACGTGCATCCGTCGCATTACGGCCGCATTTGCCCGATTGAAACGCCGGAAGGCCCGAACATCGGCCTCATCGCGTCGCTCGCGACGTTCGCGCGCATCAACGATTTCGGCTTTCTCGAAACGCCGTATCGCAAGGTCGAAGATGGCCGTGTCACCAACCACATTGATTACCTGACCGCCGACCGTGAAGAACAATTCATCGTCGCGCAGGCGAATTCCTTGATTGATGACAAGGGACATTTCACGACCGACCGCGTGGTCTGCCGCTCGCGCACCGACTTCATTGATGTCGAGCCGGCGCGCGTGGATTACATGGACATTTCGCCGAAGCAGCTTGTGTCCATCGCGGCGGCGCTGATTCCGTTTTTGGAGCACGACGATGCGAACCGCGCGTTGATGGGTTCCAACATGCAACGCCAGGCCGTGCCGCTGCTCGTGACCGAGGCACCGCTCGTGGCGACCGGACTCGAAGACCGCGTGGCCCGCGACTCGCGCGCCGTGGCGGTGGCCGACGAGGCGGGCAAAGTCGCTTCCGTCACCGGCAGCCAGGTCATCGTCACCGAGGACGGCAAGCTGCCGGAAACGAAAAAGAAAATCAAGCATGACCCGGCGAACGGCGTCTGGGTGCATCCGATCCGCAAGTTCATGCGCTCGAACGCGGCGACCTGCATCAACCAGAAAATCCTGGTGGCGAAGGGCGACCACGTCAAAAAAGGCCAGGTCATCGCCGACGGCCCCTGCACGCAAAACGGCGAGCTCGCGCTCGGGCGCAACGTGCTCGTCGCATTCATGCCGTGGAACGGTTATAACTTCGAGGACGCGATCCTGATTTCCGAACGCATCGTGAAGGAGGACATCTTCACCTCGATTCACATTGATGAATTTGAAGTGGCGGCCCGCGACACGAAGCTCGGGCCGGAGGAAATCACGCGCGACATCCCGAACCTCGGCGACGAGGCGTTGAAAAATCTCGGGCCGGACGGCGTCATCCGCATCGGAGCGGAAGTGAAGCCGGGCGACATTCTCGTCGGCAAAATCACGCCGAAGTCCGAGACCGAACTCGCGCCGGAAGAACGTTTGCTGCGCGCCATTTTCGGTGAAAAAGCGGCGGACGTGAAGGACACCTCGCTCAAAGTTCCGTCGGGCACTTACGGCATCGTCATGGACGTGAAAGTTTCCGCGAAGAAGGACGCCGACCGCGCGAGCCACACCGCCACGACCGAGGAACGGCGCCACTCGAAACAGATCGAGGATGACCACAAGAAAAAAACCGAGGAGTTGCGCGACCAGTTGACCGAGGCGTTGAGCAACATTTTGCTCGGCGAAAAAATCCCGCTCGACGTGGTGAATTCCGAGACCGGCGAAATCATCATTCCGGCGAACCGCAAAATCACGAAGACGCTGTTGCGCAAGCTTGCGACGGTTTATGACCGCATCGAAATTGACCCGTCGCCGATCCGCAACAAGATCAACGACATCATCGGCCAGTTCAAAAAGCGGTTCGATGACCTGCAGATGCAATACGACGAGGAAATGGAACGCGCCGAGGCCGGCGAAGGCACCGAGAGCGGCGTCGTCAAGTCGGTGAAGGTTTACATCGCGTCGAAACGGAAGCTTTCCGTCGGTGACAAGATGGCCGGCCGTCACGGCAACAAGGGCGTCGTCGCCAAGATTGTGAAGGAAGAAGACATGCCGCATCTCGCGGACGGAACGCCGGTGGAAATCGTTTTGAATCCGCTGGGCGTGCCTTCGCGCATGAACGTCGGACAGGTTTTGGAAACGCATCTCGGCTGGGCGGCGAAGTTCCTCGGCTTGAAATTCGCGACGCCGGTGTTTGACGGCATGAAGGAAAAAGACATCCGCGGCTATCTGAAACAGGCCGGCCTGCCCGAACACGCCAAGACGCATTTGATTGACGGACGCACCGGCGAGCAGTTCGACCAGGAAATCGTCGTCGGCTACATCTACATGATGAAGCTCGGACATTTGGTCGCGGACAAGATTCACGCGCGCGCAGTCGGGCCTTACTCGCTCGTCACGCAACAGCCGCTCGGCGGCAAGGCGCAATACGGCGGCCAGCGCTTCGGCGAAATGGAAGTCTGGGCGATGGAAGCCTACGGCGCGGCCTACACGCTGCAGGAATTGCTCACGGTCAAATCCGACGACGTGCAGGGCCGCACGCGGATTTACGAAGCCATCGTCAAGGGCGACAACGCGCTGGAAGCCGGCATTCCCGAGTCGTTCAACGTGCTCGTGAAGGAAATGCAGTCGCTCGGCCTCGACGTGAAGGTCGGCTATTCAAATCCGCTGGAACATCAAAACGGCGACACCGCCGCCACTGCCGCCGCCGCCACGCTGGCGTCGGTTTAACCAACATTTGCCGCGAAACATCCGCAAAATAAAATTGTATGAATAGTTCAAAAGAAGGTGCCCGCGAGCTGCTTGGCCTCGAAAAGGTCAACCAGGTGGATTACATCGGCATCACGCTCGCGTCGCCTGACGCCATCCGCTCATGGAGCAAGGGCGAAGTCAAGAATCCCGAAACGATCAACTACCGCACGTTCAAGCCGGAAAAGGGCGGCCTCTTCTGCGAACGCATTTTCGGCCCGGTCAAGGACTGGGAATGCTCCTGCGGCAAATACAAGCGCATCAAGCATCGCGGCATCGTCTGCGACCGCTGCGGCGTCGAGGTGACGCTCGCGCGCGTGCGCCGCGAACGCATGGGCCACATCGAACTCGCCGTGCCCGTGCAGCACATCTGGTTTTTCAAGTGCATGCCCTCGCGCATCGGCCTCGTGCTCGATGTGACGGCGCGCAACCTCGAACGCGTGATTTATTACGAGGATTACATGGTCATTGATCCGGGCAACACGCCGTTGAAGCAAAATCAATTGCTTAACGAAAGCGAATTTCGCGAGGCGCGCGAAACTTACGGTGCTGAGGCGTTCGTCGCCAAGATGGGCGCGGAAGCCGTGCGCGAAGCGCTGGCCCGCGTGGACCTGGTCAAAGGCGCGGAACAGTTGCAGGTCGCAATGACCGAAACGAAGAGCAAACAAATCCGCAAAAAACTGGCGAAGCGGATCAAGCTCTTGCAAGGTCTTGGAATTTCCAAGAGCCGTCCCGAATGGATGATTCTCACGGTGCTGCCGGTGATTCCGCCGGACTTGCGCCCGCTCGTGCCGCTCGAAGGCGGACGTTTTGCGACTTCCGATTTGAACGACCTGTATCGTCGCGTCATCAACCGCAACAACCGTCTCAAGACGTTGCTGCAATTGAAAACGCCCGAAGTAATTATCCGCAACGAAAAACGCATGTTGCAGGAAGCCGTGGACGCGTTGTTCGACAACGGCCGTCACGGACGCCCGGTCACTGGCGCGGGAAATCGCTCGCTGAAATCTTTGAGCGACATGCTCAAGGGCAAGGGCGGACGCTTCCGTCAAAATTTGCTCGGCAAACGCGTGGATTATTCCGGCCGCTCGGTCATCGTGATCGGGCCGGAACTGAAATTGAACCAGTGCGGTCTGCCGAAAAAGATGGCGCTCGTTTTGTTCGAGCCGTTCATCATCCGTCGCTTGAAAGAACTTGGCTACGTTCATACGGTTCGCTCAGCGAAGAAAATGATTGAACGCCAGACGAAGGAAGTTTGGGATGTTCTCGAAGAAGTCACAAAAGGTCATCCGGTTCTTTTGAATCGCGCGCCGACGTTGCATCGTTTGTCCGTTCAGGCGTTCGAGCCGCAGCTCATCGAAGGCGAAGCGATTCGCATTCATCCGCTGGTTTGCACCGCTTACAACGCGGATTTCGACGGCGACCAGATGGCCGTTCACGTTCCGCTCTCGGTCGAGGCCCAGATGGAAGCGCGTTTGCTGATGATGGCGACGAACAACATTTTTTCGCCGTCCAGCGGCAAGCCGATCATCACGCCGACGCAGGACATCACGCTCGGTTGTTATTACGTCACCGCCGATCCGCGCAAGGCCGCGCCGGCGGACTCGAACGATTTGCCGCTATTCGGCACGAAGGAAGAAGTCCAGTTCGCCTACGACGACGGTGCGTTGAAAACGCATGACCGCATTCGCCTGTCGAATCCCGATTTCGGCAAGCCGAGCGTTTTTGGTAACGCGGATAAAAAGATTATTGAGACGACCGTTGGCCGCGTCATTTTCAGCGAAATCTGGCCGACTGAACTTGGCTTCCCGAACAAGTCCGTCAAGAAATCCGAACTCGGCGACATGATTTGGAAGTGCTACAAGTTTGCCGGCCACGAAAAAACCGTCGTGATGCTCGACAAGCTCAAAGAGCTTGGTTTCCGAGAGGCGACGAAGTCCGGCGTGAGCATCGGGATTGACGACATGATCGTGCCGAAGGAACGCGACGAGCAGATCGAAAACGCGCACCGGCAGATCAAGGAAGTTGAGAAGCAGTATCGCAAGGGCGTCATCACGCCCGGCGAGCGCTACAATAAAATCGTGGACATCTGGACGCATTGCACGGACCAGATTTCCAACGTCATGTTCCGCACGCTCGAACAGAACCAGGGCAAGAAGGAATACAACCCGGTTTATCTGATGGTGGATTCCGGCGCACGCGGCAACAAGCAGCAGGTGCGCCAGCTTGCCGGTTTGCGCGGCCTCATGGCCAAGCCGAGCGGCGACATCATCGAGAAACCGATTCTCGCGAACTTCCGCGAAGGTCTGTCAGTTTTGGAATACTTCATCTCCACGCACGGCGCGCGCAAAGGTCTGGCCGACACCGCGCTCAAGACGGCGGATTCCGGTTACATGACGCGCAAGCTCGTGGACGTTTCGCAGGATGTCATCATTCAGGAAAACGATTGCGGCACGACGAACGGCATCTGGGTTTCCGCCGTGTTCGAAGGCGAGGACGAAGTGGTCAAGCTCGGCGACCGGCTGGTTGGTCGCTTTGCGTGCGACGACATCGTCAACCCCACGAACCCGAAGGAATTTCTCATCCGCGCGAACGAGGAGATTGACGAGATCAAGGCCAAGGCGATTGACACGTCCGGCATTGACCGCGTCCGCATCCGTTCCGTGCTGACCTGCGAAAGCAAGCACGGCATTTGCATTCATTGCTACGGCCGCAGCCTGGCGACCGGCGCGCTCGTGAAGCTTGGCGAAGCGGTGGGCATCATCGCCGCGCAATCCATTGGTGAGCCGGGCACGCAGCTCACGATGCGCACGTTCCACATCGGCGGCACGGCGGCGCAGGTGTTCAAAGTGCCGCAAGTCAAGTCGAAGCACGACGGCAAGATTCAATACAATGAACTCCGCGTGGTGCAGCTCGAAGACGGCAACAACATCGTGCTGAACAAAAACGGCACGGTCTCCATCCTCGGCGACGACGGGCGCGAATTGGAAAACCACAACATTGTCATTGGCGCGGTCATTTCCTTCAAGGACGGCTCGAAGGTCAAGAAGGGCGACACGTTCGTCCAGTGGGATCCTTACAACGTGCCGATTCTTTCCGAGAAGGCCGGCAAGGTGAAGTTCCACGACATCATCGAGGGCGTGACGATGAAGCAGGAGATGGACGAGACGACCGGCCAGGAAGCCATGGTCATCATTGACCACAAGGAAGATTTGCATCCGCAGATCATTATCAGCGACGACAGCGGCGAAGTGGTGGCGAATTATCCGATCCCCTCCGGCGCGCACATCGTGGTCAACGAAGGCGACAAGATTGTCGCCGGCACCTTGATGGCGAAAACGCCGCGCAAAACCTCCAAGACGAAGGACATCACCGGCGGTCTCCCGCGCGTGGCGGAATTGTTCGAGGCGCGCCGTCCGAAGGACGCGTCGGAAATTTCCAAGATTGACGGCATCGCGGACTTCGGTCCGAGCGTGCGCGGCAAGCGCTGCATTCTCATCAAGGATCCGAAGACGCAGCTCGAAGAGGAACATCTCATCCCCATCGGCAAGCACGTCATCGTGTTTAAGGGCGACATGGTCAAGAAAGGCCAGCAGCTCACCGAGGGCCCGATGGATCCGCACGAGATCCTGGACGTCTGCGGCCCGCAGGAACTGCAGGAACACTTGGTCAGCGAAGTGCAGGAAGTTTATCGTCTCCAAGGCGTGACGATCAACGACAAGCACATCGAAATCATCGTCCGCCAGATGTTGCGCAAGGTGCGCATCACCGAACCCGGCGACACGCAGTTCCTCTGGGGCGAGCAGATTGACCGGCTGGAATTCGACGCTGAGAACGAGGCCGTGGACAAGAAGGGCGGCAAACCCGCCGAGGCCTCGCCCGTGCTGCTCGGCATCACCAAGGCGTCGCTCGAAACCGACAGCTTCCTGAGCGCCGCTTCGTTCCAGGACACGACCCGCGTGCTGACCGAGGCCGCGACCCGTTCCAAGATTGACTCGCTGCGCGGGTTCAAGGAAAACGTCATCATGGGCCACATCATCCCGGCGGGCACCGGCTTTGACCGCCACCGCAAGGTCGCGCTCAAGTTGCTGGTGGACATTCCCGAGGAGGAGGAACCGGTCGAGCCGGTGGAAGAAATGTCCGAGGCGGAGAACCCGTTGCTGGCCTGACCGGCGAGGTTTCTCAAATACCTATTGCAACCGGAAAAACAACTGATAGCATACGCGCTCCATTTTTAAGCAAATGCCGACAATCAACCAACTGGTCCGCAAGGGCCGTACGAAAGTCAAATACAAGTCCAAGTCGCCCGCCTTGGAAAACTCGCCGTTCCGCCGCGGCGTCTGCATCCAGGTGATGACGCGCACGCCCAAGAAGCCGAACTCGGCGATGCGCAAAGTGGCCAAGGTGCGTTTGACCAACGGCTACGAAATCATCGCCTACATCCCGGATGAAGGCCACAATTTGCAGGAACACAGCATTGTGCTCGTGCGCGGCGGACGCGTGAAGGATTTGCCCGGCGTGCGCTATCACATCGTGCGCGGCACGCTCGACGCCGCCGGCGTGGAAAAACGTCGCGTGAGCCGCTCCAAGTATGGCGTGAAGAAGCCCAAGGAAAAAACCGCCGCCGCCCCCGCCAAATAATTTTTCGGTCCAACGATTCAACCCTTTAACGAGCCAACGAAAAAATGTCACGCAGACGCCAAGCCACCCGCCGGACGGTTTCCAAAGACGGCAAATTCCAGAGCACGCTCGTCGCGCGCCTGGTGAACACCGTGATGATTTGCGGCAAGAAGAACACCGCGCAGCGGATCGTCTATGGCGCGTTCGACACCATCTCTGAAAAAAATCCCGCGAGCAACCCCATCGAAATTTTGCAGCGCGCGGTGGACAACGCCAAGCCGCGCATTGAGACCAAGCCCCGCCGCGTCGGTGGCGCGACGTATCAGGTGCCGCTGGAAGTGCCGTCCGACCGCCAGGCCGCGCTCGCACTGCGCTGGATTGTGGATTTCGCGGACGCCCGCAAAGGCCAGCCGATGAAGGCCGCGCTCGCGGCGGAAATCCTCGAAGCCTATCAGGGCCAGGGCAACGCCATCCGCAAGCGCGACGAAGTCCACAAGATGGCGCAGGCGAACAAGGCGTTTGCACATTTCCGCTGGTAGTCTATAATCACTATCCCGTTGAACCGTTAATTCGTGAATCGTTGAACCGGGGTTCGCGAGCACGGCTTAACGGTTTGACAATTCAACGGGTCAACCTTTAGAAATCATGAGTGCTGTTTTGGAAAAAGAAAAGATGAGTTCGCCCAATTCGCCCGACCGCGAATACACGCTGGAGCGCACGCGCAACATCGGCATCGCCGCGCACATTGACGCCGGCAAGACGACGACGACCGAGCGTATTTTGTTTTATACCGGTTTGATCCACAAGATCGGCGACGTGGATGACGGCAACACCGTGACCGACTGGATGGAACAGGAAAAGGAGCGCGGCATCACGATCACGTCCGCCGCCGTCACCTGTTTCTGGACGCAAAAAACGGCCAAGCCGGGCGAAGACAAAGTCTATAAGGCGTTCAACAACACTCCGCATCGGATCAACATCATTGACACGCCCGGCCACGTTGATTTCACCGCCGAGGTCGAACGTTCCATGCGCGTGCTCGACGGCGCGGTCGCCGTGTTCTGCGGCGTCGCGGGCGTGCAGCCGCAATCGGAAACCGTCTGGCGTCAGGCCACGAAGTATCACGTTCCGCGCATCGCGTTCGTCAACAAGATGGACCGCATGGGCGCGAATTTTGAAAATGCGCTCAACGACATGCGCACCAAGCTCAATGCGTATGCGTTTCCAATTTTCCTGCCACTGGGCCAGGGGCCGGTCGAGGCCGAAGGCAAGCCGGTCACCGGCGGTTTTGAGGGCGTGATTGACGTCGTCAACCAGAAGACCATTTATTGGGGACCAGGCGAGGCGAACGAAGGTCTCAATTACGAGATCAAGGACATTGCGCCGGAAGACAAGGCGCGCGCCGAGGCCGCGCTCGCGGAATTGATTGACGCCGTCTCCAACAAGGACGACGAAATCGCCAATCTTGTTTTGGAAGAAAAGCCGATCACCGCGCCGGTGCTCAAGGCCGCGATCCGCCGTCTCACTTGCAAGATTGAACTCGTGCCCGTGCTGTGCGGTTCCGCGTTCAAGAAAAAAGCCGTGCAGGTTTTGGTGGACGCAGTTGTGGATTATTTGCCCAGCCCGCTGGACATTCCGCCGGCGGAAGGCCATGAACTCGGCACGGAAGTCGTCGTCAAAGTGCCGACAGACGACCACGCGAAATTCTGTTCGCTCGCGTTCAAGCTCTGGACGGATCCCTACGCCGGCAAGCTTGTGTTCTTCCGCGTTTATTCCGGCCATCTGAAAAAAGGCGACACCATATACAATCCGCGCACGCGCAAACGCGAGCGCGTCAGCCGCCTCATGGTTATTCAAGGCAGCGAACGCAAGGACATCAACGAAGTTTACGCCGGCGACATCGCCGCGCTCGTTGGTCTGCGCAATATCACCACGGGCGACACGCTGTGCGATGAAGATTTCGACGTGACGCTCGAACCGCCGACGTTCCCCGAACCGGTTATTTCCATGGCCGTCGAGCCGAAGACCAAGCAGGATCGCGACAAATTGTCCGAAGGCTTGCAGCGCCTCGCCGAGGAAGACCCCACGTTCCGCTGTTTCACCAACGAGGAAACCAGCCAGCTCATCATCGCGGGCATGGGCGAGTTGCATTTGGAAATCATCATTGACCGGTTGAAGCGCGAATTCAAAGTCGAGGCCAACACCGGTGCGCCGCAGATCGCGTATCGCGAGACGATTACCAAGAAGGCCGAGGGCGAAGGAAAATTCATCCGTCAATCCGGCGGCAAGGGCCAATACGGCCATGCCTGCATCACTGTCGAGCCGAATGAAAAAGGTAAGGGCGTGGAAGTCCTGGACGAAATCGTCGGCGGCTCCATTCCCAAGGAATACATTCCGGCGGTAATCAACGGCGTCGAGGAAGCCATCAAGGGCGGCGTCTATGCCGGTTATCAGGTCATTGACATCAAGGTCGAGGTCGTGGACGGCAGCTTCCATGAAGTGGACTCGAACGAGCTGGCGTTCCGCATGGCCGGCATTTTTGCGTTGAAAGACGCGTTCAAGAAAGCCGGCCCGATTTTGCTCGAACCGCTGATGAAGGTGGAATGCACCACGCCCGACGAATACCAGGGCGACCTGCTCGGCGACATCAACCGCCGGCGCGGCACGATTGTCAGCATCGAGGCGAAGAACGGCCAGACCGTGCTCAACGCGCAGGTGCCGCTCGCGGAAATGTTCGGTTACGCCACGGCCATCCGCTCGCTCTCGAAAGGCCGCGCCTCGTATTCCATGGAGCCGTTGAGCTTCGCGCAGGTGCCGAACAGCGTCCTCACGACGATCCTGGACCAGGCCGCGAAGAAGCCGGCGGCACGGACGTAAAATCAAATTCCTTTCGCGCCAGCCGGGACTGAAAAGTCCCGGCTTTTTTCATTTTGTGCAATATGTGAACGCGGACTTGCCGCTGGAAAATTTCCCGCGCAAACTTTGCATTTGAAATTTGATTATGATCAAAGAACTCGACAGCGTGGTGTTGACGACTGACTTGCCGGAACACGGCTTGAGCGCGGGCGACATCGGCACGGCTGTGCTCATCCACGAGGGCGGCAAGGGCTGCACGGTGGAATTCATGACGCTGGCGGGGCACACGATTGCCGTTGGCATGCTGCTGGCGGATCAAATCCGATTGCCAAGGCTGAAATCGCCCAAGCCCGCCATGTGGCTGTGGTGGCCTAATACACCCGCGCCGCGCTGAAAAAAGTGCGGAAGTCAGGCTAGACTAAATCAGGGAACCGGTTTAGTTTCAAACCATGACGAAGACTGCGGAAGTCAATGAGTTCACTGGCAGGCTGGCCGAACTGGTCGAAAAAGTTCAGGCGGGCAATGAAGTCCCGTTGACGCAGGGACGCAGGCCGGTGGCGAAAATCGATTCAACTTTTGAAAAAGAAGTTGTCTCCAGCAAGGCAATTCAAATCCGTTCGCTCAAAGGCCATCGTGTTTTGACGCCGGTGATTTCCCAATCCGGACTGGCTGACGAAATGTTCTCGCGCCAATGACCGTCAATGATTTAATCTTTCCCCAAGATGTTTCCGATCACCGCCTACATTGAAGCCGCGCTGGAACTGGCGCGCTACGACAAGCTGGAAGACGGTTCGTTCGCGGGCGAAATTCCCAAATTGAAAGGCGTCGCCGCGTTCGGAAAAACCCTGCGCGAGTGTGAAGGCGAACTGCGCTCCACGCTGGAAGACTGGATTCTCGTCGGCCTGAAATTCGGGCACAAACTGCCCGTGCTCGCCGGCATTGATTTGAACAAGGTTTCCAATGGCCGGCTGGCGACCACTTAAACGGCGCGACTTCATCCGCAAACTCCGCGCGCTCGGTTTCGACGGCCCGTATTCCGGCACGCGCCACCAGTTTATGATTTCCGGCCAGCACCGCCAGACCATCCCCACCAATTCCGAATACTCCGTGCCGCAAATCCGGTTGCTCCTCCGTCAGGTCGAATCCATTCTGGCGCGCAGGGTTGCTTTGCAGGAATGGAATTCTTTGTGAAGATTTTAACAGTGAAAGACGCTGAATGTGCGAAAGTTTTTTGGAAATTCGTTCGCGTATTTTGCGTGGTTCGCGGTCAAGCCGCCTCAACGCGCAGGTGCCGCTCGCGGAAATGTTCGGTTACGCCACGGCCATCCGCTCGCTCTCGAAAGGCCGCGCCTCGTATTCCATGGAGCCGTTGAGCTTCGCGCAGGTGCCGAACAGCGTCCTCACGACGATCCTGGACCAGGCCGCGAAGAAGCCGGCGGCACGGACGTAAAATCAAATTCCTTTCGCGCCAGCCGGGACTGAAAAGTCCCGGCTTTTTTCATTTTGTGCAATATGTGAACGCGGAATAGATGCTGAAAATTCACTTCAGCCATTAGGAGCGCACGCAAAATGCCCTCATTGACTTCCAAGCTCACCGGAGCATAATCAAAAAAGATGAATCGGATGTCGGCATGAAACAAATCGTTATTTTTTTTGGCTTGATGACGTTGGCCTTGTCGGGGATCGGTCAATCAATTGTTGATCCTCCCAACATGGAGTTTTTCATTAATTTTTCGGCGCTATCCAATTCACCGCCGCCGCCTTCGGGGTTGTCGGGCGAAGCAGATTATTATCAGGTAACCCCTCTGGTGTATCCCGGTTTGCCGACTTACACCAACCAGGTGGAGGTTTTTATCGGGTTGCCTGAACCGGCTGAAGATGCGTGGCTTTTGGAGATGGAAGAGGACGGTTCCTTCACACCCGTGGCAGAACTAACGGATCCATACAACAACGGGAATTATGATCAATTCGTGACGTTGACGACAAATCAGATTCATAGTCTGGTTGAAGGCAAGTTTTATGCGGAGGTAGATTTCGGTGATAGCAATTATTTGGGAAATCTGGCGCCGCAATATGCTTTTGCCAATGGGCCGACTGCGAAGGTGATTTTTCCTGCCCCGATTGGCCAGAACACACCAATTGGCTACATTGCGATCTCACCCAACAACCGCACGGCAAAGTTTGTTTTAGATGGTTCCCATTGCACAGATCCATTTTATCTTCCCATGCAATTATCATGGACCGGTTACGCTGGCTATTATGATGGTTCGGGGTATGGTGGGGACACATCGGCAATTGTGTTCACGTCCACAAATACTATGGTCACCAATGTCTTCAAACTCGGATATTCTACAATTTTCCTGCAGGCTCGGGATGCTGTGTCGGTCAGCTGGCCGTATTATTTTTCATTACAGGTTGTCACCGCCGGTCAGGCAGTGAATACGTTTATCCCGCAGATGCGGAGCGCAACGATGCCGGATAATACAAAGCAGGCTTTGACTTCAATTTTATCAAATGCCGCCAGTCTTTTTAATCAAAGGCGTATGTTCGAAGGCTGTGTCGAGCTTGCAGTCTATGAGCAGATGGTAAAGGCATCGCATTTCAATAGCCTAGAGGAATCATTTCTCTTGCAACCTGTGCAGAACATTATTGATGCGTTTGCTGTTAGAAATACCTGGTGGCCAGCGTTGCCTTGATACGGTGGACAGGCACCGAAAATCAACATCCGCCAGAGCCGGCGATGGTTCCGGCTGTTTTGTGGTTGTCCCAAAATTGTTTGAAAATTTCCTTGCATGAAACCGCCCGGTTGCTATATTTCGCGCCCGCTTTGAAAGTTCAGGCGGTAAAATTTAACACAACCATAACTATAAAATTGTTCTTTCTATGGCTGCACAACGCATCAGAATCCGTCTCAAGGCCTACGACCATCGCGTCATAGACCAGTCGGCGCGCGAAATCGCCGACACCGTCAAGCGCACCGGCGCGCGCGTCGCCGGGCCGATCCCGCTGCCGACCCGCATCGAGCGCTTCACCGTCCAGCGCTCGCCGCACTCGGACAAAAAGTCGCAGGAGACTTTTGAACAGCGCACCCACAAACGGCTGATTGACATCCTCGACCCGACCGCGAAGACGGTGGACGAATTGAAGAAGCTTAACCTGCCCGCCGGCGTGGACATCACCATCAAGATTTAATCGTTGAATTGTTGAACCGTTAAATCGAAAGAATTTTATGCCTTTAGGATTGCTCGGAAAAAAACTCGGCAGCGCGCGCGTCTATAATGCGACCGGCGCTTTGATTCCCGTGACGGTCGTGCTCGCCGGCCCCAACCGCGTGCTGCAAGTCAAAACGCAGGCGGGCAAGGACGGTTACAACGCCGTGCAACTCGGCTTCGGCAGCCAGAAGCCGCAGCGCCTCCCGAAGGCCAAGCTCGGCCACCTCGTCAAACACGGCGCGCTCGACCAGGCGGCGGCGGACAAGGCGAAGGAAAAAGGCGACAAGACCGCCATCGTGGGCGTGCAGAAGATTCAGGAATTTCGCAATTTTTCAAAAGACGTGAAGCCCGGCGACCTCGTCGGCCCGACGCTGTTCGCGCCCGGCGATTTCATTGACGCGATTGGCGTGACCAAAGGCCGCGGCTTTGAAGGCGTGATGAAGCGCCATAATTTCGGCGGCGGCCCCTCGACGCACGGTCACAAGGGCTGGCATCGTCGCGGCGGCGCGATTGGCCAGCGTCTGTTCCCCGGCACGGTGCTGCGCGGTTTCAAGATGCCCGGTCACATGGGCCAGGTGAAGCGCACGACGCAGAACCTTGAAATCATCCAGGTGCTTGAGGCGGATAATTTGCTGCTCATCAAGGGCGCGATTCCCGGCGCGGAAGGCGATTACGTCGTCATCCGCGAATCCAAGAAGCGTCCGAAGGGCTGGAAGCCGCCGGTGAGCATCGCGCCGATGAAGCGGAAGGCCGCCGACAAAAAAGCCGAGGCCAAACCCGCTGAAGCCAAGAAATAATCCAGGCCATGAAAATTGCCATTAAAGATCTCGCAGGAAAAAACGCGGGCGAACTCGAAGTGAAGTTCGCGCTGGTGGAAAACGGCAAAGGCACGCAGGCCGTGCATGACGCGGTGGTCGCGTATAACGCCGCGCAGCGCAGCGGCACCGCCTGCACCAAAAACGTCGGCGAAGTCCAGGGTTCCAACAAGAAACCGTGGAAGCAAAAAGGCACGGGCCGCGCCCGCGCCGGCTCGTTGCGCTCGCCGTTGTGGGCGGGCGGCGGCGTGGTCTTCGGACCGAAGCCGCGCGACTTCACGAAGAAAATTTCCAAGAAGACGCGCGCGCTCGCGTTGCGCAAGGCGTTGAGCGAACGCCTCAAGGCCGGCGACGTGATCGTGGTGGACGACTTGAAGCTGGGTTCGCCCAAGACGAGGGATTTCGTCAGTGTCATCGCGGCGCTGGAATTGAAAGGCACGACGCTCGTCGTCGCGCCGGCGGACAAAAATCTGACGCTGGCCTCGCGCAACATCGAGAACGTCACGCTCACCACGGGCGATTCGCTCAACACCTACGACGTGCTGCGCCCGGACAAGCTGCTCTTTACGAAGCGCGCGTTTGAAATCGTCGAAGCCCGGCTGGCCAATGATTGATTGATGGCCGGTTCAACGATTTAACCATTCACGATTCTACCAACCATGAACGTTTTCGAAATCATCAAGACCGTCCGCCTCACGGAAAAAGGCACGCGCCAGAGCGAGAAGTATAACCAATACACCGTCGTCGCCGACCGCCTTGCGACCAAGCCGCAGATCCGGCAGGCCGTGCAGGAGCTGTTCAAGGTCAAGGTCGTCCGCGTCAACACGCTGAATGTCCGCGGCAAGGCCCGCCGCAAACGCACGTTGCAGGCCGGCAAGGCGTCCGACTGGAAAAAAGCCATCGTCACGCTTAAGGAAGGCGACAAGATTGTTTTGACCTAATTTGTAGGGGGCGCTCTGTGAGCGTCGCTGAAATTTCCGGCGGTCACAGACCGCCGCTACAAAGCGCGAAGTGAATTTCACTTTGCGCTTTTTTGTTTGGCTGGTTCAACGCCTGTGTTAATTTGCCTGCATGATTCAGGCGGAAGAACTGGTTGGTGGCGAGTGGGCCGAGTGGTATCGGCTCACGCCCGTTCAACGCTGGCTGGAGAGCGAAAAACTCTGGCAAACCTATCTCGCACTTGGAGGCTCGCTTGATCCCGAACCCGATACGCAAAGTCCTTTCTTCGATGCGCGCGCATCGCGTCCGCGCCCTGCTCATGGGCGGACAGGCGTGCGTGTTCTACGGCGCGGCCGAGTTTAGCCGCGACACGGATTTCGCGATCCTCGCCGAGGCCTCAAATCTCGCGCGGCTGCGAAAAGCCCTGGCCGGACTGCGGGCCGAACCCATCGCCGTGCCGCCGTTTGAAATAAAATATCTTCGTCAGGGCCATGCGATTCATTTTCGCTGCCAGCATCCCGAAGCCTTGCGGATGCGCGTGGATGTGATGTCTAAAATGCGCGGCGTGGATTCATTTGCAAAACTTTGGAAGCGTCGGACAATCTTGCAAATTCCCGGCGGCGAAAAATGCGATCTGCTCTCGCTGCCTGATCTGGTGCTGGCCAAGAAAACCCAGCGCGACAAGGACTGGCCGATGATCCGCCGCCTCGTCGAGGCGAGTTTTTTTGAAAACCGCCGGAAACCAAACCCGGCGCAAATCCGTTTCTGGTTGGCAGAACTCCGCACGCCACAACTGCTCGTCGAAATCGCGCGGACAAATTCTGTAATCGCAAAAAAACTTGCCGCCAAACGTCCGTTGCTGCGTCTTGCTCTAGCCGGTGAAACGGTAAAATTGGAAAAAGCGCTGGCCGCCGAAGAACTGGCGGAACGTGAAAGAGACCGGCGTTACTGGCTGCCGCTGAAGAAAACTTTGGAGAAACTTCGTCACGGCGGCTGATTTTTATTTTCCGGTTGGACAGCTTTTGTCCGTGCCAGCGTGCGAAGATTTGACACGGAAGGAATTTAGGTTCAATTAGAGTTTGCCCGTGAACGTAAAAGCGCCCAATCGAATTTTGCACGTGGACGGCGACAGTTTCTTTGCGAGCTGCGAAATCGCGCTCGACGAAAAATTGCAGGGCCGCGCCGTGTGGGTCGGCGGCGGGCGGCGCGGCGACGGCATTGTCATCGCGGCGAATCACGCGGCGAAAAAGTTTGGCGTCAAGACCGGCATGGCGTGTTTCGAGGCGAAGCGGCTTTGTCCGCGCGGCGTTTTGTGCAAGCCGCACTATGACGCCTACCGTGATATCTCGCAAAAGATGTTCCGCGTGCTGGAGGAATACGCGCCGCCGCTCGTGCCGGTTTCGATTGACGAAGGCTTTCTGGATTTCACGACGATGGACCGCCATATTTTCCGGAACACTTCGGCGGAAAAATATGTGCAGGGAATCTGCGAGCGGATTTCGCGCGAGGTGAAAATTCCGGTGTCGGCCGGCCTGGCGAATTCTTCGCGGCTCGCCAAGCTCGCGACGGACGCGGCGAAGCCCGGCTTCATCGAAGTCAAATCCGGCGATGAAAAAGAATTTTTGAAAGACCGCTGCGTGCGCGAACTTTCCGGCCTCGGCAAAAATCGCCAGCGCTCGCTCGCGGCGCTCGGCGCACTGACCTTCGGGCATGTCGCAAAACTGCCTTCAACTTTGCTGAAACAAAAATTCGGCATCTGGGGACAGCAACTCTGGCTTTTTTCCAACGGACTTTGGAGCGAGCCGTTGCTGCTCGAAGTGAAGGATCGCACGACCATTTCGAGCAATACGACGCTGCCTTACGACGAGCCGGATTACGAGGACGCGCTTACCTTTGCTTTGAGCGAGACGACGCGGTTGGTCGGACAATTGCGTCGCGAGCAAATGCAGGCGCGCGAATTGTCGCTGACGATCCGCTTTGAAGATTTCAGCGAGGTCGGCGGTTCGCATCGTTTCCGGCATCCGCAGTTTCAGAATTCAATCATCAATTCCGCGATTGAAGAAATTTTTCGCGGCATCATGGCCGGACAGACAAAAATGGTTCGCCAAATCCGCATCGCACTTTGGAATCTGGAAAAACTCGACACGCAACCGACGTTATGGGGTCGCACACAGGCCGAGCGCTGGGGGGCGTTGGACGAAGCGGCGCAAACCGCCCAGAAAATATTAATCGAGAATTTTAAGATTGATAAAATCCCTTTGATGACCGGCGCGCAACTGGCGTTGCGGCAGCTCGACGACGCGCACAAAAATCCGAAGGCGAAATGTCCGTTCGTGCCGCAGCGCGAGATGGTGAAAAAACTTTGGGGCACGGATGCCGACCCGCTGGCGCACAAGGGCGATTGGGAGAAACGCCTGGCCAAGGTCAGCAAGCAGTTGCAATTCCGGCATTGAAGTGCTACGGCTGTTAATAAGTCATACAAAATATATGTTGACATACTTTTATTATTTAGTTTAACTTATTGCCATGATTGCGACATTAAAAACAGAGACTGTTAATTTCGGCGCGAAAGGGCAGGTGGTCATTCCGCGCCGGTTGCGGAAGGAATTTGAGATTGAAGACGGGACGAAAGCCCAGGTCTATGAGGAGAACGGCCACATTGTCCTCAAGCCGATCACTTCCAAATTCATCAAAAGCCTGCGAGGGTCGCTGAAGGGCACGAAGGCGATGGAAGTTTTCATGGCCGAGCGCAAACGCGAGCGGGAGCTGTGAGCCGGTCTGAAACCTGAAACTTTCTATGGCCACCAAGGTGATTGACAGTTGGGTGCTCATGGCGCTCTTCAATGAAGAACCCGCCGCAGATGCAGCGGAGAAACTTTTGGAACAGGCCACGGCGGAAAGACACAGGCTTCTGATGAGCGTGGTCAATTGGGGCGAGGTTTATTATTCCGTGCTGCGCGGCGCTTCGCCGGAGATGGCGGAACAAAAGCTCAAGGAAATGGACGCCATGCCCATTGAGATTGTCGGCGTGGACATTCAACTGACCAAACAGGCGGCGATTTACAAGGCCGCAAAAAAAATGTCCTATGCCGACTGCTTCGGCGCGGCGCTGGCCAAAATGAGAAACGCCGAGTTCGTGACCGGCGACCCGGAATTCAAGGAAGTCGAAAAGGAAATCAAAATCAACTGGCTGAAATAATTATTAGGGCATCATGTCAATCAATCTCTATTTTCCACAGTTAAACGGAGGCGTCGAACAAGGGTTGAATGACGCCGGTATAGAAACCTTCGAGGGAGAATACCAGCAACATATAGTGCGGGAATGCACACAGAATGCGTTGGACGCACGATTCCCGGCAGGTGGCCAAGTTCGTATAGAAATTCAATTGCGACACATACCCGTGGTGATAGTTTCTTGGCAGAATCAGCCAAACCTGATCGTCATAAAAAATGGTATATGGATGCGAGGCTTGGAGGTGTTTGCAATCATGAAACACGCGGGCATATTCGTGCCGATCTTCATCGCTATTTTTTTGCGGCAGTATTCGCGCGGGAAAAAAAGCGATCGCCATTGCTGGAAGATTTTCCGAAAGCGCTTTTGCCAAAACACGCAAACGTGGCTGCGGCATTAAAGGAAACAAAGTTCAACGACCGTTTTCGTGTTCAATTAGCAGGCCGTCCTTCGACCACAGTGGTTTCACACATATCCAAAGATGGGCATTACTACATCCACTATGACCCGGCGCAATGCCGTAGTCTGACAGTGCGGGAGGCGGCGCGGCTGCAAACATTTCCTGACAATTATTTTTTTGAAGGTGAGCGAACAGAACAATATAAGCAAGTTGGCAATGCGGTGCCGCCGCTTTTGGCAAAGCAGATTGCCAGAGTCGTCGCGGATTTATTTGTGTAATTTTTCTCCTGGCAAACGTCGTGTTTGAGCGTAGCCTAGTTGACATGAAAACAATCGCTTTCGTTCCAAATTCATTGCGGTCTGCGGGTCGTGAAATGCGGCTCGCCGTCGCGCGCCCGCTCGAACGGTTGTCGCATGAGCAGTTTGTTCGTGCATGGTCAGTCGTTGCGTATTTATTTCCCGGCCTGCATCCCGACGGCTATGAAGATTCCGAAAGCGGCTGGCCGCGCGTGTTAAAACGTTTTGCCGCCGAAGCATGGCGGCGGGCTGAAACGGGCGAACTGGAGGAATTGTATTGCTGCGACGCCGCATGGTGCGGGCTTTATGACCGGATGCACACGCATGAGCCGGATGAAATGGAACGGCGGTTCGCACTGGCCGCGGATTATGGTGAGCCCTCTAATGTCTGACATTTTCACCAAGGCAAAACGTTCGTTTGTGATGTCGCGCATCCGCTCGCGCGGGAACAAGGACACGGAAGTTGCGCTGGCGAAACTATTTCGTCGAAACAAAATCACCGGCTGGCGGAAACAAATGGAAGTCAGAATTCAGAAGTCAGGAGCCAGAATTTTTAAAGTCAGACCGGATTTCATTTTTCCAAAAATCAGGCTCGCACTTTTTGTGGACGGTTGTTTCTGGCACGGTTGTCCCAAGCACGGAACGCAGCCAAAAGGCAACCGCGTGTTCTGGAAAAATAAATTCGCCCGCAACAAGGCGCGCGACCTCTTGGTGACGCGGACGTTGCGGTCGGCCAAGTGGCGCGTTCTTCGGATTTGGGAGCATGAGCTTGCCCGCAGGAACGAGACGCGGTTGTTAAAGAGAATTCAGCGGGTGCTGTTGACGCGAATTTCACGGATTGGCACGAATTGAATTGTGGTTTCCAGCCGGGTGGGATAGGATGTGCCCGTTGTTGCTGTTGCAGCTTCAACGCAGGCAGATTTGTTCGGTCGTTCTTTGAAGTCTGATTTAGCCCCACGTGATCTATGCGTTTTTGCCAAACGAACCCAAGTTAAACCTGTCCGGTAACCGGCAGAACCGGCAGTAAAGGCGTGCTAAAAATCAGTTTTTGGCGGTTCAGAAGCGCGTTCAACGGCGGGCAAAACAAAGCCAAACAAAGCCCCTAGGCCCGATTCATCCGAGTCAGTCCGACCAAAAATTTGGGTTATCTGGGTAAATCCGACCGTAGAAAGTCAAACCTGGTCAAACCTGGGTCAAAGTAAATCCGACCTAATCCAACCATTTTTTAATCGTTCCTGTTTGTTCAGTCCGGTTTTTGGAGAGCATTCGGAGAGCATCTAAATTTCTTCAAAAAAGCGCTTGCGTTCTATTTTGCTTCTGATAGCTTGTCCGCTCCTCGTCGCCCGTAAAAGGTCGTCAGGACGGCATGTTTGCGGACCGATAACTGATTTCCCACAGAAACAGGATTGATGGCTCGCCGACTTCGAAGTTGCTGATAAAAAAACTTTTGCGATTATGCCCGTTAAAACATTTAGACCGCTAACGCCGTCCACGCGATACATCACGATCGCGGACTTTAGCGACATCACAAAGACGACGCCGGAGAAGTCGCTGGTCGTCACGCGAAAAAAGTCCGGCGGTCGCAACCATTACGGTCGCGTGACTGCACGCGGCATCGGCGGCGGTCACAAGCAGAAAATCCGCCTCGTGGATTTCAAGCGCAACAAGCATGGCGTCCAGGCGACAGTCTCGGCGATTGAATATGATCCGATGCGTTCGGCGCGCCTGGCGCTGCTGGATTATTCGGACGGCGAGAAGCGTTACATCATCGCGCCGGTCGGCGTGGTGGTTGGCACAAAAATTTCAAGTGGCCCGACAGCGCCGCCGGAAATTGGCAACGCGCTTCCGTTGAAGGCGATTCCGGTCAGCACGGCGATTCATAATTTGGAAATCATTCCCGGTCGCGGCGGGCAGATGGTTCGTTCGGCGGGCGGTTCGGCGACGCTGATGTCGCGCGACGACGGTTACGCGCAAATCCGTTTGCCCTCGGGCGAAATCCGCAAGATCAACGAGGAGTGTTACGCGACGATTGGCCAGGTCGGAAATACGGAGCACGAAAATGTGGTTTTGGGCAAGGCGGGCCGCACGCGGCATCGCGGACATCGCGGCATCACGCGCGGCGTGGCGCGGAACCCGGTGGATCATCCGAACGGCGGCGGCCAGGGCAAATCCAAGGGCGGCGGCGGCTGGCAGCAGTTGGTTTCGCCGTGGGGCTTTGTCGCGAAGGGCGGCAAGACGCGCGCGAAATACAAAACCTCAAACCGTTTCATCGTGGTTCAACGCAACGGTCTGCCGATGAAGAACAAATAATTTATGGGACGCTCGATCAAAAAAGGTTCGTTTGTAGATTTCAGCCTGCTGGACAAAATCCAGAAGGCGAAGGCCGCGAACCAGAAGACGCCGATCAAGACGTGGTCGCGCCGTTCGACGATCACGCCGGAATTTGTCGGCCTGACGTTCACCGTTCACAACGGAAAAATTTTCAATCCGGTGTTCGTGACGGAAAACATGGTGGGCCACAAGCTCGGCGAATTTTCGCTGACGCGCACGTTCAAGAAACACGGCGCGCACACGGCCAAGGCGGAGGCCAAATAGTTTTATGGAAGCTTTTGCAATCATGAAAAACGTGCCGATGTCCGCGCAGAAAATGCGCGAGGTCGTGCGCCAGATCCAGGGCATGTCGGCGTTGCAGGCGGAGGCGGTGCTGGCCGTGGTGCCGCGCAAGGGCGCGCGGTTTGTCGCCAAGACGCTGCATTCGGCCATCGCGAACGCGGAGAACAACAGCAAGCTGCGTCCCGAAACGTTGCGCATCAAGGAGGCGGTCGCGGGCACGGCGACGGGCCTCAAACGGTTTCAGCCGAAGGCGCGCGGTTCCGCCGGTCCCATCATCAAGCGCCGCTGCCACATTAAAATCACCTTGTCGGACGAGAAATAACACCATGGGCCAAAAAACCAATCCAATCGGTCTGCGCGTCGCCGTCAACAAAGACTGGCGCTCGAAGTGGTATGCCGACAAAAAGGAATTTCCCAAGCTGCTCACCGAGGATCGCATGATTCGCACGCTGCTCAAAAAGAAGCTGGAAACGGCGTCCGTGCCGCGAATTTTGATCGAGCGCGCGACGAACCGCTGCCGCGTCACCATTTTGACCGCGCGTCCGGGCGTGGTCATTGGCCGCAAGGGTTCGGAGATTGACAAGCTCAAGGAGGAATTGAGCAAGCTGACCGGCAAGGAAGTTTATGTGGACATCGTCGAGGTGAAGACGCCGGAGCTCGACGCGCAGCTCGTCGCGGAAAACATCGCGTTGCAACTGGAGCGGCGTGTCTCGTTCCGCCGCGCGATGAAAAAGGCGTTGCAGACGGCGAAAGATTTTGGCGCGGAAGGAATCAAGCTCCGTTGCGCCGGGCGGCTCGGCGGCGCGGAACTCGCGCGCGTCGAGCAGTATCACTGGGGCCGCGTGCCGCTGCACACGTTGCGCGCGAACATTGACTACGGTTTCGCGGAGGCGTTGACGATGTATGGCAAGCTCGGCGTGAAGTGCTGGATCTGCAAGGGCGAGAACAAGCCGCAGAAGAAAAACGAGCCGGCTCTCGCAGCGGCCGCGCCGGCAAACTGATTTTTTAGAAGAAATATTTTGTTATGGCAATGCAACCGGCAAGAGTGAAGTTTCGCAAGATGCACCGCGGCAGCCGCAAGGGCACGGCGCGCAGCGGCCACACGGTCGCGTTTGGCGAATACGGTTTGATGGCGCTGGAACGCTGCTGGATGGACGCGAAGCAGATTGAGTCCGCGCGCGTGGCGATTGCCCGCCACATGAAGCGCAAGGGCAAGATGTGGATCCGCGTCTTCCCGCAAAAGTCGTTCACGAAGAAGCCGCTGGAAACACGCATGGGCAAGGGCAAGGCGCCGCTCGAAGGCTGGGTGGCCGTGATCCGTCCGGCGAACGTTTTGTTTGAAGTGGATGGCGTGACGGAAGTGGAAGCGCGCGAGTCCATGCGTTTGGCGGCGACAAAGCTGCCGATCAAGACCAAGTTTATTTCGCGGCATCAGATGGCGCGGTGATGTGAGTTTTATGAAATTTTCGGAATTGAAAGACATGACGTTGGTGGAATTGGCGGCCAAAAGCCGCGATCTGCGGCACGAGATGTTCAACCTGCGCCTGCAGCAGGCGAGCGCGCAACTGGAAAAACCCGCGCGCCTGCGCGTGCTGCGCAAGGACATTGCGCGGATTGAGACGCGCATCTCGGCGTTGAGCAACAAGGCGGCTTAAGATTTTTGTATGGCTGAAGAAACGAAAAATTTGGAAGCGCGCGGCAACCGCAAGGAACGCGTCGGCGAAGTCGTCTCGAACAAGATGGCCAAGACCATCGTGGTGCGCGTGCAGCGCCGGTTCCCGCACCCGCAATACAAGAAGATTGTCACGGCCTACAAGAAGTTTTACGCCCACGACGAAAAGGGCGAGGCCAGGCCGGGCGACCGCGTGCGCATCGTCGAGACGCGCCCCCTGTCCAAGACCAAATGCTGGCGGCTGGTCGAAGTGGTCGAGCGCGCCGTGCAGGAAACATCAGTGGCGGCTTAAAAGATTTTTATGTTGCAAGTTCGTTCCAGTTTGGATGTCGCGGACAACACCGGTGCCAAGATCGCTTGGAACATCGGCGTGCTGGGCAAGAACCAGCGTTATGCCGGCATCGGCGACGTCATCAAGGTTCACATCAAGGTCGCCGCGCCGGACGGCACGGTGAAAAAAGGCGAGGTGCACAACGCGGTGATCGTCCGCACCAAGCACATCATCCGCCGCAACGACGGCTCGTATTTGCGCTTTGACAACAACGCCTGCGTCATCATTGACGCGGAGCAGAACCCGAAGGGCACGCGCATTTTCGGGCCGGTGGCGCGCGAGCTGCGCGAAAAGAAGTTCATGAAGATTATCTCGCTCGCGCCGGAAGTGATTTGAAAGTTATGCCAAAATTTCATGTAAAAAGAGGCGATGAAGTCGTCGTGCTGGCCGGCAGGGAAAAAGGCAAGCGCGGCAAGATCATCGCCGTGCTGGTGAAGAAATCGCGCGTCATCGTCGAGGGCGTGCAGATGATCAAAAAGCACACGCGCAAGAGCCAGCAGCATCCGCAGGGTGCGATTGTCGAGCGCGAGGGCACCATTCACATCTCGAACGTGAAGAAGGCGGAACCTGTGGCGGCGGCGAGTTAAAAATTTATTCACGGCCAAATCCGTGAGCTGAAAAAATGAAAGCCAGACTTTACGACAAATACAAAAACGAAGTGGTGCCGGCGCTGAAGCAAAAGCACAACTACGCGAACGTCCACCAGGTTCCGAAGATCGAGAAGATCGTGGTGAACATGGGCGTCAGCGCGTCGCTGGAAAAAGTGGCGATTGAGGACGCGGCGAAGGATCTCTCGCTGATCACCGGCCGCAAGCCGGCCATCAGCAAGTCGAAGAAGGCCGTGGCCAGTTTCAAGCTGCGCGAGAACCAGCCGATCGGCTGCCGCGTGACGCTGCGCTCGGACGCGATGTATGAATTTTTCGACCGACTGGTTGCGACGGCGCTGCCGCGCATCCGCGATTTTCGCGGGCTGTCGCCGCGCAAGTTCGACGGCCGCGGCAATTATACTTTCGGCATCGGCGACCAGACGATTTTCCCGGAAATCGAGCTGGACAAAATCAAACGGACGCAGGGCATGGACATCACGATCGTAACCAGCGCGCAGACGGACGTGCAGGCGCTGGATTTGCTGAAGCTGATGGGTTTTCCGTTCGCGGAAGTGAAGGAAGCGCCGGCGAAGGCTGCCGCCGAAGTGAAACATTAAATTTAATTTATGGCCAAGAAAGCATGGTTGGAGCGCAACAAGCGCAAGGCGGAAACGGTGAAGAAATTCGCCGCGCTCCGTGCCGAGATGAAGGCGAAGCGTGATTACGCGGGACTCGCCAAGCTGCCGCGCGACGCCAGCCCGACACGGCTGGTCAACCGTTGCGCGATGAGCGGACGCCGCCGGGGTTACTGGCGCAAGTTCGGCGTGTCGCGCCTGACCTTCCGCGAGGCGGCGTTGAACGGCTTGATTCCCGGGGTGACGAAGGCCAGCTGGTAATTTTATGAGCGACCCGATTTCTGACATGTTGACCCGCATCCGCAACGGCGGGCGCGCGCTGTTGCCCGCGATTGAAATGCCGCACTCGCGCATCAAGGAGAGCGTGGCGAAAATTCTGCAGGCCGAAGGCTACGTCACCGGCGTGGCGGTGGAAGGCGACACCAAGAAAAAAATCAAGCTGCGCCTGAAATACAACGGCAAGAAAAGCGTGATTGAAGGCATCAAGCGCGTGAGCCGGCCCGGTTTGCGCCGTTACGTCGGCGCGACGGAGATTCCGCGCGTGCTCGGCGGCATGGGCGTCTCGATCGTGTCCACGTCCGAAGGCGTGATGACCGGCACGCAGGCGAAGAAAAAAAATCTCGGCGGAGAATTGCTCTGCTATGTTTGGTGACGATTCAACCATTTAACGCTTTAACGAACTCATGTCGCGAATTGGAAAACAACCCATTGCCATTCCGCCCAAGGTGAAGGTGGAAGTGAAGGGGCAGAAAGTCCTCGTCGAAGGCCCGAAAGGCAAGCTCGACTGGGAATTGCCCAAGCGCACCAGCCTCAAGGTCGCCGACGGCAAGATTGTCGTCAGCCGCGACGGTGATGACGCGCAGGCCAAGGCGCTGCATGGCTTGAGCCGTTCACTCGTCAACAACATGGTCAAGGGCGTGACCGAAGGTTTCGTCAAGAAACTGGAAATCCAGGGCGTCGGTTTCAAGGCCGCCGTCACGGGCAAGATCGTGAACCTCGCGCTCGGCTATTCGCATCCGATCAATTACAACATTCCCGACCAGGTCAAGGTGACGGTCGAGGAAAACACCAAGCTGACGATTGAAGGGCCGGACAAAATGCTGGTCGGCAAGGTCGCCTCCGAATTGCGCGCCTATTATCCGCCGGAACCTTACAAGGGCAAGGGCGTCCGTTACGTTGGCGAACATGTCCAGCGCAAGGAAGGCAAGACGGTTCAGTAACAATTAATTTTCCACGGCCAACTCCGTGGGCATTGAGATGAGAACGCAAAAAAAACATCATTTGAAGCAGTTGCGCCACTGGCGCATCCGCAAGAAAGTCAGCGGCACGAAGGATCGTCCGCGCATGACCGTCTGCTTCACGAACGAAAACATCCACGTGCAGTTCATTGACGACGAGGCGCGCACGACGTTGGCCGCCGCTTCGACGACGAGCAAAAGCACGCCTGACCGCGCGAAGCTTGCGGCGAACGTGAGCAGCGCCAAGATCATCGGCAAGCTCGCGGCGGAAACCGCGCTGGCCAAGGGCATCAAGGAAGTCATCTTCGACCGCGCCGGCTCGCGCTATCACTGGTCGGAAGGCAAGGACAAGGACGGCAAGCCCGTGACGGTGCTCGGCAAGCTGGCGACGCTGGCGACGGCGGCGCGCGAGGCCGGATTGAAATTTTAACCAGAAACCAAAAAAAATATCGTGGCAGAAATCACCAAACCCGGACAAGGCGGCGACCAGCGCGGCCCGCGCGGCCCGCGCGGCCGCCGCAAACCCGCTTCCGATGCGCCAGAAATGAATTTTGACGGCACGCCTTCCGAGGAGCTGGTCGAAAAGGTCGTCTATATCAACCGTTCCGCAAAAGTGGTCAAGGGCGGGCGCCGTTTTAATTTCAGCGCGCTCGTCGTTGTTGGCGACAAGCACGGGCGCGTCGGCTACGCGCTCGGCAAGGCCGGCGAAGTCGCGGACGCCATCCGTCGCGGCGGCGAACTTGCCCGCAACCAGCTCGTTCCCGTGTCGCTGAAAGACGCGACGATTCCGCACGAAGTTTATTCGACCTACGGCGGCGCGAAAGTTTTGCTGCGCCCCGCGTCGCCCGGAACCGGGATCATCGCCGGCAAAACCGTCCGTTCCGTTTTGGAATCCGCCGGCATCAAGGACATTTTGACCAAATCGCTCGGCTCGAAAAACGCGGCGAACGTCGTGAAGGCGACGCTCAAGGCGCTGTTGAGCCTCCGGCTGCGCGAGGACATTTACAAGGGTCGCGGTTTGGAAATTAGAAAAGTGAAACCGCCGGTCGCGCCCGGGGCGGTTCCGGCCACAGCCTGATTTTTATGCGACTGCACAATCTCAAACCCCGTCCCGGCGCGAAACATCGCACGAAACGGCTCGGCCAGGGCGAATCCAGCGGCCACGGCAAAACCGCCGGTCGCGGCGGCAAGGGCCAGACCGCGCGTTCGGGCAGCTCGATCCGCATCGGCTTTGAAGGCGGCCAGATGCCGCTCATCCGCCGCATTCCCAAGCGCGGTTTCAACAACGCGCGTTTCACCATCCGCTACATCGGCGTCAACGTCGGCGAACTGAACCAGTTTGACGACGGCGCGAAAGTGGACGAGGCGGCGTTGCGTGCGGTCGGCCTGGCCAACGGGCGCGGCGCGGGCGTGAAAATTCTCGGCGACGGCGAGCTGACCAAAAAACTCACGGTCAGCGTGAGCGCGTTCAGCGCGTCGGCCAAGGCGAAGATCGAGGCCAAGGGCGGCACTTGCGAAGTCGCCGGTGGCAAGCCCGCAGCGGCGGCCAAGGCGTAAGCGGATTCACCCATGTTCCGCAACATCGCCAACACGTTCGCCAACTGCTTCAAAATCCCGGAGCTGAAGTCGCGGATTTTGTTCACGCTCGGCGTGCTGGCCGTTTGCCGGCTGCTCGCGTTCATCACCATTCCCGGTCTGAACAGCACGGCGCTGGCGGCTTATTTCAACAGCGCGGACAGCAACGGCGGCTTGCTGGGCATGTATAACACGTTTGCCGGCGGCGGTTACGAACGTTGCGCCATCGGCGCGCTGGGCATCATGCCCTACATCACCGCGACGATCATCCTCCAGTTGCTCACGGCGGTGTGGCCGAAATTGAGCAAGCTCGCGCGCGAAGAAGGCGGTCGCTCAAAAATCATCCAATACGGCCGCTACCTGACGGTTCCGTTGTGCATCGGTCAGGGATTGTATTTTGCCGGCAACTGGCAGAATCCCGAAAGCGCCTTTCCCGGCTTTGGCAACCAGCAGCTCGTGCTGATTGACAACCATGTTTTGTATCTGTTCCTGACGGTGACGATCATGACCACCGGCACGCTGCTGCTGATGTGGCTTGGCGAACAAATCACCGAGCGCGGCATCGGCAACGGCGTTTCGCTGATTATTTCCGTCGGCATTCTCGCGCGGCTGCCGCGCGCGTTCACGGCGCTGATTGACATGTTTCATCCGGCTGGCGGCGTGGAGTCGCAGTATCATTTTGCTGGCACCGGCGTGATGCTCGTTGTTCTGCTTTTTGGCGTCATCGGTTGCGTCATCGCCATCACGCAGGCGCAGCGGAAAATTCCGGTGCAATACGCGCAGCGCGCCGTGGGCCGGAAGATGTATCAGGGCGGCACGTCGTTCATGCCGCTGCGCGTGAATTACGCGGGCGTCATGCCGATCATTTTCGCGCAGTCCATCCTGATGTTCCCGCAGCCGATCCTCACTTACCTGGCGAATTTCATCACCTCGCCGTCCTTGGGATTCCTGCAAGGATTGTTCCGCAGCGTGGCGCAGGCGTTGAACTATGGCTCGGCGATGTGGCTGGCGATTTATGGCCTGATGATTTTGTTCTTCTCGTATTTCTGGGTGGCGACGCAGTTCAACGAAATCCAGATCGCTGACGACCTGAAGAAAAACGGCGGCTACATTCCCGGCGTGCGGCCGGGGCAGGGGACGAGCGATTATTTGCACAAGGCGATGAGCCGCATCACGCTGGCGGGCGCGATTTTTCTGACCGTCATCGCGACGATCCCGGTGATTTTGTATAAGCAGATGACCATCCCGCAGGATGTCGCGCAATTTTTCGGCGGCACGAGCATTTTGATCGCGGTCGGCGTTTTGCTGGACACGATGCGGCAGGTCGAATCGCACCTGATGATGCGCCACTACGACGGCTTTTTGAAAAAAGGCCGGATTCGTGGGCGGTTTTAACGAGTTGAGGGTTAAGAGTTGATAGTTGATGGCAAAAACCGGTTCTATCAACCATCAACTTTCAACCTTCAACCAATTTGTGGCCGGCATAAAATTAAAAAGCGCGGATGATTTGAGCCTGATGCGTCCGGCGTGCGCGGTGGCGGCGACGGTTTTGGACGAGATCGCCGCATTCATCCGGCCCGGCGTGACGACGAAGCAGGTGGATGAATTTGCGGCGGCGCAGATAAAATCGCACGGCGCGAAGAGCGCGTTTTTGGGCTATCGCAAGTATCCGTGCCACACTTGCATCTCGGTGAACGAGGAAGTTGTTCACGGCCTGGCGACGATGCGCGAGTTGCAGCTCGGCGACATCGTGAGCGTGGATGTCGGCGTTTTTTACAAAGGGTTTGTCGGTGACACGGCGCGGACAATCGCGGTCGGCGGCTGCGGCGTGGCGGCGCAGCGGTTGATGGACGTGACGGAACGCGCGCTGTATGTGGGCATCGCGGCGGCGGTTCCGGGCAACCGCGTGACGGACATTTCGCGCGCGGTGCAGGCCTACGTCGAAGGCAACGGTTACAGCGTCGTGCGCGAGTTTGTTGGCCACGGCGTCGGGCGCACGATGCACGAAGAGCCGCAGATACCGAATTTTGTGGATCGGAAGATGAACGACAGGCTGCGGCCGGGCATGACGATTGCCATCGAGCCGATGGTGAACGCGGGCCGGCCCGAAGTAAAAATTTTGAAAGACGGCTGGACAGTGGTGACGCAAGATGGTTCACTGTCAGCCCATTTTGAGCATACCGTCCTGGTCACGGACGGCGCGCCGGAGATTTTGACATGGCCGGAGAAGAAGCCTTCCGCGTTGAAGGTCGCGTGAACGAGGTGCTGCCGAACGGCACGTTCCGCGCGGAGCTGAAAAACGGCCACCGGCTGACGGCGTTCGTCGCGGGCCGCGCGAAGAAAAATTTTGCCGGGCTGAAACCCGGCGACACAGTGAAATTGCAATTGACGCCCTACGATTTGAGCGTGGGGCGGATTTTGGTTGAAACAAAAATTTAACAATGAAAGTCCGAGCATCAGTAAAAAAATTGTGTGAGCACTGCAAGGTCGTGAAGCGCCGGGGCGTCATTCGCGTCATTTGCTCGAACAAACGGCACAAACAGCGACAGGGTTGAACGGTTCAACCATTTTATAATTTAACGATTTAACAAAATATGGCACGCATCATTGGAGTCGAAGTTCCGCCCGGCAAGCGCATTGACATCGCGCTGCGCTACATTTACGGCATCGGTCCGGTCAACGCCGTCGAGATTCTCGAACGCGCGAACATTGACCCGGCCACCCGCGCGAAGGATTTGACCGAGGCGCAGCTCTCGCAAATCGTGCACGCGATCCAGGAAGGCAAATACATCATCGAGGGCGACCTGCGCCGCGAACTCGGCATGAACCTCAAGCGGTTGCAGGGCATCAAATGTTATCGCGGCATCCGCCACATGCGCAGCCTGCCTGTGCGCGGCCAGCGCACCCAGACCAACGCCCGCACGCGCAAAGGCCCGCGCAAGACCGTTGGCGTGCAGCGCAATCCGAGCGCCAAGGCCGGCATCCACTAACCACTGAATTTTGCTATGTCCGAAGAAAAGAAAAAACCAGCCGCGCCGAAGAAGGAAAAAGATTTGAAGCCTGCCGCCGACGCCGCTGTCGTCGCGACGGAAGCAAAGCCCGCGAAGAAAGCCGCGCCCGGCGTCGAAGCTGCGCCGGCCGACGCGCCGAAAACCGCTGAAGCGCCGGTCGTGCTGACCGCCGCCGAACTTTTGGGCGAGGACGCCGCCGGCAAAAAAATCATCAAGGCCAAGCACGCGAAGAACGTTGTCGCGGGCATTGCCAACATTCTGGCCACGTTCAACAACACGCAGGTCACGATCACCGATGCGAACGGCAACCTCATCGGCTGGTCGAGCGCCGGGCGCGTGGGCTTCAAAGGCTCGCGCAAAAGCACGGCCTACGCCGCGCAGCAGGTCGCGCAGGACGCCGCGCGCCAGGCGATGGCGCACGGCATGAAGGAAATTGAAATCCGCGTCAAAGGTCCCGGCTCTGGCCGCGAATCCGCCATTCGCGCGTTGCAGGCGATTGGCTTGGAAATTTCCTCCATCAAGGACGTGACGCCGGTTCCGCACAACGGCTGCCGCCCGCGCAAAAAACGCCGCGTGTAATTCGCTCAACTTTCAACTCTCAACCATCAACTAAAAATGGCTCGTTACACAGGTCCCCGCGTCCGCATCAGCCGCCGTTTCGGCATCCCGATTTTCGGCCCGACGAAATATCTCGAACGCCGCAATTACGGTCCGGGCGTTCACGGCCCGAAGTCGCGCCGCAAGCACACCGATTACGGTCTCGGCCTGATTGAGAAGCAGAAGCTCCGTTATTACTACGGCCTGATGGAGAAACAGTTTCGCGGCGTCTATGAAAAGGCGCTCAGCCGCCGTGGCATTACCGGCGAGACGATGTTGCAGATTTTGGAGACGCGCCTGGACAACGTGGTGTTCCACCTTGGTTTTGCGAACACCCGCGCCGCCGCGCGCCAGATGGTCAACCACGGCCACATCACCGTGAACGGGCGCAAGGCCAGCATCGCGTCGTATGCCCTGAAGGTGAACGACGTGATTGCGGTGAAGAACAACACCGTGTCGCGCCAGCTCGCGACGAAAAACCTGGAAGTCGCCATGAGCCGCGCGGTGCCGGACTGGTTGTCGTTGAACAAGGAAGAGTTCAAGGGCACGGTCATGCGCGTCCCGACGCGCGACGAAATCCAGCCGATTGCCAACGAGCAGGCCGTCGTCGAATTTTATTCCCGCTAAACCGTAAACCAAAAAAACAATTACACGGATTTCGCCGGCGCGGGAATAAAACCGCCGGGGAAGTCAGATTAAAATTGTTGAAAGGAAAACAGTATGCCAGTTCGATTAGGACGTTTTGAAATGCCCAAGCGGTTGCAGAAGGAAGAGGCCACCGCCACGGAAAACTACGCCAAGTTCATCGCCGACCCGTTTGAAACCGGTTACGGCCATACCGTCGGCAACTCGCTCCGGCGCGTGCTGCTCTCGTCGCTCGAAGGCGCGGCGATCACGTCCATCAAGCTGGACGGCGCGATGCACGAATTCACGACGATTGACGGCGTGGTCGAGGACGTGACCGACATTGTTTTGAACCTGAAGAAGGTCAAGTTCAAGGCGCACACGCGCGACGAGCAGACGCTGTTGCTTTCGGTCAACAAGGAAGGCGCCGTGACCGCCGCCGACATCCAGACCAACCAGAATGTCGAGCTGGTCAATCCCGACCAGCACATCTGCACGCTCGACAAGAAGAAAAAATTTGAGGCGGAGCTGACCGTGAAAATCGGCCGGGGTTTTTGCCCGAGCGACGAAAACAAGAAGTCCGGCCAGGCCATCGGCGTGGTCGCCATTGACTCGCTGTTCTCGCCGGTGACGCGTGTGCGTTATGCGGTCGAGGCCGCGCGCGTCGGCAACCGCACGGACTACGACCGTCTGGTTCTGGAAATCTGGACGGACGGACGCATCACGCCCGACGACGCGCTCACGCAGTCGTCCGCGATCCTGGCGCATCACCTCGACGTGTTTGTCGGCTACGACAAGAACGCGGTCGAGTTCGAGGAAGCCGCCGACAAGCAGGACGACGAGAAGATGAAGATGAAGAAGCTGCTCAACATGAGCGTCAACGAAATCGAGTTGAGCGTCCGCGCGGCGAACTGTTTGAACAATGCGAACATCACCAGCGTCGGCCAGTTGGCGATGAAGTCCGAGCAGGAGATGCTCAAGTATCGCAACTTCGGCAAAAAGTCGCTGAACGAAATCAAGGACAAGCTGACGGCGCTCGGCCTGGCGCTGGGCATGAACTTCGAGCCGGGCCTGATTGAAGCGCCGAAGGAAGAAGCGAAAGTTGAATAGGAATTTGCCATGAGACATTTGAAGCGCACGGCCAAGCTGGGCCGCACCTCGGAACATCGCAACGCGATGCTCGCCAACCTCGTTTGCAGCCTGATCGAGCACAAGCGCGTGACGACGACTTTGGCCAAGGCCAAGGCCGCGCGTTCCGTCGCGGAAAAAATGGTCACGCTCGGCAAGAGCGGCACGCTGCACGACCGCCGCCTCGCGGTGGCCCGCCTGCACCAGGAAGGCGCGGCGAAAATCCTGTTCAAGGAAATCGCGCCCGCGTTCAAGGAACGCAACGGCGGCTACACCCGCATCATCCGCATGAACCAGCGCAACGGCGACGCCGCCCAGCGTGCAATTCTGGAATGGGTGGATTATGCCCCGACCGCTCCGGCAACGGATGAGGCCGCGCCTGATGTCGCCGCCGAGACGAAGCCGGAAGAAAAGAAATCCTGACCGGAAAAATAAAACTTCAAAGCCCGCTCAACCGAGCGGGCTTTTCTTTTGCGCGCCACGCGACTATGCTCGTTGCGATGCGCGCCTTCCCATGAAAGTCGTTTTTGACACGAACGTGCTTGTGGCCGCCGCCCGCTCGCGGCGTGGGGCAAGTTATGCGCTGGTCAGCTCCATTCCTTCGGCGCAATTCCAGCTTTGCCTTTCGGTGTCGCTTTACACGGAGTGGCAGCAGGTGCTGATGCGCGGCGAAAACCTGCCGCCGGGCCGCACGGCGGAGGACGCGCGGAACTATTTGCGCTATCTCGCCGGGCAGTCGCATTTGCAGGAGATTCATTTTCTGTGGCGGCCTTTTTTGCGCGACGCGAATGATGACATGGTTTTGGAACTGGCTTTTGCGGCCGGTTGCCGCTATCTTGTGACGCATAACGTGAAGGATTTTCACGGGACGGAGCAGTTGGGCGTCACGGCGATTCCGCCCCGCGAATTCCTGAAACTGGTGCAAAATAAAAAATCATGAGCACGCTGACCGTTCAACTGCCGGAGTCGTTGAAGAAAACCATCGAGGCGCTCGCCGCGAAGGAAGGCTACTCGGCCAGCCAGTTTCTGGCCAGTGCCGCCGGTGAAAAGCTGGCGGTGGTGCTGACGATGGACTATCTGCGCCGGGAGGCGGATGCCGGACGCCGCGAGGATTTTGAGAAATACCTGGCCGCTGCGCCCGATGTCCCGCCGCCGCCGGGCGATGAGTTGTGACGGTGGTGACAAAAGCCCAGCCGGAAGAAAAGAAATCCTGACCGAAAAATAAAACTTCCAAGCCCGCTCAACCGAGCGGGCTTTTTTGTTTTTGGCCGGATCTCAAATCTAAATCTGTGAATAATTTTTTCAAAAATTATGTTGACGCCTGCCCGCGACTTTAGAAGAGTCTCCACCGCAAACCATGAGGGGATTCAGAACATGGAGTGAAGCAACCGGGCAACCGCGTAATAAGCGGCGTAATCATTTTCCCATGACCAGCCGCCTTCGCCGCCGGTTTTTTAATCGTTCTCCCGAACTCGACGGCGATTGCCCCGAAACTGAAAACCGCCGCCCCGGTTTTCCGAACGCCTTCCCCCGTTCAAAAAGCCGTTCCCCCGATTTTGGCAATCGTTCCCCCGGCGCACGGACGCTTTCCCCCGAGGTTGAAAACGGCTCCCCCGCCATTTTGAGCCGCTCCCCCGGTTTAGCCGGTGATTCCCCCGATAATCAGAACATTCCCCCGGCGCAATTGGCTTTTCCCCCGATGACTTGCACTGTTCCCCCGACGTCCGCCGCCTTTCCCCCGATGTTCGCCGCGTTCCCCCGACGCTTAAAACCGTTCCCCCGACGATTTTTGAAGGCAAAATCATTATTAAAGCCTTTGCCCCGCAGCAATTTGCGTAAAAAAGCCCTCACCCGTCCTACGGACACCCTCTCCCATCGGATGGGAGAGGGATGGGGTGAGGGCTTTTTAACTTTCAACCCTCAGCCATCCACCCTCGACTGATATGAATTTTCCCGCCCGACCACGGCGGAAACAATGCTCCGCCGACTCCGCCACCTGCCACACCGCATGCGTAAATCAGTAAAAGAAATTCTGGAGACGTGGACAGTAAATCTTAATACGGAAAATACTGAACACCGCGATTGGATTCTTGAAGCCACAGACGACGAACTTGACGAATATATTTTAGGCCAAATTAGGAATCCGTCTTTTCGAGAAATGGCTTTGGCAGAACGCGGAAAAAGACATTTCAAACATTTAAGTAAGCCGCATTGGACTACTACCCCGAATTTTTGGCTGACAGTTGTTGCGGTCATTGTGGCTTTTCTTTCAATGATTTTTGCTGCGATTGCGGCGTGGCCTGTAATCCGAGAGTGGATTCAATCTTCCGTAAATAAATGAAAACAGCCATCATGTTTCTACTGGCAAGCTGTGTTATTTCGCTCGCCCAAACGACCGCCGTCAATTCTGTTCTTGATACGACGCAGCAACTATTGAATGCGGCAAGTTCTAATGATGTTGAAACCGTCAAGTCATTGTTAATCGAGGGGGTTAATGTAAATGCAACAAATAATTTTGGTGATACAGCATTAATTTTTGCGTCAGGGAATAGCAAAATGGATGTTCTAAATCTTTTATTAGACAAGGGTGCTGACATCAACGCGAAAGATAATTTGGGCGAAACAGCCCTGATGAATGGTGCTCAACAAAGCAAAATTGAAATAGTTAAACTTTTGTTAGAAAAGGGGGTTGATGTTAATGCAGAAGATAGCGGTCACGGAACAGCTTTGGTGTATGCAGCAAGGGGAGGCCAAACAAATATGGTCGAGTTTTTATTAGATAAGGGTGCTGACATTAGAACAGCCTTGAGTGCGGCCTTAAGTGCGGCGGCATATAGTGACAATGTAGAAGTAATCAAACTTTTACTGACTAGGGGTGCTGACGTAAATGCGCCAGAATACGGAACTGGCACAGCCCTGATGTCTGCGGCACTTGGTGGCAAAATAGAGGCTGTCAAACTTTTGTTAGAAAGAGGGGCTGAGGTAAATGCAAAAGACTCCTCTGGCAGCACAGCCTTGGTAGGTGCAGCATGTTCTGGCCAAACAAATGTGGTCGGGCTTTTGTTAGACAATGGTGCGGACATCAACGCGAATGCTATGTGGGATGGAACACCCCTGATGGAGGCGGCGCACGATGATAAAATAGAAGTAGTCAAACTTTTGTTGGCTAGAGGAGCCGATATTAGCGCGACCGACGGCGAGGGCCAAACAGCATTAGACGTGGCAAGAAAAAAGGGGAATGTGGCTATCGTGCAATTGCTCCAACAAATTGAAAATCCGGTCAACGCGGTAGTCGCATCAGGAACGAACACTGACAGTTCGGGTTATGTGACGAACGAAACGTTGCTGACACCTTTCACGCTGACCAATTCCGTTGGAGATGTAATCACCAATGCCGTGCTGGTAAAATTAACGGCGAACAAATTTGTTTACAAAACCGACGCGGGCGGGATGGGAATGTTACCGCTGGTTTCTTTGCCAGAAGATTTGCAGAAAAAATTTGGTTATGACGCGCAGGCCGCGCAAGCCGCAGACGATGCTGAACAAGCGAAGAAAGTGCGACAGCAGCAAATTGTCCAGCAACAGCAAGAAATTGCAGTTCAACAGGCAAACGCGAAAGCACAGAGTCAAGCGGCAGTTTCGGATGTTTCTAGCTCAATCAGAGCGTATGCAGAAAAAAAATGGCCAGCAGATTACGAGATGCAAAAGTATGAGATTGATAAACAAACCGAAGCTTACAATTGGGTTGTAACAGCAACATCCGCCACGGGTGTTCCGCAAGGCGTATTTGACCAAATTAAATCTGATGCTGTGAACAAATGGTCTGACGAATACGACATGCAACAATATGAAATAGAAAAGCAAGTTAAGGCATACACAGACTTGCACTGAATTTCTTCGCAGATAGAAATCTTCTACGCCTCTGCGGTTCAAAAACTAAACATTGAACTTGAACAGCAGCACGTCGCCGTCTTTCACGACGTATTCCTTGCCTTCCATCCGTTTCCCGCAATTTGCGTTTGCATTTTCTTTGGGTTTGGACAAATTTTATTGCGTGAGCACGATAAAGGAAATTGAAACCGCCGTCAGCAAGCTTTCGACGGATGAACTGGCGACTTTCCGAAGCTGGTTCGCGGAGTTTGATGCGGAAGCGTGGGACAGGCAGTTTGCGCAGGATGTGGCGGCCGGGCGTCTTGACGCGCTGGCGGACGAAGCCATCAATGATCTGCGCAACGGACGCTGCACCGATTTGTGAAGCATCGCGCCAATCCAAAGTTCTGGCAATTCTACAAACAGCTTCCCCGCGAAATTCAGACACTCGCCGACAAAAATTTTGCGCTGTTGAAGCTCAATCCGCAGCATCCGTCATTGCATTTCAAAAAAGTTGGCCGGTATTGGTCGGTGCGCGTGGGCATTCATCATCGCGCGGCGGGAGTTCAAGACGGCGCGGATTTGGTTTGGTTTTGGATCGGACGGCACGATGAATATGAATTCATCATCGGCGCGCGACGTTAGTTCCTTTGTGTCTCTGCGGTTCAAAAACTAAACGTTAAACTTGAAGAGCAGCACGTCGCCGTAAAGGTGTCAGTCCCAATTAACCGGCTTTTTCTTGGAGTTGTCCCTTTGTTCACGCGCGCAAGCCGCCCGTTTATCGGGTTTGCGGCGCGGCGGAAAATTTGCGATAGTGCCTCCAGCAACGTCAACAAAGGCACACGCATGGCCCAAGCAATCATGGATCCCGAAAAGGTGCGGCGGTTCGCCGAGGAACTGCAGCGGTTCAACGGCGACCTGGAAAACCGCCTGATCCTGCTGCACGCGCGGTTCGCGGCGCTGGGCGACACCTGGCAGGATCAGGAGCACGAAAAGTTTGCCGAGGAGTTCCGGCAGACGATCAAGGCGCTGAAAAAATTCGTCGAGTTGTCCAAGGAGCACACGCCCTACCTTTTGCGCAAGGCGCAGCGCATCGAGGAATACCTCAACCAGCGTTGACGCATGGCGAACCAGGCCCAAATCACGTCGGTCGAGGCGATAGCGGCCTTTCGCGCGAAGTTGATCGTGTTCGTGAGCCAGGCGCGGCCGGTGCTGGAAGAGGTCAGCGGCGACGTGGCGCACACGCGGGCCTGGCTGCAGGACGAACAGCGGCGGTTTTGGGAAACGGAGCTGCGCAAGCGTTCGCGGAAACTGGAGGAGGCGAAACAGGAATTGTTCAACGCCACGGTTTCGCAGATGAGCGCGGTGTCGGCCCTGCACCGGATGGCCGTGCAGCGCGGGCAGCGCGCGGTGGACGAGGCGGACAACAAGCTCAAGCTCCTCAAAAAATGGGATCACGACCTGGAAAACCGGACGGCGCCGCTGATGAAGCAGGTTGACCAGTTGCACGGATTTTTGCTCACGGACATGGCGCGCGCGGTCGCGTATCTTGACCAGGTTTTGAAGGCGCTGGAAGCCTACGCGAGCGTGCCGATTCCAGGCGCGGCGACCGGTTCCACCGGCGGCGGGCCGACTGAAGCGGAGGCCCACGCATGAGCATGGGTGGAAACAAGAGCCGGCTGATCGGATTGACGCGGGAAATTTCCCTGCAATGGTCGGAGACAAAAAATTTCTGGCGCGACGCGAAGAGCCAGGAATTTGAGCAGCGTTACATGGCGGAACTTTCCGCGCAGGTGGACCGGACGGTGACGATTTTGGAAAAGCTCGAGGAGCTGCTGAAAAAAGTCAGGAGCGACTGTGAATAATCATCCCGGCGTCAAAGAAATGCTCGCGCGACTGGACGCGTTGAAAAACGTCATCCGGGATTTCACCGCGCGCGAGGAAAAGCTGAACGGCGAATTCCGCGTGCAATCCAGCGCCGCGCTCAACGCGTTTGCCGCCCGGAACCAGGCGCAGGAATCGGCCGCCGCCGCGCTGGAAACGAACGCCGCCGCCGCGCTGGAGGCGGAAAAACACCGGTGCAACCTGCGGTTTGAAAGGCGCAAGGTTTGGATCAACCGCGCGCACGCCGCCGTCAGCAAGCGGGTGATGAATGAAATCGGCGCGCAGGACAGTCAATGGAAGGAACGCACGCAGCAGGGCGTGCAGGCAGCCGGGCAGCAGCGCGAGTTGGAACTGGCCGAGGCCCGCGCCACGTTTGAAAATTTCCAGAAAAAATTGGGCGAAGCCGGCGACGATCTGACCCGCCTTGAAACGGCGGCGCGCGGAGCGTTTCGCGGCTACGGAAAATTCCAGCGGCTGCTCGCGCCCGACCGTCCGTGGCCGGAGCCGGATTTTTCGCCGGACGAAAATGCGCTCTTCGCCGAGTTGCAGCGGGTGCTGGCAAAAATCAACGGCGATCTGGATCGGTTCAAGGCCATTTTGCTGCCGAAAGTTTTCAGGTTTCTGCCGGTTTGGATTGTGAGCCTGCTGCTGCTGGCCATCGCGGCGGCAGGTTTCGTTCTGCCGCGTTTTGGCTGGAATTTTATTTCGCAAATTGAAGCGGTCGTCGCCTTCATTGCGCTGGTGGCCGTCGTGGCGGTTTATTGGTTTGGCGGGCGCACCGCCGCGCCGGCGGCCACGGCCATCGCCGGCGACATCGCCAAAGGCCGCCGGCTTTACGACGGCTGCCACGAGAAATCCGGCGTGCATCATCAGCAGGAGCAGGCGCGGATTGAAAACGATTTTGAAACCACGAAGCGCGCGTTGAACCAGGAATGGAAGGACGCGGCCAGAAACATCAGCCAGTTGCGCGGCAGCCAGCCGGTGGCGCTGGGCGAAAAAGCTGCGCGCATCGTGCAAAAAAACGACCGGTGGTGGCACGCGGAGGTGAAGCGGATTCAGCAGCGTCACTTGGAAAACGTGGCGCGCTTAAAAATTGAAGACCGCGAGCGTGTCCGGCAAATCGCCGAGGCGCACGCGGCAAAACTGGCGCAGATTGAAGCGGAGGAAAATCTTCGGCGCGAGGCGTTGGCGGCGGAGTGGAAAAAGGCCGTCGAACCGTTGTGCGACCAATTTCGCGCGATCAATGACGACGCGGAAAAACTTTTTCCCGCGTGGGACGCCGCGCAATGGAAAAACTGGAAGCCGCCGCAGGAATTTCTCAACGCGGCAAAATTCGCGCGCCTCGAAGTGGACGTGGCGACGTTTGCCGAACCGGTGCCGAAGGACGCGCGGCTGGCGTGGCCCGGCCCGGCGACGCTTTCCGTGCCGCTCACGCTGGTCTGCCCGGCGGAGGGTTCGATTTTGTTTGAGACCGGCAAGGCGGGCGGCGACGAGGCGTTTGGCGCGATCAACAATCTGATTTTCCGGCTGCTGTCGGCCACGCCGCCGGGCAAATTGAATTTTACGATTTTTGATCCCGTCGGCCTCGGCCAGAATTTCGCCGCGCTGACGCACCTGACTGATTACGACGAGAGCAGCATCAGCAGCCGCATCTGGACGCAGACCGCGCAGTTCGACGAAAAGCTCGCGGAGCTGAACGAGCACATGGAAAAAATCATCCAGATGTATTTGCGCAACGAATACGCGACCATCGCGGAATACAACGCGCAGGCCGGCAGCGTCGCGGAGAAATATCATTTCCTCGTCATCGCGTCGTTCCCGGTGAATTTCAGCGACACGACGGCAAAACGGTTGCGCAACATCGCCGCGAACGGCGCGCGCTGCGGCGTTTATACTTTGATACAATGGGATCAGCGGACGGCGTTGCCGCAAGAATTTGTGCCGGACGAATTGCGCAAAAACAGCGTGTGCCTGGTCCGCAACGAAAGCGGTTTTGAATTGTCCGGCTGGCGTGCGCCGGGCGTGAAATTGATTTTCGACGCGCCGCCGCCGCCGGAATTTGCCACGAATTTTCTCCAGCAAATCGGCGAGAGCAGCAAAAATTCCAACCGCGTTGAGGTGCCGTTTGAACAAATTGCGCCGACCGAGCTGTGGCAGGACGAAACCACGGAGTTGTTGCGCGTGCCGATTGGCCGTTCCGGCGCGACGAAATTGCAGTATCTCGAAATCGGCAGTGGCACGCGCCAGCACGCGCTCATCGCGGGCAAAACGGGTTCCGGCAAATCCACTTTGTTTCACGTCATCATCACCAACCTCGCGCTGCGGTGCAGCCCGGAGCAGGTGGAATTTTATCTCGTGGATTTCAAAAAGGGTGTCGAGTTCAAATGCTACGGCAGCCGCCGGTTGCCACACGCGCGCGTGGTGGCCATCGAGAGCGACCGCGAATTTGGCCTGAGCGTGCTGCAACGCGTGGACGATGAATTGCGCCGGCGCGGTGATTTGTTCCGCAAAATTGGCGCGCAGGATTTGGCGGGCTACAAGCGCGCCGGTGGCACGGAACCGGTTCCGCGCTCGTTGCTGATGATTGACGAGTTTCAGGAATTTTTCACCGAGGAAGACCGCATCTCGCAGGGCGCGGCGGTGCTGCTGGATCGCATCGTGCGGCAAGGCCGCGCATTTGGGATTCACGTCATCCTCGGTTCGCAGACGCTCGGCGGCGCCTACACGCTCGCGCGCGCGACCATCGGGCAGATGGTCATTCGCATCGCGCTTCAGTGCAACGAGGCCGATGCGTATTTGATAATGGATCAGGACAATCCCGCGCCGCGCCTGCTCTCGCGTCCCGGTGAAGGCATTTACAACGACGATGCCGGTGCGATTGAAGGCAACAGCCCGTTTCAGGCCGTCTGGCTCTCCGACAAAACGCGCGACGATTACCTGGCAAAAATCCGTGCGCGCGCCGATCAAGACGCGGAAAAATATCCCGGCCCGATCGTGTTTGAAGGCAACGCACCCGCCGACGTGCTGGAAAACATCCCGCTGCGCCTCGCGTTGCAAAAAGCCGCCGCGCAAATTCCCGCGCAGGCGGGCGTCTGGCTCGGCGCGCCGAATTCCATCAAAGGCCCGACGGAAGCCGTGTTCCGTCGGCAAAGCGGAAACAACCTGCTCATCGTGGCGCAGAGCGAGGAGCGCACGTTGACGATGGTGTCCATCGCGCTCGTTTCGCTGGCGGCGCAATTTCCCAAAACCGGCGCGCGTTTCGTGGTGCTGGACAGCACGCCACCGGGTTTTCCGCAGCGTGAATTTTTGCAGAAGGTGATTCAGACGGTGCCGCAGGAAATTGTCCAGGGCAGCAACAGCAATCTCGCGGAAGTCATGGGCGGCCTCGCGGAGGAATTGAAACGACGCACGGAAAATGAATTGTCCGGGCCGGACATTTTTGTGCTCGTGCAAGGGTTGCAGAATTTCAAAAAATTGCGGCAGGAAGATGAATTCAGTTTTTCGGGCGGCGAGGCCGCCGGCGCGCCGAACCCCGCCGCCACGTTGATGAGCCTCATCACCGAAGGCCCGGCGCGCGGCATTCACGTCATCGTCACCTGCGACACTTACAACAACGTGAACCGTTTTCTGGGCCGGAAGGCGCTCGCCGAATTCGAGATGCGCGTGGTTTTCCAGATGAGCGCGGGCGATTCGGCCAGCCTGATTGACGCGCCGGATGCCGCGACACTCGGCCTGCATCGCGCGCTTTATTTCAACGACCGCGAAGGCTACCTCGAAACCTTCCGCCCCTACGCGCAGCCGGACAACGCGTGGATCGAAACAATCGCGCGGCGCCCGGCGGCCAAATTTGACCGTTCGAGTTGATTCGGCTTGAATGTCGCGCGCCCATCGTTAGCTTGCGTGACATGCGCTGGAATTACATTTCTCTTATCGCCCTGGGCTCGATGCTGACGGCTTGCTGCACCGTGAAAAAAAACTGCTGCTCCGCGACCGACCCGTTGCGCGCGTTTCAGGAACGCGCCGCCAAATTCAATTCCGTCGTCACGCTGCCCGTGTTTGAGACGACGACTAATGAAGTCGCCGCGACGGCCGACCGCACCATCGCCGGCGGCGACGCCGCGCTCGACCGCATCGGCCAACTCAATGCCGGCGAGGTGAATTTCACGAACACCATGCGCGCGCTGGACGACTGCAATTATGCCGTGGCGACTGCGTCGGACCGGCTCGGCCTCATTGAACAGACCAGCACGAATGCCGCCGTGCGCGATGCGGCGACGGACGCGATCAAAAAAATATCCGACTGGTCAGTGGGCACCGATTACCGCGAGGACGTTTATGCGGCGGTGAAAGCCTACGCGGACACCAAACCGCAACTGGAAGGCGAGGACAAAAAACTTTTTGACGAGACCCTGCGCGATTACCGCCGCGCCGGCTTGGATTTGCCGAAGGATCAGCGCGACGAGGTGGAAAAATTACGCAAGCAACTGACGGCGCTGGAAACGGATTTTGAGAACAATGTCACGAAGGCAACGAAGTCACTGAAGTTTACGAAAGCCGAGCTGGCAGGCGTGCCGGAGGATTTTCTAGCGCAGCAGGGCATCAAGACCGGCGACGACGAATACACGCTGAAGGCGAACATCACGTTCCACTACGTCATGATCGAGGACAACGCGAAGCGCGAGGACACGCGCAAGACGATGCTGGTCGCGCAATACAATCTCGCCCGCGAACAAAACATTCCCTTGCTTCAGAAAATCCTCGTCCTGCGCGACGAAATCGCGCACCGGCTCGGTTACGCGAGTTGGGCGGATTACGCGACGGAAGTTCGCATGGTGAAAAACGCCGCGACGGCGATTGAGTTTTTGGAAAACCTGAAAAAAGGTTTGCAGCCGAAGTTCGACGCGGAGCGCGAGGAGTTCCGCCAGTTGAAAATTGCCGAGACCGGCGACACGAACGCGACGATCAACGTCTGGGACTGGCGCTATTTCGCCAACGAGTTGAAGAAGACGAAATACAACGTGGACGCCGAGCAGTTGCGCGTCTATTTCCCGTTTCAACATGTGCTGGACGGGATGTTTGCGATTTACCAGCGCATCTTCGGCCTGAAATTCGCGCGCGTCGAGCCGCCTTACAAATGGATCGGCGATTTGCAGTGCTACACCGTTTCCGACGCGCAGACCGGCGAGCCGCTGGGCATTTTCTATCTCGACATGTTTCCGCGCGACGGCAAATACAACCACTTCGCCGAGTTCGGCATCACCGAGGGAAAACTGCTGCCGGACGGAAAATACCAACGCCCGGTCTGTGCGCTCGTCTGCAACTTCCCGCCGCCGCAGCCGGACAAACCGTCGCTCATGTCGCACGACGAAGTGGAAACAATTTTTCACGAGTTCGGCCACGCGATGCACACGATTTTGACGCGCGCAAAATACTCGCGCTTCTCCGGCACGAGCGTCCCGCAGGATTTTGTCGAGGCGCCGTCGCAGATGCTGGAGAACTGGCCGTGGGACAAAAAAGTTTTGGACAGCTTCGCGGCGGATTACCGCGACCCGAAGAAAAAAATTCCGCAGGAAGTCTTGAACCAGCTCAAGGCCTCGCGCACGGCGACGATGGGAATGTTTTACCGCCGCCAGCTTTCGTTCGGGCTGGCGGACCTGGCGCTGCACACGCAAATCCACGCGACTAACGCGGATGACGTGGTGCCGCTGTCGAACAAGGTTTTGAGCGACGTCTCGCTGCCCGTGCCGCCGGACTCGGCATTCGTGGCCTACTTCGGCCACATCATCGGCTACGGCGCGGGCTATTACGGCTACGCGTGGGCGGACGCCATCGCGGCGGACATGGCGACGGTGTTTGAAAAATCGCCGGACGGCTTTTTCGACAAGACGGCGGGGATGCGGATGCGCCGCGAGATTTATCAGGTTGGCGACTCGCGCGACATCAACGTCTCGATTGAGAAATTCCTCGGCCGCCCGCGCTCGATCGAACCGTTCCTGAAAAAAATCGGCGTGAATTGAGGCGCAGGCCGACGGGGATGGCAGTAATAATTCTTTGAGAAATGAAATCTGCCGCAAAATTCGCCATCGTTCTCGTCACGGCGCCGGATTTGAAAACGGCGCGCGCGCTGGCCAAGGCAGCGTTGTCGGCGCATTTGATTGCCTGTGCGAATCTCGTTCCAAAAATCGAATCGCACTACTGGTGGCGGGGAAAAATCGAGTCCGGCGCGGAAGTGCTGCTGGTTTTGAAAACGCAAAAAGTGAAACTGGCCGCGCTGGAAAAATTGCTTCTCGCCGGGCATCCCTACGACACGCCGGAATTTCTCGTCCTGCCGGTGAGCGCCGGCAGCAAAAAATATCTCGGCTGGCTGGCGCAAATCTAAACTGAAATCATTTTCTTGTTTGGTTTGACGCCGTCCCCGCGAACCGGCTGCCATCAGCCTCGCTTGAGATAAATCATTGCCAAATTATTTTGTTGAACTGGTGCGGCTGGCGGGCGTAGATTCGTCGCATGAATTCGGCGGATGATTTTCCGTTGGTGCTCTTGGCGATGCATGGTGTGGCGCTGGGCATCGGGATTGTCTTCATGTCGTGGATTTTCGCGTTGCGCCGCCGCGCGCACTGGCTGGAACAATCCGCGCCGCCGTCCGCCGCGCCGCCGGCACTCGCTTTGTTCGCTCCGCAGCGTCCCACCGTCTGGCTGGCCGTCCGCGCGGCGACACCGGAGGCGGTGCAATCCGCGCTGGGCTTGGGCCGCTGCGCGCCGTGTTCGTGGTCGGAAGGCATGTCGGGCAACCACGAATTTTTCATCAGCCCGCAGGTTCACGGCTGGGTCATCGTCACCGGCCTCGGCCTGCCCAATCCTTCGGACGACGTGGACGCGGTTTTTATTTTTCTGGTCGCCTTGAGCCGGACGCTCGGCCATGTGGAATTTTTTTACGCAGACCGGCTCGCAAATCATCATGGTTGGGCGCGTGTGGACGAAGGCTGTGTGACGCGCGCCTACGCGTGGGCGGGCGAGACGGTCTGGAACCAGGGCGGCCTGACGTTGTCGGAAATCGAACTGGGCTTAAAGTGTTCCAGTTACGGCGACGACTTTGTGGCGCTGGGCGAGGCGGAGGCAAATTTTGAAAAAGTTCCGATGCTCGCGGCGCGCTGGAGCCTTGACCCGGCGGAGGTCAGGAATTTTTCCGCGCGTCAGGCCACCGGCATCGCAGGCGGGCCGGCGGGAGTTTATTGATTTGCGGTCACGGCCCGGCGGGTGCAGATTGGCGTAAAGCGAAAGGAACCCCATGTCATTCAGCATTGAACTGGAACTGCAACCGTTCCCCAAAACCATCGCCCTGAAGGACGAGAGCAAGGCCACGCTCCGTCCGCTCAAAAAGGACGACGAAAAAGTCCTGCACAAACTGTTCCTCGACATTCCTGAACCGGAACGGATGTTCATCAAGCACCGCGTGCAGGACATCAAAGTCATCCGCGACTGGTGCCAGAACATAGATTACGGGCGCAACCTGCCGCTGGTAGGCCTGCTCAAGGGAAAAATCGTTGGCGTGGCGACGCTGCACCAGCAGTTGGGCGGCTGGAAACGTCACGTCGGACGCGTGAGCGTGCTGGTGCATCCCGAATTTCGCGGACGCGGGCTGGCGACCCGGCTCGTCGGCGAGGTCATCGAAATCGCCCGCGGCGCGGGCCTGGAAAAAGTCGAGGCGGAGTTCGTCGGCGAACAGGCGGGAGCGATGAAAATGTTCGCCCTGCTCGGCTTCAGCCAGTTGGTCCGGCTCGACGATTACGTCAAGGACATGCAAGCCATCACGCACGACTATGTTTTGATGGGACTTGATCTCAAGACGGACGAGGAATACGCCAGCGCCGGTGGATAAAAAGCAAACGAAGAAGGATGAACGCAGAATGAAGAAGTAAAGTTACCGCACAAAAAATTTACACCTTCTGCCTTCTCACTTCTGCCTTCAAAAAATGTCTCCCGAAGTTTGCCCCAATTGCGGCGCAGAAGTTCCGCGCAACGCCGAAACCTGCCCCGGATGCGGCTCCGATGAAAAAACCGGCTGGTCGGAAACCGCCTGCGCCAGCATCCTAGGACTGCCGGACGAGGAGTTTGACTACAACGAATTCGTCAAAGAAGAATTTGGAACTGGGCGCGCGAAGCCGCGCGGCATAAGCTGGTTTTGGTGGGTCACGGCCTTGCTCCTAGTTTTACTTCTGGCATTCTTATTTTTTTACTAATACTGGTTTAATGTCAGCCAGAGAATTTGACTCGCCGCTGGCTGCGGCTAGACTTTCCGGGTTTATTTTAACATGAACCGCAAACCGTCATTGCTCGTCATTTTTCTGTCAGTCTTCATTGACCTGATCGGCTTCGGCATCGTGCTGCCGCTGCTGCCCGGCTACGCGGAGGATTTTGGCGCGCACGGTTTCATCATCGGCGCGATCATCGCGTCGTTTTCCCTGATGCAATTTTTCTTCGCGCCGGTCTGGGGAAAATTATCCGACCGCATCGGCCGCCGGCCCGTCATGCTCATCAGTAACCTTGGCGCCGCCGGTTCCTACGCGCTTTTTGCAGTCGCCTCCGGCTTGCACGGGTCAATCGGATTGTGGGGAATTTTGGCCTCGCGGATTTTTGCCGGCATCTGCGGCGCAAACCTGTCCGTCGCCTCCGCCTACATCGCAGACATTTCGCCGCCGGAAAAACGTTCCGCGCGCATGGGACTCATCGGCATGGCGTTCGGCCTCGGATTTATTTTCGGCCCGGCCATCGGCGCGTTCACCGCCGACGCCTTTGGCAAAACCGGTCCCGGCTGGGTCGCCGCGTGTTTCTGCGCCGGCAATTTCATCCTCGGCTGGTTCATCCTCGGCGAAAGCCGTTCGCCCGATTCCGCGCCGGTCACGCCGCGCCCCAAATTCAACCAGTGGACGCACACGCTCGCCATGCCGAAGCTCGGCCTGCTCGTCAGCGTTTTCTTTTTCGCAACCTTTTGCTTCACCTGTTTTGAATCCACCTTTCCGCTGCTACTGCGGCACAGTTTTAATTTCGGCCCGAAAGATCATCGCGTCGGCTACCTGTTCACTTACGCCGGCGTCGTGTCTGCCTTGATTCAAGGCGGCGTCATCGGACGGCTGGTGAAAAAATTCGGCGAACCAAAACTGATTTTCGGCAGCCTGCTGATTTACGCCGTCAGTCTGATTGCGCTGCCGTTTGCGACGAGCCTGACCGCGCTGTTGATTGTCCTGGCGCTGCTGGCCATCGGATCGGGATTGAACCGTCCGCCGGTGTTCGGTTTGATTTCCATCCTTTCGCCCGCGAACGAGCAGGGTGCGAACCTCGGCGTCGCGCAAAGTTTCGGCAGTCTCGCGCGCATTCTCGGCCCGGTTTTCGCCAGCACATTGTTTTTTGTGCAACCGTCGCTGCCATACGTTATTTGCGGCGTGATTTCGCTGTTGACCGCCGTGTTCGCCTGGAAATTTCTCTGTGGAAAAAAGCCTTCGCCCACCGCCGCCGCTTCAACGCAGAAATAATTCCGCCGCCGCATCTGCGAAGCGCAGGCCCTGATGCGTGAGTCGGAAATTCTCCGCAGAAATCCGGCCCCAGCCGCGTTCGGCCAGTTGGGCCATTTCCGAGTTCCATTCCGCGCGCAGATCAAAATTCGTCGCGCGCTGGAAATCGGCAAACGGCCAGCCCGCGTTCATGCGCAGGCCGAACGCGGCAATCTCACCGGCGCGGCGCAACGGCGGCAGTTCCTCGGTGGATTCAATCGCGCGTTTTCCTTTTTCAAGCTGCTCGCAATAGATCTGCGTGTTTGCCCAATTCTTTGTCCGCACGCCGCGCACATAGCCGGTCGCGCTCGGCCCAAGTCCGTAAAACGAGCCGCCGCGCCAGTAGTTCACGTTGTGCTTGCACGCGCGCGCCGGAATTTTTTCACCGCTAAATTCGCCGCGCGCGAAGTTGGCGATTTCGTATTGCTGAAATCCGTCGTTCAACGCGCGCGAAATCAATTCTTCATACATCTCGCACGCGAGATTTTCGTCCACCGAAAATTCACCGGCCTTGAGTTGTTCATAGAGCGGCGTGTCGTCCTCGTAAATAACTTCGTAGCTCGAAAGATGCTCGCTCTGCATCGCCATGGCTTCGTTCAACGTGTCGCGCCAGATTGCCATCGTTTGCGTCGGAATCGCGAACATCAAATCGAGATTGATGTTTTCAAAACCGGCGCGGCGCAAAATATCGTAGGACTTGAAAACCATTTCGCGCGAATGGATGCGGCCGAGCCGGTCCAATAATTTTTCGTCGAGCGACTGCACGCCCATGGAAATGCGGTTCACGCCAAAATCGCGGAGCAATTTTGATTTGTCCGCCGAGACGGTGGCCGGATTGCATTCGACGGAAAATTCTTCCGCGCCGAGCAGATTTAGTTTTTCCATCGCGCGCAAAATGGTTTCCCACTGGCGCAGATTCAAAAGCGACGGTGTGCCGCCGCCGAAGAAAATAGTTTTTGGTTTCAGGTCGTCGGCGACGATTTCCATTTCGCGGACGAGCGCGGCGGTGTAACGATTGACCAGTTCGCCGGAGGACGCCTCGGAATAAAAGGCGCAATACGCGCATTTCTGCGCGCAGAACGGGACGTGGATGTAGAGGCTCGCGACGCGCGGCGCACTGGAATCCGGCATGGGGGAAAACTAGCAGCCTGCCCGCCGTTGACGAACAAAAATTTCGCCCGTGCGGAATCAAAACGGCTGCGGCGTCAGGCCTGGTTCACGCGCCGGACGTTGAGGGCATTTGGCCTTTTGTCGCCGGAAACGACATCGAACGTGACGGCTTCACCCACGGACAGCGTTTTGAATCCTTCGCCCAAAATGGACCGGTAGTGGACGAACACATGCTGCCCGGATTCCTCGACGATGAACCCGAAGCCCAGCTTGTTGTCAAACCAAATGACCTTGCCGCTCGCCATGGCTGCTCCTGATTTGCGAGGCCGCCGAAAAATGAAAACGGACACGGCTGGTTCAGCCGCGTCCGCGAAACATCACTTTTCCCCGAATGCTCATGCCTCAATTTTCAGGCGCGAATATGAAAATATTTAATCCGACCGTCAAGAAATTTTTCATTCCACCTGCAACGCGCGGTCCAGCAGTTGCGGCAGGTGTCCGGCGAGCGCCGTTTCGCCGGTGACGAAGCCGGCACCGGCCTTTTGCGCGGCCTCAAGCAGCCCCGGCCGGTCGTCCGGCGCGAAGGCGATGACCGGCACATGCGCGGACGCCGGATCAGCCCTGATTTTTTCAATGGCCGCGCAGACATCGGCGCGCGCATCCAAGTCCACCAGCAAGAGCATCGGCGTTTCCGTGCGCAAACATTCCGGCAACGCCGCCAAATCCGTGACCGCCAGCACACGGTAATTCAAATCATGCAGCCGGTTCACCAACTGGCTGCCGGGCATGAGGCGTTCGTAGAAAACAATCGCGAGCGGTTGCGTCATAACTGCCCGGTGTTCAGGGCAAATCCGTCGCGCCCATCAAAAACCGGTCGCACTCGCGCGCCGCGCCGCGGCCTTCGTTAAATGCCCACACGACTAGGCTTTGGCCGCGACGACAATCGCCGGCGGCAAAAACTTTCGGGATGTTCGTCGTGTATTTTTCAAACTCGGCCTTGGCGTTCGAGCGTGGATCGCGTTCGATGCCGAGCGAATCCAGCAACGGCTGTTCCGGTCCGAGAAAACCCATCGCCAGCAAAACGAGTTGCGCGGGCAAAACTTTTTCCGTGCCGGGAACATTTTTTGGGATGAACTGGCCCTTGTCATTCTTCGTCCATTCGATCTGCACGAGATGGACGGCTTTGACGTGGCCGTTCGCATCGCCTTCAAATTTCGTCGCGGTGGTTAGATAGACGCGCGGGTCGGCACCGAATTTCGCAGCGGCTTCTTCCTGACCGTAATCCAGCTTGTAAGTCTTCGGCCATTCCGGCCACGGATTGTCCTTGGCACGCTCGAGCGGTGGTTTCGGCAAAATTTCCACCTGCACGAGCGACTTGCAGCCGTGACGAATCGAAGTGCCGACGCAATCCGTGCCGGTGTCGCCGCCGCCGATGACGACGACATCTTTGCCGGCAGCATCAATGAAATTACCGTTCTTGTGCTGATCCAAAACCGCCTTCGTGTTCGCGGTCAGAAAATCCATTGCGAAATGAATGCCCTTCAATTCGCGGCCGGGAATCGGCAAATCGCGCGGCTTGGTCGCGCCCGTGGCCAAAATCACGGCGTCAAAATCCTGCAGCAGTTTTTCCGCCGGCAGATTTTTTCCAACTTCCGTTTTGCAGACAAATTTAACGCCTTCTTTTTCGAGCAGGTCAATGCGGCGCAGCACGACCTCCTTTTTGTCGAGCTTCATGTTCGGAATGCCATACATCAGCAAGCCGCCCGGACGATCCGCGCGCTCAAACACCGTGACGTCGTGGCCCGCCTTGTTCAATTGCGCCGCCGCCGAAAGTCCCGCCGGCCCAGAGCCGACCACCGCCACTTTTTTGCGGGTGCGAACCTTCGGCGGTTCTGCCGTGACCCAGCCATTTTCCCAGCCGTGATCAATGATTTCGCATTCGATGTTTTTGATCGTGACGGCGGGATTGTTCATGCCGAGCACGCACGAACCTTCGCATGGCGCGGGACAGACACGGCCGGTGAATTCTGGAAAATTATTCGTCTTGTGCAGCCGGTCCAGCGCCTCGCGCCACAGCCCGCGATAAATCAAATCGTTCCATTCCGGAATGAGATTGTGGATCGGGCAGCCGCTGGCCATGCCGCTGACAAGTTGGCCGGTGTGGCAGAACGGAATCCCGCAATCCATGCAGCGCGCGCCCTGTTTTTTCAGGTCGGCTTCCGGCAGGTGGTGGTGAAATTCCTTCCAGTCGGCGATGCGTGCGAGCGGCGCGCGGTCGGCGGGCAATTCACGTTGGAACTCTAAAAATCCAGTTGGTTTTCCCATCTTGTTTTTGTTTTAGATGCTAAATTATTTTTCTGGCAATCAATGTCCGCCCTTCACGTTTTCCTCGAACGCGGCCATCACTGCCTCGTCGCCGGTCAAGCCTTGCGACTGAACTTTTTTCAGCGATTGCAATACGCGCTTGTAATCCTGCGGCATGACCTTTACAAATTTCGGAATGAAATTTTTCCAGTCGCCGAGAATTTTTTCCGCTCGTTCGCTGTGCGTGTAAGTCTGGTGGCGCTGGATCAGTTTCCAGACCTCCTCGATCTCATCCACGTCGGTTAGTTTTTCAAGTCCGACCAATTCCATGTTGCAGCGCGACGCGAAATCGCCCGCTTCGTCCAAAACGTAAGCCACGCCGCCGCTCATGCCCGCCGCAAAATTTCGGCCCGCCTTGCCAAGCACCACGACACGGCCGCCGGTCATGTATTCGCAGCCGTGGTCGCCCACGCCTTCGACGACCGCGTTCACGCCGGAGTTGCGCACGCCGAAGCGCTCGCCGGCCATGCCGCGCACAAAAATCTCGCCCGCCGTCGCGCCGTAAAGCGCCACGTTGCCGATAATGATGTTTTCCTCGGCGGCAAAAGTTGAACCTTTCGGCGGATACACAATCAGTTTGCCGCCGCTCAGGCCTTTGCCGAAATAATCATTCGCGTCGCCTTCGAGTTCGAGCGTCATCCCTTTCGGCGTGAACGCACCGAGACTTTGTCCCGCGCTGCCAAAAAATTTCAGATGCACCGTGTCTTCGTGCAGGGCCGCCGGCCCGTGTTGCTTGGTGATTTCGCTGCCGACAATCGTGCCGACCACGCGGTTGACGTTGATGATCGGCAGTTCCGCGCGAACTTTTTCGCCGCGCTCAATCGCCGGTTTGCAAATGTCCAAAAGCTTGGTCACGTCCAAAGATTTCTCAAGGCCGTGATCCTGCGGTTGCGAACGAAAACGTCCGACTTCCGGACCGGCTTCGGGCTGATACAAAATCGGCGTTAGGTCGAGGCCTTTGGCTTTCCAATGCTCAATCGCTTTCCAAGGTGCAAGCTTGTCGGTGCGGCCAACCATGTCTTCGAGTTTTTTGAAACCGAGTTTCGCCATGATCTCGCGCAGCTCCATCGCGATAAATTTCATGAAATTCACGACGTGATCCGCGTCGCCGGTGAAGCGTTTGCGCAATTTCGGATCCTGCGTGGCCACGCCGACGGGGCAGGTGTTCAGATGGCAGACGCGCATCATGATGCAGCCCATCACGACGAGCGGCGCGGTGGCAAAACCAAATTCTTCCGCGCCAAGCAAAGCTGCCACCGCCACGTCGCGGCCGGTTTTCAACTGGCCATCCGCCTCGACATAAATGCGGCTGCGCAGATTGTTCAACACCAGCGTCTGATGAGTTTCGGCCAGGCCGAGTTCCCACGGCCCGCCTGCGTGTTTGATGGACGACAACGGCGACGCACCGGTGCCGCCGTCGTGACCGGAAATCAAAACGACATCCGCGTGTGCCTTCGCGACGCCCGCTGCGACCGTGCCGACGCCGACTTCGGCGACCAGCTTCACGCTGATGCGCGCGTCACGGTTCGAATTCTTCAAGTCATGAATCAACTCAGCCAAATCTTCGATGGAATAAATGTCATGATGCGGCGGTGGTGAAATGAGTCCAACGCCTGCCGTCGTGCCACGCGTTTTGGCGATGTCCGGGAAAACTTTTTTGCCGGGTAACTCGCCGCCTTCGCCAGGTTTTGCGCCTTGCGCGAGCTTGATTTGCAATTCGCGGGCGTGCGTCAAATAATTGCTAGTCACGCCAAAACGTCCGCTCGCGACCTGCTTGATCGCGGAATTTTTTGAATCGCCATTTGCTTCCAAAACGTAGCGCGCTGGGTCTTCGCCGCCTTCGCCGGTGTTGGATTTTGCGCCGAGCCGATTCATCGCGATGGCCAGCGTTTCATGCGCCTCTTTTGAAATCGAACCGTAGCTCATCGCGCCGGTTTTGAAACGTTTCACGATGCCTTCGACCGATTCGACTTCTTCGAGCGGAATTGGATTTTCGGCAAATTTGAAATCAAGCAATCCGCGCAGTGTGCAAAGGTTTTTCGCCTGGTTGTTCACCAGTTCGGCGTATTCGCGGTAAATCTTTTCGCTGCCGAGCCGGCAGGCGGTTTGCAGTTTGTGGATCGTCTGCGGATTGAACAGGTGAAATTCGCCGCTGTCCCGCCACTGATATTGGCCGCCGGCTTCGAGTTCCGCATTGACTGTTTCGCGTGGGAACGCGCGATGATGACGCGCGAGCGCTTCCTCGGCGATGACGCCAAGCCCGACACCTTCGATGCGCGACGGCGTCCACGTAAAATATTTGTCCACGACCTCGCTGTTGAGGCCGACAGCTTCAAAGATTTGCGCGCCACGATAACTTTGCACGGTCGAGATGCCCATCTTCGCCATCGTTTTCACGACGCCCTTGATCGCGGCCTTGACGAATTTCTTCACACCGGTCTTGTGATCCGTGTTCGGCAGCAAACCTTCCTTGATCAAATCATCAATCGTCTCGTAGGCGAGATACGGATTTATGGCGCTGCAACCGTAGCCGATGAGCAGCGCGAAATGATGCACTTCGCGCGGTTCGCCGGATTCGAGCACGAGGCCGGTGCGTCCGCGTGTGCCGGTGCGGATGAGATGATGATGCAAACCCGCCGCTGCGAGCAGCGCGGGAATCGGCGCGAGTTCGGGCGAAACGCCGCGATCCGATAAAATCAAAATATTTGCGCCGTCTTTTATGGCGACCTCGGCGGCGGCGAACATCTCTTCCAGCGCGGCTTCCAAACCTTTTTCGCCATCGGCGGCCTTGAACAAAATCGGCAGCGTCGCGGCGCGGAAACCAGGACGGCTTACTTGCCGGAGTTTTTCCAGTTCTTCGTTCGTGAGAATCGGCTGCTCTAGGCGGATGAGCGCGCAACTGTCGGGTTTGGAATTCAGCAGGCCACCGCGCGAGCCGACCATCGTGAAGGTCGAGGTGATGATTTCCTCGCGGATCGGATCAATCGGCGGGTTCGTGACCTGCGCAAAAAGCTGTTTGAAATAATTGTAAAGCAACTGCGGTTTGTTCGACAACACCGCGAGCGGCGTGTCCGTGCCCATCGAGCCGAGCGGTTGCACGCCATCGCGCGCCATCGGTCCGACGATGATCCGCAAATCTTCAAACGAATAGCCGAACGCCTGTTGCGACTGCAAAATTTTGCGGTGCGACGGTTCGGTGTGTTCCCTCGGCTCCGGTAATTTTTCGAGCAGCACATGATATTTGTCGAGCCACTCACGGTACGGGTGCGCGACGGCGTATTTCTTTTTGAGTTCCTCGTCGGCGATGATCCGGCCCTGCTCGGTATCAATCAAAAACATGCGGCCTGGCTGCAAACGGCCTTTGCTCGCGACGCGCTCCGGCGCGATGGGCAGCACGCCCGCTTCCGACGCCATGATGACGACGTCGTCTTTCGTGATGTAATAACGCGACGGACGCAGACCATTCCGGTCAAGGCACGCGCCGATGCGGATACCGTCAGTGAACGCCATCGAAGCCGGGCCGTCCCACGGTTCGATCAGGCAGGAATTATATTCGTAAAACGCCTTCCGTTCCGCGTCCATGCTTTCGTGATTTTCCCACGGTTCGGGAATCATCATCATCATCGCGTGCGGCAGTTCGCGGCCGGCCATGACGAGCAGTTCAAGGCAATTGTCAAACTGCGCCGAGTCGCTGCCGTCCTCGTTGATGACGGGAATGACTTTCCTGATGTCCTTGCCGAACAGCGGCGACTTGAAATTCGCCTGCGCCGCCTTGATCCAATTCACGTTGCCGCGCAGCGTGTTGATTTCGCCATTGTGCGCGATGAAGCGGTTCGGATGCGCGCGGTCCCAGCTCGGAAACGTGTTCGTCGAAAAACGCGAATGCACCAGCGCGAGCGCCGTGACCATGCTTTCGTCGCGCAAATCGGGATAATACTTCGCGACCTGCTCCGGCATCAACATGCCTTT